>Ga0315903_10000022_pt1 | contig 267336 bp, 189 predicted proteins | sample LakEriMetagenome_7_FD_203524 | JGI IMG/M metagenome (GOLD analysis project Ga0315903, IMG submission 203524) | Freshwater fungal communities from buoy surface, Lake Erie, Ohio, United States - Buoy 2 MA119 | ecosystem: Environmental > Aquatic > Freshwater > Lake | place: USA: Lake Erie, Ohio...
AAGGGAGGCAGCTGCCGAAGGCCAGCTCGATGATTGGGACTAAGTCGTAACAAGGTAGCCGTAGGGGAACCTGCGGCTGGATCACCTCCTTTCTAAGGATAACATGAGTCGTCGACTCTTCGGAGCGGCACTCGATCCGTGAGCATCCCTTGTTCAGCAAGAGTTCATCCAACGAAGATGGTGCAAAGACATCTTCGGAACGGATTTTAAAGGAGCCCGGCTGTAGGAAACTACAGCCGGGCTTTTTTCGTTTTTACATCGCTATTTTCCGCTCAACCTCCCTTCCACACCGCCCCGCTCCCCGCCCTGCCCCTCTCGGTCCTCACACGGATCCCGAACAGGCTCTCGCATTTCGATGCCTTTCGACAAACGTGTCCGCTGGCGATTCTCTTTTGGGAGCATTAGGACGGTTTTAGACTCTGCTCTGTTGACGGTGAGGTCGGTTTTTTTACCTTCCCTCAGGGAGGGTCGCTGAGGAGGATCGACGAACCGGGGAGGGGCAAAGGGTTCGTGTTGGGGCTGAGTGGTCCACGTTGGATGGGGTTCCAAAACAAGGCCTTCCCCGCTCGTTCCTCGCGACCCTCCCAAGGAGAGGGTGAAGTTGGATTTTTCACCCTGTCGCAGGGAGAGTCGCTGAGGAGGAACGACGAAGCGGGGGGGCAAAGGGTTCGTGTTGGGACAGAGTGGTCCACGTTGGATGGGGCTCCAAAACAAGGCCCTCCCCGCTCGTACCTCGCGACCCTCCCAAGGGGAGGGTGAAGTCGGCTTTTTCACCCTCCCTCAGGAAGGATCGCTGAGAAGGAGCGACGAACCGGGGAGGGGCAAAGGGTTCGTGTTGGGGCTGAGTGGTCCATGTTGGATGGGCTGCAAAACAAGGCTCTCCCCGCTCGTTCCTCGCGCCTCTCCCCAGGGGAGGGTCACGTTTGCTTTTTCACCCTCCCTCAGGGAGGATCGCTGAGGAGGAACGACGCAGCGGGGAGGGGACACGCGGTTCGATTTTGGACAGAGTGGTCCACGTTGGATGGGGCTCCAAAACAAGGCCCTCCCCGCTCGTACCTCGCGACCCTCCCAAGGGGAGGGTGAAGTCGGCTTTTTCACCCTCCCTCAGGAAGGATCGCTGAGAAGGAGCGACGAACCGGGGAGGGGCAAAGGGTTCGTGTTGGGGCTGAGTGGTCCATGTTGGATGGGCTGCAAAACAAGGCTCTCCCCGCTCGTTCCTCGCGCCTCTCCCAAGGGGAGGGTCACGTTTGCTTTTTCACCCTCCCTCAGGGAGGATCGCTGAGGAGGAACAACGAAGCGGGGAGGGGCAAAGGGTTCGATTTTGGACAGAGTGGTCCACGATTGATGGAGGTGGAAGATGGAGCCCTCCCCGCTTGTACCTCGCGACCCTCCCAAGGGGAGGGTGAGATCAGTTTGAGGATTTCCTTAGTGGAGGGTGAGGTCGGCTTGCTACTCTGCCTTGTGGAGGATGGGATCCATCGCAAGTTTTGAATTCCAGCAGATAGATTTGTTTTCAGTCTTCGCAAAGTGGTTTGATTCGATTGGTGGAGTCGAGCAATTGCTGAAGGTTGACTCCGGCGAAAGCCGCTTCGGTTTTTGCATATGCCTTGTCCAACTCGGCATGAAGAGGGCAGAGCGACGTGTGGGAGTCGATACCCAAAGGGCAGTTGCGAATCCGCTCGATCGGGCTGACTGCGTTGACCACTTGAAGAAGATCGATGGCCGAAGGCTCCTTCGCCAAGCTGTAACCGCCCCCGGGACCAGGCCGTGATTCGATGATCTGATGCGTGGCCAGGTCTTGAAGGACGCGATGCAAATAGCGTCTGGGAACTCGCGTGCGTTCTGCGAGCAATTCGGCGGACAGGCTGATTGCCCCTGATTTTCTGTGTTCGGCCAAGCAAATGGCAGCTCGTAATGCGTAATCGGCCGTCTTGGAAAGCATCAGATGGAAATCCAGCGAGTGGCAGCGAGTGATTTGGGCCGAGGGAATTCCAAGGAAAGTCAGTTCCAGTCAGAGATGGCCGTCTTTGGTCAAGATACTATCTGGGTGGCGGGATCGTCCGCAGGTTCTTTGCGCATTGGATCCTAGTAGTTCGTGGTCATTTCGGAATATCTTCGTGAATGCGGTTCCAATGAGAAGGTGATTTTCCATTTGTTATTCGATGGCCGAGTCCGGGGTGAGTGTGTTTTTCCAAAGAACTTGGTGCCGTTTGCAAAAACGGGAAAAACATCTTGCCATTCTTCTGGCCAGCTTGCCATCCATCATAGACATTCAGCAGGGCTCCCGTTTGGAGTCACCTGTCTTGGCAGGCAATTCCTCTCTCGGGTTCGCATCGCTTGGGCGAGGGGCCACTGCAGTGCGATCGGAGAGCAGGCTGATGGGTAGATTGGGGGTAAGAGGCAAACCAGAGTCGCAATCTGCAGGTGGCATGGCCTTTCTTGCCTTTCAACATCAGGGATTCGAGGGCATTTTTTTCACATTGCATAAGGCGAATGGGGCGCGCTAAAAAGTCGTTCCAACCGAAAGTCATTTTTCTATCGTTGAATTGGCTTCGGTTCCGATGGCTTTTGGGGGTGGCTTTTCCTCCTCGGTTGCGCATGATTGCAGTGCTAACTTTTGGGATTTCAGAGGGTGAATGCGAGTCGCCAAGCGACCATGGCGGGATGAAGCTGTTTCTGGGGTGAGCCATTTTTTGATGCCAACCGATCGTTCCACTGCGACAGCTCAACTGATGAGGCATGCCGAATGGTATGTTCCCGAGCGATCGTCTCTGGGTTACCTAATCCACAACCAGCAGGTTTTCGATTGGATGAACAGAGCAGAAAGCGACCGGCACCGTGTGGAGATGCTGCATCGGGAGGGGGCAAAGCGTCAGATTTTCTCTCTGCCGATTCGGCATCAAATGGTTGTTACCAGCACGGCCGGAGAGATCGAAGCGATGCATACCAATCGCTGGGTCACCGATTCGATCCACCTCCTGGCTTTGCTGACTCCCAGGCAACGATTCGATGTTTTGAGCATTTTGGCCCAATTTTATCGTTCAATGGTGGAACGCCGAGCGGCGTTGGAAGTGATTTCAGTCCCAAGCTGTTATCGCGATGCGAAGGATCCTAGCATCGGCGTCGCTCATCTCTTTCGCTGGCAACCTGACGATCCCCATCAATCCATCCAGCGAGACCCTTCGTGGCATAACCATCAGCGATTGGAGAGTCATGGGCTGGCTCTCGGAGCGTTTTGTCGCGGTCTGGAGCAGCATGGGAGCCATTTGACGCCTAGGCAGATCGGTGACTGGTGCGAAGTGATTGCCATGCTTGCGATCTATCTAGTTGCGATCGACTACCCGACGGCTCCTTCCGCCGGCCCCTGGGAAGAGACGCCACTGCCGGGTGGGCTGTCGTGGGATACGGAGTCGATTCGAGCTGGTTTGGTTGCATTGCGCGCGTGGGTTGGTGGCCCGGATTGCCCGGAACTCTCCGCGCTGCAGGAGGCCGCTCGAAAGATTGCTGGTGAGACGGGCCGAGACGACTTGGCGAAAATTTTTCTGGAAGTGGAAGCGTTGGATTGCTGGATTGAAGCTGGTGCGCTGCAGGTACGCAAGCGTATCGGTTTGTGTGAGGAAGCGCCGGGGCTTCGTAGAAGCGATGCGGCGAGCGTCTTTTTGACGCAGTCGGATCTGGAGTGGGAACTAGCACAGGATCCGCAGGAAAATCGCTTGGCGGTCGCCACCGCATACGCCCGATGGCTCGACCAACTCTACGAAGATCTTGTCCGTCCCAGCGGCATGCTTCGGTACGAACCGTTCTCGATCGATCCCACCAAGCCCAAGGAGCTTTGCGACAGTTATCTGGCGATGAACTATTGGCTGAATCTCGACCTCGATGGGAATCCCGCGCCGCAACTCGAATCGGTGCGAGAAGCGTTCGGCTCCAGTGACGCAAGCGATCCTAAGGTGCTAGAGGCGCGCAATCGGTTGGCGGTCGCAGGGCGCGAGGCGGAGTGGTTTCTAGTGACCGAGTTGTGTAGGGGATATGTCCGGCAGGCTCGACGTCTACTGCACCACAGGTCGCCAAATGGTCTTCCGAGCAGCCATCGAGAGTCGTACGAGCGATGGCGAGGTCGGGGCCTGGAATGTTTGCTGCGAGGCTATGCGAGGATCACGCCCGAGCCTCTTGGCGTGGATCGGATCAGCGTCAAGTCGAATGGGTACCCCTGCCCTGCCTGGGGGCTTCCCGAAGCCTATGAGTGGGTCCGGTGGCGCGGAGCGGACGGTGGGTTGAGAGAGCGAGTTTTGCCGGGTGCCAACACCTCGCTCGCCTGGGCTGCTGTTTCACTCAGTCAGGCTTCCCACGAATGGCTTGCTCTTCCCGAAGCGATTTGAATGGCTGGCCTTTCATCGACCACCGCATCACCAGCGGGTACTCCTTATCGTTTTCCGCTCCGAAGCGCTACGAGCCCCGGTGTTGAATGGAACTGCGAAACACCTATTCCATCGATTGGGTGCTGCCCGAGGAGGACGCGGATCCTGTCATCGGGTCGTTATGGCACGTCGACATGAATCGTTCTGGTCGTCTCGTCCTGCTGTACCACTTTTCCGAAGTCGACGGCACCTACTGCCTCATCCATGGGGCCGTCAAACCCAAGTTGGATCGTCGCTCGATTGCCAGAGGTCGACATCTGGAAGTTGCCGGTCCTCAGTTTTTCCTTCAACTTCGACAAGATCGCATTGGCATCCATGGGAGACTGGGACACCAGCACAAATTGAATGTTTCGGGTTGCAGTTGGAGGGCTTGAGTTGGGAGGCATTGAACGGGGGGGGCCGGCAAAGCCGGGGTCACGGCGAGCGGGAGGGGGCGCATTCGGGGGCCCGAAGTTGGGTTGATTCCCATCCTGGAGCGGTCCTTGCTGCAAGGAGCGTGGAGCGATGTTTCCTAGCGGGGCGGACCCGGGAAGGCCATCGGGTGGACGGACGCCGCGCCCTCCACTGAATGCGCCACGCTGCGAGCGATTCTGTTGGTTCGAGTTGCCTTTGTCTCTTGCGATATCCCACAGATGGAGAAACTCCCCTTCGGAGTTGGAGGCTGGATCTAGTTCCATCTGTTTCCAGTAGGCTTCCATTTGTTTCACGGCCTCGAGGGCATCCTCCTTGTCACCGCGGGCGATCGCATTCTCCAAAGGAGTTCGAAGCATCCGCATGGCGACAAAACCCGACTGGTTAGCCTGCTGCATCCATCGGGACGAGGCGGCAAAGTCGCCTCGGGAAGCTTCCGAAAGACCGCGCACATAGAGCATGAAGGGATCCTGAAAAGTCTGGAACAGTCTGTCGGCCGATTGGTCGATGAGCGGCAGGAGGGAGGCAGGCATCCTGGGTTCCAATGAGGTCATGGCAAAAGAGATCACTGCCAGATCGGCACCTGGATCGCTGGGATGCTGTCGGCGAAAATCGTCCACCAGCTCCATCGATTCCTGCGACTCCCGGTTCAGTGCGTTGGCGATACGCACCAATCGGGTGGTTCGAGAAGGTTTCTGTTGGGACAGCCACTCCTGAACGCTTCGATCAAAGGCTTCGTGCATTTCTTTACCCACGGCATCCGGAGGGCGAAACCAGAGTGCCGGTGCGGGAATCCATTCGGTTCCTCGGCTCAGATCGGCTGTTCTGGCAACGGTGCCGTAGATGGAGAAAGCCTTACAACCAGCTGCATTGGCCTTATCCAGAAGCCGCTTGTATTCCGTGTCCCCCATGCCGCCGCCGATTTGAATGACCTGCCAGGATTGCAGGTAAATGGTTCCCGCCATCTGACTGATCGGAAACTGTCCTAGGGGACTCACCAAGTCGACAATTTGTGGTTTACCAGATGAGGAATCCAGCAACAGCAGTAGGTAGCCAAATCGAGGTGGCAGGAACCCGAAGGTATCGGGGAGGCTGGGTGGCTGGGCTCGATGGCGGTCCTTCGCACGGTAGCAAACAAGATCGGGGGCTGCGAGTTGGAATTCTTCAGATGTCAGGAGTTCGACCAGTCCGGTCATTTTCTCCGTCTGGTTGATCCATTGTCGAGGGTACTCGGGATCGGCGTAGTATCTCAGCAGCACAGCGTCCTGCCCTTGGAAGGTGGTTTCCCCTAAGACTCGCCAGTGGCGATATCCTTCGTCCAAAGGTGAGCTTTCCAAATCTTTGCTGCGAAGATGGCTGAGTACCCTGGGGGTCTCCAGTCGCTTGACGATCGCTTCCCAGGAAGCGGTGGGGCTATCCTTCAGCCGTTTTTCGAATGCGTCCTCCGAGATCATCTTGAGCGCAAGATCGGTGTTTCCACTTCGAGCGTGATTGGCGAACTCTTCGGCTACTTCAATGGCGGGGGTGATGGGATCGACTGCTTCCGACACCCTGGTGACCGAGATCCGCGTGGCAGAAGGTTTTTCGGGAACACCGACTGCGTCACTGGTTCGATTGCTTTCCGTCGAGCCATTCGTATTGTCTCGATCTCTTCCTAAAGGCGCGGCGACAGGGCGAAAGTTGTCGGTGATGGAGTTCCTGCCACGAGTCGCTAGCACCGCCAAAAACGTGCAGCCCAGAGCCAGTCCACAGGCCCCCAGAGCAAGCCAAAGTCGCGATGTTTTCCGAGTTGGCTTCCTGGGTGAGGTATTGAAGGATCCTGGATGAAACGATGGCCCAGTTGGGAAAGAGGAGAGAGCGGAGTCCCCTGGTACATCGCGCAGGAGGTTGCTCCCTGAGTTATCCGGAACCTCCGATGGCAACCCGTCGGTCCTCAGATTCTCCTCGGCTGGCTTGGACTTGACCTGCAATGGCGTCTGGCACTTTGGGCAGGTGACTGTTTTTCCCGCGAACGACGTGGTGGATCGAAGAATGGTGCCGCAGGGGCATCGCAGTTGAAAAGACATCTGCAGATTTTCCGAATCATGCAAGAGACGACGTGCCTTTGACCAGCCGATCGGCTTTCGAGAAGAGGCAGCTTTGGTTGCGATGAGTGACAAAAGTATGGCGTCTCCAAGCGACTCGATCAAGGCGATGGAGAGGTGGGGACAGGTTCGGGGAGGCGGTGCGTTGGTTCGTGACGAAGGACTTGGCGGTCGACCGGCCCTCGCCAGCCGCCGAAGGGTTTTTGTTCTTCAGTGCCGCAAAGGGCTTCGTCGTTCTCTCCGAACGCGGGGAAGATATTCTAAAAATGGTTAGAATGTCTGAGGGCAAGCTCGCATTGACCTAGTCGCTCATGGGAGATGGCAAGATGGAGCCTGTCTAGAATTCGCAGCGGTGTCGCTTGTCTGGTTCGACATGTGGCCGGTTTCGGGGGGGCTGGTGGAGCATCCCATGCGAACGCACGATCGGCTACTATGGAAGGATCGATGGAGATTCATCCTGGCCGAGGAGACGACATGATGGTTCCCAGATGGTTCCCGCTTTTTTTCTTGCTGATGTTTGCTTCCCGCTGGTGTTGTGCGGAACCATGGCCGATGGTCGATCGCGTCGATCGTCAGCCTTTGCTGTCGCAGCTATCGCGGCTGATCGATTCGCTCCATCACCTTGGCTCGCCGTTCGCCGCTGAGGATTTGAGGAGGCTGGAAGCCGCGAGGGTTCTTGAGGACGATTCGCAATTGACGATCGAGTGCCAAAAGATACTCGACCGCTACTGCCTTGCCGCTGTTTCGATTGGCAAGGAGGGGGCGCCGCGGGTGGTCAAGAGCCCGGCTCCTTTGGAATTGGAAGAGCAGGGGTGGCGTGTCTATCTAGTCAAGGTGCTGAATCCCGAAAGGTCGCGTGCCAGGTTGCGGATTTCCAGTCCCAATGCACGCCCTCTACCCCATTCACCTGCGGAGGAAATTGCTTCCAGGTGGTTGGACGTGGCGATGTTCGATGGCCAGCCCATGACGCCAAGTTTGACGGGAGTCCCTTTGGAGTACCGGGTGGTGGAGGTCTACTCGCGTGATGCAGGCGATCGGGTCGCTAGGTTTGATTTCGCGGCGCCCAGTCGTTCGGCCGACATCGACCATCGCAGTGGATCCATTCTGGCCGACTGGCGGTTTGATTTCGACACGGCGGGCTGGAAAGCGATGAACCAAGTGGAGCTGAAGGCAGAGCGTGGGGCTTTGCAGGTGCAGGGAGTGGGAGACGATCCATTTTTTGGAGTCGACTTGCCGGAGCCGGTGGAGGGTGGAAAGTACCTGCTGAGGTTTTGGGCTCGTGCGGAGCAGTCGGGAGTTGGTCAGTTCTTTTGGTGGACGGCAGAGCGTCCGCAAGCGGATGGCGGTCACGTGGTTTCCTTCAACGTCGAAGGGGGCCGCGAGATGCTCTATGAGATACGTTTCAGCGAACGGCAACCGCTCATCGGGATGCGCATCGATCCGAATGGAAAACCATGTCAGTGGCGAGTCGACTGGGTGGAGCTGACAGCCGCTGAGGGAGGGCAGGAGTGGACGGGAGCCGATTTCCAACTGGTGACTCGCCCCTCCCATGAAGTCACTTTCCAAATCGTCGATGACCCGGATCGGCCAGCGATGGGTTGTTTCGAGATTACCGATGCAGGCGGGCGTGTGTACCCGCCGCAGGCCAAGCGATTGGCTCCCGACCTTTTCTTTCAGCGGCAGATCTATCGAGGCGACGGCGAGACCATACGCCTTCCCGCAGGTATCTATTCCGTCCGTTGCTCGCGCGGCCCAGAAACGATTCCCGAAACGAAGACTCTGGAGGTGACAGAGGGACCTGCCGAATTCAGCTATCAGGTCAAGCGGTGGATTGATCCATCGCGAAGGGGGTATTGGTCGGGCGATCACCACATCCACGCGGCAGGTTGTGCCCATTATGAGAATCCGACGCAAGGGATCCATCCACCGGATATGCTGCGGCATTGCATGGGAGAAGACCTGAAGGTCGGGTGCTGCCTGACGTGGGGGCCCTGCTTTGATTATCAAAAGCAGTTTTTCTCAGGCAAACTGGATGACAACAGCCGTTATCCCTATCTGATTCGATACGACATTGAGGTCTCCGGTTTCGGTTCCCATGCCTCGGGCCATCTGAATCTTCTGCGGCTGAAACAGCAGATCCCCCCTGGCGGTGAATCGAAGGAGCACTGGCCTACATTGGGACTCAACACGCTCCGATGGGCCAAGCGACAGGGGGCCGTCTGCGGTCCGGCACATTCGGCAAATGGCCTGACGCGATTTGTCGACCGTGTCCCCAACACCGAAGGGCAGGACGGCCCTGGCGGGCTGCCGACCTTCAACATCCCGGCGTTTGATGGGATTGGAGCGAATGAATTCATCATGAATGTCGCTCATACCGTCCAAGGACCGGATGGATTGCAGGTCCCCGCGGTCGACTTTATCTCCACGATGGATACCGATCGCATTGCGGAATTCAATATGTGGTACCACGTGCTCAACAGCGGCTTTCAAGTGCGCGCCAGTGGGGAGACTGATTTTCCTTGCATCAGTGGGGAGCGGGTTGGGCTGGGAAGGGTCTATGTTCGGCTGGACGGGCAGCTGGATTTCGATCGTTGGTGCGATGCTCTGGCGGCTGGGAGAAGCTATGTCAGCGATGGTCGAGCTCATCTGATGGAGTTCATGGCTCACCGCGAATCCCACAACCCCTTGGAGATCGGGACTCAGGACAGCACTTTGCGGTTGGAGCAAGGAGAGACGATCGGATGGAGTGTGCTAGCTGCGGTGGCGCCCGAGCCGGGGGGGACCGCCAAAGTGGAGTTGGTGGTCAATGGATTTCCTGTCGCAGACCGGGAGATACCTGCGGACGGCAAAGAGCATATGCTTCGCTTCGAGCAGCCGATAGAGAAGAGTTCTTGGGCCGCTATTCGCATCCTACCATCCGCTCACACCAACCCCGTCTTCATCGAAGTGGCTGGCAAGCCGGTGCGAGCGAACAGGGACAGCGTGCGTTGGTGTCTGAACAGTTTAGAGCAATGTTGGAAGGCCAAGGTGGGGACGTATCGGGGAGAGGAGAGGGAGCAAGCGCGAGAGGCGTATGAGCTGGCGAGGGAACGCTTTGAAGCGATTCTCTCCGAGACGGAGTGATATCCCTGGCGCGAAGGGGGCTGGATGTTGTCGATTGCCTTCATTGCGGATGGACTTCGTAGGGGCCCTTTCGTTTGGGGAAAAGCGTGCGGCAGATTTCGCACCGGCTGCCATCGCATCCGCGGGCTGAGCAATGCTCTCGGCCATAGAAAATGATTTGAAGATGCAGGCGGCCCCACGATTCAGGAGGATAGAGCTTTTTCAGATCCCGCTCCGTGTGTTCGACTCTCGGGCCATTGGTCAACTTCCATCGCTGCGCCAGGCGGTGAATGTGTGTATCGACTGGGAACGCCGGGATTCCAAAGGCCTGCACCAAGACCACCGAAGCGGTCTTGTGGCCAACGCCGGGAAGTGACTCGAGCGCTTCCAAGCTCGCAGGAACCTGGCTTTGGTACTTGTCGACTAGTATCGCCGATAGCTCCTGAATCGCCTTCGACTTCCTGGGGCTTAATCCGCAAGGACGGATGACTTCTTGAATCTTCTCGACCGGGACCTTGGCCATTGCTTTTGGTGTCTTGGCTAGCTTCCAGAGTTTAGGGGTGACTCGGTTGACCATCTTGTCGGTGCACTGGGCGCTCAGCACCACAGCGATTAGGAGCGAATAGGGGTCCTGATGATCCAGGGGGACATCGGTCTGCGGGTAGAGGGAATTGAGTTTCTGATCGATCCAGTGGGCGCGCTGCTGACGGTTCATGGCAAAGTGATCTTCTTCGATTCGTATCGTAGGGGTGTTTGTTTTCGACGGGCGGCTTGGACGTGGTATGATAGAGGCCCGCCGAGAGCAGGCTGTGGCCTGATGCCTTGGCTGCGATCATCGCTGTCGCCATGCGATGGCAATTCTCTCCATCTTTTGCCAAGGAGTCCAACATGTCGAGAAGTTCGCGACGATTGTTCCTGGAGCGGTCGATGTGGGCGACGGCTTCCGCTTTTGCTTTGCAGCATGCGTCGGTGGGGCGCGCCAGTCCACTGCAGGAGGGGGAGAAAGAAGCAGGGCCGTCGGAGCGACTGTCGGTCGCGGTGGTGGGAGTCAACGGGCGCGGTCAGTCGCACGTGCACCATTATGTCCGCAATCCCAAGACGCGCATCACGCATATCTGCGACGTCGATGAGTCGGTTGGTCAGAAGGTGATTGAAGCGATCGCCGAAAAACAGGGTGGGGAAAAGCCTGCCTACGTGCGGGATATGCGAACTGTTTATGAAGACAAAACCGTCGACATTGTCTCGGTCGCGACACCCAATCATTGGCACGCGCTTGCGTCGCTTTGGGCTGTGCAGGCCGGCAAGGACGTTTACGTCGAAAAGCCAGTCAGCCACAACGTCAGTGAAGGACGACGCTTGGTGCAGGCTGCAAGGAAGTATCAGCGAGTCGTGCAGACTGGGACGCAGTCTCGTTCCAACCCCGGTATGCGTCAAGCGATGGAGTTCATCCACCAGGGAGGGATTGGCGAGATCAAAATTGCAAGAGGGCTCTGTTACAAACGCCGCAATGCGATCGGCCCCAAGGGAACCTACGACGTACCGGCCGGAGTCGATTACGATCTGTGGCTTGGCCCTGCCCAGTTCGCCCCGGTGACCCGCCCCCGTTTCCATTACGACTGGCATTGGCAATGGCCCTACGGAAACGGCGATCTGGGAAATCAGGGGATCCATCAGATGGATCTGTGCCGTTGGGCACTGCAGAAGCAACAGTTGAGCGACTGGGTGATGTCCTATGGCGGTCGCTGGGGGTACGAGGATGCGGGAGAGACCGCCAATACGCAGGTGGTGGTCCACGGTTACGGCGATCAGCAGTTGGTCTTCGAAGTCCGTGGACTGGAGACGCAGGATTACCGAGGCGCCAGCGTCGGGATCATCATTGAAGGCACCGGTGGGTATCTGGTGATGACTTCCTATTCGGCGGGGATTGCATTTGATCCCGAAGGTAAGGAGATCAAGCGGTTCGAGCAGGGTGGGGACGACTTCCATTACGACAACTTCATCGGCGCGGTCCAGTCTCGCGATTGGAAGTCGCTGCAGGCGGAGATTGAGGATGGGCATCTTTCGAGTGCCCTTTGCCATACCGCCAACATTTCGCTTCGGCTGGGTAAGACCGGCAACGTAGCGCAGTTGGAAGAATCGCTAAAGGAACTGGCTGGTCCTGAAAACTGCCAGGCGACTCTGGAGCGGACACTCAATCATGTCGCCGACAATCATGTCGATCTCGAATCGTTGGCGATTTCCGTTGGTCCCAAGTTGGTGATGGATCCAGCAGCAGAGGTTTTCCCCGGGAACGATGCAGCCAACGCCATGCTGACTCGTGACTACCGGGCTCCCTACGTCATTCCCAAGGAAGCCGATCTTTAGGAAGCTTCTCTCAAGCCATCGTTCGCATGGACGATGGCTAAAGATGTCTGGATCGCTGGCCGGTGGGTGTTCGCACTGCAATCGAAGTAGCGATCGCGGTGCATCTGGCCGGCGTTTTTGTTAAGGTAGAAATGGGCATGGCGATGTCTGTTCTGCCCCACCCTCCCTTTGGCTTTCCGTTCGCTAGCTTCTTCCTCTCAGCATCAGGTGCATTCCATGATCACAAGATATTCCCGTCGTTCCTGGTTGGTTGGTTCCTCAGCCGGTTTGGCTTTGTGTGCTTCCGCGAAGGCGAAATCTGTCTTGGCGGCGGAGAAGCTTCGCGTGGCAGCGGTGGGTGTCAAGGGAATGGGGTGGTCTGATTTATCGAGTGTTGGATCGCATGCGGCGGTGCAGTTCGTCGGCTTTTGCGATATCGACACGCAGCGGTTCGATCAAGTCGACGAGAAGTTTCCGGGGGTGCCTCATTTCGCCGATTATCGCGAGATGATTGCCAAGCTTGGGGCGGGAGTCGATGCGGTGATTGTTTCTACTCCCGACCACATGCATGCGCCGATCGCGACTTTGGCGATGTCGCAAGGGAAGCATGTCTATTGCCAGAAGCCCCTGACTCACACCGTCTGGGAGGCACGGCAAATGCAACGACTGGCCAGGCAGCATCAGCTGACGACTCAGATGGGCAATCAAATCCATTCTGCCAAGCCGTACCGCATGGGAGTGCGTTTGGTGCGTGACGGTTGGATCGGCAAAGTCAAGGAAGTCCATTCCTGGGTAGGGGTACAAGGTCGCCAGCACTGCAATCGCACCGACCGTCCAGCCAGTGCGCCGGTGCCTGCCAACGTTGCTTGGGATCTTTGGCTGGGGTGTGCACCCGAGCGGCCGTTTGCTCCGGATGTCTATCATCCGTTCAAGTGGAGGGATTGGCAGGCTTTTGGTTCGGGGGCGTTGGGCGACTTTGGATGCCACATCTTCGACCCGGTGTTTGGCGCTCTGAACCTAACGGCTCCCACCTCCATTGTGGCGGAACATGCAGGGACCAACGATGAAGTGTGGCCAGGGCCCGAAACGGTGCGTTACCTTTTCCCTGGAACCAAGCAGACGGCTGGCGATACGATTCAGGTGACTTGGTATGACGGGGGCCTGAAGCCATCGGCGGATCTTTTGGTAGTCGATGGAAAGAAAGTGCTTCCCGAAGACAAGAAGTTGCCTGGCGCGGGGTCGGTGTTCATCGGCGAGGAGGGGGTGATGGTCCTTCCGCATTATGCAGATCCCCAGCTGTATCCGATCGAAAAGTACGAAGGAAAGACGCTGCCTGATGTCCAGGGAACCAATCACTGGCACGACTGGGTCGACGCGGTGCTTGCAGGCAAGCAAACGACCGACGGATTCGATTACGCCGGGCCTTTGACTGAAGCGGTCCAGCTGGGCAATGTGGCCGCCTTGGTGCCGGGGACGCCTCTGCAGTGGGATTCCGCAGCGATGCAATTGACGGGTGCGAAGGACGTGGAGCGGCTGTTGACCAAGCAGTACCGAAAGGGATTTGAGGTGATTGCTGCCAAGTGATGCACGGGAGGCTGAGGGCAGTGGATGGAACTGCATGAGAGGTTCAGGATTTGTTGCGGGACCCACGGGAGGGCTTGCGTCCTTTGGTCCCGCGAGCCGTCTTGGGTTTGGCTGCAATTGCTTCTGGGTCGTACCACTCGCCCATTCGCTCCTTGAGCTGCAGATAGACGTCTCGCAGCTCCGCCGCCCGTTCGAACGCGAGTTCTTCAGCTGCTTCCAGCATCTCCTTTTCGATCCGCTTGAGTAGTTCCGGAGTGATTCGTTCCTTGCTGCCCGTAGGGGTGATCGCTTCCTGGACTCGCTTGCGAAGGCGCGTGGCATCACGGATGTCGCTGTGGACTGCTTTGAAGACCGTTTTCGGGGTGATGCCGTGGAGGCGGTTGTATTCCTCCTGGATCTTCCTGCGGCGGCGGGTTTCATCGATCGCAGCCTGCATGGAGGGAGTCATGGTGTCGGCGTAGAGCAGCACTTTGGCATTGGCGTTTCGCGCGGCGCGCCCGATCGTCTGGATCAGCGATGTTTCACTTCGCAAGAACCCTTCTTTGTCGGCATCTAGAATGGCCACCAAAGAGACCTCGGGTAGGTCAAGCCCTTCGCGTAGCAGATTGACGCCGACCAGGACGTCGCACTTCCCTTCCCGAAGATCCTGAAGCAGTTCGACTCGTTCAAACGCATCCAGCTCGCTGTGCAGCCAGCGGCACTTGACATTCTGCTCCGAGAGGTAGTTGGCTAGATCTTCAGCCAGTCGCTTCGTGAGTGTCGTGACGAGTGTCCTTTCCTTCTGGGAGATCCGCTGACGGATCTCCTGCAAAAGATGGCCCACCTGGCCGCGGGCAGGAAGGACTTCAACGATTGGATCGAGCAGGCCGGTGGGGCGAATCAATTGCTCAACCACCTCGCCTCCGGTTTTATCCAGTTCGTACTCGGCGGGAGTTGCCGACACAAAGATCGCCTGAGGGCAGCGAGCTTCCCATTCCTCGAATTTCAAAGGGCGATTATCGAGCGCGCTGGGAAGTCGAAATCCATGCTCGACCAGCGTCGTCTTCCGGCTGCGATCCCCCGCATACATGGCGCGCACCTGCGGCACCGTGACGTGCGATTCATCGATGACCAGTAGAAAGTCGCCAGGGAAAAAGCTGTAGAGTGTATCGGGTGGGGCGCCGGGCGGTTTTCCTGAAAGGGGGCGCGAGTAATTCTCGATTCCGGGGCAATGGCCGGTCTGCTCCAGCATCGTCAGGTCGTAGCGAGTGCGCGTCGAAAGACGCTGTGCCTCCAGCAGTTTCCCTTCGCTTTCGAATTTCGCCAGTTGCTCCTTCAGTTCCTTCCGAATCTCCGCCACCGCCGAATGGATTCGCTCTTCAGGAGTCACGAAGTGCTTGGCAGGGAAGATCGTCACCGTATCGACACCCTCCAGCCACTCGCCCGTCGTCGGATTGATGATGCCGATGCGTTCAATCACGTCACCCCAGAATTCGATCCGATAGGCGAATTCTTCATAGCTAGGCCAGATTTCGATGGAGTCGCCCATGACGCGGAATCTTCCCCGCTCGAAGGCGATGTCGTTGCGCTCATACTGAACGGAGATCCAGGCTAGCAGCAGTTGGTCGCGATCGATCGTCTCCTGGCACTGAAGCGTGACCACCATTTTCACGTAGTCTTCCGGCGAGCCGAGCCCGTAGATGCAGGAGACGCTGGCGACGATGATCACGTCGTCTCGCGAGGCGAGTGCGTGGGTGGCTGCCAGACGCAATCGGTCGATTTCGTCATTGATCGAGGCATCTTTTTCGATATAGATGTCGCGCTGCGGAATGTAGGCTTCGGGTTGGTAGTAATCGTAGTAACTGACGAAGTAGTGGACCGCATTGCGAGGAAAGAATTCCTTGAACTCCGAATAGAGTTGGGCGGCGAGGGTCTTGTTGTGGCTGAGGACCAGGGTGGGACGCTGCAGTTTCTGGATGACGTTGGCCATCGTGAAGGTTTTTCCCGACCCGGTGACCCCCATGAGCACCTGGTGGGAACGACCTGTCTGCAGTCCATGAACCAGTTGGTCGATCGCCTGTGGCTGGTCTCCGGAGGGGGCAAAGGGACTGGTCAGCTGAAATGGCCGCTCGGGTTGTCTATTCATCATCGATCCTTGATTGGCGGTTCGGTCGGCATGGCAACCGGCGCCACGTAGTCGCGCATCCCCCGCAGCCGTTCGGGGCCTACGCCGGGAACGTCATCCAGACGATCCACTTCCCGGATTTCCCCGTATTCCTTTCGCCATTGCTGCATTTGCTGAGCCATCGTAGGGCCGACTCCCGGCAGCAGTTCCAACTCCTTCGCTGGGGCCAGATTGACATCGATCCGAAATCGTGGCGGATGAAGAGGGACTGGCTGGCGGTCACTGGTGGAGGGAACGGCTAGCCAAAAGTAGGAGAAAACCCACCCAGCCGCCAGCAAACCGCTCCATGCAGTCAGGCGAGTCCATACGATCGATCGTTGCTGGAGATCCATTCCACCACCCTGGTTTGTTGTCGCGAAGCTGTTTAGCCCATCTGGGAGTTACGCGATGCAACCCAAAAGGAACCATTGCTTGCTACGCTATTGTAGGCGGTTCCCAAGTCAGCGGGCCAGGACCAGCCCACTGGCATGGGCGATGGGGACAGTTCTTTTGCAGGAGTTTTCCTACGTATGGATAGTGCATCGAAAGAGCCTCGAGCGCAGGCAGTCGATCCCAGGTTGGAGGAAGATCTGAGGATGTTGGTGCGGTTGGCGATTCGGGAGGACCTGGACCGAGGGATGGATTTGACAACGGTCGCGCTGGTGCCTGCAGAGCATCGCGGCAGGGCTCGGCTTGTCGCACGACAACCTGGGGTTGCGTGTGGGATCGATCTGATCGCCATCATCCTCGATGAGTGCGATGCGAAGATCTCGGTAACGCCTCATCGATACGATGGCGACCGATTCCAGGCTGGCGATTGTCTTGCCGTTCTCTCGGGAGATGCGCGGGATCTTTTGACATGCGAGCGGACGGTGCTGAACTTCCTTGGACCGCTCTGTGGAATCGCTTCATTGGCAGATCGCTTCCAGCAGAAAATCGCTCACACTTCCGCTCGCCTACTGGACACTAGAAAAACGACACCCGGCTGGCGAAGGCTGGAAAAGTATGCGGTGCGGTGCGGAGGTGCTTGGAACCACCGCATGGGGCTTTTTGATGCCGTCTTGATCAAAGACAACCATTTGGCAAGTCGCGCCAGCAAGACGGGGGAGCTTTTGGATCCGGCGCAGGCTGTTGAGGAAGCGAGGCGTTTTCTTGATCAGTCGCAACCCGCCCAGACGCGGCAGGCGATTTGGATTGAGATTGAGATCGATTCCCTGGAGCAGCTCCCTTCGGCACTGCAGGCGCGGCCCGACTACGTGCTGCTGGACAACATGAACACCGACCAGTTGCGTCAAGCGGTTTTGGTTCGAAACCGTCTGGCTCCCCAGGTACTGCTGGAAGCGTCGGGTGGGGTCCGGTTGGAGACTGTCGCGGCGATTGCGGAGACGGGGGTCGACCGGATCAGCGTCGGTGCTTTAACCCATTCGGCCATCAACCTCGATATCGGTCTGGATTGGACCTGGGAGGCAGGCGAGTAAGCTGGATCGAGGGTGTCAGGGGGCAGCGGTTTCCATACCGGGAATCGATCGGCGGATTTGAGGGTTGTCGATCGTTCCGTCGACGACCAGATGCAGCAGCGATGCGCTTTCGTTGTGGGTAACCAGTGGGCCAAGCACCATCCCCAGCGGGCCTCTTCCCCCCACATACGCGTCGAGATCCAGATGGAGATCCCGCCGAAGCGAAGTCGACCCCTTGCCGCTCAGTCGGATCACGTCGCCGTCCAGGCTTAAGTGATCGATCTCAATGCGGTCGCCGTCGACGCGAAAGAGAACATCGGACGTTTCGAAAGCTCCTTCGTCGGGCATCTTGAGACTCAAGGTTCGGAACATTTTGGCCATCACCGGCAACTCGTACAGCGATGCTTCCCTCAAATGGAATGAACCTTGCCCCGAGAAGGTTTCTGGGTGATTGAGCACTCCCTGAAGTTCCAGTCTGGCCGTTGCCCTGCCAGAGGCTTCCCCTCCGCTTACTCCCGCATCGCGCAGGAGCATGGCGTACTCCGAATCGGTCAAATAAGCTTTCCCCGCGACACGGCCCGTCTGCCAGTGAAGCACGCCGAAGGCATGGATGTGGCCTCCTAGGGCATTGGCGGTGAGATCACCGGTCTCAACCGGCAGAAAGAGATCCTGTCGCTCCATGGGGTCGGCCGTCACCGCCGGCCAGTTTTGCAGCATCCCGATCGGACTGGGTAGGTTGGGTGATACGGGGACCCCAAGCCAATACTCCTGATGCGGGGTGGGAGGGGAATTCGCCAATTGGGTGAGGTTGTTTTGAGCCAGGATGTTGGGATCGGGTGCAAGGCTGTTGGGTTGCTGGGCCAGCAATTCGGCTGAGGCAGGTTGGACCGATGCAAAGAATGTTCCTGGCCGCACCAGGGGTTGTAGTTTCTTCTGGACTGCCGCCGCATCGCGACCGAACCAAAGCCGATGGCCTTCCACCGCGAAGTCGCCTCGCAGATTGGTCACAGGGACGCCGCGGACCGCAAGGGAATCGATCTGCAAGTTTCCCATCGCGAGAGGGCCATCGGATGTCATATGACCTTGAAGGGCGACTGAGCCGCGGATGGCCGATGCACTCTGACCGCCGCGCATCCGACCGTCTTCGATATCGAGGTGGAGGTCCCAAGCTTCTGCGATGGGAGTTCGGTCATCGATCCGGGTGCGAAACTGCGTCCAGCCATCGACGCTCAAAGGGCCTTGGAGGTCGATCGCCTGCATCGGAGATCGCAGCGCAGCGGGGAGTGCCGCAGTGAACGATGGTTCGACGACAACCCGCGTCGATGGCAGCCATTGCAGAAGCGCCGTCCATGTGCCGTCGGGCATCGCGCGGCACGACCCTTCGGTCTTGACCAAACTGGTTTCGTGATACCCTTTCATCTGAAGGATATCGAGGCTGCCTGGGCGATAGAGCAGATGGCAGGAAACATCGTGTAGCAGGTAAGGTAAGGCTAGCGGTCGTAGGGTGACGCGGTGCCCCGACCCGGCGCGGTCCATCCCTGTTTCACGGATCTCTACCTCCATGCCCAATGGTTCTCCAGGTTGCTGCAGCGATAGCTTCACCTGGACCGAATCCAGCGTACCACTGGGCTGAACCTGCTCCCAAAGGTCTCGGACGGAATCCGGCAACGCCCGCTGCAGTTCTTCTTCCAGTGGCAGATCCGATGCGTCGAATTGGAGTTGGAGTTCGTCCAGGCGTTGACTGGAGAGAATGCAGCGGCCTTGAGCGACGATGCGGGCGCTATCATTTCGACCCTGCAGATCTTTGAGGATCAGGACTTCGTTGTCGACAATCACTTGGCCCTGAATGTCAAAGACTGGATATTGAAATCGATCGTACCGAATTGCACCATCAAAGCACTGCAGTTCAATCCACTTGCTCAGTCGATCCGGCGCCTCAGGTCCTCGTCGAAACCTAGCACCCTTCAGGTGGACGCGGCCCTGTGGGTGCAGTGAACGGACGAAGGATTCCAGGCGGGTTGCCGGTTGGCCTCTTGGGGTCAATGCGGCCAGAAGAGGTGGCGTGATGGGGACCGCCGCTTCCGACCGCAACTCTAGATCGATCCACCATTTCGGTTCGGCTTTCTGCATCTGGATCGATCCGGTCAGTTGCTGTCCATTTGCCGAGGCAGTCAGATGGGGAGCGATGACCACGCCATTTCGGTAATGAAAAAGACCGGCCAGTTGTTCCACGGCATAGGGAAAAACGTCGGCCATCATGGCCCCTTCGTTCAGCTGCACCCAGGCCTCAGGGTGCCACTGTTGGCCATCGAAGGAAGCATCCCCCTTGGCGTCGATCCACCCGGTCAGCTGCAAACGCTGAAGTGTGTCCTGCACTTTGGCAGGCAAGGCGGTAGCGAGGTTGGAATCGATTCGGAGTCTTTTCAGGTTCCAGCGCGCATGGAGTGGGGCATTCGATTGCCAGCCCTTGCGATCGAGATCGAGTTCTAAAGAAGTTTCGCCAAAGCGAGCCTGCAGGGATCGGAGTTGCGCTAGTGTTGGGGTCAGATGGAATTGGCCTTGAATCGATTCGAAGGTTCCCTTCAGCAGGGGATCGCGATAGCGACCTTGTTCGACAGTGCCCTGCACCAGAAAGTCCTCCACCCTGCCCTGCTCCATCACTAGCTGCATCGTTCCGTCGGCAATCGCCTCGAAAGCATGCAGTCTCTCCCATGCGGCATCGGGAAACTCCGGGGCGGTCTGCCACAGTTTCTTGGTGATCGTCAGTCGTTGCCATTGGCTGGAGAGTTCCAGGCGCTGACTGGTGGGGTTCCAGAGAGCATCACCCGACAACGATTCGGCCAGTCCGCCTCCCGACGCAAAACGGACTCGCAATGCCGCTCGCGATGGCTCGGCACTTTCGATCGGTAGCTCAGGGGATGACCATGATTCCAGTTCGACGTCATGAGCGACCATCAGTTCGCCTTGCCTTGGGCTGGATCCACCTAACCTCAGGCTCCCCCGTCGAACCTTGATTTTCGGAATCGCTGTGCGACTCGATCTGGCCTGCATCAAGCCATGGAGACTCCACTGCCCCGGAGCGCCCCAAGGAAATAGCCAAAGGTCGGCTCCGTCGATGTCGACGGACGAGATGGGCAGAGTTTTGGAGCGAAGGATTTGGTCGATGTCCCAGCTACCCGCCACACAAAGGCGATGGATCCGCAGTACCTCGCGATCCCCTTGATGGCTGGGAAGTCGCAGCACCAAGTCGCGAAGAACCAAAGACCTACCCTGTTCGATCGTCGCATGCCCAAGCGAGATTCGGTAGTGCGGAAATTGCGCTGCTAGTTGGAGTGCCACTTCCCGTCGAAGGAAACGATCGACCCGTCCGTGGCCCCAAAGGTAAAGCGTTAAAAGCCCGCACGCCAAAGCGGCCATCGCTAGAATTCTCACCATCCAACCAGACCGTCGTCGGGTTGAGGTGGGCAATTCAAGTTGTCGCCTGGCGTCCATGCTGGCTGTTGATCCTATGCCGATTCCATCAAGCCGCCGCATTCCAAATTCTGGATGCGAAGATGGATAGTTTTCTTGGGTAAGCCATCCTTGGCCTCACCGCTGGCTTTGGGAGTTCTTCAAGTCCTCTTTGGTGATTGCCCGCGTTCGGACGAAAAGCGTTTCGATCAAAAACCCCAAAGCGATCCCTGCAAGGACACAGACCGCAAGCACGGCCGGTTGTCGATACCGGACCGATCCAACAAATATGGCGTGGATCGCTGCGAAGTAGGCGATTGGCAACGCGTAGATCCAAAGTCGATGCACTCGAACAAGCGGCAGTGTCAATCCGATGGTAGCCAATCCGACGATCCCCACGTAGCCAATCGCTTCACTCCAGCGGATGAAGCGATTGCCCAACTGAGGAGCCTGGGGCAAAGGGGACCACGTCCGCTGTAACTTTAGCAAAGCCAACCGAAGGAAGTCACCCCGATTTGCCCACGCCCAGCGAAACGACTCATCCCGCATGCGGCGATCGAGTCGGTATTCGAAGGAGCCGACTGGTTTGCTAGCACTTCGCGAGTCTTCCGCTCGCTGAAGTGCTGCAAACTGGTCGACGAAGTTCATGTTTTCGTCGCTGCCACCGGTGGCTTTGGCATGCAGTCCGTCGTAAAGGCTGGCGCCGACCTGTAGTGTGGTGAGGACGAATCGGTCCGAAACGGTGTAGTTTCGGTACCACCAGGGTGCCAGAGTCATGGCCATGGAGAGGCCCATCATTGCCAGGCCGGAGGCGAGTGAAGTTAGGTTGGCCATCCGGCGATACGGTCGGCACATGGTCAGCAGCACGAGCGACAAGGCCACGGCGATCGGCCACAGGATCCAACTGGGCCTAGCCAGAGTTGCCAGGCCGGTCAGGAGACCTGCCCAGCACCATCGATCCCAGCGATGGTGATCGATGGCCAGGCAAAGTTGGTAGAGGCCCGCGATCATCAGGGGGCAAAACGCTGCCTCGCTCAGCACGAACACGCTCATTCCGATCGCCCCTGGATAGCAAGCCGCCAGGATAGCGGCAGACCTAGCGGCCAGTGCATTGCACCATCGTAGGGTGGCCTGATAGATCAGTGCGACCGCGATGGTGCCCAACAGGCATCCCAGGAAACGAGCTGCGAGGACTGCGCGTCCAGGGTTGGCGATGGTGGTGAAAGGGGCGAGAATCAGGGGATAAAGCGGAGTTCGAAAGATGCGAGCGTTCTCCGAACCGTACTGATAAGGCTTTCCATCCGCGATCGACTCGGCAAGGGTCCAGTAGCTAACGCTGTCTCCAAAGCGAAAGAGCTGGTCTCCCGCCTGCTGGTGCCAGTAGATCGCAGCGGCACAGCGCAGCGTCATCGCGAGCGCGAGAATCGCCAGCAGCCAGCCCAAGCCTCCTGCCTTGGTTGAAGGCCGCTTCGATCTGTCCATCCAGTCATCTCCCTTTCGCGAGGATTTCCTTGGGAAGCAGCCCTCGGGTGGCTTCATCGGCTGGGCACAGGGTCCGTTCCTGTGGTGGCCTTCACCATGGCGTGCATCTGGAGCATCGAGTGGGTGGGAGATCGAGGACATCAGACGAGTTGGGGCTGGCTCAGCCTTAAAGACTGACCAGCCCCATGCTATCGATCTGGATCTATCGGCAACGAGAGTCTTGTCGTCAATAGATCGTGGATGAGTCGACGACGCATCAACCCTTGCGGTCGCGTTTGGCTTGCGCGCGTTTGCCTTTGCCCGATACATGTCCGAGGATATTGGAGGACTTGTTTGAGGCAGCGATGCGGTTGGACTTCAGGCGATCGGCGGCAGGAACTGCCTTGGCCTTGGTGCGCGATGCTGCAGTACCGGCAGCCTTCCGCGACGCGGCGCGGTTGACGGGAGCCGAACCCGCAACAGGGGCAGCAGCGGCACTAGCGATCGCTCGCTTAGTGGGTCGTGCTGCCTTGGCTGCCTTGGCCACTGCCTTCTTGGCCGGCTTCTTGGCTCGACTGGCCACCGCCGCTTTGACTGCAGTGGCTGTCTTGGTTGCCACTTTTCGCCGTGGAGTCTTCTTGGCCACTGGCTTGACGACCTCGACCGGTGCGTCGACGACTCGCGAGGGTGCCGGTTTGGCAACCGCGTTCATTCCCTTTTTCGCGACATGCAGGTTTCGGCGTTCCTGGGAACGCGCCACCCGCGACTGCTTGGCTCGCACCTGCTTGGGAGTCCCCTTGGGAACTGGCGTCTTGCTGAGAGTCGCGGTTTCCAGTTCGGACAAACGCAATTCGAGGGCATCGAGTGTTTCACGGAAGAGAGCCGTCTTGGCGTGGCTGCGGCTGTCGAGATTCGATGATCCAGTCGCCCGATTGGAAGTGCGTGCCTGAGATCGCGACTGATCGCTCCACTTGTCCATCAGCTTGCGAGCAAGCGTTGCGTGTCGCTTCACCTGAGCGGCGGTCAGTTTGCTCAACTCTGGATGTCGGCTGGCCTTGACCACCGCCAACTCTTCCTTGGTGCACAACACTTTCGCTTCCGCCAAAGGAACCACCATCGACCACACCCCTTTCACATCAGGCAACTCATAGGAGATCGGCACTGGTCCCTGCGCTTCTTCGCGCGTCAGGCCGAATTGCATGCAAGGGTAGCGTATCCAACAATTCGATGCAATTCGGCGCATCGACGCAAATCGGTATTTTCCATCCCTTGCATCCAACCGCCGAGATCATGGCTTTTGTTTGCTGATGGTGGATGCACAAGGAACCATCGATGGTTGATCCTGCTCTTGGCAGTTGTCCAAACCATCGGAAGCTGAGCCATCTCTCGGAATTGGGATGGTGTTGCCAGCCAAGACCTTGAGCCGTTTGGCGTCCTCGATCATCGAACGGCGCGAGCCGTCGCTAGCCCTTCGTCGATGGATCCCTTGCGCTGGGCCGCGCCTTCGAGGCTCCTTGGCGGATCACCGGGAAGTCCTGCCGCAACCGCTCCATTTCAGCAGTTTCATTGACAAAGAGGGTTGGTAGGGTTCGGTTCGCGGAGACCGCCGATCGATTAGCCGAAGGGGAGAGGGGTTCCATGGATTTCGGCCAGTGCGTTCCCGGCGGCTCGTTGTTCCGCCTCCTTCTTGCTTCTGCCCCAGGCAGGGGTGTGCTGTTGACCTTCCACGACGGCAGCGACCAGAAAGAGCTTGTTGTGGTCTGGGCCTTTTTCCTCCAGCAGCTGATACAAGGGGGAGTTTCCGTTGTCGCGCTGGGTCCACTGCTGGAGGGTTGACTTATGGTTCCCTCCGGAGAATCCATCGACGGCGCCTTGAAGTTCTGGTTCCAGCCATCGCAGGACACGGGTTCTTACCGCCTCCCATCCGCCGTCCAGGTAGATCGCTGCGATCAGCGATTCGAACACGTCGCTTAGTAGCGACCTGGGTACACTGACCGATCCTTGCATTCCTTTTCCAACCACCAAGTACCGCTCCAGCCCCAGCGTGATCGATACCTTCGCGCAGGTCCGTCGACTGACGACGATCGACTTGATCTTCGTCAACTCGCCTTCCATCAATTCCGGGTATCGCTCGTAAAGGTACTGACAGACGATGATGCCAAGCACGGAGTCTCCCAAGAACTCCATTCGTTCGTTGCTTTCCAGGCGATTGGTGGCGCTGGAGGCGTGGGTGAGTGCTGACTGTAGCAGTTTCGGGTCGTGAAACTGGTAGTCGATCGCTGCCTGACACCGCTCCATTTTGGTCTCGATCGGCTCCGCCTCACCATGCAGTTCCATCCCCTCTTTCGATCGTTTACTGGCCATGACGCCACTCGCAGGGCTGGGGCATGAGGGAGTGAGATTTGGGGCGCGCGGCGGCGGAATTATCCCAAATGAAGACTTTTGGTATATCAGATCTCCCCGCAGTTTACCAACCAGGAAGCGACGCACTGGAGGTGGGGGGGAAGTGGATCAGCCGACGAGCGAAGGGGACTGAATCGCATCGGAAAGATCACTGTTTTCTTCAGGTCCCACCGAAACGATGACGGAGGGAGCCGAAAGTAGTTTCTCCAAAGCGGCTTGGCACTGTTCGACCGTCACCTGTTGGTACTTGGCGACCGATTCGGCCACTGTTTCGTAGGTCTGCCGAAGCGTCCAGGCGTTTCCGACCGAGAAGAGTCGATTTCCAGGTCGCTCGGCGGCCAAGGCGATCGAAGAGCAGACTTTGTTCTTCGCCTGCTGGAGTTCGCTTTCGGTCAGCTTGTCCTTCAGCGTCTTTTTTAGTTCGTCGCCGATCGCCCGCCAGTTGGTGGAGCTGGCTGGAGGCTGGCACGAAAGAAAAATTCCAACCACACCGCAATCCTGATATTCCTGAGTGAACAGCGATGCGGCTTCGGCATCTCCCGTATCGACAAGCCGCCAGAAGAGTCGGCTGCCGGTATCATCGCCGAGGATGCTGGTCATCAGTCGCGTTGCATGTTTCTCTGGGTCGCTGCGGCTGGGGCCTGGAGCGAATGCCACGGTATACTGTTGAATGGCAGGTGGATGAATCAGCAGTCGACGACTGGTTTTGGGTTGGTGGTTTTGCGTCACGCGATGGCGAGGCCGTGGCTGCCATGACTCGGTGGCAGCATGGGCCTGCTCGACCAAACGGTCAAAGTCGACCGCGCCGGCGGCGACCAAGCAGAGGTGGTTGGGCGCGTAGTGCGCCTGGTGGTACTGCCGCATCGCATCGGTCTTGAGCTGCGAGACCGACTCGCAACTGCCCAGGACGCGACCGGCGAGGGGATGCCCACGGAAGTAGTCTTCCATCAGTCGATCGATCGCCCCGTATGGAGGCTGATCATCGTACATCGCGATCTCTTCCAGAATCACCTGCCGCTCGGTCTCAAAATCCTCTTCGCGCAGCGCCGGGCGCATCATGTCGGCCAACAGCTCCAGCGCCTGCCCCTGAAACTCCGGGAGAGAGCTGAGGTAGTAGACGGTCTGCTCTTCTGAAGTGTAGGCATTGGACTGCGACCCGAGATCGTCGAGCATTTGGTTCAGCTGTTCAGCGCTGCGGGTCGGGGTCCCTTTGAAGAGCATGTGCTCAAGAAAATGGCTTACCCCAGACAGCTCGGGCTTTTCATCCCTGGCGCCTGTGTTGACGAAAAAGCCGATCGACATCGAAAAGGCTTCTGGTTGGACTTCCGCGATCACTTCCAGTCCGTTGGGCAAAGTTTGTCGCTTAAATTCCATGGCGCAACTCCAGTGGATCGCCGCCCAACGTGACCAGTGCCCAGCGTGTCGGGGGGTGGTGGCGGAAGTGATCGATCAGGGAATCCGGCGTGATCGCTTCGATCAGTCCAGCGACTTCCGCACGCGGAGGAACTCGCCCCAGGTGGAACCAGTCGCTAGCGATTTGCGAGCTTCTTGCCATGCTGGATTCCTGTTCCATGACCAGCATGGTTTTGATGCGAGTCTTCAGGCGGGCCACCTCGGACTGGCTGATCGATTCTCCAAGCGACTCAATCGTCTGCAGGACAACATCGAGTGTTTCTTGCGCCCTTTCGCGCGTCGTACCAGCGAAGCAGAGGACATTTCCTGCGCCGGGAAACGATTGGCTGGATGCCGATACGTGGTAGGCCAATCCTCGTTTTTCACGCACTTCCGTGAAGAGCCGCGAGCTCATCCCGTCGCTCAGCACCCCGACCAGTCCTCGCGACTGATAGTATTCGGCATGTTCGTAGGGAACTGCGTCGTAGGTGACAGCGATCTGAGTCTGCTGGCTGTCGTGTGGGATATGCTGCGAGCCCGATCGCACCGTCACCTCGGGGCGATCCCAGTGGGCGCCTTGGGGCCAGTCGCCAAAGAGTTGGTTGGTTTGATCGATCAGCCGTTTCCAGTCGAAGCGCCCAGCGACAGCGAGGATCGCTTGTTGCGGCCCATAAAGATTGTGATGCAACGAGGTGAGCGATTCGCCATCGATCGCTTCAATACCCGCTAAGGTTCCATAGGAAGATCGTCCGTAGGGGGTGCCGTAGCGCAGTTCCTTCATGCCTCGAAGGCAGCGATGCGCTGGGTCGTCTTCGGCGGAGTGTAGTTCCTGGATCGCAACGGCCTTCGCATCGTCCAGTTCCTCTTCTGGGAAATGGGGCTGCCGGACGATTTTCGCGTAGATCGACATCGCTTCTTCAAACGACTCGGCAAGGGAAGCGACCGAGAAGATGGCATGGAGGCTGGAAACCGAGCTGGATCGTTCCACACCGAGAAAGTCGAGTCGATCGACGATCTGTCGGCTGTCGAGGTCCCCCGCACCCCGTTGCATCCACTCCTGCAGCACACCAGCCGACCCAGGAAGCGATTCCTCTTCGCGTACGGTTCCAGCTGGAATCAGCAACGTGAAGGCGCTCGATTGCAACCAGGGCATCGCTTCGCCAAGAACCGTCAGGCCGTTGTCCAGAGTCTCGATGAAAACTTCGGGAGGTCGGTTGCTCATTCGGCGGCCTTCTTGGAGGCGTTGGTACTTTTCTTGGCAGCTGCTTTATCCGACCCTGCGGAAGACTTGGAATCCGACTTGGAACTGGATTCCGAAGAACCTCCGCCACCATCGGATGGCTTGGAATCCTTGGCGGCCGATTTCCTGTAGCCGTCGCTACGGTAGTCGGTTTGGTAGAAGCCGCTTCCCTTGAAGACCACGGCCGCTCCCGCACCGATCAACCTGCGCAACTTCAGCTTCCGGCATTTTGGGCACTTCCTTTCAGGATCGGCCTGGATGCTCTGGAAGAGATCAAACTGATGCCCGCAGGCGTCGCACAAGTATTCGTAGGTTGGCATGGTCTTGCAAAAATCTCCTTCGTTTCTTCTTGGGCTCCTGCCCTAGGGCCCTGCGTCTCCGCGGCCCCGGCTAGGGTCTTGATCCTCTTTCGATGTGGGCGATGCCGATCATCCTTCCTGTGGTGCATCCGGCCCTTGTTGCGGCGTTGGATCGGTGGCGGGAGGCCCTACCGAAACGATGACCTGGCTGGGGCGGATGACGCGATCGTGCAGCAGGAAACCGGCTGAGGCTTCCAGAACGACATGGCCGGCGGGCACTTCCGCGCTGGACAGTTGGGCGATCGCCTGATGGAGGTTGGGGTCGAACGGTTTCCCGGTGGCGTCGATAGGTTTGCAATGAAATTTCTCCAATGTCCCCATCAGCTGGGTGTAAACCATCTGAACGCCGCTGTGCAGCGTCTGCTTGACTGCCGCATCGGGCTGGGAGACGTCGAGAGCCCGTTTGAGATTATCGACGACATCCAGCATGTCTTTGAGCAGCGGGAGGTGCGCGAATCGCATCTGTTGTTCCAGATCTCTCGCCAGCCGCTTCCGCATGTTCTCCATCTCAGCCAGGGTCCGAAGTTCCCTTTCCTTGGCCTGCGTTAGTTCTTCTCGGAGTTGGTCGCTTTCGGAGCGGGCCGAGGAACCGCCGTTGGGCAGGTCACCGATTTCTGCTGCGAACTGGTCAGCCCCGGCTGCCGCGGACGCCTCGTCGCGCGAGCGATCGCTTGTCCGGTCGTCATGTTCATTCGAGTTGCTGTCGTTGCTCATCGATCCAATCCTTGTTTCGTCTCATCCGGTCTTTTTAGCTTTGCCGCGCCTTACCGATCAGCTCAACTACCCGAAGGTGAAGAGCTGTCGGAGGCGCCGAAGTATTTTTTTAGTCGTTCCAGGAATCCTTTGCGTTCCGGGGTTACATGTTCGTTCTCGGTCTCCGCGAGTTCTCGCAATAGTTCCTGCTGACGTTTGGTGAGTTTTTTAGGAACTTCAATCGTCGCCTGAACGAGGAGATCTCCTCGAGACCGAGTTCTTGGGTCGGGCACCCCCATGCCGCGAATTCGAAAGACAGTATCGCTCTGCGTCCCTGCGGGGATGTCTAGAGGCTTTTTGCCATCCAGCGTGGGCACCTCTAGAGTGGTTCCCAAAGCCGCTTGGCTGAAGGTGATGGGCAGATGGAGAATGAGATTCGATTCATCTCGCTTGAACACCGGGTGTGGGCGGAGGTGAACGAAGCAGTAGGCATCTCCGGGAGGCCCGCCATCGGGGCTTGGCTGTCCTTCCCCGGCCAGACGGACCCGCATGCCGTCATCGACCCCTGCGGGAATGGAAACTTCGAGTTTCTGTTCCAAAGGGGTCATTCCCTGACCATCGCAGGTACCGCAGGGGGTTGAAATTGTTTTTCCTGATCCGCGACAGACTGGGCAAGCTGTCTGCACACGCAGGATACCCTGAGCCTGCACGATCTGACCGCGACCATTGCAGCGTCGGCATTCTTCCGGTTGTGAACCTTTGGCGGCACCTGATCCTTTGCAGCTGCTACAGGAGGCAAAGCGTGTCAGCGAGACCGTCTTCTTGACCCCTTTCGCTGCCTCTTCCAGGTCCAGCGTCACGTCGCAGCGAAGGTCGGCACCGCGGCGAACTCGCTGCCTGCCTCTTCCCCGGCCAAAGAAATCTTCGAAGATCGATCCACCAAACACATCGCCGAAGGCTTCGAACAGGTCGCTCATATCAGCCGACCCTCCTCCTGCGGCTTGAGGATCGACTCCAGCGTGGCCGAACTGGTCGTATCGGCTACGTTTGGCCTGGTCTCCAAGCACCTCGTATGCTTCGGTCGCCTCCTTGAACTTCTGTGTCGCACCGGCGTCATCTGGATGGCTGTCGGGATGGTACTTGAGCGCTAACTTGCGATACGCCTTCGCGATCTCATCCTGAGTGGCCGTCCGTGCCACGCCGAGCACTTCGTAGTAATCACGCTTGGAAGCCATCGTCGATCCTTAGAAAAAAAGGCTACCTTCCCGCCGGGAAAGTAGCCTTACAATCACACTTGTCGCTACCAGCCCGGGGGCCGTTACGAGACGACACCTTCAGGCTTTCGCTTGCTGTGTTCGTCCTTATCGATGTTCGTTACCATCGCCTCGGTGGTCAGTAGCAATCCAGCAATGCTGGCGGCATTGGTGAGCGCCGTCCGCACGACCTTGACCGGGTCGATGATGCCGGAGGACATCATGTCGACATATTGGCCCTTGTTGGCATCGTACCCGGTGTTCAGCGGCTTTTGACCGACTTCGTCGGCGACGACGCTTCCGTCGATACCGGCGTTGTCAGCGATCTGGCGCAGCGGAGCTTCGAGGGCACGGAGAACGATTTCAACACCGATCTTCTCGTCTCCCTTAGCCGAGTCTTTGGCCGCCTTGACGGCGTCCCGGCAACGCAGCAGTGCGACACCACCACCCGGTAGGATTCCTTCTTCAACGGCGGCTCGCGTGGCGTGCAAAGCGTCTTCCACACGCGCTTTCTTCTGCTTCATATCGGCTTCCGTTTCCGCGCCGACACTGATAACCGCGACGCCACCTGCCAGCTTCGCCAGTCGTTCCTGGAACTTCTCCTTGTCGTATTCGCTGTCGGTCTGTTCGATCTGCGCCCGAATCTGCGCGACTCGGCGGTCGATCTCCACCCGCTCTCCAGCTCCTTCAACCAACGTTGTATTGTTCTTATCGACCACCACTTTGCCGCAGCGACCGAGGTGATCGATGGAAACGTTTTCTAGCTGAACACCGAGGTCTTCGCTGATAAACGTACCACCGGTCAAGACGGCGATGTCTCCAAGCATGGCTCGGCGTCGATCTCCGAAGCCCGGTGCCTTGACGGCACAGACATTCAGCGTCCCCCGCAACTTGTTGACCACCAACAGCGTCAGCGCCTCGGCGTCAACATCTTCGGCGATGATCAGTAGCGGCTGCCCGGTCTGGCTGGTCTTCTCTAGGATCGGCACTAGGTCGCGAATGTTGCTAATCTTCTTTTCGTAGATCAGCACCAAGGCGTTTTCGAGAGTGCACGTCATGTCGGAAGGTTCGTTGATGAAGTACGGGGAGACGAATCCCTTGTCGAACTGCATCCCATCGACATACTCGACGGTGGTATCGCGAGTCTTGCCTTCTTCTACGGTGATCACGCCATCCTTGCCGACTCGCTGCAGCGCTTCGGCTAGAAGTTCACCGATCACCATGTCGTTGTTGGCGCTGATGGCACCGACGTGAGCCACTTCCTTGGGGTCGGTGACCGGCTTGGCCAGTTGATGCAGCTTTTCGGTAGCTGCCGCGACGGCCTTATCAATCCCGCGACGAATCGCCGTCGGGTTGCTGCCCGCGACGATGTTCCGCAACCCTTCTTTGAAGATGGCACGAGCCAAAACGGTGGCGGTCGTCGTGCCGTCACCAGCCAAATCGCTGGTCTTCTGGGCGACTTCCACCACCAGTTTGGCACCCATGTTCTCGAAGCGGTCTTCCAGTTCCACTTCCTTCGCGACCGTCACCCCGTCCTTGGTGACAGTAGGGCCACCAAAGCTCTTGTCGATGATCACGTTGCGGCCGGTTGGGCCCATCGTGACTGCGACGGCATTGGCCAATTTTTCCACGCCCGCCAGCATGCGCGCTCGGGCATGATCGTCAAACATCAATTGTTTCGCCACGCTCTTTCACCTTGTATTTCAGTGCTTGTGAATCAGGGATTTGTCTGCGGACAAGCAAGCTGGCGCGGCAGGCGACCAGCTTGTGTCTGGCATCAGCCAAGCTTGGCCAGGATGTCGCTTTCACGAAGGATCTTGTATTCGACCCCATCGACTTCGACTTCGCTTCCGCCGTACTTCCCGAAGATCACGTGATCGCCAACGGCGACGCTAAGTGCCCCACGAGAGCCGCTGTCCAGCAGCTTGCCTGGCCCCACGGCAACCACGCGGCCGCGCTGCGGCTTTTCCTTTGCCGAATCGGGCAACACAATTCCTCCGGAAGTCACCGCTTCGGCTTCCATCGGTTCCACAACGACGCGATCATCCAAAGGACGAAGATTCAGCTTTGCCATCTTTAGTATTCCTTCTTGAAACGAATAACCTTTTGTTTGTTTCGATGGAACGCACGCCATCCAAGGGGGATGGCTGCGTTATTTCACGCGGCGAACCAGTGGCTGGCAGCGATTACATCATGCCGCCCATGCCACCCATTCCGCCCATGTCCATGCCACCCATGCCGCCCATGCCACCATGGTCGTGATGACCGCCAGCAGCGGGTTCTTCTTCCTTCGGGATTTCCGTCACCAACGACTCGGTAGTCAACAGCAGAGCGGCGACGCTGGCTGCGTTCCCAAGTGCAGTTTTGACTACCTTGGCAGGATCGATGATGCCGGCCTTCACCATGTCGACGTAGGAGTCGCTATTGGCATCATAGCCTTCGGTCGTTGTCTTCAGGTTCCGGACTCGGTTGACGATCACCGCACCATCGACACCTGCGTTGTTGGCAATGGCACGCAAGGGATCATCGAGCACATTTCGGATGATCTTGGCTCCCAGCGCTTCGTCCCCGGTCAGATTCAACTTCTTGAAGGCCGGTTCGCAGCGGAGCAGCGCGACGCCACCGCCTGGAACGATCCCCTCGGCAAGAGCCGCTTGGGTGGCTGCCTTGGCGTCATCCATCAGTGCCTTGCGTTCCTTCATCTCCGTTTCCGTCGCCGCTCCGACTTGTATCTGCGCGACGCCACCGGCGAGTTTCGCCAGACGCTCCTGCAGTTTTTCGCGGTCGTAATCGCTTTCGGTGACGTCGATCTCGCGGCGAATCTGAGTCGCTCGCCCTTCCACTTCGTCTTTCTTTCCAGCGCCGCCGATCACAATCGTCTCTTCGCTGGTGATATGGATCTTCTTCGCACGTCCCAGATCGCTCAGTTTGACGCTCTCCAGATCGATCCCCAAATCCTTGAAAATCGGCTTGGCGGCTGTCAGCGTTGCGATGTCCCCAAGGATCGCCTTGCGGCGGTCACCGTAGCCAGGGGCCTTGACGGCACAGACGCTGAGGATCCCTCGCATCTTATTGACCACCAAGGTCGCAAGAGCCTCGCCTTCAATGTCCTCAGCGACAATCAGCAATGGCTTTTTCGCCTTGCTGATCGCTTCCAGAAGGGGAATCAGCTTCTTGTTGCTGCTGATCTTTTCTTCGTGCAGAAGGATGTAGCAGTCCTCCAGTTCCACCGTCACTTCTTCTTGGTTGGTGACGAAATGTGGCGACAAGTAACCGCGATCGAATTGCATCCCTTCCACCACCTCGACGGTCGTTTCGCTGCCGCGACCTTCTTCGACGGTGATCACTCCATCCTTGCCGACCTTCAAAAAGGCTTCCGCAAGCACATCACCAATTTCCGGGTCGTTGTTGCCCGCAATGGTTGCGACTTGCTTGATTTCCTTGCGGCTCTTTTCATTGATGGGAATCGCCATCTTCGTCAGATGGTCCTGCACCGCCTCCACCGCCTTGGCGATGCCTCGCGAGAGAGCCATAGGGTCGGCACCGGCCGCAATCATCTTCAAGCCTTCGCGGAAAATGGCTTCCGCTAGGACCGTCGCCGTGGTCGTTCCGTCACCAGCGACCGAGTTGGTCTTGCTGGCCGCCTCCTTGACCAACTGTGCCCCTAGGTTCTCGAACGGATCTTCCAATTCGATTTCTTCGGCAACCGTCACGCCGTCCTTAGTGATTTTGGGAGAACCCCAACCTTTGTCGAGCACGGCGTTGCGACCTCGAGGCCCCAAGGTGCTTCGGACCGCTCGCGCCAGCTTCGAAACCCCAGCCAAAAGCGGCTGCCGGGCTTCATCATCAAAGACCATCTGCTTCGCCACGTTGAACTCCTTTAGGAACACACCTATGAGCCGATCGGACGCAAAGGGTCAGCGACCGGACACCATCGTTGCTTGGTTTCTGCTGCCAGATCCAACCGTTTGAAGCCTGGAGACAATCCGCTTCGCACTTCCAGACCAAAGCTTGGCTCCGGGAATCCCGTCGATCTCCCAGCAGTTCCCGAACCACTATGCCGTCTTGGCAGTCATCACGAATGGCGTCCAACAACTGCAAAAAACGTGCCGAATCCGTTCGCAGCTCCCTCCGCCGCCACTGGCATCACTCGGCACGAAAGATTTCAGCACGTTTCGATTGCCGCTTGTTCGCGTGGTCATCCGCCGAAAATGCCTTGGTGTCATTTTGGCAGGATCTTTCCAGTCACTTGCTGGATGCCTCGTTCGGGTGGATTGGTTGCCGATTCCGGAAAATCGCTACAGATTCGCCAACCGGCAGGGCCAGCCCTCGCCGATACCTCAAAAACGAACTGTTTTTGCAGGCAAGAAGATCCCCGGGGAGGGAGGTAGGGAACGATGACCCTTCGATCGCTTTTGGCGCTCGCGCTGCTGACTCACCTCGCTCTGTTTGCTGAGGGGCAGTCGCCGGAAACCGTTGAAAAGCCGAATCCGCTTCGGAGCCAGGAGCGCTCCTCGCAAGCGTCGGAAGCGGCCCAGCAGCCGACAATGACCTTCCGGCAGTGGCGAGCCCTTTACGAAGCACAGCAGCATGTGCTGCGAGAGGAATACTATCGATCGATCGGCCACAATCCAGCCAGACCGACATGGAACGCGCTCCCCTACTACCGCCCAGGATACACCATCCCCGCACAGCGGATGACGGTTCCAGTGGGACGCACCATCTACTACCGACCCTATCTGGTGGCACCTGGGTACTAAGCGGCAAGCCGGGCGCAAGAGGATGCTTCAGCCCTCCAGAAGCCTGGACCCCAGTCCAACCCACGCGAGGGCTTTGCTTGGTCACAAGAGGGTCGAGGCAACGGGAGCGAGCGGCGTCGGGAGCCGTTGTTTGTCGGCTGTCGGCGGCTTCCCTTGCTGGTAGTTGCCGAAACAAAAAAAGCCGAGTCCGTCAAAGGACCCGGCTGGCTGATTCGAAGTCTGCTTGGCTGCCCAAAGACGCCTAAAGTCCGTCCACTAGGACGTGAAGCGGAAGACGTTCCTTATGCTTGGCTGCTGCATCAGGTTCTCGGTTGAGCCAGGAACTCGGTGACCATCGGCAGGCGAGCTCCGCGGAAGGCGTTCAAGCGAGCCAGCATGTTGCTGACTTCGGCTTGAGATGGCTGCTTGCCTCGGACCGACTGGTATAGTTGTCGGCAAAAGAGCGTCGGGTCGTTGCCGCACAAGTCATAGAACTGTCGACTGGCGAGCAGTTCTGCGCGCACGGCTTCGATGGAATTTCCCTTGGCCACAAAAGAGGTCCATGCCTGGAGTTCGTTGGCGTCGGGGACGCGCCCCAGATACTGCTGGAACATGGCCGTGATGGCGTTGGTATCGGGAACATAACCGACCTGTGTGGTGGTCCCTGGCTGAGCCGTGTTGAAACCTGCGTTGGTCACGGGGACCGGTTGCCGCAGGGCGAGCGAATAGGTGGAAGGGCGGCCGGCGACAGGGGGCGGTACATCTTGAAACCCCTCCAGGAGCGTCTGGCCGAAGGAGTTGGAGATGGTGGCAACTAAGCGATATTGATCGCGGGGATCGATGAAAGCGGGGTTCGGTTGGAGGACGAACTGATGAGGTCCTGGTCCAGCCACCGTGCGCAGATCGGTCCCGCGATCGATCGACTGGTAGGGTTTGGAGACGTTGCGAAGTTCCACGCGAAGGACCGATCCCACGGGAACGGCCACGGGGGAAGCTACCGACGCGGTGCCCGAAATGCCAGGTACGGCTTGCGTGGCGGCACTGGCATCGAAAACGATTGGGACCATCCGGCGATCCTTTCCGTCGAAGATAAGAATCGGAACGCGGCCGGATGCATCAACCCGTTTCTGGATCTCCTCCAGCACATCGTACACTTTCCCCTGAACATTCCCGACTTGGTAGCCGGAGACTGCGACGATGATATCGTTGGCTTCCAGTCGGTTGCGTTCGGCTAGGCTGCCGGGCTGCACGCTGGTGAGGATCACCCCAGCATCGGTGTTCTGCACGAACGCACCCAGGGTGATCGGCGGGCGCGAAGGGGCTAGTCGCGGATCGGCTGCAGAGGTGGTGCTGTTGAGCGTCGGGGGTGGCAATTGGACCATCGCTTCAGAAAAGCCGTTGGTCCAGCGGCTGGCCGTACCGAAGGTGCTGCCAGCGGGAGCTGCGGCTGGAGTGCCAAAGCCGACCTGAGCGATTGCCAGGGGGGAGGGGATGAGCGTTGCAAGGCCACCGGCAAGCAGCAATGTCTGTCGGATCGCTGAGCGGAATGGGGACATGGGAGTAGGTTCCTTAACAGAGGCGATGAGTTGGTTTCGGGTGGAGGTGAACTAGGTGATCAGCGGAGCTGTTGGCCGCTGACCTGATCCAATTGCTGGCGGATGAAGCTTGGGTTCAGCGGATAGAACCCGGCTTTCATCACTTCCATCTGCCCATCGCGACTGAGCACAAATCGCAGCACCGCTTCACGGACTCCCCCTTCGGCAGCAAGAGCTTCTTGGTCGACTACCAGCATCAACGGGCGCATCAGCGGATAGCGACCTGCCAGCACCGAAGCCGACTCGGCAGGTACCGGGGAACCATCGATCAGCAGTGGCACCTTACGAGCGTTGGGGTTCTGTGTCGACAATTCGCCAATGGCGATCGCCAGCGGATCTTTTCCGATCGCCGCGACAATTTCAGCGTTCGATGTGATCGGTGCACTGCCAGGAGTGACCTGATTGGCGGTACGCCCCCCAAGAAGGGTTCGTGAGACGAAGACTTGGCTGGCGCTGCCGGCTTCCCGTTCGTAGAGCTTCACCGGCTGGTTGGCGATGGGGCTGCCGGGCGCGAAGGTGCCCCATTTGAGGCTGCCGGGAGCGGCCGAGTAGATCTGCGTCAGCTGTTCAGGGCTTAGCGATGCGATCGGGTTGTCCTTGTGGACGAAAACGGCCATCGCATCGGTTGCGACGACGATCGCCATCGGCTTTTTTACCTTGCCCGACTGCAGGATCTTCAGATCCTCGCCGTCGACCCCTCGGCTGACGCCAGCGATGACCGTTGGATCATCGGCCAATTGCCGCAGGCCCTTATCGGATCCCTCGGGAGTCCCGGAGAATTCGACTTCGGGGTGGAATTTTCTGAAGAGCGCAACCCACTGGTGCCCCAGATCGGCCATGGTGGTCGATCCCGAGATCACGACTTTCCCCTTCAGCGTCGCAGTAGGGCGATAGGGAGGGATTTGCTCCAGGAGCTGCTGGAGCTGCAGTTGCTGAGCTGCGGCGAGGGCCTGAGCGGTTGCAGGAGCCTGGGCTGTTGCAGGAGCCTGAGCGTTGGCGGCGGCGCCCGGAGCGGCGAAGGCGGCCCCAGCGGCAGCAGGTGGAGCGGCAGTTCCTGGTGCGGACTGAGCCAATAGCTCAGGGGAACCCAGGACGACTGAGGCGGCGAAAAGGGTGAAAAAAGAACGGAATCGAAACAAAATGGACATAAGTTTCCCTCCCTGGTGCATGCGAATCGTGGCGGGTCAAAATTCCTAACAGAGACCCGTCCTCTTGGCTGTGAAAACCAAGCGTCTTGGAATGAGCGCGACGCATTCTAAACCGGGGGCTTGGGAACCACCTACCCCAGTTTCTCAATCGTTTTGGGGGATGGAACCAAGGGGCATCGAAAATGAAAAGCGACCAATTTTTCGAGAAATCGGGCAGGTGCGCGAACTGCCATTGGCCGAATTTAGTCTATCGGTTAGATTATTTTGCCTACGGGGTGTAGCGCAGTCTGGCTAGCGCATCTGCTTTGGGAGCAGAGGGTCGTAGGTTCGAATCCTATCACCCCGATTAAAAACAACGACGGCTCGCCGCATCCGACTGCGGCGAGCCGTTTTTCTTGTGTGGACAAAGACTTACGTTAAGTGGAAGTCGAGTGCGGTCGGTTCAACGAACACCTGCCTCTTTAGCCGCGACCTGGAGAATTGGCTGCAAGAGATTGGTATATAAAGAGTTGCGCAGATCAAATCCAGTTGCCAGTTTCAATCTCGCTTTGTCCGCGTCTGGGCCAGCGATTCTTCATTCGCGTCAGCGGGCCTCAGTCGCAACCTCGGGGATTTTAGAATTTCTCTGCTTGACTCCCACGGTTTAAGTGACGATGATTAAGTAAACGGGGGCTTTTTAAGTGGACAGGTTCTTGCTTAAATTGAATTGCGATGGCACTAGACTCCAGAAAGAACGGTCTTGAATGCGAAATAGCCGTAATTGGAGGAGGAATCTTGGGCCTCGCAATCGCGGCGGTCTGTGCCGATCGCGGCTATCACGTCTGTTTATTCCGAATGAAGGATAGCGGGAGGCCGCGTGCCGATACACTTCGCAACCAGGGATGGCTTCAGTCGGGACTGATGTATGTTGGGCATTATGGTCCGCAAAACGACCCCAGGCGGGAGATGGGCCGAACGCTCGCCACTCGCATGAGAATCGGTGGCCTAGCAATGCTCCGGCAGCTTGGCATTCCTTTTCCCGATGAGAATCAATTTGGGGTGTTCCGGCTCGCGGATGAAGAGCAGTTAGGTAAGGTGCTTGATGATGCCCGTAGTCTCCGTCTCAATAACGTGGCGAGGCTTAGCAACTCGCAGGCAAGTGCGCTTTTAGGACCAGTGTTCGCAGAAAACAGCATCTATTGTTCGGTCCCAGACCTTCCTTTCCCGGAGGCAGACGTCGTCCGTGCTTTGCGGGACTGGGCTATACGCGAACGCACGGAAATGTATCAGGTCGATGCGCCTATCGGATTAGTTGCGAGCAAGAAAAGTGATTCCGGTGTCATCATCGAATGGGACGGGAATCAAATGGCTTCGAAAGTGACCATTACAGCCGCTGGCGCAGGAAATTGTGAGTTGCTAAGGGGCTTGGGACTCGACTCCATGATGGAGCTTCAACAGACACCTTTGCTAGTCGTTCACGATACCCTCTCAATCTCGGCACCGATCTTTAACGATCGGGTCCTCGGATTTAGTTTCGTGCGACATGCCGAACACCCGGCCAATCTTCCAAAAGGTGCATTGGTGATTGCCACTCGATCACAGCGCATCGTGCCATTCGCGATGCCCGAAGATAGACGACTTGAACAACGAGACATTGACGTTTTTGCAAGACACATTCCGGCCGCGTTTAGTCCGTACATGGATGCCGGTAGGTTTACAGCAGGCTTCGAAGTACTGCCTCGTGCCGAGTTAGATCGGCCATACGTTGCTCCCTGGACTCATTGGTGTCCTGAGTTTCCAGCTCTCATGCATGCCATGCCCGGGCGGGCAACACTTGGACTCACAGTTGCCAGAGACGTACTCGATCAGGTTGTGACAAGAATCGGTGGCCCGACTGGTCAAAGAAATAACCACTTTGGTTCTGATCGATGGCACGATGACATCCACATGCATTTTCACCAGCAGTACGACTTTAATGACTGGGAATAATCGAAAGGAGAGAACTAACGTGAGCCATGCAACTCAGAGTCTGTTTGCAGCGGCGCTCGAGGGTCTTCTCGATGAGACGGGGCTCTTTAGCCGCGCGGAATGGGGCGAAGTATTGGGTGTCAGCCAACCGGCAATTTCTCAATGGGTCAAGGACCGGACGATTCCGAGAGCGGACAATCTGTCCATGATCCTTCTTACACTTGAGCGGTCCTCCGAGATTCCCACGGGTCCGTTGGACAATTTCCGAAAGATTGCCGAATTGCCGGCCATTGAGGTATCACCCCATGGAAGGCGAATGCTTCCCACCGTTGACGCTTACATGACACGGCCAGCAAATTCAGATCTAGCGAGTGACCTTGCGAAGCTCTCCCCGGAAGCGCAAGCAACACTGTTGGAGAAACGGTTTCCGCCAATGCACGGGAGTTCGTCTCTCGACCCGTGGATTGAGCCTATCGCTGCATCGAGCTCGGTGGGCTCGTCTCAATCAACGCTGCGACAACAGAGTCCAAGCATCGCCTCCGTCGGTCATTATGGCTTGGGGAAGCTCGTATGGTCACAGGCATCGTCTGTGCCGGAGTCCAGAACACCGTATTTCACGCCGACATTTCGTATTCATCGGGCGAATCGTCCCGAAGAGCCCATTGGTGCTGCCGTCAGGTGGGACGAGATCGCCCAGAATTCAATCCGACTCGTAGTACATGGGGAGCCAGGTTGCGGCAAGACTTCGCTGCTATCGCATCTACTCCGTGCCGTGAACAATCGGGAAGGCGTGCCAGTCGATGCATGGGGTGATCGCTTTCCTGTTTTTGTTCCGCTGCATCGAATGCCGCCAGTTCGGAACGTTGAAGAGCTTTGGAATGTCCTGGGAGACGCGATTCCATCAGCACGTCGGGATCGCATTCTTCTACTGCTTGATGGGTTCGACGAAGTACCAATGAACCGTCGAGAGGGATTGGCGGACGCTCTCTCAGGGTTTAGTGCAAATTGTCCCGATACGGCTGTCGTGGTTACTTCTCGCCCTACGCACGACGTCCGGCAATTGCAACACTTCACTCACTGCTCTCTTCAGCCCCCTTCCGACTCGCGGCTTTTGGCATTGGCCTACAAAGAGGTCTCGACCGTGCTGGCTGGTTCTGAGGAACAATGGTATGACTCCATACTCCGGATCGGTTCGTGCTTCCGAGAACGTCCCGATGTCTTCCACGCAGTCCGCAATCCACTCCTTCTTACTTATGCAGCGCGACAGTTCGCCAGGACAACTCTAACGTCTTGTCACGACACTGATTTACTCGACTCGTGCTTGGGCCTTTTGCTTGAACGGTGGGATCAGGAAAAGGAGGTGGAACGTCCTCGCTCTCGGTGGACGAGTTCGAGCCCTCGCGCCTTCAGCCAGTGGTTCGGCGGCCTTTGTTATCGTTCGCTTGTCCATCAAGAAGCGGACTTCGCTTACGAGCAGGTTGCCCGCTGGTTTGCGGACGATCCGGACAGGACTCCAGATGAGGAAGACCTGAGATCTGTGTCTGAACTAACGGGAATCATCCAGCCGTCTACAGACAGCCGCTGGAGATTCTCGCATAAGATCTTCCAAGAATATCTTGCAGCGAGGTACATAATCGAAGGCAGTTGCGACATAAGAGAGTATCTGAAAGGATCTCTGGATAAGCCGTGGATCTCGAGTGTACTTCGATTCGCATGCTCGATCACCAACGACTCGACTCCTCTTCTGTGTCTTGTGCTTGATACGCCGACGTGCAATCGTTCTGGCCAGATCTTAACTCTCGCTGACATGATCGCCCAGCAAATTCGAGCTTCGCGCGACGTCATCGATAAGAGTTGCGACCACATTGCCATGGGGCTTGAGGACTATTTCGACGGCTGGGGAGTTGCAACTACTGAAGAAGAGTGTGGAGTCTTTCCGGAACCCAAGTGGCGTCTTGCTGCTCGAAACGAGAAGAAGAAACCTGATTCGATCGGCTTCGGTAAGCAGGTGCTCCATACAGTAAAAGCGGTACATCGGGCTCGTTCCAGTCCCGCGAGAACATCTTTGGCCAATCGTTTAGCTCGGTCCCCAAATGAAGTTGTGCGCGGATTAGGGGAGTCGATGTCTGTTGCGGGCTATATGGAAGGGCGATCCTTCTCGCGCGGGGAACGTGAACTCTTTACTGCCGAAGTGTGTGAGATTTGAGATCGATTGAGGCTAGGTCTCGGTTGATTGAGCAGCTGACGTTCGCAACCGACCGGGGTCACTATCGAACGGCAAAACGACTCGTCAAGTCGCAAGTGTTTGTACAATATAGACTAGCGGCTTCGTCCAGTCGCAAAAGGAACCTGAAAAAAAGTTCAATAGACGTCCTGTCGCCCCGACTATTTTGCAGTGGTATTGCAGCAACGCTGGGGGAGCGTAGAGATTCGATGAAGCGGCGGACAAAGTCTCTGACGACGATTCCAAACTGCTTACATCGACAACTTAGAATTACGATTACACTGAAACTATTCCTGTGTCTGGGACCGAAGCATGCTGCCAGAATCTCAAAGTCGATAGTTTGATTTCGCTTTTGCTATTCGTTAGCCTCATGCCAAATTGACCTTACTCGACATATGTACGATCGTAAAACTGCAATTTTCGATTCATGACGATAAAGATCAGAGGAAAATGTTGCTTGCTATCGCCTACTATCCTCGCGATCCATCTCCTCATTAAGCTTCTTTCGCCGTTTAGCGAGGCTCTCCGAAAGACGGAGTGCCTGAGCGGGCGTCATGCGAAGTCTGACTTCTTCTAGCCATGCGGGGGCCGCGTCTTCTGATCCGGGGTCGGAGACTGAGACGAGGGCGTCGAGAAGTACCCAGCGGTGGGGAAGATCGGTCTCCGCTCCGATAGCGGACACTAGTTCGCCTACGGTGCGGCCACGCAACAACCTCTCGTGGGCTTCGACCGCCGCGTCAGAGACAAGCTTGTCCGCGTCCGCCGCACAGGCTCGAACTTCCGCGTCCAAAAAGTCCGTGTACGGTAGGAACCCGGCAATACGGCACGCTGCGAGCCGCTCCTCTACGATCGAGCTCCGGAGCCACTGTAGGACAACTGCGTCTGCGGCGAGACGCCCCAGCTCTCGCCCGATGGCCTGAATCACACGCGTCGGCTGCTCCAGTCGAACGATGTCCATGAGCACCCTGACTGTGTTGTCCCCGGCGAAAGCAGTAACGACCGGGATGTACAACTCACGGTCCGGGGTGTCAGGGTGACGTAGCCTAGCGAGTGCCATTCGCACCGCAGCATCCGGTTGCTTGCTCCCGACGATGCGAAGCGCCGCCGACTTCTCGCCTTCGATGCGGATGGGTTGGTAGGGGCTGTAGCCGACTTCCTCGGCAAGTGCGAACAACTCGGGGCTATCGGCGATCGCAGGGAGTGCATCGGGACGTGCGAGGGCGACGAGGTTCACGAGCCCCGACTCGAATCTGAACTTGTACCCGTCGGAGGCGAGCTGGCGAATCGCCGCGATACCCGCGTCACGGTGCCGAGGGTCGTTGGCAAGGATGACCGCGAACTGCAAGTCAGTACGCCACCGAAGTTCGTTGCCGAGTTCCTCGTCGGCAGCCGGGCTCCCGTTCGCGAGGAGCGCGTTCGTTGCGTGGTGGTTGTGCGACTCGAGGTGCCGGGCGATCAGCGGAACGACATCCGGATCAGCATCGCAGAGCCACTGCAGTGCGAGCAGGCAGGCGCCGGCGAGGTCCGAACCGGCCTCGGCGTGACGGAGGGCGGCGCGGACCTCCGGGAGCAGGTCGCGGCGAGACGCAATTCCAACGCATAACACTGAACCGGGAGTCGGCCTGTGTTCGCCCCGGAATTCCGCCAACACGTCCGCGAGGATTGAGTCATTGAGTGGTGGGTCGATCTCTGGGCAACAATCTTCGACGATGGTCAGTCCTCTGAGCCCGACACGCAGGTAGTATCGGAGCACTGGGCCCCAGCAGCCATGTGTCGCAAGGGCTGACGCTGCGTACCCGCTCAGAATCTCCAATTTCTCGTCATCATCATTCCCGCCGGTATCGCACAGCGCGGTGAGAATCTCCCTCGTCCGGGGCGAGGCTCGGCGCTGGGCCATCTGAACCGCGTGCATTTTGCCGCCCCAACTTGCCCGCTCGAGCCACAAGTCGATGATGCGATTGAAGCCGTCCCCGCCGATCCGCGCGAGCGCGTCCAGTGCGTCGAATTCTTCGGGGACTTTCCACTGCCCTTCTTGAGGGCCGAGGGCGATCGCCCATTCCGTTAGGTTTTGTTCGAACGGCTTTCCCCGGCGGAGGCGTAGTCGGTCGAGAAGTTCCGGGCGTGCGACATTGTTGACGAACGACAGGCCCGTTCGGCAGTCAGCGGTAACGTTCGGCGGACGCTCCGATACGAGTGATTCGGCGAGCTCCTCCGTCAGCCGGTCGAGGAGGAAGTCGAACGATGCCGCATCAATCAGATCCTCCCTCCCCTGGAGGACGAGCGCGTACTTCAGCGGTTGTTCGTGGGTTCGCAGGTTGGCGGCAAAAAGGGCCATCACCTCGGCGGGGAGGTGGAGGTGCAGTTCGGCGAACCAAGATCGGCGGGCTAGGTAGAGTACCGCGTCTTCCATTCGGTCCAGTAGTGCGAGGGCGCGCCGAGGCTCCATCACGGTGAGCGCGCGTAATGCGACCATCCCGACCAAATCCTCCATCTTCGCGACCCGGGATTCCAGCCATTCGAGTTCGCTACTATCGCGGAAAGTAAGAACGCAGCTTGCGATCGACCGTTCGTGCGCGGCGTCAACCTTTGCGAGCAGCGCCTGCTTACAGCGTCGCCAGGTCCCCTCGTCGCCCGCTGCGGACACCAGGTAAGCAAGGTCGTGGACCGGAACAGCAGCAGAATCAGCCTCGTGTATGGTTCTTTCGAGCCATGGGAGACCGAGAGGCACGCATTCCTTTAGCGCATTGAAGGTGTCTTCGTAGAGGTTAAACTTCGACGAATGCTGCCACAAGTACGGGTCGGGCTTCCTCACCCCCTCGACATGTGTCGCCCAGAGTCGGTCGAGCGCATCCGCCGTCGGCACCGCCGTCATCAACCGAACGCCGGCGCGTCGGACCTTCGCGGCTGGCGAGTCCAGGAGTTCCGACGCGTAATCGCGGAGTTCCTTGTCGCCCGTTGCCACGAGACCGTTGATCACGTTTTTCACCAGATACGACGGACCCGAATCGGCGGCAGAGCGTAGACGTTCGAGTAGGAGTGGTACTGCGCGACTCCCGAGTGTCGGGAGGAGTTCCTTGTAGAGGATTTCCGACGATCGCCACCCGAGGGAGGCCTCGCAGGCACTGACCATCCGCGAAAAGAGTTTGTTGTTCCCCCTTCCGGTCACAAGCCACATCACGTCGAGTGGGACGTAGCCCAGGACGTGGCCGCTGCCGACTCTCGGCTCCTGAAGGAGCCTCGCGATGCTCTGGATATGAGACTCCGCGTGATCGGGGTCGCGGCACAGTTCGTGCGCGAGCGCCTCGGCGACCGTCCAGTTCAGCATGCGGTCGTGCCAAACCTCGAAGTCACCGCTCGTCGTCTCGCGTAGCCAGCCGGCGTTCACCAACCGTTCAACGGCCTCGGATTGTAGATCGTAGTCGCTGAGAACTCTCGGTAACCACGGGTAGCTGCTTACACCCGTCAGCACACCCAACGCCGCCCGGCGGAGCCCGTCAATGTCGAACGCCCCAACACCCCGGCTGCGGAGCGACTTCCACGCCTGCTCGTAGAGATCGTACTCGTTCCGTGGTAGCCAGCCGACCTCCCCAACAAGACCGCCAAACAGGTCGGCCAAGAGTGGGCGCCGGAGCGTCCTCTGAACGTCAAACGGGACGTCCTCCCAGGCGATCCCCACCACGCGGGAAATGAACGCCTGTAACTCCTGGAGCGAGTAGTCCCGCACCTGAACCTCTCGCCCTCGGTCTCCGAGAAAACGTCGAACCTTATCGGCAACTTGGGGGGTGCAGGTAATTCCGATGCGAACACCGAGTGCCTCCCAGTCCTCCTCGAACAGACGTTGTGCTTCCCGGTGAGACGAGACGTTGTCGATAAGAACAGTGACCTGCCGCGATTCGTTTCCCGGACTGATTTGACGGAGGCGTGCACGCAGTCGGCTGAGCGGCAGGGTGTCATCGACCCCGATGATCCGGTGCCAGAGGGTTTCTTCCGCTTCGCGCAGGTCTCGGTCGGCGTCCCCACGTGAATCGACGAGGATCGCCACGTCCCCACCCGCGGCAGCGGTGAGCAGGGCTCGATACCCATGCCACGTCTTTCCACTGCCGCTTTCGCCGGTGAGCATGAGAAGCGGCCTTTGGGTCGTCCATTTCGAGAGAATGTCTTCTGTCAGACCGGGACGAACGTCTTCGGACAGCTCAATACGCTTGCGTCGCAACACTCCGGTCATGTGCTCGTGCGTCTTCCGTGATATCAGAGCCCAGTTTGTTAGCGGAGTTTCAGCAAGACCCTTCGACGCAAAGAAGGAGCCCGCGTCGATGAGAGCGTCCCCGGTGCACGCCTGGCGACCGAGTTCCAGAAGCAGGTGGTCTCGCTTTTCCGACAGCCGCTCGGCCGGTCCGATCCTGGCGAGCAGCCAACGGTCGAGTTCGGTGCGGAACCCGTCGTGCGTGGCCCGTCCGACGAACCGGAAACCCCGGAGCAGTACCCATGTTTTCCGGCAAGTCTCCTCGTAGGGCTCTTCCGCGACGCATTCCCGTTCTCGCAGCGTTTCGACAATCTTTCGGACCAGTCGGCGCGCAGTATACCGCCTGTCTCCCCAGAAGCTGTCCGACGAGCTGTCGGTCGCCCGAGCACTGCCGAATTTGATCTCCTTCGAGTCGTCAAGTGCGTCGAGACAAGCTCCGGCCGGGATCGTTGGAGGCAGATTCCGGAAGAGCTCTTCTGCTTGGGTCCACCGGCCCTTTTCGCCCTCGGTTACGAACTGGTAGTCACTGTCCGGCCAAGCGAGATCAACGGCACGGTAGAGGTCGGGGAGCACGCCACGCACGATCTCCTGTAGCGACCACGAGCCGCCCGTGCTCCTCGCTTTCAGTTGCGTCACCACCCGGACCCCGGGGTAGAGTGCCTGCTGATCCCCACCGCTCGACGGCTCGAGGATGAGCGTCACCTGCTCGAGCCGGCCGTCGCCCAACCGGGGCCCAAATACCCGATAGCCGCCGAGCGTGAGCAACGAGAAGAGCATCTGGTAGAGGACGCCGTTGACTGTGCTTGGTCCTCCCGGGGGAACTAGTGACATGCGCAAACTCCACACATAAAGATTGTCCGCTTCCTATATGCCAAAGTACCCTCTAGCTGTGCTACTTGTCAGCGCGACTGTTTTTCTCCGTCGAGCGATTGCTGGCTGATTTTGAGAGATTTTGGGGTTCAAAAGATTCGGATTCATTGTGACGCAAATGCGCCCGATTGCCGCAACTATCTATCGAGCGGTAGTGTAGGCGGTTCAAATCTCGTCGTCACTTTGGCTGAGGCTGCTGAGTTCCAGTCCGTCTCGGGGAGTTTCCTGGACGGTTATGCAAAAAAGTGGGGTAAACCGTCATCCATTCGTCGCAGCAAATAAGATTCCCAGCCGCGAATTTCCCGTAGAAAAAGTTCAGTAGCCGTCCTGTCACCCCGACTACCGCCTTCGGCGACCTTATAAGGCTGAGGAGAGTGAGAGCAGCAGAGCGTCTAGGTCCGGGAGATTACCCAGAGGCCAAGACTCTCACGGAAACTCGATTTTCGCTCTCTACCTGGTCTAGCATCGACTGCTCTACTTTTTTCTCCCATTGGAGTCGACCGACCTCCTCGTCGCCACCGTCGCCAGACGGTGGAAATTGGCTTTGGTAGCGCATGCTACGATCAACCGCTTGGCCGCGGTGGCTACCTGCGTTCGCGCATGACCTCTTCGTAGCCACCGTCGCCAGAGGGTGGAAATGGGCGTTCTTTACGAGTGGAACGATCTACCGCTCGGCCGCGAGGAGTTCTTCATCTGTTTTTCGCGTGCGAAGCTATCGGACCTCTCGCATTTTGGACTTACTTCGATCAATCTTTTGAGGATCGAATTGCATCGTTCGGATGCGACCTGACCCTTCCTTTGTTTGGATCGAATATGTCCTGGATGCCTTTGTCGCTGCGAGGAGATTGCCATGCAGCCGATCTCGACGACCCGATCGCACTGGTGCGATGCTGCGCCGAAAACCTCTGGTCGACATGGGATCCAGAATTCCAGCAGTACTTCCAGGGGCTCGATCCCCAAGGGATGGTGGCTTGCGAAGGCAATCCCTGGGTATGGCTGAAACGATTGGATCCCTCTCACTTGGATTCGCTCCGGAAAGATCCCGCCTTCGGTCGCGCGGTGACCGCTCTGCACGAACGGTATGAAGGGTACATGCAGCAATCGCGTCTGTGGAGTCGTCGGGAGGCATCAACGCTACGGGCGCGGCCCATCGCCTACTTTTCCGCCGAATTCGCTCTCCACCCTTCCCTCCCGATTTATTCGGGTGGTCTGGGTGTGCTGGCAGGCGATCACCTGAAAACCGCCAGCGATCTTGGGATCCCGCTGGTTGGTGTGGGACTGTTCTACTCGCAAGGCTATTTCCAGCAGGAGATCGATCCGCATTGGCTGCAGCGAGAAATCTACAGCGATCTACCACTGGAACATCTGCCCGTGTCGCCGATTCGCGACGGCGGCGGGAGGCAGGTGGAGGTGCGCATCGATCGCCATGCCGGGCCGCTTTATGCAAGGCTCTGGAAGCTTCTAGTAGGCCGTGTGGTGCTGGTGCTGCTGGACTGCAACACCCAGTCCAACAGCCCCTCCGACCGGATGATCACTCAGCGGCTTTACGGCGGCGATCGCCAGACTCGCATCGCGCAGGAAATCGTCCTGGGGATCGGGGGCGTGCGAGCTCTTCGGGCACTTGGGATCCATCCATCGGTGCTTCATCTGAACGAGGGGCATAGCGCGTTTGCCAGTCTGGAGTGGGCTAGGCAGGCGATGGAGGTGGAGGGGATTGGGTTCGATTCGGCGTGGGAACAGCGGCATCCGGGAATCGTTTTCACCACGCATACCCCAGTACCCGCTGGGCACGATCGCTTCAGCGGCGACCTGATGGAAGAGTATCTGGGACCGATGCGAAATCAGTTGGGAATTTCCCAAGATCGCTTGGTGAATTTAGTCACCGAGTCCCCCCCGCATCCCTACGAACCGCTCTGCATGACCGCTCTAGCGCTTCGCGCAGCAGCTCGCACCAACGGCGTCAGCGCCCTGCATGGCCGAGTCTCTCGCTCCATGTGGCGAAGCCTTTGGCCCTCCAGGTCAGTCGATGAGATACCGATCTTTCACATCACCAATGGAGTTCATCTGGGAACTTGGTTGGCCGAGTCTTGGAGTCATGTTTGGGATGGTTTGCTGAGAAAGGGGTGGCAGGAGTGGATCGATCAGCCGGAAACTTGGGAACCGGTAGCTGAGCTTGATCGCAGCCAGTGCTGGACAACCCATCAGCAATTGAAGCAACAGTTGCTGGATTTCATCGCCAACTACCGAGTCCAACTGGCGGCCAAGGCCGCGATGGATCCGACGGAGTTGTTGCATGAGCATGCCGAAGTGGGGCCAGGCGACTGGAGACGCGATGTGTTGACGATCGGGTTTGGACGACGTTTCGCATCCTACAAGCGGGCTCATCTTCTGTTTCAGGATTTGGATCGTTTGGCGGAGTTGGTCGGAAATCCAGAGCGACCGGTGCAATTGCTATTTGCGGGTAAAGCTCATCCTCAGGATCATCCCGGGAAAGCGATTTTGCAGTCGATCGCACAATTGCAGCAAGACCGACGCTTTCGAGGTCGCCTGATTTTCCTGCCCAATTACGACATGCAGATTTGCCGCGCGATGGTTCAGGGCGTCGACCTATGGCTCAATACGCCAAGAAGGCCACTGGAGGCGTCGGGAACCAGCGGCCAGAAGGCAGCGCTGAACGGGGTGCTGAATGCCAGTATCCTTGATGGTTGGTGGGCCGAAGCGTACGACGGGACCAATGGATTTGCCATCGGGAAAGGGGAAGGGCATGCCGACGAAGCGGCGGCCGATGCGAGAGACGCTCGGTATCTGATGGAGCTTTTGGAGTCGCAGGTGGTACCGCTGTATTATCGCCAGAGCGATCTTGGGATTCCGGAAGGATGGATCGACCGCGTGAAGGATTCGATTCGAACCTGTTCCTGGCGATTCAGCAGTCATCGGATGTTGGCCGACTATGTCCGGCATTCGTATCTTCCGGCCGCCGGGTTGGTTCAGTCCCCCAGTCGAATTCCATGACGGGATCCGTCCGCAAATACAGCCGCTCACTGACCGTTGGGTTATCGCTCGCGGAAATCAGCTTCGTAGCCACCGTCGCCAGACGGTGGAAAAGATCGTTGGTTGCGCGCCAGTACGATCCCTTTTCTTCGTAGCCACCTTCGCCAGACGGTGGAATAGGACGTTGGTTGCGCGTGCTACGATCCACCGCGTGGCCGCGGTGGCTACCTTCGTTCGCGCAGGACCTTCTCGTAGCCACCGTCGCCAGACGGTGGATGACTGAACGACCGCTGCACACATCCGACGCAACTACGGAGAGAAACTCAAAGCTTACCCCTGAATCACCTGCTGAATGTAGTCCTTCAGCGACTGCTTCCAGGAATCGATGCGGTTCCTGAGTTGTTGGCGGTTGCTGGCTAGATCGGCATTGGAAGGGGGAAGAACCCCGAAGAAATAAAACTTCACCTTGGGCTCAGTGCCGCTTGGCCGGACGGCCACCGCGTTTCCGGAGCCCCCCAGATCGAGCATCACCATATTCGACTTGGGGGCGTCAAGCGATTGGGATTGGCGGCTGGCGAGATTCAGAGTTTGGAGCGATTGGTAATCCTTCATCTCAAGGACCGGGGAGTCGCCAAGTTGCTTGGGAGGGGAGGCGCGGAAGGCAGCCATCACCTTCTTCATCAGCGCCATCCCTTCGCTCCCTTCCATCTGGACATTTAAGAGGTCTTCCAGGTGAACTCCGTGCTGTCGATGGAGTGCATCGAGTTGATCGCAGAGCGATCGGCCGTGGGCTGCAAGGTCTGCTGCCAGTTGAGCCATCAGCAGGCAAGCGACGGCTCCATCTTTATCCCGCGCGTATTGCCCAACCAAGTAGCCATGAGATTCTTCGGTGCCGAAGACGAAGGCATCGGGGCCATGGGCATCGATCAGTTGAGCGATCCATTTGAAGCCGACGTGGATGTTGCCTTCGCAGCGTGCGTGGTAGGCTTCGGCGATCTTTCGTGTCAGGTCGGTGGTCACTAGCGTTTTGATGACGTACGAACTGCGAGTCAGTTTTCCAAGTTCTTGAAACTTTCGCAGCATAAAATCTGCCAGCAGGGCGCCGATTTCGTTGCCGTTAAAAATGCGCCATGGGCCCGCGGTATCCATCGTCTCCGGGGCGGCGCAGCCCATGCGATCGCAATCCGGATCGGTTGCGAGAATCAGACGGTGTCCCTGATGCTGCGCCTGTGCGATCATCGCTTCGAAGACCGGGGGGTTTTCAGGATTGCTGACATGTCCCGGGACGTTGGGGAAGTCTCCATTGGGTTCTGCGTGCGGGCCGAACATCTCGATTTGCTCGAAACCGGCTTGTCGCAGCAACGGAGGCACGGCGAACGACCCAACGCCATGGAGAGGTGAGTACAAGAGTTTCAGATTGCGTGAGCCAGGAAAAGCGAACTCGCCGGCGGCCTTTAGATAAGCGGCATCGACCTGCTCGGTCACCATCATCACTTTCCCATCAGCACCGGCCTGGGAGAAATCGACCGATTGGATTTCATCCACCTGCATCACGCGATCGATGATGGCCGCATCGTCGGGCGGGACGATCTGTCCACCTGTCGACCAGTAGACCTTGACTGCATTGTCGCTGGGAGGATTGTGGCTGGCGGTTACCATGATGCCGCAATGGCATTGGAACATTCGGACTGCCTGAGACAACTGTGGGGTAGCACGGTAGTCGTCGAGGAAGTAGACCTGAAATCCGTTGGACACCAGGATCGACGCGCACAGTTCCGCAAAATGTCTCGATCGATGCCTGGTGTCGTACGCGATTGCACATCGGAGCGGACGTTCGGAAACTTTTTCAAGGACATATTCGGCGAGTCCTTGAGCGCTCTCACCGATGGTTCGATCATTGATGGCGTTGGATCCGATCGGGTACATGCGACCGCGGCGGCCGCCGGTTCCAAATGGAATAATCGTCCAAAACGCATCATCCAGTTCTTTCCAACGGCCACCTTCCAGATGCTGCCCAAGGATCGTTCGGTAAACCTGGTAGCGCGGCTGGATCAGCCACTGTCGAATATTTTCCAATGCACCTTCAGTGATCTTCTTTTCCAGGCAGGCCAATTCCGCGATTTTCAGCCAGTTGGAGATCGAGTCGTCGGAAGGAGCGGTGGACCCCGAAGGAGCTGAGGAAGTCATAGTGGAACAGCCCTATTTTGGACGAGGCAATGCAGGATGCGTTCAGGCAAATGAGTTTACGCCAAGGGCAGCAGATTGCCCAGAAGGCCACAATTTTCAGGACGGCGCCGCCATCCTTTTGCGGGAGAGACACAGGCGAAATCGGATTCGTCGAGCATGGCCTACCGGAGTCGGTGAAGTAAGATAATAACCCTTGTCTTCTTTGGCACATGCTTCGAGCCTCCGTGCCACGCCATCGATACTTATTTACTTTTTGGAAGTGGTGGTCCGGACATGTCTTCTTTGATCATCAGTGTCAGCGGTCTTCGAGGGATCGTGGGTCAATCGCTTCATCCTGCGGTGGCTGTCGATTATGTCGCCGCGTACGCCAGTCAGTTGCCGGAGGGCGCCGTGGTGGTGGCCCGCGATGGTCGAGCCAGTGGGAGGTATCTCAGCGATGCAGTGAAGGCCGCGCTGGTTGCCAGCGGTCGATTGGTTCTCGACTGCGACGTGACGGCGACTCCTACGGTTGGGGTGGCTATTCGGCACTGGAAGGCGGTGGGGGGGATTCAGATATCGGCCAGTCATAATCCATCCGAGTACAACGGAATCAAGCTCTTCAACGCCGAAGGACGCGTCATTCCAGCAAGCGAAGGAGCCGCGGTCAAGGAAGCGTATCAGCGCCGGAAGACGGCCTGGGTTCCCTACGATCGCCTGGGACGCGTGGAGATAATCGAAGATCCGCACGATGCCCATCTGGAGTCGCTTTTGAAGATTGTTGACGTGGCTGCCATTCGACAACGAGCCTTTTCCGTTTTGCTCGATAGCAACCATGGTGCCGGAAGTCGGCTTGGTCGGCGGTTGCTGGAATCGCTGGGGTGTCGCGTGACGGTGCTCGGGGACCAGCCAGATGGTGAGTTCGAGCATCCGCCCGAGCCGCTGGCGGAGAACTTGCGAGAGGTCTCCGCCGACATGGAGAGGGCTGCGTATGATATCGGTTTCGTTCAGGATCCCGATGCCGATCGCTTGGCGATTTTGGACGAGCGGGGGCGTTACATCGGAGAGGAATGGACACTGAGTCTTTGCATCGCGCGGCGGCTCAGCCAGCAGCCAGGCACCGTGGTGATCAACGGAGCGAGCAGCAGTGTGAATGAAGCCATTGCGGCGGGATATGGCGTCCAGTGCCTTCGCAGTTCGGTCGGAGAAGCTCATGTCGTCGACTTGATTCGGCGGAGTCATGCCGTGTTCGGAGGCGAGGGGAATGGTGGACCGATCGATCCTCGTATCGGTTGGACTCGCGATAGTTTTCTTGGAATCGCGATGGTGTTGGATCTGCTAGCCGCCGAGAATCGCCCGCTTTCCAACCTGCTCAACGACTTTCCTCAGTCGCAGATGATCAAATCCAAGACGACGATGACTGCGGAGGAACTCTCTGACTCGATCGAACGCTTGAAGGAGCGCCTACAGCCGGACTCATTGACGGAGACAGACGGTGTGAGGCTGGCGTGGAAGAATCGATGGCTGTTGCTGCGGGCCAGCAACACGGAGCCGATTGTGCGGCTGATTGCCGAAGCACCGGACGCTCCATCGGTGCAAGGATTGATGGATGAAGCGCTGGCGGCGTTGCGGCGCTAGTGGGTGAGCCGGAGTGGGATTCCGGCAGACAGTTCGGGTTTCGGATGCAAGGGGCGAGTCGAAGCCGAATGCAGAAATGACTCGGAATGGCGTCTCCGAAAAACTCTTTGGCTCGAATCGGAATCGTACCGAGGTGCTTTGGAAGTGCATGCGGATGGCTCGCGAAGGCAGATGATCCGATGGGGGCTTGGTGCTGGTTGCTTGTTGTCGCTGCCTCGCGCTGTAACCGCCAGGCAAAACCCTACGGTACGATCTTGGCAGCGGTTGCCTGATCTGCCAGATCCGCTGGGAGTGGCGGGGCCTTTTGTTGGGCTTTTTGGCGAGCGATTGTTGGTGGGAGGGGGAGCGAATTTTCCTGACGGCATGCCATGGGAGGGAGGGAAGAAGGTATGGACCGATCGCCTTTGGTGTTTGGATCTAAGCAGTGGCCAGTGGCAAATGCACCGCACGCTCGACCAGCCTTTGGCCTATGGCGTTTCCATTCCTTGGCGGGGCGATTGGTTGTGGTTGGGTGGCTGTGATGCGGATCGGCATCGATCGACAGCTTGGAGATTGGACGGGCGAAAGTTGAGTGGGGATTGGACTTGGTCCTCGATTGCCCAGCCAGTGGTTGGGCTGCCCCGGCCGCTGGCATACGCTGCGGGTTGTGCTGTTGGTGATGCCATCTACTTGGTAGGTGGAACAGAGGATCCGATGGCGACCAAGGCGTCGGGAGAGCTTTGGCGGTGGAGGCCGGAGAAGCTGGGAAGCGGTTGGGAGCGGCTGGAGGACCTTCCGGGCCCTGGCATGATCTTGCCGGTAATTGCAGCCGACTCCCGTGGCTTTTTTCTCTTCAGCGGCGCATCGCTTGAGTCAGACAGCCAGGGCAACCCGGTCCGCACGTATCGGAAGGAAGCCTATCGATACGACATCGATGGTGGCTGGCGGTCCATTTCGCCGTTGCCTAGACCGGTGGTGGCAGCTCCTTCGCCAGCGCTCGCAATCGGAAACGAAACTTGGGGGATACTGGGGGGGGATGACGGATCACATGTCGGCTTTCAGCCCCCGTCGCAGCACCCAGGGTTCCGCGACGACATGCTGCTTTATCATGCGCGAGAAGACCGATGGGAAATGGCCGAACGGCTCCCGTTCGCGCAGGTGACAACTACCACGATACAGGATGGTCCGCATGCCATCGTTGCCAGTGGGGAGGTGGCTCCCGGAAGGCGAACTGCCGCTATCTGGATGCGTCTGCAAGACGCTCCATGATCGAAATCATCGACATGGAGGCCGTTACGTTGCCAATTTGGTGGGCGATGCAGGAGGCGGAACATCCCAAATGCAGCTTGACCCTTTCATGAATTACAGCGCCGGTTCTTTTCATGCAACTTTTTAAGCAAACGATCCAGAAATTCGCCGATCTTTGCGAGACTCTTCTTTGAGTCTCTTAGCCTACAAATCACCGCTGGTAAGGAGAGGTTGCGACGAGACTTGCAGCCTGATTCTGGGGTGACAAACGTGTCATCCGGTGACCTGCAAAGGGCAAATCGATCCAGCTACCTTGCATCCATCGCCGTGCGGATAAGCCCCGGGCGGACGAAGTTTTTAACCTCATGACTTCTTGCGGTATCTTGCAGCTGACTACTTCACGCGCGAAGCCGCGAAGCAAACAGCATGTTGGGGAGTAGGTCGCACCCTCCCTGAGCAAGCGTTGCAAGCTGCTATGGATGTCGCGGATCACTACCCGCTAAAAGCCCCTAGGGGCCAACAAGACGGCACACCAACTGGTTCATCGATTGCTTGCTGGCTGAAGGAGTTGGCTGGAATGAAAGCCAAGTCCAAGATCGGTGGAGCGATTGAGTTCGAGGAAGAGTTCGTGTGGTGAGCTGGCGGAAGGGGCTTCGCCAGTTGCGACGGCCAGAAGACTTTGGGTTTTCTCGCGACTCTTGAGGATCGCCAATCGGATGTTGGGCTGTAGCGAGGCGATGGGCTGTAGATGGAATTGGGGCAAGAGCCACTGGGTCATGGGCCAGGGGTTTCCGGAAGCAGCGGACAGTTCCATCCTCTGAAGTTGGTCTTTGGCGTCAAAATAGTACGTCAGTGTTCCGGTGAGGTCTTGTGATTGGAGGCCCGTAGTGAAAGGGATGCGGTAGCCAAGCAGGTTTCGTTCGGTCGGGACGATCGCCGCATTTGGATGTTGCCAAAGCAGATAGCCTCTGGGCAGATCCCATCTCAGCCAAGCACGCAGATCGATGGTCGCGGGTCCTGGAGTCGACGGGTAGGCTTCCGTCGCAGGGCCTGACGGCTCGCCGCGCTGCCGACTATTTGAAGTGGCTTGCGCGCTGAAGGGGGACGTCGACACGAACTGGCCGGGAGGCGATTCGGTTGGTGCCTCGCGATCGCGGAGCGACGGGGAGGGGTTCGCAATCGAACTCCAAGCCTGCTTGGTTGCCCAATTCCATAGATCGCGGCCCGTTTGTGTCTCCTGAACCATGTAGGGCCCAAAACAGAGAGCGCCAATCCCTGCGACGGTGGTCAAGGAGGGCTTGGGGAAAAGCGACAGCATCCAAGGGGCCTTCCAGCCTGAGGGGGAGGAGTTCGAGTCGGTATGCTGAACTTTATGCACCCCAAGCGGGGCTGCAGTGCGAAGCCGACCGAAAATCAGGCAACTCCAATCGCAGCGTCCTGCATCTTCGATTTGTTCGTTAAATCCGTTCCAATGTTCTTGGCTCGGGCCGGTTGAGGCGGTGGGCAGATTGCTGTTTTTTCGTTTAAGGGGTTGGCGTCAGGGCAGCGAGTCGACCTACCGGGATCGCGTGGATCTGATCACAATGAGCCGAATCGGAGGGTAGACGGGTTTGCCGCAATTGGTCGTCTGAAGTTGGTGTTCTCTCGATCGCCACTCCGCAAAAAACGTGATCGAAAGGAAGGTGAATCGTGATCGATTCCTCGGGGCTGGGGAAGCTGAAGACCGAAGAGTCGAATCCAGAGTCGGAGCGACTGGATGCGATGAGCCCATTGGAGATCGTTCGGCTGATGAACCGTGAGGATCATCTTGTGATCGAAGCGGTGGAGGCGATGCAGGAGGTGATTGCGCGGAGTATCGAACGGATAGCCGAGCGGTTGTCGAACGGGGGTAGGTTGGTCTACATCGGGGCTGGTACATCGGGGCGATTGGGGGTGTTGGATGCTTCCGAATGTCCCCCGACATTTCGGACCGATCCCGCGATGGTGGTTGGTGTCATCGCTGGCGGTCGGGATGCCTTGACACGCGCGATCGAGGGGGCAGAGGATTCGCCAGAAGAGGGGGCCTCCGATCTGGAGGAGTTGAAGGTAGGGGCAGCCGATGTCGTGGTAGGGATCGCCACCAGCGGTCGGACACCGTACGTGTTGGGTGCCCTTCAGTGGGCGCGGCAGCAAGGGGCTTGCACCATCGGCATTGCCTGCAATCGCGAGAGTCCTATGGAACCGCTGGTGGATGAGATGGTGGTGTTGGATGTGGGACCCGAAATCTTAAGCGGATCCACTCGCCTGAAATCAGGCACCGCCACCAAAATGGTGCTCAACATGCTCTCTACCGCCACCATGGTGCAGCTAGGCAAGACGTTCGGGCACTGGATGGTCGACTTGAAGCCTTCCAATCAGAAGCTCCGGGCGCGAAGCATTCGAATGATCCAGTTGCTGGGGGAGGTGGATGCTGAGAAAGCAGAAGAACTACTGGATCGGTGTGATGGCGAGGTGAAGACCGCCGTTGTCGCAGCTCGGGCCAATCTTCCCCCGGAGATGGCTAGAGGCCGCCTGAGGGATGCTGGAGGGCATCTGCGTCGAGCGATCGCAGGTGGGTGAATTCACGGAGAAGAGGCTGCGTTGGATTGCGGTTGGAAGTCGAAAAGGATGCCAGGTGTTTCTGGGCAGGAGCGACCGGTGATGGATGGTGATTCTCTGATCCTGGGGATCGATGGAGGTGGCAGCCATACTCGCGCATGGTTGGGAAGGATCGTGCTGGAACCAGACGGAAGCGTGCGAATTCATCGATTGGGTTTAGGCCGAGCGGGTGGCAGCAACCCGCGAGTCGAGGGGATGGAGTTGGCGTGCACGAACTTGATGGGCGCGATCGAGGCAGCTTTCGCGAGTGCCCAATTGCCGCGGACGCCTTTAGACGCCTTGTGCATGGGGCTTGCCGGGGCAGGGCGACCGGAGGAACAGCAAGCGGTGGAGGCCTGGGCTGGCAGTCATCATCTGGCCAAAAGGGTGGAAGTCTGTGGTGACGTGGAGTTGATTTTGGATGCGGCAGGGTTCGAGTTGGGATCGGACGGCGAATCGTTTCCGTTGCAGCCAACCGACGCCCTTCCCCGGATCGCTGTCCTGGCGGGAACCGGGTCCAATGCATTCGCAACGAATCACATGGGAAAAAAACTCAATGTCGGTGGGTGGGGACCTTGGATCGGGGACGAAGGGAGCGGCTATAGCATCGCCTGCGAAGGGCTTCGATTGGCGACTCAAGCCGTCGACCAAATCGGGCCTCCGACAGCAATGGTTGATGCCTTCAATCGACATTGGAGTGTGACGGAGCCCCGCGACTGGATCTCCAAACTCTACGCGATGCCGCGTCAGCAGATTGCTTCGCTCGCAGCCTTGGTATTTGACCAAGCCGCCCGGGGGGACGAGCTTTCCGTCAGGGTAATCGAACAAGGTGCGATGGCCCTGGCAAAATTGACGCGTTCCCTGGCATCGCAACTGGGATGCCAGCATTATCACCTGCTGATGGCGGGAGGTTTGCTGGTGGGGAATGCACAGTACCGAATGCTCCTTTTGAAGCACTTGGACCAGCCCGGCGCGATCCCTGTGGTGATTGAGGAGCCAGTGGTGGGGGCGCTGCGGCGAGCTGGGAAGATGCTAGCCAAAGGAAATGGCTAGCTCCCCTATGTCCTGGCGAAACCCATTCTTTTTGGGGGCCTATTCCCCTCAATCGGTGCCTGGCACCGATTGGAAAAGTGCCTGGCACCGATTGGAAAGGTGCCGTGGTGATTGAGGAGCCAGTGGTGGGGGCGCTGCGGCGAGCTGGGAAGATGCTAGCCAAAGGAAATGGCTAGCTCCCCTATGTCCTGGCGATACCCATTCTTTTTGGGGCCTATTCCCCTCAATCGGTGCCTGGCACCGATTGGAAAGGTGGGTGGCACCGATTGGAAAGGTGGGTGGCACCGATTGGAAAGGTGGGTGGCACCGATTGGAAAGGTGGGTGGCACCGATTGGAAAGGTGGGTGGCACCGATTGCGACTATAGCGAAAGCGTAGGTCACTGGAGCGACTACGGGGCAGCTGCCGATCTGAGATTTGCTTGTCTGCTCAAAAAGGGGGGGGGATTTCCTCGCCAACATTTCAAGTCTACCTAGCCGAACGAGACAACTACTGCTAATCTTTTGTGCTTTGCAATTCCGAAATTCGCTCGAGATCCTTTTAGTCCCGGCGAACAAACGATCCAGAATGGGAAGAGACCATGGTCAAGCCACACCGGAAATTGAAGAAGGCCAATCATGGCCAGCGGCCTGCAAACAGCAAGGCTCGCAAGGCCAAACGCAAGAAGATCCGCACCTGATCGGACTGAGAAATTCATCACCTCGGTGGAGTTTTGGAACTCTTCCAACGGTTGCTTCCAGTCGTCCTAGAACTCCCTTTACGGCGATGTCTCGAGGGGTTTGCGAGAAGCTTGCCTGGATGTTGTTTGTCCCATGAGGTTTCATGGGATGGACGCTGAACGCGAAAGTGGAATATGACAGCGCCAGGTAAAGACTACATCGTCGATCCCACCACGCTGGACTTCGGCAATATCATTGCCAACATCGAGGAGATCCGTCAGCACAACGCTCAGCGGTTCGAGATGGAGCAACTGACGGCGGTGATCTTTGAAGACCGCGAAAAGTTTCGTTGCGCTGGCTTTAAGGATGTCTCCCACGACGAATTCTGGGTGAGGGGACACATGCCCGGAATGCCGCTGATGCCTGGGGTGGTCATGCTAGAAGCGGTAGCACAGCTTTGCAGCTATTTCGCGCACAAGTACGATCTCCTTGGCGACGGAATGGTGGGGTTTGGTGGTTTGGAGGAAGTTCGTTTTCGCGACCCAGTCCTTCCCGGCACGAGACTGGTTCTCATGTGTGAGTTGCTAAAGGCGCGGCGGAACCGCATGATCGTCTGTCGCTTTCAAGGGCTGGTGGGACTGAACATCGCCGTCGAGGGGATTCTCAAAGGGATTCCTATTCCCACCGAAGCGCTCGCCAGGATGATTTCCGCAGTACCTCCGCAGGGATCTTGATTGCCTTCTTATGCAACCTTTGGCTTTCGTTGCTGGAAATGGGAACTCGCTTGGCCTGCGCAGATCATCTAGTCCCTGTGCATTGGCGAATCTGAACCGGCGAAGTCAATCATCGGACGGAGGTCGTGATCGGCTTCCCGAGGTGGATTGAATCTCTCCCCTTTTTTCTTTCGATTCACGCCTGACGGGTTGCCCGCATGCGGTCGCTCTGAAGCGTTGCCCATCTTGAGTTGGCTGGTTCCAACCTGATAGAATTTTGTTTCGAGGTGCTGTGGGTCTGACTTTGGAGTCCGAGCCAACAGGACGTAGCAATCTGGGACGATCAAAAGACCGATAGGCGAGAGAGTTTGGCATGTTTTCACGTTGCATGACCTGTGTGGGATGGACGATCGGATCGGGCTTCATCAGCACAGCCAGTGCACATCCGGGCCATGGAGTGACCCAAGCGGCACCTCATTCCGTGCTCCATTACACTTTCGAACCTGTGCATGGGGTCTGGCTAACCCTAGCGATGTTGCTGGTGTTGAGCGTGGGGTGGTTTTGGAGCCTTCGTCGGAACGAGAAGAAGGTCGCAACTAGAGCGGTTCGCCGAAAGTGATTTTCGATCGCTGGGACTGATTCGCTGCAAGGCGAGAGGTCGTAGTACGACAGCGCCTTCGAGGCTGATCTGAATGAATGATCCATCGACTGCGCACCCGCTGTTTCGCAATTGGGACGCATACAGCACGATCATTGATCGCAATTGGATGATGCATCAGGAGATCCAATCGGGGGTCGCCGATCGATTGCGAATGCTGCTTCGACCGCTACGGGTTCTGGATCTCGGATGTGGGAATGGCTGGATGGCTCGGCAGTGCCTTGCCGGTCGATCGATCAGCCACTACGTCGGTGTTGACTTGTCGGACCATGCGATCGAGCAGGCGCGGCAAATGGCTGGTGTGACGGGGTGGCTAGAGGGTGCTAAAGCCGACTGGGTGGTCGGCCGCATGGAGTCGGAGGTGGAGCGAATGGGGGACTGTTGCTTTGACGTCGTGTTGACTCATTATGCACTCCATCATCTCGCTGCCTCCCGAAAGCGATCGATGGTTCAGCAATTGGCCGTGAGGATGGTGCCAGGTGGTCACTGGTATTGGAGTGACGTTTTTCGTGCTGAGGGGGAAACGCGAGAGGCTTTTCTGAGGCGTATCCAAACGGAAATCGAGGGATGGAAAGACTTGCCTGAGTCGGAGGTGCAGAAAGTGATTGCCCATATCTGGGAAAGCGATTTCCCAGAGTCGGTTTCGCAGATGAAGTCCTGGTGTGATGAAGCTGGGTTGGTCATGGAGCCGAGCTTTCTGCAGAGTCCTTTTTATGGAGCTTGGTTGATTCGCAAGCCAATCGATGTTGCGTCGACAATCCCTGTGGGAGCAGAGGAAGCAGAATCGACCGATCCAGATCCAGCGGCATGCCGGGACAACCCGTCGTGGCCGAGGCGATAGGGCATGGGCCACAAGCCTCGTCGCATCGCGATGAACTTCCATGATAGGTTAGACTTCACCATCGCGGAGTTTTATTCCATCCGATTCTTTCTGCCTGAAGGAACCCTCAATGCCTGTTTGGCACCAAGTCTATGTGCCGGTTGGCAGTAGTTTGCTGTGGTCCTCACTGGTCGCCAGTCTTCCGGTAGTGGTTCTTCTCGGCTTGCTTGGTTTCACCCGAGTCAAGGCTCACATCGCCGCATTGCTGGGGCTACTGGTGGCCATTGGCGTAGCGATCGCCATCTATCAAATGCCAGTTGACCTAGCGGCAATGGCGGCTATCCACGGCGCCCTGTATGGGCTGTTGCCCATCGGCTGGATTGTTTTGAATGCGATTTTTCTTTTCGATTTGACGGTGGCTTCGGGTGGCTTCCAGCTGGTCAAGCGATCGATCGCGTCGTTGGCATCGGATCCACGGATCCAAGTCCTTCTGATCGCTTTCAGTTTTGGTGCCTTTATCGAAGGGGCAGCCGGTTTCGGAACTCCCGTCGCCATCTCGGCCGCCATGCTGATTGGTATTGGCTTTCGTCCGCTGGAAGCGGCCGGGTTGTCCCTCTTAGGAAATACGGCTCCTGTTGCATTTGGAGCCTTAGGAACCCCACTGATTGCACTGGCTGCCGTCACTGGCCTTCCGATCGCGCAGCTTAGTGCCGCCGCAGGTCGGATCTTGCCAGTTTTTTCCTTGCTGGTTCCTTTTTGGCTGGTCTGGGTGATGGCCGGTGCGCGTGGGGCGCTAGAGGTATGGCCAGCATGCCTGGTGGCGGGAGGCAGCTTTGCGTTGGTTCAGTTTCTGGTGAGCAATTTCCATGGACCTTGGTTGGTCGATGTGGCCGGTGCCATCGCATCGATCGCCGCTCTCGTGTTGTTGCTGCGGTTCTGGAAGCCTAAGAAGGCATGGCGATTTGACTGGGAGCCCGAGGAACAGGAGGCAGAGGATACCCTACCTGACAGCTCCTCTGCGGTACTTCGAGCCTGGATGCCATGGGTCTGGATGACGCTTTTTGTTTTCGTCTGGGGCACACCGCAGTTCAAACAGTGGATTCAGGGGGGGAGCCAGGGGGCGCCAAGCTTCCTTGCGAGTATCAGCAAGTTGGAGATCCCAGTCTGGCGCTTGCATGAAGCGGTGATCCGGGTGCCGCCGGTGGTTCCCAAACCGATGGCCGAGCCGGCGATCTTCAAGGTGGAATGGTTGGCTGCGACAGGGACCAGCCTCCTGTTGGCGGCATGGGTCAGCGGTTTTTGCCTGGGCTTCGGGCCTCGGCGACTATTCGGGATGTATTGGGGGACCTTGCGCCGAGTCCGCATCTCCCTGGTGACCATTTCGGCCATGCTGGCATTGGGGTTTGTGACTAAGGCGGCGGGGCTGGATGCCACGATGGGACTGGCCTTTGCATCGACCGGGGTTCTCTTTCCTTTCTTCAGTGCGATGCTCGGTTGGCTAGGGGTGGCGCTCACCGGCAGCGATACCTCGTCGAACGTTCTCTTTGGAGGGCTGCAACGCATCACAGCTGAACAACTCGGGCTCAATCCAATCCTCACGGCTGCTGCCAACACGACGGGTGGCGTGATGGGGAAGATGATCGATGCGCAAAGTCTGGTGGTGGCGTCTGCTGCGACGGGACATCAAGGCGAAGAGGGGCAGATCCTGCGTTACGTCTTCTGGCACAGCATCGCCCTGGCGGCTTTGGTGGGATGCGTCGTCTTTGCCTATGCCCGAGTCCTTCCATCGGGCTGGATGCCTTCCCCCTGATCGACATGGCGGCGGAAAAGGTGAGCAGCAGGGGTCATGCGGTTTCGTCCTGCAGCGTGGGGCGAATAGCAAGAACCAGAGCCACCGATACGACAGCCAGGCTGGCAAAGGCAGAGAAGATCCCCCAGAGCGGCACATGCCAGTCCTGCAGCAGTCCAAAGCCCCAGTCTGCTAGGCCTCCGCAACTGATGCTGACCAGATTCATGATGCCATAGCCTGTGGCGCGCTGATTCTTGGGAACGATCTGGCAGAGAATCGGCATGTTGTTGCAATCGAAGAATCCCCATCCGAGACCGAAGAGGCAAAGGAAAGCGATGGCCATGGTCAGGGAGCCGACCGAAGGCGAAAAGCCGACTCCGAACATCGCTGGCACGATCAGGCTCATCCCCAGAGCGCTCACCCAGATCCTGCCTCGTGGAGAATTTCGCATCCATCGATCGGCAAGCCAGCCTCCAACGATCGCTCCCGCGATCGCCGCCACCTGCCAGTAGACGGTAGCCGACACTCCCGCTTTCCCCTGGCCGATCTGGAACGACTCCTTCAGAATCGCCGGCATCCAATCTCTCACCACCCAGCCAGCGATCGCTGGCAGAGTGAAGTAAGTCACCAGCAGCCAAAAATTTCGATTCGAAAGGATGCCTCGCGAGAGAGAGTGATTCGACGTGGTTTGATCCTTCTGGAAGTTGGGTGCGGGATGGAGTCCCAGTAGCCAGACTAGCGGGAGCGCGTAGGCGATCCCAATCCAACCGCAAGATTGAAATGCCCATCGCCATCCCAGATCCGGACTCTCGGCGACGTAACCACTGAAACCACCCAGGATCACCCCCAGGTAGATTCCCATCTGGTGGAATCCAACCGCCCGAGAGCGGGTTGAAGCGGGATGGTATTCGCTGATGAGCGCCAGGGCTGTCGGGATGTAAAACGCCTCGCTGATGCCCATCATCGCGCGGGCCGCCAGCAACTGAGGATACGACTGAACCTGTCCCGTCCCCCAGGTGACCAGGGACCAGGCAAGCAGGCTAAGTCCCACCACCCAGCGTTTGCTGTAGCGATCGGCAATCCATCCGCCAAGCGGACTGAGCAAGGCATAGACCCATTTGAAGAGGGCAAGGATCATGCCCCACTTGGCTTGTTGGTCGATCCCTGGAACATCGGCGATCACCGACCCCTTCATCGATGCCAGCATCTGCCGATCGAGATAGTTCAGCAGGGCAACGGGAACCAGCAGACCAACAACAACCCATGCAAATTGTCGATGTGCTTTCCAGCCCCCTTGGTTATCCACATCCATCCCCTTCGCTTGCTGGAATTCCCAAGCGTTTCATCTTTTTGTAGAGCGTCGCTCGGTTGATGCCAAGCGACAAAGCGGTGGCGACCCGATTCCCATCATGCTCGCGAAGGGCGTCGAGAATCAATTGCCGTTCCGGCACAGCCAGAGCTTCTTTGAGCGAATGGGAGGGATCGAGTCGAGGGGAAGCAGATGCAGGGAGGTGGGAAGCGACGGGTCCAAGGGTGGAATCGATAGGACCTAGGCTCAAGTCACTTGCGGTGATCCGGGGCCGCCGCGACAGCAACACCGCGCGTTCGATCGCATTGCGTAGTTCCCGAATATTGCCGGGCCAGCGATAGGAGGTCATGGCATCGATGGCATCTTCTCCGAAACCATCGATTTGGCGTCGGTGTTCGACGGCAAATCGCCTCAGGAAGAACTCGGCCATTCCCGGAATGTCGTCGCGTCTTTGCCAAAGGCTTGGGACGGTAATGGGAACCACATGGATGCGATAAAAGAGGTCCTCGCGAAATCGCCCCTGACGCACCGAAAGCGACAAATCATCGTTGGTAGCAAACACCATTCGGACGTCGACTTGACGCGTCTGGCCCCCACCGACCCGCTCAAATTGCAGATCTTGAAGAACTCGCAGAAGCTTCACTTGCATCGCAGGGGATGCAGTGGCGATTTCATCCAGAAAAAGTGTGCCACGGTCGGCTTGTTCAAAGCGTCCCTTGCGAGCCGCCACTGCCCCGGTGAATGCACCCGCCTCATGCCCAAAAAGCTCGCTCTCCAAAAGCGCCTCGGTCAGCGCTCCGCATGCCACTTCCACGAAAGGATCGGCATGGCGCGGCGATTGCCGGTGGAGGGAACGAGCCAGCAGGGTCTTGCCCGTCCCGTTTTCGCCAACAATCAGGATAGGGACGCGCGAGGCGGCCACAGAAGCAATTTTCTGACGCAGGTCCTCCATCGCGGGGTGATCCCCCCAAAATAGTTCGTTATCCCCAACGTGGTGTGACGATTGGCAGGGTTCAGAAGGTGTCGGGCTGGGGGAACCAGCGGGCTTGCGCGTCAGCTGCCTAAGCCAGTCGCGCAGTTGCTCCGGGCGTTCCAGCACCGGAAGAGAAAGTCCCGCAATGGCCCGCCGCTGGGATTCGTGGTCGATGTGGATTGCCGCTCGGCTTGGCCAGGAAGTCTGAGCGAGTTGCAGATCCTCGCGGGCACGGAGTGCTAGGGGATCGAGAGAAATCACCGTCGCCCAGTCGCTGCCATGCTGGATGTGAGCGAGGGAGGCTGAGTGGGGGCTGGAGTGAACGTGCGAAGTGAACTGGATGTCCCAGCCCGAACCCAATGCTGCCTCGACCCAAGCCGCAAGCGGTCTGGGTAGCCTGCCACCCCATTGCAATCGATGAGGACGTGCTGTGGACACCGATGGCTTCCTGCGAGAGAACGATGGCTGTGGAACTAACGCAACAATTCCGATGCAACCATACGTCGCGGAAAAGCGACAGCGGCTCCAAAAAGCCGACGGATTGAGACAATAAAAACAACCCAGTCGCTAAAATCGGAAAAAAACCTGTTATCGAAAATTCGGTAGTGAACTTTGGTGCATCGGTGAGTTTTCACAAGAATTATTTGTCCTGTTTGGCTTTTTCCTGCAAAAACTTGGTGGTTGATGGGGTGAGAAAAATAGCTAAAAACTCTATTCAACCCTTTTTGGGGGAATTTTTTTCGGTTACACTCTAGCCTTAGGAGTGGAAGATCGTCTACCCTTCCGCGGGGGCTATAAGGCAGGGCGGTGGAAGATTTCCCCTTTGGAGAGGGGGCTTGGGTGCAGGGTATTTTTATCACTTTGCCATTTTTTTTCGCCGCTCTGGTTGGCTGAAAAGAATGCGGAGTTTTTGGGAATCATAAAAGGAGGGGTGAAATGTCGATCCGCGTCGTATTCGTCGATGACCATGAGGTGGTGCGTCAGGGACTGGCGGCCATTGCCCGTGGCACAGAAATCGAAGTGGTGGGTAGCGCCGGCAACGGAGAAGAGTTTCTCCGAATGGTGGACGAACTGAAGCCGGATGTGGCATTGATCGACGTTCGGATGCGGGACGAAGACGGGCTGTCCATTTTGGAAACGCTTCGTAGGAAGCACGAGAAATTGCCAGTGGTGATGATTTCCACCTACAACAACCCCACCTACATCGCGCGCGCGGTCACCAAGGGGGCCGCCGATTATGTGCTGAAGGGATCGGCACCAAACGAACTGCTGGATGCGATCCGGAGGGCTGCACGGTTCGAGCAGGCGCCGGAGACGAGTGTCTTCCATGAAGTGCAGACGACCATGGAACGAAAGAAGGAACGAGGGGGAGAATACCGGGAAATGCCACTAACCAACCGGGAGCGCCAGGTGCTCCGACATATCGCTCTTGGTTTGAGCAATAAAGAGATCGGAATGTCGCTGAATATCAGCGTCGAGACGGTCAAGGAGCATGTGCAAAACATCCTCCGGAAGCTGAATGCTCCCGACCGAACTGCGGCAGCGGTCTGGGCGGTCAAGACGGGTGTCATTGAGTAGTGGAGAGAGCGATCCTTAGGTCGCAGACATTGGTGCGGGTTGGACCAGATTGGAACAGCGTTCCGATCTGATCGAAGAACGAATAGGCATCGCAGCGGTCGAGAAAATCAAAGGGGTCGAGTCCCAACTGCTGCGCGGCCGTCCAAGCCGACTGATCGATCCAAGCTCCCGCCGCATTGGTCGGGCCATCCTCTCCGTCGGTTCCTGCACTTAGGAACGTGCCCCGTCTCAACAAGTCGATGCGGCCGAGTTCGATGAGCCGGCAGAGCACACCGAGCGTCAATTGCTGGTTGCGGCCTCCCTTGCCATGATTGCTGGGGAGTGTCACCGTCGGTTCGCCGCCCGACAGGATGCATTGGGTCGAGCCTGCTGCCGTGTTGTCGTTCTCAATCCAGCGATGGACCAGTTGGTTGGCGACCGATCGCCAGTCTCCTTCGTCGCGGTCGTTAGGCAGCATGTCAACTTCAATCGCTAGACGTTTGGCATGGCCGGATGCGGCTTGGAGAGCCCTCTGGTTGTTGGCCAGGAGGGCATAATCGGACCGGATCGGAGGGTGTGGCTGGATCATCGACTGCGGCATTCGCAGGGAGTCGGCCCATTTTTCTGTAGCCTTGGCTACACCCATCGGCCATGGCTCTTCCTTCCGTTCCATCGCTGCCAGCACAGCCATCGCTTTCTCTCGCCAATCGAGTGGGCGGGGGATGGTGGGTCCAGAAGCGAGGGTGGCAAGGTGGTCATCGAGCACATCCGAAATGGCTAGCGTGATCCACCGCTGGCTTGGTGCATGCAGTAGCAGCCCGCCGCCTTTGACGCGGCTGAGCGCCGTTCGGACTGCGTTCAACTGGTGGATGTTGGCTCCGCGGCGACTGAGCATCTGGGTGACCTCCAGTTTCTCTTCCAGCGAAACTTCCGGGATCGGATCGACCAGGAGTGCCGACCCGCCACCGGTTAAAAGGCAGATGCAGAGGGTGTGAGCAGGTGCGTTCTGGAGCATCTGTCGGATCCGAGCCGTTCCTGCCATTGCTTCGGGAGTCGGTTCATTCCTGCCGGCTGGGCGAGCTGCATGGAAATGGATCGGTCCAGAGGCAGGCTCGGGGAAGTTCTGTTGGGGAACATTCAGCCAGCCGGACATCTCCCAGGGGCAGTGGTCTTGCTGCTGGAACGATTTCCAGAGTGCCTGCCCCAGCCAGGCGGCCGCTTTGCCGCCACCGACCACCAGCACCTGCTGGTGATCCGCGAATCGCACAGGCTGCTCGATCCCCCGAATGCAAAGTCGATCGGCTTGCCATTCAAGGCACCCGGCGATCGCTTCGTCGGCTTGCACGGCGCGGACCCCCGACCACCACAGGTCGATTGTCATTTGCGTGTTGGACTGGAAGGGTGGCAATGCTGCGGTCCCCATGAAAAAAACCTTCCCCGTTTCAAGCGGGGAAGGTTTGAATTTCGCTTCAGTTCCTGCGATCCGATCGGATCAGTAGGAAGGTTTGCTGGAGAAGTCCAGGTACCACAGGCCGTCATCCCATTCGAGGCTGACTCGGCGCCACCCCAGTGGCACCTGCGGATAGGGATAGAAGGGACCGATGTAGGGCCAAGCGGTGGCCGAGTACTGCTTGGGGTAGGTCACCGCTGCGTAGTTCGGATAGGCAGCGTAGCTGGGCCAAGCGTAGCTAGGCATGTTCGGCTGATCGTAGCGAGGTACACCACCGCCGTAGGACGGGCCAGCGGCCATCGGCACGGGGCCGGGCTGTCCGACCATCCCACCGACACCCGCGACTGGCGACGTGCCGACTGGGGTGCCGATGGTACTAGGTGCAAAGGCTCGCGGTGCAGCGATCGGGGCTTCCACCCCAGGGACCGCGACGCCTGGAACTGCGACACCCGGAATTCCACCATCCTGCGGAACCATGCTGCTAGCAGCCTGCACGCGGCTTGCAGGGACGACCGAGATGTCATCGATCACCCGCTGGACGCCCGAGGTCGACTGAATCGCTTGGAGGATCTTCTGCTTGTGCTGAGGGTTGACTACCCAGCCTCGAGCCCAGACTTCGCCACCCACGGTGGAAACATCCAGATCGAACTTGCTGAGAGCACCTGCACTCTTTTCAGCTGTCAGTTTGTCGATGATTTGATCGGTGATGGCAGCGTCAGCCGCCGTAGCGCTTGGCTTGCCACCGGCTGTCTGGATGGCACCTCCAACGTCCCCTTCACTGGTCGACGCCGGCTTGACTGCAGGCGAGACCGGGGTGGGAGTTGCAGGAGGAGCGGCCATTTGAAGAGCCAAATCTTGGGCTGGCTGCAGCGTCGTGGCTGTGGTCACCTTCATCTGGTTGACCACTTCCTTGACGTCCGTCACAGATCGTGCGGTCGCCAGCACCATCGCCAGTTGGTCTTCCGATCCCACCTTGCCCGACAGGATCACTTGACCCTGATTGACGGTCAGATCGATATCGAATCCCTTGAGGGACCCATCGGTCTGCTTTTGCTTGAGCGAGGTGACAATGGCGTCGGCAATTTCGCGATCCCCCGCCATCGCGGTCATCGGCGCAGTTGCGGTGATCGTGGCGATCGCCAGGCCGAAAAGAAAACGTCGCATGGAAACTTCCTCCGGTATTCCTTCGATTAACGTATTGGGCATCCTGCCCAGGCTGGTCATCGACCAATGTTTCCAAGCCCTGTTCCCCAACCGATCGCTGACGACTAGGCTGAAGTTCGGACGTTGCGGGGAAACGTACCGGACTGCCCCCCATGGACAATCCAGCGATTGTCATTGCTGGCGGCTACCTGGAACCCACAGAGCAAACAGGAGCCCGCTTCCTTGCGGGCGCCTCCGTGCTCCAGTCGATCCAAGGATCCGTTTGCAGCAATCCTTTCTTTGTTTCGGCTAGCGCCTCGGTTCAACCAAACGTTTTTTCCGATTTTGACGCCCTTTGAAGCCGATCGAATCGTTGCAGCTGCTGGTACAACCGTTTTCGAAGGCAACGTTTTCGCAAGCCTCCCATTTGGAGATAGCTAGCAGTCGACTGCGTGGATTGCTTCCCGAATCGTAGCCTGTCATCTCCCATCGGCTAGAATTCCTTCCACTCTAATATCCCAAGGCTGGCGCTTGCTGCTTTTTCCTTCAGACCTTTCTCTAGGTCGATTCGGGGTCTTTATGGAAGGGGATCGCTCGACTGCACCGACTCCAATGGGTCATGAAACGTCACCGGACGGCTGGCACCATCTTGTCAAGATTGGGCGGCAGTTGGAGCGTAGCAAGGTGGAGTCTAGTAGTGGCTGGCCATGATCCAACAGGATCGCTGGATGGACCAGAAAGAAGGGTGCGAGTCTTCCTCGCACCCGGCCCTTCAGTTCACTTAGTCACCAGGGCACTATGGATACAACAGCTTCATCGGTCCACACCCTCTATGGCTCGGCGCCGCCCGGTAAGCAGATAGGCAGGATCAGGTTTGTTTGGCGTGCTCGCGTGACCCATGGACCCACAGAGTTGTCGGAAAGACCTTTCTTTATAGGAGTCAGTAGCGACCCATGCCCCGCGCAGTTCTCTGCGAAGCAGCAGCGGCTTGCCGCCGATTGGGTCACATTCCTATGGAGCAACGGTCCATGGGCCGGTCTTGTCCAGGCCGTGGCTACTTTGGCTAAGCTAAACTGGAGGGGGTGCATGCGAGTGACGGAAAGCGGTATCGACGATTGGCACCAGAGAGCAGGCGGAGTACGGAAGGGTAAGCAGTGAGGAGTTTGGTAGTTTGATGGGGGAGTTGGAAGAGCGGTATCGATGGATGATCGACTGGTATGGGAACGCCAGTTCGCGCGGGGCGCTCGGCGGCGGCCAGTGGCCGGATGCGGTGGGTATGGCATTGGCTCCGTGGCAGCGAGCGATGCTGGAGGAGCAACGCAAACTCCAGGAGAGGGCTCGCAAAAAGGTCGCTCATCCCCACCAATGGCTCTGGACCGCATCGCTTCTGGAGCAGTCGAGCGACCAGTGGACGGCAGAGATGGTGGCCGATGCGGTACCACGCGGTGTGGATTGCATCGATTTGTGTTGCGGCGTGGGGGTGGATGCAGTCGCCTGGGCGCGGGGACGATCGCGAGACCTTGTGGCGGTCGATCAGGATCCGGTTGCCGCGATGCTGACCAAGTTCCATGCCCAACTGCAAGGGGCGCCGATCGTGGTGAGGTTGGGTGCGGCCGAGCGATTTGAGGCTTTGACGAATCACTGGGTCCACGTCGATCCGGATCGACGGCAGGATGGAAAACGGCACAGTCGGGCCGATCAGATGAGCCCCACCATGGATCAGTTGGTTTCCCTGCGGGACCACTCCGCTGGCGGTTCGATCAAATTGGCTCCAGCAACAGTGATACCCGATGGGTGGCGTGATTCCACCGGCAGCCACTGGATTTCGCTCGACCGCTCGGTGCGACAGCAGCGATTGTGGTGGGGTAGTGAGCGGTATCCGGTTGGTACCAAGACGCTTTCTCGGGGTAGGTGGATGCAGCGGGGTGCCAGCGATTCACTCCAGGTCCAATGGATTCACTTGCAGATTCCATCTGCTGGTTGCGGCCCTGATCCGTTGCGGGACGCAGGTCAGTTGAATCACTTTCCTCGCTTTATGGGCGACTGTGATCCGGTGGTGCGTGCCAGTGACAGCACGAAGGAGTTAGCGGGCCATTTAGGGGTGTCGATTCTTGGCGATCGAAACGGATATCTGATGACGGATCGGCCGGTGACGACTTCTTGGGTGGACTGGTTTGAGATCGAGGAGGTGATGCCTTGGGATCGCAAGCGCGTGCGAAGATGGCTGAGGGAGAGAGGGATTGGAAGGCTAGAGATCAAGACAAGAGGGGTGAAGGAACCTGTCGAAGTGCTCCGAGTTCAGTTGGCTCTTTCGGGTGACCGGGAAGCGACGTTGTTGCTGACCCAAGTCAACCGACGAGTGCTGGCGGTTCTCGCGCGAAGGTGGACTCCGGAACCAGAGTCCCCTGACGCTCGGTAGCTCCAGTTGCGGTTGCCGAACTGCTGGAGCCGGAGACGAAGAGCTGGGAGCCTAGCAGGGTCAGGAGGTCGGTTGCAGAACGACCTTCATTGCACCCGGCTCACCCGCATAAAGCCGTTCGAACCACTTGGGGCCATCGGTCAAGGGAGCCACTGCGGTGATCAGCGGTTCTACCTGGATCAGTCCTCTTCGCATCAGATCGATGCATTCGGGGATTTCTCCATTGGATGCGCAGCTTCCGTAAAGTGTCAGTTCGCGGGTGACGATGGCCTGCAGAGGAACTTCCACCTTGGGGGCGAGGTTGCCGACCAGCGTGATCGCACCGCCCCGTCGGGTGCACTGGATCGCCATCTGCACGGTTGCCGCGATGCCGACCACTTCCAGGGCGACATCCGCGCCACGGCCGTCGGTTGCCTTCATCACTTCAGCGACCGGGTCGTGCTTGGAGGAGTCGATGGTGATATCGGCTCCTAGTTTTCTTGCCAACTCCAGTTTATTGGGATCCAGATCGATCGCGATGACGCGAGAGCAGCCAGCCAGTCGAATGGCCTGGATCACCAGCAAACCGATCATGCCACTGCCGACCACGACGGCGGTCTGTCCCAGCGAAGTGGGGGTGCGATTGGCGGCGTGGACGGCGATGGAGACGGCTTCGATCATCGCTGCGTGGTGGAAAGGAAACTCGTCTGGCAGACGATAGACGATGTTCTGTGGCACCACCACATATTCGGCAAATGCTCCATTGCGTCGAAATTCCTGGCAAGAAACGCCAAGCACCTGCCGTCGCTCGCAAAGGTTGATCCTCCCGGCGCGACACGCTGGGCAGGATCCGCAGGAGACGGTCGAATCGAAGGTGACGCGATCGCCTGCATGGAAGCGGTCGACTTGGCTTCCGGCTTCAGCGACCACACCGGCCGCTTCGTGTCCCATGACTAGCGGGGGGATTCGTCGGCCGGTCGACCCATCGTAACCATGGATATCGCTACCGCAGATCCCGCAGGCTCGCACCTGCACCAGTAGTTCGTCCGGGCCAATCTGCGGCCTTGGCAGCTCCACCAGTTCCAATTTCTTGTATTCCTTGAGCAGCATCGCTTTCATGTCTTGGACTCCATTTCCAGAATGCTGGAGATCAGCGGCAGCAGTTGTTTTTTGCGGCTGACGACCTGTTCGAGTTCATAAAGGTGGGAATCGACTTGTGGGTAATTGATTTCATCCCAATTCTTCGGTTCGTCGGACAGCAGCAGCAGGCTGCTTTGCTGGACGATATCGGTGACCAGGAGGGCGGAGAAATCGAGTCTTCTTTCGCGGGCGAGATCTTTCAGCGATTGGTGCAATTCCTCCTTGCGAGCCCAGAAAAGATCCCATCCGATTTCCTCGATTTGCGAGATGGAAAACCGAATCCCATGTTCTTCGAATTCCTTGCAGTCTTCGCGCACGACGTCGCGTGCCGCGCAGACGCGAAGCGCCGACCCGATTCCGAAGAAGTCCTTCGCAAAGGCTTCGAGATCGACTGGACACAGTGGCCGAACCCATTCGAGCAGATCGTGATCGACCTGAGTGGCGGTTGGGGAGCGGAGGAAAAGGGTATCCGAGATGATTCCAGCGGCTAGGCAGAGGGCGATTCCGGGGGTGGGGGTGATGCCGCTATAGCGATACTGCCTGGCGACTAGGGTGCAGGTCGATCCGACCGGATCATTGACGAATCGGATCGGCTGGGCGGTTTTCAAAGTGCCGCCAATGCGGTGGTGGTCCAGCACCTCAAGGATGTCCGATTCATCGGCCCCCAGGACGGCCTGCCCCAACTCGTTGTGGTCGACCAGAATCAGTTGCGGTCGAGGTGGATTGAGCAGATCGGATTTGGAGAGCACGCCGATCAGCTGTCCTTCTGGATCAACGACTGGGAAAAGGCTTTGACGCGTCCGGTCGATCGCCAGCCGTGCTTCGGCCAAAGGCATTTTGCTGGGTAGGGAAAGGAAGTCGTTCTTGAGGGCAGCGTGAACGCTGCGAGCTGTCTTCAGTCGCATCGTGGTTGAGGCGGTGTCGAAAGGGCTGAGGATCACTGTCACGTGATTGGCTTTGGCCAACTGCAGCAGTCCTGGCGACAATTGGTAGCCACCCGTAATCACAATCGCTCGTACCCCATGCTCCAGTGCGGGAAGCTGGATGGTGGGGCGGTCACCGCAGACCACCAGCAGACGTTCCGCTGGAAATCGCTGCATCCGCTGCGTGAATCCCTCGGCGCTCATCGCCCCGACCATGATGAGGACCGAACAGAGTTGGTCGATGTTTTCCTGATGCTGGAAGGTCCCTTCCAGCACCTTGCACATCTTTTCCATGGAACTTTGTACCTGACGCGCCTGAAGCGGGTCGGAGTCGCCCTCGAAGATCACGTGCATCAGATCGAGCAGCGTCAGCATCCCTTCGACGCGACGGTCGTCACCAAGGACCGGAATGTTGCTTAGCCGGTGAGACTGCATCTTCTCATAGACTTCGTAGAAGACTTCCGTCCGATGTGCCGTAATCGCCTCCCTCTTGCACAAGTCGTCCACCTCCGGCCGCACATCCATGATGATGCGAGGCGCGGGCAACCCAGCCGTTTTCAGAACGAACTCAGTTCGTTTGTTGAGGCTGCCGCAGCATGCGGCGATCGCATCGGGTCTGGTGGTCTTCTGCAGATAGTCGGCGTAGGCGATCGCCGAACAAATCGCATCGGTATCAGGATTGCGATGACCGAAGACGAAGACGGACATAGGTGAACCAGGCTCCCTGAGGCGACTTGACGGCCGGAGCACCTGCCCCCAGGCTTCCGGGATCCCGGCCAGCGATTCGATTGCCGTCCATGATCGGGACGCATCGATTATAGATGGGGAGTACCGATCCGGCGACGCCACTTTGCGATTCCCCGCGGCCGGCTGCGCGCAGGGCTGCTGGGTTGAAAAAAGGCGCCGTCGCGTGAGCGTTGCGTGGAACGATCATGTTGAACTGGAATCGTTTCGAATGAATCGCAGCGGCATTTCGTCCAGTGGATCGACCAGAGCTAGGCCCACCTTTCCCTGGAGCAGTTCGTCCAGCCGTTCCCCGACAATCTTCTTCCTCCAACCCTGCAAGAGTGCCGGCGGCTCTTGCTGCGAATTTCGCTTCGCATTGATTCGATACAGTGCGTAGTCGCGCAGGTCATCGGTGGTTCCGACTAGCGCGGGCGATAGCGACTGTTCACGGCAAACGTAGGCAAGGCCGGCATGGAGGAACTGGGTGACCATGCTGGAGATCGTTTGGTAGCCAAATTTGGTTCGCTTGGGCCACGGGGGGCAGGGTTGGCTTGCTGAGGCGTCGACGACTTCGATGACTTCATTCCAGGAATTGCGAAGCAGTCGCTGGTTCATGCCGCGGACGGAGTCCAGCCCCATTCCGCCCCGGGGGGCCTGTTTGGCGATTTCAATCAACAAATCGTCTCGGAGGATCCGACGGGCCGGTTGATTGCGTTGTCGCGCCTGCTGCTCGCGCCATTTCCAAAGTCCATAGGCTACCTGCAGCGATCTGCCATCCAGAGACTGAATACCCGAAACGCGAAACCAGTTCTCGGAGCTTTCCGATTCGATCAGCTCCGCCTTCCGCCACTCCATCTCCTCGTCCATCCAGCTACGACGTCCAAGCTTCGTCATCTGCTCTTCCATCGCTCGATAGATCGTCAAAAGATCATCGACATCCTGAATGGCATACAGAAGCTGGCTTCGGGAGAGCGGGCGCACGCGCCAATCGGATCGAGTATGCCCTTTGGCCAGTTGTCGGCCGGTGTAGCGCTGAACCAAATTGGAGTAAGAGGATGGGAATTCCAGTCCCAGCAGCCCGGCGGCGACTTGCACATCGAAAAGGTCTGGAAACCCCCTCCCAGCAGCTCGGAACGCAAACAGGAATTCCTCGCGCGCCGCATGCACCACCACGCGGCGGGAAGGGGCCAGCATCAACTCCCAGAATCGATCCATGGGGCCGCAGTGAAGGGGATCGATCACCGCTTTCCATCGATCGGTCGCCAGTTGGAGTAGGCACAGCTGTGGTCGGTAGCTATCCTCCGAAACGAATTCGGTATCGAATGCCAGAAGGGTGGCTTCTTCGATGCGTTGGCACAACGCCGCGAGCGCCGCGCCGGTCTCAATCAATTCGAATTCGTTGGAAGGCACGGATGGGCCAATCTGCTTCTTGCAAGGTTTGGCTTTAATCGTTCAGCGCACCTAACCACCGGCCTTGGCATTCGATCGCCATGGCGGTAGATGGCCGGTTTGGCCCTGGGGCTGCGACGGCGGGAAATCGAACACCACGACCCTTCCTTTTAACGGGTTGCCATGCCAAATGCAACGGGCCGCCAGTGATTCCTTCGCCTAGGCTCGTCTTTTCACTAGATGCCCTCGGTGCTTTGGCGCCGTTCCTGCCTGGTCGATCAGCCGAAGGGATGGGCTTCTTGCCAAGCTTCGCGATCGACTCTATCGTTCAGACTACCAGCCCGACGAAAGGGTCCCGTTTCTGGCATCAGGTCCATGATCGTCCGGCATTTCAGGCATCCTGGTTGAACGGAATCCCATCCGATCTCTTTCCCCTCAGGGCTCGCCGATGAGTCGCTCGGAACCTCCTCAGCCAATTCTTCCACCAACAGAGGGCGCCTCGGACGCGGTGCGATCCAAGGGGGCTGATCTTTTGGTGAGCGTTCGATCGGTGGACGAACTGAGGATGGCAGTGGAGGCGGAAGTGGCCTGGATCGATTTGAAAGACCCCGACAGTGGTTCGTTGGGCCGGCCCGCACCAGGACTAGCCGCGGAGTTCACCAGTCGCCTCAATGCATTACGTCAAGAAAAATCATTCCAGGGGGTTTTCAGTGTCGCACTGGGAGAATGGCAGGAATGGGTCGGCGCAGAGGCGCACCATGACGGATCCATCTGGGGCCAGTTTGACCATTGCAAGGTGGGGTTGAGTGGCCAAACGGATTTAAGCGTGGTGTGTGAGTTGATCGAGCGAACGATGCCGAAGGAGTTGGCGGGCAAGTGGATCTTGGTTCACTACGCCGATCAAGATGCTGCTCAGGGGCCATCCTTTGAAGAGGTGATGCGAGCTACCTTGCGCCTTGGTGCAAAGCATCTGTTGGTCGATACGTTTCGGAAGGATGGACGCAGTTTGGCCGACCTGGTTTCCGAAGAGACGATCGCACAGTGGGTGGCCGTCGCTAGGAAGCACTGCGTCACTTTGGCACTTGCCGGTTCGCTGCGCGTCGACCAATTGGCGCGAGCCGCTTCCTGGGGAGCCGAATGGATCGCGGTGAGGTCGGCGGTGTGCACGGGTGGAAATCGTAGGTCGCAAGCCAGTTACGAGAAAATGCGAGACGCTCGTGAGTTGCTGGCACGAGGGGAGAGCCGGCAAGAGGATTGATGTTGGCGTGAAAACCCGATCGGCCTATTGCAAATGCCCTTTTTTGTTTCTGGGAGACTGTGATTGGACTGTCCAGGGGAACGACATCCATTCCGATTCAGGATCGATGGCTTTCTTCGGATCCGGTCCAGGTCTTCAGCAGGGCTTTCATCGTTTCCATCGGCATTCCCAGATGCCAGGCGGTTGCGATCCCGGCCAGCCATCCAAGAACCGTGAGCCGATCGGATGGCACGGCTGGGGAGATGCCTTGCAGCGGCAGGAACTCCTTTTGTTTCGGGCCGTCGAGCAGTCGGATCGTATGGTCTTGAACCACCACAGCACGTCGTCCTTCTTCTATCTGCTTGGCGATTGCATCGTCGATGCCGTTGTATCCCAAAAGGATGGTATCCCCTGGGCATAAGGGCTTCATGGCCATGCAGGCAGGGTCGTCGGAGGGAAGGATGGCTGCACCATTTGGGAGCACCATGTCGAGGGGAGTGCGATGCAGTGCAAAATGGCGTTCGGGGTCTTCAAGATCGAATTCCCGTATCACGTCGTTCGGTACCTCAACCCCCATCACCACCGCCACTTCGACGCGATCGACTCCCAATCCGTGTCGCAAGATCGATTCCGCTGAAGACTCGATCACGAGCGCTTCGACATCGGGATGAAGCAGCAGACGCTGGGCGACGGGTTCGGCGTGAGCTGGAGGAAGTCCCAGTTGTCGGTCATCGAGAAAAAATCCATCGCAGGTGGACCAACCGGTGCACCAGCCGATGCGCTGCAGGGCGTGGCGAATCAGTCGGACGGTTGGGCCGTTGTTGCTAGAACCCGAGACCGTGACGACGGGAACGCGTGCGTTGGTGCCTGGCGTGAACATCGAATCGACGATTGCCTGTCCCACCGGTCGCGGCTTGCCCACGGCCGGTTTCAAATGCATCAGGAGGCCTGGCCCTGCATTGACTTCGACGATCGCCGCTCGCTGATCTTCCAGTGGGCAGGAAATGTCGAGGGCGACCAGATCGATACCAGCGATATCGAGTCCTACGGTTTTGGCGGCCAGAACGACCTGAGCCGCTACATCGGGGTGGACTTGGTCGGTAACGTCGTAAAGCAGATTGTCGGTGCGTTGAATGAGGACCCGTTTACCATTGGCCGGGATGCTTTCCAGCGTCAGGCCCTGTTGCCGTAAAGCCGAGTCGAGCAGATCATCGAAGTCGATTAGCGAAAGCGGGCTGTCTTCATCTTCTCCCCGACGTGGATCGGCATTGACCACTTGGTCGATCAGTTGGCGGACGGTGCGAATTCCATCGGCATCGACCAAAACCGGTTCCCCTTTCGAGGCGGCGACGCATCGGTCTCCAACGACAAGAAGACGGTGTTCGTATCCGGGCACATAGCGTTCCACCAGGACGCCACTGCCTTCTCGCATCGCCACATCGTAGGCGACTCGAATCTGCTCCGGATCGGTCAGATTGATCATCACACCGCGTGAGTGGTTGGCATCGACCGGTTTGACGACCACGGCTCCTTCGATCTCTTCCGCTGCCGCCACTGCATCATCGGCATCAGAGACACGGCGTCCCTCGGGTACCGGGACACCCACTGACTGGAGGAGTTGCTTGGTGAGCTGCTTGTCCTGCGCGATCGACTCGGCGATGGCGCTGGTCCGGTTGGTCTCTGCGGTCCAGATGCGGCGTTGGTGGATGCCGTGGCCAAAGAGGACGAGGCTGCCCTGGTTCAGTCGGCGATAAGGAATCAGTCGATCGGTAGCGGCTTCCACGATGGCCCGTGTACTGGGCCCCAGCATCCGCCGCTCGGCAATCTCGTGCAGCCTTGCAACTTCGGCCTGGACGTCATAGGGGAGATTGTAGACACATGCCTTCAGTAGGTCGCGTGCTGCATGGAGGCTGGCTACCCCCAGCGACTCTTCTTCAAAGCGAACGGCTACTTTATAGACACCTGTTCGCGACATCTCCCTCGCTCGGCCAAACCCGACGTTACTTCCGGCCAGCGTCTGAAGCTCTAGTGCCGTATGTTCGAGGATGTGAGCCAGATAGGTGCCGCGATCCAGTCGCTGGAAAAAGCCCCCCCGCTCTCCCACGCTGCACCGATGCTCGATCACTGTGGGTAGCCACGCCTTATACCGCTCATTGAATCCCGGTATCAGCTCGCTGGAAAAATCGTTCAGAGGTCCTAGGTCGACCCAGACTTCCATGCAGGGGCGGCGCGACCAGTAGTTGGGACCGCGCAGGATCATCAGGCGTTCGAATGGGAGGAAGTCCCCGAGCGAATCAAGGGATGGAAGGGGAGGGGAATCGGTCACAATGCTGCGTCCCTCTGAGGCCGATGCAAGTTTGGTTCGAACGTCGATTCGATTATGATACAGCGCCGGCTTTGGCTTCCCCAAGATCAGGAGTGCTAAAGGAGCCAGAGAATCGGGTCGGTGGTAGCGGTGGTAGGCTTTGGTGCAAGCGTCAAGCATCGTCATTTTCAAAAAAAGGCGGGGCAGAATGGCAGTTGGATTTGCGATCGTCGGATGTGGCATGATTGCCAAGTTTCATGCGCGGGCGATCCAAGAGATTCGGGGGGCCAAGCTGATCGCCTGTTACAACCCAACGCTCCCCAAGGCACAGGCGTTTGGGGAGCTGTTTTCGTGCGACGCGTACGATTCGATCGAACGGATGCTGGAACGATCGGACGTCGATGTGGTCACCATTTGCTCTCCGAGCGGTGCGCATCTGGAGCCAGGATTGCTGGCGGCACGTGCGGGGAAGCATTTGCTGGTGGAGAAGCCTTTGGAGGTGACGCTGGCGCGATGCGACCGACTGATCGACGCCTGCCATAAGCATGGGGTGCGTCTTGGAACGATCTTTCCATCACGCTTCCACGAGGCGGCCGGCGTGTTGAGGCAGGCGGTGACGGACGACAAATTTGGCTCGATCGCTCTGGCTGACGCCTACGTGAAATGGTTTCGAACCCAGCAGTACTACGACAGTGGAGCCTGGAGAGGGACATGGAAGCTGGATGGTGGTGGGGCGCTGATGAATCAGGCGATTCACAGTGTTGATCTGTTGCTTTGGTTGATGGGGGATGTGGATCAGGTGAGCGCCGCCACCGGGATTCGGGCTCACGAACGGATTGAGGTGGAGGACACCGCCGTTGCGACGCTGCGATTCGCTTCCGGAGCCTTGGGGGTGATCGAAGCGACCACTGCCGCCTACCCCGGGTCGCTCAAAAGGATCGAAATCAGCGGTAGCCGAGGATCGGCGGTGCTGGAAGAAGAAAGCATCATTCGGTGGGACTTTGAAAAACTATCGCGCCGCGATCAGAAGATTCGGGAGCAATTCCTCAATGCCACCAAGACCGGTGGCGGTGCGGCTGATCCGGCCGCCATCGGGCACCAGGCGCATCGCAAGTTGTTCCAGGATTTCCTGGCAGGGCTTTCGCAGAAAAGGCCTTCGATGACCGAAGGAGCGGAAGGAAGGCGTTCGGTCGCCTTAATTTTGGCGATCTATGAGGCAGCAAAAAAAGGAAAGTCGATCCGCTTAGCTCGGCCCTGACCTTTTTTTTCACGTGCAAACCACCGGCTGGGGACTCTTTTGCAAGAGCAAAAGAGTCCTTTTTTGCTGGCGATTGGCTGGCCAGCCGATTCGTCTTGGAGCGGCTGAACGGGTCTGCTATCCTTCGCCCCACGTCGACGCAACCGCCTAGCGGCTAGGTCGATGATGCGTTGCGACTGCAGCGACGCCGATCTACCAAAGCGTGAAAGGAACTAGCGGCATGACCAGTGCCAGCCACAGCCCCTGTTGCGTCCATATCCGCTGGATGATTCGCCGAGATATGCCCGAGGTGCTCCAGATCGAAGCGGGCAGCTTCGAGTTCCCATGGTCCGAGGAGGAATTTGTCCGCTGCCTGCGGCAACGCAACTGCATTGGCATGGTGGCTGAGTGGAACGAGCGGATTGTGGGGTTCATGATCTACGAACTGCATCGCTCCAGACTCCATCTGCTCAATTTCGCCGTCCACCCTTCCTTCCGAAGGCAGGGAGTGGGCCGGGCGATGTTGAGCAAGCTGTTTGGAAAACTGTCCAGCCAGCGTCGCAGTCGCATCCTTCTGGAAGTGCGGGAGACGAACCTGGAAGCTCAGCTTTTCTTCCGGGAACTGGGGTTCCGCGCCATCCACGTGCTGAGAGCCTACTACGAGGACTCCCCTGAAGACGCCTACCTGATGCAGTATCGCCACCGTGCCTCCAGTGATGTGGTGACTGAAGATTCGAGGCCCGACGGCGTGCGAAAGACAGGTTGATCCCGATGACTTCCCCTTCGCGGATCGTTTACCGAGCTTCCCGTTTCCATGTGGAAACGGTGGAGCAGCGATTGGAGGATGGAAGCACGCTGGTCAAACAGATCGTGCGGCACCCCGGCGCCGTGGTGGTGCTGCCGATCGTGTCCGATGCATCGATCTGCATGATCGAGACATTTCGGCCAGCGATTCAGAAGTGGCTTTGGGAACTGCCGGCGGGCACGATGGAGCCTCCTGAGTCAGCCGATTCGCTGGCGCGTCGCGAACTGGAGGAAGAGACAGGGTATCGATGCCATAAGATCACTCACGTCCACAGCTTCGCCATGTCACCGGGCATCCTGGATGAACGGATGCACTTCTTCGTTGCGACCGAGTTGACCGAAGGGCCCGCCAAGCGTGAACCCGGGGAATGGATCTCCAATCGTGTAGTGACCTGGGACCAAGTCGACCAGATGTTGCGCGATGGAAAAATCATCGATGCCAAGACGCTGGTTGCCCTCCTCTGGTATCTTCGCTACCGGACGCATGCCTAAGCCCACTGAATAGCGATGCCATTTTGTCGATTGGAGGCTGTCGAGGTGGCCTGGGTGGTTGAGGTTGCTGAGAGCGTATCCGGCCGGCTTGAACTTTGCGAGAGTCATCATGTTGGAATCGAAACCCGCTTGGGATCCGGTCGAGACGTTGTGCGAACTGATTCGCATTCCTAGCCTGAATCCGATGGGCCAGCAGGTGACAGGCGAAGAGTGGCTGGAGTATCGGATCAGCGAATGGCTGGAAAAGCGTTTGGGAAGGTTGCCGGGGCAACTGCACCGTATGGAAGTGGCAGGGCGTGGTGCGAACCTCTTCCTTCATCTGCCTGGTCGACCTGGCGCCATGCACCTGCTCCTGGAAGCTCACCAAGACACGGTACCCACGTCGGGGATGACGATTCCTCCGTTCACTCCTACCATTCGCGATGGACGAATCTACGGACGCGGCGCCTGCGATGTGAAGGGTGGGTTGGCTGCAATGCTCTGCGCCGTCGCGACAGCGGCATCATGGCCCATCGAACAACGTCCGTCCTTGACCCTCTGCGCGACCTGCGACGAGGAGTACGGTGTTCTCGGCATGCAGCAATGGATGCGGTCCTGGTCGAAGCTAGGAGCTTTTTCCGAAGGGGTTCCATTGCAAGTCGATCAGGTTATAGTTGCCGAGCCAACGTCGCTGAATGTCGTCGTCGCCCATTTGGGAGTCGTTCGTTGGAATGTCCACACCCACGGCCTCTCAGCTCACAGTTCCCGTCCCTCCAACGGACGCAACGCCATCTATCGGATGGCTTCGCTGGTGCAGTGGTTCGAGCAGCAGGCGAGGGAATTGGAGCAGCATGGCAGAAGAGATGCTTGGTGCGGTGAGCCTTCGATGAGCGTTGGGGTCATCGGTGGTGGCCTCAGCGTCAATGTCGTACCCGACCACTGCCGGATTGAAATCGATCGCCGACTGATCCCCGGGGAACGTGGGGCTGAGGTCTGGGGCGAGATCAAACGGAGGTTGGAAGAGGATGGGTTTTCCGATTGCACCATCGACCCTCCGTGGTGCGATCATGGTCCGCTTACCCCCAGTAGTGATCTGGCATTTGCTGAGCAGCTACTGGCGGCTTCGTCTCGGGAAAGCGAAAACCGCCAGATGATCGGGGTACGCTTCGGTACGCATGCCACCCATTTCGCCCGCCATGGCATTCCTGCCGTCGTCTTTGGGCCCGGTTCGATCGATCAGGCTCACACCGCTGACGAGTGGATCGACATCGAGCAGTTGCGGGCCGCGACACGCATCCTGATGTCGATCATCGCCAAGATGGCTAAGACTCCAAGCTCTGGAGAAGATGGGAAAAGTCGATGAGCGGCTTCGAACGAGGGCTATCGATCGACCTTCCTTCCTGCCGTCGCTGCGTCGGCCTCTCTCCGGAAGGTTGCTGATACCATCGACAAACGGAGAATAAACGCTGTTCTCCCAAGATTCGGACGCGTCGAATACCTGGATCCTTCTTGAAAGTTCGCACCATCGGTTGCTGTAATTGTCGGGAGGTCGCCTTCCGGCTACACTGCATCGTGGAAATTGCTGAGAGCGGTCAGGCCGGCCAGTTCAGCGGTTTTGTGATGCACTGGGGGCGAGCGGAAATCAGGGGAGTCGGTCGATATGTCCAATCAGGTGGGCAACGTGGTGGTCGAATCGGACAAGGCGGTTCTTCAGGCGGGAGGGAAGACGCTGGAGATGCCGATCGTCCGAGGCAGCGAAGGGGAGCGTGCGATTGATATCGCCGAGCTTCGCAAGGTCACCGGAGCGATCACTCTGGACGAAGGCTATGCCAACACCGGGTCGACCACCAGCGCGATCACCTATCTCGACGGCGATCTGGGTGTGCTGAGATACCGGGGCTACCCCATCGAGGACCTAGCGGAGCATTGCGACTTTGTCGAAACCTCCTATTTGCTGATCTACGGCGAATTGCCGACTTGGCAGCAGTTGGAAAACTTTCGGCATCAGATTCGCCGGCATACGATGCTGCACGAAGACATGCGGTCGTTCTACAACGGTTTTCCCCGCGATGCCCACCCCATGGCGATCCTTTCGTCTGTCGTGGCGGCTCTATCGACCTTCTACCAAGACTCCCTCGATGTGCTCGATCCTGAGGAAGTGAAAATCAGTATCCACCGGCTGCTCGCCAAGCTGCCGACAATCGCTGCCTACAGCTACAAAAAGTCGACCGGCCAGCCCTTCATCTACCCGCAGAATTCGCTCGACTACTGCGAGAACTTTCTTCGGATGATGTTCGCGGTCCCTAGTGAAGAATACGAACCGGATCCTGATTTCGTCAAAGCACTCAATTTGCTGCTGATTGTCCATGCCGATCACGAACAGAACTGTTCGACCTCAACGGTTCGCATGGTTGGCTCCTCGAACGCAAACCTCTTTGCGTCGATCTCGGCTGGAATCTGTGCCCTCTGGGGACCGTTGCACGGTGGGGCCAATGAAGCTTGCATCAACATGCTTCATCAGATCGCTCAAGATGGCGGCAACGTCAAAAAGTATGTCGATATGGCGAAGGACAAAAAGAGCAATTTTCGCCTGATGGGATTCGGGCATCGGGTTTACAAGAATTACGATCCTAGAGCCAAGATTATCAAGTCGGCGTGCGACAAACTACTAGCCAAACTGCACTTGAACGACCCACTCTTTGAAGTGGCTCAGCAGTTGGAAGAGGTGGCGTTGAAAGACCCGTACTTCATCGAGCGGAAACTCTATCCGAACGTCGATTTCTATTCTGGGATCGTCTATCGAGCGATGGGGATTCCGGTCCAGATGTTCACGGTTCTCTTTGCGATCGGCCGTCTTCCTGGATGGATCGCGCATTGGGTAGAAATGCATCAGGACACCAACACGCGGATCGGCCGACCTCGGCAGATTTATACAGGACACACGACGCGACAAATCATCCCGATCTCTGCCCGAGGCTGATTGCTTGCCACTTGGATTTCGCCCGTGGACGCTGTTTCGGCGGGGCACCCAGTGGAGGTTCGATTCGAGGTCAGGGGCGATCGCATGCGATACATCGTCCAGGGATGCACCCCTGAGCGATTTTCTAGCACCCAGAGCGGTAGGGCTGATGATGAAGCCGCAGGCCGAACCAACCACTCCAAGTCGCCCTGCCCCGCGTTTGTCGCGACGTTCTCTTGCCCTTCGATTGCCCCAACTGGCTGGCTGGTCGGATGTTCCCGCTTGGCTGATTAGCTTGGCCTTTCATCTCCTGGTGTTTCTGGCTCTCGTGCTCTGGTGGCAACCGTTTCCAAGAGGTTCCGGCGGTGTTCAGGATCGACCGGCAGGCATTGCCGTGGTGCATGAGGTCAGCGAGGGGGCCGAAGTCGAAATTCTTGGCAGCGATGGAAAGCAGAACGAGGAATCCGCCGCTGGCATGGCGGATCCGTCGGAAGAGGTGCTAGCGGATGCACTTTCCAACCTTCCTTTGGGGGCCGAGTTGCCAGAAGGAACTGGTGATGGAGCGGCCGCAGGTTCTTCGAGCACCGGGGGGGACCTGGGGGATGCGACAGCGGCGGGGAACCTCAGTGGATTGGGAGGATCCGAAGCAGCAAGCGGGTCGCAGGGGGGAGGCAAAGCGAAGACGTCGGTCTTTGGGGTCGAAGGTTATGGAGATTCTTTCGTCTATCTTTTCGATCGGTCCGACTCCATGAACGCGGGGCAAGCGGGGCCCTTGCGAGCTGCCAAGCGGGAGCTGATGGCCAGCCTCGATTCCCTGTCCTCCGTCCATCAGTTTCAGATCGTTTTCTACAATGAGGCTCCGACTCCCTACCGCAGCAGCCTTTCCCGAAATCGCGGAATGCTTTTCGCGAGCGATGCAGAGAAGCGGCAGGCGATGCGATTTGTCAGCAATGTCGTGGCGATGGGGGGCACAGAGCACCTGGACGCTCTTCGGCTTGCTATCTCCATGGCTCCTGACGTCATCTTCTTTCTCACCGATGCGGATGAGCCGCCATTGAAGGCAGACCAATTGGCCGACTTGGTCGAACGGTGCCAGCGCGGTGGGACGACGATTCATGCGATCGAGTTCGGCAAAGGGAGCAATCCCCGTTCCGGGCGTTGGATCGAAGCCCTCGCCGACCAGACCGGAGGAGAATATCGCTACTTGGATACCATCGAACTGACCGTTCCATGACGAACAGAACAAACTGCCTACAGAGGGGCAGGAGCTGCTGCCTGGCCGAGCGATCGACATGGCGTTGTCGGTTGTTTATTTCGCTGGCTGCAAGGGGATTGGATGCATTCGGGCTCGCCGTTCGCCGCTGCGGAGGTTTGCTGGCGGTGCTGGTTCTAATAGGCGCGAGTTCTCATGCGCTAAGCCAGCCAGTGCAGCAAGGCACAGATGCGGGAGCGACGCTGGCGGATTTGGAGCGATTGGAGCGATGGATGCGGGAGCGACCGCAGCCGGTAAGTCGATGGGTGTGGGGATCTCCACCCGAGCAGGATGGGCCCTGGCGATCGGATTCCGGGGATTGGATCGAGGGAAAGATTCTTGATTGGAACGCCGACGGATTGATTCATCTGATCGAAGGGGATTCCGAGATTCGTCGGTTGCAGGGGGACCAATGCGCTGCGATGGAAGTTGCATGGTCGACTCCACAAGCCGATGAGGCGGATGAACTGTATCGTCGGGGCGAATGGCTGGCATCGGTCCGATCGGCACAGCAAGCGATGGGTTCGGGCATTCTTCCCTGGCAGCGACGGGTCCTGGCAACGCAAATCGTCGATGCGTTGGTGCAGGAGGGAAAGATCGATCTGGCGGTCAGTGTCTGGGAGAAGTTGATTCAGGAGCGACCTCCCCTGCTCCACTATGCCTTCATGCCGCTGGTGTGGAGTCGCGATGCGATCACGATGGAAACGCCATCGAACGCGATGGCGTGGCTGGAATCAGACGAACCTTCGGTGCGTCTGATTGGTGCTTCCTGGTTGCTTGCATCCCGAAATCGGCAACGAGCCTTGGAGGTGCTTCAAGCCTTGGCGAAGGATTCCCATCCAGCGATTCGGCAATTGGCCAGCGCCCAGCAGTGGCGCGTCCTGTCGGCATCCCAGTTCGCCGCAGAGAAATTGCCCGAGATTCTGGCTGCACGCGACAGGATGCTCTTTCCTCTGCAGGAGGGGCCGACGTTTTTAATTGCCGATCGACTCGAGGAAGCGGACCAGGCCGTTCTGGCGCTCTATCAATGGCAGCACCTGGTGACGTTGCATCGCCAGACGAGAGTCGCTGCGGTCGCTGCGCGACGTTGGTTAGAACTGTTGGCACAGACGCAATCGAAGGCGACCGAATCGACTCGCGCTTGGTGTGCCCAGCAGCTGTCTTTCTGGAAGGCCACGCAGGGAAGTTCGATCCACCATGACAAAGGGGAGTGACCCATTGGCTCTCAGGGTGCAGGATCCGTTACGATAGCAACTTCTGGGAGATGTGGCATGGAGAGCCCAAGTCCCCCGGAAGTCATAGGCTCGTGAAAACTAGGTATGTGAAATCACTGAGGAAGCGTCGATGTTCCACCGTCGAATCGGGGTGCTGCTGGGTTGCTGGTTGCTCACCGCCTCCCCGGCTGTTGTTTGGGCGCAGGGGACACCGGAAGCATCAACAGCCGACGGTGGTTTTTGGTCGGTGGTATTCAGTGGAGGTCCCTTCGGGATCGGCATCATGCTGGTGTTGATCGCCATGTCGATCTTGACCGTCTATTTGATCGTCGATCAATCGCTCCTATTGCGTCGGTCCCAATTACTCCCCAAGTCCTTTGCGGAGGAAGTCCGGCAGATGCTGCTGGCAGGGAAGTGGAAGGAGGCGGAGGCGCTATGTCGGGAGCGGCCCAGTCCATTGGGTTGGGTTCTTCACAGCGGTTTGGGAGAAGCCGAGTTCGGTTGGCCGGCCGTGGAGAAAGCGATGGAAGAAACGCTTGCCGAGCAGGCTGCGAGGTTGTTCCGCCGGGTGGAGTATTTGTCGGTCATCGGAAACCTTGCCCCGATGCTTGGATTGCTTGGCACGGTTGCTGGGATGATTATCGCTTTCCGACAGGTAGCCATCAGTCAGGGGTCGGCAGGGGCCGGGGATCTCGCTTCGGGGATCTATTCAGCACTGGTGACCACAGTCGCCGGCCTGCTGATCGCCATCCCGGCGCTGGGAGCTTTGGCGATCTTTCGCAATCGGATCGATCAGCTAATGGCTGAATCGGCCTACGTTGCTCAACAAGTCATCGCGCCCTTGCGGCGTCGGCTTTTGGCCAGCTTTCGCAGTCCAATTCCCGGGGCCTCAGGATCGGGACGAGGTGTGGGTGGTGGTGGGAACTGAGATTCTGGAGCAATCATGAAGGTTCCGCAGTATCGACCAACCGGTGGCACCACCATTTCGATGACACCCATGATCGACATTGTATTCCTGCTGATTATCTTTTTTCTGGTTAGCAGTCATATGGCCAGTCGAGAGACGGCACAGCCGATCGACCTGCCATCGGCCTCGACCGCACTGGCATCCGAAGCTGTTTCGCCCGACGCAACGCTGAACATTCTCAGCGATGGTGCGATGCAACTCCAGGGACAAACGATCCTGATCGAAGGGCTGGCGCCGGCCCTCCGGCGGATCGTTGCGGCCGATGGGCCAATGCAGCTTCGGATCCGGACCGACCGAACGCTTCCCTATGAGCGGGTTGAGAAGGTTTTGATCGAATGCTCTCAGGCTGGGGTGACCGATCTGCACTTCGGTGTCTTCGGAGAAAAGATGCAGCGATGAAGATCCCAACACGATTTGGTCCAGGTGCGGCTTCGCGACGCCAGGGAGCTCTGGACTTGATGATGACACCGATGATCGACGTCGTTTTTCTCCTTTTGGTTTACTTCATCGCCACCACGTCGTTTCAGAAGCCTGAAAGTCAGTTGCCGACAGGGGTGGCAAAGCCTCCTGGTGGAAGGGCTGCGGATGCGAAGCCTCCCGAACCGATGGAGGTGATTCCCGAGGAGATCTTGCTGCGTGTGCGGCAGGACGATGGGGGAAAGATTAGGTACCAAGTCAACGGTTCGGCGATTGGCAGTTATCAGGAATTGCTGGAACGATTGACGAGGGTCGTGTCGGTACGAGCTGATGTGCCGATCGTGGTCGCGCCGGAGAATCGCGTGGCGATGCAGGAGGCGATTGCGGCCTACGATGCAGCGCGAAGAGCGGGGGCGTTGAGCGTTTATTTCGCCATCCGTGGAAAGGGGAACGAATGATGAACGAATCGGTCAGACAACCCAGCCCATTGCAGCGATTGGCAAGCATCGATGTGTTTCGCGGGATGGTGATGTTTTTGATGTTGGCTGAGATGCTTCGGTTGGGAAGATTCGCCGACATGCGGTTCACCAGTTCCTGGGGGAAGTGGATGACGGAGCATCAGGTATGGGATTGGTTGAAGTTTCATACGACGCATGTGGAGTGGTCTGGCGGATCGCTGCATGACATGATCCAGCCTGGTTTCTCTTTCCTCGTCGGTGTGTCACTCCCTTTTTCCCTGGCCGCTCGTCAGGCGCGTGGGCAGTCGCCATGGTCGATGCTGCTGCATGCTGCATGGCGTGCGATGGCATTGGTGCTTCTGGGGATTTTTCTGCGCAGCCTGGGCCGCTCAGCAACCTATTTCACCTTGGAAGATACTCTTTCCCAAATCGGCCTTGGATATTTCTTTTTGGTCGTACTTGGGATGATGCCCAGCCAAGCTAACTGGATCGCTCTGGGAACATTGTTGGTCGGTTTCTGGCTCGCCTTTTTTCTCTTCCCGCTGCCTGGGGCTGATTTCTCCTATCCGGCGGTTGGAGTGCCGGAGGACTGGCAGCACCATCGGCCCGGCATCGCCGCTCATTGGAACAAAAACAGCAATCTCTCTTGGTGGTTTGACCGTTGGTTGCTCAACCTGTTCCCCAGAGAAAAGCGTTTTGAATTCCATCCCGGCGGTTACGCGACGCTCAGTTTTGTACCTACCCTGGCGACGATGATCCTGGGGGCGATTGCTGGCGGCTGGCTGAAAGGCATTCCGGAATGGAAGGGCCGGTCGGCTAGGTTGCTGCTGCTGGGGGGGGCGTCCATTGGGCTTGGCTGGCTGCTGGATCTGACAGGCCTTTGCCCGATCGTCAAGCGAATCTGGACTCCTTCTTGGACCTTGTGGAGCGGTGGGATCTGCGTCCTATGGTTGCTGGCGTTGCATTGGATCTGCGATGTGGCTCAGTGGCGTTGGTGGGCCTTTCCTTTTTCCGTGATCGGAGCCAACAGCATACTGGCCTACGTGATCGATTGGACCATTTTAGGGTGGATTCGCGACAACTGGACGCGACACCTGCAGTGGCTTCCCCAGCGCTGGACGACCCCGCTGCTCACCGACTTTGGACTCAGTTGCCTTACCTTTGCAACCGTCTGGCTAGTGCTCCTGTATCTCTATCGGAAGAAAATCTTCATTCGCCTTTGATCGACGAATGATGCTTTTGCCGCATGCATTGCCTGCGGAGCATTGTTGTTCCTTCCCATCCCACCGACATCCACTTCAACTGCCCGAGCTCACTATGAAAATGTGGCAAGCTTTTGGATCTTTGGCCTTGGTGACCTGCTGCTGGCTGGGGGACAGCTTTGGGTGGCAGGAGTCCCCGAAGACGGTGGCGGAGTCATCGGGATTCCAGCGAACCAGTACCAGTCTGGAAAGCCAGTCATTTTTGGAGGAGGTAATCAAAGAGCATCCTTTGGCGACGTTGGAATCGATCGGCGAAACGGTCGAAGGTCGATCACTGATGACCGTGCGTTTCGCCAAACCTGGAACTTCGCTGCCACTGCCTCCGGAAGACCCTCGCTTGGTGGTCCTGCTTTTGGGCAATATTCACAGCGGGGAGTGCGATGGCAAGGAGGCGTTGCTGGCGATGGTGAGAGATTGGTGCAAGGAGTCGCCTGACGATCTATTGGAGCGATTGGTGGTGGTCTTCCTACCCAACTACAACGCCGATGGGAACGATCGAATCGGCAAGCTGCATCGACCAGGTCAGGGAGGCCCGATCGAAGGTATGGGAGTTCGCGAGAACGCGCAAGGCTTCGATCTCAATCGGGATTTTGTCAAATTGCAGAGCCCTGAAGCACGCAGCTTGGTTTCCGCGATCGATCGATGGCAGGTGGATGCGTTGATCGATTTGCATACAACCAACGGATCCCTGCACCGGTATCCATTGACCTACGATGTCCCGCACAATCCAGCCGCTCCTGCTGACCTCATGCAGTGGTTGCACGATACCCTACTTCCGGAAGCGACCAAGCGCCTAAAGGCTGAGGGGATCGATTCCTTCTATTACGGGAACTTCAGTCCCGACCACAAAAGCTGGGAAAGCTTCGGTTTCGAACCGCGCTACAGCACCGAATACATGGGACTGCGCGGACGGATTGGGATTCTCTCCGAATCGTACTCATATGCAGGGTACCAGGAGCGAATCGATGTTTCGTATCGCTTCACCCGACATTGCCTGGACCTGCTGGCGGAACACCATCAGGAACTATCGGAGTTGATCCGCGAGATCGACAATCGGCATCGGCTGCGGCAGGAGCGTCCCTATGAGTTGCCTATCCAGGCCGCGGAGTCGGGAACCGGGCCGATTCGCAGCGTGTTGGGATACCGCTATCCGGAGTCGGAATCCAATGGCCAGGACGGACTGCAAACCCGCTTCCCTTCGCCCCGCGATCGCGATCGCCGTGACACGCTGCTACCTGTCGAATACCGCGTGGAGCTAAGAAATCGGTACCGCGCCACGCGGACCGTCCAGCTACCTGACGGTTACTACCTTCCCGATTCGCTCGCCTGGGCCGTCGATCTTCTGCGATTGCACGGAGTTGATATGTACCGCTGCGATTCGTTCCCGCTGGGTGATGTGGAGGGGTTCGAAGTGGGGATGGTCAGCGAGGTGCGGGAGCAACCATTTCAAGGGCTGTCGCTGAAGCGGATTCGTTTGAGCCAGCAGGTGGATGATGCGAAATCGCGAGGGGCTTGGTTGCAACAGTTTCGCGAGGAAGGGGGATTCTGGATACCGACACGCCAAACCCTGGGGGCGCTGGTGGGCTATCTGCTGGAAGCGGAGTCCGAGGAGAGTGTTGGAACCTGGGGGTACCTGGACGGCTACCTCACAGCAGGTCGGCCATTTCCAATCGTTCGAGTGACTCGGCAGGGAGCACTGCTGTCGCGACTGCCTAACGAGCAGCCGAAGTGGTCGGGGGTGCCAAAGAAGGAGCCGCTGCGACTGGAAACGCTGTTTCAGCCCGGAAGAGTGATTCAGCTGGCTGGAAAGGCAATCACCGCGGATGCTTTCCCGCGATGGCGTCCCGGCAGCACCATCTACGAAATGAAGCGTGGGCCAGGTGCATGGATTGCCGTGGAGGCAGCCAGTGGGGCGGTGGAGCCGATGGAGTGGACCACCCGCATGGCGGCTCGCCTGAAACAGGTCTCAGGCCTGGAAGGTATGGAGGTTTCGGACTCCATCCGTCCTGAAAATCATCATCCAGGTACCCAGCAAGCCTTCGCATCGATCGCCAAAGACCTCTACCTCTATGACCACCCTTCCGGAGAGATTCGCCGTTTGACCCAGTCTCCAGAAGTGGAGGAAGAGTTGCCTTCGATGAGCCCGGACGGAACCGCGATTGTCTTCGTGCAGGAGAACGATCTGCATTGGATCGATTTGAAGAGTGGGCAGCAGCGGCGGATCACTGAGGGTGGTTCGGCGACTCGATTGCAAGGCAAATTGAATTGGGTCTATCAGGAAGAAATCTACGGTCGTGGGAATTACCGAGGCTACTGGTGGGATCCCACTGGGAAGTACCTTTGCTGGCTGCGGCTCGATTCAGCTGGAATGGACCGACACTGGCTAACCGATTCCAATCCTTCGTTGCAGACACAGGAATCGGAGTATTACCCACAGCCGGGACGTCCCAATCCGGTTGCAACGCTTTGGTTGTACGATGTGACCACCCAGACCCATCGTCAGATTTCGCCTCAGGAGTATTCCAGCGACAGTTTTCTACTGGTTCGGGTCGACTGGAAACCGGACGGATCGATGGTCACTTTTCAGGTTCAGGATCGCGTCCAGAGTTGGTTGGAACTCTGGGGCTTTCGCCCGGGAGACGAGGTGGCGAGGAAGTGGTTTCGGGAGACGAGTCGGGCATGGATGGAACCGCTTGGACCGCCGCATTGGTTGGCCGATGGCAGTGCCTATTGGCTTACCGACCAGCCACTAGGATTCCGGCATCTGGCGCGTGTCGATCCAGAGGGACGCATCTCTCATCCCCAAGTCGATCTGCCTAATGAGATGGAAGCCATTCATTACGTCTCAGCCGATGGCCTCACGGTATGGGTGGAAGCGGCCGATAGGGATCCGGCTGGAAGGCACCTTTGGTCGATTTCCTTCCCGGAAGGGAAGGGAACGCGCCTGACAGCGCTAGAGGGAACGCATCAGCTTTCCGTTCGACCCGATGGAGAGTACTTTTTTGATCTGCATAGCAGTCTGCAGCAGTCTCCAACGATGTACCTGAGGCAGGGTAGCGGGAATTTGGGACGCGCGATCGAAGTTCCCAAGTCGGATCGCCACAGGACATTGGAAGAGGTTTCCATCAGCAGGTTCACGCTTCCCACCGACGATGGGGCGAACTTGCAGGGGCTGCTGATGCTACCGGCCAATTGGACCGCTGAGGGTTCCCATGCGAAACTGCCGGTGATCTATCACGTCTACGCAGGACCTCGTACGCCAACGGTGAAGGATTCGTGGGGCAATAGCCTCTACTGGTGGCACCGATTCCTGGCGCAGGAAGGTTACGCAGTGGTCTACTGCGACCATCGCGCTGCGCGCGGCCGATCGATCGCCGACACCTGGGCGATGCATCGTCATTTGGGCGAGGTCGAGATGGCCGATACCCGTCGTGTGGTGGAGTGGATTGGTCAGCAGCCATGGGCCGATCGCGATCGCGTCGGGATTTGGGGGTGGAGCTACGGAGGTTATATGACTGCCTACGCCATGACCCACAGCGAGTGGTTCCGCGCTGGGATCGCCGGGGCTCCCGTCACCGACTGGCGGCTCTATGATTCCATCTACACCGAGCGACTGATGGATACCCCGGAAGCCAATCCAGTCGGGTATACCAAGAGTTCTGTACTGGAGGCTGCCAACCGCCTTCATGGACGGCTGATGTTGATCCATGGCGAACTAGACGACAATGTCCATCCTTCCAATTCGTTGCAACTGGCGGCTCGGCTGCAGGCGTTAGGAACTCCCTTCGATCTGATGATCTATCCTGGAAACCGGCACGCGATCACCAATCCGTCGCAGAAGTACCACCTCCATCGCACCATGCTGGAGTTTTGGGATCGGCATCTTCGGAAGGTAGACCCGGAAAGTCCATAAGGCCATTTGGCATGGCCCTGCCAGACCCATGCAAGCCGATGGTGCGGTTCGATCCTTCCCCATCGCCGCTTGCTCGGTCATCTTGCGACCAGTGAAACGAACGAAAAGCCGGGTCGTCTTGGGACCCCGCCTGCGATTTGGGCTCCGGCGCTATCAGGAAGACAGCGGCGATAACCAACGGCAACAGGTCACCGCTCGCTCAATCGTCCGATAACCCTTCCAGGAAATGGAGTATGCTTCGGATCGCAAATCCGGAACCGCCTGCATCCATCCAGGCGCAAGGACTTCCGGCGAAGGCTGGGCCGGCGATGTCGAGGTGAGCCCATGGTTTGCCTGCGACGAATTCCTCCAGGAATTTGGCGGCCGTGATGGCGCCTCCCCATCGTCCTTCGCCGACATTTTTGATGTCACCTACCTTCCCGACAATCTGGTCGCGGAAGAAGGAATGCATCGGCATGGGCCACACGTACTCGCCGGCTCGCTGCGCCGCTTGCTGGATCTGGGAGGTCAGAAGATCGTTATTCGAGAAAAGTCCTGCGATATCGTTCCCCAGTGCCACCACGCAAGCGCCAGTCAGCGTCGCGAAATCGACGATGCGAGCCGGTTTCGAATCGAGTGCGACGTTCAGGCAATCGGCCAAGACTACCCGTCCCTCGGCATCGGTGTTGTGAATCTCGATCGATTTGCCGCTTCGGGCCTGAATCACATCCCCCAGCTTGTAGCAGTCATCCCCTAGCATGTTCTCCACCAAGCCGACCAGTCCCACCACGGGCTGTCTGATTTTCAGTTGCGCCGCGGCCTGCATTATGCCGGCAACTGTGGCCGCACCGGCCATATCCCCTTTCATCGTCAGCATGCCATCCGTCGGTTTGATCGAAAGCCCACCGCTGTCAAAGGTGACTCCTTTGCCGACCAGCGCCGTTGGGGGGCTCCCTGCGGCGTGGCCACGATGGCGAAGAATGAGCAATCTCGGTTCGCGGGATGACCCACGGCCTACGGCCAGTAGCGCATGGCAGCGTTCCATTTCTAGTCGCTTGCGATCCCAAACTTCGACTTCCAGGCCAGATGTTCTGGCCATCTCAACGATTTCCTTGGCGAATGATTCCGGGTAGAGATGGTTAGGCGGAAGGTTGATCCAACGACGCGCCGCCAGCATGGCCTCCCCTATGATTTTGCCTCGCCGTAGAGCGCTTTCTCCCAACCCCTCCCAGAAGATGGTCTTAGGAGGAGTCAGCGACCTCTCCGCTCGAAAGAGATCCTGGCCGACGGCGCCATTGATCAAGCCTGCGATCGCAGCTTCCTTGGCTTCCTGGCTGGCTGGAAAGCCAGAAAGCCGTACCGAATTGCGAGGCTTGGAGCCGATCGCCTTAGCAACCGAAGCACCCAGGCGGAAAGCGACTCCCTCTTCCTCCAGCGAAGCGGTATCCATCCCCGCAATCAGCAGGGCATTGCAGGGAAGTTGTGGCGGGTAATGATGAAGCGAAGTTGCGAAAAGCGAGGTGCTCACTTGCTGGGAATCGAGCAATTTCCCGAGCCATCCGCCGCTGATCTGATCCCAATTTCGAAGGTCGGGGCGATCCCGCCATTGCTTGCCTGCCACCAACACCAAAACATCACAGGGGTCCTGACGCTGTTGTCCCAAATCGATGATGTCCATGCATCCTTCCTCCCTCAAATCTCTGGCTCAATCCACCCATTGTAGGATGAAGGCGAATCCTTTCCTATCCGACGGATGGCTCTGGTTCCATCTTGAGATGGTGGGAGCGGGTGGGAACTGTTCGCGAGTCTAAAATAATCGCGACGGTGCATTTGCCACCAGTTGGTTTTCCGTTCGCTCTTCTGGGAAGGTCCATCGATGCGTTATCGAAGCACGCGTCAAGTCGTCGAAGATCTGCGAAAACATGGGCGGCTGGTCGAGTGCAATGAGCCTTTGGACGCTAGGCTGGAGATTGCAGAGGTGCAGCGGCGGGTTTACGCGAGGGGAGGACCTGCCGTCTACTTTTCCAAACCTGCCAATAGCTCCTTTCCGATGGTCAGCAATCTGTTCGGGACTATCGAACAAGCTCGATTCCTTTTTCGCGATACGATCGAGTCGGTTCGACGAGCGATCGAATTGAAGGTCGATCCCTCGGCACTGGCGAAAAATCCTTGGCGCTATCGGAGCGCCCCTTGGGTTGCATGGACGATGTTGCCTGACCGTGTGCGGCGTGCGGCGGTTTTGGAGCAGCGGACCCGGCTGAGCCATCTGCCGCAGTTGGTCAGTTGGCCGCTGGATGGTGGCCATTATGTCACCTTGCCCCAAGTGCTCAGTCAGTCCCCGGGGGCCCGCGGCCTGCAAGGACTCAACCTGGGGATGTATCGAGTGCAGTTGGGAGGAAATGTCTTTGATCCAGAAACAGAAGTTGGGCTACACTACCAGATTCATCGTGGCATTGGGGTGCACCATCAGTCGGCGCTACAGCAAGGGAAACCGCTTCCCGTCGCCATCACGGTCGGTGGAACTCCCGCGATGACTCTCGCCGCCGTGATGCCGCTTCCGGAGGGGATGAGCGAACTGATGTTTGCAGGGGCTTTGGCGGGCGGTCGAATCCCGATGCACCTAGCACCAAACCAGGCTCCGATCTATGCCGACGCCGATTTCGTTCTCGCTGGGCAGATCGATCCTGGGGCGACCAAACCAGAAGGACCTTTTGGCGATCACCTGGGTTACTACAGTCTCCGCCATCCCTTCCCCGTGATGCGAGTGCAGATCGTAGCCCACAGAAAAGATGCAGTCTGGCCTTTCACTGTGGTTGGGCGACCGCCCCAAGAGGATACAACCTTCGGGCAGTTGATCCATGAATTGACAGGGCCGATTCTTCCCACGGTATTGCCTGGGGTACGATCCGTGCATGCGGTCGATGAGGCGGGGGTCCATCCATTGCTGCTGGCGATTGGATCGGAGCGATACACACCATTTCGGCGAGCGGACCGACCGCAGGAGTTGCTGACGCAGGCCAATGCCATTCTCGGCCAAGGGCAACTATCGCTCGCGAAATACCTATGGATTCTCGACGGCAATTCAGCGCCCCAAGTCGATCTGCACGATACTTGCCAATTCCTGCAGGAGATGCTTCGGCGTGTGCAGTGGCACCGAGATCTCCATTTTCAGACTCAAACCACCATCGATACGCTCGATTATTCCGGCGATCGTTTTCAGGGTGGTTCCAAGGTAGTGGTCGCGGCTAGGGGACCTGCCATCCGGACACTCGGTGGTACCCTTCCTGCCGACGCCGCATTCCCGGCTGGATTCCGGAATCCCCGAGTTGCAGCGGAGGGGATTTTGCTTCTCGAAGGCCCTTCCCACATCGCCGGAGTGGCGGAGCAAGCTGATCTGGAGGAGTCGACATGGCCGGCGCGAGACGAAGCGGATGACGCGATGCAGCGCCTATCGGAATCGTTGACTGGATGCCACTGGCGCGACGCTTTTCCTCTGGTGCTTGTCGTCGACGATGCCGACTGGGCATCCCAGTCGAACGATCGATGGATCTGGCTGGCCTTCACCCGCAGCGATCCAGCAGCCGATCTCCATGGGGCTGGGCAGAAAGTCATCAACAAGCACTGGGGGTGTGATGGTCCACTACTGATCGACGCACGAAGAAAGCGCCACCACGCACCTCCCCTTTTGGAAGACCCGAACGTCTCCCGAAAGATCGATGCCCTGGCAGCGCGTGGTGGTCCGTTGGCGCGGTATCTCTAACGTCATTCCATCCAGCGGTCCAGCGAAGCAAACGCAGTCAGTGCGATACTCCCTGATTGCGACTTCCTGGTCACCAGAAACGACTGATGACCCGATCTTTTCGCTTTTCATTCTCGTCCGCAGACGATCCCTCAAGGTATGGATGCAACAGCCTCTTGGCCGCCGCCATCAGCCCTCGACATCGTCTTCCAGGGGACTAACATCCATTCCATCGTAGGATTGCAGTCCCCGGGCATTCGCGAACTGCTCCAAAGCCTCATTCAGCTCGGTCAGCGAGTCGACTGTATGCGACTCGGCTCTCTCGACATGCAAAACAAAGAAATACCCTTCCTGGGGCTCCAACTCCTCCGATTCCTGATCGTCTTCGTCCGACTCTTCCTGTTCCTCGGATTCACTCGCCTTCAGCATTTCTACAAAGTCGAATCCCTCTGCTTCCAGGTCGGGAATGACCTCCTCCAGCTTGCGAGGATCGGAATCGACGAAGTAGTAGCCCCAAAGCATCTCCTTGGAGGTATCCACTCCGTCTTCCTGCATTTCCTGGAACAGATCTTCTACCAATTGACGTTCGATCATCCCTGCCATCCTTTACCTGGAGGTGTATCTTCAAGCTTCCTTTGGGCTTGGGAAGCGACCGATCGATCGTAGCCCAAAGCGACCGGGTTGCCTATCGGTGCTCGGTCTCTAGGCAGAAGGAAGCGATACTTTTTGCGATCGGGACCCAACAAAAATCGGGGAGTTCTGCCGTGCGATCGCCGATTTGATTGCTTTGAAGCGGAAGCTTGCAGGCTTCCCCGGGGCAGGTAGAGCGTCGTCCGAGAGCGGCAGTACGGGGGGTCTGACCTGCAGCGGTTGCCCAAGAGGAGGAGGGGGCCAAAGCGGGCTGCGCATCCGAAGGAAACGATGGCCGGCGATTCGATGCAGGTGAAGCGAGTTCGCGTTCTGGTTAAGCCGCGACTTCCAGATGATTCCTTCCCTATCGCTGAATCAGAGCTTCGGAATCGGGCGAGTCTTCGGCTTATTGAGCATCATGGCTTCCTCATCGACTCCCGGAGGAGGCGGAGGCGGAGGTGGAGGAGGATTGTTGTTGGGCGGGGGTGGGGGTGCCAGGTCGGTGAACGATTCGACCCAGGACCAACCGATGGGGCGAGCCAGCTGCTGTTTGGCGAGCAGTCCCCAGGGGGTTCCGGCGTGCTCTTCGGCCACGCGGGTCAGCAAGTCGGTCGCCTGCTGCGCTTGTTTCTCCAGAGCGCTGTTGATGGAGACTTCGTTGGAAGGACGTAGGGTCCAGGTGTTGTTTTTGGCATCTTCGAAGTTGATGCCGCGTTTGGCCTTGGCGAGCATGCCGTTGTAGCCCTCAGCACGAACTTTCTCGGCCAGGGCTGTCCCAAGCGACAGATCGAAAGAGGCTAGCCAGCGTGGACTGAGTTCTTTGTCGCGGTGCTTGAACCCTTCCTGAAGCAGGTCACAAAGTCCCTGCAACTTTGGCTCCAGCCTGGCTGCCTCTCTCTGGGAGTCGGTCAGCTCGTTGACAAACTGCGCCTCATCCCGCTTGATGAACTCCGTGCGGGGGCGATCGAGTGTACCAACCCGTGAGTTCTTGGCAGCTTCCAGGAGGGCTTGCCGAAGCGGGCTAGCCTGAACTGCCTTGAGGTATTTCTCTTCCGACAGGTAATCCGGGCGATATCGCTCCATCACTTCGGGATCAAAGAAGTAGGCCAGATGGCTGGCGAAGGCATCGGTGTCCGATCTCTGAATCCGCTCGTTAAACTTGCGATTGGGGTGGACGGTGAAGTAGATGCCTCCCGTTTCGACGCACGCACGGGAAAGAGCGTACGGGCCAAAACCGGAGTCGATGATCGGTTCTTCAAAATAGTCGTCTTCGTAACCTAACTGAATCCGCTCGGGAAGGATCGATTCAGGTCCTTGGTCGATCTGGGCCCATTGAGGGGTTTGGTCGTATTCCGGATCCGGATCGACATATTTGATGTAGCTGAATTCGCGACCAAATGGAGCTGGCACGCCCATCACGTAAATGGGCATGGCATGTTTACGGCAGAGTTCCAGCGTTTGTTCTAGGCCTTGAATGTCATCGCCTCGTTCGTCGGTAACCGTGATGAGAAGCACGTTGCGCTGCGGTCCCCGCGAAGACTTCAGATTTCGATAGTTTTTGTACTTGTCGGCAGCCAGATAGAGCGCCGAGAAAACCCGTTCGACACCGGACACGTCGGTCTCAATTCGATCGATGGCGGAGGTGATTTCCTCGAGATCGGCGGTGGGGTTCTCGGTCAGCAGCTCCACTTTCTCCCCGAAGGAAATGACGCTGGTCAGAAGGGGCTGTGCCTCCCTTTCCTCTTTCGCCGCGCGGGAGTTGCGAGCCAGATTCGATTTGGCTGCCTGCACAATGCCAAGTTCTTCATAGATCCGCTCGAATCGCTCCCTAATCTCGGCTCGCCGCCGCGTGAGGCTAGCGGACGCATCGAATAGCCAGACGACCAACGTCGGCCGCTCTTCGATCGACTGCAGAATCTCGTAGGTGATCCGATCGACGGCACCATCGGTGCCGGTGGCACCCACCCCAGTCATTCCACGAACTGCTTTGGGGGCTTCGGTCAGTCCCACGGCCTGCTTGATCGATACCGAAACATCGAAGGTTGGCCTTTCGGTCAGATTGGTCAGCTGCATCGATGGGATTTCCGACACATCGGCAATCACTGGCGCTGCGCTGAGGGCCATCGATTCACCGGCTAGAGAATTGGCCCCGATCGTTTCGCTGGGGGATTCCGAGTAAGCGATCTGCGTCACCTCAAACTCAGGTGCAGGTTCATCGATCGTGGGGCTGGCCTGAATCAGCATGGCGATCTGTTCAGGGACTTTCAGGATGGGAATCATCGCGAGACCGACCACCACAGCCAAGTGCGCAAAAAAGCTGATGGCCAGCGCCTGGGAATCTTTGTCGATCCAGTTGGTCCAGCTACCCGATCTCGAATCCTCGGGTTGCTCAAGGGACACGTCGCCTTCCATCGGAAGTTCTTCGTAATCTTCGGATGGTTCGTTGCGGAACTCAATCGGTATCGACATGCCGAGTCCTTCCAAGGAATCGTCACCGTCAGGCATTTGGGGTGCTTGAAAAAAACACCCCAGCCCCGTGGTGGACAGTCATCAAATCAACATCGATGCCATGCTCCCTTTCACTATAAGGGACGGCGACTGTCGAATGTATCCAGAAATCCCGTTTTCCCGTGCCGAAAATGCAGTTTCGAACGATGATTTTCTGCCGCTGGAGCTGCCGACAGCGAGGGCGCCGGGGTCTCTCTGATCTCGGAAACATGCCCTAAAAGAGAAACGGCCCGCCATCGATCGGCGGGCCGCAAATTCAGATGACTGAGGTGAGCCGTTTCGATCAGGTTCCGTTCCAGCACCATGCGGGGGTGGAGGGGAACTTGGGTCGCTGCCGGGAAAGCTCGGTGGCAACCGCTTCGTTGGCGACGACCGTCCAGGCATCGACGTAGACACCGCCGCTAGTGGAAACCACCCAACCGCCACTCGTCTGGACGAAGCTGCACTGAGGCGGCAGTTGCTTGGGGACCCCCAAGCTGGCCGAATCTACCGAGCGGCGACTATCTTTGAGGTCACGCAATTCAAATCCCGCCAACTGCTCAAGGCCCTTCGCATCGATCAGGGCGGCAACAACGCACAGATCGATCACATTGCGCAGTTCCCCAAAAATCGGATCCTGAACCGACAGTTCGTCGAGCTTTTCAGTGAACAGATCGGCCCATTTCTGAGCGATGCTGCCCTGTTTTCCGGTCTGCTTGCGGGTCCCTTGGGCATCGACGAACTCTTCTTCAGTCAACGTCTTGATACCGCGTCCGCGAAGGTGCCAGCTGAGCCCATCGTCCGAGCGTTCGATGGCGTCGTAATCGCACGCCATCCACCATCGCGACTGCTGATAGGCATTGGGACGATTGCGAATCATCTCCAAATAACTAGGTAGGTTCTTCACGGGAGCCTCAGCCAAATCCATGCCGTACCGCTTCATCTGGTAATCGGCAGCAACCAACACGCGAGCCATATGGCTGTCGGCGGGGACCCCCTTCAGTTCGACCGTCTGTGGACCAAAGGCGTCTCGCATCGCGGGTTCCATTTGCTTAGGGTTCTGCCCCGGGGCCAACGAAACGTTTTTCAGGAGGTTCTGAAGTCGTTGAATCCCTTCGGAAGTAGGATCGATCGAGACCGATATGCCTTCCTTTTTCGATGCTTCCGTGGTGCGGAGTGCAACCAAGAGGTCATCCAGGTAAAGAACGGGTCGGCCGGAACGTTGCCCGACGACCGATCCTTGTTCGGAAATCGTCCACGGTTCGGCTGGGCCACCAATCACAATATCATTCAGCTCGGGATAGACAAAAACGTACTCAACTCGCGTCAGTCCACCCAAGAAAAGCATCTCTTCCGGAATCGGACGATCCTCCTTCTTGAGTTCGGTGATCTGCCGCTGTAACTCCTTCAGAGAGATCCAGCGTTGGTCTGTGGGCTGGCGGAAGTCCGCCTGCGGTCCACGCACCACTTGCCGCATCGATTGCAACATCTCTTGTCGATCGGCGATCTCCGCATTGCGCACGACCCCTTTCGCATCGACGATGACGCCACCGACGACTCGGTTCTGGAGAAATCCTGGCCCAAACTGTGCCGTAGCTTGCCCGATCGACAAGATCGATGCCGATGCGAGAAAAAGGCAACGGCTAGCCGTCGTCAACAACCATCGACTACCATGAAGTCGCGACCGACTCTGGACCGGCATAATGCAGCTCCCGAAAACAAATGTCCGATCGATCCGCCCGAATGGATCGTCGGAGGTTTTGGTCAACCATGGGCAAAAAGGGATTTCGGCAACCAAGCGACACACATCCTAGAGGATGGATGCCGATCAAGGCGCATTTCTTTCCCGTCGGACAGTTGCGGAATTTTTCATCACGTTCCGCCGCCGTTCTCGACGGAATTCAGAATAATTGGGCGTCATAGACGATGCAACCAAACAAATCCAATGGCTATTTGATTATTCGGCATGGCGGGCGGTGGAGCGACGTATTGCGCCTCCACCCGACTCAACGCATCGCCATCGGGCGGGCCAGCCAAAGTCACGTGGTGGTGGCCGATCACCTCTGCAGTCGATTTCACGCCGAGCTTTACTGGGATCAAGAGGGGTGGTGGATCCAAGATCAAAAAAGCCGCAACGGAACGTTTGTCAACGGAATCAAGGTCGAGCAACCGGTTCGGTTGCGACCGGGCGATCAGATCCAAGTCGGGTCGTGTTCCATTCTTTTTTCCAGTCAATTAGGGGGGGCGATCGAAACGGCAGGAAGCCGGGCCGAGGGGGATGGTGGTGTGCAAGAGCCAGGTGCTGCTTTGGAGATTCTGCATCAGAGCCATACTGCGGCATTGCTGTCGCCCCTCGTGGCAGAAGGGCGCAGTGGTCCGGGATTGGTGGCGGCGTCGCAAAGCCGAGCGGTGGAAGAGGATGATGTCGCGGCCGAGCTCTTCCGACTGGCTTTCGATCTAGCGGGAATTGGGAGTGAAGCGGAGGCCGCGCAAGCGACTTTGTCCCTCTTGAGGAAACTGACGGGGGCGAGTGCCGGTGCCGTCCTGATCGTCCGTCGCGGTGTCGACCCATTGCACCCTGCCACTCATGATCTGGTGGCATTGGCCACAGAAGAAGATGCTGGCCGTGTCTACCGACGGGTGGACGATGGATTGGTCGAGCAGATATTTCGGGATGGGCAGGCAGTCCTCGCCCGCAATCCTGCTGCGATGCCAGAGTCTCAGGATTCCTTCAGCGCGGTGCGAAGCGTATCGAGTCTTCTGGCGATTCCTCTGCGGGACGCCGACCGCTGGCTGGGGCTGGTTCATCTTTACTGCGGGTGTGATCGCCCGATGTTCGGCAAAGAGGACCTGGAAGTTGCTCTTGCGGCATCGCAGACACTTGGGCTGGCTCTTGTCAACCTCCGCAATCAAGACCGATTGTTGCACCGTCTTCGAGACAGCCAGAGAAAAATACAGAGGCTGCAGAAAGAAATTCCGCCCTCGCCGGAGTGGATCGCCGTATCTCCCGCGATGGACCGGTTGATGGTTCAATTGCAGCGGCTCGCTCAAACCCGCTCGGTGGTTCTAATCCGCGGCGAAAGTGGAGTTGGAAAGGAAGTGGTGGCTCGAGAACTCCATCGCCGAAGCCCCCATGCCAAAGGCCCATTTGTCGCCGTCAACTGCGCGGCACTTGCTCCCACGCTGCTGGAGAGCGAACTGTTTGGACACGAGAAGGGGGCGTTCACCGGAGCCAGCGAGAGATCGATCGGACGCTTTGAGTTGGCGGAAGGAGGGACCATCTTTCTGGACGAAATCGGGGAGTTGCCATTGGAACTGCAGGCGAAGTTGCTGCGCGTCCTGGACGGCCATCCGTTCGAACGAGTCGGGGGCAGCAAGTCGATCCAGTCGAACGCTCGAGTGCTGGCTGCGACCAATCGAGATCTGGAAGAGGCGGTTCGCGAAAAGGACTTTCGCGAAGACCTCTATTTTCGTCTCCGAGTGATCGAATTGATGATTCCACCACTACGGGAACGGACTGAGGACATCCTGCCACTGGCCGAGTATTTTTTGGAGCGATTTTTGCAGCAGTCGGGACAGGGGCCAAGAGGCTTTTCCCCGGAAGCCGTCGCCGCCATGACGCAGCATCGCTGGCCTGGTAATGTCCGAGAGTTGAAGAATGCCGTAGAAAGAGCGTGGGTGCTTTGCGTCGATGACCGGATCGCTCCAGCCGACCTGGCACTCGATCTGCGGACTCCTGGCGCCCCCTCCCCTGCTCTCTCCAACCTCTCTGAACCGACCGTCATCGCCGACACCATTTCGGGTGAACTGGTCCCATTGGAGGAAATCGAACGAAGGTACATTCTGCGGGTTCTGGAAGCGACGCACGGCAATAAGTCCCGAGCCTCCGCGATCCTCGGCATCGAACGATCGACGCTCGACCGCAAGCTCAAACGCTACCCCCCAGGAGGCGACGCACCGTCGGCGGTGGATCATTCACTTTAGAAAATTGCAAGGGCGATCGGAGTGGTCGGTTGAGTCGATACGATGGAGCAGACAACCGCAACTGCAGCGGCGTCGGTAGTCGATCTGTCCCATGAAGGAGGCGTTTGTGCAAGATCCAGACATCCGAACGAACGGTCGTCCATGGCAACTGGAAGAATGCACGCTGGAGACCGTGCGCAAGCAGTTGCATCAGGTAGCGATTTTACCACTTGGGGCAACCGAGCCACATAATCTTCATCTTCCATACGGCACCGACAGCATCGAAGCGACCTGGATTGCTGACACGATTGCTTGTCGTGCATGGCAGCAGGGGGCCAAGGTGCTTGTCCTCCCCACAATTCCCTTCGGAACCGAAAGCAACCTCCAGCGATTTCCACTCGCGATCGATATCTCTCCTGTCACGTTGTTTCGATTTCTTGAGGAAGTCGTTCAGTCGGTGGTCCGAAGCGGCATCCATCGGATTGTCCTGCTGAACAGCCACGGTGGAAACGACTTGAAACCATTCCTTCGTCAGGTCTACGGAAAGTTGGACGCCGATCTCTTCCTGTGCAACTGGTATCAGGCGATCAAAGATCGTGCCCTTCAGATTTGCAGGCATCCGGATGATCACGCAGGGGAAATGGAGACATCACTCGTTTTGGCCTGTCGTCCCGATCTGGTGGCTCGAAATCCCGATGGCACTCTCGCTGCGGATTCGGGTCAGGTACGCCCGCTGCGATTTCGCGCATTGCAGGAAGGCTGGGTATCCCTGACGCGTCCCTGGCACCTGCTGACCACTCAGTCGGGAAGTGGAAATCCTCACCATGCATCTGCGGAGAAAGGGGAGCAGTTGATGGAAGCGATCTGCGAAAGGTTGGTCCCTTTCCTGGTGGAGCTTGCCAACAGCCCGCGAGATGCGTGGTTTCCTTTCGATGCATCGGCCCCCAACGCCTCATCGTCATCGCATGACCAAGGTCTCTGAACGCATTCGAACGCATTGCGGTTGGACCTAGCAGAAGGTTCGGGATCCTTCCTGGTGCAGGTGCGATCCTGATTGTGGCGGCGACTGGTTGCTGTCGGCGGAGTCGACCAAGCCTTTTTGGACGATGCGAAAGCGAACGATTGGATGCAGCCGCGCAGCATACCGTCATCCATTCGCCTACGATGATGTCCTAGCAATCCCCCTCCATAAGGAACTGACTCCATGACGTTATCACGTTGTTCCCACCTCGCTTTCTGCCTTTGGGTGGTCTGGAGTCTTCCTGTGGATGCAAGCGCCCAACAGCCAATCCGGATGTTTGTCCTTGCGGGGCAGTCGGATATGGAAGGACATGCCGTGGTCGATCTGGATGACCCTCGCGATTACAACGGCGGCAAAGGAAATCTGGTCTGGTCGATGCGCCATGGCGCAAGCAAGGACCTGATGGCTTGGCTTCGGAAACCCGATGGCACGTGGACGACGCGAGAGGACGTCGTCGTCCGGTATCAGACCGATCAGGATCTTCGCCTGGGGCCTCTGACCATTGGGATGGCAGTCTATCGCGACCAACACCACTTTGGACCGGAGCTGGGGATTGGCAAGCGATTGGGAGATGCGATCGATGCACCCGTGCTCCTAGTGAAAACTTGCTGGGGCGGGAAGAGTCTACGAGTCGATTTCCGGCCACCTTCCAGTGGTGGTGCAGTCGGGCCTTTTTATGAAAAAATGATCGACCAAGTGGAGACAGCGCGAAGGCAGGTGGATCAGGAATTTCCTCAATGGCGCGGACGAGGCATCGAGCTATCTGGATTTTTTTGGTTCCACGGGTGGAACGACATGATCGACCAGCAGGGGCGAAGCGAGTATCCCGGACACTTGAGAAACCTCGCCGCCGATCTGCGGCGTCAATGGAATGATCCCACGTTGCCGATCGTGGTCGGAGAGCTAGGGAATCTGGGAAACGATGCGGATGAAAACCTTCGCAGTTTTCGCAACGCTCAGCGGGAAGGGGTGGCGAGGATCGAGCCGTCCGGTTCTGCGTTGTTGGTGGAGACCACCCAGTACGCTCGACCGAAGGAGCTTTCCCCCAACACGACGCATGGTCATCATTGGTTCGGGAATGCGGAGAGTTATTATCTTTGCGGGGATGCGATGGGGGCGGCGATGGTTCAATTGCTGGAGGGGAATCGAGCGGTGAGGTGAGCGAGTCGGCAGTTTGGCTGGCTCATTGGCACAAAATAGCTGCGATGCAGTTGACCGCAAGGCACCAGAGAGGCTTTACGATGGGCCGAGGGATTCCGGCAATCGATGCCCAAGTTTGTCTCTCTTGGTCTGAAGGTAGGATGCGTTGTGCTGATGGACCGGAGGGACGATTGGGACCTGATCGACAACCGTCAGATCAAATCCGCGCAAGTTGAACGCTTCGGTCTTCTTCGGGTTATTCGTTAGCAGCCGAATTTCGGAGAGCCCGAGATCTTTCAAGATTTGAATTCCGACTCCATAGTCCCGCATGTCCGCTTTGAAGCCCAACGCGTGGTTGGCTTCCACGGTATCCAATCCCTGTTCCTGCAGAGCGTAGGCGCGAATCTTCTGTGCCAGCCCGATGCCTCGGCCTTCCTGAGGGAGGTAGACTAGAACGCCGCGACCTTCGCCGGCGATCTGCTGGAGAGCCATATGTAGCTGATCGCCACAGTCGCAACGAAGCGACTGGACCAAGTCGCCGGTAAAACAGCTGCTGTGCATGCGCACCAAAGGAGCAAGTGTCCCTGGGGATGCAACATCTCCGTAGACCAGCGCGATCGGCTCCTGCGACTCATGCCGCACTCCATACACTTTGATCTCAAAGGGACCGTAGCGGGTTGGCAGTTGGGCTTCGGCGAGTCGATGGACCAGCTTTTCGTTGATTCTTCGGTGAGCGATCAGTTGTTCGACAGTGATGATCTCCAGGCCGTGCTGACTGGCAAGAGCCATCAGTTCATCCCGGTTGGCTCGGTCTCCCCCATCATTGAGAATTTCGCAGAGGACGCCAGCAGGCTTCAGGCCTGCCATTCTCGCTAGGTCGACAGCCGCTTCCGTATGGCCCGCTCGTCGAAGAACCCCTCCATCCATCGCGACCAAAGGGTACACGTGGCCGGGCCGGACAAAGTCCGCCGGCATGCTGTCAGGATTTGCCAGTCGCCGAATCGTCTCCGCGCGTTCGCCTGCCGTGATACCGGTCTTGCATCCGCTGTGATCGACGGGAGTCATGAACGCGGTCTTCAGAGGAGCGGTGTTGGAATCGACCAGGGGACGCAATTCCAATCGCTCGCAGGTACTCGACAACACGGGGCAGCAAAGCTGGCCATGCCCGCGCAGCATGAAATTGATCGTCTCCGTCGTCGCCAGTTCGGCAGCGCAGATGAAGTCCCCTTCGTTCTCGCGATCTTCATCATCCAGGACAATCACAATTTTCCCGCGGCGGACAGCATCGACGGCGGCTTGGACCGAACTAAAGCCCTGATAACCAACGCCCTGATGAGGCATTCAACACTCCCCTCGTGATTCCGATGGAATCCAACGACTCAGCAAAATCCGAATGAACCGGCGAATCATTCTATTGTAGGAGCTAGTCTGCGCCTGTCATTGGCTGCCGCTTGACTTGGCGACTTGGTCCAAGGCAGCCGCGAAGCGTGCGACGAGCGTCTCGGTCGGTTCGACACCACAGGAGACTCGCACTAGACCCTCCCGAATTCCTAAGGAAGCCTTAGTTTCAAGCGGAACGGTGCGGTGGCTGGTGGTCCATGGATGGCTGACTGTCGTTTCGATCTCGCCCAGCGACGGGCAAAAGGGTACCTCGGGGCTGAGACTTCGAAAGAACTGGGCCACTGTCGATTGATCTCCAACCAGTTCCATCGCAAGCATGAAGCCGGAGAGATGGTTGCAAAAGAGTTGCTTGGCGATGGCATGCTGGGGATGGTCTGGGAGTCCGGGGTAGTCGATTCTTGCGATGGCGGGATGGTTGTGAAAGTGGGAAGCCAGAGCCATCGCATTGCGGCTGGCTCGCTCCAACCGCAAAGGCAGAGTCTGAAGTCCGCGGATGGTGAGCCAGCAGTCCATGGGGCTGCTGGCCATGCCAAAAGTACTCACCACTGCTCGGAGTCGCGAGGGAATCGGTCCGTTTCCGGCAATCATCCCCACCATCGCATCGCTGTGTCCGCAGACGATTTTACCGAGGCTTTCGACAATCCAGTGAGCCCCATGCTTCAGCGGCTGGCACAGGGATCCGCTGGCAAGCGTGTTGTCGATTACCAGCGAGCAGCCTGCATCGCGGCAAAGTTCCGCCATGGCGGGTATCGGTGGAATCGTCATCCGAGGGTTTCCCACCGTCTCCGCGATGGCCATTTTTGGTCTGCTTCCCATCGCCTCTTTCCAGCAAGCCAGGTCGACTGCAGGGACAGACAGGGTGCGGATGCCGAAACGAGCCAGTTCGCCTTCAAATAGGGTAGAGGTTCGGCCGTAAAGGGGCTGTGCCAGCAAGACCAGATCTCCAGGGTCCAAAGTCGCTAGCGCCAAGGCACCAAGGGAGCTCATCCCTTGAGCTGTCAGGATGGCCCAGTCGGCTTGGTGCAATCCCTTAAGTTGCTCCACAAGCTGATCGGCGTTGGGATGTCCATCCCTGCGGTAGGCGTAACCGGGCGATTGTCCTGCAAGAATGTCGGCTGCCTGTTCGGGGGACTCCATCTGCCAGACCGAAGCGAGGACCAGCGGAGCGGCGTGAGGCGTCGGGAGGCGACGTTTGGAAGAGGAGCGAGGCGTCGAATCGGAGGAACCATGCTTGTCGGGGGGAATAGGGTTCCCGGCTGGGTCGGTTTCGTTCATCAGCGTTTCGACTCCCCGGCATCTGGCTGGGTGATTGGATCGAGTGGAATACGGAGTTCTATGGTAGGCGATCGCGTCGAGTCGGGAGATGGGTGGCGTGCAGAACTGAGGGCTGTTCCCCAGCGGTATCTGGCGCCCCAAATCACCGCTGGGATAAAAAACGGATAGGGAATCTCGAGTCAAGCTTGCCTTGTCCCTGGCTCAGTCAGCTTCTACACTGCTGCGGTCGCCGACTGGGAGGGGTGCTGGAGCGATTTGCATCGCCCGCGTTTTGACCCTCAAGGCTCATTTTCTATGGGAAGAAGCAAGAGGTCCCGCATGATGGCCAAACACGATCATGGGCCAAACCACTGGATTCAACAAGGTTTGACCATCTTGATGGCGATCTTTTTGGGAGCCCTTGGGATTGAAGGATTTCTGATCCCGAATGGTTTTATCGATGGGGGCGTTACCGGGGTGTCGATGCTGGCATCCGGCTTGGTCAAGGTACCCCTGTCGCTGCTTTTGGTCCTCTTCAATGTCCCTTTTATCTTCATGGCAGCGCAGCTGGTTGGTCGTGGCTTTGCATTTCGAAGCACCTTGGCCATTGCCGGGCTGGCCCTTACGCTTCAGTTGGTGCATATCCCGCACATTGTCGAGAACGACAAGCTGTTGGGGGCGGTCTTTGGCGGTTTTTTCCTTGGGGCTGGAGTGGGGCTGGCGATGCGAGCCGGCAGCGTGCTGGATGGAACTGAGGTCCTCGCCGTCATCCTCAGCAAGCAGACGGCAGCGACTGTCGGGGAGGTGATCTTGATCCTCAACGCAATCATCTTTTCGGTGGCTGCTTTGGTTTTGGGTGTGACGCCCGCCCTCTACTCAGCACTCGCTTATTTCACGGCATCCAAGACGATCGACTACCTGATGCATGGGATTGAGGCATATCAAGGGGTGATGGTGATTTCGCCTCAACAGGATCGGATTCGACAGGCGATTCTCAACGACATGGGGAGGGGAGTTACCACATTCCTTGCAAGGGGTGGGATGAGCATGGAGGATCGCGAGGTGCTCTACTGTGTGGTGACGAGACTGGAATGGAACAAATTCCAGTCCTTGGTGGAGGGAATCGACCCGCAAGCCTTCGTCGTCGTCACGCCAGTTCAGGATATTCACGGCGGGACCGTCAAGCGGCGTTCGTATGGCCACTGAACGTCCCAGTTGGAGATAGGCAATACCCCCTTTTCTCCTCGTGAATTTGGGGTGAAGATGTTTTGAGAACCGGGGTCGACACCCCGTGGGCTGCGATTTCCCTTGAATTTGCGAGTTGCCAACGAAGATGTTTGAATCACTCCCTGTCGCTCCCCCCGACTCGATCCTTGGACTGACCGATGCGTTCCAAAAGGATCAGCGAACCGACAAGGTCAATTTGACGGTGGGTGTGTACAAGGACGAAGCGGGGCAGACTCCCGTCCTCGCATCGGTGAAGAAGGCCGAGCAGAGGTTGTGGAACGAAGAAAAGACGAAGGGTTATCTGGGAATCGATGGTCTGGCTGATTTCAATCGCTTGGTCCAAGAGTTGGTTTTTGGTGACACCGTCGACGCAAAACGTGTCGCGGCGGTGCAAGCCCCCGGTGGCACTGGGGCCTTGCGAGTGGTGGCCGATACGATCGGCGCACATTACCGAGGCGGTACCGTCTGGTTGACGCAACCGACTTGGCCGAATCATCCCTCGATTTTTCAGGCGGCTTCGCTTCAGACCCGTTATTGTCCCTACCTGGATGCGTCCAAGACCGGCCTGGATCTGGATGCGATGTTGCAAAGCCTTCAGCAGGATGCGAGGCCTGGGGATATGATTTGCCTGCATGGTTGCTGCCACAACCCAACCGGCATTGATCCGACGGCGGCGCAGTGGGATCGCATCTCCGAAGCGACGGCGAAACTCGGCATGTTGCCACTTGTGGACTTCGCTTACCAGGGATTTGGAGACGGTTTGGCTACCGATCGAGTTGGATTGGGGGCTTTGTTGAAGCACCACGCCGAACTGGTGGTTTGTGCTTCGTTTTCGAAAAATTTCGGGCTCTACAGCGAGCGGGTCGGGGCGGCGATGATTGCGGCTCGCGATCCAAGCAGTGCAACGGCGACATTAAGCCAGATGAAGTTGGCAGTCCGAGCGAACTACAGCAATCCACCGCGGCATGGTGGTTCTATCGTGGCGACGATTCTCGGTGACGACTCCCTGCGGTCGCTTTGGGAATCTGAAGTCGATCAGATGCGAGGCCGTATCAGTTCCATGCGGAACGCTCTAGTGCAAGGGATGCGCGAGGCAGGTTCCACGAGAGATTTTTCTTTCCTGCTCGATCAGAAAGGGATGTTCTCCTACACAGGGCTCAATGCCATGCAAGCCGACTGGCTTAAAAGCCAGAAAGGGATTTATCTGGTGGGCACCGGTCGTATCAATGTCGCCGGGTTGACTCCCAGAAATCTACCGGGAGTCTGCCAGGCAATCACCGAATGCCTGGAATCGACGATCTCTTCATGAGCGGTTTCCCGCACCCTTGTCTGCTTTCTAGCGATCGATGGCGGGGCAACGCAGCAGGCACCCGATGGATATCTCGGGATGCCGGCGGTTGACCTGGGCGTCGTACTCCCAAAGGGAGACACCTCAGGAAGATCGGTGAATTCATCGAGGACAGTACAAAGCGGCGGCGTCTTGAGTCCCGAGCGGTCAGGCGGCAGGCGGAATGACCAAACTGTCTTCGTCTTGTCGGCGGGCAGGAGATTTGTTTTTGCCAAAATGACCTAAGGGGATCACCATCGTCATGGCGGTACGATCCTCTAGATTGGGACGGAAGATCGTGAGAAGTACCAGAGGTAGGTACCAAGCCATATACAATCCGCCTCCGTAGCCATGCCAAAACTGCGCCGCAGCCATGATGGCCGCCGAACAGCAAAGCAAAGTTCCCAGGTTTTTCTGTGCGGGCCAGAAAACGAAGGAAGCGGAAAGCAGGACGAAGGCAACCAACAGCGGAAGGCGGAAATACGGGTGCCAGCCAAGCCCCCAGACCCCTTCCAATCCTTCGACAGCGGGGAGAAAGACTCCATACATCTGCCGCAGGTGCGACAAGAGGCTGGAGTCACCACCGAAGAATACAAGAGCGATGGAAAGGCCGAGCAGAGAGATACCGAGCCCTGTGAGGAATCGCTTCAGACCATTCTGCCAGTAGAAACTGCACCATAGAGGCAGCAGGAAGAACGGATAGTACACCAGCCCTGCAGCACAGCCAAGAAAGAAACCAGACATCGCAGGCCGGCGATAATGATAGATCGCCATCACCAGCAAGGCTCCCGGCAGCACGTGGTCAACCCGACCACACATTTGAGCGGTGTAGGGAAGCAGCAGCATCAACAAGGCTGCCCCGACTCCCGTGCGAATATTGCTGAAGTGACTTTGGGCGACAAGGACCATTCCGGCGATCAACATTAAGTTGGCGACAAGGGCCAAAATCCGAGCGATCACCAAGGGCGCGGCCTGAATGTCTCCCTTGATCTGTCCCATTTGCTCTTGGGAAGATGCGTCTTCTCGCGTAGGAGTCGTCGGCAAATCGGGAAGCATGTTCAAGAGAATATACCCTGGACCCAACTGCTTTCCCGTGCGTTGATTGGGCGCGCTACTGGTCAAAACGTTGGTCATTAGAAAAAGAAACAAGCAGACTCCAAGAAAGATCTGGCCACCGATCGTCAAGTTGGATTCCAGCAGAGGGCGGCGCACCATGGCGGTATCCACCAGCATCCGAATCGTCCAGAGACCGCCGACACCTAGCAGCCAGATAAAACCATAGAATTGCGTCGTTCTCGCTTGGGCAAGTCGGGGTGATGCGCTGTCATGCACCTTTACGCCAGATGCTTCGGACGATCCACTGGACTCATCCGCCAAGATCGTTTCGATCTCTGGATCCTCCCTCTTTGGGTCCCCCTGATTTATTTGCACCAAGGGAGAAACCGTAAGACGCTCTCCTCGAACAGTGGGCCACTGCGCCGGATTCGACCCGGAAACGCGATGTGCCGAGCGAGGTTGTGGCAGCGACCTCTCCTGCTCACGTCCCTCATAGACCATTAAGAGTCCGGGGGTTAGCAGAATGATCAAAAGAAGGTCGAGGTTCCGAAGACTCCAGAACCGGTGGAACAGAAAAAAAATTCCAACCACCAAAAACGTCGACATGTAGGCCCATGTCGATGGTTCAGGTCGCTCGTAGAAAAACAGGAACTGCCCCATCGTGCCGCCACCAACTCAGAAACGACTCGCCGGTGAATGCTCCCGCAACCTCCCCGCCAACTTGGCGAGGATTGAACATGTGTGATCGGCCCAGCGAAAAAGCTCCCAGTCGCTCTTTGCCAGCTAAACAACCGCGGTCGATTGTCGGTTGGCCGGGCAACGGCACAAAGTGCCGAATCGACCAATGTTTTAATGGAAAAGACCACCAAGAGATATGGTGAAAAGGGAGAAGAGCGGGAGTTTTCCCCTTTTTTGGGAGTGGATGAAGAAGCCTATTGGGAAAATTTGAATCGGCACGACCTATTTCAAAAGAAGCTGGAAATGAATCTCTGTTGATTCTCGCAATTCCCGTCTCTTTCGGTTCAACGAAGAGTCAACGGCCGATGCTGTCGACAGATGAGTTGCAGTGGCCGTGACAACGCTAATCGGCACTGAATGCCATCCACCTGATGTGGGGGATTTGCTCTCTGTCGCCTGCTGATTGTCGCTTTCCGTCGTCGTTGCCCTCTTCGCTCCTCGTTGCCGACTTCGCTCCCGCCTTGGCGTCACCCAAGTCACCATGGCGACACCCGAGCTATCTCCCTTTGGATTCATTGATAGCATTTTCAAGATTCGCATTTTGCGCATTGGTGCGCAATCGCAATCGGTGAATCGCAATCGCAATCGGTGCCACCCACCATTTGAGATCGGTGCCACCCACCTTTTTGCCCTTTTTGAGATCGGTGCCACCCACCTTTTTGCCCCGGCTGGAGGCTTGAGTGGTTTGCGCAATCGGTGCCACCCACCTTTTGAGATCGGTGCCACCCACCTTTTTGCCCCGGCTGGAGGCTTGAGGGTTTGCGCAATCGGTGCCACCCACCATTTGAGATCGGTGCCACCCACCTTTTTGCCCTGGCTGGAGGCTTGAGTGAGATCGGTGCCACCCACCTTTTCACTCTCTGGCTGGAGGTTCACTCCGCAATCGGTGCCACCCACCATTTCACTCTCCACCATATCACTCTGGCTGGAGGTTTGGTTGACTTGGGTGGCTTGGGTCGTTTCTGATCGCAATCGGTGCCACCCACCTTTTGAGATCGGTGCCACCCACCTTTTCACTCTACCCACCTTTTCACTCTACCCACCTTTTCACTCTCTGGCTGGAGGTTTGAGTGGCTTGGGTGGTTTGGGTTGTTTCTGGGCGCGTGTCGCGAATCGAGATGGTCGCAACTGGTGCCCCCATCTCTTGAGATCTCTGCGGCAAGCGCAATTGTTGGCACCCACCTTTTTTGCATCGGAGCATTGGGTGGATTGAGTCGTTCGGGATGTTGGGGTGGGCTGGCCAGTCATCAGTGTTCACACGATTCCTGAGAATGTATGGTGCAGGGGCAGTTCTTTTTTTGGGGAAATGCTGGCTTCTAAGAAACGACCAGCGGCGTCTAACCCTATTGAGTGGATGGGATACAATCCAGGGAAGTACTATTTTTCGCACGGTGATGCGGGCGCCTACTCTGTGTCCGGTGTCCCCCGGAGGCTTTCTTATGTCGAATGCCCAAGCTGGCTCAATGACTCTTCCGTCCCCTCGCGAAATGGTGACACACCTCGATCTTTCGGTACGCGGACAGCAGCGAGCCAAGGAGGATATTGCGGTTAGTGTTTACAACCATTACATCTCCCAGATCTATCGCGACCTGGAAGGAACGGACTTGGGCAGATACCACATTCTGCTTCTTGGACCAACGGGGTCGGGCAAAACTTTCATCGTCAAGCAGCTGGCTGACTACCTTCGCGTTCCGGTCAGTTTCGCCAGTGCTACCTCATTAGTGGAAGCCGGCTACAAAGGGCGTTCGGTTGATGACATCATCAAGTCTTTGTTAGATCGAGCTGATGGGAATCCTCGGCTCGCCGAGCGGGGGATCTTATTTATCGACGAGATCGACAAGATTCGGCGGCAGGACAGTGGCGGGGTGAGGGACGTCAGCGGTGAGGGGGTGCAAAACGCGCTGCTGACGATGCTGGACGGACGAATCGCCGATAGCGTGGATAACGTCAAGCACGAACCGGTGGATACTTCCCGCATCCTCTTCGTCTGCACGGGAGCATTTGTCGGATTGCAGGGAATTGTCGAGCGGAGGTTGGGGCAAGGCGAAAAGTCCAAGATTGGATTTACGCGCCGGATTCGAGAGAACTTGGACACCATCCCGGACCAGCCTATCTACCGAGCTTTGTGCCAAGCGGTGACCACCGACTTGGTGGAATTTGGCATGATCCCCGAATTCATCGGTCGCTTCGCGACGATTACTGCTTTGCATGAGCTGGGGAGATCCGACTTGCGGGCCATCGTGAGCGACAAAACGCAGGGCTCGGCACTCGAACGGCAGAAGAAGATCGCGGAGTTGCATGGGATCGAATTGATCATCACGGACGATGCGCTCGACGAAATCGCTGATGAAGCCATCCGCTTGGGGACGGGAGCAAGAGGTTTGCATCGATTGATCGGCCGAGCTGTCGATTCGGTCGATTACCGCTGGGTCGATCTTGCCGATGAGGGGGTGACACGGGTCATTATCGATCGGCAGTGCATCACCGAATCGGGCAAGCCGAAGCTTGAGAAAGCCGAGGCTAAGTTCAGTCGCTTCGACCTGGAACTACGCCAGGAGTGCCTTTCCAGCCTCCCAAAAGCTCCTTCTACCAATGGGATTTCTGGCGCGAGATCTGGTTCCACTAGCCTTCCGCCTGGCATCACCAACACCTCGGGATGGAGCGCCAGTCAGATCAAGGATCTTCTGGAGAAGGTGAAGAAAGAAAGCCTCGATTGGGACAACACCACCGGATCGGCTCGCAAATGGTGGGATGCTTTTGAACAGGAAAATTCGACGCGTATGCCGCTGGTGCTCCGGTTGGCCGAGGAATTGCGGAATCGCAAAGCGACGATCGCAGAGTTTTTTCTCTCATACATCTACAGCAATACCGACAACATCCTCGCCAACCTTCACTACATGGATTACCGACGGCTCAAAGACGAAGAGGATCGAAAAAAGAGACCCCCCACCAATGACAAATGAGGGGCCGTCTGGCATTCTCTGGGGTCGTGGACACCCACTGCAACACAACCTTGCCTCGTTTGATTTGCAGCCAAAACCGCGGTACGGCGTGAGCCGTACGGTGGAGTTCTATGTCCGATTCAAATTGGGGCAAAATGGCGATCGCAACCCAGACAAATCCCAGATGAAAACCATTGAGGGTTGGGACGTGCGCTACCTGCCAATCCAATCGCCGCTACCAGTGGTCCTCTGATATCTCTCTGGGCGAAAGCACAACAAGTCGCCAGACCGTGGGAAATCGTGCGACGCAACGAGGTTGCCACTTGAGTCGTTGCGATGGGACAACGACAATACACCTGTTCCGGGCTTCTGCGAAACGCCTGCCTTCTCACCCCTTGCTCTGGAGCCAATCCCTTGAGGATGGCCTTCGAACTTCCCTTGTCGCTTCAATCTCGCTTTGAGATTGTTCGCCCAATTGGCGCAGGCGCAATGGGAATGGTCTTTGAGGCGATCGACCGCCAGCACGGTATCTCCGTTGCCCTGAAGACCCTCCAGAAACTCGATCCGCGAAATCTCTATTTGTTCAAACAGGAGTTCCGTTCGCTGGCCGAGATTTCTCACCCAAATCTTGTGCCGCTCTATGAGCTGTTTTCGGATGGCAACTGCTGGTTTTTCACCATGGAGTTGATCGACGATAGCGTCCCGCTGCTGAAGTTCTTGACGGAAGGTGCGGTTGCAGAAGGGGGGGGACCTGAACCTTCTGAATCGACCGCGCCGACGGCACCTCGCGATGACAAGGCGGTCCAAGAGGTTGGCCCAACTCCCACGGTTGATTTCCAGTCCGACTCGGTCCCACCTTCAACTTGCAATGTACCCTTCGATCCATCCACTCAGGGCAAGCCTGAATCTGACGGGAATTCTTCGGGCGCCATCGTAGACTTACCGACGGCGAATTTTGCTGCTCCGGGACCAACATCAGAGGCGACGATAGACCTCACCATGCCACGCGAGGAAGCCAACCTCGGGGCCGTCCCAGCCAATCTGTCGAATTCTCCTATTTCGGATCTCCCACGGCTCGATTACGACCGACTGCGTCGCACATTCCTCCAACTGGCGCAGGGGATCCAGTCGCTACATGAAGCGGGGAAATTGCACCGCGATCTGAAGTTTGATAACGCTCTGGTGCGCCGGCGCGATGAATCGGTTGTGATTCTCGACTTTGGACTTGTGGCTGATCTTGCGGCCGATTGGCAACACGACGCGGTCGGCGATCGGGAGCCTCAGAGCCGCTCCCTCAGCGGAAGCTCCGAGTACCACTCGCAATCCAGGTCGATCGTCGGCACTTTGCCGTTCATGTCCCCTGAGCAAGCTGCTGCGCGGCCGATCACGACAGCTAGCGACTGGTACTCACTGGGCATCATGCTTTTCCGTGTTCTCGCAGGTCGCTACCCGTTCGCCGAAAAGGGTAGGAAGCTGCTGGAAGTCAAACAGATCCAGGATGCCCCTTGCCCGTCGGGATGGCGAGCCGATATTCCGGAGGATTTATTGCGGTTGTGCCGTGCGCTGCTGACGCGAGACCCCGGGCAGCGGCCGACTGGTCCGGAGGTTCTGAAGTGCTTTTCCCGCTCGTCAGTGCTCATCGATGGTTTCGCTTCACCCAGGTTAGATTTCCCTCTGGTGGGCCGAGAGGACCTGCTGGCAACCTTCCAAGAGTCATTCGAACGAATGGAGGAGGGACGGACAGTGGTGGTGATGTTGGATGGAGTTTCCGGTGTCGGCAAGACTGCGGTGATCGAAGCAGCGCTGTCCGATTTTCGTCGTCGAGGATCTCCCGCCATTTTCACTGGCAAGTGTTACGAACAGGAGACGGTCCCCTACAAGGGGTTTGATAGCCTGATCGATTCGTTGGTCCGCAATCTGATCCCACTGTCCACCTGGGATCGGCGAGAACTGATTCCGTCGAAGGTGCGCGCCCTAGCAAGAATCTTTCCTGTCCTCGAGCAGCTGTCGGAGGTGACTCGCCTCCCTCCGGTTGCTGGAGGCGACTTGTTGGAGCTTCGGTCGATCGCCTTAGCCTCGCTCAAGGAACTGCTCCGACGAATCCGTAAGCGTCAGCCTCTGGTGCTTCTGGTCGATGATATCCAGTGGTGTGACCTGCAGAGTGTGGAGCTGATCGCAAAGCTGCTTGAGGGCCCCGATCCGCTGCCAATACTTCTCATCACGGCGCATCGCAGCGAGTACGCCAACGACAATTCAATCCTTGCGCAATTCGAACAAATCCGCCTCCGAGTCGACTCGAACCACGTCCAGTGGACACAGCACACGGTCCAGCCATTGACAGCCGAGGCGACTCGACAATTGGCGCTGCGCTTACTTCCGACAACGACCCCCGATCGCGAACAGAAGGCGAATTGGATTGTCGAGGAATCGGGTGGGGAGACGTTGTTTGTCTACGAATTGGCTCGACACCTGCTGGCAGGAGGAACGGTCTGGGAGACCTCGGGGCTTCCATTGGATCAGATCCTTCGTGATCGGATTCAGAAGTTGCCCGAGGATTGCCGTCGTGTGCTGGAAGTCCTCTGCGTCGCAGGCCAACCAATCCCCTACCCTGTGGCGGTTCGTGCTGCAGGCTATCCAACTCGGTCTCCGACGCTCCTGAAGCGGTTGAAGTCCGAGCATCTGGTGAGAGCCACCGATCGAACGCAGCAGATCGATTCCTTTCATGATCGCGTGAGAGAGAGTCTGCTGGATGCTATTGCATTGTCGCGACGTACGGCATGCCATTTGGAAATCGCGACACAGTGGGAGTTGTATGGTGACGCGGAGCCGGAGACATTGGCGAGGCATTTCGAGTTGGGGCACCAAGTACCCAAGGCAGCAAAATACTATGAAGCAGCAGCAGACCGCGCTGTCCAGTCGTTTGCATTCTCCAGAGCGGACGAGTTTTTCGAGTCCGCATCGCGACTGAATGGTGCGGAGGCGGATCGAGTCCGCATCGTCCAGAAGCAGATTCACTTCCGCAGCAACACCACCCGTTTCCAAGACGCGTACCAGCTTGGCCGCACCACGCTATCCGAATTGGGCATGAAGGTGCCGGCTCAATTTCAGCCCCTTCCACTGGTCCGTGAGCTGTTGCTCAATCAGATGCGGATGGCGGGGCGTTCGGTTGCATCGATCGAGTCCCTTCCCGAAATGACCGATCCGCAAATCCAGCACTCCGTCCAGATTCTCTGCGCGATGGGGAAGGCTGCGTTCCAAATCGACCCCAAGCTCTGTATTCTGATCCTCGCTAAAGCTTCCAATTACGGGTTGCGTTACGGAAACTGGCCGGAGAGTGTGATCGCCTACATGGCACTGGGATGCATCTTTTATGGAGGCATCTTGGGCCGCCATCGGGTTGGGCACGAATACGGACAGCTGTGTCTGAAGCTGTTGGAGAAATACGACAATACGCTCCAGCGGCCGGAGGTCGAATTTGTCGTTGGCTACTTTGGTACCTCCTGGGTCCGACCCGTAGCCGACTCACAGCGTCTCTGGAATTTGGCTCGGCAACACGGCCGTGAAACTGGCGACCACTTCCATTTTGGATGCGCTTGCTGCGCCGATACGCTTACCCGTTTCCTGCATGGCAGTTCGCTAGAAGAAGTCCAGCAACAAGGGGTGGGATGGTTGGATGAGTTGGAGCGGCTAGGGCAGCAGGAACCTCGGGATGCAATTCGGTCGATCCTCTTGTCCTGCAGTTTGCTGGGGTCCGATGGCAACGGATTGCGGGACGCCGATTCCGAAAGGATTCGCGCGTCGCTTCATGGGAGAATGGCTGAGTTCTCCTCGCGTCATTTCGCGCATTACTTCTTCCTGACGCAGATGATCGTCGCTTATCACTGGCGTGATTGGAAGGAAGCCGATCGCTATTGCGACCTCTCCGGAGAGTACCAAGCGGATTCGCAGGGGATGCTGCATCACGCCGAGCACCGATTCTATGAAGCGCTGCTCGAATCGCGCGAACCGAGCGGTTCTAACCGAAAAAACGCTGGCAGAAAGCTTCGCAAGCTAGCGGGAGCAAACCGACTCTTTCTGAAGCTGGCAGAGCAATGCCCCGAGAATTTCCAGTTGCGATCTCTACTGCTGGAGGCAGAGGTCGCCGCCGTCGCTCGACGATTCGATCGCGCCAGCGATTTCTGGCATCGAGCAGGTAGACAGTCGGGGGATCTGCAACAATGGCATCTTCACGCAATCGCTTGGCGGCGTCTTGCGGATCATGCTGGAAGCGAGGAACGCGTTGCCTATTTGCAGCGTGCGGCAGACGCCTACAGAATGTGGGGAGCCTCACGGCTCGCCGCATCTTTGGAAAGTACGCTTGGCGACCATTCGAATCAGTCAGGCTAGTCAATCACTTGAGAAGGGATGGGAATCGATGAGCTATCTGCAGGTGCCGAGAATCCACTTTGCCGGGCAGTTCTTTACCGACCCTTCGACAGTGGATAACGATCCAGCCCATTACACCGAGGGAGATCTGCGACCATCTCCCTGGCAGGATCCGTTTGGCCAGCATCGGTTTCAGTTTCGCAATTGCACCATTCGGTCTGCCATCGATTTGGAGGGGAAGCGAGTCAAAGATCCGCGGTTGATCGGGATTTCGATCGAGTCGACTGATCTGCCCAGCGAGGCGAAGTTGGCGGATCTGGATGTCTACCAGCAGGGGGTGTCGACCATCTATGGACTGTCGCTGAAGCTCACTTTCCCCGACGGGTCGACATTGACGGGCACCATGGACCCGGCGGTCCTTAATGGAGTTGCATTCAATACAGTGCTTCCTCAACGCGGCTGGAGGCGAGAAGACTCCTACGGGCAGGGCAGCTATGGTGGGGACAGCGTCGCGCGTGGCGTCTTTCAGAGTCTCATCCGATTTCCGCTCAATGGCTGGGTGCAAAACCAAATCCCGCTGCTCAATCAACTGGTTCAAAACACCGCCAGCGATGCCGCCTCGATCATTCTCTCCATTCGCATGACGCTGGATGCGTACATCAACAACCCGGAGAACGCCAACTACCGCATCGGACGTCTGGTTGGGGCTCTTGGCACCTGGCAACCCAACCAGCCAGTGGCGACTCCCGGACATCGCTGGCTGACCGCGATTGAATCTCCTGATGAGATCGCAAGCAAAAATCCAGACAAAACGCCCCCTTGGTACGTGCCCGCTTTCTACGATGCACCTTTCCTCCTCGATGAACGTCGCAAGTGTCTCGTGTTCGACCTATCCAATAGCGTCGCTACTGAATCGGTCGGTGGGCCGCCGGTCGACACCGGGACCTTGACTGCCATCGACAGCGGAACACACGAACCGCTTGGGAAGGTTCACTACTCTTCCTTCCTCTACGAAAACGGCTCGGGAATCTGTGAGATCCCTCTGGATGACAATGGCCTCCAGCGAGCTCGCGAGAATTCCATTCAGCTGCTGACTTCCAGGGAGGATATTGGTCCATCAGCCATCTGGAACGAGCAGCCGGATGGTTTGCATCTGGCGATGGACGATCGGGTGCTGCGAGTTCCCGGTGCTCCGGGCACCATCCGAACCGCTCGGGCTCACTTGACGCGATGGGGACGTCCGGTACCAAACGCAACTCTGGAAGTTCAGGTAGTTTCGGTGACCAATACCGACGGAAAACTACCAGCCGGCGCCACCGTGCCTCCCATTTATCCTGGCAACACGCCGAAGGCGGAAGGAGCGATCGAAGCGAAGATCGCGAGGACGGATGAAAATGGGTTTGCCGTCGTCTCCATCAAAGTGCTCAAGGATCCCGGCTCAAGAACCCCGCAGCTCGACGGCCAGCTCTATTTCCTCTATCCGTCGTTGGATGGTCAGCCTGATCTGACCCAAGAGTTACGATTGAGCGTTCTGGCGTGGTCGGACTTCCCGGTCGATAAGCAAATGACTTGGGAGGAGGTTCGCGACATCATGGCTCCCTACGTCAAACTGTATCCGTCCATGCGGGAACGGCTGGATCTTTCGGACCCCACTAGCTTTGAGATCTACTCGAAGAACCCACCCTTCAATCGAGGGTACTATGGCACCCCCGACGGCTTCAAGATTCTTGACCGCATCGATGGCGGCGCGATTCCGTTCTTCCTGAACTGTGACATCAACGATCCGAGATACATGCCCGTGACTCGCGATCTATCACCAAATAAAGTTCTTTCGATTCTCTATTACATTCAAAATCAGTACTTCCCCCCCAAGTGATCTCGCCGGTTTATCTCGTACTCCGTGCGTTTTTTTCTTTTTTAGGAATACTCCCATGGTCTTGTTGCGCGTCGGCATGCTCATGATGTTTGCCGGATGGTTCTCCCAGTCGATGCCGGCTCAAGGGCTACCCGACAAGGGGCCAACGCTACCATTTCGAGTGGAGTATCGAGCCAAGTCGTTTCCCGACGTGCCGCCTCTGGTGGGGCTGCAAGCTTACTCGGCGACAATGGTCGATGGAAAGATCTTGATTCTTGGTGGGCGAAAGCAGGGGTTGCATTTCTTCAAGCCACTGCCCAACCAGAACATGCCGCCTGAAAACACCAACAACCTGATCTTGGTAATCGACCCGGCAAGCGGGAAGTCCTGGAGCTACGATGTTACGGCCCTGTCTCAGCGTCTAGGTGACGCCATTCGCTCCAACAACCAGCAGTCTTGGTACGATCGCCAATCCGATCAGTGGTACATTCTTGGCGGCTACGGTTGGGATCGATCGACTGGCGACATGGGCACCTTTCCTACCATGCTCCGAGTTTCCGCCCGAAGGTTGATTGCCGAATTGATGGCCCCCAGCCCCAATCCGAAGGAAGCGATTGAGAAACTGTTTGAGTTGCAGGAGGATGAGCGATTTGCGGTCACCGGTGGCGGGTTGCATCGGCTGGGCAATAACTTCTACCTCGTTTTGGGCCAGCAATTCGACGGTCAGTACAGCGTCTTCGATCCGGGGACTCCAAGTGCAGCAGTCCGGTTCAAGCAGAAGTACACCGAAGAGATTCGCGTCTTCACACTGAAGCCGGGAACACTGGAGATTCTTTCCTATGGTGTCCTGGATTCCGATGATCCCAAGAAACCTCTCCATCGACGCGATGGACCGATCCTCGGGACGGTCGACCCCGGCACAGGGGAGCCCCGAGTCGCAGCTTTCGGCGGTGTCTTCGTCCCGGGAACCACGCAAGGCTACACGGAGCCGATCTATATCTACGATGGAGCCGACCAGCCGTATCACATCATCGATAGTCAGGTGCAGCAGCATTTCAGTCAGTACGAGTGCCCTGTCCTGCCGATCTTCGATGCCGAATCGAAGGCGGTCTATCACATTTTTTTTGGTGGGATCAGCCATTACTTTTATGGCTTCGACGAGATGCAGATGAAGGTGTACCAACTAGTCACCGCGCAAGGCCGCGCCGATGGCGTGCCCTTCATCGGCAATGTCAGTGGGATGGTGCAGCGCGCCGATGGCTCCTATGACCAGTTCCTCTTTCAAGACTCCCTGCCCCGCATCGCCATTCCTGAAGATGTGAAGGAGTCTTACTTCAAAGACTTTCCCGATTACAAAGTCGATACCACCAACCTCTATGGAAGCAGTGTCGAGATGATCGAAAACTCGGAAGCGATCGAGCAAGGGGTTTTGAGTGAAGGCGGGGTGCTGGATCTGGAGCGGATGGCGCCGGGGCAGACCGTCGTCGCAGGCTACATTTATGGCGGTATTGCTTCCGTATTTCCCTATGCGCTGAGGGCCAGCCAGGGGACTTTCCCGAGCAACACGTTGCTGGAAGTCACTGTCACAAGGGCTTTCTCCCAGGCGCTGCCGGGCAGCGCTGGCATTCCTGCTGAAGTGACGACCAAAACGTCAGGGCGATGATTCCGGGGTAAGGGCTTCGGGCAAAAATCGGTTCTCCTTGTCGAGAGCTTCCTGGCGTCTAGTTTCCCATGATCTTCTGCTGGTGGATTGTTTGCTGGCGACATAGAGGCAGTCAGCAGCTCCGCGGTCAACGATGAGGATCGTTCCGTTGTCATAGCGCCATTCAACTTCCTGAATGCCGTCGGCATTCCAACGGAAAAGATCGACTGGAGGATGCTTGGTGTCCGACCAGGGCAACTCGATTCTCAGATCTCTTGGATCACCGAACTCAAAGGTGTTTTCCTCTGAGATTCGGTACTTGAGGTCGAGCGCGAAGATCAGCATTTCCTCGATCGACACGATGGTCGATAGATCCCATTCGGGGTTGCCTTGAGCGTCGGAAAGTTGCTGGTAGTAGGCGGCATCGCCATCCAGAAGCGAGGGTGCCATCATTTGGATCTCTCGACCGACCCGACGCATTGCATCCCAGGTATCGGGGAATTTTAGCAGCGACTTGCGACTGAGGTTGAACCAGTAGAGCGAGGTGATTCGCGAGGCGAGGGCGTGAAGCGCCTGGCTGCGGAGTTCGGCGGGTGTTGGACTTCTGCGACGCCTACCATCCAGGAAGCCGCCCCAGCCCGCGTGGGGCCCTTGGCTCCATGCGGCAATCGAAACGGGTCGCGAGAGATCCCTCAGCGATCTTGTCAGCACACCGATCGTTTCCAGCGGAGCCCCCCAGGAGATCCTTCGATCACCCCAACGGTCGTACTGCCGCCAGGAATCGGCGGCGGGCGCTACCACCCGGTATGCATCAAAGTGAGGGTAGTCAGAGAGCCCCGCGTAGTGGCGCCACACCCGTTCCTCGCTATGAGTCACGCTGGTCGGAAGTCGACTGGCCAAATAGGGGACGAATGCGTCGAAAACCTCCTGCGGCGGCACCGGTCGGCCACCTCCATACTGCGGCTCACCAAGGAACTCGACCGCATGAATTCTCGGCAGCCACTCGTCCTTGTCGTACTGCTCCAGCGGCATCATGCGATTGAACGACTTGAAGGGGGTTTCGGAAAACCAGTCGTCGGGCTGGTGCTTGGAGTCGATCTCCTGGATCTGGCCGGTGTTGACATGCATCGATGCCAAGAGTTTACGGTACTTCGGATCTCCCAGATCCTCACCGATCCACCCACCGCTGATATCGAATTGCTCGGGCCGCCCCTTCAGACCGCACCAAAGGGAGCCACGATCGGTCAGCACCTCGATCGCCATGTAGGCTCGCGGCAAATCCAACCCTTGGAGGTCGATCACACCTCGGGATTCTCTTTCGATGGACAGAGGAGATTCGATTGCGGTTTGTGGGAACAGAAGCGACCAATGTTTTCCCGCTTGGGGAGTCCAAAAGCGAACTTGTTGAACCAGAAGTGCTTCCTCCCCTGCATGGACCACATGGATCACCGCACGCTGCAGTCGCAAGCGGTTGGCGTTGGAGAAAAACGCAACCGAAGAAATGCAGGTTTTGGACCGACTGAGAAGAAGTGCCTGAGTCGGCAGCCCGTCGGCTTGAATCAGGATTTCATCGCCAGCAAGAAATGGTGCGGCTCGCGTGTTCCATTCCCACACTTGCAAAGCCTCTGGCTCGGAATCACCCAGCACCTGAAAATTGCTCCATGCCCAACCCTTCTGATCAACCCACTCCGGCGCTGTCTTTCCTTCGAATTTGGGAGTCCCATGCTTCCCCAGCACGAACGCTTGAACACGAACGCCTAGATCTTGACTTGGCTCCCTGCGGTATCGCATCTGAGAAGCGATCTGATGCGGCACGACGTAAGTCCCCTTCCAGGTGGAAGGGGATGGCTGCTGAGCACTCAAGGGTGAGCCGACCATGGAAAGGGCAAGCCAACCCAGACAGATAGTGACTCCCCATGGGTTCGATTCATTTCGGTGCATCACGATCGCATTCCCCTGTTGCCAGCATCTACCATGAAACTTCTGCAAAGAATCTTCAAGACCATCGCTTAGGGCTCATCCTATGGGATAGGATACCTCTTCGCATCGGGTGTTGTTCATTGCAGGTGAGAGTTGGGTGGTTTGGAAGGTGGATTGCATGCTGCGAAGAACATGGACCGGCGCGATGTTGTTGGCCGGAGCGGGGGCGATGTCGGGCTTGACGAGGGCGGGCGAAATGAAAAGGCAGAAGCCCAAAGTGATCGCTCACCGGGGCGCCAGCGGTTATCTTCCTGAGCATACCGAAGGTGCCAAGGTACTTGCGATCGCTCAAGGAGCCGATCTGGTCGAGCAAGATGTGGTGTTGACCAAAGATCTGGTCCCAATCGTCTGTCATGACGTCACCTTGGACGAGACCACCGATGTGGCCAGTCGATTCCCGGAGTTAGCGCGCGCTGATGGGCGCTGGTATGCGGCGGATCTGCTTTGGGAACAGGTGCAGCAGCTTCAAGTGGTGGAGCGACGTCATCACGATACGGGCAAGCCGTTTTTTTCGAAGCGATTTCCGGGTGGTTTTGGGCAGCGGCTCATGCGTCTGGTCGACGAAATCGCTCTCGTTCGTGGGGTGAATCAGACGCGATCGCTGAATGTTGGCTGGCATGTCGAATGCAAGCAGCCGGCATGGCATGAGAAGCATTTGGGAGTTCGCATCGAGCAAGTCGTCTACGATTTGCTTCAGCAGCTAGAGGTTGGACGCGCAAGCGAAATCTGCTACCTCCAATGCTTCGAAAGCAATCCGCTCCAGCGGCTTCGGGCCGCAGGAAAAAATGCGTATCCACTGGTCTTCCTCATTGGTGGGAAACCAGATGGATTGCCGCCGAGAACCGATCTTTCTTTGGAAGCCCGAATCGAACTCTGGACTGCCTGGATCATGAAGCATGCTGCATTCGCTGACGGAATCGGGCCGTCGTTGGATCTGCTGGTGGAGCGAGGTGAGCAAGGCGAGATGGCTTCGTCGGGAATGTCCGAAGCAGCTTTGGCAACCAAGAAGTTCCTTCATCCTTATACGGTGAGAGCCGACAGTCTTCCCAAGTGGTCTGAGTCTCTGGAAGACCTGCACGGCTGGCTGATCGAGCGATTACCTGTCGATGGATTCTTCACAGACTTTCCGGACCTTAGCCGCCGAGCCATTGATGCATTTCATGATTCCTAGCGCGGTGACTAGGCACCCAGCTCATTGCAAGTGATAGACAAAGTGGATCGCGCGGCTAGCTGCTGCATGCAAAGCCTCTGACAATTTTCTAGAATGATCGATCCGTCGTCGGTGGCGGTGGGTGTTCGTGCACCAACCCCGGTCGATCGAATGGTAGCGTGACAACAAAGTTCAACGAGGATTCCTCATGATCGATCGTTCTCTCCGAAGCAACCTGCACTGTTTTCTGATGGCAATCGCTGTACTGGATATCGCCAGCCCCATCCTTTCGATCGCTGTCGCACAAGAGTCACCGCAGGGAAGCAGGGCGTTGAGGTTGCCAGGGATCCAGCCATCGGGATCGGTGCTGCTCCCAAATGGATGGAGCATTCGGGCTGCTGGGACACAGGTTTCCGTTGGGGATTTTCCAGTGCACATGGAAGTGACTCCCGATCAGAAGTTTCTGGCGGTGCTGCATGCCGGATACGGGGAGCATGAATTGGTTTTCCTGGAGCTGGCAACGCAGAGGATGGTTTCTCGCACCATTCTTCCACAGGTCTACTATGGATTCGATTTTTCGGCCGACGGCAAGCAAATTCTGATTTCGGGAGCGGAGTATGAGTCGCTTCATCTACTGGACTATCAGAATGGTGCGGCCACCAATTTAAGGAGCCAGCAACTGCTCCCTAAGGAGAAGACCTTTGTCCCTTGTGGGATCAAGTCATTGGCGACGCCGGATCAATGGCTGATCTGTGGTGTTCTGGGGCATCAATTGGCGCGATGGGATAGCAGCCAGGAGAAAGCTGACTTTCTTGCGTTGCCCGAGAATTCCTATCCCTATGCCGTTTGCCTGTCACCAGATGGGAAAAAGGCTTGGGTGAGCCTCTGGGCGCAAAAGTCGGTGGCGGAGGTTGATATGGAGGCATGGAAGGTGGTCCGCACGATGGAGACTCGACCGCATCCCTGCGAAATGGCGATTCTCGACGCAGGGCGTTGGCTTCTGGTCGCCTGCGCAGATGACAACTCCGTGGTGCTCCTGGATCTAGAGAGCGGCCAGCAAAAGGAGGTCTTGCAGACAGCTCTTTACGCACAGGCCAAAAATGGAAGCACCCCTTCCAGCATCGCCGTATCAGCAGACGGCAACAGCCTTCTGGCAGCCAATGCGGACAACAACAATTTGGCGATCTTTGATATTCGCGAGCGGGGCAAAGGCAAATCGCTGGGATTCATCCCAGCAGGTTGGTATCCGACCAGTGTGCGATTTGGGCCGGGGGGGGAGCGAATTTTGGTGGCCAACGGGAAGGGGCTGGCATCGAAGGCAAACCCTCAGGGGCCACGCCCTGGTCAAAAGGAGTTGCCGCCATCGGTCCGCCAGTACATTGGAGGACTTTATCAGGGAACAATCGGTTTCCTGCCGACTCCGACCCCACAGCAGATGGCGGTCCACACGCGTCAAGCATTCGCCAACAGTCCACTTCAGGATCAGTCGGCCGTTCGCACTCAGACTCGCACTGAAGGGAACCCGGTTCCTGCCAAAGTCGGCGATCCCAGCCCGATCAAGCATTGCTTTTATATCGTCAAGGAGAACCGTACCTACGACCAGGTCTTTGGGGATATGCCCGAAGGGAACGGGGACCCGAATCTCTGCCTCTTTCCCGAGGCGGTGACTCCCAACCACCATCGCTTGGCTCGTGACTTCGTGCTGCTGGATAACTGCTACGTCGAAAGCGAAGTGAGCGCTGATGGCCATGAGTGGTCGATGGCTGCGTACGCGACCGATTACGTCGAGCGGAGTTGGCCACTCTCCTACCGTAAGGGACTCGACAAATTCGGTTATCCCTCCGAAGGCAAGCGCCAGATCGCTTTTCCATCGAGTGGTTATATCTGGGATGCCTGCAAAAAAGCTGGAGTGGATTACTTCAGTTTTGGCGAGTTCGTCGACAATGCCGTAGTGCCGGGCGAGCCGGCGACGACGAAAGTCGAGGCATTGAAGGGGCATTATGATCCTCTCTACCGCAGCTACGATTTGAACTATCGGGATGTGCGGCGGGCCGACCGGTTTATCGAGCGGCTGAAGCAGTTTGAGCGGGAGGATAATTTACCGGGGCTTGTGATCATGAGGCTGCCAAATGACCATACCTCGGGAACCAAGGTGGGAGCTCCGACTCCAGTTGCGATGGTGGCCGATAACGACTTGGCCTTGGGGATGGTGGTTGATGCGATTTCCAGAAGCAAGTATTGGAAGGAATCGGCCATCTTTGTTGTCGAGGATGATGCACAGAACGGGGCGGACCATGTGGACGCCCACCGCTCGGTAGCTCTTGCGATCTCCCCCTATTCCCGACGCATGGGGGTAGATTCCGAACTCTATTCCACTGCCAGTATCTTGCGCACGATGGAGTTGATCCTGGGGATCGAGCCGATGACGCAGTTTGATGCTGCGGCGACTCCCATGTATGGCTGTTTTCAGGCTACCGCCGACCTCACTCCTTATGATCTTCAGCCAGCGGAGGTCGATGTGAATGAAGTGAATCAGCCCACCGCCTGGGGTGCGGACCTCAGCGAACGGCTCGATTTGTCGCAGGAAGACGCGGCAGACGACCTGCTCTTTGGCGACATCGTCTGGCGGAGTGTCAAGGGAGCTGACCATCCCATGCCCGCTCCCGTCCGTGCTGCCTTCGTCTTTCAGCATCTTGAGGAAGAGGAGGAGGAAGGCGAAGAAGAGGAGGAAGGCGACTTAGAGCGATTGGGACGGCCTGGGAGTCCAAGGTAATCGATAGGTTTCCTGCAAACGCTTGGATGGCATTCCACCATAACGCCTGAGGATCGAATTGGGGATTGCTTGGGAGTTCGACATTCACTGTGGCCAAGGCGCAGGGAAAGAGTGACCGAGCCCCGTTTTCAGAGTGAGCGGGGCGACGAAGGGGCAAAAAAATGGCGGCGGCGGACGCATCCCGTCGTCACCCTTTCAGTGTTTCCAGGCTGGCAACAATGTAGTCGGCAAAAAGTCCCGTCACCTTGGTCGCTTCGTCTTGCTTGATCAAAGCCATTTCGGCATCGGCAAGCTGGGGCAATCGGTAATCTTTTCCAACTGGATGGATTCCATCGGGAATCATATGGGCTGGGAGCACCGTCATGCCAAATCCTGCGCGGACGGCAGCGAGAGTGCCAGCGAGACTTGGGCTGGTGTAGCCGATGTGCCAGGTTCGACGCGCACGATCGAGTGCGGCAAGTGCCCGGGCGCGATAGATGCAGGGCTGTGGTGACAGCACCAGCGATAATCGCTCCTCGGGTCGGTATCCTTCGGCCGCTGCCCATACCAGTGGCTCACGCCACACCTTCGTTCCCCCTTTGACACTTTGCGGGTCTCTTTTGACCAAGATGACATCGAACTGGCCATTCTGGAATTGCTCCAGCAGGTTCAGTGTCAGATCGCACGAAACATTCAGCTGGACGCGGGGGTGGTGTTTGCGGAAGCGAGCCAAGACGTCGGGGAGATAGTGGGTCGCGAAATCCTCTGGGGTTCCAAACCGAATTTCTCCAGCAACCTCGGGCTCACGGAGTCGGCTGAAAACTTCCCACTGCAGTTGCTTCATCTGGCGCGCATAGCCTAAAAAGATCTCCCCTTCTGGGGTCAAGGTTACCTTTCTCCCGCCTCGATCAAACAACTGGCATCCCAGCTGTTCCTCCAGCTTTTTGATCTGAAGACTGAGGGCGGATTGGGTTCGAGAGACGGTTTTCGCCGCCTTGCCGAACGACCCTGTCTCCGCGATCGCAATGAAGCTCTTCAACTGCAGGCTGTCGACCAGGAACGGCATACGATGCCTCATGAGGAAAAGTAATCGTTTGGGGAATTCGATCGATTATTTCAATTGTACAAAGAGCTGGATAATTGGGCAGGGCCCCGGAGCCGATCGAAGGGGGGATCGGGATCGCGGGGATGTAGGAACCGCACGGCGAGCGGGCGATGCGCTATACTGATAGCTTCCTGTTCTATTGCAATTCTGGGAGGCAATTCATGCGTCGCATCTCTCTTTTGCTTTTTGTTGCTGTTGCGAGCATCCACAGCGGAAGTCTGGCCGCTCCGCCAGCCAAGGTCGCCACCGTCGAGGGGATCTCGGAGTACCGGTTGGAAAATGGCGCCCGAGTCTTGCTATTTCCAGATGCGTCGCGGCCAACCATCAGCGTCAACATGACAGTGCTTGTTGGGTCGCGTCACGAAGGATACGGGGAAGCGGGGATGGCACACCTGCTGGAACACCTGGTATTCAAGGGGACACCCACATTTCCCAATGTCCCCAAGGCGCTTCGCGACCACGGAGCTAGTTTTAACGGCACCACGAACGTCGACCGTACGAACTACTTTGAAACGCTTCCAGCAACCGATGAAAACCTGGATTTTGCCATCCATTTGGAGTGCGATCGTCTGGTGAACAGCTACATCAAGCGCGAAGACTTGATGTCGGAGTTCACGGTGGTGCGAAACGAATTCGAGAGTGGCGAAAATAGTCCCCAGCGAGTTCTTTCGCAGCGCGTGCAGGCAGCGGCTTACGAATGGCATAACTACGGAAAGTCGACGATTGGTAACCGATCGGACATCGAACGGGTTCCGATCGACAACCTACAGGATTTTTATCGGCGGTTCTATCAGCCGGACAATGTGGTCCTGATCGTCACCGGAAAGTTTGAAGAGTCGCGGGCTTTGGAACTGGTGGAAAAATACCTCGGTTCGATCCCTCGCCCCGAACGCAAGCTGAATACCACCTACACCGAAGAACCACCGCAGGATGGTGAGCGAACGGTGATTCTTCGGCGAGTCGGATCGATCGGTTCCATCATCGCTGCCTATCACATGCCTGCTGCCGCTCATCCGGACTGGGCGCCCTTGAGTATTCTTGGCAGCGTCCTGTCAGAAGACAAAGTCGGACGGCTCGATAAGGCGCTCGTCGAAACCGGGATTGCTACCAGTGCCAGCGGTGGTGCCGACAGCAGTCACGACCCTGGGCTTTTCACCTTCTCCGTCCAGCCAGCCGAAGGAAAGATGGCTGAAGCTGAGGGGGTGCTGCTGGAGGTGATTGAGCGATTGGAGGCGACACCTTTCACCCAGGAGGAGATCGATCGCGCGAAATTGCGATCCAAGCGAGGCTATGAGAACAGCATCGCCAATGCCGCGACCATGTCTCAGGCTCTCTCGTCCGCATCGGCTTTAGGTGACTGGCGACTTTGGTTCCTTCAGCGAGACCGATTGGCTTCGGTCACGGCTGCGGATGTCAATCGAGTCGCAGCGAATTATTTCAAAGTGCACAACCGAACCATTGGTCGTTTCATTCCGGTCGATCAGCCACAGCGGTTGTCGGTGCCGGCCGTTGAGTCGATTGTCGACATGGTCAAAGATTATCGGGGAGGCGCCGCAGTGGAGTCGGGTGAGGAGTTCGATCCAAGCCCAGAGAATATCGACAGCCGTACGCGGGTGGCCAAGATCGGGAACCTCGATCTTGCATTGCTCCCTAAAAAGAACCGCGGCGAAACCGTCTCCCTGACGCTCAACCTTCGCTACGGCAACGAACAATCGCTGAAAGATCGCTCGACTGCGGCTGGCATGATCCCCACGATGCTGATGGCAGGAACCACGAAATACAATCGCCAGGCATTGCGGCAAAAGCTGGATGAACTGGGTGTGCGGATGGGGGGTGGTGCAGGCGGTGGAAGACGGGGCCGCGGAGGTGGTGGAGGTGCGGGCGGCGGGCCGGGCAGCCTGGCTTTCAGCATGGAAGCCAAAAGGGAGACGTTGCCGGCAGCGATTGCGCTACTGGGTGAGATTCTTCGTGATCCAGCCTTTCCTAAGGACGATTTCGAACAGATGCGTTCTCAGGCAATAGCCGGAATGTCCCAAATGAAATCCGATCCGGCGATGCTGGCCAACAACCTACTTGCCCGCTCGCTGTCGGATTACCCTGCCGGTGATGTCCGTTATGCAAGGACGATTGAGGAGTCGATTCAGGATTTGGAATCGGTGACACTCGACCAGGTGATTTCAATCTACCGCGACCAGGTTTCCGCAGGTCATGGTCAAATCGCGATTGTAGGTGATTTTGATCCTGAACAAGCGATCGCTGCGCTCTCTGGAGCTTTGGAGGGTTGGCAGTCGAGCGTGGAGTTCGATCGAATCGAACGGCAGGCGAAGTCGGATGTGCAAGGTGGTAGCGAGGTGATCGTCACACCAGATAAGGCGAACGCAATCTTCCTCGCCGGGCTTTCCTTTGCGATGGACGACAATCACCCAGATGACGTCGCACTGGAGATCGGTAACTTCATTCTGGGAGGCGGTGCCTTGTCCTCAAGACTGGGCGATCGCATCCGACAAAAGGAAGGACTTTCCTACGGAGTCTCATCGTCGGTCTCCGTTCCTGCACGCGGTAACGATGCGCGCTTCACAATCAACGCCATCACCAACCCTGGCAACATCGATGCGGTGGAGAAGGCGGCGATGGAGGAACTGACTCGCTTCATCGAATCGGGGCCAACTCCCAAGGAATTGGAGGACGCCAAAACGGCCTACTTGGAAGCGAGGAAGATCGGACGGGCCGCTGATGGATCGATCGCCGGACAGTTGACCACCAATCTGGATCTTGATCGGACGTTCCAGCGAATTGCTGAGGAGGAAAAGGAAGTTCAGGAACTCACGATCCAGAAGGTGCGCGAGGCGTTTCAGAAGCACATCGATCCGAAGAAACTGAAAGTGATTCGCGCGGGAGACTTCAAATAGTGATCGATGCTTTTCTGGTCTAGAACCATCGCCAATTCGCCTTGGTTCTATCCGGGGTTCCAGTAGCTTGGCTCTTCAGGAATGCTCGCGGCCTAGGAGCATAAGCTAGTGGTTTTTAACGTACTGCAACTCGAAAACAAGCGTTGAGAGACTGGAGCATCGAGTACGAGAAATCAAAGGCAAGGACCCGCGAAATGACTCGATGAACCCAGTAGCGTGTTGATGCTACGGCTCCGGTGGAGCCGATCGTTTGGTTGAATGACGCAAGTGAACGGGTAGAATCGATCGCTGTTAAGATACGACCTCCATCCATGGAATTTTAGGCCCTGCAGGGCTGGCGATTGGCAAAGCGGTTTCGTTGCCAAAAAAACCTCGTTCATTCAGCCGATTCCTCTGGGGATAGCGCAGCGGGTCAGCGAAGGACGCCTCCGACAGTCGCTTCGGCGACGTATGCATCGCCGAGACTGGTGTGGATTTTGACCTTCTGCCGGAGTTCACCAGGAGTCCCTTCACCTTGGAAGGTGAATTGGATCAGATGCAGTGGGCGTTCCCCTTCGGGCAGTTGAAAATGGAAGCGAGGGTCATTGCATTCAATCTTCGCGACGGAAAAGGGCTTGGTGCCTCGCACGGCAAGGCGCTGAGTGACCTGGACGCCAGGTTGGACGATTCCAAGTGAGATGAAGTCGGGAGTTGCGGTGACAGGGGGGCGTATCCTTGCGGAAACAGGCAACGAAAAGCTGTCGGCTTTGCCTCGATTCGTGACGATCCAGAGTTCGTCCAGAATATCGCCAGCAACGGCGTCTTCCTTCAATCGGACCTTGAGCGGAATCTGTACCTGACCTACAGATCGGACGGCTTTGCCAAGCCGCACTTCCAGGTGCGAACTGGTGCCTCGTACGTCGGTGATTGCCCAGTCCGGACTGCCGGAGTGAATGATCGAAACGGTGACCTCACGACTTTCTCCAATCGGTACATCACCGAAGCGAATCTCACCAGGTTCGGTCGAGATATCGGATCGGATATTCCCGATTACCGTTAGTTGCACCTCCGCGAAATGTGGCTGATCGAACACCACGGTGATATTGGCCGATTTCGTGCCGATGAACGAACGCGTGTTGAATTGAGCGAGGATCAGACCGCTTTCCCCTGGAGGAATCGTTTTCCGGGGGACCGAAGGAGTGGTGCAACCACAGCTACTGCGCACTGAGACGATATGAATTGGTTGCCGGTAGGGATTGTGGAACTCGAAGGCGTACTCGGCCTTGGTATTCCTTCCCACATTCCCGAAATCATGCAGGGACTTGGAAAACAGCTGATGGATTCTCTCCTCGCCTCTCGCGATCGACGCTCCAAAGAAAAGAGCCAGGGGGGCATGCGCCAGCAGGGATCGACGTTGGATGGGAGAGTTTTGCAGTGGCATGGGCATCCGCTTTCGCAGAGCGAGAAATGGTTTTTTGATCGCTGCATCAGGATCATCGTCCTGTTCTATATTTCGACCAATTCCTAAGTCAGAGTTCATCGATTCCGTCTTGGCTAGCAATCGATCGGTGGGTGGCACCGATTGAACGGTCTTGGCTAGCAATCGATCGGTGGGTGGCACCGATTGAACGCTAGCACCGAATGAGCGCTACTAGCGATGTCGTCTAGGTGGCAGTCCGTTCCGGTAGCCACCATCGCCAGATGGTGGATGTCTTGGCTAGCAATCGATCGGTGGGTGGCACCGATTGAACGCTACTAGCACCGAATGAGCGCTACTAGCGATGTCGTCTAGGTGGCAGTCCGTTCTGGTAGCCACCATCGCCAGATGGTGGATGTGTTGGCTAGCAATCGATCGGTGGGTGGCACCGATTGAACGCTATCGATCGGTGGATGGCACCGATTGAACGCTAATCGGTGGGTGGCACCGATTGAGGCAGCTGGCAATGCTATCCATGTTGCTGCTAGGTGAGTTTTGGTCTGCTTTTTCCTATCGTAATTGTTTGAGCAGTTTCCTTGCGAGCGGTTTGGAGGTGTGCCAGACTAACAACCTGTCGCCCACCTCTCCGTTGCCGAAGAGTCCCAACCATGCGTCGAGCGTTTTGCCAGCAATTCAATACTCGTCGGCTCCCACAAGTCGCCAGATGGTGGCTGTTGTTCTCTCTTGGTGCCATCGCGATCTTGGCTCACTCTGCTTTGGCCACTGAAATTCCCTTTGCTGACACTCCACAGCAAGATCCGGCGCAGGAGGATCATGCCAAAAACCCAGAAGCGATCGACTTCTTCGAGCGTCGCATAAGGCCTCTTCTGATTACCTACTGCATCGACTGCCATGGTCCGGAGAACCAGGAGTCTGGACTGCGATTGGACCTGCCCGAAAGTTTTCATCCGACTGATTCCAGCGCTTCGGTGCTGAAGATGGGGGCCGATGGAAATAGCCGCTTGATGGAGGTGCTGGAATACCGTGGCGAGGTTCAAATGCCTCCTACTGCACCTTTGGGGGAAGAGCAACTGGAGTGGGTGCGGCAGTGGATCGCCTCGGGTGCCCCCTACCCCGCAAACACCCATCCGCTCGAAAAATCGCTCCAAGGGCTTGATCACTGGGCCTTTCATCCCCCGAAGCCTCTCCATGAACTTCCTCTTGATCCAACCGGTTGGTCGGACGATCCGATGGATGCGGTGGTCGCCAGCCGACTGGCAGGCGAAGGGATGGCGCCCGCAGCCCAGGCGTCGCCCCACAACCTAGCCCGCCGGCTCGCCTACGACCTGACTGGCCTGCCGATCCAACAGGATTTGTTGGAAGCTTACTTGGCAACCAGTGATCAGCCCGACGCGTACACGCGATTGGTCGACGCGCTGATCAGCGATCCAGCTTTTGGCGAACATTGGGCCAGGCTTTGGCTAGATGTCGCTAGGTTCTCTGATGCCAAAGGCTACGTCTACGCGCGAGAAGAACGCTTCTTTGTCCATTCCGCATCGTACCGTCAGTGGGTCATTCAGGCTTTCAATCAGTCCATGCCCTACGACTGGTTCCTCAAACGTCAGATCGCGGCCGATCTTTTGGAATCGGATCCTCCCGAGCATCTGTCGGCTCTTGGTTTTCTCACACTTGGCCGACGATTTCTTGGTGTCACCCATGACATCATCGACGACCGTATCGATGTGATTGGTCGTGGCACCATGGGGCTGACGGTGGCCTGCGCTCGTTGCCACGACCACAAGTACGACCCCATTTCCACCGTTGACTACTATGCGCTTTACGGTGTTTTTTCCAACAGCCACGATCGGTTGTTAAGACTGCGCAGCGACCGTTCCAGCGACGTTGGACTAGCGGATCCAAAAGCGCTTGATGATCCTTTCGAAATGGAATTGCGGAAGCGACAAGAAGTCTACCAATCCAAACTGTCCGAAGAAAAAAACGCAGCCGAAGAACGATGCCGAAAACGCGTTGCTGATTACCTGATGGCTCAGACCCACCTTCAAGATTTCCCAGAAGAAGGATTTGACCAGATCCTCACGGCCGACGATCTGATCCCCAACTTCATTCGTCGGTGGGAGATGTTTCTCGCGAATCCCAAGCGGCAGCAGGACCCCGTCTTTGCAATTTGGAAGCAACTGGAAAACATCCCGCCAGGTTCCGGTTACTCGGAATTGGCTGGTCGGCAAATGCTTGAAGTGCTTCAGAACCATGGAGAACGGATTCCAAAGCGATTGAAGGAGGCGTTCGCGACTCCACCTAGCCATTGGAATGAGGTGGTGGAGCGGTACGGAGCAGTTTTTGCGAGGCTGCAGGAGGAATGGAGCCAACTGGAGCGTTCATCCAAGGAATCGAATCTCCCGACGCCACAGCAATTCGAAGATGCGGGGGACGAAAGGCTGCGTCAGGTCTTGTTGGGGCCAGGGAGTCCCTGCCGGATTCCGGACGAAGGGATCGTTACCACCGAGGGGTTTTTTCCGACCAGCGTTTGTGAGGCTCTCTGGAAGCTGCAAGGAGAAATCGACCGCTGGATCCTCCAGTCGGATCGATCGATCGAGTTCACGGTCGCTACGGCGGACCGCGTCGACGAAAGGACGGCAAGGGTCTTTCGGCGTGGAAATCCAGCGAACAAAGGAGAATCGGTCCAGCGGCATTTCTTGACCGCTCTCGAAGCGGCTCCACCTCAACCCTTCGGATCGGGAAGCGGACGCCTTCCATTGGCCGAACGAATTGCCAGCCCTGACAATCCGCTCACTGCACGAGTGTGGGTGAATCGACTGTGGACGCATCTGACTGGCCAAGGCTGGGTGCGAACCCCAAGTGACTTCGGGATTCGAGCAGGGACGCCACCACTGCTTTCCGTACTCGACCAGTGGGCTCTCAGGTTGATCGCGCAGGACTGGGATCTAAAGAAATCGATTCGAGAAATGGTTCTCTCGGCCACCTACAGGCAGAGCATCGAGTCGTCTTTCGAAGCGAAAGGGAATTCGATCGATCCAGCGAATCAGCTGCTCTGGAAGCAGAATCGACGGCGGCTGACTCTGGAGCAGTGGCGAGACAGTTGGCTTGCATGGTCAGGCCAGTTGGTGCGCCGAATCGGCGGGAGATCGGAGGAGTGGTTTCCAAGTAGTGCTGTTCCGCAGCGGCGCAGCATCTACGCAAGAATCGATCGTCAGTTCCTGCCCACCGCGCTTCGCATTTTCGATTTCGCCAATCCAGATCTCCACATCCCGATCCGGTCTGAAACGTCGGTCCCTCAACAGGCTTTGTTCCTTTGGAACCATCCCTGGACCGCCTCGGTCGCTTCACAACTGGAGAAAGAAGCGATTCTTTCAAGCGACGAGGGGGAGCGACTGGGAGATCGATCGATGCAAGCCAGCCCCGAGATTTTGAAATGGTTGCATCGACGGATTTTTCAAAGGGATCCCAGTCGTGAAGAGCTACAGCTGGCCGAGAGGTTCTTCGAAGGTGCAGCAGCGGTTCCGAAAGACGAGTCGACGGAAGCTCAGAAAGCCTGGAGCTATGGTTATGCTCCAATCGATGTGGCAGCGAGACGTTTGGGAGAATTCCAGCCGTTGCCGCATTTCACTGGCACCAGCTGGCAAGGTGGTGGGTCGTACCCAGATGAGAAACTGGGGTGGCTGCAGTTGACTGCCGCCGGAGGGCACCCAGGCAATGATCTTCAGCATGCGATCGTGCGGCGTTGGAAGGCCAGTCAGTCGATGACCATCGACATCGAATCGATCATCTCGCATGAGGTCGCCGAAGGGGACGGAATCCGCGCTTGGGTGATTCATAATGGCAATGGGGTGCTGTTCGAGCAAAGGGTGCATCGGTCGCAATCCGAATGCCGCTTGAAGAGTGTCTCCGTCAACCAAGGCGACACGATCGACTTTGTGGTCGATATCGCCGACACCTTGAACAGCGATCAGCACCTGTGGTCTCCCAAGATCCTGAGAGTCGACTCCAACTCCTTGGAACACAGTACGGTCCGCTGGGAATCGCAGGTCGATTTCCGAGGTCCAGATACTGCTAAATTGACCGCTTTAGCGCAGTGGATTCAGGTCTTGTTGATGTCGAACGAGGCGGCATTCCTCAGGTAGATGCCCCTCTTTCCGTACTCGCAACAGAACCACCCCCTTGGAAGAACGTGAATCTCATTCATCGACGAACGTGCCTCGCTGACAGCCGCTGACGAGCTTCCACCCCATGAGTTGCACGAAGCCTGTGGGGGTGTGACGTTTTCGGCTTTACTTTGCGTGCCTTGGGAAATGCGATCGAGTAAACTGACCGAATCGAGGTGGACGACGTTGGCTCATCCGAAGGTCGCCTACCTGAAGACGGCCAGCTTAACCAACGACGATTCCAGAGGGAGCTATTGGGCCATGATGCGAGGAACGCGGCGGGATCTTTTGCAACGCGGGGGCCTCGGCTTGGGGGCTCTCGGCCTAGCGCATCTGCTGGCTGACGAGCAAGCGGGGGCGGCCAGTTCGCCGTTGGCTGCAAAAAGTCCTCATTTCCTTGGGCGGGCCAAGCGAATTGTTCACTTCTTTCTCAATGGTGGTCCGTCGCATGTCGACACCTTCGACCCCAAGCCAGCGCTGGCAATCTATGCGGGCAAGCCAGTGCCAACCCACCGAACCACTGAGCGGAAGACGGGCGCTGCCTTTCCATCTCCGTTCCGATTTCATCGATATGGAGAGAGCGGGATTGAGGTCAGTGAGATTTTCTCCAAGACGGCTCAGCACATCGATTCGATCGCCGTCATCCGATCGATGTACGCGCAAGTTCCCAACCATGAACCCTCTTTGATGCTGATGAACTGCGGTGATTCGGTCCAGCCTCGCCCAAGTGTTGGAGCTTGGACCTTATACGGCCTGGGTACCGAGAACCAGAACCTACCGGGTTTCGTCGCCTTGTGTCCCGGGGGGTATCCGATCAAGGACGCAGAAAATTGGCAAAGTGGCTTTCTCCCCGGAGTCTATCAAGGGACATGGGTAGATCCTCAGCATCGAACGGTCGAAAAACTGATCGAGAACATTCGAAGTCCCCACGCGCGTCCCGAGGATCAGCTAAGGCAGCTTGAAACGCTGCGGGCGCTGGAGGCGTTGCAGCAAGGGGATGGCGTCGATGAACGGCTGGAAGCGCGGGTGCAGAGTTTTGAGCTGGCCTTTCGGATGCAGATGGAGGCGTCGGAGGCTTTTGATGTCAGTCTAGAGACGCAGCGGACGCTGGAAATGTATGGCGACTCGGTGCACGGGAGGCAAACCCTGATCGCTCGTCGGCTTCTAGAACGAGGGGTGCGGTATGTGCAGTTGTGGCATGGGGCCGGCCAGCCTTGGGACAACCACGCGCAGATCGAATCGAACCACCGCACCTTGGCTCAGCAGATCGACGGCCCGATCGCAGCTCTCTTGACTGACCTGAAGCAACGTGGCATGTTCGAAGACACATTGGTGCTGTGGGGGGGCGAATTCGGGCGGACGCCGACTGTTGAGCTGTCGGCCGATGGGAAGGTGCAGTATGGCCGCGACCACAATCACTATGGGTTTTCCGTTTGGATGGCTGGAGGCGGGGTGCGGGGTGGCACGGTGCATGGTGCGACCGACGAATTTGGATTCGGGGCGCAGGTAGACCCTACCAGCGTCCATGACCTGCATGCCACCATGCTGCATCTTCTGGGGTTCGATCACAAACGGTTGACCTACCGTTACGCCGGTCGCGATTTCCGGTTGACCGATGTTCATGGCGAAGTGATCCGTTCGATCGTCTCTTGATGTCGCGACATACTTGCGGCTTCGATCGGCCAACCATTGTCCCTTTTCGTCGATCGAAGTTGGAATCATTTTCGCCCCCTGACTTACGAAATTCCGAGGCATCGAGAAGGAGCCAAATGCATGTGGGATCGTTCTGGACGGATCGGTTGCGCACTACTGTTTGCTATGGTCATCCAGTCATCTGGATCGGCTGAGACGACAGGAGCGGATGGAAAGCGGCCGCTGGTTTTCGTGATCACCGGCGAAAGCAATTCCGGTGGCGTGGGACTGAACAGCGATGCGACGACTGTGGAGCTTCAGCCACGCAGTTCGGTTCTGATTCTCGATCTAGAAGCCGATGGAATGCCGTTGGTGCCAATGCAATTAGGAAAGAACAATCTCCGCAAGCATGTGGGGCTGGAGAACTACTACGACAAATACCATGGCCTGGAAAACGAATTGGCCAATGCAGCGGAGGGAGGAGTCCTTCGCGATCGAAGCCCTTTGTATCTTGTGAAAACTGGACACGGTGGGTCGACCATCGCCCAGTGGCATCCAGATGCGTCGACCGGATATTGGCGGCAGTTTGTGCAGCGGACCGATGCGGTCAAGAAACAATTGGATGGGGAGTTGGAGTGGGTGGTCTGGATGAGCCTAGGGATCAACGATGCGATTGCCGGGACCGATCCGGATACCTGGCAGCAGCAGGTCGCCGAGCATCTTGGAAGGATCCAGCAGCAATTGCCCGGGGCAAGAGTGGTGATGACAGAATTTCAGTCGATGGGGTATCCGGAAACCAATCGGCGGATCCGTCGACTGGCTGAGGATTTGCCACAAGTGGAGTCAGTTGAGACGACGGGGGTGCCGTTGAGCGACGCGAATCATTGGGGCTATCAGGGGCTCAAGCAAGTCGCGCAGCGCCTGCTGCAGAAGTCGTTTCGCAAAGGCGAATGAATACCCTGAATAGCCCTTCGGCGAACCAACCAGTTGAAGTGGTCAGCGTTTCGAATACGGGGTTCCCAAACGCTCGAGTGCCCAATGCATTGGTCCATACCAAAGTCGCTTTCGGAAAGGTGGATGTCGTGAATAGGACACAATGGAATTAGTACGCCACCCAGGAGCTCGCAGATTCGCTCAGGCGTGATGGCATTCGGTGCCCTCGTTGCCAACATCAGACGCAAGAGATGGATGTCTATCTAGAAGAATTCCGATTTCACTGCCGCCTCTGCGGATCGGATTTCTCACCAGCCGACTTCCATGCGGCATCACGAAGGTCACCCAAGACGGGGCTTTCGACGCTCTACCGGCCAATTGGAGAAAAGGAACTTGCGAAGATCGCGCAGGCGGGTTTTACCGAATTCCCACCGCGAGTCCAGTGGCAGCCGATTTTTTATCCAGTGCTGACGCAGGACTATGCCGATGCTATCGCTCGGGACTGGAACTCGACCGACCCAGATCACAATTTCGTTGGCTATGTCACTCGTTTTCAGATACGCAATGAGTTTCTCACCCATTACGAAATCCAGGCGGTAGCCGACAAGATGACGCTGGAGTACTGGATTCCAGCCGAAGACCTGGATGAGTTCAATCGTCATCTTGTCGGCAAAAATTGAAGTCATCGCGGAATTCAGGAACGGGAAGCTGGTGCCCTCCACGACACCCTGAAGACCATCGGAAACCAGGGCGCGAGCTATTTGCTGGGACGCCGGTTTCGCGATTTTTGGAACGATTGTGAGATCAGGTGCGTGAAGCCATTGGAGAGAAATTGGAGCCAATGAGCATGGGAAATCGATCGATCTGTTTTCTGGTCCTTTGGTTTGCGTTCGGATGCCAACCCGCACCGCCCGTCGCAGGACATGCGGCAGATGAACTTCTCCGGGGGATCGTTCTTCGCAAGGAATGGACGAAGTCATTGGAGTCATTCCAAGCCGGTGGAAGTGACTATTTCGTGTTGAAGTTGACGGGAGAGGCGATACCACTGGAGGACCATTCGGCTAGCGAAGGGGTCATCCTACTTGCATCGTCCGAGGTGGGGGTAGATCGCTTGAGTGGGTTGGTGAATCGGGAGGTGGTATGTCGCGGCAGGTATGTCCGAGGTCAGCGACATACCGTTGCTGCCGATTCCATGGAGCAGGTACCTGTGGGTTCCAGCGATGAGCTTCAAGGACATTCGATCGCTCCAATCATTGGGGCTGGCTTTCAAGTGCGTTCGATCGAGCCGGTATCAACCCAACAGGGCACAGCATCATCTTCCAGTTCAGAGAAGCACCATGACATTGGAAACGAGTAGGCTGGAATTGAGCCGCCGCTGAGTTGCGTTCGCACTTGGGAGGGGCAGCTTGGTGCCAACCCGGCCGAATGCTAATCGACTGGTCCATGGCGAGATTGATTTGACTTTTCGTTGAGGATCGGTCTTATTGTTTTCTTCTTGTCGCTTCTTCTGTGAGGTTTTCATGATGGCGATCGAAGTTTCATGCCCGGGTTGCCTTAAGGCCTATCGGTTGAAAGAGGAGCTAGCGGGAAAAACGGTCCGCTGCCCGGCGTGCCAGGAAGTTATGAAGGTACCCACACCTTCCAATGGGGAGGCATGGGATGACCTGACGCCGCAGGCTATGCGGAAAGATGGGCGAACGCTTGGTCGGAAACAGAGGGACTACACCCATCTTTCCTGTGGTGGTTCGACAACGGTCGATGGACCTGAGTTCCAGGCGCTTGCAGACCCGCTTGCAGGAATGGTCGCTACGTACTGTGCAACCTGCGATGAAGCTTTTCCGATCGTACAATTTGTTTGGACCGACACTCAGGAGAAAATTTCAGACTACTACGATCGGTACCAAAACATGGGAGCCGCGTGGCAGAACCTGCTTGTCTCACGTACTGGAATGTACCTGTTAGCAGCTGTCCCTTTTTTGCTCGGTGTTCTTGGCTTTCTTGTCGTCAAGAATCGCTGGTGCATTCCTGCTGGGTTGCTGATGGGGCTGATCGTGATTGCCCTGCATACCGTACTGCTGGGGCCTATCATCCTCAAGCAAGTGGTGGGAACCAGTGATCCAAGGGAGCTCAATTAGAATCACTCCAAGATTAGCTTCAACCTTTCCATGTAACCACTGGATTTGAGCTATTTCTTCTAGCAGCACATAAGCCTTTCAGGAGTGAGTCGACGATCCGCATGGTGCGACCTGGACCGAGAAGGGGCTGAGATCGTTGATCTTTGTTCCACTGCTTTCCTGTGCCTGAGAAATTGCCTCTTCGTGACGCCGCTAGGAGTCACAGGGGGACGAAAAAAATGATCAAGTGAAAGGCTTCGCAAATCGCAGCATCGGTAAGTCCCTCAGATTGGTACGCGTCAATACGCGACGCAATGAACATCCCAATGGCATGGCGATCAAGTATCAAGCTGACTTGATTCCCGCTCGGTTCCATCAGTGGCGTTCGCATCGACAGATCGAATCGAGCTGCGCCAACGGATCTGATATCCGCAATCGATTTCGCAATCTATTTTTCGTGGGAAGTGGCCTGAGGTGGAAGCCAACGCGAAAGAGAGTGTCTCTCGTCACCCAGCACCTCGCAAAAAGCCTTGCATTTGGTGGTGATCGTTCCATCGGATGCAGGCAGGCAAGTGCTTCTTGTTCGGACATCGGAAGCGGTTTTCGTACTTTCTGAGATGTGGCTGGCGATCACAGGAAGGTACTTCGTTGGAGTTTATGGAGGAAAGGGAAAACGAGCAAATGAGAAGGGACTACGATATAGTTGAAACCTAGGGATGCAACGGCACTGCCTGAAGCAGTTGTCGTTAGCTTTGTGTGAGTCTGTGGTGAGGAACTTTGAGGCGGCCAGTGATTTCTTTGAGGCGACTGACGCAATCCGGTTTGCTCTATCCGGCCATCGGCTTCCTTCATGGCGCGATGCTGACGGCGATGTTGTTTCTCTGGATGATGTCGTCTTACGACGATGGACTCTACGATCAGATCATGGCGCTCACGATCGAAAGCGGCATGGATGAAGAGCAGAAGGTTTTTGCCCTGATGCATAAGACCAACCAACTGCTCAAGCCGCGGTCCGAGCTTTTTGGAGGTGGAGAGTACATCAACTGGCGGGACACCTTTTTTCGATCAGGAGATATGCAGCTGATCGATGCGAAAGGTTCCTGCGGTAGTCATACCCATGTGCTGGCAAGGTTACTGCAGCGAGCTGGAATCGAGATTCGAATCGCTCAGATGAAATGCGGAGATATCTGGGGGGCGCATATTCTGCTGGAGGCAAAAGTCGATGGGAAGTGGGCGACTCTAGATCCCTTCTATGATCTCTCCTTCCGCAAGGAGGATGGAAGGCTGGCAAGCTTTCAAGAGGTGAAGGGGAACTGGGATTACTTCAAGAGTCAGGTCCCAGCGAATTACAATCCGCTATACACCTATGAAGACGTTAGGTACACCAACTGGACCAAGGTGCCAGTGTTGATGCCGACGATCAAGAGTGTCCTGCGATGGTTCATGGGGTCGGAAGTCGAGAATCTTTCGATCCGATCGCTTGTTCTGAACCTGTACAAAGCCTACCTCGCGATCATGGCGGGGTGCTACCTGCTATTGGTTTTGTTCACCACCCTTGTCCTATCGGCTCGTTCATCCCAGCCGAGTCTGCATGGCAATCGTCCAGGCAACGTTGCCGAAGTCATCCGAAGGCCGGAAGTGCCTCAGCAACTGACTCGGTAAATGCCCATTTGGGGCTCGATCGAACCAGAGACCGCGTTGGGCTGTGATGGGGTCCCAGTTGGGCTTTGATGTGGCGCGATCTGCGCCGGCCCAACAATGGAATTTCGTCCGCACGATAGGCCACGACATCAGAAAAGTAACTTTCGCCAGCACGTTTTCAACGGCAAATCGAGGCATCGATCGTTATATTGCCTGCGCGGCAGTCAGTAAGCCACAATAAGTTCTGAAGAGCCGCAGGAATAGCGGATCGATTTTTGGCTTGACATTCGTTTTACTTGGGGCTGTACCTGGGGTTCCTGCTGATTCTATCCAAGAGATCTGAAGGAGGTTCAGATGGTCAAGGTAGTCGACAACACGGGCGGCTTTTTTTCATCTTTTGATCCTCCCACCGTTCCCAAGATTGGAAGGCCTGAGGTTCGAGTCGCCTTCGGTGCTACCTTGCTGGACGGGAGGTATCGAATTTCAGTTGCTGGCACCAACATATGGCCTGGCCTTCCGTGGGTGATTTCGCCTATTGCAAGTGATAGTGCCGGTTTTTCGATCGACCGCGGTCAGTCCTATGGCGTCAGTGATTTTGGTCAGGTGGCCTTTCGTGTTACTCAGCCAACGGTGTATGAGATCTGGCGAGGCGATATGTCCGGTGGAATCATCAATATCGATTGGGCACCGGTCAGTGGAGGGCCCGCCTATGGTCCAGTGGCGATCAATATGCTTGGCGGGGTTGCGTTCATTAAGACGACAACGACTGGATCGTCGACTCGATCGTCGGAGTTGTGGTTGAGCGATTTCAGGGGTGTCGCGCGAGCGGTCCTGACGACGGGCGACAGAGTCTTTGGCGCGCCCGTGTCCGAAAGTTGGGGTGATCAGATCATCCATGGATTCAATGGGTTTGAACCGATGCTGGATGATATGAATCGGGTGGCTGCGATCGGTGGTGTCAATGGTGGAGCGTTTTCGGGAATTTTGATGCCGAGGCGAGTTCGTTCCGGGGAAGAGAGATCTGGGGTGAACATGATATTTGAAAGCGTCGGGGGATCGTGTAAACATACTGGAAAGATAGGAGTTCGAGGGCAGGTTGCGTACAACCTGACAAAAAGGGACAGTACGACGCAAATCGTGCTGAGCGATGGGCGAACCGCACGGGATCGTTCCAGTGGCTTGGCTGCACTCTTCAATCCCAATCAGATGTTGATTGGCGGGATCGATCGTAACGGGACGGTGGTCTACTACCACGAGGCAGGGTTGGCAGCTTTCGCGCACGATGGGACGACGTTGACGACGATCGCCAATACGAGTGCACCGATCGTGCCTGGGATCACGCTGAGCCTTATCCACCATGTGACGACCAATCGGACCGGCGCTTGGTCGCTTTTGGGGAGTTATGGAGCTGGCAATAAAGCGATTTTTGTCGGGCGCCGTTCGGTGCCGATGATGCGACTATTTGGGACAGGTGATTCCCTGGATGGTTCGAGGATTCAGGATTTTCGAGTCGTTCATCCCAACTTGACCAATGCATCGTATTTGGGTGAGCGCAGCGGGACGAATCACTTGGCGTTTGCGTATGATCTCGAAGATGGCCGTCGGGGGATCGAGTATTTGGATTTCGTCGTCTAGTGGTCATCCGGGAAGTGGAGATAGGCGGTTGTGGCCTTCGATGGGGAGATGTCAAGTTCCCCTCTGGATACGACGGCTCCTCCATGTGCGAAAGCACGAATCGGATTGGGTGTCTTCATGCCTGTGGCATGGCCGTCCCTGCCATGCGATCTTCATATCAGCGGTAGCCACCATCGCCAGATGGTGGATTGGCTAAATGGATGACTTGTGTAGCACTCCACCGCGTGGCCGCGGTGGCCCGTGCCTGCGGTAGCCACCATCGCCAGATGGTGGATGTATTTGTGCCAAGACCAGAACGGTTGTGATCGATCCGGTAGGTTGGTCCATCGATAGTTTCCACTTCGCGTCATTTGGCAGTGAACGATCCTGCTCGCGGCATGGCCGTCCCGGCGATGCTTTGCCTGATTTCCGAGCTGCAGCAGGGATTTGTTGAAGGATTCGTCAGCCGAAGTAGCCGTGCAGGTACCACGTGTGGTTTCGGCGATCGAGATAGACCCACCACCAGTCGCCATGATCGAGTTCGATGCGATAGTAATCGCGTTGGATGGAATCGCCTTCCCACCAGCCTGTTTCGATACGTTCGGGACCGCGGGCCTGGTGTACCTTTCGGGAGGGTTGGTGACCAAGCTGGAAGGTGTGGGGAAGGTCTTGGCTGGAAGGGGGGCTGGTGGTTAGTGGCAGCGGCATGGAGAGCAGTTGGATTGGTCGGCGTAGCGGCTGCGTCTCCTGCGGTTCGGCTCGCCATCGCGTCTGATAGTTGGCGGTAGGAAGCGGCTTGGTTCCCTTGGTCTGGATCGATTGGGAGTGCGAACGGCTTCGTTTAGAATAGGTTCGCAGCGTTCCGGTGATGGGGTTCCAGCGGCAGGCCTGTTCCGGCAGGGGATCGGTCTGAAGGATGCCCTGCACCACCGCTTGGCGTCCCAGTCGGTTGCTGAGTCGATCGAGCAGTGGGGCGATATTTTCCTGCTGGGGCGTGGTGTCCTGGTCGAAAAAAAGTGTTTGATGCCATCGGATCGTTGTTCGCAAAGCGGCTTGCAGGTGGACCTGAGTGATCGCCGGCGGGGAGCCAGTGGCGATTGATTTCCATTTGGTTTCGCATTGCTGAAGCAGCAGGGGCCGGAGGTAGTTGGGGTCGGCGGAAGGGCGGAAGAGGTTGAGCGTCCAGAGGAGATCGGGGCCTTCCTGCATCGTCAGTCGAGCGATCCAGCGCAAGCCTCCTTCGGATCGTTCCTGGAGGCGCAGGCAGATCTGTTCCAGCAGTTGAGCTAGGATCTGTTCGATCCAGTCGATGCGGTCGATCGGGATTTCCAGCGGCTGGCAGGCCGACCAATCCTGGCTTGGGGTGATACCGGTGATCGATTCGTCGATGTGCCCCAGGAGTTGATCGATCTTGCGAATGATTCCGGGTCCGAGGCGTTGGGCGAGGGCGGAGCGAGGGAGTTGTAGGAGGTGGTGGAGGCGTGAGATTCCCAGGCGGCGCAGGGTGTGGGCGGTTGGCTGATCGATGCGAAGGGCAGTGACGGGGAGTCGATCGAGCCATTGGGGGAGGCTGCAGGAGTCGGTGATCCAGGGGGGCGTTTCGCCTGGAATGTCGAGCCAGGAGGCGGTGCCGGTTTGATTCTGGCGCAGTAGGACCTGCGCCAGCGGAGCGATTGGCATGCCTTGTGCGATGGCCCAGGCAGCGGCCAGGGAGTCGGCGATGGCGATGCGGGCTACCAGCTGTTGGGACTGAAGCCAGTGGAGGATTTGCCGAGCCATTTCCTGTTCGCTGCCGAACCAGCGTCCCAGGTGAGTTGCTTCCATCAGCAGTGCCTGGGGTTGGTGCAAACTGCGAATCGCCCAAGGCTTCTCTTCCAGCGATTCTAGTGCCACGGTTGGGCTGAACTGCTGAGCGGCTTGGGCCAGCTCCTCCAACGCCTCGCGATCTGCATCGGGATCAAGCTGTCCCAGCAGGAGGTTGTTAGGTGGGGCTGTGGTGTTGAGTCGCGGGGAGTCTTGGGTGGGGTGGGAAGGTTTCGTGGTGGGAAGAGTGGCGATTCCCAGCGAGAGAGCCTGGCTGGTCGACATGCCAGGGAGAATTCCTTGTTGGCGAGCGATGGAGCTGGCGGCGGCGATGCGCCAACCGCGTCGCGGGTCGCGCTGCTGTAGTGCGAAGGGATGGCCAATGCACTGCGGATGATGATGCAGCCATCTCTGGCAAGGCCAGTTGGGCAACCAGATGCAGGCGATGCGTCGCACCATCGAACGATCTCCGATCGACCCGTTGATCTCTTTTCAGGCAGCTTTTTCAGGCCACTGTGCGGTGGGGTCGAGCAGATTGATCGTTGCTACGGCCCCTCCCCTGCCCTTGGGACATCGCAACAGCCGAAGCTGGCTCCATCGCCCTCGACTGGATGGATCGGCACTGTGTTGGCTGGTTTCCTTAGGACAGGAGGTGATTTGCCATTGCACTTGAGCCCAGCTGGGGGTGCGTTGCGGATGAGCTGAGGGGGAGCGGATGAGCAGTCCCAGGCCTCCGCCATGTTCGACCGACAGTTGCCATCGCCTAGCCATGCGGTCGTCTCGCGTATGGACTTCCGCGATCACAGCACCGACAGCAGGGGTACGCAGCGATTGATCGATTGCCCATTCGCATTCACGATCATCACGGCATCGAACCACCACCAGCGATTCGATCGGCACTCGAAGCGATGCGATGGCGGGCGGATAAAAAAGAGGTTGCTTTTCCACCACCACGGCATAGCGTCCACCGCGGAGGGCATGGAGCACGGAATGCCAGGCGATCCACCAGCGTCCATCTGCGGGCCCGGAGCCGAAGAGATCGACCAAGCTTCCCTCCTCGTAGCCTCCACCAGGCAGCACCAGATCCAAAGCGGCAAAACCACTGGAGATCTTCTGCCGAGTGGTTTGGCTGCTGTGAGCCAGCTGGAGGGTGCCTCGGAGCTGTTCGGTGATCTGCCTGGCAAGCCACCGTCCGGATGGTGGGTGGAGTTGCTCCTGTGGACTGCTTTCGGGTGATTCCTGGTCGATCGTCAGCATCATGGCGGTGCCTGCCTGGCGGGATGGGGTTCGAAAAGCCATCGTTCACCTTGGATAACTATACAAACGTATAATTTCTGTATCGTACTTCGTCAACCAATAAAGCCAGCATTTCTCAGGGCGTTTTTTCGGATGCCAAGAATCCCTGGGCTCAGGGGAGGGTCCGTGGCCGATGGGAGAGGAGGCTAGGCTTGGAGAATGACACGGATGGTCCTTGAAGAGAAAATTTTCTTCAAAATTCTTATCTTTTGCAGGCTTTCCAGGTGAGGAAAAAATCGCTGGAAGTGGACGCATGCAACGCGGGGAGGGATGATCGAATCGCCGAACCGCCGGTTCACAGGGCACTAGGTTGAGCCATTGGTAGATGGGGACATCTGTCTCCTATCGAAGCTAGTTTTCGCCTCCTTGAAGCGAAACGGAAAAGCAAGCGTTTGTGGGGTTGGAACATGGGGTGAAGGTTCCGTCGATGGGCAGCTATTTCAGGACGGCAATCTGTCTGGAGGTCGAATGCGATGGGGAGGGATCGGCATGAAGATTACTTGTCGGGAGTCTCTGTGGGGCTTCGCGAGAGATTGGAGATGATTCAGAAGTTGGTGGAAGAGACAATTCCGGAGGCGCAGCATTGCATCGGATACCGAATGCCAGCGTTTCGGGCCGAGCGGATCTTCATTTACTTTGCTTCTTTTCGGAACCACATTGGCGTCTATCCTCCGGTGACCAAAGACCTTTCATTGATTCAGGAGTTGGCCAGATACCGTGGCCCCAAGGGGAATCTCTCCTTTCCGCACCGAGAGGATCTGCCAACGGAATTGCTGGTTCGGGTGATCCGAGCGTTGCATCGGGAGTATGGATGAAGATTGCTTGAGTGGCGGAAGTCGGTCGCCACGCATCGCTAGCACTCGCCGATTCCAAAAGGTGCCACCCACCGATTGCGCACGCTTGCGGTAGCCACCATCGCCAGATGGTGGATGAGCTGATTGGACAGCAATGATAAGGAGCCACCCCCCTGGTCGTTTGCTGTCATTCAAAAGGTGCCACCCACCGATTCCAAAAGGTGCCACCCACCAATTCCAAAAGTTGCCACCCACCGATTGCGCACTGATGCTAGACCACGCGTACTCCAAACGCAGTGCGAGCGTGCTGCCTGTTGGGAATGGCAGCATCATTTTGCAGCGGACGGACTTGGGACGGATTGCCAACTGCTGGGCCGAAACGGCCATGTAATGGGTAGTTGAAAAGTTGGATAACAAAGAGTTAACGATTGAGTACCGCAGGGCGGGGAGCTAGCGGGGCTGCTGGTGCATTCTTAGGGCAGAAAGGAGGAGGCGAAGGCAGTGGCGGACGGAATGCCGACATTGACTTGGAAGCTGTGGATTTCCTACCAGTCGCTTTGGGAAGTCAGTGGCTTTGGAGGAAACCGTTGGATGGACGTTGCCAGGGGACTGCTGTTGCTGCTCGTGCTGGGATCGGCTGGATGCGTGCGGCATCCGATGATCACTGTGTGGCAACCTGCGCAGGGTGGCCAAGCGATTCATCGGGTGGTTTTGACGTCCCCGGTGGGGCGTGACGAGCTGACGGGGCCGTTGATGGCGGCGATGGAGCGGGAGCAGCCGCCGCGGGACTATCCGCTTCGCATCATGGATTTGGCATCCTTAGCACCGTATCAGCAAGTGCAGCTGGCAAGCTACGATGGTCGCCCGAATGACCTTGCGATCCTCGATGCGGCAAGGCGTGCAGGGCTGGAGGCAGCGATCCACGGGGAGATTGTGTACGAGCGGATGGAGGTAGCTGAGGAGCGGCGGTGGTGGCGTCGCAAGGCGCCGGAGCGATTGACGATGATGTGGCGGGTGGTTGATGTCACCACAGGCCAAACGACAGCTCAGCAAGCCATCGCAGTCGATCGCAATCAGGCGGTGCGGTCCTATCCAGACCTAAAGGAGTTATCCAAGGTCGATGGCCCTCAAGCCGTCTACATCGCAGCGGCTCGCGATTCCTGGAAGTGGATTGCACCTCATTTGGGGAAAGATCGAGCTCCGTTGGCGCAGGCCGGTTGGCTCCCTGGCCTACCCCAAATGCTTCGCGCCGAAACCATGGCCAAGCAAGGGGATTGGGCGGGGGCTGAGCAGCAGTGGCGCGAGGTGGTGGAGCGTCATCCGTGGCATGGTGCGGCTTGGCACAACCTAGCGATTGCGGGTGTGGCGCGAGCCGACTTTGAGGAGGCTCAACGCTGCCTCGAGAACGCCAACGAGGGATGGTGGTTGGGCATCCCGAAGCGAGACAGTGGCGTGTGGGTGGAACGCAAGCAACGAGACTACCATCGGATTTTCGCGCTGCCGGATCCACCAAGCGGTTGGCGTTACCCCGAGCCGGAGGTTTATCAGGCCGCCTATGCGATACCTTCCTCTGCGCCCCCGCAGGACATCGACCAGCTACCTTGGTGGACAGCCATCCCATTGGCAAAACCTCCCGGATGGACTTGGAGAGCCTGGTTGACTCAGCCATTGATCCTATGAGCCATCCGTGGTGGTGTGAGAGCGAAGCGGTGGGGGGCTGAGTGATGCGTTGACAGAAAAGTGGACAAAATCTAAGCTGGGATCGGTGATTTTGTTGATTCCTTCGAGAGCCTGAGCGATGGTTTGCCGATTTCCAGCAGGAAAGATTGCGATTTGGATTCCCAGGGGTGGCCTTTGGGGGTGAGGTACTGGCGACCATAGACCACATCGATGCAACCCCCGCAGCGATCCAGCTGATGGGGGTTTTTTGTTGGTCTTTGGGTGTGGAGTCGCATCCTGTTGTCCCACAGTGCATCCAATCCAATTTTCCAGCGGTGGTAGTAACCGAGTTTCTAGCAAAGGATCGACGTTTCCTCCAAGGCAAATCGTTGAGCCTCCGTCCCTTTCAGAATCTGTTGGATTTCTCAAGCGAATTGAAAATGAAAACGATCTCAATCTACGACACCACTTTGCGCGACGGAACTCAGGCGGAAGGAGTCAGTCTTTCGCTGCTCGATAAGATCCATATTGCGCAGCGGTTGGCAGAGATCGGAATCGACTTGATCGAAGGAGGCTTTCCATACTCCAATCCGAAGGATCAGGAGTTCTTTCAGAGGCTGCGAGGAACTCCTCTCCATGGGGCACGCCTGTGCGCTTTCGGCATGACGCGTCGGCGTGGCGTTGTGGCTTCCGAGGATCCTGGCCTGCGGGCGCTGGTTGCCGCAGAGACTCCCTGCATCACCGTGGTAGGGAAATCCTGGGATTACCATGCGACCGATGTCTTAGGTGTCAGCCTCGAAGAGAACCTAGCGATGATTGGAGAGAGTGTCGAGTATCTGGCGCGGCATGCAGAGGTGGTGTACGATGCCGAGCATTTCTTTGACGGTTACCGAGCGAATGCCGAGCATGCGCTGGCGGCGATTCGGGCGGCCGCGGAGGCGGGGGCAACTTGGGTTGTGCTGTGTGACACCAATGGTGGGTCTTTGCCCGAGCGAGTGGCGGAGGTGGTGAAGGCTGCACGAGCTCATCTTGCCGACTTGCCTGTCCGGTTCGGCATCCATTGCCACAACGACGGCGATTTGGCTACCGCGAACTCCTTGGCTGCGATCGATGCTGGTTGTGAGCAGGTGCAGGGAACCATCAATGGGATTGGTGAGCGGTGCGGCAATGCCGATCTGATTGCGGTCGTCGCCAATCTGGCTTTCAAGAAGGCGGGTTATCAGGTGTTGGGAGGCAAATCGCTGGATCATTGGACGGAGCTGTCGCGATTCGTCTACGAGACGGCCAATTTGCAGCTTCGCAACAACCAACCATTTGTCGGACAAAGCGCCTTTGCGCACAAGGGTGGCATGCATGTCCATGCAGTCAACAAAGCCGCTCACACCTACGAACACCTCGATCCAGCGAAGGTGGGCAACGAGCGGCGGATATTGGTCAGTGAGCTATCGGGGCGATCGAATATTTTGGCGGCGACCAAGCAGTTCACGCTGGAGCCGAAGCAGGTGGAGCAGGTGCTGCAGGAGGTCGTCGAGCGGGAGCACGAAGGATACCAGTATGAGGCAGCGGAGGCATCGTTTGACCTACTGGTGCGGCGCACGTTGGGATGGTTTCAGCCGCATTTTGAGACGATCAAGTATCGGATCGTTGCGGGGAATCGAAATGCAACGCTCCACCATGTCTTCGCCGAAGCGATCTTGAAGATCCGAGTCGGGGAGGAGATCAAGTTTGAGGCGGCCGAAGGACATGGCCCAGTCAACGCCATGGATGCGGTGCTCCGGAAGGCTCTTGCAGATCATTATCGGCCTCTGCAGGAGATGCATTTGGTCGATTACAAGGTGCGCGTTGTCGATGGAAAGGAGGGGACGGCCGCGAAGATTCGCGTCAATATCGAATGCGCTGACGCTCAAGGATCGTGGCGTACGATTGGCGTATCGGAAAATATCATCGAAGCCAGTTGGCTGGCCATGACCGACGCGGTCGAATACATCCTACATCGCGAAACGATCCCTCCAGCCGCATGCTTGACCCACTGATGGCTTCGATCGCCTCCTTTTCGATTCCTTTGTTTCCTCTTGATGATGGTTCGGATACTTGGCTATGGCGCACGAAATACCCAATCGCTTCGATTTTGCTACGCAAGCTGGCCTGGTGTATCAGGCGTGGGAGCGCGACGGCTGCTTCCATGCCGAGGTCGATCATGCGAAGAAACCCTTCGCGATTGTGATCCCGCCTCCCAATGTGACCGGCGCCTTGCATCTGGGTCATGCGCTCAACAACACCCTGCAGGATATTCAGGTGCGATGGCATCGGATGATGGGCGATGCGACGCTTTGGATGCCAGGGACGGACCACGCCGGCATTGCGACGCAGGCGAGAGTGGAGCAGCGGTTGAGGGAAACGGAGAACCTGACGCGTCATGACTTGGGCCGCCAAAAGTTGATCGAGCGGATTTGGCAGTGGAAGGATCAGTACGAGACGAGGATACTCAGCCAGCTGAAAGCCATGGGGTGCAGTTGCGACTGGCGAAGGACCCGTTTCACGCTGGACCCTATCTGCGCTCGAGCGGTCCGGACGACATTTTTCGATCTCTTCAGGAAGTCCTGGATCTATCGCGGAAAGAAGCTGGTCAATTGGGATACTTTTCTTCAAACCGCTGTTAGCGATGACGAAGTCTTTCATGAGACAGTGCCGGGGCATTTCTATCACCTCCGCTATCCGATCGATGCGCCGAAGCCTGGCGAGCCGACGGAGGTGGTGGTAGCGACGACGCGTCCCGAAACCATGCTGGGGGATACGGCAGTCGCCGTGCATCCAGACCCAGCCAAAGCGCTGGAGGAGGCCGAGCGATTGTTGGAGGAGAAGTTGCAGTCGGCAGCTGCCAAGGATCGTGAGTCGCTGGAATCTCAACTTGCGGATCTTCGAACGAGGAAGGTCGAAAGGTTGCCCGAGCTGTTGACGCTGGCGGCGATGGCCAAGCGTGGAGCACTCATCCAGCTGCCACTGACCGGCCGCAAGATCCCCCTAGTGGCCGATCCCTGGGCCAAGCCAGAACTGGGGAGTGGTTGCGTGAAAATCACCCCCGCGCACGACCCAAACGACTATGAAGTCGCACAGCGCTGCCGATTGCCGATGCTCAATATCCTTCAGCCCGATGGAAGGATCATCGAACCAACAGGGCGTTTCAGCGGCCTGAAAATTCCTGAGGCTCGTCGAGCCGTGGTGGCGGCGATGGAGGCGGAAGGGCTTCTAGATCGCGTCGAGGACCGGATGATCGAGCTGGCGCATTCGGATCGAAGCAACACGCCGATTGAGCCGTATCTTGCGGATCAGTGGTTTGTCGCTATGCAGACCTTGGCTCAAACAGCCATCGACGCCGTGAAGACGGGGCAGGTGCAGATCCTTCCCACGCGGTATGCCGATGGGTATCTCGATTGGCTTTCGGAAAAACGGGATTGGCCTGTCGGAAGGCAGCTTTGGTGGGGGCATCAAATCCCCATCTGGTCGCGAATCGCCAAGACGCCCGAGGAGTGTGAAGCTTGGCAACGCCAATGGGAATCGACCGAGGAAGCGAAGGAAGGACTTTTGTGCGCGCGGATGGAGTCCCCTGCGACGCTGCATGTCTGCATCCGCGATGAAGATCGCCATCTGGAGGCTCGACTGGAAGCCGATGGCTTTACGCGACAGGAGGATGTGCTCGATACCTGGTTCAGTTCGGCACTCTGGCCCCACTCGACTATGGGATGGCCCGACAAGACGCCCGAGTTGGACTACTTCTATCCGACTTCCACGCTCATCACCAGCCGCGACATCATCACCCTCTGGGTGGCTCGCATGGTCCTCATGGGAATCAATAACGTTGGGAAAGTTCCGTTCCACCAAGTCTATATCCACCCGAAGATCTTGGATGGCTATGGCGAGACGATGTCCAAGAGCAAGGGCAATGGCGTGGATCCGATCGACGTCATCGACAAGTTTGGGCCCGATGCGCTGAGGTTTGGTTTGGCCAAGCTGGCAACGGAAACCCAGGATATTCGAATGCCGGTCCAGTTCGAATGCCCTCATTGCCAAGCGGCGATTCCCCAGACGAAAGAGAATCGGCAGAAGCCACGGATCCGGTGCGATCAGTGCAAGAATGATTTCGCGACGCAGTGGGCGGAGAAGGAAGAGGATCTACAGCTTCCCAAAGGCCCCGTGCTAAGCAAGCTCTTTGAAGAAGGTCGTAACTTTGTCAACAAGCTATGGAATGCATCCAGATTCGTCTTGATGAACCTGGAGGGTTACAGCGGCCAAGGGGTGGATCGAGCCATTTTGCCGCTGGAAGATCGCTGGATCCTCTCTCGTCTCTCCACCGTCATCGTTCGCGTTTCCGATCATCTTCGTCATTTTCGTTATGCGGATGCCTCCCGCGAGCTATATCAGTTTGCTTGGGATGATTACTGCAGCTTCTACTTGGAAATCGCGAAGCCACGACTTCAGGATCCAGCGGCCAAGCCAGTAGTTCAAAGCGTTCTTGCGTATACGCTCGATGCGCTGCTACGACTGCTGCATCCGATCATTCCCTTTGTCACCGAATCGATTTGGCAGCAATGGCGTCAGGTTGGCCCCGCTGGCGACAGTCGCTTGGCAGGGAAGCAGTGGTTGATGCTGAGAGATTGGCCGCTGGATGAAGGCCAGGACAGTGATGGAGAGATTGAGCGGCAGTTTTCGGTCTTCGCTGCGCTGGTTGGGTCTTTGCGCGAGATTCGGTCGCGTCAGAATATCGCCCCCAAGACAACGATGCGGTACCAAGTCGCATGCTCCAGAGAAATCAGGCAGCTTCTTCAGCCGATGGAGAAGTTTGTGCAGCGTATGGCCAATGCCGAGTCCGATGGTTGGGGCCCGGATATCCAGCCACCTCCTCTGGCCGCGCAAGATCGAACGGAGTCTTTTTCCGTCTATGTGGATTTGGCCGATCAGATTGATGTGCAGGCTGAACTGCTGAAGAATCAGAAGCTTCTTGAGCAATTGAGCAAGCAGATTGCAGGCAAGCAGAATCTGCTGGGCAATCCGAATTTTGTTCAGAAGGCCAAACCGGAAAAGGTGGAGGAGGAGAAGCGGTCACTGGAAGAACTGCAGCGGCAGTGCGAGGCGGTGGAGCGGCTGGTGGAGCAGTTGAGGCTTCGAGCGTAGCTGCGAGCAGTCGATCGCCACCGTCACTCTTTCTTGACTTTTCCCGTTTGGAACGACCGAGTCGATGGCCATGCCTCCGTAGTCTTTAGCCTTGGCGAAGGAGATTCGATGGAGAAGGTGGAGCCATTTCAGACGGGTGTCGAGCAGTTGCTGGCTGACCCACAATTGCGTTCTGCAGTTGCTGGTCGCTCGTTGGCTTACCTTGGCCATGCGGCTTCCGTCTTGGCGGATGGTCGTCATTCTCTGGATGCGCTGGTTTTGTCCCCGGAACTTCGATTTCGTTGTGCGCTGGGTCCCCAGCATGGGATGCGTGGTGAAAAGCAAGACAACATGGTGGAGTCGGACGATTATGTCGATTCCGATTGGGGCTTGCCTGTCTACAGTCTCTACGGAGCTACCAGACGACCGACCTCCGAGATGTTGGAAGGCGTCGATGTAGTTTTGGTGGATCTGCAGGACCTCGGATGTCGGATTTATACCTTTGCAACCACACTCCTTTACGTGATGGAGGAATCCGCCGCTCGAGGCATCGCCGTTTGGGTTCTGGAACGCCCCAACCCTGTGGGCCGTCCGATCGAAGGACTGTCGCTCCAGGCAGGGTGGGAGAGTTTTGTTGGGCACCTGCCAACGCCGATGCGGCATGGGCTGACCCTTGGGGAGTTGGGAAGGTTCCTGATCGAGCGGAAGCGTCTAGACCTGGAGTACCGAGTGGTTGGGATGCAGGGCTGGATGCCCGATGCGGCGCCTGGTTACGGATGGCCCCTCGGGGCTCGTTCTTGGGTCAATCCAAGCCCGAACGCACCCCAGCTGTCGATGGCCAGGTGCTATAGCGGCACAGTGCTTCTTGAGGGGACGCATCTCTCGGAAGGGCGGGGCACGACACGTCCGCTGGAGATGGTTGGAGCACCCGATGTGGATGGTCGACAATGGGTGGATGCCATGCATCGAATGCTGCCCGCATCGTGGTTGGCCGGTTGTATGCTTCGACCCTGCTTTTTCCAGCCGACTTTTCAGAAGCATCAAGGGAAAGTCTGCAGTGGTTTTCAGATCCACTGCGATGGTCCAGATTATCGACACGATCTGTTTCGTCCATTTCGGCTGGTCTCCGGTGCGATTTGGACGCTGCGTCAGTTGCATCCGGACTATCCCATCTGGCGCGATTTTCCTTACGAATACGAAACCGATCGGCTGGCCTTCGATTTGATTTCAGGGAGCGATAGGCTGCGTCGATGGGTGGATGACCCAAGCACCAAGCCAGAAGAATTGGAGATGGTCTTGAGCGAAGAGGAAATGGCATGGCGCGATCTTTCCGACCGATACCGCTCCACCCTGTGACTTGCCTCCCACCAATTTGTTGTCTCATGGCGACAGTTCGCTTCGCACGCAAGCAATTGGCCGGCTATCGCTGAGTGGTAGCCAGTGAAGGGGGGGCGCAAAGAGCGACAGAAGTTTCGATCGGAAAGGAAGGGGCCCCTAACATGGCTGGGTGCCAAGTCAACGGATCTGGGTTTTGGACAGCCGACAAGAGTTGCGAGTGCAGCGATCGGCTTTCTCGATGGAAGGAAGGGAAGTAGACTACCATGGCGGTCGCTAGCGTCGAGCGAGCGAATCGACTCGTCCGCATCAGGGAATCGAGCAGATGATGGAAGACCTACCGACTGTATCTTTTGTGATTCCACATCGTGGACGAGAAGCGATGCTGCGGCAGACTCTTGCTTCGATCGCAGGTCAGCGATACGACCTGAGTCTTCTCGATGTGGCTGTAGTCTCACAGAATGAATCCCTTGCTCCGGAGACACTTGCTGCGGCCGAGGGTGTTTCTTTGCAGGTGATACATCGTCCTGTCGGGGAGAATATCGGCGCCTTGCGGAATTTCGGGGCCAGAGCGACTCGCGGGCAATTCCTGGCTTTTTTGGATGCTGACGTGGACGTAGCGCCCAACTGGATTGTGGCGATGCGGAGCGAACTGTGTGATGTTCCAGGTCGCGGCATGGTTGCTGCGATGCAGCGATCGGCCGATCGACCGCCTGCTGTGGAGGTAGTTCGCACATCCCTTCTGAATTCGGCAAAGGACACGGAAGTGCATTCGCTGGCGGGCGCGAATCTCTTTTTGAAGAGGGAAACTTTCGACAAGGTGGGGGGATTTCCTGAGCACTTGAGGACTTGCGAGGATTCCTACTTCGCCGATCAGGTGCGGCACCATGGGAAGCTATTTTTCAGTTCCCGATCCAGCTTTCTGCATCTTGGAGAAGATCAATCTTTTCTGCAGATGTTCAAGAAGGAGATTTGGCGAGGCCAGTCCAATCTTCGATCGGTGATGGGGCGCAAACTGTCAACAGCGGAATTGCCCAGTCTGGCAGCTCCCATCTGGTATGGTCTTTTTGCGATCGGTGCCGTCGTTGCAATGCCGTGGAGCCTTGGATGGTCCCTTTTGTTCCTAGTTCTGGCGATGGCACCGGTGGCCGCTTATTCCATCAGGTTGCGTCGACGCGCAGGTTCTCACGTCCGATCGATCGACATCTTTCGGTTTTATCTGATCTACATGACCGCTCGATTTTTCGGCATGATCAAGGGTTTTGCCTCTGCAATCCTTGGGAAGCAGTGATCCACGGTCTTTTGCAGCTTGGTTGTTCCAGATAAGGAAGATCAGCCAACGTCAGGGCAAAATGGAATCGGCGAGCGGAGTCTTGCCGGCTTGGAAGAAATCGCCGGCCTATAGAAACGCTATCGAACATTATCGAATCCCGTTCGAATCCTGGAGTCATTGCGGTGCTGTATGGACTGGCAAACCTGGTATGAATCACTGCACAAGCCATCATGGACACCGTCACCCGGGACGATTGGCCTGATTTGGCAGATTTTGTATCCCATCCTTTTTGGAAGTCTTGGTTATCTGATTTGGAAAGCCTTTCAGGGTCGAATCTCTTGGTGGTTGGTCCTGCCGTTTGTGGTCAATCTCGTTTTCAATCTGGCTTTTACCCCGCTGATGTTTGGACTACGGTCATTGGGGTTGGCTGCCTTCGATATCTTGATGGTATGGCTGACCATTGGATGGATGATCGCTGCGGTAGCTAAGCCACTACCGGCAGTCGCGGTGGCCCAGATCCCCTATCTGATCTGGGTATCGATTGCCATGTGGCTTCAGTGGTCGATCTTATGGAGGAATCGTTGACATGCGTTGGCCGAATCCAGTTGGCAATAGAAAGAGCTCCATGACGGCAAAGCCACTGAATCGTTGCGTCTGCCTTTGGCTGTTGCTCATCGGGTGTTGCGGTAGCAGAGCTGAGCTGGCGTGGTCGGCTGGCCCTTCGGATAAACCGCCAGTGAATGTCATTTTGGTGATGGCGGACGATCTTGGGTACGGAGATCTTGGATGTTATGGGGCTCCGGTGATTCGGACCCCAGAGTTGGATCGCATGGCCGGTGAAGGAGTGAGGCTGACTCAATTTCTTTCGGCAGCGGAGGTGTGTACTCCCAGTCGTGCGGCGTTACTGACGGGGCGTTATCCGATTCGTTCGGGTATGTGCGGTGGCCGCCGTGTATTATTTCCGAATTCACGAGGAGGGCTTCCGGAGGCCGAGCTGACGATTGCAGAGCTATTGAAGGAGCGAGGTTACGCGACGGCTCAGATCGGCAAATGGCACTTGGGGATTCATCCTGGTTCGACTCCCAAGGATCAGGGGTTCGACTACCGTTGGGGAATTCCTTACTCGAATGACATGGATGGTCGTGAGGGGTTGCCACCAAGAGCCCCCGGCTTGGAGTCGCCGCCTCGCGATGGTTGGAACGTCCCGCTGCTAAAAGACGAGACGGTGATTGAGCGACCTGCGGACCAGACGACGCTGACGCGCAGGTACACCGATGAAGCGATTTCCTGGATGGAGAAGCACATCGATCAGCCTTACTTCATTTATCTTGCGCATACCTTTCCGCATGTTCCGCTATTTGCGTCGGAAGCGTTTTCGGGAAAAAGTGAGGCGGGAATTTATGGAGATGTGGTGGAGGAGTTGGATCATGAAATGGGGAGGCTGCTGGATGCCGTGCGTCGGTCTCCTGCAGCCGAACGGACCGTGGTGATTTTCACCAGCGATAATGGGCCGTGGAAGGTGATGGGAAACACTGGCGGCAGCTCCGGTCCGCTTCGTGGCGCGAAGGGGAGCACCTGGGAGGGAGGAATGCGAGTCCCTTGCTTGGTATGGTGGCCGGGTACCATTCCCGCCGGTGTGCGCAGCGACGTAGTCAGCATGATGGATTGGTTCCCGACGATTGCCGAATGGACCGGCGCAACGTTTCCGGGAGATCTGGTTGTCGATGGGCGATCGATTGCTGGGGAGCTTAAGACTGGTGAGCCGATTTCAGAGCGTCCGTTGTTTTATTACCGCGGGGACCAGTTGTTTGCGGTGCGCCAAGGCCCCTGGAAGCTTCATCTGGCGACTCAGGATGGATATGGTAAGGCGGGGCCACAGCGGCATGATCCTCCGTTGCTGTTTCATCTTGCGAAAGACTTAGGGGAGCAGCGCGACGTGGCCCAAATGGAGCCAGAGGTGGTGTCCCAGTTGATGGAGGCAATCGTGGATCATCAGAAGGGGGTGGCTCCAGGGATTCCGCAGTTGGGCGACTAAGGCAGACGGGAACGGCTTGTTGCCAGTGGTAGGAGAGTGGCAGCGCCCGAGACTGGTACACTGAGGGACGAACCGGCAGGGACCATGGGAATGGAAGAGGAGGGCTGGATGACCTGGCAGCGATCGGCAAATTCGACGCGACGTGATTTCTTCCACTGGGGGGCTGAAGGCTTGGGGGCCACCGCCCTAATGCAGTTGCTACTGCAGGATGGCAAGCTGCTTCAGGGATCGGAAGTGCGGCCGGTAGCCAAGGCGAAGCGCGCCGTGCAGATCTGCTTGGTGGGTGGGTTGAGTCATCTGGATTCCTTTGACTACAAGCCAGAGCTGGAGAAGTTTCATGGGAAGTCGTTGGAGACAGACACGCCGCCCGATATTTTTTTTGGCCAGGTTGGGTTGATTCGAAGGCCAGATTGGCGATTCGCTCCGCGTGGGAACAGTGGTCTGTGGCTGTCTGAACTTTTTCCCCATCTAGCAGCTCAGGCCGATCGCTTGACCATCCTTCGATCGATGGTCTCGGATTCGGCGAATCATACACCGGCACTTTTTCTTTCGAATAGCGGATTTGGATTCAACGGATTTCCAAGCGTGGGCAGTTGGTTGTCGTTCGGTTTGGGTTCGGAAAGCGATTCCCTGCCAGCGTACGTCGTGCTGCCCGATGGGCGCGGCGGTCCCAATGGATCCGCGTCGAATTGGACCAGCGGGTTTCTGCCGACGATCCATCAGGGAGTTGTTTTTCAGCAGGGAAAAAATCCGGTTCGAGATCTGTTCCCCTCGGAGAAGATCTCGCGGGAAGAAGATCAGGCAGCATTGACTTTGCTAGGTGCATTAGAGGGCGGCGGGGAGGCGGAGGGGATTGAGCCGGTGATTGCGGCCAGACGGCAAGGCTATGAACTGGCCGCTCGTATGCAGTTGGCGGTGCCGGAGGTGAGCCAACTGGAGTCGGAGAGCCAAGCGACGCGTGATCTGTATGGAATCGACCAGCCTGTAACAGATGATGCGGGACGCCGATGTTTGCTGGCCAGAAGGTTGCTGGAGCGAGGGGTGCGGTTCGTGCAGGTTTTTTCTGGTGGTCCGATCGCAGGGACGCCGCGCAGCAGTTGGGATGCTCACGAAAATGTTCTCGAGAATCACGGAGCCGAGGCGTCGAGGATCGATCGGCCGGTTGCTGCCCTCCTGGCGGATCTGCATCAGCGAGGGATGCTGGAAGATACTTTGGTGCTTTTCACCACCGAGTTTGGCCGTACCCCTTTCACACAAAGCGGTTCCGATCAGGTGGGGACGGGACGAGACCATAACCGGCCGGGTTTCAGCGTCTGGATGGCGGGTGCTGGGCTTAGGCCAGGGATCGCGTATGGGGCGACGGATGAAATTGGATGGAAGGTGGTGGAGAGCCCCGTAGCCTGGCATGACTTTCATGCAACGTTGCTCCATCTGTTCGGGATCGATCACACGAAGCTGACCTTCTACCACAACGGCATCCAGCGTCGGCTGACCAATGTGCATGGTGAGGTGGTTCAGTCGATCCTTTCTTGATCTAGCCTGTTGAATTGGATCGCTTACCGGAATGAAACCATGAGAGCCCCCCGTATCTTCCTCCTTTTGATTCTTCTTCAAGCGTTCGATTGGGCTGGAGCAGTGCCGCTGGCGGCCCAAGAGCTCTCTTTCCAGTCGCAGTTGGTCTTTCCGCTGGACCAAGAACACAATCATGCACCGGGGATCGTGGCGTATCGAAATGGCGACTTGCTGATCAGTTGGTATCGGGGATCGGGGGAGCGTAAGGCAGATGATGTTCGAGTTCTCGGAGCGGTCAAGAAGCAGGGCGCTGAGAGCTGGTCGGAGCCTTTTGTCATGGCCGACCGACCAGGCTTCCCCGATTGCAACACCTGCATGATGCTGGATGAGCGGGAGCGGTTGTTTCTTTTTTGGCCGACCATCCTTGCCAACAGTTGGGAGTCCTGTCTTACGAATGTTGCTGTGTCGTCGAATCGAGACGGACGGGGAGTTCCCGTTTGGGATCGCATCGATTGGCTGCTGCTGAAGCCAGACGATTTTTCGGTCCAAGCGACGCAGGCACTTCAGGAGTGGATAAAGGAGTATGGCGATCGTTTGCCGGCGGGATTGAAAGAGGAAGTGGCAGGCGTTCAGTCGAAACTGGCAGATAAATTATCTCAGCGTCTTGGATGGCAGCCACGTTGCAAGCCGATGGTTCTCTCGAGCGGTCGTTGGCTGTTGCCGCTTTACACCGACACCTTTTCGATTTCCCTGATGGCGATCAGCGACGACCAGGGAGCCACTTGGAGAGCCAGTGGGCCATTGCTTGGTTTTGGCAACATCCAGCCTGCCTTGTTCCAAAAGAAGGATGGAACGGTGGTGGCTTACATGCGGGAGAATGGAGTGACTGGAAGGGTTCGAGTCTGTGTTTCTCAGGATGAGGGGACGACTTGGGGGCCGGTCACCAGCAGTGAGATTCCCAATCCTGGATCGGGATTAGATGGTGTGCAGCTTGCTAGCGGCAGGTGGCTGATCGTTTGCAACGACACGACGGAGGGCCGGAGTCAGCTGGCGTTGTTGGTCTCTGATGATGAGGGGGGCAGTTGGAAGCTGGCGAAGTATCTGGAGAAGGCGACCGGAGCCTCTTATCACTATCCAGCTATCATCCAGGACCGACTTGGGACCATCCATGCTGTCTACAGTTACTTCGTCGAGGGAGGCAAGTCGATGAAGTACTGCCGTTTTAGCGAAGCATGGTTGGAGACTCCCTGAACTATGGTTGAGCCACGGGTTGGAGGTTTATTCGTCGCCGTCCATCCTGAGATCATCGCGCTGGTCGTCCCGGGATCGCGATTGTAGAAACAAGCGAATCGGGATTTCACCAAAGGGGAGATGGTCTCGAAGAAATCCGAGCAGGTAGCGTTGATAGGGGGCCGAGAAGGCTTGGGGCCAGTTGCACATCAGCGCGATGGTTGGAGGTTGGGTGGAAACCTGGGTGGCGTAGAAGATCTTGGGGCGTTTCAGCTGATAAAGCGGCGGGGGCTGGCCTTGAATCGCTTGTTGAACCAAGCGGTTGAGCTGTCCCGTGGTGACGCGTTGCTGCGACTGCTTGAAGAGCATCTGGGAATGGTTGATCAGCGTCTTGACATTCTTGCCGGTCTGGCCCGTGATGAAAGCGATCGGGCAGTAGGCTAGCAGCGGGAATTCCTTCCGTAGGTAATCGACCCAGTCTTCGGTTGGGATTTTCCCAGCCAGCAAGTCCCACTTGTTGACCACCAGAATGCACGGCTTGTATTGTTCCACGATGTAATGCGCTAGCTGGAGGTCGACGCGGCTGACCGGCTCCATGCAGTCGAACAGAAGCAGGGTGACGTCCGATCGGCGGATGCTGCGCTGGGCGCGATGCATGCCGTACCAATCGATGTCCGTTTTGACGCTGCGATTGCGCCGCAGTCCAGGGGTATCGATGGCGATAAACTTCTGTCCGTCTAATTCGAAATGGACGTCGACGCTGTCGCGCGTCGTGCCCGGTACTTCGCTGACGATCATCCGTTCGGACTGTGCCAGCGCATTGACGAAGGTGCTTTTGCCGACATTGCGCCGACCGACGATGGTGATCTTCATCACCGCCGGTTCCAGTTCTCTGTCATCGGGTTCCAGATCCGGGAGATGTTCCTCGATCCAGTCGAGCAGATCTTCGCGATTTCGGTTCTGTTGGGTGCTGACCGGAAGGAGGTCAGGAAAACCAAGGCGTCGGAATTCTTCGGCTTGAGCATCCAGCCCCAAATGGTCGGCTTTATTGGCCACTAGGAGGAGCGGTTTATTTTGCTTGCGCAGCCGCGCGACCACTTCTTCATCGAGCGACGCGAGGCCGGAACGGACATCCATGACTAGAAGCAGCAGGTGCGCTTCTTGGATCGCGGCTTCAATCTGCGCCTCCACCTGATCGGTCAAATTGTCGGTATCTTCAAAACCCATTCCCCCAGTATCAATCAGCTCGAAGTGGCTTCCTCGATGCTCGATCAGCGTCATCATTCGATCGCGGGTGACACCAGCGCGGTCATCGACGATCGCCAAACGGCGGCCTGCGAGCCAATTGAAAATACTGCTTTTGCCGACATTAGGACGGCCGACGATGGCAACGCGCGGGAGGCTCATAAACTTCGTTTTCCGTCCAGTTCCATCGTGCAAGGGCAAGTCGGCGCATCATCGCCGCTTTTTTGGTTTGTTACAATCGTAGCCTGGAAGTCCTTTTTGGGGGAGACGTTGCTGGGCATCGTGGCGCAGCGTTCCGATTTGGCAAGATGGGGTTTGGGCCGGGGGTGATTGGGGGTAAGGGGGGTGATTCGCGAAGTGGAGGAGCGGTCGATGGGTACGGATGATCTCAGGGAGGCGATGCGGCAGTGGGGAAGCCACTGGAGGCGTTCCGGGCTGCGCTGGTTGCCCAAGCTGGATCCGCCACCCATCACCGGCTCCTTGAGGATGGAAAGAAGTGGTGGAACGGTGGAGAGCCACGAGGCGCCGTCGGCGGGGGGCCATCGTATGATCGTGCCGATCGATCAGGATCCACCATCGGCGGTTGGAAATCGACCGAATGCTTTGGAGATCGAAGGTCGCAGGGAACAGCAGGGGGCCTGGAGTGACTTGCCTGTCTTGTCAGCCGAAGAGATGCGTCGTGAGTGGGGGCAACTGGAGTCGGAGGTGGCGGCGTGCCATCGCTGTCCGGCCCTCGCCAAGACGCGCCAGCAAACCGTTTTCGGCGAGGGGAATCGATCGCCGCGCGTGGTTCTCTTTGGGGAAGCTCCCGGTGCCGATGAGGATCGCACGGGGAGACCTTTCGTCGGTGCTGCCGGTCAATTGCTCGATAAGATCATCTTGGCCAGCAAGCTTCAGAGGGAGGATCTTTTCATCATGAACACACTCAAATGCAGGCCTCCAGGAAACCGGACACCGGAGGAGGCGGAAGTCGCTAGTTGTCGAGGGTACTTTGAGCGGCAGATGGAGTTATTGCGACCGGAGTTTGTCGTCTGTCTGGGGGCAGTGGCGGCCAAGTCGCTATTGCAGACGCAGGCATCGATCGGACAGCTGCGAGGCAAATTCCATTCCTATCGAGGTGCCCAGGTGGTTGTGACCTATCATCCAGCCTACTTGCTGCGCAATCCAGAGATGAAAAAGCATACTTGGGCAGACATGCAAATGTTGATGCGAGCCCTTGGGATACCGGTTGCTTGATGGTGATCGGGGTACAGAACAGCAGACAAACCAATGGCCGATCGGGATCACAATCCGAATTCGGCCCATCGCCTTTGGAGGAAGAAGATGAGACGAGCCGTCAGTATGAGTTGCTTGCTGGCCGTGGTGCTGGTGATGGTTGGGAATTCAAGCCGCACGGTGGCTGAGGATTGGCCACAGTGGATGGGGAAGCAGCGGGACAATATTTGGCGCGAAGAACGCGTGCTGGAGAAGTTTCCTGAGGGAGGTCCAAAAATCTGCTTTCAAACAGCGATCGGCGGCGGCTATGCGGGTCCTGCAGTCGCGGGTTCGTGGTTGGTGGTGACCGATTTTGTGGCGGAGGACAACGTCAAGGTGGATAACTTCAATCGCGCCAGCTTTCCGGGGACTGAGCGGGTTCATGGGGTGGATGTCACCACGGGGAAGGTGGTTTGGACGCACAGCGATCGAGTCGATTACACGATTTCCTATCCGGCAGGACCTCGCTGCACGCCGTTGATCGAGGAGGATCGTGTGTACACGCTGGGAGCGGAAGGATTGCTGCTGTGCCTGAATCTTGCCGATGGCACCGAGCGATGGCGAAAGAATCTCCCCGAGGTGTATAAGACCAAGACGCCTCTTTGGGGCTATGCAGCTCATCCGTTGATCGACGGTCCCCGCCTGATCTGTGTGGTGGGAGGAGAGGGTACGCAGACGGTGGCGTTCGACAAGATGACAGGTCAGGAGATCTGGCGTCAGGGGACGGCGTCCGAGCCAGGATATTCGCCGCCAACATGGATCGAGCATGGTGGAGTCAGGCAGTTGATTCTGGCCAATCCACAGGCGGTCCATTCGGTCAACTCGGAGACGGGGGCGGTGTATTGGACCCAGAGCTATGAGGCGACCAACGGGTCGATCATCATGTCTCCGGTGCTGGTGGGTGACTATTTGTTTGTCGGAGGTTATTCCAACCACAATCTTCTGCTGCAATTGAATCCGAACAAGCCTGAAGCGACCGTGGTCAGTCGCGATGTAGCGAAAAAATTTCTTTCGCCAGTCAACGTGCAGCCATTTGTGCAGGGGAATGTGGTGATCGGGATGGATCAGGGAGGCGACTTGATGGCGTTTGAAGTCCCATCGGGAAAGAGGCTCTGGCAGACCCCTGAGTTGCTAGGGAAGCGATCGGAGGGATCGGAGACAGCGTTCTTGGTGCGCCATCGAGATCGATGTTTTATTTTTACCGAGCAGGGGGAAATCGTGATCGCCAAGGTGTCGACAGAAGGGTTGGAGGTTTTGGATCGAGCCAAGGTGATGGAGCCGACAAACAATGCATTTGGTCGGCAGGTAGTCTGGTGCGCGCCAGCATTTGCCAATCGCAAGATGTATGTGCGCAACGATCAGCAACTGATCTGCATCGATTTGAGTGCTCCTTGATCATCCCCGTTTCTCCATCGTTTTGCCCTGAAGGACTCCTGTTTATGTCTTCTCCTGAGCTAGATGGCCAGTCATCTGGTCGCGACCGCCATCCACCGACGCGCCGGCAATGGATGGCGCTGGTCGCTACTTCTCCAGTCCTTGCCTCCATTTCCCCGAACCTGGAATCAGCCACTGTTGCTGAACCGAACCTTGAGGAGACTTTTGACGTGCGATACTGCTTGAATACCAGCACCATCCAAGGTGAAAAAATCGACATTACGGAGCAGATTCAGATTGCAGCCGAGGCGGGGTACGAGGGGATAGAAATCTGGTTGAGAGATGTCGATCGTTATCTCCAGTCGGGTGGCAAAGCTGCCGATCTCCGAAAGCGGCTTGCCGACGGTGGTTTGAAGCTGGAAAGCGCGATCGCCTTCGCTCCTTGGATCGTTGATGATGTAGCCACGCGCACCAAGGGACTTGAGCAGGCGGCCCGTGAAATGGACTTGGTGCAACAGCTTGGGGGAACCCGGATCGCTGCGCCGCCTGCCGGTGCGACTCAAGGTGGTAAATTGAACCTGGATGCAGCGGCCGAGCGATATGCAGCGTTGCTGGATTTGGGACGCGAGCAACATTGTTTGCCGATGTTGGAGGTATGGGGCTTTTCCGAGAACCTTTCCCGTCTTTGTGAAGTGCTTTACATCTGCGCTGCATCGGGACATCCCGACGCTTGCATCCTGCCTGATGTCTACCACCTTTATAAGGGTGGATCCAATTTCGCTGAACTGGGATTGCTGAGTGGATCACGGGTGCATGTGTTCCATATGAATGACTACCCCGGCTCTCCAGCGCGGCCCCAAATTCAGGATGCGGATCGCGTCTATCCGACCGATGGGGTGGCGCCGCTGAAGGAGATTCTGGGGACGATGCGCGCCAACGGTTTCGGCGGTGCTTTATCGCTGGAGCTGTTCAATCGCAGCTATTGGGCTCAGGATCCTCGTCTGGTCGCCGAGACGGGGATGGAAAAAATGAAGCAGGCGGTTGCTTTGCTCGATTGAAGGATCGAGAGCTAGCACTGGGCATGTTGTCATTGCTGTCCAGCTACCTGCTTTCGTATTGCTTGCTGATCGATGTTTTTCTATGGTCCCTGGCCTGGAAGAGGTCCGCTTCGAAAACCGCCCGGGACTCCCCCCTGTGACCGCTTGTTCCGATCCGGAAACATTGGCTCATCGCCCAGTCAGCCGAAGAGGCTGGTTGGCGGGGGCGGTTTCATGGAGTTGCGCTGCGGTGGGTTGCGGGACTTGGTCAGCTCGCACTCATCATGTGAAGGCCCCTGTCAAGGGCTTGCCCCCTCCCAAGATGGCTCCGGATGCCGTTTCGTTGGACGTCGTCTTTCTGCGTCTGGATGCAACGGCTGAGGAGCGACTGCAGGGGATTTGGCGGGAGGTGAACGAGCAGTCGATCGAGATCGGATCGCGCAGGAGGTTGGATGCCAATGGGATCCGTGCTGCGGTGGTACATAGCGAGTTGCCTGCGGATATTGCCCGTTGGGCAGACGAAGCGGCGCAGCGGGTTCGGGACGATCTGATGGAGCAGACGGGGATGGCAGCCGACGTCCCGTCTTTCGTGCAGAAGCTGCAGTGCCGAGCGGGCCGAGCCAAGGAGTTAACGGTTCGCCCGACTCGCTCGGAACCAATCTCCATTTTGCGGACGATCGACGGCCGGGTGGTTGGCAAGACATATAGTGATGCGGCACTTTGTTTTCAGATACGTACCTACCCAAAGGGAGATGGATCGTGTCGCCTTCGGCTGACTCCCGAAGTGCAATACGGACCATTTCAGTCGACCTTCATCGTGCGGGATGCAGCGCTGCGCCGCGATTATCAACGAGGGCGGGATTCGTGGGAGGATTTGGCGATCGAGGCGGTATTAGTGCAGCGGCAGGTCTTGATGATCACAGGGACTCCCGCACGGATGGGGGTTGGTGATCCCTTTTTCTGGACCGAGACGGCAGCCAAAACCAGAGAGCGGGTTCTCTTGCTGATAAGGCTTGCGCATACGCAGTTGGATGAAAGATTCGCGCCCGAGTTGACGGAAGCCGCCAGCAGGGCGGCGGAAAATCCACTTTAGGGACTCTGCTGCAAGGGGCGTGAGCTTGCCTTTAGGCCGATCTTTCGGGGCTGAAGTTTCCCTTGGCCCGCCTCTTCCCTCTTCTCGCCACGGTGGCTTTCGAGACCTGGGATTGTGGTAAGCCAGCGAAATTCCGATACTTTTTTCCAGTTTCTGTCGCACCAGCGGACGGCTTCGCGAGAGGCTGCGAGCTTGGGGACTGAATCATCGGATTCGAAAAATTTCCTGTTGGCCTGGGAGGCTTCCAAAGATGGCACTGGTGCCGCTGAGAACTGTATTGGATCATGCAGCCGAACATGGGTATGGGGTCGCTGCGTTCAACGTGAACAACATGGAGCAGATCCAGGCGATCATGGAAGCGGCGAAAGAAACCGATTCCCCTGTGATCATCCAGGCTTCGCGAGGTGCCAGGTCGTATTCTCAGGATGCTTATCTACGTCATCTGATGCTGGCCGCGGCAGAATTGTATCCAGAGATTCCGACGGTCATGCACCAGGACCATGGAAACTCCGTCGCCACTTGCAAGAGTGCCATTGATAACGGATTCACCTCCGTGATGATGGATGGATCGTTGATGGAGGACGGCAAGACTCCGGCCAATTACGACTACAACGTTAAGATCACGCGCGAGGTGGTGGAACTGGCTCATCGCCGCGGCGTCTCTGTCGAAGGCGAACTGGGATGCCTTGGGTCTTTGGAGTCGGGAGAGGGAGAGGCGGAAGATGGGCATGGAGCCGAGGGGAAGCTGAGCCATGATCAGTTGCTGACCGACCCGGACGAAGCGGCTAGGTTCGTCGCTGCAACGGGAGTTGATGCACTGGCGGTGGCGATCGGGACCAGTCACGGCGCCTACAAGTTCACTCGCAAGCCGGATGGCGAAGTGCTGGCGATGGAACGCATCGAAGCGATCCATCGAAAGATCCCCAACACCCATTTGGTCATGCACGGTAGCAGCTCGGTGCCGCAGGCGCTGCAGGACATCATCAATCAGTACGGTGGCAAGATCAAGCAGACTTGGGGCGTCCCAGTGGAGGAGATTCAGCGCGGGATCAAGAGTGGCGTTCGCAAGATCAACGTCGATACCGATTGCAGGCTGGCGATTACTGGGGCGATCCGAAAGGTGATGTTTGAAAGCCCGGATAAGTTTGACCCACGTGATTTCCTGAAGCCAGCGAGGGAAGCAATGAAGAAAGTCTGCGTCGAGCGGATGGTGCAGTTTGGACAGGCTGGCAACGGATCGAAACTCCAGAAGAAGCTTGGCTAACGCCGTAAGGTCGCTCGATGAGCCCACCGAATGGCCGGCTCCCGTTGCTTGGATGAAGTAGCGGGGGCCGTTTTTTTTGAGTCGATCCGGTACGTTCATGAGTTGATGGCAAATCGTGGCTACCCAACCCTGCCCAGCGCGAGTTGCGGCCCAATCTTTGTGCGGAAGAGCGGGGGCCGCCTGGTTCTTCTGCGATATCTTGCAACTGACTTCTTGGCTCGCGCGAAGGCACGAAGCCATGGAGAGCGCAGACCCATTGGCGACTCCGGCTTGGATTCCAGCCGACATTTTCTGTGGGTGGTGACCTTGAGCCGCCAATGGAATCGGCCGGCCGAATCGCGCAGGGAATTGGCCGTCTCCTGTTGATGAACGCTTTGCGTCTTGGCGTGAAACCAACCGACTCCCATACCCGGTCATTAGGGCCATCGGGAGGCAGACATGTCCCTTGGTTGGTCGGGGACCCCACAAGCCCGCTCCCTTTGCTTTTTGGATTACCGCCCCAAAAAAGTTCCTCAGGGACCGGGAAAAAGGGCGGGGCTGGCGACTTCGAGGGGCTGTTGAATCGGTGGGGGATGGAAGCTGATGACCGATATTTTTTTGGCTCTTCAGGGAATGAATGTGGCTTAGGTCCATCAGCCACTGGTTTTTATTGTACGCGTTCTCAATGAAATGGTGCTGTTACTCGAAAAGAAGCCCTGGGAGACTGGAGCATCGAGTGCCAGTACCGTCCAGCGCGGCGGACTGAGAACGAAAAATCAAAAGCAATGACCAACCAAATGACCTGATGAACCGATTCTTTCGGGATGATCCGAGATGGTCGAGGGGAGACTGGTTGTCGTGTCCACGAAGTTCCCGTCGGCATTGGGTCATGGATTTTCCTTATCGCCTGTCTGTCAGAGGCGGGGGGGCGGGTTACAATTCTGGGACCTCGGATTGGACTAGATCGTCTGCGTCGGGCGACCTAGAAGATTGGCGGACAGGCTGGCTACGGATTTCGATGATGCCGTCTGGTGTGAGGAAGTGAAGGAGTCAATTGGATGGCGGAGTCATTGCCGGCGGGATCGGTGGTGCAGGCTGACGGGATCGAAGTCCCTCTGCGCACACCTTGGTTGGCTGCATTTCTTGGGTGGTTGATCCCGGGAGCTGGCCATCTTTATCAAGGACGCACGTTCAAGGGGTATCTTTTTCTCGTGGCTGTCCTGGGGCTATATCTTCTTGGAATGGTCATTGGAAACGGCCGAGTCGTCTATGCATCCTGGAAGCCCGAGGATCGGCGATGGCATTACGTTTGCCAGTTGGGTGTCGGCCTTCCATCGTTGCCTGCAGCGATCCAGGCGTGGCGTTCGCGGCCCGGTCGCCCGCCGCTGTGGAATGGCTGGATGTCCAGGCCATCTGACATGCAGATGCTGGATCGATGGCATAAAGAATCTTCTGCCGGCTTTGACATGGGAACCCTCTTCACCATGGTGGCGGGGCTATTGAATTATTTGGCAGTCTTTGATGCCTTTGGAGGTCCTCTGGGACCAAGTGGCAAACGGGACGACGCTACCGAGGGGAAAGCCGAGTGAATGACCGGACCGAACGGTTAGGTCTGAAGTGAATGAAGGCAAGCTGAAGTTTCCTGTCCGTCGTGGGATCGGTAGGCGATCCGGGCATCGACTGTCACCGAGCCGTGTCGCGATCGAATCAAACAAGTTTGTCCACGCTTGGGACGATTGCCGGTTCTTGATGAGCTGGGGAAAGATCGAGCGGGTGTTCTGGCCGATGTTGAGTCCTCTGGATATCGAAGAGTCGAAGGCGAAATCATGCAATTGATCGAAACCATGCGCGCACGGATGGAGACAGCGTTAAGGGGTTGGGTGGAACAGCCGGCAAAGCATGCACGTCTGATGGCCGCCGCCAAAAACCCAGAGCATGGAGATTACCAAGGGAACATGGTGATGGGGCTTGCCAAGAACTTGGGGCAGCCACCGGAAGAAGTAGCATCGCGGATTCGTGATGATTTGGCGCGGGATCCGATGTTCTCGTCAGTCGAGGTGGCGGGCAAGGGGTTCATCAACATTCGGATTGCCGACCAGTGGATCGCTGAACAGGTCCAGGCGATGACCCGTTCCGATCGGCTCGGCGTACAGCCGACCAAAGCACCGAAGTGTATTGTGCTTGATTATTCCTCACCGAATGTCGCCAAGCCGATGCATGTGGGGCATGTTCGATCGACCGTCATCGGTGACTCCATCGCCAGAACACTGCGTTTTCTGGGGCATCGTGTCATCACCGACAATCACTTGGGGGACTGGGGCACCCAGTTCGGGATGATCATCTATGGATACAAACATTTCCGCGACGATGAGGTATACCAACAGGCACCCGTTGCTGAGCTCAGTCGACTTTATCGGTTGGTACACGAAGCGATTGAGTTCGAGGAGCTGCGGGAAAGTCTTCCTTTAAAGAAAAAGCAGCTCGAGGAGGCGCAGGCAATCTACCTCTCGATGTGGGAAGGCAAATCGCCCGATCCGGCCGATAAGAAGAAGTTTCAGGCTTTCCAGCAGCAGGCTCGTGGTATCGAAAAGTTTACCGAACAGTTAGAGCCATCCATCGAGAAATATCAGAAACTTCAGTCGAACCCTGCGTTATGCCAATTGGTCGCCTCACATCCCGGGATGAACTCCCGGGTGCTGGCGGAAACCGCCAAGTTGCATGAAGGCGATCCCGAGAATCGAGAACTTTGGGATCGATTCCTGCCGCCATGCCTCGAGGAGATTCACAAGGTCTACCGACGGCTTGGAGTTCAGTTCGATATGGAATTGGGAGAAAGCTATTACCATCCCCATCTGGAAGGAGTAGTAGAAAAGCTGTTGGAGGAGGGGAAGGCCACGGTAAGTGACGGAGCCGTCTGCGTCTTTCTAAAAGATTTCGCCGCTCCCATGATCATTCGAAAGCAGGATGGGGCATTTCTCTACGCAACGACCGACCTGGCGACGGCGGATTACCGATTAAAACAGTTTCAGCCTGACGAGGTGCTTTATGTCGTCGATCACCGGCAACGAGATCACTTCAAAATGCTGTTCCAAGTCATTCACGAAATCTACGGTGACAAATGCCAATGGCGGCATTTGTCGTTCGGCACAGTGCAAGGTCCGGATGGGAAGCCGATCAAGACGCGGTCAGGTTCCGTGATTGGTTTGGAGTGGCTTTTGGATGAAGCGGTGGGGCAAGCGCGAAAGGTTCTGGAGGATCCAGAACGTCTTGAAAAAATGGAGGCTCCGCTGGATCGGCAGGAAATGGACCAGATCGCGCAAGTAGTTGGATTGGGTGCGGTCAAATATGCGGATTTGATGCACAATCGTGAAAGCGATTACAAATTTGACATCGAGAAGATGATCCAGTTTGAAGGAAATACCGCCACGGCTTTGCAGTACAGCTACGCGCGAATTCAGAGCATTCTCGAAAAATCAGGGATATCACCAAAGAGTTCCATCCGGGATTTCTCAATCGTGCTGGGGGCCCCGATCGAGCGGGAGTTGGGGCTGCATCTCCTTCGATTTCATGACATTTTAGAGTTGTCGATGGAAGAGTATTTTCCGAATCTGATCGCCAGCTATTTGTTTGATCTCTCGAAGCTGTTCGCATCCTTTTACGACCGCTGCTCTGTATTGAAGGAAGAGAACGAAGAGCTTCGCAAGTCGAGACTGCATTTGGTGGAATGCGTTGGTATGGTATTGAAGCAGGGGCTTGCACTAATGGGCATTGATGTAGTGCAGCAGATGTGATTTTACCTTCGGAAATCGCCTGCCGATTCGTCGGAGTGTTGACAGAATGTCAAATGAAGGCGAGACTTAATCAGATCGAGAGCGACTTAGGGTGATCATCACTGCGTCGTTTTCAGCACGCCAATCGTTGATGTGGTGTGGCTTTAGGAAATTCATTTTTTAGAAGGAGCAATCCATTGGCCAGGACTGCAAAGGGTTCGGAGTCGGTGAATAAGTCGCAGATCATTCGTGAAGCGAAAGCTGCGAATCCGAAGATGAAGACGGGAGCGCTTGCTGCATTGCTGGCCGAACAGCATGGCCTGACCGTGACTCCTCAGTTTGTTAGCACCGTTTTGTCCCAGGCAAAACGTAAGAAGGGGATCAGTCGGGGGGCTCGGGCGAAAGCCGACAAGAGCGTGAGGGCCGTCCGGGTCGGCAGCAAGAGTCCTTCGGTGACGATGGATCAATTGAAAATCGCCAAGAAGTTGGTGACACAACTGGGCGGGATCGATAAGGCGAAGGCAGCGGTGCAGATGCTCGCTGAAATCCTCGAGTAATCGCTCGAAGGTTGTTGAGATCAAAACGAAAACGGCCACCTCGAAAGGTGGCCGTTTTTTTATCCAACGTTTCTGTGGCTTTCTTGTTCTGAAGGGCTGACATAGTCATCTTCTCCAAATGATCAGTGCTAGGCAAAAACCATGATACTGTCGGCCCGTTGGGCCTGAGGAAGAGTTGGTGGGCCAGCAACCGGGGGACTTCGTCCCCCGGCATCCATTGTGTCGGCCCGTTGGGCCTGAAGAATCACTGTCGGCCCGTTTGGCCTGAGGAAGAGTTGGGGGGCCAGCAACCGGGGGACTTCGTCCCCCGGCATCCATTGTGTCGGCCCGTTGGGCCTGAAGAAGAGTTGGTGGGCCAGCAACCGGGGGACTTCGTCCCCCGGCATCCATTGTGTCGGCCCGTTGGGCCTGAAGAATCACTGTCGGCCCGCTGGGCCCTAAATGATTCCAGAGGCCTACTGGCCGCTCAGATAAGGAGGGTTTACTGTCTGGCTGCTCTGAGGCCCGGAGGGCCGTTACAATGGCTGCCGTGGCTCATAGAGCCACGGTTCATTGGCACCCTCTGTTAGGAAAGCCCGAAGGGCTGACATAATAATTTTCTCCAAATGATCAGTGCTAGGCATAAACCATGACACTGTCGGCCCGCTGGGCCTGAAGAGCCACTGTCGGCCCGTTTGGCCTGAGGAAGAGTTGGGGGGCCAGCAACCGGGGACCTTCGTCCCCCGGCATCCATTGTGTCGGCCCGTTGGGCCTGAAGAATCACTGTCGGCCCGTTGGGCCTGAGGAAGAGTTGGGGGGCCAGCAACCGGGGGACTTCGTCCCCCGGCATCCATTGTGTCGGCCCGTTGGGCCTGAAGAATCACTGTCGGCCCGCTGGGCCCTAAATGATTCCAGAGGCCTACTGGCCGCTCAGATAAGGAGGGTTTACTGTCTGGCTGCTCTGAGGCCCGGAGGGCCGTTACAATGGCTGCCGTGGCTCATAGAGCCACGGTTCATTGGCACCCTCTGTTAGGAAAGCCCGAAGGGCTGACATAATAATTTTCTCCAAATGATCAGTGCTAGGCATAAACCATGACACTGTCGGCCCGCTGGGCCTGAAGAATCACTGTCGGCCCGTTGGGCCTGAGGAAGAGTTGGGGGGCCAGCAACCGGGGGACCTTCGTCCCCCGGCATCCATTGTGTCGGCCCGCTGGGCCTGAAGAGCCACTGTCGGCCCGTTGGGCCTGAGGAAGAGTTGGGGGGCCAGCAACCGGGGGACTTCGTCCCCCGGCATCCATTGTGTCGGCCCGTTGGGCCTGAAGAGCCACTGACGGCCCGCTGGGCCTGAAGAATCACTGACGGCCCGTTGGGCCTGAAGAGAAGTTGGATGAAATCAGAGATTGACCCCCAGTTCTTTGAGTCGTTCTTTTGCATGGTTTTCGGTTGCTTGCTTCAGAGACTCAATCGCCACCGGTTTACCACCCTGTCGAGTCGACTCATGAGCGGCTTCCATGAAGTAGAACATCGCGACCGTTTCGCTTGGGGGGACTGGAGCCGGACCACCTACAAAGAAATCGCCGATGGCCTGCACCAGTGGCCCGTATCCCTCATACTTAGCGCTGGAATCGATCGCATCCGTGGCAAAGGTCATTAGACCGTAGTCCGATTTTCCATCGCGGATGCCTCGGAAGGTGCCAATTTTGCCCCCTTTCCACTGGCCCGTCACGGTATCGGTTCCATCGGACTTCGTGCGAGAAACGGTTTCGATTTCTTCTCCCATCGCCGTAAACAGCGTTTCCACACCATGGATCCCGTACCAGAATAGGTCGGGATGTGTGGGATCGGTGGGAGCGGGGCCCCAGGAGATCGCGCCAATGAGTTTCCCTTCTTCGCGAAGCGACTTGGATTTCCAGATGGAGGGGCTGAATCGGAGGGAGGAGCTGCTGAACCATCGGGAATGAAAATGCTTGGCGGCCATATCGATCGCTACAGCATCGATCAGAGTTCCCGCTAGCGGTTTATCGATGAAGACCGGTTTGCCGCTTCGAAAGACCGGAATCGCTTGTTGGAGATGGGGGCGACCATCGACACTTTCCAGAAGCACCGCATCCACTTGCGTCAGTAGCTGATCGATGGAATCGACGATGGCAACTCCCATTTCTTTCATCTGCTTCGTGTATTCTCCGACACGATCGCGACTGCTTGCCAGATCGGGGCTGCCTCCAGGGAAAGCTGCCACCACATCCATTTTGGCGAGGGCTCCCGTTGCGGCTGGATCGTTCATCAGTTTGGTGAAGGCAATGGCATGGGATGTATCCAATCCGATCATCCCGACTCGCATGATGGGCATCGCGGAATCCTTCTGATCGGCAGAGGTGGGCTCCTTGGCGAAGGATAGAGATACCATGGTCCAAATCAAAGCGGTGAACCAACAGCACCAGGAGTTGGCGAGTTTGCGAGCGCCGGTCGATTTTTGGAGTTGGTCAGGGAGAAGCATAGGAGGAACCTTTCCGTTGCGGGAGGATCAATTACAGAGCGACGCGGTATCGGGTTTGGAACAGCCAACTATTTAGGCTGTGGCCAGTTTAAATGTCGGTGGAGAAAATCAAACGTCCCTTTTCCGTTGATGGTGTGGGGACCGACAAACCACTCGATTTCCGTTTGGTCAGCGAGTTTCAATTTTGCCTCATAGAGGTGCTGCACTTTCGCGTACTCGAGAGCGACGCGTTCATCGGGTGCAACGCCATCGAAGTGACCTCGTTCGACCATGAAGGGGCGGGGAGCGATGAGGGCAGCCATTTCGGCATAGTTGAAGGTGCGTCCGAGATCGAATTCAAAGATTTCGTACTCCATCGTCCAGACATAGCTGTAGGAGCTGCTGGAGCTGGCATTCTTCCAGACCCAATCGTTGAAGTCGGCCGAGCAGATGGATAGGCAGTAATCTGGGACAAGCGGTGGAATGCGCATGGCGCTCTTTCCCCCGTAGGAGAGTCCGTAGAAGGCGATTCGCTTGGGATCGACCGAGGGTAGCGTCTTCAGCCAGTCGACGATCTGCTGGTGCTGCGGCACGATCGTTGAGAAGAGGGTTTTTCCAAGCGGGTTGCTCTTTCGCTGCAAGGTGCGAAAGCGGTCATGAAAGAGATACAGATTCTGAGGTGCGAAGACGATGAAGCCGCGCTGGGCCAAGCGAGCGGCGACGTCGTGATAGGCTTCATGGTCACCCTCGATCACATCGACAGGACGTCCTTCCAGGCCATGCTGAAACACGACGACCGGTCGTCGCTCGCCCGGCTGGATCCCCTTGGGAAGCAGCAGCGAGCCGTAGGCAAACACATCGGGATAGACTGGAAGTAGGATTTCATACCCAGTCCAATTTTCTTTGTCGAACTGAAGGCGGCTTTCAGGTGCCAAAGGCAGGGCTTGCTGCTTCCAATCGCCGATGATCGATTCGCGATAATCGGTCCGAAATCGTTCGACGCTCTTCTCAAAACCTTCGAGGCTGGAGGTATCAAGCGTCGACCAGTAGCGGGCTCGCTCTTCGTGGACCAGTTCGAGTCGCTGTTGCTGAAAGCGATCCCATTTCTCCAGCGAGTTCTGGCGCTGTTGCGTCTTGGATGGTCCGGGAAGATGATCCTGAGCTACCGGGCCGATCGGTTGACTTTGATCGATCTTCCAATCGGAAAGAATGAGCTGAATGGCGGGCCATCGCACTTGGCCGGATGGTTTGCCGTCATGGTGGAATCGCAGGGAGTTTTCAAGTTGCCAAGGTGCTAGTAGTTCCTGGGCGACTTGCCATTCCTCCTTCGACTGCTCGGCAGATGGCCCGCTGAGTTTCCCTGGCGCACCTCCCTCGCCTGGGATTTCCACCTGGGGGCCGGCTTGCGCGTCGATCACAGCAATCCGAGGGGCGATCATTGCAGCCAGTTGTGCATCGCCAAACGATTCCAAAAGGCCATGAATATTTCGATGGATCGGTTCTTCCCAGATCGTTCGCCGATCCTTGAAATGGCCGCTGATGCAGACGGAGTCAAAGGCATCGGAAACGGCTGCCGCATGGAGTGCAATCCAGCCACCTTCTCCCCATCCTGCGATCATGGTGGGGCAGTTGGGTGCGATTCTTCGGAGCGCCCGAATGCCGCTGATCGATTCCTGGACATGGTATCCCAGCGGATGTCGGCCGAGTTCAAAGGCGCTGCGGTAGATAAATTCCTGGTCGGTCATCTTGGCGCGGCCGCGTCTGGCTTCGCGGTCTCGTTGCAGGACCGAAGGGATCAGCACGGCACCGCCCGACTGAACGCATTGCCGAGCTGTCGAGGGCTGATCGGGGAAGTCCGCAACCAGCTCCTGAGGAGACTGAGACGCATCGGGGACTAGCACCACGAGGAACGTGGGCGCGTTGGTTGGCAACCAGAGCAGTCCTTCGGCATCGACACCCGGATAGATGGGCCATCGTACCCAGTGCATCCGAGCGCTGCTGGACAAAGCCTTCTGCTGGGAGTCTTGCAACGGAGATTGCAGAATCAACTCGGGATCGGCGATAGGCTGATCCGCAAGTCCGATACGGTATCGAAGCTTTTCGCGCAGGGGCTCAATCGCCTTCTTCCATGAAGCCAAGTCCGAGCTTCCCGCCTCCGGTCGAGGCCAGTTTCGCTTCCGTTTCTCCAAGCTGGCGTCCAGCTCGCGCAACAGGAACCGATCGACTCCAGCCACCAGTTCGCTGGCGATATCTCCCTGCATCGTCAGCGGGGCTGTCTGAGGCAGGACGGCAGGGGGTGCTTGGGCGGGAGCGACACTGGGAGGAATCAATATCTTCGCGCCTTGGAACAGCAGCAGACCGAGCAGTGGAGCGGTGATGCGAGGAAGCGGATTGGAAAGCATGATCGTCTTCCTGGGGTTGGAGGAGGGAACGTGATTCAGTTGGGAAGGATGGGGGAGCCGTATCGCCCTTCCATCCCACCTCAATCAGGTTCCGTCGTGCAAGGGTTGCGAGCTTCGGAGGTAGGCGAGTAGGTCTCTTACCTGGTCTGCAGAAAGGGCATCGAGAAGACCTTCAGGCATCAAGGACTGGGGCTGGGGCTTGAGCGACTGGAGTTGGGAACGTCGCAGGCCACGCGACTGTCCATCGACACCTTTGAGCACCAATTCGTCTCCAAGGTCGTTTTCGATGAAGCCTACCAGCAGCACATCTTCCTCCGTCAGTGCCGCAAAAGACTGGTAACCCTCCCGCACTTCGAGATTCGGCGCGACGATATGAAGGAGGAGGGAGGCAAGCTGGTCACGTTGGTAGCTAGTCAGATCGGGACCGATCTGTCCCCCTTGATCAAAAAGGCGATGGCAGCGGCCGCAGTGATTGGTGAACAACTTTTTCCCCGCGTAGGGATCTCCCTGTTTCTCCTGGAGCATCGCGGAGAAGGAGGCGACTTTTTGTTGTGCGGTTGTCAGATCGATCGAGCCGGTGGGGGGGTACCAGGGATCGATCGACTGGAGGAGTTCTGGAGCAGGATGCAGTCGCATGGCTCGAACCGCTTCGATCGGCAGCGACTGAGCATCCACCTTTCCATCGACCACGGCATCCCGCCACGCAAGGCTCCATGCCAATCGGCTTGCGAGTGTCATTCCAGCGACCTTCCGCATTGGCTCTTCCATCATGGGCCATGCTTCAATTAGGCGACGAGCGATTTGGGGATCTTCGTATCGGCTGAGCGAGGCGAGAGCCGCATCGCGAAGTGGGGTTGGGGTGTTTGGATCGGTCGCTAGACTCAGCAATTCAGGCATCGCCGCAGATTGCGGCAATTCTCCGAGGATGCGGATCCACTGGACCTTCAGCGAAGATGGTATCTGCGGGTCCTTCCAGCCAGCGATGACTTCCGTCACTGCCTCCGCATCGCCGCGGCGAAGTTTCAGCGTTGTGGTGGGTGGGCCAAGCGTTGCAAGCTGCTCCAACAGTTCGTTGGGGACGCCCGCCAGAGATCGGCCTTCGAAAGCCTGTTCGAAGGCTTGAAGTGACGCCGCGATCGCATTCGCAGCGTGAGGGCTCGGATGGTTCGCGACTTTGGCGATTGCCATCTGAGCGGCATGGTAGGAATCACGGGTTCCCTGCCGTAGCCATCGTTGGATGAGATTCGGTGCGATCCGTTCTGGAAGGAGTGGTTGTTGCCAGCAGGCGGCTCGATCAAGCAGTTCTTGGTGGATCAGCGCGGTCTGGTCTGAATGCCGTTCCACCGCCCACCACGTCATCAATGGCAGCGTGGCGTCCTGTGGATCGATGGGGCGTTGCAGGAGTCTGCCAAGCAACGGGACCGCTTGTTCTGCGGGGATGCGGATCAACGAGGAAGCGATCTGGGCCAGAACGATCGGATCCAGTTCCTGCGAAATGGCTGCACGAAGCGAGTCGATGCGTTCTGGCGTCAGCTGTCCATCGTCGGTTATCAATCGCCAAGTCCACGCGCGGACATGGGGTTCGGGATGGGTCAGCCAGAGAGATGGATCGAGCTGGAGGGCGGGATCGGAATCGGCAGCAAGCGTATCGGCCAAGTAGCCGCACAGGTGCAGAGTCCAGAGGTACTCTAGAGCGTGGGGGCTGGTCGACTGGGACATTTGCAGCAGTCGATCGACGGCTTGATCTTTGAGCGGGTGACTGGCGATCAGCCGTCTGGCCATCGACCGCTGCCAGCGGTAGGGATGTTCGAGTGTGTCGACCAATTCCAGCAGGCTAGAGATCTCCTTGGACTGAGACCAAGCTGGATTCCATTTTGGAGGCGTTGGCGACTGAGGGGAGGTTTTCGGGCGTAGTCGATAGACTCGGCCATGATCACGATCCATTTTGCCGACATGCGCATAGAGGTGAGCGACCTGAAAGTCGTACCAGTCACAGATATAAGCGGCGCCATCGGGCCCATCTTGAATGGCGACAGGGCGGAACCACTTGTCCTGACTGCTTACTGCATCGCGAAGATCTCGCGTCGCAAAAGTGGCTCCCCGAGGCAGCAGCTCGGTCTCAATCAGTTTGCCATGGAGCGGGTCGACAGCCAGCATGGTGGGGCGGTTGGGGTCGGCCAGCGCAGTCCCCTGGAGCATCAGGAGGGTATGGGAGAACCTTTGGATTGGGTCATGCTGCATGGGCAGCAGGTAGCCGAAGGAAAAAGGATTCGAAAGGCTTCCATGTTTCGTGAAACCTTTGCGATAGTAGCCTCCCTGTTGGTAATGAAAGCCGCGCGTATCGCCACCGTTGTGACCTGAAAAAATCTCTCCCTGATCATCGATCGCGACGCCGAAAGCATTCCCACCGCCCTCTGCGAAGATCTCGTAGATTCTCTTGGTGGGATGGTAACGCCAGATCAGCTGTCCAAGGCTTTTGATGGGGGGATCCTGCGAGCTAGAGCGAATGGCGGCGGTGACAGTCGATCCTTGGGCTGCGTATAGCCAACCGTCGGGGCCGAAGCAGAGGCTATTAGCGACCGAATGGGTATCCTCCAGTCCAAAACCCTCCAAGTGCACCTCTGGAGTTCCATCGGCGCGGCCATCCTGATCGCGATCGGCATAGAACAGGAGGTAGGGAGGATTGAGCACCCAGGCACCATCGGTTGTGGGGGCCACAGCCGTCGCAATGTTCAATCCATCAACAAAGACGGTCTCTGTCTCAAAGCTTCCATCCGAATCACGATCTTCGTGGATCGTGATTTTATCCCGTCCCGCCACGTGCCCTTCTCTTCCCGGCGCGATCGGCAGTTTGTCGTACACGATCCGCCAAAACTGATCGCGGCTGAGTGCCTGAATGCCCGCAGGTTCCGGGTACTGCAGGTACTGCACCACCCAAAGCCGTCCTGCCGGATCAAAGCTGGTCATCAGTGGTTGGCTGATCTGCGGCTCGTGCAGCAACGAATCCCATTGCCATTCCGGTGGAATCTGGAATTGGGCGATGGCTTCCTGTGGACTGAGCGCTGGGCCGGTCGGCTGATCTTCCGGTGCTTGACCGAACGAGGGCCGGGGGGCCGCAATCAGGAGCGTTGGATAGAGAAGAAGAATGGAAAGGATGAACCGCATCGGGGTCATGGGGGACCTCGTCGAGTCGTCGGATGGAGGCGGGAAGTGGCTTAGGGTGCGGTGCTGGAAAGGGGATGGACAGCCGAGGAAGGCGAAGCGAGGTTGGCATCTGCTCGCAAGCGATCTGACAGCTCCGATAACCGCATCCGCATTCGATTGTAACGCGCAGCGAGGTGGCTCTGGCAGCCTTTTCGTCGACTTCCAAAAAACCGGTTGGCGTCACGGCCTCTCCATGTTGACGGGAACGCAGGTGGGATGCGAGCGGCGAGCTTCAATTGGTTTGTGGTACATTGAAGCAGGTCATAGCCGATTTCCTTCTTAGGGCTGGTCCAGCGAGCTTCGCGGGATCGACGGCATGCAAGCGTCTTCATTTTTCTTGCTATGGGGCCTGGGCAGCATGACGGCAACTTTCGTTCGATCGGCGATCTGCTTCTCTGCATTTCGTTGGGCAGTGTTCATTGGGGTTGTTGCGACCTTGATCGAGGTTGGTGAACTTGGCGGGCTGCTGGCGCAAGAGGCGGCCTCTCTGGACACCCAAGAGGAGACAATCCCACGACGCTCGGGCGATGAGACCATCGCTGGAATCGACTGTCCAGAAGGATTTTCGGTCGATCTGTTTGCGGCCGAACCGATGGTGCGGCAGCCAATTGGATGCGCCTGGGACGATTCCGGCCGACTATGGATTGCGGAGAACGAAACCTATTCGGAGCGGCAGGTGAATTTTCATCCCGATCTGAAAGACAGGATCGTCATTCTCACCGACACCGATGGCGATGGGCGAGCCGATCAACGCAAAGTGTTTCACGAGGAATTGCAGCACCTGACCAGCGTAGAAATCGGATACGGAGGGGTCTGGGCGATGGCTCCCCCTTCCCTTTACTTCATCCCCGACGCCGATGGCGATGATGTGCCTGACGGTCCCGCCATAGTGATCCTGGACGGGTTTGACGCCGATGCCGTTCGGCACAATCTAGCAAATGGATTGAAGTGGGGCCCCGACGGATGGCTCTACGGTAGGCATGGAATTCTTGCAGGGGGCAAGGTGGGGCCACCTGATGCAACGGAGGCGGAGCGGGTGGCGATTGGTCCTGGGATCTGGCGATACCATCCCGTGGAAAAGCGATGCGAAATGGTGGCGCATGGAACCACCAACCCCTGGGGTTCCGATTGGGATGCTCACGGCAACCTTTTCTTCATCAATACGGTGATCGGCCATCTGTGGCACGCCATCCCCAATGCCCATTTGCAGCGGATGTATGGAGAGGATGCCGATCCCCATATCTACCAACTCTTGCCGCAGGTTGCAGATCATGTCCACTGGAATTCAACTGCGGAGACCTGGAGCGACATACGGAAGATCGGGATCTCTCCAGAGACCGACAAAGCGGGTGGTGGGCATGCTCATGTCGGGATGATGATCTATCAGGGTGCGAATTGGCCAGAGGCCTATCGACATCAGCTCTACACGATCAATTACCACGGGAAGAGGATCAATCGCGATCGGTTGGAGCGAGAGGGGGCTGGCTATGTTGGGAGACATCAGCCTGATTTGTTTCAGGTGGAGGATCCCTGGTTTCGCGGGATCGATTTGGTGTCTGGACCGGAGGGTGCCGTCTACGTACTGGATTGGTCCGACATCGGAGAATGCCACGACGACGACGGTGTCCACCGTAGTAGCGGCCGAATCTACCGTTTGCGGTACGGCAAGGCACCATGGGATCGCAGGGCATTGGGAGGGTTGAGCGATTTGGAGTTGGTTGAGCGGTTGGCTGACGAAGATGTCTGGCATCGCAGAATGGCTCGACGTGTCCTGGTCGATCGCAAGCATGCGGGAAAACTCTCCGATGAAGCGATCGAACGCTTGAAAACTTTAGCTTCGTTGAAGACAGACGGGGATAGGGGGCGTCTGGAATCGCTTTGGACTTTGGCTTCTTTGGGGCAGGCGACTCCAGAGTGGTTGATGATTCGCCTGATGGCGTCCTTGCAGGATTCCTATCGCTCCGCGGGCGATGCATCCTATCGCATTGCCTGCCTTCGGCTTTTGCTGGATCGACCGACCGAAGATCCAGCGGTCGCCAAGACAGTTTTGCGCTACTGTCAGGAGGAATCGGATCCTCTGGGCTTGCTGTATGCTGCGGCGTTGGTCGGCAACATCCGCGCCCAGGAGGTCTGGGAGATTCTTGCCACCCTGGCATCGAAAGCCGACTTGGAAGAGGACCGCGATTATCCCGCCGTGCTCTGGTCGGGAATGAAAGAGCATGTCGCTAGGCAGCGTGGAAGAGCGTTGGAGCTGTTGAGCGGGCGTGGCATGAAGTCGATCGATCGATGGATCGCGAGAAGACTAGCTTCCGACTGGCAGCACGACCAGTCGATCCGACAGGGAATTGCGGAGTGGTTGGGGCGTGAGAATCGTTCGGAGGAGCGAGCGAAAGCGGTGCTAGAGGGGATGCTGGACGCATTGCAGGGGCGTCGTCGCGTGGAGATGCCTGAGGGATGGCGTCGCGCCGATGCACAGCTTCGTCGAGCTTCTTCGCCAGAGATCCAATCGGCGCTCGATCGGCTGGGGCTGTTGATGGCCGATGGTGTCGCAGAAGGGCAGTTGATGGAACTGGTGGGCGACTCCAGCGTTCCCATCCATCAGCGTCGTGAAGCGATTCGTTCGTTGAGTGAGGCGAGGTCGAGCGGTCTTCGGGACCGGCTTAGGCCACTGCTGACCGATCGCGATTTGGGGCGCGATGCGATCGTTGCTTTGGGGATGACCGGACAGAACGAGGCTTGGGATGATCTGCTGGAAGTTTTTCCCCGACTGCAGGCGTCTGGTCGTCGCGCAGCGATCGAAACGCTGGCGGCTAATCGAGCTGGCATGATCCGATTGGTGGATTCCATCGAGAAAGGGAGCATCTCGAGGGACGAAGTTCCCGCAGCAACCTTGCGGCAACTGCATTGGTCGGGCGATCCTGTGCTACAAGGTAAGCTGGAAGCGCTGTGGCCGGCCATGCAATGGTTGACGGAAGAGGGGCGGCAGAGAATGGCGGCGCTCGATAACGAACTGACGGAGCATTCCGTTGGCGAAGGGAATGCTACCGTGGGCCGGGCTCTCTGGAACAAGCACTGCGCCTCGTGCCACAAGCTGTTTGGTGAAGGGGGAGCCATCGGTCCGGAATTGACCGGAGCTCAGAGGGGAAATGTTCGATACTGGATAGAAAACATCGCCGATCCCAGCGCTTCGGTAGCCGATCGTTTTCGAGTGTCTCTTTTTCTCCTTCGCGATGGCCGCATCGTCACTGGAGTGCCACTCCAGGAGGATGCCCAGGTGATCCGCGTTCAGACTCCCACCGAGCAGACTCGCGTTTTGAAGGAAGATCTGGAGGAGCGAAGGGCTTCTGCGAAATCGCTGATGCCCGACGGCCTGATGGACCTCATGACCTCCCAAGAGCGGAAGGATTTGATGAAGTATCTGATGAGTCCCGTTCAGGTGACGGCATCACCCTAGTTCCTGTCGCTCGACGATCTTCACCATGCCGGGCCCTTGAGAAAGGATTGTGGCATAGGAGCATGAGCGACTGGTTTTTATCGTACTCGCACTCAATGCAATGGGACTCGTACTCGAAAAGAAGCGTCGGGACACGGAAGCATCGAGCATGAGATCGAGTGGCGTCCGCCGCGGCGGACTGAGTACGAGAAGTCAAAAGCAACGACCGACGAAATTACCCGAAGCACCCCATGCGGCGGGGACTGGCCAAATGGGAGTCGGGCTGGTTACCATGAGGCAACCGACCCACCTATTCTTATCCCCATGCCATCCCGCCTTGCGATCCAATCGATGCTCAGGAATCGGAGTCGCAACGATACTGGGACGGAGGAGAGAAGTCCGCTAGATAGGTCGTCGATCGATCCTAGGAGAGGGCTACGGAGTCGAGGATTCCGCGAGTCTTCATCCATCCTTTCCCACGAGGAGCGTAGGTATGTGTTTTCGAAAGTGGAATGCCCGCAACACGGCATTCGTTCTGGTGATAATGCTGTTGGTGACCAGTCTTCCTGGGAGAGCGTACGGCCAAAACGCCGACTCGGTGAAAATCGTCTTTGTGGCGGGTGGTCCCAGTCATGATTTCGGATCACATGAGCACTATGCCGGGAGTCGACTGCTGGCCGACGCCCTGAGAAGCATTCCTGGGGTGGAGTGCGAGATTGTGCGGAATGGATGGCCGGCTGATGAGTCGGTGTTCGAGGGGGCTGATTCGGTGGTCATCTATTCCGATGGCGGTGGCGGTCATCCTGCCAATGCCCATCTGGAGACGCTGGGCAAGTTGATGGACCGCAAGGTAGGACTGGTCTGCATCCATTACGCAGTGGAAGTGCCGAAGGGGGATGTGGGAGATAAGTTTCTGCAGTGGCTGGGAGGCTACTTTGAGACGCACTGGTCGGTCAATCCGCACTGGAAGGCGGAGTATCCGAAGATGGTCGAGCATCCGATTACCCGAGGAGTTGCACCTTTCGCGGCTCAGGACGAATGGTACTACCACATGCGATTTCGGCCCAACATGGATGGGGTGACTCCGATCCTCTCGGCCCTTCCTCCGGCCGACACACTGAATCGTCCCGATGGTGCCCACAGCGGCAATCCCGATGTCCGCAAAGCTGTTGCCAATGGTGAGTCCCAGCATCTGGCATGGGCCTACCAGCGACCCAATGGTGGACGATCGTTTGGGTATACCGGTGGGCATTTCCATTGGAACTGGGGGCGACCTGAGATCCGTCGACTGGTGGCCAATGCCATTCTCTGGACAGCCACCGGAAGCGTTCCCGAGGGTGGTGTGCCTACGTCGCCGCTTGGAGTTCCCAAGTTGATCGAAAATCAGGATGAACAGGTGCCATCGAATCTGCCGGTCGATGCACTGCGAAATCAGTTTCAATTGATTTCTGCTGCCTCGCGGTCCACTGGTAGTGCGGCGCAGAAAGAGGGCCGGAAGCTTTTTGAATCGCCAGTGCTTCGAGCGGCCAGCCATCCCGAACCGTTGGCCTTTGATGTCGATGTTCGCGGCGTCAAGAAACTGTATCTGTCGGTAGGTGATGGCGGGGATGGTTTTTCCTGCGATTGGGCAGACTGGGTCGATCCGGTTTTGGTGGCGGGTGATCGGAAGATTTCGTTGTTGGAACTACCGTGGAAGAATGCATCGACGCAGTGGGGGCAGGTTGGAAAGAGCGTCAATGCCGGTGGTCAGCCGATGCGAACCGCTTCCGGCAAGCCGCTTGCCAAGGGAATCGGAACACACGCAATCAGTCTTCTGGAGTTCGAACTGCCAGGGGGATTTGATCGGTTCCAAGGGGCGGTTGCAATCGACTTTGGTGGTGCCTCCCAAAATGGCGGGCAAACCAGCAGCCTCCAGTTCGCCGTCTACGCAGACGCTCCGCCTGCCAGCCAGCCGGTCGACTCCAATCTGCTTCGCGATCCGGAATTCGCGACAGCTGGACTGGATGTTTTTGATGGCCTGGAAGTGACGCTGGCCGCTTCGGAGCCGGAACTGAAGAGCCTTACCAACTTGGATATCGATTATCGAGGACGGGTGTGGGTATGCGAAGTCGTCAACTATCGAGGGCATAACGGGGAACGGCCCGAGGGGGATCGCATCCTGATTCTGGAAGACACCGACCAGGATGGGGTGATGGACCAATCCAAGGTCTACTATCAGGGCCCCGAAGTCGATTCGGCGATGGGGATATGCATTCTGGGAAACCAAGTCATTGTGAGTGCGGCTCCCAACGTCTGGGTCTTCACCGATACCGATGGAGACGACAAGCCGGACAAGAAGGAAGCCGTCTTCACCAAGACTGGTCAGCCGCAGCATGATCATTCGAACCACAGTTTCGTCTTTGGCCCCGATGGCAAGCTGTATTGGAATTTCGGCAACACGGGGCGCGCGATGCACGATGCCGCAGGGAACCCGGTCAAGGATCGATGGGGCCGACCGATCAACGATTCAGGAAGTCCCTATCGGCAGGGGATGGTCTTTCGTTGCAACTTGGATTTCTCCGATATGGAGGTCCTGGGCCATAACTTCCGCAACAACTATGAGGTAGCCGTCGATTCGCTAGGAACGCTTTGGCAGTCGGATAACGATGATGACGGAAACCGAGCGACGCGCATCAACTACGTGATGGAATTTGGCAACTTCGGTTACGTCGATGAGATGACCGGTGAGGGGTGGCAGGCCGAGAGGATTGGCTGGGAATCGGAAGTACCCCAGCGGCACTGGCATCTGAACGATCCCGGAGTGGTTCCGACGATGCTGATCACCGGCGCCGGTTCGCCAACGGGCATCACCGTCTATGAGGGCAGGCTGCTGCCAAAGGTATTCTGGGATCAAGTGATTCACTGCGATGCCGGGCCGAATGTGGTGCGCGCTTACCCGGTGGAGCCACAGGGGGCGGGGTATCAAGCCTCCATGGTGCCGCTGCTGACCGGTAGCCGCGACCGTTGGTTCCGTCCCGCAGATGTCTGCGTCGCACCCGATGGATCGCTTTATGTGACCGATTGGTACGATCCGGGAGTTGGGGGCCATGCGATGCAGGATATGGCACGCGGGCGACTGTTCCGCATCGCGCCTCCAGGTACTGCATACCATGTCCCCAAGTTCGATTGGTCGACTGCGGAGGGAGCCGTTGCCGCGTTGGCTAGTCCAACTCAGGAAGTTCGATACCGCGCCTGGATGGCGATCGTGGCGATGGGGGATCAGGCTGTGCCAGCTCTGAAGAAAATGGCGGAGGGAGACGAAGGCCGTGCACGAGCTAGGGCTTGGTGGCTGCTTGGAAAGCTGCCCGGGCAAGGGGAAGCCACTGTCAAGGCAGCCATGAAGCACCAGGATCCGGAAGTCCGCACGATCGGCATCCGATTGGCTCGGCAACTGAAGCTTCCTACATCCACTTGGATGCCATCGCTGTTGAAGGACTCCCAGCCCTCAATCCGACGTGAGCTGGCGATTGCGCTGCACGAGGACTCTTCGGATGAGATGCCAGGATACTGGGCCGATCTCGCTGAAGAGTTGGATCCTTCCGATCGCTGGTCGCTGGAAGCGCTGGGGATTGGGGCCAGCCAGCGTTGGGCGGAATGCCTAGATACTTGGATGACGAAGTATCCCGATGCATGGAACAGCGAAGCCGGGAAAAGGATCCTCTGGAGGGCTCGAGCCCCCAAGGCGGCTGAGCTGTTGGTGCGATCGTTGACCAGTGCCAAGTGGTCGGCCGATCAGCGAGATGCGCTGCTTCGTTCCTTCGATTTTCAGGATCCCAAAGAACGAGACGCTGCATGGCAGGCGATCGCAACCGAAGTGTGCACCCAGCCGGCTGATCGTCGAGACGTGGAGTTGGCTGTTTACGCGGCGACGAAACTAGGGCCGGATGCCGCCGCGAAAGTTCCTGGACTGAAGGATTTGGTTTCGGAGAGACTGCGGTCTTCGAGTGACCCGAAGGAAGCGGTACGGCTGGGACGCAAGTTGGGACTGAAAGGATTTGGTGAGCTGTTCATGGCGATGGCAGAGAAATCGGGAGTCAATTCTGAGGGGATCTCCGCCACGGATCTGGCGCTCGAAGATGGTCAAGCTGATGCAATTGCCCAGGCTCTTTTGGCCACTCCAGAATCGCCCAAGGCGCTTCTCTGGACTCGGTTGCTGGCGCAAAGCAATCGACCTGAAGCGCGAAAATTGTTGAGCGAATGGTTGGTGAATCCAGCATCTCCCACTCAGGCACGTATCGATGCAGCCGAGGGCCTTGCGAGAACCCCAGATGGACAGCGGCAGCTGTTGAAGCTGGCGCAAGAAAATCGGCTTCCCGCGGAGGCGAAGGTGATGGTCTCCGCGACGATGCGGCAGTCGAAGGATGAGTCGGTGCGTAAAGAGTCTGAGCAGTTGTTTCCGGCCAAAAAAGTGTCTGGCGCGGCCCTCCCGCCGATCGCTCAACTGGCCAGCCGTCAGGGGAATCCCGAGCAAGGGAAGAAAGTATTCGATAGTTCCGGTACCTGCGCCCAGTGCCATCAGGTACAGGGCGGCGGGAAGAATGTTGGACCGGACCTCAGCGAGATCGGCACCAAGCTGTCGCGCGAGGCGTTCTATGTCTCGATCTTGGAGCCCAGTGCCGGGATCAGCCACAACTACGAAGCCTATGTGGCTTTGCTGGATGATGATTCAGTCGTTACTGGCTTGAAAATCAACGAGACTGGAGACGAGGTCATCCTCCGCGATGCGAAAGGAATCGACCGAAAACTGGCTAAGAAGGAGATTGAGGAAATCAAAAAGAGCGACAAATCCCTGATGCCCGACAATCTTCATGAGGCACTGTCGGAAGGGGATTTGGTCGATCTGGTAGCTTATCTGGAAACGCTGAAAAAGAAGTAGCTGTCGATAGCTTTTGGTACCAGCCTGGTTTTGGGTGGGGCATGGTCATACCCAGAAGATCATCCGGGCGAAGTTTGTCATCACATCATCGAAGGAACATAGGCGATGAAAAAGAGGATGTTGGGTTTCGTGTTGGCGATGTTGGCAATGCCGATCGCTTACGGGGAAGATGGGATCTATCTGAAGGTGGCAGAGGCACCAGCGGATTATGCCATTCAAGGAGAGTATTCCGGTATCATCGACGCCAACCAAGAGAAATGGGGAGCTCAGGTAATCGCCCTTGGGGATGGCAAGTACGAATCAGCCGGCTACCGACTGGGGCTTCCTGGAGATGGCTATGAGCCGGGGGAAGAGGTCCGAAGAATCGAGTTTCGGACGGAGAATGGAAAAGTGATCGCTGCCAAGGATGAGTTCACTTTTGAGATCAAGGACAAGCAGCTGCATGTCATGGATTCCTCCGGTCAACCGCTCGGGAAGTTGACGAAGGTCGATCGGGTCAGTCCTTCCATGGGCAGCAAGCCACCTGCTGGGGCCGTGGTGCTATTCGATGGGAAGAATGCGGATGCATTTCAGAACGGTAAGTTGTCGCCCGAGGGTTATCTGCAGGCCGATTGCACCTCCAAGGAGACGCTTGGTGATCACTTTCTGCATCTTGAGTTCATGACCCCGTTCAAGCCGAAGGGACGCGGGCAGGATCGAGGAAATTCGGGGGTCTACATGCAGGGTCGCTACGAACTGCAGGTGTTGGACTCGTTTGGACTTTCCGGCGAGAACAACGAATGTGGTGGCATCTACTCGATCGCAAAGCCGCGCGTGAACATGTGCTATCCACCGCTTACTTGGCAGACGTATGACATCGAATTCCAGGCCGCGCGGTACGATGCGGATGGAAAGAAGATCAAGAACGCGCGTGCCACCATTCTGCACAATGGCATCAAGATTCACGATGACTTGGAACTGAAGAACGGGACGCCTGGTAAGGATCCCGAAGGGCCAGGTAATGGCTCCCTGTATCTTCAGGGGCATGGCAACCCAGTGGTCTATCGCAACATCTGGGTCGTCAAACGGTAGTCCGCCGGAAGGTCAGTCAATGGAAAATGCCGGGGCCATTCGGCCCCGGCGTACCCGCCCCCTGGGTATTTCTTTGTTTTTAGATCGCTCTAGAATCTCTTACGTGCCTCCGGAGACGATTGTTTTGGTTGGATTGCGTCTGCCTAGTACCGCCACTGCAGTCCGATCGTTCCTGCCTGCAGGCTGTAGTCCGACTCTCTCAACTGGTACTTGGGAGCCACGGCCTGAAATGGATTGTTCAGGTCGACCTGAAGACTAGGATCGATCTGCTCCGAAGCGCGTGCCAGACTGGTCAGCGATAGGTAGTTGTATCCAAAGGTCAGATCGAAATTGCGGGTCAGGCGGTATCCCAGGGCGACACCGAACTCGGGGCTGACGACGAAAGTGTCATCATCATAGACGCCAGCGTTGGTGTTTCTAGCCAACAGCCCTTGAGACTCGTTCGCCCCGTTGATCGCTCGCTGACCTTGGATCGTGACGACTCGGTTCATGTTCCCAAGGCCCATTTTGAATTGGAGATCCAGCGACCAGTTGCCCCAACGGGAGAACCGCTGCAATCCAATGGTTCCCGCGTCATAGCTGTTCTCGGTGGCGAAGTGGTCTTTGACTTGGAGCGTGTTGATCGTGTCGTTGGTGTTGCTTTGGATCGTCAGGCGATCTTCCAGCCGCAGACCCTGGTAGCCCAGCAAGATATCCCATCGCAGCCCCTCGGCCTGGAACAGCTTGCGACGCAGAAGGATATCACCGCCCCAGACTTGAGAACTGGCTTGGACGGTTGCCGTTCCAGTCACGGCTCCTTCCGAGACGACCAGTCGGTTGGGCTGGTTGGGGTTGAGTTGGTTGAAGGGACGAGCGACGGTTTGTGGAGAGCCGGCGGTAAAATTTGTTTCCCACTCGGTTGCATCAAACGCCCGTATCTCTATCGCTCGCTCCAGGCACGGATCCAGCCAATAACCTGCAGCCAATCGGTACCCTGATTGGGTATCCTCGTGGAGTACTTGGTCTCCGAAAAGCGTTGTTGATCCTGGGTTCCCTGTCGCCAGCAGCACGGGGGTTCCCATCCCTGTCGCTTCGAAACTGGCGCCTTCGGTGCGGAAGTACATCCGTTCGGTAAGCCAGACAAAGGTGTTGATCAGGCCTCCGCCGCCGATGCTAAGATCGATCAGCACGGGAGCTTCGGATACCGGCGTTTCATAAGCCGGAGCTTCACTGTAGACAGGATCAACGATCTGGCCGTCCGACTCGTAAACGACGTCGCCGGAAGCGATCACACTCTCTTGAAGAGGCTCGGAATGGACGATGCCACTAGCGGCATTGTTTGCTTCGCAGGCAGGGCAACCCGCCTGCACCACACCTTGGCGGTGATCGTGACGCCGTGTTGTGCCAGTCGCCGGTTGTGTTGCACTTCGACTGTTCTGTGACGCTGCAGCCTTCCCAGGCGTACGACTGGCTGGGGAAGGGGATTGTCCCGCAGAACGTTTACGGGTGTCGGGTTGGGTGGCCGAGGCGGGGCGTACGGTGGACTTGCGGGTCGGTTGCGTTGGGGCATCGTAGGCGGTACGAACGTCACCACGGCCGGTGCGGAGTTCCTGTGCCAGCAACGATTGGGCGTTGCCCGAAGGTTGGCTCCAGCCCGCAAGTAGGCCGCATGCGATGCCGAGCGGCATCCAGGTTTTTGAACGCTTGGGAACCATCGGTCACTTCTCCGAGTGAATTCTTTTGAGGCGGAAGCGGGCAACGCCTTGGCAGGACGACTTGCCGTCGATCCCGATCTATGCCTCCGGAATGGATGTATCGGTTCTCGCGAGGATTCCGGTTGAGTAAACTCGGTAAGTTTTGACGGTTCGGTAGACTTTGGCGTTGGAATTCCTTGGCTTGTGAGGGTCTTTGCCTTGATCAGGACTATTTCAGAAGACCTCGTGTCCCTAAGGGGCTTTCGCCGATCGAGCTGCGAATGGAGTTCGATAGCTAATCCCACTGCCGTTTGTTTTGCTCAGAACCGAAGGGGGCTGAGCTAGAATGGGACAAGCTCTGGTGGCCGATGGGGAGTTGTCCGGAAGGACTTTTTGTCCCAGATTTTTTGGGGGTGCAGCGCCCATGTTCGGCATTTGCCAAGTACCAGGGAGATCCTTTTGGCTGGCGTTTTGGCTGCTATTGGCTAGCGGGTTTCCGTTCGCTCGTGGACAGCAAGCGTCGGATGCTCTGTTTTTTCAGCAGCGAGTCATTCCGATTCTGGAGACTCGTTGCTTCGGCTGTCACTCCCATGCGGCGGGGGTGATGGAAGGGGGGCTGGCGCTTGACTGGAAGAGTGGCTGGCAGCGGGGTGGTGAACGCGGACCGGCGATTGTGCCGGGGGAGGCGGATCAGAGTCTGTTGATTCAGGTGGTGCGGCGCGGCGATCCGCAGCTGGCGATGCCTCCAGACGATCCTTTAACCGATGAGGAAAAGGGAGTCTTAGAGGAGTGGGTGGGGCGAGGTGCCTACGATCCTCGCCAAGCCGCACCGCAGGCCAATGACCCAATGGACTGGTGGTCGCTTCGGAAGCTAGAGTCTCAGCAGTTGCCAGATCAGCAGTTGCCAGGGGGGTGGGACGGGGCACTTGGGGACGATCATCCGATCGATCGCTGGGTCTTTAGGCGACTTGCCGATGCGCAGCTTGAGCCCTCCGGTCTCGCATCGCCGCGCGATCGAATCCGAAGACTCTTTTATGACTTGATTGGATTGCCACCGAGTCCTGAAGAAGTGCGGCAATTTGAGTTGGATCACTCGCAAGACGCTTATCAGCGGTTGGTCGATCGATTGTTGGGCTCGCCCCGATACGGGGAACGTTGGGCGCGTCATTGGATGGATGCGATTCACTTTGCCGAATCGCATGGCTTCGAACACGACGTAGGGCGAGATCATGCGTGGCCCTATCGCGATTATCTGATCGATGCCTTCAACGGGGATCTGCCTTGGGGACAGTTGATTCGACAGCAGTTGGCAATCGACCACGACGCTCCGCATGCGACCCATTTGATCCCCGCGCTGGGGTTTCTGGGGGCAGGGACGTTCGACTTGAGCACCTACAGTACAGGACCGCTGACCTTCGCATCGATCGACCGCGACGATATGGTGACGCAGACGATGGCTGCCTTCTGCAGTGTGACCGCCAATTGCGCACGATGCCATGCGCACAAGTTTGATCCAGTCAGTCAGGAAGACTACTACGCTCTGCAGGCGGTCTTTGCAGGAGTTCTGAAGGGCGATATCGAATTCGATTTCGATTCCGAGGTCGCGGTGCGTCGCAGTCGATTGGAAGGACAGCGGCAATTGGCCGTCGATCGCGACCCTAAGTTTTTGTTGGCTGCGGAACAGTGGAGTCATGTTCAGAGATGGCGAGAGAAGTTGGCAACGCATAGCCAGTGGCATCCGGTCGAATGGAGCTCTTTTGTGTCGGCTGAGGGAGCGACGTTGACCAAGCTGGAGGATCGATTTCTTCTGGCCAGTGGGCATAGCCCCGAGATGGATACCTACACCTTGACCTTTCAAACCGACCTCCCTCGAGTGACTGCCGTGCGTCTGGAAGTGGCTCCTCATGATTCCCTTCCCATGCGAGGGCCAGGACGGTGTCAGAACGGCAACCTTCATCTCTCCGAAGTTCAGGTGCTGGCCTTTTCGCCAGGTCAAGCGTCGGCCCACGTGCAGTCGATCTCGCGAGCGTCTGCCGACTTCAATCAGGAGGGGTGGACGATCGATCACGCCATCGATGGCAATCCGAAGACGGCGTGGGGGATTCACCCAGCGGTTGGACAGCCGCACGCCGCTGTTTTGGAATTGGCTCAGCCGGTGGAGGCGGAATCGGGGATGGTCTGGACGGTGTTGCTGCGACAGTTGCATGGAGGGTCCCACACGATCGGTTGCCTGCGTCTTTTGGTGACGGATGGTCCGGCAGATCAGGCGATGGTTCTTCCTGGTGACATTTCTAAGCTGCTGGAAAAAGCGGACGCAGATCTTTCGGAGGAAGAGCGATTGACGCTGGGATCGTGGGTCTTGCAGAAGGAGATCGGAAGGGAGCTTTCCGTGCTGCCGGCACGGCAGCGGGTTTATGCGGTTGGAAGATCGGTCAAGATTCCAACCGGCAATGGAAAGGAGCAGGAAGGTCGACTAGACCAGCCAAGCCCAGTCCATCTGCTGCAACGAGGGGACATTGGGAAGCCGTCGCATCGGGTGTCTCCTGGAGCGATCGAGTCGATCGATTGGCTGCCTGCACGGTTCGTTGGGGCGGAAGAATTGTCGGAGTCGGCAAGACGCGCTGCGCTGGCCGATTGGATCTCGCATCGAGACAATCCGCTGACTTGGCGCAGTATCGTCAATCGTGTCTGGCATCATCATTTCGGACGCGGGATCTGCGACACGCCTAGCGACCTGGGGCGGATGGGAGGAGTCCCTTCGCACCCCGAATTGCTCGACTGGCTGACACTCTGGTTTCGCGACCAGGCGGAGGGATCTTTGAAGAAGCTGCATCGATTGATCGTCACCAGCCACACCTACCAGCAGGCTTCGGAGGATCGTCCTGAAGCTGCCATGGTGGATGGTGAAAACCGGCTGTTATGGAGACAAAATCGGCGCAGGCTGGATGCGGATGCCTATCGCGATTGGTTGATGACAAGCTCCGGTAGCTTGGATACCACGATGGGAGGCAGGTCGATTCAGCAGTTTCATCAGTCGCCTGGTCCCCAGTCGACCCCAAAGCTCGATTACGATCGATTCGATTGGAATTCACCTGAAGCGTTTCGCCGAACGATCTACCGTTATGTCTGGCGAGGGATTCCTGATCCCTTCATGGCATCGCTGGATTTTCCCGATCTGGGTCTCCTGGCACCGACACGGGGTTTCTCTGCCTCTCCGATGCAGGCGCTTGCACTTTTCAATCATCGATTCGTGCTAGTGCACAGCCAGCGGATGGCTGAGTCGATTGAGAGGGAAGTGCCGGGAGTACAGGGGCAGGTGAAGGAGGCGACTTGGCGGGTCTATGGAAGGGAGCCGACCCAGCTGGAACTGGAGGAAATGGTGGGGCTGGTGGAGCGGCGTGGATTGGCGGCGCTTTGCCGAGTCTTGTTCAACTCGAACGAGTTCCTGTTTGTGCCCTGATTGGAACGGGAAGGACGGAGGTCGATGGGGATGGGAGACCAGCGAAACAGTCGACGCAGTTTGCTGCTGAATGCGGGGCACTCTTTCGGCGCTTTGGCTCTTGCCGATCTCTTGGCTCGGGAATCGCCGGCTTTCCCGGCACCTTCTCCATCGCAGCCAGATCGAGAGACCAAGGCTCCCAAGGCTAGGGTCAAGCGGATCATCCAGCTGTTTATGACGGGCGGCGCAAGTCCGATGGATACGTTCGACTACAAGCCACAGCTGGAGCGGCTGGATGGTCAGATGCTGGGGCCGAAGGAGAAGCCGGAGGGATTTACGGCACCGGCGGGTGCGATCATGAAAAGCCCGTTTCGATTCGCAAGGCATGGTCAGTCGGGGCGCTGGGTTAGCAGTTTGTTTCCCGAGCAGGCGAGGCTGGTGGACGAGATGGCGTTCTTGATGGCGATGACCACCAAGACCAACGTGCACGGACCAGGCACCTACATGATGAATAGTGGTTTCCTGCTGCCAGGTTTTCCATGCATGGGAGCTTGGATTTCCTATGCGCTTGGAAACCTAGTCGACAATCTACCGACCTTCGTGGTGCTGCCGGATGCGCGCGGCCTTCCCTACAACCAGAAAGGTTGCTTTAGCGCAGGATTTCTTCCTTCGATCCACGAAGGGGTGGTGCTAGATGCCGCCGCGAAGAACCCGATCCCAGATCTTCAGCCCGATGCGGCGTTTCCCTTTGCTGGTGCCTCGTCAGATCCCGATTCCCTGGCGTTGCTTCAGGCGATCAACCGTCGGCATGCGCAGCAACATCGTGGCGATTCCCGATTGGACGCCAGGATCGGCAGTTATGAACTCGCTGCGAAAATGCAGCTATCGGCTCCGGAGGCGTTTGCAATGGAACAGGAGACGGCGGCGACGCAGCGAGCCTATGGGCTGGATCGGCCAGCGACCAGTGATTTCGGCAGGCGGTGCTTATTGGCGCGGCGGTTGGTGGAGCGAGGTGTGAGGTTTGTGCAGGTCTGGAGTGGACCGCAGGGGGCGGTCAACAACTGGGACAATCATGGCAATATCCTGACCGAACTGCCGCCGATGGCCGAGAGTGTCGACCTGCCGATTGCCGGTCTGCTTCGCGATCTTAGAGCTCGGGGGCTGGATGACGATACGTTGGTGATCTGGACTACCGAGTTTGGCAGGACCCCTTTTGCTCAGGGCAGTCTGGGGCGCGATCACAATGGCGGCAGCTTCGTCACGTGGCTTTGGGGCGCTGGGATTCGGCCCGGCGTGTCCTATGGTGCCAGCGATGACTGGGGGTATCAAGCGGTGGAAGGAAAAACGTGGTGTTATGACCTGCATGCCACGATCCTTCATCTGCTGGGGATCGATCACAAACAGCTAACGGTACGGCAGAATGGAATCGATCGACGTCTGACCGATGTGCATGGTCATGTGGTCGAGGAAATTCTCGATCTTTGAATGCTGCCAGTCACCTGCTGTTCTCTTGCCTGTGGCCTCCGGAACAGGCTGAAGTCAACCGCTGTGATCACGCAGGAATGGCTGCGAGTCATCCCAGAGGGAAGATCTAGGCGACAAAGTAGACCACCACTTGCCTTCGATGGCGAGATTGGATCGTCTGCGATTCTAGTGGGTAGCGATCGCTTCGGTGTAGACGCATAGAATCTCCTTCGGATGGTCGCCTGACGTTTGACGATGTGCTGTCAGGAATCTTGCTATTCGTACCACAAGGGCGCATGCCGTCCGCTGTCTTCCGCTCGTAAAAATGAATCCAACAAAGCGCGCCGCACCGCTGGTATTGCGTCGCAATTTCAACATGGCACCATGATGAAACCATCTGTAGAACTCGCTCCATGGACCGGCAGAATTGTTGAATTGGCTGAAAAATTCCTGTCAGGAAACGTGTGGCTTTGCCGTTTACTATCTGGATAGATGAAAGCTCCTGTCGATGGCATAAGCTTGTTTGATGAATGGATAACTGGCTGATGCAGAACGTCGAGTGCGGTGGCTGATCTGTTGGGTTTGTGGAAGGAATTTCGCATTCGCCAGTGATCGGCTGACCAAGAATGGGCTGGTGGCGAATTGGAGAGGCTTTGTATCGCGATCTTTCGATCCGAGCTACGATGCGGATCGCTGATCGTCAGTGGGATTTTTGGGCCATTCATGAAGGAGCTACCAAGATGTCCGTTGCATTGCGTCTGAGTGGCACCCATGAGGCAACCACATGCCGCTGAACGAACAGAAGATCCTTCAGACGTTGGTCCAGTGGAGGATTCGCATCTCTGCGTCCGCCTGGATCGTAGTGCGCAACACCCATACGGCTGAAGACATCTACCAAAATGTGGTGCTGAAGGCGATGACGCGCGAGACCGTGTTCGAGTCGGAGGCGGCGGTTCTCTCATGGGCTTTTGTCACCGCCAGACGCGAGGGCATCGATTGGCTCCTTCGGCATCGGAGGCAAGTGCCGATGCAGGATCCGAGTTGGCTGGGTCTACTGGACAACGATCTTGCCAGCCATTCGGATCGGTCGGAGGGTGCAAGACTGGAAACGCTTCAGCAATGCCTGGAATCGGTCTCGGGTGAGGCGAGACAGATACTGGATCTTCGGTACTTCGATAATCTCGATTGCGATACCATCGCCAGGCAGATGCACTTGAGTCTTGCGGCGGTCTACAAGCGATTGTCTCGGCTGCATAGAAATCTGAAGGACTGCGTGGAGAGGCGACTGGCGTCGAACTTCGGTGGAGGCGTTGTGGAATGACCAACGAGGAAGTCAACCTGGATCTGCTTTTGCAGTACCTGGATGGTCGTCTGAATCCAGAGAGTGCAAGGAAACTAGAAGAGCAGTTGGCCAGAGAGCCGGAATTGCGCAGAGCCGTTGCGGAAATTGCAGAGTATGCGGTGATGGTTGGGGATCTGGCGCGCATGGACGATGAGCGGAAGGTGCATTTGAGCCGACTATCGGGCACAGAGGGTGGGCAAGGTGGTTGGGTTCCGGCCCCGTCGGCAAACTGGGGCCGCAGGCAGGCTTGGGGAATTCTCTTTGCAATAGGTCTGATCGCGATGATTGGGGTGAGCGCCTTCGCCTACGCTGTCAAGTCGCGCATTGCTCTGGCACAGGTAGAGAATGTGACAGGGGCTTTGCAGTACATCGAGAACTCCGGCATCGCTCATGATGCCTTGGATCAAGGAGTGGGGCTTTACCCAGGCGACACCATCGAATCCCGATCCTGTGATTCCTGGATTACGCTCACGCTGCAAAGCGATGCGAAGTTGACAATCGCCGGCAATTCATCGATCCGAGTTATGCAGTCGACGAATGACCAGCTGCGATTCGAGTTGCTGAAGGGGAGTCTCTGGTTTAGCCCACCTTCGGCAAAAACAGAGCGGCAGATTGTTGTGGCCACACCTGTTTTCGAAGTATCGTTCGGGAAATCTCTGCTGAACATTCAGACTTCCTCGACCGAATCAATTGTCCGAGTGGACCGTGGGAGTGCGCTGGTGACACGCCGTTTGGATGGTAGTCAAACCGAGACGGGCAGCGGCCAGCAGATGCATCTCCATTTAGGGAGTCGGGAGCCTATGGAAGCGGTTCAACAGCCCTCGCCAGTCGATCGATGGGCGACGCAACAGATGAAGGGTGGGGAGGAGATTTTTGGAGTTTGGTTGGCTCCCACGGCTGCCGAAGCGATGCGGATTGGTGCTTCCCCTTTGCTGTGGCCAGTGCCTCAGCAAGACCCGATCATGCTCTACGTCATCAGCATTCCCGCATGGAGATGCAGTCGGAAGCCGGTTGCCCTCCATGCCGATTCGGTCCTTCGATTTCGTGGCAAAATGGAGAGGCCAACACGAGTCCGCTTCGGGTTCAGTGCTCAGAAGATGTATGGGGTCTTCGCCGGCAAATTTGAAATCGATATCCCCGCCAGCATGCTGGGGAAGTCTGGGGAGGTTTGGGAGGTGACGATTCCACTTCGCGATTTTCTGCCGCTCAATCCCTACCTGTCTGCCTTGCCCGATGGCCTGGAACTCAATGATGTTTACGCCCTGACGATTGTCGATCACGCGGAGCTGGAGATCAGCGAGATGGAATTATTTCGGATGCGAGGCGAAGATCGGCCAGCGCCATAGGCGGAGTCGGCGTAAGGTAAGAACATTCAGAAAGTGTGGGTTGCGAGGAAGGGTTAATTCCTTTGGCTTGAATCTTGAAGATGAGGCAACCAATGAAAAAGTCTGCTGCTGGTTTTCCATTCCAGGACTCGGCTATCGACGTCGTGAACCTGTTTGGGTCGGTCCTTCACGTGGAAAAGAGTCGCCACGCCTGGATCTGTGGCGCGGGACTGTTTGTCTGCATGGGGATCGTATTACTTCAACTTTCTAAAGCTGACTCGGAGCCCTCTTTGGAGGCTCTTCAAGGGATGCTTCATTCGGTTGCGGATCGGGAGGAAGTGCCTTCGGATCATCGGTCCTCGTATGCCTCTCCAAACTTCATGAGTCCTCACGACCATCCGATCGCTGTGGCGGGAGAACTGGTTCTGGTGGTCAACACGCCCTCTGCGACTTTGGATGTCATTGATTCTGGATCGCGAGCCGTGGTGCGGCGCATCCAGGTGGGGATCGATCCTGTTTGTGTGCAGGTTCGGCCCGATGGCAAGGAAGCTTGGGTCGCAAATCACGTTTCTGATTCGGTCAACGTGATCGACTTGGATCGAAGTAGCGCGACCTATTTGGAGGTGATCGCGACGATTCAGGAATTCGATTTGGAGACAAGGTCGACACGCTTTGACGAGCCGGTGGGGATTGCATTTGCTAGTGACAAGAAGGCTTACGTCGCGCTTTCTTCCGAAAACCAAATCGCTGTGATCGATGTCGCCAGCCGACGCGTCACCAAACGAATCGCGATCCCGGCACAGGACCCGCGGTCGATTGTCGTCGAGCGAGATCGGCTGTTCGTGATTCCGTTCGAATCGGGCAATCAGACTCAATTGTCTGGTGGATCGAAAGACAGAATCGACGGCGATCTGGTCACATTCGATATCTGGAATCACTCGATCGAGAACAACAACGTGCTCAGTCTTGGTCACGTGGTCGATATCGTCAAACATCCGCGTGTGCCCGATCGAGACCTCTTTCTATTCGATACCGAAGATGAGTCGCTGATTGGCAGCGTCGATACGCTTGGGACGTTGCTTTATGGATTGGCTGTCGGAAAGAACGGTGAAGTCTACATCGCACAGACCGACGCGAGGAACGATGTCAATGGTCGAGCGGGGAGCAGGAAGCATGGGCTGGCTGAGCTGCAGAACCGAGCCTTTTTGAATCGGATCACTCGCGTCATGTTCGGGGCGGAGGAAGAGCCGCAGACCGAGTTCATCGACCTAGAGCCGTTGCCGCCGGAAGACCCCGCACCCGGAATGGCCTTGGCGACTCCCTTTGCGTTGACGCTCGCAAACGATGGGCGACTCCTGGTTGGGACCGCAACAGGTTCCGACCAGTTGTACACGTTGGATTCTGAGACGGGAGGGATCCTGGGGCGAGTGAAGGTGGGTGCTGTACCGGAAGGGATTGCACTGGAGTCGGATTCGGATGGTAGGGCGCGAATCGCCTGGGTGCTCAATGCCGCAAGCAACACGGTGTCGATCATCGACCTTGTGGATCCCCGGAATCCGCGACTGGAGGCGACGCTGGAACTGGAAGATCCAACGCACCCTACCGTGAAGCGAGGGCGTATCGCCTTCAGTACGGCCGCTGCGTCGAGTTCCGGGACGTATTCGTGTGCAAGCTGCCATCCGGACGGTCATACTGACCAGTTGCTATGGGTGCTCAATACACCCATCGTTTCCGATGGCGATCAGATCATGCCAAGATCGACGATGCCAGTGAGAGGGCTCCGTGATACTGCTCCCTTCCATTGGGATGGGATTCCAGGTGATCCTTATGGCGGGATCAACAGCGCGCATATCCTTAGGGATGTCGAGCCGAATAGTGACGAGGCGGTGCCGGAGTCGACGACCAGACATTTGATCGATGGTGGGCTGGCTTCAACGATGATGCGTGTCGGTGACCAAGCGATCAACGACGAAGGCAAGGCTGGCCGATTGTCGCGGCAGGAGCGGGATGACATGGCTAAGTTCCTTCTGAGTGTCCCTTATCCCCCGGCACCGCGCCGAGCCTACGATGACCAGCTTAGCGATCAGGCGAGAAAAGGGTTTAGTCTGTTTCACATCGAAGGAGATCTGGATCCGTCGAAATCGACTCCCAACCGTTGTGGCGACTGCCACAGGATGCCATTCCTAGTCAGCACCAACACCCCTGGGACCGGGATGGATGCTCCCACGTGGCGCGGAGCCTACGACCGGTGGTTGATTCTTCCACAAGGGCGTTTGAATGTGATTGCCCTGGACTTTTACGAGCGGATCGCAAGGCGAGGTGCGCCAGAGAAGGAAATTTGGAACTTGTCCTGGGGAGGGCGTGAACGGTTCAATCCGGTGTGGGATATGGTCCTTGAGATGGGAACAGGAGTTCCAGGAGCTTTTGCACGTCAGGTAACCCTCGATTCATTGACGGCATCAGATGAAGTTGTGATCGATCTTGTGGAGTCGTTGGAGCGATCGGCTATCGAGGGCCGCCTGAGGCTGAAGGGGGCAGGGATTTGGACTGACGACGGTGCAGGCCGGCGCGTCACGATGGAGTTCCGTCGCGAAGGAGATTCGGTCGCGTATTGGACGGAGGAGGAGAAGCCAATTGGCTTATCGCGTCAGCAGCTTTTGGATGCAGCCAAGGAGGGACGTTTCGTCGGCACGTTGACTGGGAAACTGGGCGGCCGGGTCGATGTCGACCATCCACAACCCGCCTTGTGGACTTTGGGTCCGATGGAACAGCAGAGAGGTCGTCAGGATTTTCCGATGCTTTCTGAATCGAATCGGACGATGACGATCAGCGCGCGGCATTTGGATGCCGATCCGTTGCTGTTGGTGGATGGCAGGCGTGTCGAGGGGAATACACGGTTGCAGAAGGACCGCGTCGTCGTATCACTGGCGGAGCTTCCAGCAAAGGGTCTGCATTTCTTGCAGCTTCAGAATCCCGATGGGCTGGTCAGCAACGAATTCCTTTTCCGGGTGTCGGACCCATCCGATCTTTCATTCAAGGAAACATCGTTGCGAGTGTTGATGGAGCAAAGTGGATTGCTCCGGCTAATGGGGAAATGGATCGATCGCGAGCGGAAGGGCGAGGGTTTGACGCTGGAGTATCGATGGAAACTGAAAGATCAGTTGATCGAACATACCAGCGTTGATCCTAACAACCAGTCGGTGGCGTTGATTGGTATCGATTCGGAGAAGGAACTGGTTTATCACCGAGGCAGCGATCGAAGCGGAACTTCATTCGACGGCCAATGGGAGTTGCCAGGTGATGGCGACGTCATGCTAAGGCTTCGAGGCAGCAATACGAAAGGAGAACCGTTCGATCTTCGGTTGCGATATCATTTCGACAGTCAGGACGAAATGACACTGACGGTGGAGTTGCCTCAACCGATCGTCATCCACTTAGTCCGCGTCCGAGAGAACTAAGGCTTCGGAGTTCAACACCCTATAGCCGCTTGAAGGTCGCTCGATGACGCTCCAGTGGCCTAGTCGGCTCCCTGCATCCGCAAGTCGGCCTCACGAGATCGAGTCGAGCAACGCCTGGGTCGATGGGTTTGCCAGCCAGCGCCTAGGTAATCGAAACGTTGCTTCACGTCCTGCGCACTTGCCAGGAGTCGTGGATCTCCTGAAAAATCTCGTCGAGGCTCTTGGTGATCTTCCAGCTTGGATAATGCTGCTGGATCTTCGATAGATTGCTGATATAGCAGATATGGTCAGCTTCTCGCGGTTCATCCAGATACTGGTGCACCATCTTCTTTCCCGATATTCGCTCGATCCGCTGAAATGCCTCCAGGATCGAACAGCTGTTTTGCCGACCGCCACCCAGGTTATAGACTTCTCCACGCCGCGGCGACTTGATAAACGCCTCGATAAAGAGCGCCACGTCTCGTGAGTGGATGTTGTCGCGAACCTGCTTCCCTTGATAGCCATAGATGGTGTACTGGGCCTGCAGCACATTGCAGCGGATCAAGTAGCTCAGGAATCCATGCAGTTCCACTCCCGAGTGATTCGGTCCGGTCAAGCAACCACCACGAAGGCAGCAGCATTGCAGGCCGAAGTATCTGCCATACTCTTGCACCAGGATGTCGGCCGCCAGTTTCGATGCACCAAACAGCGAATGCTTCGATTGGTCGATCGAAAACGCTTCGGTGATCCCATCCTGGTAGGCAGGTTCCGAATAGTCCCAGCGCGTTGGTTTCTCAACCAAGGGGATGCGGTTGGGTGCGTCACCATAGACCTTATTGGTCGACATGTGCACAAAGACAGCATCCGGTGCAAATTGACGAACGGCTTCCAGTAGATTCAGCGTACCGACGGCGTTGGTGTCGAAGTCGATGTAGGGGATCTTGGCGGCCAAGTCGTGGGAGGGCTGTGATGCCGTATGGACGATGGCATCGGGCTGGAGTTGCTGGATCAGCCGACCGATCCCTTCGCGATCGCGAATATCGAGTTCATGGTGGCGGAAGTTTTTTAGCTCCCGCTGCAATCTGGCCTGATTCCAACGGGTGTCACCCGCAGCACCAAAGAAGTCGGCGCGTGCGTTGTTGTCGACACCATGGACCGACCAGCCTAGCTGGTCAAAATGCTGAGCGACTTCTGAGCCAACAAGACCCGAGGATCCGGTCACCAGAAGCTTGTGCATCGCGATGACATCCCTTTCGATGGAGATTGGCTACAGCAAGGTTGACTCCCGAACTTTCAGCAGATGCTAGAAGCTGCCCGTTCAGTCATTCGAACCTGTCAGCCATCCAACCCGGTCAGTTTGCCGGTGCTATCTCCAAATCGCTCTTCTTCGACTCCTACCAGCGACAGCATGGTCAGGAAGAGATTGTTGAGCGGTTGGTCTTGGTAGCGGATCAGGCGCCCGGGCTGGACTTTCCCACCAGCCTTGCCGGCAAGCAGCAGAGGCAGGTTGTTGTGGTCGTGTCGGTTGCCATCGCTAATGGCTCCGCCGTAGACGATCAGGGAGTTGTCGAGCAGATTGGAATCGCCGTCGGCGGTGGCCTTCATTTTCTTAAGGAAGTAGCCAAATTGATCGGAGTAGTATCGGTCGATCTTGGCGATCTTATCGATTTTGTCCTGATCGTTCTGGTGGTGCGAAAGTTCGTGGTGACCTTCTTTGACTTCGATCATCGGGAAGGTCTTGTTGGAACCTTCGTTGGCCAGCATGAAGGTGGCGAGTCGCGTGGTATCGGTTTGGAAGGCAAGCACCATCAAGTCGTACATCACGCGGATGTGGTCGCCGTAATCACCCGGAATTTGGTCCGGGATTTTTGTGTCGATACCGGAAAGATCAACCGGTTGGCTGCTCCGTTCCAGTCGGCGTTCGATCTCTCGAACGCTTTCAAAGTACTCTTCCAATTTGGGGCGATCTTCGTTGGAGATTCGACCCTGAATCTTTTTGGACTGATCGGAGACCATGTCCAGAACGCTTTGCCGCAGAGCGATCCGCGACTTGCTGGCCGCCGCTTCACTGGGGCTTCCAAACAGCCGTTCGAACGCTTTCCGTGGATCGATCTCTTTGGCCATCGGTTGCGATGGTGTGCGCCAGGAGATGTTGTTCGAGTAGGCGCAGGCGTAACCGGAATCGCACGATCCGGCTGAACGGCCTTCCTCGGTTCCCAATTCGATCGAAGGGAGCCGTGTGGAACGACCATAGTGGTCGGCAAGAATCTGGTCGATGCTGCGTCCGGCGCGGATGCGACTGCCTGCTGTCTTGTAGGGATGAGCCCCCGTTAGAAACGCAGCGGCGCTGCGGGCATGGTCGCCGGGGCCATCGCCAAGAGCTGCGGCGTTGTTCTGAGCCAAACCTCGGAGGACAAGAAAATCGGATCGCAGATCAGCCAGTGGTTCCAGGCTGGGAGTCAGTTTCCAATCGGTTCCTTCGCCGTCGGGCAACCAGCGGTCGGCATTGGTTCCGTTGGGGAAGAAGATCCAGGCCATCCGGACGGGAGCGGTCGGGGCAGCGCCCCTCACTCGGGGCGCCAAAGATGGCAACCATGGCAACGCCATGGACACGCCGAGCCCTCGCAGCAGTGTTCGCCTGGAAACCGATGGATGGTTCATTGCTGTGGCTCTCGGTGGGTGAATCAGGACCAATCGCAACAGGCCAGAGGTTGGCAGGTGGGGGCAGTGCGATCCAAGGAAAACCGCACCCGCCGTCGTCCGTCATTCTTCAATATTCTAGCTCAATCGGCAAACCACCGACTAGAGCGCTGGCGAACTTCCGATTTCCTAGGGATTCTGCCCTGTCCCAGCCAATTCGTTGGTTGGCCTGGCAACTTCCGTCCACCGAAATGGTTCGCTCAGCACAATCGCTTCGATCACGCTTCTCACGGTCGATTGTCGATCCTGCGTATACGTTTCAATTTTCCCAAGGGCACATTGGTCGGCGGTGACCAGACCTCGCCCGAGGGCGTAGGTGAGCAGTTTGGAGCAGAAGTGAGCGACCAGCTTGGGCTGATCCTGTGCCAGCGTTTCGCTCAATTGAACGGCGCTGGTAAACGATCTGCCATCGGCCAGTTCCCCCGAGGCGACAATTGGCTTGCCGGCATCTTCCGTTCGGAATCGCCCGATCGCATTAAAATTCTCCAGTCCCAGACCGATCGGGTCCATCACCCGATGGCAGCTGGCACAGCTGGGGTTCGATCGGTGGATCTCCAGCTGTTCGCGAAGGCTAAGTCCCTTGTGATCTTCCTGGGTCGCTTCCAGTGTGGGAACATTGGGTGGTGCGGCAGGGGGTGGATCCCCTAGGAGGTTTTCCAGCACCCATTTGCCCCGTTTGACCGGGCTAGTTCGGGAAGGGTTGCTGGTGAGCGTAAGAATGGCGGCCTGGGTCAGCAGGCCGCGACGTTCAGGTGGCAGCGTTGCTTTGACCCAACGATCCTCTTCTGCGTACGATCCCAGTCGCCGATCGCTTCGTCGGAACTTCGGGCCTCGGTACATTTCCTGCGGGTCGCGGCCATCGAACTGCAACCCATAGAGTTCGGCCATGCGAGGATTGACGAAGGTGAAGTCAGCCAGCAGGATGTCGGACAGCTTGCCTTCTCTCGACAGAAGCTCACGGCAGAAAAGCTGTGTCTCCTTTCGCATCGCCGCGCGGAGCCGGTCGTTCCAGAGCGGATCGGTGTTGTTGTCGACTTCCAGAGTCTGGAGGTTGCGAAGCCCAAACCACTGCTCAAAGAATCCGTCGACCAGCGCGTCGGCCTTGGGATCATCCAGCATGCGGTGGACTTGAGCGATCAGTCGATCGGGGTCGGAAAGAGTCCCTTGCTGGGCTTCGTCGCGCAGGGCGTCGTCTGGCATGCTGGACCAAAGGAAGTAGGAGAGCCGACTGGCTAGTTCCCAGTCCGATAGTTCCCGAACTCCTTCCCGCACGAGTGCCCCTTCCTGCTGTTCGATCCGGAAGAGGAAGTCGGGAGCGACCAGAATGGCTTGAAGAGCGACCTGCATCGATTCGCGGAAAGGGAGTCCTTGATCGCGAGCGGCCAGGGCGATGGCGCGGTAGGGGAGCAGCTCTTCTTCGGTGACCGGTCGTCGAAACGCGATCGGTAGCAACTTCCGCAGGTTCTCGTCGACCACCGACTCAAACGAATCCCCTTCCTGCCATTCCTTTGCGATGACGCGTCGATGGGATGCAGGAAATCTCGGTGATCCACTGGCGGGACCTTCCATGCGGAAGCGTTCGACGTGGAGTTTCTTCTGAGGAGGCGTCGGGGTTTCCTGTTGGAGGTCTTCGTCCAGCAAAACTCGGAGGCGATGGGTGCCTTCGGAAAACCGAATCGTGAAGGGATAGTTTTTGCCCTTCGGTTCGACCTCAAAACGAGCAAACAGTTGGTCGTCGATGAAGAGCTTGACGGAGACGTTATGCTGCTGGCCGTCGCCATAGCGCAGCCGCAGGTCGATGTTGTATTCCCCTTCGGCAAAGTCGAATTCCGCCATGCAAGATTCCCCGACGGCAATGTCGTCGCCGTCAGCCGACTGCTGTCGCAACGATTTCTCGTCGATGACGATCGCCTTCTTGGAGATCCATTCGGCGGCCTGCAGGTATTTTTCCATCGTCAGAGGAGGGAGGCTAAGCACTTCTCCCTGATTGTCGAAGCCATTGCCGACATCATCGGATGGGAATCCGATCTCTTGAGATGGCCAGATATCCAGTTGCAGCAGGTCGCGGACGGTGCGATCGTATTCCTTGGAATTCAGGCGACGCACGGTGACGTGGCCAGGGGATTGAACGACGCCGCAGTCGGCCTGGTGCAGCGCCTTGTCGATCCAGTCGGCCAGCGCCTCTTTGTCCTGCTCGGTCAGAGGGTCGCCCTCCTCGGGTGGCATCGCGCCAATCTTGACCAGCCCGCGAATCTGATCCCAGAGAGCTGGCTGGGCTCTTACCGATGCCAAGTCGCGATACTGCGTGACATCGACCTCCGCTTCGCGAAGTTCTTGGCTGTGGCATTGGCTGCAATGCTTCTCCAGAAGGGGAGCCCACTTGGACTGGAACGCTTCCTGAAGTTCTTGATCGAATGCATTGGCAGGCGCTTGGCCTACCACCGTCGATGCCTCCATGCAGCCGATGCAAAGCGACCAAGCCAACCATTTGGAGAAGGAGCTTCGACGTCGAACGGGCCTGTTGGGGGACATCGCGCTGTTCAAGTCACGGCTTGGGAAATTGGGTTGGGAAATCATGGTGGATTCCTGGACGTTTCCAACCGGATCTGCATGCTACCGCGTCGGAACGTTTCTGAAGGAGCGTCGAAGGCGGGCAGCCGGTGGAACAAGTGGTATTGCTGGTTTAGGTGGGATGTCGGGAGGCGATAGGGCCGGGATCATGGTGAACCCCGGTGGTGATGATCGGTTTCGAAGGAAGCCAATTGCACGATCGATCCTGATTTTCAGGGTTTCCAGTGCTAAGATAGTGTGGCACAAGTGATTTTATCCCACCAGCCTGTTTGTCGTCGACACACCGCTGGTCACTCGCCCTCCACCCTCCCACCGGATTGAATCATGCATTGGCTGATTCCTCACGAACTGAAGAACCGAGCCCTGTGGTTTAATTTCACTCGCTGTGCCATCCTTGCCGCTTTTTTGGGCAGCCTGTGGACGTGTTTCGCTCAGGGGCAAGATGCCGCGAAGTTTTCGCCCGAGCAGCTGGAAGTCTTCGAGCGGCAAGTTCGGCCGATTCTGGTGGAACGGTGTTACGAATGCCATAGCGCCCAGTCCAAGCGGCTGGAGGGTGGGCTGCGACTGGACTACCGACAGGGCCTTCTTGAAGGTGGCGATTCGGGGGCGTCGATCGATCTGGGGAATCCGGATGTCAGCGTTCTGCTGGACGCCATTCACTACCGAGGGATGGAGATGCCGCCCGATGGGAAACTGCCAGCGGAGCAGATCGCCGTCCTCGAAAAGTGGGTTCGAGAAGGTGCTCCATGGCCGGACGAGCCGATTCCGGAGTCGGGGAAGGTGACGGAAGCGTTTGATATTTCATCGCGAATGGCAAGGCATTGGACTTGGCGACCGATGCAGCGGTTGGCGACTCCCTGGAACAGCGGCAATCCAATCCATCGCGAGCCTTGGGATGGTTGGATTCTACAGGCGGCTCAGCGCGAGGGGCTGACGATGGCTGCGGAGGCGGAGCCGTGGGAAGAGCTGCGGCGCGCAACGCTGGACTTGACGGGGTTGCCACCGACAAGTGAGGAGATCGAGCAGTATTTGTCCGATCCGCAGCCGGATCGATACGAACGCTTGGTCGACCGTCTGCTGGCATCACCGCAATTCGGTGTGCGGTGGGGAAGGCATTGGCTGGATCTGGTCCGCTATGCCGAGTCGCGAGGGCATGAGTTCGATGAAGACACGCCTGGGGCGACTGCGTATCGCGACTATGTGGTACGAGCTTGGAATCTGGATCTGCCGTACGATCAGATGGTGATCGAGCATGTGGCGGGGGACTTGGTCGATCCACCGCGACTGCATCTGAAGACAGGCGGGAATGAATCGGTCATCGGAACGGGGTTCTGGCATCTGGGGGAATGGGTGCACTCGCCAGTCGATACGCGCAAAGATCAGGCCGACCGGTTCGACAACATGCTGGATGTTTTTTCCAAGACATTCATGGGGACCACCCTAGCCTGTGCGCGGTGCCATGATCACAAGTTCGATGCGATCAGCACCGAAGATTACTACGCCATGGTCGGTTATCTACGCAGCAGCCACTACCGTATGGCTAGGTATGAGACGGAGCCGATGGAACGGCAGGTGATGCGTGACTTGGATCAGCTTCGACAGGAGTCGGCGGGCGGTATTCGTCAAGCGATCGGTGGATGGTTGACTGCGGCGGTTACGGGTCCCGATGCGACCGGTGCATGGTGGGTGCGTTGGCAGCAGGCTCAGCAGCAAGCCCCCGCTTCCACCCCAACAGCTCAGCCTTTGCCTCTTCCCGCTGCCGACGCGCGAATCCTCTGGGATGCCAGTCGCTTGGGACCATCCGACTGGCGTGCCAGCGGTCCGGTGTATGGCCAGTCGCCGATCGGACCCGGGGAGATACGCAGCGAGCTTCGGGAGGGAGTGGATCGGTTGGTGGTGGGGCGTTTGGCGTCGGTATTCCGAGACAGCTTTTGGAACCCGATGCAGTCGATCGACCCAGGTGTCAATCGGATGAATTCCTTCAACCAAGTGCAGGAGGCTGGAAAAACGTTTCTGACTCAGGAAGTCAGCTTGGATGCACCCCAGGTCTCCTATTTGATTCGGGGATCGTTGCGGGTGTATGCAGCGGTCGATTCGCACCGCTTGATCGCTGGACCATTGCACCGCGAAATCCTGGCTGATTTCCGAGATCCGAAAGCGGAAGGGTATCGCTGGGTGACGCAGGGGCTGGGGCGTTACGTCGGCAGTCGGGTTCACTTCGAGTTCATGCCGTTAGACGGCGATCCGCTGGAAGTGGTTCAGGTGGTGGTGGGAGCCGCCCCCACGATGCCAATAGGGAACGCACCTACCGATGCCGAAGCGTTGATGGCCAAGTTGCGGCAGGTTGCCCAAAGCTTTTTGTCGACGGATCCGCAGGCGAGTCGATCGGCCGAGGATTCGCTTTGGGTCCAGTGGATGATCGATCAACGCACCAAGGAAGGGGGCTTGGCGGACGACCGTTGGAAAATGGTGGAAGATGCCAGAGCGGTGGTGCTGCAGGCTCAGCAGCAATTGGCCCAAGGGGTGCGATTTGATTCTCGCGTCTGCATGGCGATGATCGATGGCAGTGGGGAAGACGATTTTCTCTTGGTTCGCGGTAGCTCCAGCAACCGCGGCAGCCAAGTTCCCCGTCGACCACTTTCAGCGGTGACGCGATTTTTCCAGCAGCAGGGGCTGGTCGTCGGTGACGATTCGCAGGCGGGCCAAAGGGCGTTGGTGCAAACGTCGGAAGGGCGGAGTGGATCTTCCTCGCAGTTTGTTTCCACTTCATTGAGAGAGTCGGAGGCGACCGGTTCGGTGGAACGGGAATTGGGTAGTGGTCGCTTGAAGTTGGCAAAGCAGTTGGTCCACCCCAAGCATCCGCTTACGGCGCGCGTCATCGTCAACCGACTTTGGCACCAACTGACCGGCAGAGGCATTGTGCCGACGGTCGATGATTTTGGACTGCTGGGGATGGCACCGACGCACCCCGAGCTATTGGATCAGATGGCGCTGCAGCTGATTGAAGACCAGTGGTCGCTGAAGCATGCGATTCGGCGAATGGTTCTTTCCCATGCGTATCGGATGAGCTCGCGGGGCCAGGAGGATTCGATCGAGAAGGATCCTGGCAATCAGTGGTTGACTCGCGCGCGGGTGAGGAGGTTGGAGGCGGAGTCGGTGCGCGACACACTGCTATCTCTGAGTGGATCGTTGGACCGATCGCTGGAGGGAGGAAGCGTACCGGTGCATTTGACCGATTTCCTGCAGGGGCGCGGGCGACCTGGGCAGAGCGGCCCGATCGATGGTGGGGGTCGGCGTAGTCTGTACTTGGCGGTGCGTCGCAACTTCTTGATACCGATGATGACGACCTTTGATTCACCGACCCCTTTCAGCAGCATGGGGCGGCGCAATGTTTCGAATGTTCCTGGGCAGTCGTTGATGCTGCTGAATGACCCGATGGTGCACGAACTGGCCAAAAGGTGGTCGGAACAACTGTTGTTGGAACAATTATCCGATCGCCAACGATGGGAGAAGATGGCGACGGTGGCTTTGACCCGGCCACCATCGGAGGCTGAGACGGCGGCGGTGCTTCGGTTCCTGGAATCGCAGCGGAAAGCGGGCGACGTGGACGAAAAAGATCTATGGCAACAGGTCGCTCACGTCCTATTCAACACGAAAGGAACCCTCTTCCGCTTCTGATCGGTTCCTGATCTCGCCTTCGTCAGAGCCATCTTGCTTTCCCTCGTGCCCGTGCTCGTGCTCGTACTCGTGCTCGTACTCGTGCTCGTACTCGTGCTCGTACTCGTGCTCGTACTCGTGCTCGTACTCGTGCTCGTGCTCGTGCTCGTGCTCGTGCTCGTGCTCGTGCTCGTGCTCGTGCTCGTGCCCGTGCCCGTACTCGTGCCCGTACTCGTGCTCGTGCTCGTGCTCGTGCTCGTCAACTATCATCGGTTCTGGTGTGTGTTCGCAGTAGAACCGATGTGGCCAGGAAGCACTGTCAGCGATCGCTGACAGGGATCTCCATAGAGCTCATCGAAACAACGCTCACACACCCTGCCGAAGTCCACTTCTCGGCGTGCCGTTCATTCGAATGTTTCGGGGATCTCACGGAGGCACAGAGGCACGGAGGCGTAAGCGGGCGAGTTCTGTCAGATGAATCGAACCCAAGGGGCTGGGCTCTTCGATTGGTTCAATGGTCCTGACCCATTTGGCACACTCCAGTGGCAAAGTGCATTTGTAAGTTCCCAGTCGCGTCTTGGTGGTACATCATTCGCCGGTCGCTGAACATCCTGGAGTGTCTTTGCTGGAAGTGGCGGATTCGTTGCTCGGCGATGGCTTTCCAGAGGGACCGCTTTCTTCGGGGTGTTTTTTGCTCAGGAATTTCAGGCCGGGAGACGTTACAATCCAAGAGGTTGGTCGGGCTTGAGGGATCTGTGGGATGCCGATGGGTTCTTGATGAATAGGAATCTGGAGATCATTCGGGATGTGGAATCGCAGGCAGTGGCTTCAAAGATGCGCCCAGGGAATCGGGTGGCTGGCACTGGCGGATTTGATGCAGCGCGAAGCGCTGGGTGGGACAACGTCTGGGATCCACCACCCCGCCACCGCAACCAACGTCATCTTCCTCTACATGGATGGCGGCCCGTCGCAAGTCGATACCTTTGACCCCAAGCCACTGCTGGATCGCTACCACGGCGAAGACCCTGCTGGGCTTTTCCAAGTTTCCCCAACGCAGTTCAACAACAATGGAAAAATTCTGAAAAGCCCGTGGAAGTTCCGCCAATACGGCGAAAGCGGAATCCCGGTGAGCGATCTATTTCCGAATATCGCCAAGCATGTCGATCAAATGGCCGTCGTTAGATCGATGACCTCCGACTTCCCCGAGCACACTTTCGCGAATTACTTTCTCCATACCGGTTCGGGGTTGCAAGGCCGTCCCAGCATGGGCGCCTGGGTCACCTACGGCCTTGGCAGTCCGTGTGAAGATCTACCCGGCTTTGTGGCAGTCAACGGTGGCCTCATCCCTCCCGGCGGGCTCGACTGTTTCGGCAATGGATTCCTGCCAGCCACCTTTCAGGGGTCGTTGATCCGCCCGCAGGGATCGGCGCTGGCCAATGTTCAACCAGTGGAGAAGGAGCTGAAGCGGCAAGAGGAGAAAAGGAGCCTCCTCGAATCGTTGGACAGCTTGACGCTGGAACGACAAGGGAAGGAAGATGCGATCGAATCGGCAATCGCCAACTACGAACTGGCGTTTCGGATGCAGAAGGCGATTCCGGAATTGTGCCGGCTGGAAGACGAATCGGCGGCGACTCAGGAGGCTTACGGCCTGCAGCATTCCTTTGAACCAACCAGAACCTTTGGCAGGGAATGCTTGCTGGCGCGGCGGCTGGTCGAGCGGGGGGTGCGGTTTATTGAGCTGACTTGCCCCAGCGTCGGGCATGATCGTTGGGATCAGCACTCTGGCCTAGTCGATGGCCACAACAAGAATGCCATGGCAGTCGACCAGCCGATTGGGGCCTTACTGGGTGATCTGCAGCAGCGAGGCCTACTGGAAACGACGCTGGTGATCTGGGCCGGTGAGTTCGGCCGGACCCCGTTCGCTCAGGGTGCCGACGGACGAGACCACAATCCGTTTGGCTTTACCATCTGGATGGCAGGTGGTGGGATTCGGGGTGGCACCGTTTACGGCGCGACCGATGAATTTGGTTATCGTGCGGTGGAAGGACGGCTGGAGATTCATGATCTTCACGCCACCATGCTACATCTTCTAGGGGTCGATCACACCCGCTCCACCTTCCGCTTCGGCGGCCGCGACATGCGATTGACCGATGTCCACGGCAAGGTGGTCCGAGAGATCATCGCCTGACCGATGATGGAAGGTGCGATGAAGCGGCAGGCATGATGTTTGCCGGCGAAGCGATCAAGCCCATGTTGGGAGGGTAAAGCACAGAGTCCACCCTCCGTGAAGCGATTTCGAAACCAGAGCCAACCGCCCCTTGGAGGAGATAACCCAGAACTCACCCTCCCCTTGGGAGGGTCGCGAGGAACGAGCGGGGAGGGGCTTATCCTTTATCGCAATCCATCGCGGAACATTGTTCCTTAACAGTTGAAACTGTTTCGCCCTCCCCGCTTCGTCGTTCCTCCTCAGCGACCCTCCCTGAGGGAGGGTAAAGCATAGAGTTCACCCTTCGTGAAGCGATTTCGAAACCAGAGATCGGATCGACCAAATCTCAGGAGGGCTGTCTTGCGATGATTTCGGCCAGCGTACGGCGAAGTCGCTCTTCCTCAGCCGCCTGATTCAAGAACCATTCGGTCGACCAAATACGATAAAGATTCCAGCCCCGCGCCCGGATAATCTCCTCGCGCAGTCGGTCGCGATCGCGAGCCGACTTCGAAGAGTGGTAGGTCGCGCCATCGCATTCAATCCCCAGCAAAAAACTGCGGTCCCGTTCGCGACGGCGAACTCCGATGTCGATAAAGTAGCCGGCCACACCCACCTGGAATACCGGTTCCAATCCGGTCGTGGCGATAACGCGCGCGACCGATTCCTCGAATGGCGATCCTGGTTCGCGCCCTGATTCACTGCCAGCCTCCCGCACCTTCCCTTCGATGCAGTATTCCAGGAAGGATCGATAGGCATTGATCCCGCGACTTTTGTCAGGTCCGCTGTGAATATCATGAGGATGCAACGACGAAAAAACCTCCATTCGCTTTCGCGATCGAGTCACCAGGACATTCAGTCGGCGCCAGCCCATGGCGGAGTTGATTGGTCCAAAGCGTTGGAATACCTTGCCTGACTTTGGATCGGGGCCGTAAGTGTAGGAGATGAAGATCACGTCTCGTTCGTCCCCCTGAATGTTCTCCAGGTTCTTGATGAAAAGACCATCGTCCCCTTCCCGAAGCTGGGTGATTCGTTGCGCCAGGTGGGGATCGTTGGAGCAGGCTTTGGCCAACAGCCCGTCGATCAGTTCCGACTGCTTTTGATTGAATGCAGCGACCCCCAGCGACAGTTCCGGCTGCTCCATCGCGTGTTTGCAGATCGCCTCTACGATCGCCTGCGCCTCGACCAGATTCTCCCCATGGACGCACGCAGCGTTCTCGACATGATGGTGGAATACGCCATAGCCATCCTGAAGGCTTTTGGGGGACGGGAAGATGACGAGATCTTCATCGTAGAACGACGTATTGGAGAACTGAATCAAGCTTTCGTGCTGGCTGCGATAATGCCAACGCAGTCTGCGATAGGGCTGGAAGGAGCGTTGAGCGACTTCCAGAATCGATTCGGCGTTGTCCATCTGAGTGGCTTCGTCATCCTCCAGGTCCTCTTCGATCTTGTCGAAGAAACTGGTGGGAGGCAGCTGTTTGGGGTCACCCACCACCACCAATTGACGGGCTCGCAGAATTGCCCCCATCGCGTCTTCGGGGCGGATCTGAGAGGCTTCGTCCATGACCACTAGATCGAACTGCAGCGACTGAGCAGGCAGGTACTTGGCTAGCGACAGTGGGCTCATCAAGAAGCACGGCTTTAATCCCTGCAGTGCATTCCCGGCTCTCTGGACCAAGTCACGAATACGGCAATGGCGTTTCTTCTTGGTGACCTCATGACGGATCAAAGCCAGTTCGGTGTACTCCCCTACCCTGCCCTTGGCATTCCCTTCGGGGATGGAGCGGAGATGAGCTGCCCGCGCGATGCCGATCGACTTGGATTCGCGAACCAGTCGGTCCAGTCGCTGGAAGTTGCGGCGCAGATCTTCCATTTCCAGCGCAGTAAAGTTGGTGCCGATGCCAGATTCGCGAAGCGCCCTTTCGGCCACATCCGAAAGGCAGGTTGCCTGGTAGCAAAGGCTCAGCTGATCTTCGGCGATGCGGTCGATGCTGGCGGCCAGCGCGAAGGCTTCCACCCCGGACCGACGGCAACGCTGAAGAGTTCTGCAGAAGGCGAGCCAATCTGGCAGCCTCTGCCGCTCACTCTTCAGTCCATCCAGCATGGCAATGAAACCGATGCGGGGTGTTCCATCGGCCTGATGGCTTGCCATCCAATGAAGCACTCTAGCTTCCAAGGGAACGATTTCCAGCAGCTTTTGGTCCCACTGTTTTCTCAGCAAAGGGTCATTCTTGGCTGCATCGGCAAGGATGACCATCGTCGGTTCGATCCCCGTGCGATCGATTTGCTGAAGCAGCTGATGGCTCAAGCCAGCTTTTCGGGCTTCCTGAAGCCACGAGAAAAACGGCGCGTCGTCAAAGGCGGCGTCATCGATCGCTTGGACGAAACTTGCAACGACTCCTGATGCCTGACGTTTTTCCTCGAGTTGCTGGTGAGCGGCAAGCCACTTCTTGGCAAGCTGGATGGTAGCGGCCAGATCCTCCAGGCGGCTCTGTGCACCGCCTCGCAATTGCCGCCCCCACTCCACCAGCATCTTCAGGTTCCGCAAGTGCTCTGCCAGCAACTGGTGTAGCTCGTCGAACGTCGTTCCGCGCGCGTCGTCGGGGGTGAATCCAAGCACCTTCGCGGCAGAAGCCTGGAATTGGCCTTCCAGTTCCTGAATTTCCTGGCGAATGTCCAGAGCGGGGTGATCGCGCATCAAGACGTCGCGTTGCGATAGAAGATCGTTGATGCGACGCGCATCAAGTCCCTGGCGCCGCGCGGTGTGCAGCCAGTCCCAGTAGCTTTTGATCGCTGACCAGTTGGAGGATCGACCCTGGAATTGATCCCCCAGCAACTTGGCTAGTTGGGGATCGCTGTCGAGTTGTCGAGAGCGGCTGAGGAAGGTTTCCAGGCGTTGCAGCGATTCCACTTTCTGCTGCAGTCGGTAGCTTCGCGGGAAGGTGCTGAAGGATTGAAGTTCTTTGCAGACCTTGCGAAACTCTCCGCTCAACCAACGCAGCCAAGAGTTCCCATGATGCTGGAACTTCTTGATCAGAAAGCTGAGTCGATCGGATGCGGGGACCGATGGTAGGTGAAAAATATCCTTAAGAGACGCTTCCTCTTCCTGCAGCGCGCTGGCCAGCTTCATCGACTCAATGACCAGCTTGCGCGAGGCATCGGAAAACCAGGAAGTGGGGATGAAGGTCAATCCATCGATGGCGGAATGTTCGATCAGTCTGAGGGTCTGCTGCGCGTGTTCGACATCTTCCAGACGCGCGGCATGACCAAACCCTCCAGCCTTCAGTCGGTCGGATCTTTTGCGAAGTTTGTCCAGGAGGGTAATCGTATGATCGATCCATGCGATCGCTTCGGCTCCATGACGCATGGTGATGGCCGAAGGGAGGCTCTGCAGCAGTGGGATCGGATAGCCTGCGAGTTCTTCGGCGACTTGATGCCACGATCGATCACCAGGAATGACCGCCTGCTCCAGTTGCTGTTGTAGTTGCCGCCATGCGCAATGGTACTGGGATGCTTTTTCGAGTTCGAGGGTGACTGCTGGATCGGCAAATGTCGACCAGGGCACAGGGGGCGTCGCAGGTCCTTGATCGGACAGTTGCTTCAGTTTGGCTGCGTCGGCGTTCGCAAGGAAATCTTGCATCGCCTTGGGATGGTCGGCGAAGAGCGGTAGAAGATTGTGATGCAGTTGATCCAAGGGACTGGCGTACGATCGCAGCGTCTCCAGTCTCTCTGGCAGTTGCTCGGAAGCGCTCGGAGAGAGATCCTCAGGACGGAAGCCCCACCAGGCGCTTTTCTGTGGCTGGTCGTAGCGACTGGAGGCGAGGGCGAAGGCTTCGAGTGCTTGGATTGCCTCCTCAAACCCCGTCCGATCGATCTGGGGATTGGTGGGGAGGTCGCGAGCGATTGGGGCGCCTTGCTGTCGCAGTTGCACGATGCGCCAAAGGAGTTGGTGCAGCGGTTCGTTGTAGGGACCGGTTGGTCTGGAAGATGCCTCCCGGTACGATTCCAGCTTTTCCCTGCAGCTCTCCCATTGGCTTGGATCGACCAGATTTTGCGGTGGTTGCGGTGTTGGTAGGGTGAGACGCTGGGCGAGCGAATCGAAGATTTGTCTGGGGGCCAGGGAATGGCCATGCAGTTCCAGGCAGTAGTTGCCTAGACCCGCATGAGCCAGTCGTTTGTGGACGACTTCCAAAGCGGCTAGTTTTTCGGCGACGAAGAGGACCGTCTTGCCTTGTTCGACGGCATGAGCGATTGCGTTGGCGATCGTTTGCGATTTGCCGGTTCCCGGCGGACCTTCGATCACCAGGTTGCGTCCGGCGGCGATGTCGGTGATCGCCGAATGTTGGGAGCTGTCAGCGTCTAGCGGAAGTTCGATCGTCTTGGCCAGCTGATGACGATCGACGTCATAATCGCCAGCGTAAAGATTGGTGCCTACGGGTTCTTCACTTCCACCGAAAAGTCGATCCGCCAGCGACTCTTGTGCAATCGCCTGCGATGCATCCCAGTTGCTGGGGTCCAGGTCGGAGTACATCGCCAGTTTGTGGAACGAAAAAAAGCCGACTGCACTATCGACTTCGACATGCCATTGCTTGGCTTGACTAGTGATCGCTGCTTCGACTCGCTTGCAATACCCGCTCGGTGATTCCTCTTCTTCCAGCCGTGGCAGCTCGATCGCAAAATCTGTCTCCAGCTTCTTTCGCAGGCAGGCGTTATCGACCACCTCATCTTCATTCCACGCCAGCTGGAACTCCATGCCACCGGTAGGTCGAAGTGTCCGATGAAGAGCGACGGGAACGAGAATCAATGGGGCTCGCTTCAGTTCCCCGGTTGAACCTGTCGATTCGTTCCATCTCAAAAATCCGATCGCCAGGTGGAGGTAATTGATGCCTGTTTCCTCGATAGCGGTGCGGGCCACCGAAAGGATGTTGCGACAGATCGGTTCCAGTCTCGATTCGACAATTTCTGTCTGTAGGCATTCCAGAGGTTCGATCCTTTCCTGCCGCGCATTTCCAGCCTCTGAGTCCTCTGCAGACGACTCAGAGGGGACGGGGGATGCTGGCGGAGCATCCTCGGAGGAAGAGTTCGGGAAGGAGGCGTTTGAGCGATCTGTGGTTCGACTGGAAGCGGTCGTGGCATTTTCGGACGGTTGGGGAGGGGAGCGATGCGGGCGATTCCCCGCAGTTCCAGGTGCTGGAGTTGGGGGAGAGCCTGGAGGCAGATTGTTTTCCTCCACTGGCGGCTGGGGGTCAGGAATCGGAATCAGTGGCAGCTGTTGCTCGTCCTCCACCAGCGCCTGATAAAGAGCGTCGGCATCGATTTTTGGCAGAGGAATGGTTCGGCGTTGGCTGTAACGGTAGCTGAGTAGAGGGTTGCGAAGGCTGAGATCCAGCAGCTTCTTGCGAAACCGCTGCAGCTCTTCGGTCAATGCGATGGGGGATGTAGTCATGGGACGATGGAAGAGTTTGGCGAGAGTTGCCGAATGCCGTGGTGCCGGGGATCGGACTTTCGCGATCGAAATTTTTAGGTTCGCGAAGTCGCAATCTCTTGTGATTCCGTGATTCTAACTTCCGATTCACCGAATCGGGATGGGTTTGGCTCTTGAATTGCAAAGGAAGCAAGGCGATCGCCACGCGCTGCGTGGCATCCCAGGAAGTCAGGACCAGGGAAATGGCCGCAGGCCAGAAAAGGACGCTTTTCCATTGTGGGACTACGATGTGGCGAAGCGAATCAGTTGAGAAGCGTTGTTAGTCGATCCAGCTCCTTGTCGATCTCTTTCCCTTCGTAGAACCAGACCCAACCAGAGAGGCTTTGCGACTGGCCTGGCGGGCAGTCGGGAAAGAGGGGGTCGGAATGGAGGCATGGGCAGGGCGGATTGGTCCAGGCTCGCTGGCAGTTCTGCCAAGCGGTGATGATCCAGCGCGTTTCGGATGAGTCGCTGGCGAGGCTAAAGGGACCTGTGTTTCGATGCCTGGTGTTGGATCGATCGGAAAACCCGCTGGCAGCGCCCAGCATCAGACACTGCTGTACCGACACACCTTGCAGTGGTTTGGTAGTCCCATTGCGGAGGGTCATCGAGAACTGGACAGCCCAGTCGCGGGGATTGGCGGTGGTCTCGAAGGTGACACCATTGGGTAGTGTGCGAGTGGACTTCCAGCCTTGGGGTGTTGATTCCCATTCGATCGGGTCGAGTGTTATGTCTTTCCGATCCCAGATCGTAGGGACGTGCGAGTGGGCTAGATACAGCAGCTCGCGTCCGGACTCCGAGTTCCACCAGATCGCTTCAGGGAAGTCGGCCACCACATAACCGCCATCTTGCCAAGGCGCAAAAAGGCTCATCTTCGTTTCTCGTTGAGGCCACTGGGCACCATCGCGAAAGCCGATTCTTGGATGGCGGCCACCGGGGTAGGGCGCGATGCGAATTTTTTTGTCCACTTGCGGTGTAGCAGATGCGAGAGGTGTTTGATGGCTGGTGCCATCTGCGGGACGCGCTTCCAACTGGAGTTCCTGAAGAGCCGTAGCGACATCGGTATCGGACAAGCCGGTGGCGGCACTGATTTCCGAGATGCTGAAGCGATGAAGCTGAACCATATTCTCAAGCCATCTGGATTGCTGGGTGCCAGACGTCAGCGGGCGAGCTGCATGGAGCGGCTTGCCTGCTGCCAGCCGCTTCTTTCGCAGTTCGATCACCCCGGCAGGATCAGTCGGTTCGATCGAAGCATCGATGTACTGATCCAGATCCCGTAAGGCGATGACTTGGTATCGTTCCTGAGCCAGCCAGTGGAGGTACTGTTCGAAGCGATCGGTGGGGGTGTTGACCCAGGGGTGTGCGTTGTCGGGCACACCATGAAACTGCAGGACGACGATATTGTTTTTTCCTCCCAGCGATATCGCTTTGGCAAAGTCATCCCATTGCCAATCGGGCCGACTGTCTCCGGCAGACGGGATCAGCAGGGGGTGGTCGGTGTAGGGTTCGTAAGCGACCCCTTCCCCTCGATCGTAAGGGAACTCTGGCCCCCCGCCGCGTCGCGCCCATCGAATTCCATGACGCTTCAGTGTCTCAAAGGCTTGGATCGAGAATCGATTGCCGGGCCATGCGAAGGAGACGGGGGCTGGAATCCCGTGAGCGATGCACTGATCTTCGATCGCCTTCAGCTGTTCATCGAGTTGGTCGACCTGTTCATCGCCAATCGCAAGATGGTCGCGAGTGTGATTTCCGATTTCAAAGCCATCGCGATGCAACTGCGCGATCTGCTCCCACGTCATGTAGTCGTCTTTGTTCGATTTGAAATCGAACCCTTCGGTGATGAAGAACGTCGCGCGGAAGTTGTACTTCAGCAGTAGTGGACGCACCACGTCGTAATGGCTACGCACCGAGTCATCGAAGGTTAGAACGACGATTCGGGATGGCAGTGCGGGTCTTTCCAGCAGCGACTGAGCGGCAAGGGGCACCGAGGTAAGGGGCCCAGAGCTTATCCAAAACAGAATGCAGCTCAGCAACCGCAGCAAGGCGGCGGGGAGTGGGGCGATCCAAGGGAGCATGAAGCGATTCATGGTAAGCGTTGATCCTGTGGGTTGTTGTCGTCAGCGATTCTTTCCGATCTAAGGAAAGTCGTGGAGATCAGCGGCGGGATGCCATGTGATTGCGAAGGATCCACTGAAGAATTTGATCGCATCCTTCGGCGGCCTTGGGGGAGGCTGCGTTGGTGACCGCCAGAATGCCCTGACCGATTCGCGGTGCGAGGAAGACCATGGCGGTCCAGGTGGTATTGGAGCCTGTGTGGGTGAGGATCCGGCCTTTTGCCCAGGTTCGTCCACCCAGTCCCCAGCCGCCGCCATAATCGCTTTGCGATAGATCGCTATGGAGATGCCGTAGGCTTTCCTCCTGCAGTCCCAAACGTCGCTCGGGGTGCCCTTCTGGAGGTTGCGCTTTCATCGCGGAGCGGAGGTGGAGCTGTAGGAAACGGATCCAGTCGGTGCAGGAGGCGTGCACCGTGCCGGCGGGGCCCAGCACCGCAGCGTTGTCGGTTTCACCTGCGACCCAAGGCAGGTTGGGATCGTCCGATGGGCGATGGTGTCCCCAGGGGGAGTTGGGGTCGGCTAGGCTTGGGGCGCCGAATCCAGCGGTGGTCATCCCAAGCGGCTGGAAGATTTCGGTCTGCATCAATCGCTCCCATGATCTGCCTGTCAGCGATTCCAACGCGTGACCAGCGATGCAGTAGCCAAGATTCGAATACTCGAATTTGGGAGAGTCTGGTCTTGGTATCGATTCCAACGACCGGAGAATCGCTCTTCTCCGCACCAGGATCAGCTGGTCCGATCGATCGCTGCCGAGGAGCGAATCGGGCAAGCGAGTTGGAGGAGCTAGTTCTTGGTAACGCCACCAATTCGTATTGGCAGGCAGTCCGGCGCGGTGGCTGATCAGTTGGTCGATGGTGACTGGTCCCCAGGGGGAGTCTTTGAGCCAGGGTTCATCGGGAATGAGCGATGAGAGTGTGGAGTCCCACGAGAATTGACCGCGATCGACAAAGATCGCAAGCAGCGTCGCGGTCATCGCTTTGGTGCACGAACCCAGGTGGCAGCGATCCTCGGAAGTCATCTCAGACAGATCTCCGGCCTTCCTGATGCCAGCCTGGAACAGCTTCTGATCGGTGCTGCCATCGGGACGAATCGAAAACCAGCCGGCAATAGCGCCGGGCAGATCCCACTGGGAGCAGATTTCCTGCAAGGTGTCATCGAGGTAGTTGGTAACGCCAGGATGCATCGCGCTTAGGTTGGTGGTACGGATAGGTGGCCATGGGAAGGAAAGTCCAGCGGCGATCATCGTCTGCCCGATCATCCGGCGACGTGGGATCCGATTCGACTGCCGAGGATGCATGCGAATAACCTTTGCAAATAACGATCCGGGTGGTGGGGCCCCTGGCGAGGATTCCGGGGGATGTGTTAAGCTGGTGGGAATTTGTCCAAATCGGATTCTAACAGCCTGCGAACGGGGGATTGAAGTGCCGCGCCGAACCGACCTGCGGAAGATTCTGCTCATCGGATCCGGGCCGATTGTGATCGGTCAGGCGTGTGAGTTTGATTATTCGGGAACTCAGGCCTGCAAGGCTTTGAGGGAGGAGGGGTACGAGATCGTTCTGGTCAACAGCAATCCAGCGACGATCATGACCGATCCGGGGACGGCCGATCGAACTTACATCGAACCACTGACCTGGGAAGTGGTGGAGATGGTGATTGCCAAGGAGCGGCCCGATGCCATATTGCCGACACTCGGTGGGCAGACAGGGTTGAATCTAGCGATGGACCTGCATCGCCATGGCGTTTTGGAAAAGTATGGTGTCGAGATGATCGGCGCCAGGCCGGATGTGATCGAGAAGGCGGAGGATCGCGAGCTTTTCAAAAAGGCGATGGAAAAAATTGGGCTGGAGGTATGCCGAGGCGAGGTGATTCATTCGCTGGAGGAAGCCCGACGGGTGCTTGGAGATGTCGGTCTGCCGTGTGTGGTCCGCCCCAGTTTCACTCTGGGTGGTTCCGGGTCGGCGATTGCCTACAACCGGGATGAATTCGACGCCCTGATTCTCAATGGGCTCGCTCAGTCACCCATTCATGAGGTGCTGTTGGAAGAATCGATCATCGGGTGGAAAGAGTACGAGATGGAGGTGATGCGCGACAAAGACGATAACGTCGTCATCATCTGCTCGATCGAAAACTTCGATCCTATGGGGGTTCACACTGGCGATTCGATCACCGTTGCACCAGCGCAGACGCTTACCGACAAAGAGTACCAGCGGATGCGGGATGCGTCGCTAGCGGTGATCCGGGAAATTGGCGTGGAGACTGGGGGATCAAATATCCAGTTCGCCATCCATCCGAAGACAGGTCGCATGATCGTCATCGAGATGAATCCTCGGGTGAGTCGATCGAGCGCACTGGCCAGCAAGGCGACCGGTTTCCCGATCGCGAAAATCGCCGCCAAACTGGCGGTGGGCTATAAATTATGGGAGCTCCCCAACGACATCACGCGAAAGACACAGGCGTGTTTCGAGCCGACGATTGATTATGTGGTGACGAAGATTCCTCGCTTTGCGTTTGAAAAGTTTCCGGAAGCCGATCCGACGCTGACGACGCAGATGAAGAGCGTCGGGGAGACCATGGCGATCGGCAGGACCTTCAAGGAGTCTTTCCAGAAGGCGCTCCGGGGCTTGGAGGTAGGGGCTTTTGGTTTCGGTTCCGATGGGAAAGATCTGTGGGGCACCGAAAAGCAACCCGACGACGATGCGATTCGTGTGAAGCTGATGCGGCCCAATGCCGAGCGGGTGTTCTATCTACGGTACGCGATGAAGTCTGGAATGTCGCTGGAGGAGATCTACCAACTGACTGGCATCGATCCCTGGTTCCTCGATCATCTGCTGGAACTGGTGGAGTGGGAGGATCGACTGGCGAATCTTGGCGATTTGGAGAAGGTCGATGCTGCGGTCATGCGGATGACCAAGCAGTATGGTTTTTCTGATCGCCAGATCGCTCATCTACTCAACAGCGACGAACTTGAGGTGAGGGCTTATCGCAAGCGACTTGGGGTGGTGGCGACCTTCAAGTCGGTCGATACGTGCGCGGCCGAGTTCGAGGCGGTGACACCGTACTACTACAGCACCTATGAAGACGAAGACGAGGTACCGAGCAAGGGTGGGACGAAGAGGGTCATCATTCTTGGTGGCGGCCCAAACCGAATCGGTCAAGGAATTGAGTTCGATTATTGTTGCTGTCATGCCAGTTTCGCACTGAGGGAACTGGGGATCCAGTCGATCATGGTCAACAGCAACCCAGAGACGGTCAGTACCGACTACGACACCAGCGATATGCTCTTCTTTGAACCGCTGACGACCGAAGATGTTCTGAACATCTGCGATCGAGTGCAGCCCGATGGAGTGATCGTTCAATTCGGTGGCCAAACTCCGCTCAACCTCGCCAGGGCTCTTCATTCGGCAGGCGTTCCCATCATCGGTACCAGTGTCGACACGATCGAGGGGGCCGAGGATCGCGAGAAGTTTCAAGCCATCCTCCGCGAACTGCAGCTCAATCAGCCGCTCAATGGAATCGCTCGCACGATGGAGCAGGCTAGGGGCGAGTCGCAGAGGATTGGTTTCCCGTGTCTGGTTCGCCCCAGTTTCGTGCTGGGAGGACGAGCCATGGAGATCTGCTATGACCAGCAGCAGTTTGAGCGATTTGTGGCGGAGGCGTTCTTGGTGTCTCAGGGGCAGCCTGTGCTGATCGACAGCTTCCTGGAAGATGCTACCGAGGTGGATGTCGACGCCATCGCCGATGGGACCGATGTGGTGGTCATGGGAATCATGGAGCATATCGAAGAGGCGGGTGTGCATTCCGGCGATTCTGCATGCGTGATCCCTCCTTTTGCTCTCAAGCCAGCGATGTTGGATGCGATTCGTTCCGCGACGATCGCTATGGCAAGGCGACTTCAGGTGGTTGGTCTGATGAACGTTCAGTTCGCGATCACTCATCGAGACGAAGGGGAACGGCTCTATGTGCTCGAGGTGAATCCTCGCGCCAGTCGAACGGTCCCCTTTGTCGCCAAGGCGACGGGAGTACCGGTCGCTGCGCTGGCCGCCAAGGTGATGGCTGGGCGAACGCTTCAGGAATTGGGGGTTGATCGGGAGCCGGTCCCGAGGCATGTATCGGTCAAGGAAGCGGTTTTTCCTTTTCGCAAGTTTGCTGGGGTCGATATCGTGCTGGGGCCCGAAATGCGGAGCACTGGCGAGGTGATGGGGATCAGCGAACGGCTGCCGATTGCCTTTGCCAAAAGCCAATTGGCGGCCGGGGTGGTCCTGCCGAAGAAGGGGAATATCTTCCTGAGCGTTGCGCATCGCCATCGTAGTGCAGCAGCCAAATTGGCGAAGCAGCTTCACGAACTGGGTTTTCAATTGCTGGCTACCAATGGAACGGCACTTGCGATCGAACAGATTGGGATCCCTGTTCAGCGCGTTCGGAAACTTGCGGAAGGCAACCCGAACCTGATCGATTACATGAAGAATGATGATGTCAGCCTAGTGATCAACACCCCCAGCGGAAAAGGTGCGAGAACGGACGAAGGCAAAATTCGCGCGGCGGCCGTGCAGCATGGCGTTCCCTGCATCACCACGATCGACGGAGGGTTTGCGGTGGTCGATGCCATGGAAGCGTTGCGTCATGAATCGCTTCGCGTCTGTTCTTTGCAGGAACGCTTTCAGGGTGCAACCGACTGCTGCTGATCGCAGCGAAGACGATCGATATCCCTAAGTTCCTAGCGGTCCGTCAGGAACTCCTGCTGCATTGGGGTCGGTGATCGGTCGATTCCTTGCTTGTTTCTACTGGCAGCATCACGCACAATAGCGGCGGTAATGCCAGACGAGCGAATACAAGGGGAACTGCCATGCAGGTCGAATCGATGGAGCGTGCGGAAGCGATGTGCCGTACGCGATGGCAGTTCGTGAAGGCCAAGCGGTGGGGCCGGCTGAGGATCGGGTTGTTCTTCTGGGTCTGGTCGGCTGTGTTGCTGGTCGCAGGCGGTCCGGCTGAGGATTGGAAGATCCTTTCGATCGATCCATCGATGGCCGATTGGCAAGGGCAGGTTGGCCAGTGGGAATGCCGTGACGGCATACTTCGTTCCCTACCTGGTGCCGATGGTGTCCTGTTCACCAAGGAATCGTACGATCACTTCGAAGTCGAGCTCGACTTTCGATTGCCCCCGGGTGGGAACAACGGGTTGGCGATTCGGTATCCAGGAACGGGAAGAGCGTCGGTGGATGCGATGTGCGAAATCCAGATCTTGGATGACGACGCACCGCAATACGCGTCGCTAGATCCCCGTCAGTACCATGGAGCCATCTATGGCATGGTGGCACCCAAGAGGGGATATCTGCACCCTGCAGGGCAGTGGAACCACCAGAGAGTCACGGTGGTTGGATCGTGGATCCAAGTAGAGCTCAACGGGACCGTTATCGCAGAAGGGGATCTCTCCCGGATCACGGAATTCAAGGATGGCACGCCGCACCCAGGGAAAGATCGACGCGATGGGTTTCTGGGGTTCTGCGGCCATCAGGATCCGGTGGAATTTCGGCAGGTCCGGGTCCGGCGGTTGACGCCGTTCCGCTTGGGGGCTTTTTCGGTCGATGTCACGATCCCTCTGGGGCACCGCTGCATGGGTTTGCTACCGCAGAAGTCGGCATCCATCGCCGATCCTTTGCTGTTGCATGGATTGGTGTTGCTAGGCCCTGATAAGCCGTGGGTGCTGATGGCGATCGATTGGTGTGAGGTGAGGAATGAATCGTATCGATTGTGGCAAGAAAGAATCGCGGAGGCGGTGGGGACGGTACCAGAGCAAGTTTGGCTCAATAGCCTGCACCAGCATGATGCGCCTGTCATCGATCACGGAGCCCAGAGGTTGCTGGATCAGGTTGGGCTTCCAGGGGAACTCTTCGATCCCGTGTTTCATGAAGAGGTGCTTGGGCGAGCCGTTGGAGCAGCGAAGCTGGCGATGGAGTCAGCAGTGCCCTGCACGGATATTGGCATGGGGCAGGCGCAGGTGGAGAAGGTGGCGTCCAATCGCCGACATGTCGCTTCAGATGGAACGGTGGATTTCAGTCGAGGCAGTTCCAGTGGGAGGGAGCCACGTTTTCGTGACGCCGAAGAGGGGTTGATCGATCCCTGGCTGCGGACACTTTCCTTCTGGAATGGTTCCAAGTGCCTTGCTCAATGGCACGTTTATGCGACGCATCCGATGAGCTATTACGGGCGGGGAGAGGTGACAAGCGATTTTGTCGGGTTGGCAAGAGAAAGGCTACGGCGCGAGGATCCTTCCATCCACCAAATGTACGGATCGGGATGCAGTGGCGATGTCACTGCAGGAAAATTCAACTCGGGCACTCCGGAGGATCGTGTCGCTTTGACCGACCGGATGTATCGAGCGATGGTGGCCAGTGCGGAGTCGACACGGACGGCGAAACTGGAATCGATACGAGGCATCTGGGAGCCGCTGGAGATTCGGTGGAATCCCAAGCCGTCGCTAGCCCGGGATACGCTGACAGCCAGCCTCCGCGACTCGTCCCTGCCCACTGAGAAACGGATCTATGCCGCGATGTCGTTAGCCTCGTTGGACCGTCTGGAAAAGCAACCCCAGACGACTCTTCCTTGCCTCGATCTAGGTGCCGCTCAGCTCTTCTTCCTTCCAGGCGAAGCTTTCGTGGGATACCAGTTGAACGTCCAGCAGAGATTGGCCAAAGAATCTGAGCTCCATGCCACGCAGCGGTGGCCCTTGGTGTTGGGGTATGCAGATTGCTGGACAGGCTACGTGCCAACGCGGGAGGCGGTGGAGGACCGATTTGACGATTCTTGGTATTGGGTCGATCCACAGTCGTGGGAGGCGATGGCGCGGGGGATTGAGTCGGTGGTGCGGCAGATGGCGCGCTAGATGTCAGGCAGTCTGACGCTAGTACTCCCCGGTTCTGCAATGCTCGGCTGCTCGCCGCCCTTTGCATCACCCCGGCGGGATGCGTTTGATTTTCCCAAACGACTGGACCGCTCTCGAGAGTCATCCGAAGACGTTCTGCTGCAGTCCGATCACCATGTTGGACTGCCTAACGGCTACGGTGACACGGGCCAAGGCGAGCAGCTATGTTTTTCAGAACCTTCCGCAGTCTGCGACTTCAGTGGAACGCCTTGGGCCGCTATTTTTTATAGCTCAAGGAGGCCTTGAGCCACAGCGAACGTACAACGACTCACCGCTAGCCAAGAGCCGTTTGATTTCCTATTTAGGAGAAAAATCCGCTGATCCATCTCTGTAGCGGTCCGGGACCGATGCAACCGTGTTTCGGTATCAATGAGGTCACAGCCAGCCGACCGCGATCAGATTTTTTTCCTACCCCATACCTTAGAGCCGTTGACAGATCACCCATTGGGAGGCGGATACCGACATCCTCATCGCGTTGTGAAGGTCACCGATCATGAGGAATTCCTGGGGACCGGAGGGTTGATCAGGAGTTTCGCTTGCGAGGCACCAGTCGCCCAGATGGCTTGGATGTGGTCTCCTCTTCATGATACTCCGCATCCTGGTTGACCTTCCACGGGTCGAGCACTTGATGCCCGGCCACGATGTTGTCGGCGACGATCAGTGCTGTCTTCATCGAGTGATCTTGGTTGTTGTATTTGTGCATGCCGTTGCGTCCTACCAGATGGAGTCCCGGGGTGGCGGTACTCAGGTAGTTTCGGATCGTCGCGACGTGGTCAGCATAATGAGCATCGTAGACCGGATAGGCTTTGGGTTGACGCACCACGCAGCCGTCGTTGATATCCTCGGCTTTCGCCAGTTTCAGAGCGACCAATTCGCTTGTGGCCAGTTCAATCAGCTGCTGGTCGGAGGCTTCCCAGAGGCCATCGCCTTCAAAGCAGAAGTATTCCAGCCCGTAGCACGCTTGATTGGGATCCGGCACCATCTCAGGTGACCAGTTCCGATAGTTTTGGATCCTTCCGACCTTCACGGAGGAGTCGTGGATGTAGATCCAGTTATCCTGGAAATCGATGGCTGGCTTATGGAGCATCAGCGCCACGGTGAGGAAATCGCGATACCTCAGCGATTCTGCTGCAGTTTTTACTGGCAGTGGAACGGCGGGATTAAGTGACGACACTAAGGTCCGTATCGGCATCGAGGAAATGACGTGATGGCAGCGAAGGCTGTATTTTTCCCCACTGTCATCGATGACTTCGACCTGCCAGGGATGAGGATGATCATCGCGGCGAATCGATCCTGACTTCGCGCCCATGCGGATGTTACCACCCAGGCTCACCACCCGCTCGGCCATCCGCTCCCACATCATTCCAGGGCCAAGGCGGGGATAGCGGAAGGTATCGATGAGGGTTTTGATCACCTCCTTGTTGCCGCGGGAACGGGATGCGAAGGGGAGGGCATTGCGTATCGCTTCGCCAAGGGAAAGCCCCTTGATGCGCTGCGCGGCCCAGTCGCCCGAGATCTCTTTGCACTTCATCCCCCAGACTTTTTCGGTGTAGGTCTTGAAGAAGATCTCAAACAGACGGCGTCCAAATTGATTGGATACCCAGTCTTCGAAGTTGTCCGGTTGGGGGACCGGAAACATTTTCGCTTTGCCGTACGAAAGGACGCACCGGATCGTTTCCGCGATCCCCATTTTGGTAAGGGCATCCCATGGCTTCAAAGGGTACGCGAAAAATCGGCGGTTGTAGTAAATTCTGGAGGACCGCGGTACATCGATCAGATCGTCGCCTAGGATCTCCTGCCAGAGAGTCTCAATCTCCTTGGCCTTGGAGAAGAAGCGATGGCCTCCGATGTCGAACCGGAATCCACGGTACTGGACCGTCTTGGAAATACCGCCGACGTACCGGTCATCCTGTTCCAGAACGAGGACCGATTTGCCATTCTGAGCTAGTTTGTAGGCGGCAGTTAGGCCAGCGGGACCAGCGCCAACCACAACCACATCAAGCTCCATACGGCGAACTCTCTTTTGGCTCATCCGAAACGAAGGTGCTGGTGATGGGAACCAGCCCATGCTGCCGCGAAAGGGAAAGGTCTAAATGGGATGGCGTTTTTCCCAGCCGATGGATGATCATCGCCACGGTGAAACCGATGCCGGAATAGAGATGGCTGAGCCAATGCCAAGGGAGGACGCAGGCGGCAAAGCGCACTCCACGCTTTTGTTTCAGCCAACTCAATTGGTCCCAGTCGAGCACCAGCAGCGCGACGAGCGATGTGATCACGCCGAAGAACGCGGGAAGATAAAACCATGTTGCTAAAGCAAACACCACAGCAAGCACAGCCAGCATCACTTTGCTTCGCTGCTTACTGCTGATGTTCAAGGTCTCCTGGAAGCCGCCTCCAGACAAGATCATTAGGCTCCATGGAATCGCCCGATGGCACAAATCCGTCTGGAGTAGATTCAGGGCGGTCCACCTTTTCCAATGCCTCACCTGAATTCTGGGGTCAAGGACCGTGAAGAATCCTGCGTCACGAAGCCGGTATCCCAGTTGGATGTCTTCCACACTGGCGCGTGCAAACCCCTCCTCAAAGCCTCCGACGGCAAGAAATGCATCGCGACGAATCGCGCCGCAGGCACTCCAGAAAGTCTGGGTCTGGCCTGCTGAGTCCTGGTGGACGCGATGATGCATCAAGTTCTTGTATTGAGATAAAACATTCGATTCCGCTGGCAAATCATCGTAAGACCCGATCAGGGCAGCGATCTTTGGGTTCTCCGAGAAGAACCGGACGACACGAGCCATCGCATCGACCGCCAGAGTGCAATCGGAGTCGAGGAAAAAAAAGATGTCGGCGTCAACCATCGCGACTCCCAAATTGCGAGCTGCCGCTGGTCCACTGCGGGCCTGCTGCACCACTTTGACTCCATATTCGCGCGCTAAAGCCGGGGTCGAATCGGTGCTGCCGTCATCCACCACGACGATTTTATCCTTGGCGATACCAGATCGGAGGACGCTTTGCAGGCACTGATCGATTGTCTTGCTAGCGTTGAAGGCCGGGATAATAACCGCCAGCGAGGGGGTAGTTTGGGGGGCAAGCATAGGTGGGGGTAGTCGCTCGAACGATAAACTAGCCGATTATGGCGAAGAATCCGATTTTGACGAATCTTCATTGTAATCGGGTAGTTCTATTTGGGGTGGGCGTTCTTCGCAGAAAAACGAACTCCACATCCCGAAGCAGTGGCTTCCAAGTTGCAACCAGCTGGAAGCCTGGCATGAGCTGACTTCTTCCCCTACCAAGGCCCCGGTTATTATTCTTCGGCATCCCTGCGGTTTCTTCGATGAGCACCCATTCGCAGTCCGCCTCCAGCAGTCGTTTTGCGATCACCCCCCTGGCGGGTACTTTTCGGTCGGGAAACAAATGGGGAACCAAAACAGTAGAAAGTCGCTCACCCGCCACTCCCAACCGTCGATGCAGCGTGAAGACCCCATCGTAGGTTCCTAGGTAAAACACGGTTTCATTTCCTGCAATCTGGTGCACCTGATCGACCATCTTGCTGAAGTGACTCATGTTCTCGAACTTCTTGGCTCGTATCGTTGCCATATTCACCGCTCCGAACACAACGCCTACAAGCAATGCCATTAGGACTTGTCGCGATGAGTTCAGCCGATCGGCATGCATTCGAAAAAGAGACCCAACAGTCCAGGAAGCCGTCGCGATCAGGCAAGGTGCCAGGAGCAGCAAGTACCTTCTATCGATCGCGTAGATCGCACCCAATGGTGTAACAATCGCAATCGAAAGAAGGAGCAGGTGCAGGCCTTCAGGGTGACGCCATGGGCGACAGCCCAGGAATGCCGCTGCAGCGGCCAACAAACTCCATTTGGGAACCCCGGCCCAGAGTCCAGCCTGTTCGAGATAAAAAGCCATGCCGGAATAGAGGCGAAGTCCGCCCGAGCGGAGGAAGATTTGATTGAGTCTGCCAGCTCCGTAGATACTTGCAAAGCCGAGAACGGCCAAGCAGACGAACAGTCCCGTCCCCATGGGCAATAGAAGTCGTCGATCCATCATCAAACGGTAACGCCCCCCAGGTAGCAGGTAGAGAGCCGCTGCGAAAAGGGCGACGACTAGGATGGGGTGAGTCAACGGGCCAGCGAATAGGAGGACCAAGGCGAGCAATCGAACTCGTGAATTTCCCGAATTGGATTCAAGATACGATCGCCAGTAAAAGAGCCCCGCAAATGCGAAGGCAACTGCTGTCATATCAAGCATTGCAGCGCCTGATTCGTAGGCGATGTTGGGAATCGCATAGACCAAGGGTGCCGCCCAGCCCGCCGATGGACTTTGCCATCGGATCAACCATCTCCAGAGGAAAAATCCTAGGAACCAGGAGGCAGCCAGAGTGATCGCCTTGGGAACAGCCATCGACTCCCCAAACAACCGGAAGCCTATCGCCTCAAGCAAGTGATAGACCGGCGGGTAGCTAGAGGGCACGATGGCAGGGTAGGTTTTGTAGTACTCCCTGGCGTACTCGTAGGGCCGATCCCAGCCCTCTCGAAGAAGGTCAAGCCAGAAGAGTCCGGTCAAAACGTGTCTTGGCGAGTCACCCTGGAACCAAGTCCCGTCATTTCCCCAATGGAAGAGGACGCAAAGCCACCAGCTGGCCGAAAGTAGCAACAGCTGCAGCCAGAAAATACGATTCCAGCGTGACGGGGCAGCGAGAGCCTCAGTTGACTCCCCCACGCTGACGCTCTTTTGATGCATTCGAACAGGCATGGTGAGTTATGAGCCGCTGGAAAATGCCCACGGTCTCCAAGCGGGCAATACTCGGAATATCTTAGTCCATTAACGAACAAGCTCCAATCGAACGGTCCAGGAACCAGTTCATCCCACCTTCTAGGAACCGGAAGGGGAGAAACTCGCCCCCTACCTTCCTGCGAAGTCCTCTTCAAGGCTCAAAGGCTCCTTCAGTCAAGTGAATAGGTTCCACTCATTGTCGGTTTGCTACGATACGGGTACTGAGAAAAGGCACTTCGGCGGTGGAAGGACTTTATGGGCTCGAAGGAAAAAAGGGGGCGATAGCGATGGCCGAACGTCCCTGGAGGGTTGGGGCTGTTTCCTACTTGAATACCAAGCCTCTCATTGAGGGATTGGCGGAGACGCTCATAGGGCGAGGGACGCTGGAACTGGATCTGCCCAGTCGACTGGCAGACCGCCTGAAGGTGGCTCAGTTGGATGTGGCGCTCATCCCATCGGTTGAATTCTTCGCCAAGCCAGATTGGTTTATCTTGTCGGATGCTTGCATCGGGTGCCGGGGACCTGTTTGGAGCGTCCGAGCGCTGTTTCGCAAGCCACCACACCAAGTCCGATCATTGGCACTGGATGTCGGATCGCGTACCAGTGCAGCAATGTTGCGAGTGCTGCTTGCTGAGACCTACGGGATCCAACCTGAATTAGAACCATTCGCAATCGACGCTCCCGTCGAGTCGACTTCGGCAGACTGCGTTCTTGTCATCGGCGATCGTGCGATGCGGCAACAGTGGGATGGCGTTGTGGAGCATTGGGATCTGGGGGAACAGTGGGTGCGCCGAACAGGACTTCCATTCGTTTTTGCGATGTGGATCGCCAATCCTATTTCGAGGGCCGGAAACGATGATGCAGCATGGAAGTGGTTGGAACGCGCCTTGGAAGAGGCGCGGGACCGGGGATGTGGGAAGATGGCGGAACTGGCTATGCGTCATTGCAAGCAGTACGCACTGACACGTGAGCAGTGTCTCGCTTATTTTGAGAAGAATCTCTACTTCCAGCTGGATGGCTCCATGCTGGAGGGGCTTCGATGCTACGAACAGATGGTCCGCCGCTGGTGTCCAGAGTTGATCCCGGCCGAATCGCTGGCAGGAATGGAGAGTTCAGGTTCATGAGTTACGAAATCGAATCGATCGTCGACCGCGTGGTGGATGGGCAGCGACTCTCCTGTGAGGATGCACTACGGCTCCTGGAGAGCAATCAGTTGGGGGTGATCGGACGCGGCGCCCATGCAGTGACTGAACGACTGCATGCGGAACCGTATCGAACCTACAACGTCGATCGGAACATCAACTACACCAATATCTGCACTGCCGTCTGCGACTTCTGCGCCTTCTACCGGACTCCAAAAAGCCAGGAAGGCTATGTTCTCAGCCGTGAGGAGCTGCACCAGAAGGTTCAAGAAACAGTGGAACTTGGCGGCAATCAGATTCTGTTGCAGGGAGGTCTGCATCCCCATTTCAAGTTGGACTGGTATGAGGAAATGCTTTCCGACCTGAGGCGGCACTTTCCATCGATCAACATCCATGGTTTCAGTCCGCCTGAAATCCATCATTTCACGAAGGTCAACAAGATGTCCTTGCGGGAAGTGCTTGAACGTCTGAAGGCTGCAGGGCTGGGCAGCCTTCCTGGAGGCGGTGCGGAGATATTGGTTGATCGCGTGCGGCAGGAGATCACGCGCGGAAAGGTTCTGACAGACGATTGGCTGGAGGTGATGAGAGTCTGGCACAGCTTGGGTGGAAACAGCTCGGCCACCATGATGTTCGGTCATGTGGAAACGCTGAAGGAGAGGGTCGAGCATCTGAATCGTATCCGCCAACTGCAGGATGAGACCGGTGGTTTTACTGCATTCATCTGTTGGTCCTTTCAGCCTGACCACACCGATTTGGCTCATCTTCCTCCCGCACAGGCGTTCGAGTACCTGAAAACTCAGGCCGTAGCACGCCTCTTCCTGGATAATGTTCCCAATATTCAAAGCAGCTGGGTGACGCAAGGGTTGAAGATTGGGCAACTGGCGTTGCTCTTTGGCGCCAACGACATGGGGTCGCTGATGATCGAAGAAAATGTCGTCGCAGAGGCGGGTACGGTGCACTTCTTGACGCTCGATCAAATCCGCAGCGCGATTGAGGAATTGGGGTATAGCGCCAGGCAACGCGACGTTTGGTATCGATTGGTCCCAGAGTCGTTGGAGCGGCGTGCTGTCGAAGCCAATCGAGCGCGAGATCAGTTCAAATCGCTGCCAGTTGTCGCTGGGTGATTGATGTATGGAGGGCTTTTAGGGCCAGCAGTTGACAGGAGCCATTGAAGACGTCGGTGGCTCTAAGCCGCTTGGAAGGGCATCAAGCCAGTGTGCGACGCACCAACCGATGTTTCAGTCGATCGAGCGATGCTGGATATTTCCCGACCGATCCGATTGAAGATAGGTTTCCAGGATCACCATGGCGGCAACACTGTCAAGCCATTTGGACCGTTGGCTAGCTTTCAGATTGCCCTCCCTGAGCAACTCTTCAGCGCGCACGGTGGTAAATCGCTCATCGACCCAAGCGACAGGAATGCCGGTACTTTCCTGAAGCCGCTTCGACCACAGCTTGCACTCACGCATTTTGGAGCTTTCATTGCCGTCGAGGTGAAGCGGCATTCCGAGGATCCACCCCACCAGTCGCTCCTCCCTAGCTAGCTTGCGTAGCTGGTCGAGATCCCAAGCCTCATTGCGTCGATGGAGGATTGGCAAGGGGCCAACCCACTGCTGCCCAGGATCGCAGATCGCCAGACCGATACGAACCGATCCGAAATCGATTCCAACCAGCCGTCCGGCTTTGGGAATCTCCAAGAGTAGCTCATTTGAAGAGTCTGCTTCAGCCATCGGCGACGCCTTACAAGTACTGGTGGTGGCCGAGTTCCTTCAGTTGCTGAACGACCTCCCTCACCCGCTCCTCTTCCGACTTGGGAGCCACCAGTGTGGCATCCTGAGTGTGGACGACAATGCAGGAATCCATTCCGATGGTCACCACCAGGTGGTCGGGCTCGGTTCTTACGATCATGTTTTTGGAGTCGATCGGCAGGTAGGGGCCCTGCACAGCATTGCCATGGCTGTCGACGCTCAGCAAGCGTGCGAGAGCTTGCCAGCTACCGACATCATCCCATTGAAAAGGAGCTTCGATGACGTTGATTTTGGGATACTTTTCCAGCACGGCAAAATCGATCGAGATCCCAGTCACCTTTTCGTAGAAGTTCCGGAATCCTTGCTGGAATCCCGAACTGCCGATGCCCTGTGCAATTTGCTCCAGCAATCGGTACATCTCGGGTTGAAAGTCTTTTAGGGCACTAAGGATCGTCCTGGCTTTCCATAGGAAGATGCCTGAGTTCCAGTAAAAGCCACCTTCCGCAAGGAACTGTTCTGCGGTTTCCCGATTCGGTTTCTCGCGAAAACGGTCGACTTGAAATGCCGCGATGCCATCGCTGGCAGTGACTGCTTTGCCGCGTTGGATGTAGCCGAATGATTCGGCTGGGTAGGTAGGGCGGATGCCAAAAGTCACAATCTGCTCGGGATCCGATTCCAGCATCGCAGCCCCTGCTTGGATCGCTCGGTGGAACTCCTCTTTGGGAGCGATCACGTGGTCGGACGGCATCACCAGCATGGTGCCTTCGGGATCGGCCGCAGCGATGAGGAATGCAGCTAAGCCGATGCAGGGAGCCGTGTCTCTCTTGAAAGGTTCCCCAATGATATGCTCGGCTGGCACCGTGGGCAGTTGACCGACCACCGCATCCTTCAATTGCTCATTGGTCAACACCAAAAGATGCTCCGGGGTGACTAGGCCGACGAGTCGATCGGCGGTCTCCTGCAGCATCGATTTGGGCTGACCCATCGTCAAAAGCTGCTTCGGCTTGGCCGCGCGGCTTGCAGGCCAGAACCGTGTGCCAGATCCACCAGCCATAATTACTGCGTGCAACATAGACGGTTCGAATTCCAAGAGGTTCGAGTGAGTTTATAGGGAAGGATCAGGAAGGATACTGCGCGTCAGGAATGCATCATGGTTCAGCTGTTCAAGTGCGAACAGCCGGGATGACAGGTGACGGGGCTCTAGCGCCAAACAAGGGGCAATTTCGGTCTGGATTCCATCGGCGACCCGAACCCCTGCCTGCTCCAGCCAGTTTCGATGCAAGGCAGAGATACGTTGCCGGCAGTGCTCAGGGGTATCCGACGCATGGCCATCGGCGTTTTTCACCGGCGCGAAACACTCGGCGGCTTCCACTTCGATCACTAGCGACTTGGCGGCCACTGGAAGCAGATCAAAGATGAATCGTTCGTACTTGAAGGCATTCGGCATCTGGGGACTTACCCTTATGCCCTGTTCGTCGATAAACGGCACCTTCTTAACGGCTCGATGAAACGGCAGGGACTTCTCGCCAAGAGAGGAGGACTGGAGGAATGGAAGATCAAACAGATGCACGGCGATATTACCGACGCCGATTTTCAGCGCGCCGTCTGGCTGTCTGAGGCGGGCGATTTCTTCGGGAAGGTCGCTGTACTCAATGATCTGCACACGACCTTCGATTTGAACAATATTCCCGACGCGTTCCATCGGATCTGACTTAGCGACCCCAAGCGTTGTTGCTTGGCTCTCTGAATTCAGATGGAGTCCGATCAGAACCGGATCGCACCAGGGGACCAGGGGATTGTCGACCTGACCGTAGAAGAAGTGTTTCACCCCCAGCGACTCGGCCCATGCAAGGGTTCCGGAGTGGGTGAGGGCTTCCAGCATGCCACCATGGCCGTCCGGATTGGTGGCTACTGTGCCGGGGGAGTCCAGAAGGATTTTGCCGGACTGGGAGTCGACCGAAGGCATTTCTCCCTGCTGAAAGAAACGCACCCAGCGGGGATCCAGTCCGAAAAACTGATTCGCCTCAAAAAACTCGACCGTCGGATCATGGGTTTGCCTGCTGGTCATCACCATCAACGCGATAGGATGACCGTAGCGAGCGCCGACCGCATGAATGGTGTCGCAGTGCATCTGAAAAAGAGATCGTCCTGAAACGGGGCCGATGGGAAACATTCCTTTGGGCTGTTCGAATCCAAGCCGACTGCCCTGCCCTCCGGCAACCAAGAGGACACCCCAATGTCCGGCCTCAATCGATCGCGCGCCAGCAGATCGTATGGTCGAGTCATCCTCGGCGCGATGCTTGGCCAGTGTCTCTTTGCGGATCATCGGTGGGGGGTCGGCCTGCCTAGCCAGCCGCTCCCAGTCAGTCGACACCAACTGCTCCCGTCCCAATCGATCCAGCCGCTTGAAGTCCATCGCGCGAATCTGGGTGGCGAGCGACTGACGTTGGATGGGATTGAGCTGATCCCAGAAGAGAATCAGATGCTGCTGTTCCCAGGGAGTCAGCAAAGCCCTCAATTGCTCGAGGCTCTCCTGCCCGGAGATGTCGCAACTCGACTGTGTCACCGATCCACTCACCAGAAAACTCCCCTGAAAAACACCTTCGCCATTTCGGCGACGATCCTTTGGATGGGCTTATCGAGAAACTTTCCATCGACTGGTACTCTCGATCTGGTACCAACGCATGGCGTTAGCGCCCCAGAACCCATCGGCCGCCTCTTGGCCTTTGCTCTGGATCCAATGGTCCACCAGTTCCAGCCAGCGTTCGTAGGAACCGCTGAGCAGCATCACGGGCCAATCGGATCCGAAAAGGAGCCGCTTCGGGCCGAAAGCCTCCCAGGCGACTTCTAAATAATAAATCAAATCGTCTTCTTTCCAATGGCTCCACTCGGCTTCGGTAATCAACCCGGAAATCTTGCAGGCAACCTGTGTGAACTTGCCCAGTTGGCGGATCTGGTCCGTCCATGGTTGCTTGGCCTGACTTCTCAAATCGGGCTTGGCCAAATGGTCCAGGATGATCCGCAGACCCGGAAACTGCTCCACGAATCGTACGGCGGATGCCAATTGATGATGGTAGATCAGCAGATCGTACGCAAATCGGCCTTGCGATTCCAATGCACGGATGCCGTGAAGGAATGGTGGACGCTGCAGAAACTCAGGGTCAGTTTCATCCTGCACGACGTGCCGGAATCCAACCAGTTTCTGGTGGACGGCAGCACAGTCCAACTGTTGTGGCAGCGTTTCCGAGCGAAGATCGATCCAGCCAACTACCCCCATGATCCAGTCGTACTGACCTGCCAGCTCCAGCAGCCACGACGTTTCCTCCCAAGATTGGCGAGCTTGGACGGCGATGGTCCCTGCGATCTGATGCCGTTTCAGGATGGCAGCTAAATCGTCGGGAAGAAAGTCTTTGCGAATCGGCCAGTGACCTTCTATCCAAGGGTACTGAACCGAATCGTATCGCCAAAAATGCTGGTGGGAATCAATTCGCATGGCAGGAAGCTCGATCGCGTCAGTTCGTGGAGTCCCGGATAAGGCAAATCAAGAGATTTCGTCGTAGTGACCGCTCCATGGAGGCTAGCTGCACCTACGTTCGACTCGATGCAACGCGATATTTCGTCGCGGTGAAAGGGATGCAATAGAAAATCGGGTCAGCAGCAAGAATCGTTGGCTTCTCGTTGCCCGGTCCTTCTCCGTGGACCTGGAATCTCCTGCCCTAAGTGCGTGATTCGATTGTCCTGATCGACAAAAACAACCTTGGGAAGATGGGCTTCTTCGGATGCCAGAGGTTCGGGAAGGTAGCAGTAAGTTGCAACGATGATCAAATCGCCTGGCCGGATCAAATGAGCCGCAGCGCCGTTGGCGCAAATCAATCGCTCCCCTTCGACTCCCTGAATCGCATAGGTTTCCAGACGAGAACCGCGGGTGATATTCCAAACCAAAACAGCTTCGTAGGGCGCAATCCCCGCAGCTCGCATCAGATCGGGCGGCAACGTCAGCGAGCCTTCATAGTCCAGATCCGCCTGGGTTACCGTCGCGCGGTGAATTTTGGAGCGTAAGAATTTGCGCCACATCAACAGATATCCTTGAACGTTGGCAATCACTTGCCCATGGCGTTGCGATGTTGCAATCGAGGCTTCATGAAGCGTTCGCGCCGGCTTACCGGTGGTTAAGATCATAACGAGATCACGAGCATTCGTCGACCGGCGAGAGGCCATGTCAGGGATACGATTCCCTCGATTTCCCTTAGGTTTTTCCCCTCTCAGCGGGTGGGCAAGCCTAGACTTCTGGCTACCGCAACGACTTGGATGGCTTCCGCTCCTGCTCTCCCCAGGGCCAGGGCCATGGAGTTCGCGGTGGCTCCGCTGGTCAGAATGTCGTCGACCAAGAGAAGTGTCTTTCCCACAACGACACTGCGATCGGTGCAGTCAAAGGCATTCTTGAGATTCACTCGACGCTGGGCTCCAGTGAGCATGCCTTGTTTGGAGGTCGCGCGAGTCCTCCGCAGAATTCGTCGGACCGGAACCCCAAGAACTCCCGCAAGGGCTTCTGCAAGCAATTCGGAACTGTTGGTACGTCGTAGGATGCGTCTTCGCCAATGCTGCGGAGTCGGGACCACGGCAGCAACGCCCGTCGGTAGCTGGTCTCGCAGTCGCTCTCCCATCGCCCGACCAACCGCCAATGCAAGGTGTTCGTGGAAGGGGCGCTTCATCAGAATGACAGCTTGTCTGAGAGGCCCCTGGTAGTCACCGCCACAAATCGCTCGATCGAAGTGCCAGTCCTCGCCACGGCAATGAACGCAATCCGTGGAATCGAGCGACAGGATGGTTTCTGGTAGCCGAGCGCTGCAACGCACGCACGCTCGACGAATCGGAAAGAACTGCTTCACGCAGGAAAGACACAGCCCCGTCTTCGACTCTCCTATAGGAAAACGCTTGCAGCAAAAACTGCAGGCCGATGGCAAAAGCATCTCCAGCAGCGAACTGGTGACGGTGGACTGGGTTGGTGTTTGCATCCAGGTTCCTCAGCTGTCCGAAAACTTCTTGCTGCATTCCCCTCCGAAATCGACCAGATCGCCTCGGGAGTGCCTTCCCTCGGTCCCGTTCGGAAAGCAAACTGCGGAATTATGGGAGGTAGCGGGCCCAGAAATCAATGCTTGCGCTAGGAATGCCGGAGAATCAACTGGTTTGATACCGGTTTGCCCTGGAATCCGTCGGTGTCATCTGGTATCCCATCCAGCGAAAGTGGGGAATTCAGAGCAACGGATACTGGGGGTGGCGGGAGCCGGAATGACGCTGATCGATCGCTACGTATTGACGATCTTCTTTCGCGCGATGGTCGCTCTGTTTCTATCATTGGTCGGAATGATTGTGGTCGCCGACGTGTTCATCAACCTGGATGAATTCATCGAGTATGGGAAGGTCAAGGGAAGTGTCGTCGGCGGCTTGTTGGAGTATTATCTGCCGCAGCTTTTGGCCTACCTTGACTGGATGTCTGGAGTCCTTCCTATGCTGGGCGCGATGTTCGTCATCGCACTGCTCTATCGCACCAACGAACTGACATCCATCCTCGCTGCAGGAGTCAGCAAGGAGCGAGTGATGCGCCCGATCCTTGTCGCTGCAGCGCTTTGGATGGCTTTGGCGATCGTCAATCGAGAAATCTGGCTGCCCAAGCTAGCGACGCGACTGTCTCGCACTCCCCAGCAACTGACCAGCGATGCGATCGAGCAGATACGCCCTGTGAAGGATCACCATCATCAGATCCTATTCAACGGAAAACAGATGAATATCGATCAAGGAGAGCTGATTGAGCCGCGGTTGATTCTCTATGGAGCTGGAGCGAGGTTAGGGGAGAAGATCCTAGGGCGAGTCGCCATTTATCGACCAGAATCACCGGAGCATCCACAGGGATTTCTGATTCAGGGAGTCGAGTTGCCCGTTTCGATTGCTTCGCTGGACTCGGTGTGGCTGGAGCAAGAGCCGATTGTGCTGACTCCCAAAGAGACTCCCTGGCTAAAGTCGGACGAGTGTTTCGTCGCCACTGAGATTCCGCTGGAGTTGATGTCGGCCACAGGAGGGACAACCAAGCACCGGTCGACTTGGTCGTTGATCGAGCAGTTGCGGCAGCATCCGCGCTATTGCGATCTTCGGTTTCGGTCTGCAGTGCACGGTCGCTTGGCCAGGCCTGCCTTGGACGCCATGCTTTTTCTTTTTGGTGTCCCTCTGATCCTGCGTCGACAAGACCGCAATCTGTTCTGGGTGGCAGGGGCTGGACTAGTCCTGGTGCTTGGCTATCTAGCGATTCAGTCGGGTGGTCCGCTTTTGGGAAGTGCGGGAGTTGGGGTGGTGCCCTGGGTAGCCGTCTGGGGACCCATGGTGTTGCTGTTTCCCGTCGCCTGGATGATGACGCAAGAAGCGCTCTGGAGCTGAATTCCCTCTTTTCGAAACGGCGCTGTGCATTTTCCCCAGGGTGCCGTGGCTGCAGCCTGCAACCGATATCGCTGAATCTGCTGTTTCGTGCAGGGCGTTGTATTCAACGTTGGTTGGTCGGATGGACTGTCTCGGATCGTCCTTTGCCGTGCATCGGAAGTCGACAGCTCTTCAGGACGGACCCTGCAGTTTCCTTCGAAGTCGTTCGATCAACCGTTCCAGGCTGACTCGGATCTCTGCCTGCGTTCTAGCTGGCCCAGGTCGGGGTTGTACGACCAAGTCCAAATCGACAGGAATTTGGTGGCCGATCTGTCGAAAGCTTTCGCGAATGCGTCGCTTCCAAGCGTTTCGAACGACGGCGTTCCCAACGCGTCGCGACACGGACAGCCCCAGTCGGCTGCGCCGCAGCTCAGTTCGAACCGCTCGGATGGTCAGGATCGAATCGGATGCCACCACACCGCGCTGGTAGACGCGGTCGAACTCCGATCGGCTGGTCAGGCGGCATTCGCGAGGAAAGGATTGATCCTTCATGCCGGTTACCAAAACATGCCTTGCCGGGGCGACTGCGGGTAGGCGCTCTGTTGGCTTGCGATGGTCTGCACGGCAATAGGATCCAGTTTGGGCGGAAGCACCAAATAGGGATCGAGGAACAGGTCGCCGTTCTGTCCATCTGGCTTTCGCACCCCGCGTCCCCGCACTCGCAAGATGGTACCGGAGTTGGTCATCGGAGGCACATGGACCTTCAAAGATCCACCCGGTGCAGCCAGCGAGACAGTAGCACCCGCGACCGCTTCGGAGATGGTCAGAGGTAATTTCGCATGAAGGTCAAACCCTTCCCGGCGATAGAATGGGTGCGGCTGGAGCCTTACCACTAGGTAGGCATCCCCACGCTGGCCATCGCTGCGCAATCGTCCCATGCCTCGAAGTCGGATCGATTGACCTTCCTCGACTCCTTCGGGTACGCGGACCCGAATTTCTTCCGTATCGCCGTGGTCACCGGGAAGCCGTATGGTTGCGTCGCCACCCTCCACAGCCGTCTTCAGGGGAACCGCTACTTCCAATTGAAGGTCGTGGGGCGCAGTCGATGAATCGACAGGATGACTCCGGCCCTGTCGTGGCTCGGCGCTTCGCCTCCCTTGGTCGCTGGAGCGACTGCGTCGCGTCTGGCCATCGGATCGGTTTTCCTTCGACTGGTTTTCTGTTCCACCAAAGACCTGATCGAAGTCAAACGTGTGGAATGGGGAGCCCTTGCTGCGTCCTCGAAGCAGTTCGTCGAGGTCGTTCTCATTGACGCCACTTCCCTTTCGGTCTCGCTTCCCCTCATAGCGGAATCGATCGGGATCGCGAAACTTTCGGTCGTATTCCTCGCGCTTCTCAGGATGGTTCAGGACGCGATAGGCTTCCTGAACCTTGAGGAACATCGAACGGGCCGCAGGATCGGGATTGACATCCGGATGGTATTTCGCTGCTTGCCGATGATAGGCTTTCTGAATCTCAATTCGGGTGGCATCGCGGGAAACTTCCAGCAGCTCGTAGTAATTCAATTCCGTTTTCCCGGCAGCCATGTTGACATTCCAATCGACCCGGCGCGGTCGCATGGTTCATTTGCAGTTGCGTGATCTAACCGCCGCCCTGATGCGTGATCCAACTGGTAAGTTTACACAGCGGTTATCTTTTCTGCAAAGATTCACCCTTCAAATCCGGTTGGATCTGAAAGATCGGATTCCGACTTCAAGCCCTTTGCGGAGCAGTCGGATTGCAGCGGCCGGTTGAGAATTCCGGGGCAGCGGATTCGTTCCTCTGTGGGTGCTCCAGGGGTGCGGGCAAGGGGTCTTTGAAGTCGCTATCGTTCCTCTGCCGAGCCGGAAGCTGGGCCGTCAGGAAAGAGGCGAGATCGCCCAGGTCGAATGAGTCGAGGATTCGCTACAATGGCACGGAACGTGATCCCAAGCATGTCGGCTTGGGAGCCATCCCCCAGACTCACCTGCCTGTTTGATCCAGGCATTTCCCCTCTCAGGAAGGACCTGACTCATGGTGAAAACTGCGAGCACCATGCTGCCGCTGGGTACCCCCGCGCCAGCATTTGAAATCCCGGATCCCTCTGGCAAAACCTATTCGTTGCAGGATTTCCGCGATGCCAAGGCGTTGCTGGTGATTTTCATGTGCAACCATTGCCCGTTCGTGAAGCACGTTGCCGCCGAACTTGTCAGGATTCATCGCGACTATGCCAGTCGCGGTGTCGCAGTTGTCGGCATCAGTTCCAACGACCCTGCCTCGCATCCTGAGGATGCGCCAGAGCAGATGGCGGTGGAGGCGGAGACGCAGGGCTATCGCTTCCCTTACCTATTCGATGAAAGTCAGGAAGTTGCAAAAGCATACCGCGCTGCATGCACACCCGACTTCTTTCTCTTTGATTCGGATCGTAATCTGTTCTATCGCGGCCAATTGGATTCCAGCCGTCCTCGGAATGGGATTCCTGTTGATGGAAGCGACCTTCGGGCAGCGATCGATCGATTGCTGGCTGGTGAGAAGGCGCCAGAAGTTCAGAAGCCGAGTATTGGATGCAATATCAAATGGAAGTCCGGAGCAGCCCCCGAGTATTTCGACGGGAAGGGCGTGCAGTAACCAAACGCCATGCCCTGCGGTGATCTCGATTCCTGCCGTCGAATTTATCCACCATGGCCTCACCAACTCGACAACAAGTTCTTGGAGCCAAGATCACACGAATCGGTCACTCGAACTACTCCAGTCCCGAGTTTGTGATCGAAGGAATAGGTCCAGCCTCGTTTCGATCCCATTATGTGGTGCTCGACAATGGATTGGTTCTGGACCTATTCACTGCCTATTTGACTCTCTGCGACGAGACCGCCATTCAGATGGTCGGCGAAACCACCGGAGTACCGGTGGAGCGATTGATTGGCAGGTCGATTACGGATGTTTGGCGGGATGACGTATTCTCGTGCCTGCTCATCCTTGACGACTCGCTGTATCTGAAGGATGCCAATGATGGTGCCTATGGCAATCCCTTGCACGCGGGTGTGATCTGCGATGAGTACTCCAAGTCTGAAATGGGGGAATTCGTCGACTACTGGACTGAAGAACCGATACAATCGGACAGAATCAAGCGATGAATACCAAAGCCTTTGTACAAATTCATAGACCTGCGATGAGTCCACCACGACGGCACGGCGGTCGTCGTCGGAAGTGGATCGATCCAGCGTTTTACTTCTTTCCTCTCGCTGTTCGGCGCCATTCGATGAACCTTGCAACTTGCCTCCGTCGCCTCTGCCCTTCGTTGATATTTATTGGGCTGTTGCTCCCTGGTGGTGTGCCGTCGGTTTTGGGGCAATCGGTCACCGGCGAGAGCGATTGGCCCTGCTTCCTCGGTCCTTCGGAGATCGGTCTGGTGTCGACCGATCGTTTGCCGACCCGGTGGAACACGGAGGAGGGAGTCGTGTGGTACCAGCAAATTCCGGGGTTGGGTTGGTCATCACCGATCGTTGTAGGAGGTCGGATCTATTTGACCGCCGCCATCGAAGGGGAAAAGGACGAACCGACACAACTGGTGGCGATGGCGCTCGACGGAAACGGGGGAGAGGTCGTGTGGCAGAAAGTGATCTTCGACCAGATGGCAGACGCTCCCGCCATCCACTCGAAAAACAGTCATGCCAGTCCCACACCAGTCAGTGACGGGAATCGACTCTATGTTCATTTCGGCCATCAAGGAACGGCTTGCCTTTCCTTGGATGGAGAAATCCTCTGGACCAACCAGCTCCACCGCTACCTGCCTCGGCATGGCAATGGGAGTTCCCCGGTTCTGGTCGACGATCTTTTGGTGATGACCTGTGACGGAGAGGATCAGGCTTTCACACTGGCCCTCCGCGCTGCCGATGGATCGGTGGCTTGGAAGTCGCCTCGATCGGTGGAGGCCGAACGAAAGTTTTCTTTTTCGACTCCAACCGTCATGCAGATCGAGGGGAGTCGATTGCTTCTCTCTTCCGGATCGGACGTGATCGAGGCGCTTCGCCCCGACACAGGGGAGTTGATCTGGAGCGTGCGTTACTCCGGCTATTCCCTGGTGGCTCGTCCCATCTACCACGGCGGTTTGGTTCTCGTTCCGACGGGTTACGATCGTCCGGAGCTTCTAGCGATCGACCCAACGGGTCGGGGAGACGTTACCGAAACCCATGTTCGCTGGAGGTCCAAGAGCAACGTTCCGAATACTCCTTGCCTTGTCCCTCGCGATGGCCAGCTTTTGATGATCAGCGACCGTGGAATCGCCACCTGTCTGGATGTGACCAATGGGGAGGAACTATGGCGACAGCGAATCGGCGGCAACTACTCAGCCAGTCCGCTGCGCCATGGAGACACCGTTTATCTTCAGTCGGAAGAAGGCGAATCGGTGGTTGCCCGCTGGACTGACACTGGGCTGGATGAGCTGTCGCGGAATCCGCTCTCCGGGAGAATCTTCGCTTCGTATGCAGTGATCGGTGATGACCTTCTGATTCGAAGTGAGTCGGGGATCTATCGCATCGGCCAGCCATGAGCCCCATGGGGATTTCATTGGGAGTCCGCGTGGAACCGGCATCCGCCAGGGACTGGCATCCGCAGTGGATAGCGGCTACGTGGCAACCAAAGTCTGGATCATGGCGTCTGATCGATGAATTGGCGCATCCAGATTTCGATACAAAGCAGACTGAGGACGGTGTAGCTGGCATCGATCGTGCCAGATTCATTTGCCTTCACAAGTGCTTGCACTGCCCGAGGATCGAAGATTCCTCGCCGCTTCAGATTCGACTCCCCAAGATAATCATCGATCAACGGGCGCCATCGGCCAAGGATCCATCGACGGACAGGCGCACCGAATCCCGTTTTTGGACGATGGATGACATTCCTTGGCAGGCGATCCTTGACCGCTTCCTTGAGCACCCATTTCAAGACTCCGCGTCGGATCTTGCCGTGGTCGGGAATGCGGCCAGCCAATTCCACCAGGTCCAAATCTAAAAACGGAACACGCACCTCCACACCGACTGCCATCGACATTTTGTCGGTGTAGATCAGATTGTGGTCTCCCAAAAAAAACTGCTGTTCCATCGCAAGTTGGCGCTGGAGGGTGGTGGTTTCTGGTGGCATGTCGGCCAGGAAGGTGATCATGGGGTCCGCCGCACCCTCGCCTCCCATCTGATCGCGTGCGGCATCCGAAAAAAGGCTTTCTACTTGGTCCAGACGCGACCATCTCAGATAATTGACCAGCAGATCGTTTCCTTCAAGCGGAAGGCCATTGAAGAGCTTGGCGATGCGACGCAGGATCGGGCGCCGTTGATCCATCGATGCCGTCATCCTCTCCAAGCTACGACGGACAGACCGAGGCACCCATTGCCAGTTGGTCATCCACCTGGCCACTTGATGCCGTCGATAACCGGAAAAAAGATCATCGCCACCTGTGCCAGAGAGTAGCACCTTGTATCCCATCTGCCTCGCCAGTTGGCTGATGAATCGGACATTCAGAGCCGCCGGGTCCGCAATCGGCTCATCCAGATCCCGCACCATGATCTCCAGGTGATCGGCCATGGTCGACGAGTCGATGCGGACGGGATGGAGGGGCACACCGAGGTGGGCTGCGACAGCTTTTGCATAGGGCAAGTCGTCGGCAGTCCCCTGCTCCGACTCTCCCTGAACATCGATCGTAAAGCAGGACAAACGAGGGATCGATTCGCTCGCCATGCTGACCAAGCTGCTGGAATCGAGTCCGCCTGATAAAAACGCACCCACAGGGACGTCCGAAAGCAACTGACGCTGGACAGCCGCTTTCAGCGTGGTGGCCACATGAGCCACCGATTCGGCAGCGCCAAGATCCGCTCGGACGCCACGAACATGAGGAAGCTGGTACCACTTCCGTTGGGAGGTGATTTGCCCACGGAAGATCCAGAGCGATTCCCCTGGTCCCAGGCGTCGGACGTTGCGCAGGGGAGTCCCGCCACCCGGGCACCACAGGAAGGTGAGATAGCGCTGAAGAGCGGCGAGATCAATCTGTCGACTCTCTGGGGCGATACGAAGTAGCGCCTTGATCTCGCTTGCGAACGCCACACCACGATCGGTTTGGGTCAGATAGAGCGGTTTGACTCCGATGGCATCCCGCGCCACAAACAAAGACTGCTTCTGATCGTCCCAAATCGCCAGGGCAAAGATTCCGTTGAGCCGCGGCAGCATCTGCTCGCCACTGTCACGGTACAGGTGCAGCAATACCTCGGTATCGCACTGACTGCGAAAAGTGTACCCCTTCCGCTCCAGGCTAGCGCGAATCTCCTTGTGGTTGTAGATCTCTCCGTTGAAGACCAAGGCAACGCGATCATCGGGGCTGATCATCGGCTGGTGCCCGAGTGGGGAGGGGTCAAGTATCGACAGTCGTGTGTGAGCTAGGCCGATCGAATTCCCTTGGGAGAAGTAGACACCTTCGTCATCGGGACCGCGATGGCGCATCGCCGCGACGGCATCGTGCAGCGATGCTGCGTTGAAGGAGCCACTGTAGCCGGCGATTCCACACATGGATTGCAGATTTCTATCGATTAGGGCTGAACCAATGTCCTAGCGTTGCTCGCCTCCCGAGCGGGGGAAAATGCCGTGGCGGCCGGGCACCCCTTTGGCAATCGGCTCCGCAATCGACTGCCCGCTGCGAGCATTCTCGGTATCTGGCTGTATCTTCCATCACAGCGATCCGCCGACGCTTGGCCGGGACGAGAGACCATCGCAAGTCCGGCCAAGCATATGCCTTACGCGGATTTCGATCGACCAACCCATGCCAAAACAACCATTGCTGATCCATTCATGTTAGCACGGACATCGGCGAAACCAGAAAAAGGAGATGAAGAAACGTTTTCAATCCGAAATTTTCAAATGAAATCCGCCGATGCGACAACCGGTGCTGGTGATCGATCGGATCTTCGGGTGGGCAGCGCCTTGCGAGACGACACGAGCGGCTTCCTCCGCCGTCGACGCGATTCCGAAGAGCGTCGGTCCCCAGCTGCTCTGGCCGACTCCCTGCAGTCCGCAGTCCTGCAAATACTCCGACACCTCATGGACGCTTCCTTCTCGAATCAGACCCCCTTGGATCGGTGCGAACCACTCCCCGGCTAGCAACCCGTACCGGCGAAGGGAGTCGGAGAAACAAGTGAAATCCTCGTTCTGAAGGGCGGGAATCATCGATGCCTCAAGCAATCGCAGTTGCTCCGTCTTCCATCCCCCGAGCCGTTCAGCCGCCGTATGGAATCCCTCAGCCTCCCGCTGTCCGAAAACACCTGGCAACGCTTTCGGGATGGCAACAACCCAAGTCCATTCGGATGGAAAGCGACCTTGCAACCAGCCATGACCCAGCGGTGGTAGATCGGCATCCGGGGAAGGAATCGAGCAACCCCAGTCGACGATCCAGCCTCCCATCAAAAAACCGATCAATCCAATCCATGATCGCTTCCCGCGGCCCGTCGCCTGTTGAAGATTGCGGACTGCCGTTTCTCGCTGGTCCCCCCAAACCTGCCACGATTCCATTCGCTTGGAATGAAGTTCGCTCACGATCCTTCCTTGGTCGCTTTGGCTGGTGTCTTTCAGCTCCAAAAGCGTCGCAATCGCACAGGCAAATTGCGTTCCCGCACCAAGCCCCTGGTGCCACTGCATCAATTGAGTCGGTTCGATCGCGATCGTGGGGGCTTCCTTTTGACGGAACAGCTTCCACCGCTCGACCACCTGCCGAAATGGCTCTGTCCACTCGGCAGGGCCATGCCACTGGAGGCGTGAGCTTTGAGATGCCTGCAACTGGAAACCCATTTGGTCGATCGCGACTCCAAAACCACCAAATGCATGGGGACGATCGGCGGCGACTTCGATCAACCCGGCATGAAGACGCGATGGGGTGCTGAGCAGAATTGAAGTCATTCCTTCCCCTCGCCTCCAGCAAGCCGACGCGTCGACTCCGTTCGGTTGACAAGTTCGGTTCCGGGGAGCATTGCCAGCAGGAGATCAAGAGCCTGCAGTTCCCCTTCCCCTCCCGTCTTTCGGATGATGGGAATCCACGGGGAGAACTGGCGTTGCACCTCGTCGGCACCTAAAAGGGAGAGACGGCTGAACAAGACAGCCCCTTCGAGAATCCCATGAGCCGCTCGATTCCACCCTCGAAATGGACGCTGCTGCTGGTGGTGTCGCTGCCTTCCTTGAGCCACGGCGCGCGGCTGGGAAAGGTCCCAGTTGTCGAGCGAGAATGCGAACCAGGAACAGCAGTCCTCCAGTGCATGACCAAAGTTGGCGTGATATTGGTGGGGGCGAACATCGGCCATCGAGCGGAGGGCTTCCACCAGAATCAGTGCATCGTCGATCAGATGGAAGACGCAGCGGCCTGACCGATGCATGTTGGCGAAGGTCTGTGAAGACTGAAATGGTCGAAAACTCCAACATTCTGTCGATGGGTCCACCCAGGGGCCGATGGGGCTGGCATGCATCGATCCATCCGGACGCTCCGTCGTCACGATTCCTTCCACAATCACAGTGCGAAGCTCCTGCCAGACGTCGCCGGTTGCGTCAGGGCCAGTTCCGGATGGCTTTCCAAATCGGAACTGCGAGGCACTCCGGCAAGATCCAGGAAGCGAGCGACCATCGGCAGCCCTGCCTCCGTCAGGATCGACTCTGGATGGAACTGCACCCCATACAGCGGCCACTGACAGTGCTCCACCGACATCACCACCCCATCATCACTCCAGGAGGTGATGGTAAGCGCCTCGGGGATGGAGTTGGGGTCGAGCGCTAGGGAGTGATAGCGAGCCACGGTGAGTTGGGTTCCTTGAGGGCCCAGCAGGCGACTGTCGGTACAGACCTTCACCTGAGACGTGCGACCATGAATGGGTCTTGGAGCCCTCACCACCTTGGCTCCTAGAGCCTGACCGATGGCTTGATGTCCCAGGCAAACTCCTAGGATCGGAATGCGATGCCCCAGACGCCTGACCACTTCCAGACAGCAACCTGCGTCGTCGGGTGCCTTGGGGCCTGGCGAAAGCACGATCGCTTCCACGTCCAGGCGCGCGATGCCGTCGACGTGGATGGCATCGCTTCGAACCACCAGGGTTCGCTGCCCCAGCCTTCGAAGGTACCGGTCGAGGTTGAAAACGAAACTGTCGTAATTGTCGAGCACCAGGATCATTGCCAGAGGGCCTCTCCAAGTCAGCCTCTGCAGGCCGATGCGTCGCCAACAACACCTTCGTATAATGATAGCCGAAGGTCCCCGCCCCCAAAGGCAACTCCAGCCGGTCGGGAGCGCGATTTTTCTCCGTCCGAAGCCCTTGTTTCCAGCAGGCGAAGACATCTATGGCCGTTCAGGTTCAATTGGCACGCATCATCATCAGCGAAATCACCGACAATCAGGTGATCTACCTGAAAGAATTGGATGGTCCCCGCCAATTCCCGATTCTGATCGGGTTTTTTGAAGCCAAGACCATCGATCGTCGGGTCACCGGGGGGGAACGCCCGGTTCGGCCCCTGACCCATGATCTTCTGCTGACGATTTTGGAGCAGCTGGGGTCGTCGATCGAGCGAATTGTGATTTGCGACCTAAAGGAAAGCACCTACTTTGCGCAGCTGGAGATTCGCCATCCAGGTGGCTTGCTGAAAATCGATTCACGCCCCTCCGACGCCATCGCGATCGCCTACAGCCACACTCCTACGATCCCGATTTTTGTGGACAATGAGGTGATGGAGAAAGCGAGTCAGTAAGGGAATGCCGGTGCGCTGGCACTACAGGGGGAAGGAAACCCGTCGCGATGGCCCGAAACGAACAACTGATCCGACAGCACAAGATCTTGCAGATCCTAGAGCGACGTAGGTACGGCATCCGTCTGGAAGATCTCCGCGACGCCCTGGTCGATGAACTGGGGCTTTCTTCTTTGCATGAGCGGAGTGTGCGCCGCGATATCGAAGCACTCCAGGCAGCAGGATTTGATATCGATACCGAAGAATCAGCTCAAGGCAAGGTTTGGAAGCTGCGGCACAACGACAAAGGGATTCATCGACTGAATGTCTCAGCCACCGAACTGATCGCGCTGTCGATGGGACGCGACCTGATGCTCCCCTTGGCTGGAACCCAGTTCTGGCATGGCATCGAAGGCTTCTGGAATAAGGTCCGCGAGCAGTTGCCGACAGGGGTCTGGGAGTTGTTTGAGCGGTATCGGAGGACATTGCTGGTCTCGGGGGTGGTCCCAAAGTCTTACGAAAAGCACCATGGAATTCTAAAGAGTCTTCATCGCGCGATCGACGAGCATCGCGTGGTGGAAGTCGAGTATCGATCAGCCGGAAAGCCATCTTCGATTCGCTTCATCTGCCCCTACGGCATTGTGGTGCACCAGGGAAGCATCTATCTGCTGGCGACGTTAGAGCCGCAGTCGGAAGATTCCACTGGCCCGGAATTGCGGCATTGGAAACTCGACCGCTTCGTTAAGGCGACTCCACTAGATCGCTGGTTCAAACCCGATTCGCAGATCGATCTCAGTCAGCACGTTCAGCGAACGATTGGGATTTTCAGTGGCGAGTCGGCGCAGCGATATCGTATCTGGCTGACCCCCAAAGCCACGCTATGGTTGCAGGAAGATCCTTGGCACAGCGAGCAGCAATTAGAGTCGCTGGAAGGTGGAGGAGCCATCCTATCGGTACCGGCTCATCACCCCATGGAAATCATCCCGAGGGTGCTGGAATTGGGGGAGGAGGCGGAAGTGCTTTCTCCCATTGAGTGTCGCGAGATGATCCGCGATATCCTTGCCGACCGACTCACCCGCTACGAAAGACCTGCGGAAGATCCTTTGCCCAAGAAGTGACTTGGGTTTTTACGCGAAGCATTTCAGGAATGGGGCGACGGAGGAGCAACAGCATCACCTTCGATCTTTGGGCAGTCCTTGACCGGTTTGGAACAGAGGCCGCAGACCGATTCGACGTCCAAGCCGTTTTGACCCAGTCCGCCGCAACTGCCCTGGATCGGTTTTCTGCCAAGTGCCACGCCAACTGCCATCGCAGCGATCGCCAAGCCGAATACGGCGACCGTCAACAGGAAAAGGCCAAGGTGTGTCATGGGATCATCGCTCCTGCAAGTTGCCGGCCTCGCTCCGCATCCGTAGACGCTTAACCCTCGACTGCATTCGAATTTTCGTTTCGGAGCCGTTCGATCAATTCCGGAAATAGCTCCTGGAAACCGAGACTCCAGGACCACCGAAAAGACCTGCCGGCGCGTTCCATCAGCAGCACCGGCCATCGTTTTTTCTCTGCCAGCTCCATCCCTCGGCGGCTGCCAAGAGCCATGATGGCGGTCGCTCGACCATCAGCCAACGAACATTGGTCGGCGATGACGGTCACGCTGGCCAAGGTCGACTGGACTGGCTGAGCGGTGTGCGGATCAATTGTGTGGCTATAACGCTGCCCAGTGGCGTCTTCAAAAAAGTTTCGGTAATCACCCGATGTGGCAACCGATCCGTCAGTCATCGGTAGAACCATCGAAGCTTGGCGGACGTCCTCAAGCGGCGCCTCGATCCCAATTCGCCAGGGTACGCCTGAAGGATTCCTCCCGAGAACGCGGACCTCCCCTCCGATCTCGATGAAATAGTCTTTGACCTTTAGCTGATGAAGGAGGTCAGCCACCTGGTCGACTCCATATCCCTTGGCGATGGACGATAGATCGATGGAGAGTCCGGGAAGAGTCTTTCGGATGGCGGGAGTCGATAGTTGGATTTCCAGGTGCTGGAAGCCTACCTTCTTCTTGGCCAGGGCGATCTGTTCGTCGCTGGGTCTCTTCTCAATCTGGCCCTCGGGGCCGAACCCCCACAGACTGACCAGGGGCGCGACAGTGATGTCATAATAACCGTCCGACAATCGAGACAGCTCCAGTGCCTGGTGGACCACCTGGGCGGTCTGCGCGGAGATCCCGAACCACAGATCGACTGGATGGCTGCTGAAGCGAGAGACTTCCGACTCAGGAAGATAGGTGGACATCATCCGATTGACATCCTCCAGCCGCTGGTCGATCTGCCGCTTCAATTGGTTGGCATCGAGATTGGCAGGAGCGCCATGCAGCCGAACCGTGTAGGTGGTCCCCATGGTATGGCCCTGAATCGCGATCTGACCTCGTGCCGTCGAAATCGGCGACTGCCACGCTCTAGCCAGCAGCAACAGGCCCACAGATCCAGCCACCGCCCAGAGTACCAGCGTCGGGAAGGGACGGGCGGATGAGCGGCGAGAAAGGGGGGGCATGGCGAAGTTCAACCACCAAAATCGTCGTAAGCGATGTTTTCCTTCTCGACACCCAATTCATCGAGCATCTTGAAGACGGCGGCATTCATCATGGGAGGTCCGCAGAGGTAGTACTCGATATCCTCTGGAGCGGGGTGATTTTTCAGGTAGTTTTCGAGCACCACTTGATGGATGAAGCCGGTGTAGCCGGTCCAGTTGTCTTCTGGGCGTGGTTCCGACAACGCAATATTGAACTTGAAGTTGGGAAACTCCTTCTCGATGGCTCGGAAGTGATCCACATAGAAAAGCTCCTTAGAGCTTCTGCCGCCGTACCAGTAGGAAACCTTTCGCTTGGTCTTCCGGTTCTTGAACAACTCGAAAATATGGCTTCTCAGAGGTGCCATGCCGGCACCGCCGCCGATGTAAACCATTTCTGCTTCGGTATCTTTGATGAAGAATTCTCCATAGGGGCCGGAGATGGTGACTTCATCACCAGGTTTCAGATTGAAGATGTAGGAAGAAACCTTTCCTGGAGGTGTCCCATCTGGGGCGCGCGGTGGCGGCGAAGCGATGCGAACGTTGAGCATGATGATGCCCTTTTCGCCAGGATAGTTCGCCATCGAATAGGCCCGATATACCGGATCATTCACTTTCGAGGTGTATCTCCAGACGTTGAACTTGTCCCAGTCTTCGTGGAACTGCGGTTCAATCGCAAAATTCTTGTACTCAACGACGTGGGGCGGGACTTCAATCTGGATGTACCCGCCAGCCTTGAAGTCGACAGCGTCTCCCGCTGGCAGCTCCAGCACAAGTTCCTTGATGAAGGTCGCGACGTTGTGGTTGCTCCGTACCTTGCATCGCCACTTCTTCGTCTCGAAGACTTCCTCAGGGACGTGGATCTTCATATCCTGCTTGACCGCCACCTGGCAGCTCAGCCGATAGCCCTCTTTGGCCATTTTGTTGTTGATGTGGGATCGTTCGGTAGCCAGAATTTCGCCGCCACCGCTGAGCACTTGGACTTTGCATTGGGCGCATGTGCCGCCGCCTCCGCAAGCGCTAGAAACGAAAATCCCCTGGTCCGCTAGAGCGCTCAGCAGCTTTCCGCCGCAAGGTACGGAAAGCTCCTTGGAGTCATTCACCAGAATTTTCACATTGCCGGCGCTGATCAAAGCTTTCTTAGCCGCAAGGATTAGCAGCACCAGCGCGATGACAACCAGCGTGAACATCAGGACGCCTAGCAGAATCGTTTGCATGGTTGCCAACCTTGTTGAGAACTTGATGTGGTAGGCGCGTGCGAGAAATCGTGGGGATTGGAAACGCAGCTATAGTTGGATGCCCGAAAAAGCCATGAAGGCAAGCGCCATCAGGCCAGCGGTAATGAAGGTGATGCCAAGCCCTCGCAGAGGGGGTGGGATATCGGCGTACTTCAGTTTTTCCCTAACCCCTGCCATGGCAACGATCGCCAGTGCCCAACCGAAGCCGGATCCGAATCCGTAGACGACACTTTCGGAAAAGTTGTAGTCCCTTTCCACCATGAAAAGCGTGCCGGCAAGAATCGCGCAGTTGACGGTGATCAACGGTAGGAAGATTCCCAGAGCGTTGTAGAGGGCTGGGAAGAACTTATCGAGCACCATTTCCAGAATCTGGACGATGGCAGCGACCACGCCGATGTAGCTGATCAGTCCTAAAAAGGACAGGTCGATTCCAGCGTAGCTGCTACCTAGCCATTTCAGGGCCCCATCTTTGAGAAAGAGTTGGTAAAGCAGGTTGTTGGCAGGAACGGTGATCGTCTGCACAATCACCACGGCGATTCCAAGTCCAAGAGCGGTTTTGACGTTTTTGGACACCGCCAGGAAGGTGCACATGCCGAGAAAAAACGCCAGAGCCATGTTCTCGATGAAAATGCTTTTCATCAAGAGGCTGAGGGCATCCTGCAGTCCGATCCCTTGGCCCGCCAGCCAACCAGTCGCTGTCTCTGCAATCATCCAGTCCATTGCCTTATGCCTCCTCGATCTGGTTGGGCTTATACGATCGCACGATCCAGATCAGGATCCCGATCAGGAAAAAGGCACTTGGGGAAAGCATCATCAAGCCATTGGACATCCAGCCGGCAGGAAACACGGGGAATCCAAACAGTTTTCCACTCCCAAACAGCTCTCGAACAAACGCCAGGACCAGCAAAACGGCGCTGTACCCTAAACCGTTTCCGATGCCATCGAGAAAACTTTTGTAGGGACTGTTCTTCATCGCGAACCCTTCGGCTCGTCCCATCACGATGCAGTTGGTGATAATCAGTCCCACGAACACCGACATCTTCTTGGATAGTTCGATCGGTGCAAACGCTTTGAGGATCTGGTCGACCATGATCACGAGTGATGCGATCACTACCATCTGGACAATGATGCGAACACTACTTGGGATACGATGCCGGATGAGGCTGACCGCCGCATTGGAGAAGCCGGTGACGAGTGTGACGCTGATTGCCATGATCAGCGCCGTGCTCAGTTGAGTTGTGACGGCGAGGGCTGAGCAGATGCCCAGCACCTGTCGGGCGATGGGGTTGTTGTCGAGAATCGGTTCGGTCAACAGGTCGCGATCATTTGGTTCAGCCATTGGCTTTCCCCTCCTGCTGCTTTTGAATGAACTTGCCAAACGCCTCATCACTGAACCAGTAACGAAGCAGATTCGACACGCCGCGCGATGTAATGGTCGCACCAGACAGGCCATCGACTTCGTAATCTTTGGCAGCCTCAGATGCAGTGCTTCGAGCGACGTTGACTTTCAGTCCACCGGTCGATCCAACGGCCGTTGGGTCATAGATTTTCTTCCCGACCCACTGCTGTTTCCAGTTGGGGTTGTCGACTTCCCCACCCAGTCCTGGCGTCTCTGCATGTTCGTAGAATGTTAGGCCTTTTACCGTATTGAAATCGGTTCCCAGGGCGATGAAGCCGTAGAGAGTCGACCAAAGGCCTTTTCCGTAGACCGGAAATACCACTTGCTCTACTTTGGATGGATCCGATTCCGACTTGATCAGATAGACCAGCGAATACTTTTCCCGAGTGCTGATTCCGGTGCTGTAGGGGCCAGCGACGGGTGCTGTCGTGCTGGGGTCCTTAGCAGCTTTCCTCTGGTCGAACGCATTCGGATCGATCACCGATGGGTCGACGTATTCACCGGTCGACAAATCGATCACACGTTTCTCGATTCGCTCGAAAAGCTTATCCACTTCCTTCGCATTTGTTTTTTTTCCTGGAGCTAGGGATGCGGCAGAAATGATGTTTCTTTTCTGATCGAGCACCTTGTTGGCGTCTTGGAAGGACCGGAGTCCAACTGCCGACACACTCACGATCAGCGAGCAGATGATGCAGAGCGCAAGGGAGACGACCAGGGTGTTGAGAAGTGAGTCACGCTGCATAGCGAGCGGCCCTCCGTTTGATGTTTGCCTGGGCGACGAAGTAGTCGATCAATGGGGCAAAAACATTGCCGAAGAGGATGGCGAGCATGATGCCCTCCGGGAAGGCGGGATTGACGACTCGTATCAGAATCGTCATCGCTCCTATCAGGATCCCGTAAAACCATTTGCCCGTCTCAGTCATGGCAGCCGACACCGGATCGGTTGCCATGAAAACGGCTCCGAAGGCAAATCCTCCAATCACCAAGTGCCACCAGGGGGGGACCTGGAACATCGCGTTGTTGAACTGCCCAGACATCGCGTAGAACAGAGAAGAAAGCCCGACGGCGCCGATCACACAACCTGCCATGATCCTCCAGGAACCGATCCCGCTGGCGATCAGGATGGCGGCGCCGATCAAGCAAGCCAGAGCGCTGGTTTCGCCCATCGACCCTTGAATAGTGCCAAGGAAAGCCGATCCCCAGGAGAGCGATTCCTGGCCCCATGGGACTTGGATCTGCTCCAGCGCCTTCATTCCGGTCTGGGTATCGGCGGCAGCCATGGCACCTAACGCGGTGGCTCCCGAAAAACCGTCGACGGCGGTCCAGACTTCCGATCCGGAGATTTGCAATGGGTTGTTGAAGTAGAGGAAGGCGCGTGCGGTGAGTGCGGGATTGAGAAAATTTCGGCCGGTACCACCGAAAACTTCCTTGCCTATCACCACACCAAAGGCGATACCTAGAGCGACCTGCCAAAGAGGAATGGTTGGAGGCAGGGTCAACGGAAAGAGGAGACCTGTGACGAGAAAGCCTTCGTTCACTTCGTGTTTTCGGATCATGCTGAAAATCAGCTCAATCGTTCCTCCCACCGCCATGCAAACGATGTAGACGGGAAGGAAATGAATCAGTCCGTAAGTGAAGTTGTCGAGAAAGCTGGAGGAACGATGGCCGAATCCCAAAGCGTTGTGGACCGTGTGGTGCCAGTCGTATTGGACTGGTAGTCCCGCTTCGGTCATCTTCTCCATCGCATAGTGAGCCTGATAGCCTGTATTCCAGCAAGCCATGAAGACGCATGGGATCAATGCGACCACCACCATCGACATCAGGCGTTTCAGATCGATTGCATCGCGCACATGGGTCGTGCCACCGGTGGTTTGTCCCGGAGTGAACAAAAAGGTATCGATCGCCTCATAGAGAGGGTAAAGTTTCTCCAGTTTGCCGCCATGGGCGAACAGTGGATGGAGTCGATCGAGCGTGCTTCTCAGGAACTTCATGGGGCGACTAGACCTCCTTCTCGATGCGTTGGAGATTGTCTCTCAGGATTTCCCCGTAATCGTATTTTCCTGGACAGACAAAGGTGCATAGCGACAAATCTTCTTCGTCCAGTTCCAAACATCCTAGCTCCACTGCCCGTTCCAGATCGCGCGTGATCAGCGATCGTAGCAACAGGGTGGGAAGAAGATCGAGCGGCATGACTTTTTCATAGGTACCGATCGGCACCATGGCTCGTTCACTCCCCCCGGTCGATGTCGTCAGCGGAAGGTCGTTGCCTCCCACCCATGCACTGGCGAAGGCACGGGTGGCTGAAAACTTATTGAACCCAGGCATCTGCCAGCCCAGAAACTCTCGCTCAGTCCCCTCGTTCAATAATGTCACTTGCGTGTGGTAACGCCCAAGGTACGGCAATGCGGGATCGATGCGTCGACCTCCCAAAGGGGAGCCTGAGATGACGCGAACACCGTCCTTTGAATCGCTACCAATCAGCGAATCAACCGGGGCGCCCAGCAGGGTTTGGACCAGTCGCGGGTTGGTGCACGCAGGTCCTGCGACAGAAATGATGCGACTGGCATCCACGCGGCCGGTTTCCCATAGACGCCCGATGGCGATGACGTCCTGGTAACTGAGGTGCCAGTTGACCCGAGCCGACGAGGCGGGACTGATGAAGTGCATGTGCGTTCCGACCAGCCCGGCAGGATGTGGTCCAGAAAACTCATGCAGTTCAACGCCCGGAAGGCCTTCTCCAGGAATGGTGTTCGAACCGGCAGCACGACATAAATGCAAAGGGGCCGGAATTGCCTTGGCCAGCAACAGTAGGCCTATGCGAAAACTCTCCTTCGCTTCGGCAATCACTACCTGCGGGTCGGCGCTTAGCGGGTGGGTGTCCATCGCGTTGACGAACAGAGCCTTGGGATTGGTTTTGGGGGAGGGGACTTTCCCGAAAGGCCTGGCCCGCAGCGATGTCCAGAAGCCACTCTCAACCAAAAGGTTCCTCAAGTCGTCCGAGCTAGCTGCTTCAAGGCCCTGCGATGGACGGAAAAACTCCCTTCCCGGGCGCTGTTCCACGTCCAATTCTACTCCCAGAAAAGATCGTTTCTCCCCGCGAAGAATTCTGGCGACTCTGCCGGATGTCGGTGCCGTGTAGCGAAGACCATCTGTCTTTTTGTCGGAAAAAAGAACTTGGCCCGCCTCGACAGATTCCCCCTCCTCGACTTCCATCGTCGGTCGCATCCCCGGATAATCGCTCGCAATTAGAGCTATCTTTTGGGGTGGCGGCGTCGGCTCGATGGTTTGTCTCGGCTTTCCAGAAATCGGAAGGGTTAGTCCCTTCTTCAAATCCCATCGTCCTGCCATCGGTTCACTCCCTCGTGGGGCACCAGCAATGGTACCGACTGGTGACCAGACCGCGATCTCAAAGTCGGCTCACGCGCCCTCCGACTTTGGGAATCCAATGCTGCTGCGCGAGCTTAGCGCAGAGCCTGCCACCAGTGGTCTAAGGCCCCGCAACGCTGGGAACGATTATGAAACATTTCACAATCGCTCGCAACTACGGATGACAATCGCAAGGCCGAAACGAAATGGAGAAGCCACGCATTCTCACACCCCTTGGCATCGCCAAAGGGTCTCAACTGCGAGGCTAACAAGCCTTAGCGAGCAGTCGGAGAAAACAGATCCCGGCGAAGTTGTGGCAGGGGCCACCCAAGCGGGTGGCGGGGCGTTAGCGGCTGGATCTAGCGTCTTTGTTGAGCCGAACGAGCTTCCGCGCGAGCTGCCTTGAGGGCAGCGGTTTCGTTGGCTAGTTTATTTTCGGGACCTGCCGGGAAGTACTGCACATCGTCGTAGAGGTAAAAAGGACTTGGCAGCGTTTGGCCGGCAACCGAAGTCTGGCAGCCGGAACTGGTCACTAGGGACCCAAGAACCAATGCGAGCAGGACAGCTAAAGGCAACTTCGAGAAGGCAGTTTTTTCCGACATCGTTCAGTGGCCTCCAGCCGATTGAAAATCCTGTTGGTTTGCAGGCCCAGACCGCACGCTGGGACGCCCTTCATCGATCGTATCGGCAAATTGCTCAAGGAAGATTGATTCGTTTATAGCGGTCCTGCGTTTTTTTCTGCTTTCCATACCCCTTGCCGTCACCCTCCGCCAGCATCCACCCAGCTTCCCAATCGGTGCCACCCACCTTTCCAATCGGTGCCACCCACCTTTCCAATCGGTGCCACCCACCTTTCCAATCGGTGCCACCCACCGATTGGGAAGGCCGGGTTGGGGGTGTGGCTAGCATTCGGGAGACAGCAGGAGACGGGAGTGC
>Ga0315903_10000023_pt1 | contig 249543 bp, 408 predicted proteins | sample LakEriMetagenome_7_FD_203524 | JGI IMG/M metagenome (GOLD analysis project Ga0315903, IMG submission 203524) | Freshwater fungal communities from buoy surface, Lake Erie, Ohio, United States - Buoy 2 MA119 | ecosystem: Environmental > Aquatic > Freshwater > Lake | place: USA: Lake Erie, Ohio...
GAGATGCATATCTGAATAGAAATACTGTGGCAGCATTTTATGATGACCATTGTATAGTGTTTCCATTAGAGAATGTCATCAGGGTAAATTTAAAGAAATTATATGGATTGTTGTTCTTATTTTTACACCGAGAATATTCAATTCAACTCTATCATTATAGAGAAAATAAAAATGGTTATACCCAACAAATTTGGAGACATAAAATTAACCCATCTGCGAATAAAAATGAGAAGATGTTTAGAAATTTTGATGAACCAATTACAATACTTTTTCGTAAAATCATTAATGATAATGATGACAATTTTACAAATTCCAATCATAAAACTGTCCACTAGAACCACCAAACCTTCCAATTTGATTCTAAAATATCAATGCCTTACAAATGAAAACATGCATGTCAGTTCCTAAATTTAAGATTGGAGATATTATTATCTCTAAACTAGGTACAAAACCTGGTAAAATTACCTACACAACCTGGAGCGATTATTATGAAGTAACATATCTTCATAATAATCGCTCTGGGGCAATCTCAAAAACCAATGCAATTCTTTATCACGGAGACTCAACAATGACTCAAGATTCGCTATTTTCTTTCATCAAAGATGATGGATCCATCGGATATGCAACATACCTTGCAACCAATAGTGCAGGAGAATGGGTGGTTGAAGAGAAAGGTAGCTCAGTTATTCATACCAAACCTAAAGATAGCTTCACTGAAGTTGTTCCATTTACATTTTCTGCAAAATCTGGAAGTCAGACTGTTTCTTTTACCTGCGATGAATATAAAGTCTTAGTTGGTGAGCTTCTTCTCCTTGATGGTTCAATTTATCAAGTTACAGGATTAAATACAAAGGCTAAAAATGCACCAAAATTCACTGGAGTACGCCTAGTAACCAAACCCTTTTGATAATATTTGGGGCTCAATTTAATGAGCCCTTTCCATTAATTAAAACCATCTAATAAATCACCATGTCACTTAAAATTTCCGAAAAAGCTAATCTTAATTATCTTGCAAAAGTTGTAAAACTAACAAATCTTAGAAAGCATCCAAATGCAGATAAATTACAGATAACCACTATTGATGGAAATAATATCATTACTGGCTTAGATGCTAAGGATGGTGATCTTTATGTGTATTTTTCTCTTGAAAGTTCAATCAATTTGAATTATATTTCATTTTCAAATGGATTTAGGGAAAGCTCTTTAAATACTAATAAAGAAGTTGTTGGATTTTTTGAACCAAGAGGTAGAGTGCGGGCGATCTCTCTTCGGGGTGAAAAATCATGTGGATATATTTGTCCAGTAAAAAATATCAATGAATGGCTTAATACCTTTACGTCTTTCAATATTACTGAAGAACATCAAGATGTAGAATTTGATATGATTTGTGATACGGTAATGTGCGAAAAATATATAAATCGTGAAGCACTTCTTAAAATCTTAAAGGCCAATAAAACTCCAAAGGGTATTAAAAAATTAGCAAAAGAAACAAAGCTAATTGAAGGTCAATTCGCATTTCATGTTGATACTGCACATCTTCAAAAATATATCTATAAAATCAATCCGCATGATATCATTCATATTTCCAAAAAGCTTCATGGAACTTCTGCTATTGTTGGAAATATTTTGTGTAAGCGTAAATTATCGCTTAAAGATTCCATTGCAAGATTTTTTGGGGTAAATGTAAATGAAACAGAATATCAATTGATTTGGTCTTCTAGAACAGTTGTAAAGAATGGCAACTATTATTTGTCTTGGCAAGAAACCCTCTGGAAAAATTTTCTATATTATCTCAGCAGTTACAAAAAACCATTTGAATCTTGGGTATCCTTGATTTTAGCTGAAGGTGACCAGAAAAGAGAAGAATTTTTTGGTGATTTGCAATATCATAGATCAACTCCTTTGCAACTCTATAAAGATTTGCAAGAGTGGAGTAAAATTATCAAAAATCCACAAACATCTAATCATTATTATTCATATGATATTTGGAGGGATGTTGCTATCCAGCTTGAAGATTTTCTTTATAAAGGAATGACATTTTATTGTGAAGTTGTTGGTTATACAAAGGAAGGAGCATATCTTCAAAAGGGTTATGACTATGGTTGCGATCTAGGAAACTTTGCAATTTACATCTATCGCATCACATATACAAATCCTTCAGGGAAGATATTTGAATTTTCAACTCAGCAAGTGAAGGCATATTGCAATAAACTTGGCCTAAACATGGTCCCAGAACTTTATTATGGGAGAGCAAAAGACCTATTTGACATTCCTGTAGATGATAATTGGCATGATAATTTTATTGAATTAGTTAGCCAGAATTATCTTGAAAAGGATTGTGACATGTGTGTAAATAAAGTTCCAGATGAAGGTATTGTACTCCGTAAGGAAGATATTGACATTGAACCATACAAATATATAAGTTTTGCATTTAAACTGCGAGAAACAAAAAATGCAGATAATGGCGAAATTGATCTAGAAACAATTGAATCTGAACAGTTAGGTGATGCATAATAATTATCCTTTACTTTAACATTATTGTATTGTTTCTAAACCAGTGAAAATCTCCACCACCCATCAAAAATTTGCAGATCAGTTAGGCGACCAAACTGCTCTAGAATACCCTGAACGTTTTCTAGGACCTAATTGGAAGGATGTTTTGAACTTCTGGATTTATTTGGACACTTTAAGCGCCGAAAAGCGTAAGATAGTTAGTAAGCGCTATAGTGCTTTAGCTGATACTTCAGTAATAAGTTTAACTCATGGTTCTCACTGGGTTCTTACATGGAATGCTGCTCAAGATATTATAGGTAATGAATGTGTATGGTCAGCTTTCCGGGTGATTGGGAGCAGTGTGAACATTGAACTCATCGCTTCACATAAACTTGAGTCTCTTAAGTTTCTTCCCCTGTTTTTGAATTTATGAAAATCTCTAGAACACATAAAAGATTTGCCGATCATTTAGATGACCAAACTGCTTTAGAATACCCTGAACGATTTCTAGGACCCAATTGGAAAGATGTACTGAACTTTTGGATTTATTACGATACTTTGAGTGATGATGTTCTTAGGTTAATTATTAGGCGCCATCAGGCTATAGAGGATTTAAATTATGTAAAGAATCTTTCTTGGAATGCTGCTGAAAATACTATAGGTGAGTATTATACGCGGGTAGCTTATGATGTTACACATTCTCTTAGTTATTTAACCTGCGAACTCATTGGTTCACATAAGCTTGAGACTCTCAATTTTCTTCCTTTGTTTTTGAATTTATGAAACATCTTCCATCTCTGCTTATTTTATGTGGACTTCCTGGTTCAGGTAAGAGCACTTATTGTAAACAATATTCAAATTCAAATTTTGTAAGACTTTCATCAGATGATTATATTGAAAAAGTGGCAAGAGACCAAGGAAAAACATACAATGAAGTTTTTTCATATGCAATTAGAGATGCTGATAGATATTTTAAACAAAAATTAGACTATTATGCAGACACTGAATATAACATAATTATTGATAGAACAAATCTTACTGTAAAAACTAGAAGAAAGATTATCAACAAATTTAAAAATCATCAAAAGATGATTGTATTTTTTAATGTGCCATTAAATACCATAAAAGAAAGAAACATCAGGCCTGGAAAAATATTTTCTGAAGAAATGTTAGATGATATGTATAGTAGATTGGAAATACCAACAGAACTTGAAGCTCAAGTTGTGACAGTTAGCTAACTGTCCAAAGGTGACAGACTACAAAGGTACTCAATGTTATGATATGTATTATTGATTCGGAAACTAATGAATTGCGTTCTTGTTGGGGACATTCATTCTCAATTTTCAAAACTTCAAAATGCTCTTAATTACATTGAAAATACTATTGAGGATTATTATATCATATTTTTAGGAGATGCATTTGATTCAAGATGTGAAGAATCAAATTCTGTTGGAGTCTACAAAACAATTAAAAATTTACAAGATAAAAACAAAGCAACTCTCATTCATTCAAATCATCAATGGAAACTTCAACGATATCTTTATGGAAATCCTGTAAGAATTGATCAATCTCTACAGAGAACTCTTGATGATTTTCAGAGTTCAGATGTTACATCTATTGAACTTTTAACTTGGCTTGAGTCTTTACCATTTGCTTGTGCATTTAAAGATATTAATGAACAAGAATATCGCTGCGCCCATGCATATCATAGTTCTAAGCTTCTTATTCCTAGAACTTATGATGGCATACATTGTACTTATAAAGTAAGTGCAAAAATGCGAGATAAATTGATTTATGGTGCATTATATGAGGGAACCCGGCTGTCATGGTGGGAACATGAATCAACAAATGAATGGATTCGGGTTTCTGGACATTATCATACTGTTGAAATCTCATATACAAAAAAAGCATTGGTATTGGATTCATGTTGCGGGGATGAAAATGGTCTTCTCTCTGTTTTTAATGTAAACACATGGGAGATTTTTCAATTTTGAATATTAAGGATCATCTTATTGAAAGACATGTTGATCTAAATCTGCATAAGCCACTTCTAGATGATGAAAACATCTCTGCCATATTTTTATGCTATAATTTATCTGGACAATTATGTGGCTATCAGAGATATAGGCCATTAGGAGATAAAAAGATTTTTAATAATCCATATCATGGTCGGTATTACACATATAGAAAGCAACAAACTGTTACAGTTTGGGGAGCAGAATCTTATTTCATTTCAAATGGCCCAATCTTTATAACTGAGGGAATTTTTGATGCAGCAAGAATTACAGAAAGAAATTGTAGTGCCTTTGCTATGTTATGTAATAGTCCACCAAAAGACTATAAAAATTGGCTCCAAATGTTAGCTAGACCAACTATTGCAATTTGCGATAATGATCAGGCTGGCATTGAGCTTTCCAAGTTTACTGATTTTTATGAGATTGCTCCAGATGGTGATTTAGGTTCTTCTCCAAATGACTACGTTTCTTATCTTTTAACTAAATATGCCAGTCTTTGAAGTGTCCATTCTAAGTGAACTTTATTAAAATCTCTGCTAAGTTAATAAAACCTCCTGAGGAATTCTAAATTTATGATTCGCGCTCCTCCCAATCAACCAACTGTCCACTCTCTCACCCAAACTCACAGATCTCTGTTATCTTATAGGGGTGAGAGACAAAAACTCTCCACAAACCCTCAACTCTACAAAATAACTGCATTATGTCTTCTTTCTCTAACGCTCTTCAGCAACAAGATCCTTCTGCTGTTGTGTATCTGGATGTGAACGGTAACGTGATCGCTCTGATGCCCAACGAATACGAGGGGAAAACCCTGACCCAACTTTTCACCGACTTTGGTTCCCGACTCGGCACTAACGTTTCCCGCGTTACAAGCTTCACTATCAATGGTCAACAAGTGGGCGCCACCGCCGTTGTCCGCCCAGGCGAAACCGTTCGCGGCAACGTTCAAACTGACAGCAAGCAAGCCTGATCATCCTTCAGATTAATTGACCATGAGTCTACCTAGTTTCTGGGTAGACTCTATTTCTTTATCTTTTATTATGACATCTTCTAGATTCCTAAATCTTTATGCTAATTATCATGGTGATCAAACCGTTCTTGAGAATCCTGAGCAAGTTCTAGGACCAAATTGTAAAAGTATTTTAGACTTTTGGGAGAGCCTAGATGAAAGTGTTCTTAGAACTGAATTTGATGGTTCATTTGAGATCTATTCCTGTCCATGGGGGAAATATCTTAGGCCTTGCCGGGATCCTCTAGCTAATTCAGTAATAACAAAAGAAAATTATGATAAGTTTGAAGTCGCAGAAAATGTCAATAAAATTCCATCAGATATTTGGACTGCATGGATTCTTCTCTGTTTTCATTTTGTGGATAAAGTTCCAACAAAAATGGAAGTTCTTGTTCGTTTCTTGAGAAATGAAGAAAATCCATCTCAATTTATGGCAGTCGTCCCTAAACAATCTGTTACAGGGGTATCAGTAAAAGTTGGAAACTTTAATGATTGCTGTAACCTCTTAACTGGAGAAAAATACACATCATATCCACCAGAAGGTTGGATTCCATGTGGTTCTAGTCATAGCCATAATACATTGTTTTCTGGCTGGAGTGATGAAGATAATAAATATGAAATTCCAGATCCAGGGATTCATATTACGGTTGGGGAAATCAACTCAACAAAACGAACATATCAAATTGCCGCTTCAGTGACAGGAAATTTGAAAAGATTCAAGATTAATTATACTCATCTCATTGATACAACATTTGATGAAGACTCTAAATTTCATAAAAATGTATTAGAATATGTTGAAATTAGTACAACAAAATATCAATCATGGCCTACGAATGTTAATTATAAACCCCTGCAGCGAAAACTTCCTCCAGCCAAAACAACTTTCAGCAATATTGAAGAATATCGTGAGTTTATGTATGGGGAATTCACTGATTTTGATGCCTATAAAAAAATTAGTAGAGATCCATTTCATTATAGCGATTCGTTTAGATATGTAACTAATACATTAGAGGTTCATCAAATAGCTGATAGCATTGAAGATTTTATCAAAGAGAATCGCAATGATGCTGATCAACTAGAAGAGTTGCAAAATACTCTGTCTTCATGTCTTATTGATCTTCAACTTGAACTAAACTCATGACATCCATTCTTTTTCCCGAAACGCTTCCTTCTGGGCTTGTTAATCTATTTCCACCAAAAATCAGTGCAATTTCATATAATTATTCTGGAGATGGATTGCTTTTAAGGGCTCATATGAAAGATAAATTTAGACGTTTGCAACAAGATGGTGAATATGCTGCAAACTTTCTTATGTGTCCCATGATTTTTCAGCAAACTTTGGAAATTAATAACCCTGAAACTAGATTTCAAGTAAGAGAAACTCCCAGCCATTATCCAGAAACCAGAGTATATTTACAGGGAACAAAAATAGTAGATAATAATATTTTTACAACAGTAAAGGATAATATGTCAAATGTATGTGATAGCACTTTTTTAGTTTGCTGGGGTGGAAATTTTAATGTAAAGAGTATAAAAACAATGAAAGGATTTATTGATCTTTTCTTTAATAGTTATTTTAATGGTGATTATACTTCACCAAAGGCATTAAGGACATCTGAAGAAAATTGTATTGAGATTAGAGGTGAAATTGCAGAAGATTCTTTTGAGGCCACTAATTATAAGCTCATTTCAAAGGATGCAAATGCAATCTATACTATTCATAGGCATGATAATCCTTCCATTTTCTTTTGGCTTAAATCTGCCGGATTTAATCCAATTGTAGAAAATTCTGACATTATGTTAGTTCCACTTAAGAGTGTTATCCTAACGGATAATGGAATTGATTATCCTGGATTTGTAACACCTATTGATCTTTGCCGTAAGAAATGGTTCATTCTCCCTGATGGGAAATTTGTTGGGCAGATGTCCAGTTCACAGACTGTCCGTAACCCCACGTAAAATCCCTAAAACCTCCTAGATTAAAAAAGCCTACAACACACTCAAAAATGTTTGATAAAGTTTATCTGCTCGGAATTGGCGGGGGTGGAAGTCACCTTGCTCCAGTTCTCGTCCAAACTCTCCGCTCACACCCAAAAACTTCATATAGTACAATCACCTTTATTGATGGTGATAAATTTGAGAAAAAAAACCAGAGCCGACAGCTTATGGAGCCTAGCGATGTTGGCCTTAACAAGGCTACTTCAGTTGCTAGAATCTGTGAAGATCGTGGATTTTCTGATGTATATTCAATTGAAGATTATGCAAACTTTGAGAATCTAGTTCCACTTCTTGAAGATGCTCAGTCTCCACTTGTGATTGCATGTGTAGATAACAATGCAACCAGGGCAGCTATCATTGATGCGATCCAAAAAGTTTGCATTGATGATAACAAGAAGAACTTCTTCTTTATCACACCTGGTAATAGTGATGCGACCGAAGACCCTAAGGGTCAAGTTTGTTGGTGGGGGGCAATCAACGGGAAAACTTATGGTCAAAACCCCAAAGAATATGATCTAGACATTCAAAATCCTGATGATTTTATTCCAAGGATTGGTGGATGTATGGATATGAGCGAATCTCATCCACAAGTTCTTTCAGCAAATCATCTTGCGGTGTCTCTCACCCTTTCTCTCGTTCAAACACTGTTGGATGAGAAATTGGATCATCGTAAGTCTCAAATTCGCTTCAACTGCTACAATCTTACCACTGCCATTTCCTGAAAATCATGTCTGACAATCCTCAAAACGTTAAAGTCAATGCAAGAGTTCTTAAATTTGATCAACTTCTTCAAGGCATTGAAGAATACGCAAGTTCAATCCGTACTCGTACAGATTCTGCTCTGAGCGAGGATAACATCTGCTCCCGTATTGAAGAGATCTTTGGGGAAGAAGAATCTTTCAATAGGCTAGTTGCAGCTATTGTTACTCGTATTGGCATTAATAGCATCGTTAATGGTGTTGTTCGCCAAACGCAAGGAGACATTAACGAGAAGATTGATGCTACCATTAGCTCAAAACTCTCAGAAGAACCCCTACTTTCCACTGTAAATAGGCTCATTCAAATGCACGCCAATGGTCAGGAAATTTCAATTCCTGATATCAATCAAAATCGCAAAATTGAAGACATTCCATTGGATAGTCCAGAAAATATTGCAGAGGTCTGTAGGCTTCTAGCTGGGGCTGACGCAATTCTCTGATTCATTTTGAGGGGAGAATTAATCTCCCCCTTTTTGTTTAAAACCATGAAAATCTCCATTTCACATCAACATTTTGCAAATTGGTTAAAGGCTCAAGATGCTCTAACTAATCCAGAAAAATATCTTGGCCCCAAATGGAAAGATGTCCTGAACTTTTGGATTTATTTGGATTCAGAAGAGTCTGAGTGGGATGAGCGGCGTTGCACCGCTACTCTGCGTGCCGCTTATAATATTATAGGCTCTGAGTGGGATGAGCGGCGTTGCATCGCTACTCTGCGTGCCGCTTATAATATTATAGGCTCTGAGTATGGATATGCAGCTTTTAATGCTCATGTTGGTTATGCTGAAGGGCATGCAACCTGTGAACTTATCGCTTCACATAAACTTGAGTCTCTCAGTTTTCTTCCCCTGTTCTTGACCCCATGACACTTTAAAAACTGTCTACTGGATGACCGATAAGAAAAACTTATCTGGTATGATTAGATCAATGGAGAAATCCAGAACAACCCACCCTGAGAGAGTCTAATGCCCCAAAATTTCCCAAATTCAACGGCAATTGAAAGTATTTCTGAACTAATTGATAATAAGGTTACCATTAAATGGAAAAATGGCAATTCATACACATATACAGTATTAAACCCTGAAAGCTTCTTAAGAGATCTTTCCAATGTAAAATCAGTCGGGAGTTTTGTTAATCGCAAAATTCAAGAAAACACCCTCCAATTAGTATAAGGTAATTTAAATGTCTTTAAGTACCATTGAACGTCTATCTCCATTTTCTTCAAGTTTCACTTGGGATGATTACACAAATGAACTCTATCGGTTTTCTGATGATTATGGATATCTTTCGGTTGAACAGATGAAAAATGAAATAGAACGGTTTAGGATGTTCAGTTTTACTGATAAAATTAATTTTACAATGACTGTTGAGGATTTCGTTGACTTCTTATTTGATGCAAACTCCAATCACACCTGATCCTAATTATCTTTACAACTTATATGAAGAAGAAGAACCAGAGGACCAACCGGAAGATGCCGAGTTTGATGATGAATCAAACTGAAGACATTTTTCTAAATGATGATTTTGGTTCACAGCTTCATGAATTTTTAGATCCAGAACTTTTACAAATTTTAGACAATTATGAATTTGACGAAAACTGACTTTAATGATATTCTCAAAACCCTTGATGAAGCTAAAACCGCAGATGAACTCTTAACTGCACTTAATAAAATTGGACACAATGAAAACTGTCCCAATGAGGCTTTACAAGATCAACCAATGACCTATTCTTGAAATGTAACTACCACTTACACCATGATCAATCTCAAACCAACTGAAAATACCATGAGCACCTCTGAAGAGGCTGCTCTTATTCTCTCTGATATTTTTGATGGAGATCTTGTCGCACAACAAGCAGCCATTGAAGAATTCTCTCTGTTTACTGATGAAGACATTTTGGACCAAGAAGATGCTCTTTATGATCGTTATCTCCCTGTCAGGGAGGTTTCTTCTATCCAAGAGTAATTCCCGCTATAGCATTCATGCAAATGGGTGTATAGTAAATGTAGGAGACTTAAATTCAGCCTACATGATTGCATACAGAATGGCCAGCTCTTTTGGCCATTCTTTCATTTATGACAATCTTTTCAATAAAACAATTGATGAGTATTTTGAATGATCTATTCTAAAAGACATTTAGCATTTTCTGAGTTATTTCCATCAGCATTAACACAACCAGAAGAATTTATAGGTCGTAACTGGAAAAATGTTTTAAATATTTGGATTTTCCTGGATACTATAGATTGTGCTCAATTACATAGAATATATTCAATCTGCTTTCATCCATGTTATGATTATAAATATAGATCACTATTGTCTCAATATTCTTTTGAAGAATGCGAATATAGCAGTGATATTTATAATTTAACTCCTAGTGGATTTGATTATCTTGTATTAGAGCTAATATTAGAACAAACATTGATGGAAAATCAAATACCCTTGAGGTATCTTCCAAATCTATGCGATTTTATGCCACTTTTTAAATCGTCCATGGATGGCTCAAATAGCTTTCAGCCATAGTAGTCTAGATTTGACAACAAACTTCCAATGAAACTTTTCACTCAAGTTTTCCACTATCGGGTGTTACAAGAGCTTTCACTTGATGAACTGTCAAGTTTTAAGGAACACAATAGACTTAGAGTTTTTCATCATAAGGGGACAAGTTGTGTAACTTGTGGTAAAATCGGAACTAGACTCATTCAAGGTGCTGGTCGGGGTTCAAAACATTGGGATATTTATACAGATGATCTATATCCTTTAACTGTGGATCACATTATTCCAAAGAGCTTAGGTGGAAGTGATGATTTAGAAAATTTGCAACCAATGTGCGCAGGATGCAACTTCAGAAAAGGAAACGGCAAACCTTATAATCCTGGGCCGAAACCATGGACCCCTAAAGGATACCAACCTTGTTCATTGCTTGAAGACTTTAACATTTTAATTGGTAAAACTGTCTGGAAGAGAAAAAGATCTAATGGAGGCTTTAAGAAATCAATATATCAATTAGGAACTGTTGATACTATTTTTATGGAAGATAATTCGCAACACTACGCCAGAATAACCGATAACCCTCACTCCAAATTTACAATTAAAGCCCTTTACATTCCATTGAAAGAACAATGAAAGTCACCAAAAAGTCAAAGAAGCCATTTAAATCTGGAGAAAAGATAGCAACCGTTAAGAGTATAATTTCTCATCCAATTTTAAATAGACCAGCATACACTTTTTATGAAGATGATTCCTATGTAGCTTGTGAGACATGCAATATTATTGAGGAATAGTGGACGGTTCAAAATCTGTCCACTATCAATTTAAGGAACTCCATAACTGACCTATTATTAAAGAGTTCAACCCAATTCAATTAAATGGCTCGCCTCTCTGAATTGTCTCCAGAAGAATTGTTTGAAAGTCACCATATTTGTTTAAACAGGCCAAAAATTCAAGAAGGTCAGCTTACAATTCTTGCAGAAAAGCTCGCTGAAATTGAAGAAAATTTGGAAAAATTGGAAGCTTCAAAGGCATTAATTCGCTCAGAAGCTCTTAAATTAATGCAAGAACGTAAATCAGATAAACCATTTAATAGTCAGTATGGTAAATTTACAATATGTTCCGGCAAAAAAACAAAAGTTTTCACATGCCCTAAGGTGAAAAGAGCACAAACAACCCTAGACAATGCAAAAAGAAAAGCAACCGAAAATGGTCAATTTGAGACTAAACAAGGAGATGATTCTCTTAGATTTGATTCTGTCCCTTTGAATTAATTAAACCACAACATTAGTTACCCAATAAAATGAAATTCACCGATTTGCGCCTTAAATTGACTTGGAAACAGCTCATTCTCCTGAGACTGGGGTTTTTATATTTTGGAATCGTGGGAAGTTTATTTCCAGCAAAAACATCTTTGATAATTTATGAATGGTTTAGGGTTAATAAAGATGAGTTATATTTAAAAATTATGGCAATCTGTGATTATCTGAGCAGTCAAGATAAAAATTCATAAGAACTCCTTATCATTCAAAGCTTGACAAACCATAATCTTACCACTATCATTAAAAGATCTTCAACACTTGAACTGATGAATCTCAATCAAGCTGCTCAAAACATGGTTTCTTTCTGGGAAGATCCAAGGAACATTCCATTCAAGGGCCAATTAATCTCTTTAGATGGCGATACACCATGCATGTGTGCACAAGGCCAAACCCTCTTTAAAGAGGGCGATTATTCGGTTAATCAGCTAGAGATGATGCCTCAAGAAGTAGCAGATAAAGAAACTGCACGAATCTTAGGAATCTCAGTTTCTCATTCTAGGCTCTTGCGTAGAATTAATGATTCTTGTCCAGATGCTCCACAAGATGTTCTAACTAATCCAGAAAAATATCTAGGGCATAATTATGAAGCTGTACTGAAATTTTGGTATCTTTTGGATACTTTGAGTCGTGAAGATTTTGATATAGTTGATAAGCGTTGTTATGATATAGTTTCTGCTTTCTCAGCAGCTTATGCTATTATAGGCTCTGAGTATGCAAATGCAGCTTTTGATGCTGCCATTGGTCTTGTTGCAGGTTATGCAACTCTTGAACTCATCGGCTCACATAAACTTCAAGAACATGTTTTTCTTCCTATGTTCTCTTTTACTCAACTTCAGCCATGAATGAATACTATGACGATGAAGAGTTCCTTGAGGAACAAGAAGTCTCCGATGATGATGATGATGATCGTTCAGATGATTACAGTCTAGAGGTTGATCCACCATCAGTTAGATCTGCATCACTGTTGCGTAGATCTTTGCCGATACCTAGGCTTTACTGATAAGAACTCCTTATCATTCAAAGCTTGACAAGCTCCAAACAATCCACTATTCTGTATTTGTTGTTAAACAACTCCAATGACTTCAACTCTTCAGCTCCAAATCAACGGCAACACGGTTTCAGGATCTGCTCAGGAACTTGTTGAACTGCTTCAAAAAATTCCTACGGTTGTTGCAAATAAGCCCAAGAAAAACAGCAGGAAAAAAGCTACACAAGTCCAACAGACATTTGAACAATTTATCGTTCAACAAATTACACCAGAACTAGGATATGCACTTGCCCAACATGTTGTGGATGTTTTGGAGGGTATTAAAAATACAGAGCCAGATTTTCGCAAGTTTCGGGCAATGTATAGCAAAGTGGAAACAATTGAGCATCGTCAACTTCTTAAGGTTGTCAGTGCAGCATATCGTGTGAAATATGCCCGCTTCCAAAAAGAACAATACCTCTCTGCTATTTTTTCAACAATTAAATATGCAACAATCTGCCCCCATTGTGGTTCTCTTGCTGCAGAATTTATTGTTCGTCTAAAACAAGAAGGTTACTTCAACGATTGATCGCACCTGCCCCAATTCATTTGGGGCTTTTTGCTCTTCAAACAACCTCTCATGAAAATCTATCTTGACGATGATGCCAACTACAGAATCACTCCTGATGGTTGGCACAGAACATTTACAGCATCAGAAACCATAGAATTACTAAAAACCGAACAAGTAACACATCTAAGTCTAGATCATGATCTAGGACCACTTGAAGCTGGAACGGGTTATGATGTTGTGTGCTGGATTGAACAAATGGTTATTGAGAAACAATTTAATCCACCAATTATGACAATTCATTCAGCGAATCCGGTTGGAAGACAAAAAATGCAAGCAGCTATACAGATGATTTACCACCACTTCAAAGTAACTCAGCCAACATTGTGGGACGAGTTTATTTCAAACTTACAAACCTCAAATTCATGACATACTCTAAGATACATCAAGCAGTTTCAAAAAAACTTAATACCCCTGAAGTTTTAATTGACCCAGAGAAATTTTTAGGAGAAAATTTCCAAATTGTCCTGGAATTTTGGAAATTTATTGATACACTGCTTCCTAAAGATTTTGAGCGTATTTCATCTAGATATAATGAATTACATGAAAGGGAAGGTGATCTTGCAAGAAAGCTTGATTTCTGTTTAGAAGGTATCAACACACCAGTTAGAATAGCATGTTTTGATTCTGCCTATAATAACTACATGTACTCAACGTCTACATATAGAGCTGTTGCCTTTTCTATAGTTTATGCCACTCATGAATTAATTAATTACTATAATAGCGATAATAGCGATAAACAATTGTACTTCCTGCCTTTGTTTGAAGAATTTTTGGTTGAGATTAATAAGAACTCCTTATCTAAAACCCCTTGACAACTTAAGAGATTTCCATTATTCTTAAATCAATCGCCCAACACCAATGAATCTCAATCAAGCGGCCCAAAACATGGTTTCCTTCTGGGAGGATCCGAGAAACATTCCATTTAAGTGCAAATTAATATCTTTTACTGATAGTGGTAAACCTTGCATGTGTGCACAAGGACAAACACTCTTTAAAGAAGGTGGGTATTCTGTGGATCAGCTAAAGGAGATGCCTCAAGAAGTAGCAGATAAAGAAACTGCACGAATCTTAGGAATCTCAGTTTCTCATTCTTGGCTCTTGCGGCATATCAACGATTCTAGACTAGGTGCTCCGCAAGATGTTCTAACTAATCCAGAAAAATATCTTGGTCCCAATTGGGAAGCTGTACTGAAATTTTGGCATCTTTTGGATACTTTGAGTATGGACGAACTTAAGTGGGAAAAAGTTGGAATCCGCTTTTGTGCTTTAGATGAGTTTTATAGATGTTATTCTGAGAATGCAGTTTTAAAAGCTGCTGAAGATAATATAGAGATTTTCCATGCAAAAAACGTTTTCAATGATTGTTGTCGTGGTGTAGGTTTGGCAACCCTTGAAATCATTGGGTCTCATAAACTTCAAGAACATGTTTTTCTTCCTATGTTCTCCAACCTTTGAATGATCATGAAACTTAAAGATCTCATCAAAAATCTGAATAGCCCGTCATTTCCATTTTATGGTGATGAGTTTCTTCAAGAATTTGGAATTCATGATTATGTTAATTTACATGATAATGGCTTCACTGAAACATATATAAAAGTCTGGTATTGCACTGATACTTGGGTTGGGCTTAAAGTTATTTTACTTGATGATGAACCTATTTGCATTTCAAGACAAAATTGCAGAAAAGGTGATATTCACTATGAATGGCTCAATGAAGAAAAATTTCTAAGAACCAAAAGGTTTGTTGAGTCTCTTATTGATGAGCCAGATAAAATGAATATAGCTTATGCAAATTTAGAAGAAGATTTTGACTGTTGTTATAGTGTTGAATATACAGGCCAATTGATGGAGAACTTTCATTCAAAAGCCATTCATAATGATAAAAATGTTACGTTAGATTGGGTAAAAATAAGACAAGAAATACAAAATGATAGAATCACCAAAAATGTCTGGATTTTTAGTGAAGAAGGCCAGGCTTCAGTATGTTTGGATATTAGTGAACTAAAAATTCCAATTAACACAATTAACTGAAATGAAACAAACTTTCTGGACTTCAAATTCTAATGCTAAGGAAATTCAAGGTTTACTCAAAAAATATAAAACGATAAGATTTCGGGCAAATCCTATAATTATTGGAGATAGAATTGAATTTTGTTTGGGGGGAGATGTTGAAGAATTTAATCAATTTAACCAAGATGTAGATCTAATTGAGGAGAAATTAAAGGAAATTGATAAGAAACCACTGGGATTTTTTGGACAGTTGAAAAACTGGCTCAAAAATGATTTCATCAGCTAAAATTTTTAGTAAGATTAAATAGCAACACTCAAACAAAAACTATGAAGCCAGTTTTAATCTATCTGTATGTTGCAGCAGCTTTGGGTACTGCAATTGGATTGGGTAATGCCTCACCTCAAACCTCTGCGAAACAATTAGCTGCTGTAAGTATTTTATGGCCAGTCTATCATGTAGCAGTTTACACCTATAAGACTGCCAAGGACTAATAAGAACTCCTTATCATTCAAAGCTTGACATTTTTTGAATACGGCGCCAAACTCAATTTATCCAAATGAACATGGCCAACAAATGACAAACCACTCTTCAGAAAAAAATCAACAGTGGCTGGAAATGGAACAGACACTACAAGATAATGGTGGTAGTCAGCGAGTTAAAAGTATTTTGAAATATGTTTTAATGAATTTGGGTTACAGTCACAGAAGAGATTCTGTGATTTATTATCCAATTTACAACAAATCAGAAGTTTACTTCAATGGTGTTCTTATTGCAACTATTGATAAAAGACATAAGGCTGTTATTCTACCAAAATATGAGGAAGTACACCGAACAAAACCCGTAAAAGAAATGGTGAATAGAATTTTGATGCGTTTTTGTGGTGTAAAACTATTTCAGAAGGATAAAGCATGGTCTATTGTTAAACCATATGAAGATAATATGAATTTGGTTGAATCCATTTCAGTTCCTTTTCATGAATTAGACTCATAAGATCTGCTAATGCCTCAGGTGCTTGACAAACCATAATTCTTCCCCTATCATTAAAAAGTCTTCAACCCTTGAGCAAATGAATCTTGCAGAACGTCTTAAGCGCCATTCTGACTTTTGTTCCGGCCTACCTGGTGGCGTGCGGTTTGATGCTCCCGGCGAGGATCTCAACTGGGCCAACCTCAACTGCGCCAATCTCAGTGACGCCAATCTCAACTGCGCCACCGGCAACATGAGGGAAATTAAGACCTCTCAATTTGACCAATGGGGCATTACATGGACACGATCCCCGGAAGGTATTGATTATCTTCAAATTGGATGTCAACGACATCAACTTGAAAAGTGGAAAAATGCGGATCCACGATGGATTACTGCAATGGATCCGGCAGCGCCTGAATGGTGGGAAAAATATGGTCAATTTACCATCCAAATGGTTGAGCTTTCACCGGCTGTTGCATGGGGGCACGACTGACGCCGCTTGACAAGCCCGCGTGAATCCCCTAGTATCAATGAGCAACTAGGGGATTCCCCCATGATCATTCTCAGCTCTGAACAGAAACTGGCAATTGAAGCCGCAAGAAGACAGAATAGTAATTTAATTATTGAAGCTGTCGCAGGAGCAGGAAAAACTTTCACACTAATTGAAATTCTCAAAATACTAGAGGGTTCAATTGCCTTTACAGCTTACAATAAAGATATTGCAACTGAAATATCCCAAAGAATTTCTCCACTGAATCTTGATAATGTAAATGTTGGTACAATACATTCAATGGGGTTTGGTTCTATTCGTAGAGCATTCAAAAATGTTAAGGTTGATGGAAATAAACTCAATAAATTAGCCAAAGAAGAGTTTAATGGAGAATATGAATATCTACGTGATATCGCAATAAAGGGTGCAGAATTGGCAAAACAAGTAATGCCAAAAACCTTTGAAGACTGGCATAAAATGTTTGATCATTATAATTTATGGGATATGGTTTCCGAAGATGCTGCAATTGATGCTGCTCAATATTTGTTAAATGTTTCAAATAGTGTTAAAAATGTTGTAGATTTTTCAGATATGATCTATATGCCAATTCAATTCAATTTAAGAATTTGGCAATATGATGTGATTCTATTAGATGAAGCTCAAGATACAAACCGAGCAAGACGAGAATTGATAAAGAAAATGTTAAAGCCTAATGGCATTCTTATTGCTGTAGGTGATCCTCATCAGGCGATTTATGGTTTCACTGGGGCTGACCACAATTCTTTAAACATAATCAAAGAAGAATTTAATTCAGAGGTTTTAAGGCTATCAACAACCTATAGATGCCCAAAGAAAATTGTAGAATATGCTCAAAAATGGGTAGGACATATTAAAGCACATGAATCTGCACCTGAAGGACTATTAGATTTCTGTAAAATTACAGATATAAATCCTAATCCAAATGATGCAATAATTTGTAGAAATACTCGCCCCTTAATTGAAATTGCTTACAAACTATTAAGAGAAAATATCTCATGTAAAGTTGAAGGTAGAAAAATCGGTGAAGGGTTAATTAAATTAATTAATAAGTGGAAGAGTGTCAAAACTGTTTGTCAATTAGAACAAAAATTAGACGAATGGGCCGAAAAAGAAATACAAAAAAATAAAGATAAAGAAAAATTCACAGTATGTCAAGATATTGAAGATAGAGTTCAAACAATTAAAGTTTTTATTGAGCAATGTGAAGAAACTGATGGAATTGCAATTTTAATTCAAAAAATAAAGTCTTTATTTGAAGATAATACTAGCGGTTGTGTTATTCTTTCTACAATTCATAAAGCAAAGGGAAGAGAATGGAATCACGTTTATGCATTAGGAATGAATAAGTATTCTCCAAGTAAATGGGCCAAAATGGAATGGGAAATTAAACAAGAAAAAAATCTTTGTTATGTCCAAGTTACTAGATCTAAACATCATCTTACTATTGTTGAAGCATAAGCAACACTGATCAATAAGAGCTTGACAGACCACACTCAAGCTCTTATAATGTTAAAGATGCCAACCTACCAATTCTACAATGTCTAATCTTTTCGCCTGGAATGAAACCATTCAAAATCTTTACCCAGTTCAACCAATTCCTACAGTTCAACAAATTCTAGATGAAACTTCTGTTGGTAATGGTTTCCATAAATTTGCAGTTGAAGGTGGATTTGTTCACCTCACCACTGAAGTTTTCCGTCTAGCACTAGAAGATGCTTATGATCCCACCATGAGGGATTGGCAATTATCTGTTAAATTATGGGTATCGGATAAGACGGCAGAAACAAATTATTGGGAAAGAAGGTTACACCAAGCACTTATGAATGCAAGTGATGCATTATCAGGTGTCCATCATATTTTCACACAAAGATTGAAACGTGGTGAATGTAAAATAGAAGCTCGAGATCTTGAGAATTTAATGGGTGATTATGAAGTTTCAGTTAAAATTCTACAAGACTATGCTAAATATATGGAAAATCTCGTTAAAGATAAGGTAGAAAAAATCATAAGCAACCCTTATCAATCAACTCCTTGACACTGCCAGCCCCTTGGCATATACTTAAAAGGTCACACAGAGGACTCCAACCATGATCCATGCATTTTTAACCACGGGCGCGTGCATTAGTGGTCATATTGGTGACCTTAACTTTAGAAACAAATTAAGGAATGAATCGTCAAGCGTCACGGAGATTCAAGCTGATGAAGATGAACTAGCTAGAGCATGTTCATTATTGGGAAGAAATCTTCCGCCGGTAAGATTTTACCATTTTGTTGGGGTTAATGCCCAAGAAATTGCAGCAAATTGGTAGGAATAATAAATTGCTCAAAGAATTAGGAGTTTAATTCTCCTCCAAATAAACTTTCAGATGGTTTATTTGTTCTCGCTTAGTGTAATTGAGGTTCCTTATTTGGAACCTCTACCTGAGCACATTAGTTTATCATCAAGGAGCCACAATGACAACTGAAACATTTGAAATTCAAATTTTAGTTGACAATCAATGGACTAATGATGCCTCTTATTTGGGGCATGGTTGTAAACAAAGCCTGAATAAATTTGATGGTTTAGACACAGCTCAATCAGCAATAGAAAGTTTGATTGCTGTTGGGTTTGATGGCTCAAAATTAAGAGTAACAAGCCCGTAATACCCATAAGCTTTACTAATCATTCCAACCACCAACTAATCATGAAGATCAGCCAAGAAGCAAAGATTGTCAGACATCCAATGTCCATTTTGACAATTGACAGGAAAAATGGTATTGAAACAAGGGTTATCAGTCAAATGCCACAAGGAATTTATGTTAATGATCGCTTATATTCTTATGCTGAGGCGATCCGTAAAGTAAATCCACTTAATCAGTTACACTGGCCGTCAGATGTTCATACACATGTTCATATGAATGCTGTAACTGCATTCCTAAAAACCTTTGAAGCTGCATGTCTTAAAAAAGATTACATCCTTAAAGAGATTATTGTTAATGGTAATGGGTATATCTTTAATTTTGACTTGGAAAATCAATCACTCTAAATCATGGCGCTTTTCAGTTTTCTTATTTCTGCATACCCCTATGTATGTTTCATGGTGTTCGGATTTTTTGTAGGAATTTCAACCTCCAATTGTGAGAGAAACCCAACTATATTTGAGAAATTAGTGCTCATTTCAACTTCTGCAATTTTGGCAATTTTATGGCCAATTGTATTAATTATATTTTTTTGGTTGGTTGATCCATAAGCAACACTGATCAATAAGAGCTTGACAGACCACCCTCAAGCTCTTATAGTAAGAAAGTCAACTTCAACCACACAAGATGGATACCAACGATTTTTTCACACTTCTCGGACTTGAGCATCATCATGTAATGATAGGCTCTAGAGCTTATATGAATACGCCATATTCTGATTATGATTATATGTGTTATATTTTCGATAAAGACGAAATATTACAGACACTTAATAATCGTGGAATTAAGTATAGTGTAAATGCTCACGGGACTATTCAAATTCTTGTTAGTTTTTTTAAAACTTCAAAATTTGAAATTCCTCAAACCACTCAAATTCACATATGCTTTATTAAGGATTTTGTAGCATGGGAGAAAGCAACTGATTGTATGAAAATAGTTTCTAAAAAAACTGAACTATTTTCTAATTGGTCTAAAAAAGATAGAATTAGTCTTTTCTGTGATTTTGTTGTGTATTTTGGTGGAGACAGGCCAAAAAACTGCTATTAAATGGGGTTGATCCATAAGAAATCCTGATCAATGAGAGCTTGACAAACCACGCTCAAGCTCTTATAGTAAGAAAGTCAACCTCACTTGCACCATGGACAACAAGAGCATTCAAGTCGGTCGGTTGTGGACAGCTTCCCTAGCATGGAAAGATGCTGCAGAAGTATATTTAATTGCAGGAGATCTCAATAAGTATCGACACTGCAAGAAAGAACAGGCTGATCTTCTTTTGATGAGAGCAAAGATTCTTAAAGAGATTGCTGATGGAAATAATTCTCCTGATTATGTCTGGAAAGCTAAGATTTCCACATCAGCAGTGCAATTGCCCATAAGCAACACTGATCAATAAGAGCTTGACAGAATCTCAAAAATCCATTAGTTTACCTTCATCCGCAACACTGATCATGAACAACAAGGAATTGTTTGAATCGCATTTGAACGAGGCATACATTGATTTATTTCAAAATGATGCAGACTATTCTTATGCAGCAGCCAGAAAAACTCCTGCTGAATTGGCATCTTTAATGACAGTTTCTTTAGCCAGGGGTGAAGCCAATTTGGAAGGTGAGGGTATAACAAGAGCCTGCAAAGCTGTAGGAATAAAGAAAACCCGTAAAGCAATTAAAGAATTTTTGAATAAGCCATAAAATCTAAAAGATAATTTTAGTCTTAACCCATTCAACACTCCAATGGAAAATCTTTTTGTCAACATCAACCGACGGTCTGATCCAGATTCACCTAAATGGGTTAGATTGAGTGAGATTCTTACATTTCATGATACAATTTTCGGTGTTAGAGTAATTTGCAAGGGAGGACATAAGTTTACCGGAACATTGAAATCAAAATTTCTAATGCATGTAATTGCAAAAACTACAAATACTACATTGAATGATATTGACTATTCCATTTGATTAATGAAAATCATTAAATTAAGACATCTTTCGCAAAACTCACTCATGAATTATTCAATAGGGCATTGGTATATGAAAGGTTGCCTTGCATGTTATAGAAATGCCTTTCTAAATGAAGAAATTTTTTATAACAAAGAGACTCTACTAATTTCTATTGAGAATGTGAAAAATTCTCGTAATAGTTATATTACAGAAGAGGCATATCAAACTGTTTTGAGACATTTTGAGGCTGGACTTCTTCTTTTTGAATGTCAAAATAAACCATAAGCAACACTGATCATTCAATAGCTTGACAGCAGCTCAAAAACCCATTAACTTACTTTCATCCACATCAGGGAGGTTTCCCCGCTCATGATTACTGAATCTGAAGTCAATTCTGCGGTTTATACGCTTCTGCGGTCTAAGAATCTTGAGCATCTTAATGCTCATTCGGGGCTTATTGCCAGGATCAGGAGAGAATGGAATTCTTTCAAGAAATCTGCAATAAGTCTAGGGTTTAACCCAGAAGAACACCGCTTAACTGCATACAATATTGCTGAAGGTGATCTATGGGATCATGCTGCACATGACTGGATTTTAACTAGAGAAGGTTGTGGGTGTGGTTTCTGGGATGGTGATTGGGAAAAGAATATGGGAGAAAAGCTAACCGAATTGTCCAAGACTTTCGGGGAGTTGGATGTATATTCTGAACGGGGCTATGTTTATAGCGAGTTCCCATGTAATATCAATAAGATTGCAACTTATTGTTTTATTAAATATAAAAACTTCAGCCAACGCGGGGCCAGCCTCATTCAATTCCCACAGAAAAACGCAACTTCATATCTGGTTAAATTACCTGAGATTGATAAACACTGGAGAAGGATTAACTGTAGATGTGTATCTATAGATGGTGGGTTTGAATTTATAGATTGGTGTCATGTGAAGGGAGAAAAAATTTGTCTAGGGAATATATTAGGTAGAATTTATGTACCTGTAGATGATGTTGTTAAAGTTGAACTATAATGGATTCTAATCAATGGAGGCTTGACAGCGAGAGATAAACCCCTTACAGTAACAGAGTAATCCACCACACTCAAAACAATGTCAACAAAAAGAGAGCTTCAAAGTGAAATTGAAAGTTTGAAAAGAGACATAGATTGCATAACCAATAGAATTAAAGAAAGAGAAGAAGAATTATCTAAGTATTCAGCACCAGATCGCATTAGAGATGCTGATGTTGGTGAAACATTGGCAGATGGTTGTGTATTGATAGATTTTCTACGTGGCAAAGACCGAGCATGGGCAATTCTAGGCGCACCCGTAGAAACCATTCAGTACACTACGCTTAAAGATATGGATAAAATTAAAAAAGAATTATCATTAGGCCCAGAATGGTTTCTACCTACACACCAAATTGCTAAAAGTATTTGCATTGATCCTTGCCATTTTGAACTTCTCCCGGTGGGTGAGTATTGGACATCTATTTCTGAGAATGAATATATTCTCATTGCGGAGAATAACGCGCTTGTATTTGCCACCTTAAGATACGCGAATAACAACAATCTTTCTAGACTGGCTTGGTATTGTAAGATTGTTGAGTTTAGTGTGCATCCATCATACGATTATTTACCTTATTGATCTATAAGAACGACTTATCAATAAAAGCTTGACAAGCCATAATTCTTCCCCTATCATTAAAAAGTCTTCAACACTTGAATCAATGACTGATCAAACTGCTCGCCAGCGTGCAATCCATGCAGCTAACATGCAATGGGCTGCACACCTAAAGCGAACCGCTCAAAAAGCTGCTCAAGATGCAGATAAAGCTTCTCTAGCAGCCTCTCAAGCACATGACCGAGTAAACACTCTTCGTGCAGCATTAGCGGCTGCTCATGCTAATCTTCAAAGTTCAATAGCAGCAGCCATCACAACACAAGATATTTCAAATAATGCTAAGCTAAATGCCATAGATGCTCGTACAGATTACCATACTTTTATGGATAGTATCAAATAATTGTATCATGAAAAACGGTTCATATTGGTCGGATAAAAGAGACATTCCAAGCGGAAAATATGGTAAGACTAAGCTGCCTGACTGTGAATGTACTGGTATATTTACATGTAGAGTCTGTTTAGATTATAGTATTATTAGGGACAAAATCTTTCCAAACTCATGAAAAGTTTTCACCAACAACTGGCAACATTCAAAGCTCTTGACAAACAAAAAAGAGAGAATCCTTTTCGTAAGGAATGGATAAATTCACAGTCTCTCCATTATACAGAAAGATGGAAAAAAGAAGCTGATATTATTAAAAGGTATGTTGAATTATCACGAGGAAAGTTTCCTGATTTTGTTCTAGAGAATTTTTATTGCTTAAAATATATGATAACAGGGGAAGCTTTTAATCTTGGCTGGGGTTTTGAATGTAATAATGTAATTTATTGGAAAGATACAAAAAGAGAGATAATGGCTGAATGGATGGATAGATATAATCACACATGCGATTATCTAGGACCAATTAAAAGAGTAACCATGCTGGAAAGTATGCTGTATAATAGATTCAATTTTATAGGGCCAATTGAACGAAAAATCTTGCATGAAAGTATGCGGAGTGACTCATATGGAATTCTAATGCCTCAAGGTCTTGACAAAAGCACTTGAGACATTCTAGTATAAACAAGTAATCCACAGAGGGTTCCCATGGCTCCTATTCACTTCCACCGCGACAATAATTTGAAAGAAGTAATTGTTGCAACAAATAAAATCAATAAAGTATGTAATATTATTCAACCGCAGATCATAGAAACTTTAAGACCTTTCAGGGGCAAAAAAATAATTAAGGTAACTCCTTATCGTACTCTAACGAGTAAAGTTTTTGAAGTTCTCAATCCAGTTTTAGAAGAATACCGAAAAACAATGGGAGGTATGTATATCTTGGATTATCAATCTAATTATAGTCTGTCTTTGAAAGTTCAGGTGCCGTATAAATTGCATTATGATGATGGGGGGTTTCAAGGCAGTTTGTCTCATTTTCTTTATTTGGGTTTTTTGGAAAACAGTACTTACCTTAAGGACGAAGATCTAAAGTTATGTAAGAGTAAGGAAGATTATGATTTTGATGAAATTAAGTTGAAAATGGTGCAGCTTAAACAGTTGGAAGAACAATTTGATGCATTAAAGAGTGAATTATCGCGCTTCTTGCGATAAGGAATAGACCATATTACTCCCCGGTTTGCTAGTCTTACTGGGGATTTTTTGTGTTTAATGTTTTAATGTGACACTTTAAGAACTGGCACATTCTTAACCACCTTTCCGCCCTTACCTGCTGTAGGATAAACAAGCAAACAAAGGGAGGTTCCCCCGTGACTACACAATCTGAAGTTAATGCTGCAATTGCAGCATTGTATATTTCCGATGAATTTGATGATAAAAAGGTTACTAAATCTCTAAACTCTCGTATAAAAAGAGAATGGTTATCATTCAAAGCTTCTGCTATAAATATAGGTTTTGACCCTGAAAAACATAGAACATTTACGCTAGATAAATCTAAAGAAGACTTATGGGGTTATGTTGCACATGACTGGATAATGATTCGTAATTTGGGATTTTTAGACGGCCATTGGCAAAAAGATAAGGCAGAGAAATTAGCAGAAATTGCAAAATCTTTTGGCCGGTTGGAAGTATTTCAACAGGGTGATTATATCTTTCCACGTTCAGATGAGTATATCAATAAGATTGCAACTTACTGCTTTCTTAAGTATAAAGAAGTGTCACACTCACATTTGAATAAAGATGGTTATGGTAAGACTTCATCGCCATATATGATTAAGTTACCCGAGATTGATAATCAATGGAGGAGAATATATTCTTTATGCTATTCTAATACATCAACCGAAATCATTACAATAAAAGGTGAAACATTATTATTGGGGAATCTATTATCGGATTTTTGTATAGCAGTTGGAGATACAGTTAAGATTAATTTGTAGGTATAACAAGCTCTCATAAGAGATGCTAATGCCTTAAGGGTTGACAGATCCCCTTAAGACATTCTAGTATAAACAAGTAATCCACAGAGGTTTTTATGCACTCCCAACATCCAGCAATTATTGAATGTTTGAATAGTTTCAATTTTGAAAATGTTCACAAAATAATGGTACTTCTAGATTGGAAATATGCTATGCCTGCACCACCATATTATGCTGAGGTTCCTAATATAGAACGGCTGAAGGAATGCGCAGAATATCTATTGCGTCTATCTGTGCAGCATAGATGTGATTGGAGTAGTGGTGGATTTGAAGCGAAATATATTGTCGGGTGGGATGGTTTTGTTAAGCTTCGCTTATGCTTCGTGGCAGTTGATTGTCAGGTGAATTGTAAAGAATAAGCTAGTCTTACTGGGGATTTTTTGTGCTTAATGTTTTAATGTGACACTTTAAGAACTGGCACAGTCTAGAGAACCATCCAGCCCTTAGCTGCTTTATGATATGGAGGTATTCATCCAGGTATTTCATGGCTACGCCAGCATTCAAAACAAAAAAAGGTGACCTTACAGCTTATGCCTTGGCTTGTGGATATATTGAAAAGGTGGAAATTGGAGATGATATAATAGTTCTGCAAGCTTTGGATTGCCCTAATGTATATCTCGTTTCGTTGTGGGAAGGTAAATATAATTCCCATGATAAAGATTATCGCTTGCTAACTGATGCACGAAGAGAGTTTAAGAAGCTCGTCTCTATGAAAAAACGTGCTGACACTTTAAGAACTGGCACGTTCTCAACCACCTTTCCGCCCTTAGCTGCTGTATGATGACAAGGTAAACAAAGGGAGGTTCCCACCATGCCCATCACAATCTATGAATTCGGTGAATTGTCAGATGAAGCAAAAAGCATTGCATTAAATACCTTTCGTTATATCAATGTTGACTGTAACTGGCATGAAACTGTATGCGAAGATGCAGAAGTAATCGGATTAAAGATTACAGAATTTGATATTGATAGAAATACCATAAAGGGACATTTGAAACAAGATTTTTTGGATGTATGTAGGCTAATAAGAAAAAATCACGGTAAAGATACGGAAACAAGAGACACCGCCAAAAAGTATCTTAAAGAATATATTGCAGAATACTATCGTTATAGGGGCAATGATACACAAAATTTACCAGATTTGCTGAAAGGCTTCCAATGTGAAGATGAAGCAAAGGATATAGAGATAGATTTTGCCCTCGCACTTTTGGAGGATTATTTCATCATGTTGAGAAGAGAATATGAATATCTCACATCTGATGAAGCAGTTAAAGAATCAATTGAATTAAATGAGATGAAATTTCTAGAGAATGGTAATGTGACATAAGCAGTGCTTATCAATAAAGGCTTGACAATCCATATTCTTACCTGTAGTATTCTTTCATCCACATCAGGGAGGTTCCCACTATGTCTCAAATTCGTCTCACCGGCCTTGATCTATTGAAGCATCATAAAAGTCAACATGAAACAAGGCACTTAAAGGTGATGTTTGCTGGATATATTAAAGATGGATTTAAGCCATCATATACAGAATACTATTCAGCATTACTTCCACTAATGTTATGGAATAAAAAGTATGAAAATACAATGAACAATGGAGGTTCTAAAATTGTTCAAAGTCTAGTGACACATCTGGTGGCGGGTGCAGATTATCAGAAAGAAAATGATCGGGTGTGTTATTTGAGTAATGGTGATGCTGCTATTTACTATTATGGGCAGTTAATATGCATTGTAAATTTTAATAATAATTATATAACGATTCAGCCCAATTTAATGAGAACAAAATCCACAAAAGAACGTTTGAATAGAATTTTGATGAAATTCACTGGATGTCAACTATTTCAAAAAGAAAAGAAGTGGTATGTTTATGATCCAGAAAGAGATCAAGATAGTTTAGTGCCTGAGGGAGCTTGCTTCAGAGTAGATTTTATCGGCTCCTGTCCAGAATAGGACATAAGAGATACTAATGCCTTAAGTGATTGACAGATCCCCTTAAGGCATTCTAAGATAATCAAGTAAACCAAGGGAGGTTCCCCAATCATGGCTCAAACTTTCAACAATTGGTCTGAAGTTCCTGCATCAATTGAAGCAAAGATCCGAAAAATTTGGAATGGTGACGGAGCTTCAACATACGAAAAAAGTCATGATGAAAACGGTGAAGAAATTACAGTCTATAAATTATCAGACTACAAAGTGATTTTCAATACTGATTTTTTGACCGATGCTCAGAAAATTAAATTCTTTGAGTTGGCATGGACCTATAGATTAAATCTTGCAGACTTTCTGCATAATTTAACATTTGAACCTGAATGTGTAAGGATATATGATGAAGTATATCATATCCCCGGAATTGTTGTAGGAACCTGGCCACATTGCAACCTATATGGTGGGATGGATGAAAACGGACATATTCATACTCAATTATGGTTCAGCTTTCTTAAATCTTATCAGAGCTAAAAACATGTAGGCCTATAAGAGATACTAATACCTTAAGGTCTTGACAAAAGCCCTTAAGGTATTTTAGTATAATCAAGTAAACACATCAGGGAGGTTCCCACCATGATTGATTCTTTATATCAAGATGGAGAGATTAGATTTTTGAGGCATTTTTCTACAAGAGGAGGTAGATATATTTCAAATAGGCTAAATCTAAAGGGAAAAAATGCAGAAAAAATTAGCAATAGTCTGTCAGGTTTCTTCTGGAATTTACATGCTGCAATTGTGGTTAAAAATTTGAATGAAATGAAAGCCAATAAAATTACTAATCCATATGTAAATGGCTGCAAAATGATATATGAAGAAATTCTTGAGAATCCGCAATATATGTTTCTTCCAAAATGGGTTAAGGACGATTTAGTTATTGCTGGTAAATTTTTGAGTTACGAAAAATAAGACAATCTTCCATCTCTAGGGTGACACTTTAAGAACCGGCACACCCTAGAGAACCTTCTGGCCCTTAGCTGCTGTAAAATAAGCAAGTAAACCACAAGGGAGGTTCCTTTGACTGCAACAATCTATCAACAATTACTTGAGCACTCTAAAGGTTTAATAGAGATTCATGAAACTGATTTAACCATTCACGATCAAAACAGAATAAAGACATTTGAGCCAGGTTCAAAATGGTTATGGGTTTGTTATCAGTGTGGAACATATTTAACAAAATGGGAGAGTAAATTCACATCAGAACTTTTATATTATATCGTGGAGAGGAATGGCTGTCCAGATTGCAAAGTCTTCATCATTGAATGTAATGAAGAATTAAATGGAAATGTTATAGAGAAACAAGCAGCAGAATTGTGGATTCAAAAGAAATATGAGAATTCCTTATCAATAAAGGCTTGACAAACCATACTCTTACCTGTAGTATTCTTTCACTCACATCAGAGAGGTTCTCATGTTTTTAGGTAAACATCAAAAAGGTCTCATTACTTATCTCGTAAAACGGAAAAATTACACTGGCATTTGTGGCCAAGATATGAGAGATGTTCTTAATAGGCTAGTAAAAAGAGGTATAATTAAGTATAAAAAAATTGAGTATAATTATGGAACATATGAATATGAAGTAACATTAACTATTCCAGATATTCATTACATTACATCTGAAGAAGCTAATAATATGAATAGTTTTCAGCGATATAAAGAGCTTAGGGGTGAACCTTATAGAGAAGGATTCTTTTTTATTACAAACCCACAATTACTTTCTAATAAGACACATTATTCACGACAACATGAAGAATTTGGACCATTCTCTAGTATAGAAGAAGCTGTTGTATTTTATGCAAGTAATAGAAAATTTTAATAAAATGTGTTTTTAATCGTTTTTATTGATAATCATTCTCAATAAGGTGTTTTAAGTGTTTTATTGATCTTATTGATAATCATTCTCAATAAGGTGTTTTAAGTATATTGAAGGTCTTAAATGTTTTATTGATAATCATTCTCAATAAGGTATTTTAGGTATTTTAGGTATTTTAAGTGTCTTATTGGTCTGATGATCTTAGCGGACTAGGACCACACACTCTAAGACACTCAAGGACAGAAGAAAAACCGGCACAATAAAACCCACAGAACGATCATAACCGCTAAGATGTAAAAGTCATTCAATCATTCCATGGCCACCCACAACATTTTTCCAGCCTACAAAGGGCTAGTTAAAGTGTCCAAACTGCGCAAAAAGATTGGCCAACAAAGATATACAATCTCAGCAAAAATCACCCCAGACTTTACATTTGAAACAATAATTCCAGCATATAACAGAGAGGATGCAATTTTCCGTGCTACAGCATACTTTCCAAATGGAAGATTCGTCAAAGTGAATAACAAATGAGACTGTGACACTTTAAGAACTGGCATGTTCTCAACCACCTTTCCGCCTTTAGCTGTAGGATATGGAGGCAAACAAAGGGAGGTTTCCCGTGAAATTGATCAGTAATCACGAGGATAACATTAAAAGGGAGCTTTATACAATTGAAAATAATGGGGATAAATTTACACTCATTTGGTATGTTAATCCAACTACAAAAACAATTATTGATGTTGAACTGAGAGATGCATCCGGGGTATCTGTTTTTGATCCTGCCTTACTTGAGGAGATTGAAACCTTTGTAGTTGATACACTTATTGAACGTCAATCTTAAGATAAGCATTTCTTATCATAGACTCTAGAGTGCTCAAAGTGTGCTAGAGTCTTAACTATAAATCAAGGGAGGTTCCCGCAATGGCTAAAGAAACCACATCACAGATTGTTTCAAAGTATAAGTGTCTCATTGTAAACATTTTAGCAGGAGCTAAAATAACCAAACCGACGGGTCTTGAGCTTATGGGGCAATTGAGTAATTTGTGGTCAGATGAAGAATTTAGCAGCTTGTCATTATATGCAAAGGAAGAACTATTTGAATACTCAGACAATAAAAGGATACAGCTTACTGATGAATATACAGTATCACTTTACACTGATGATAATGGCAATAAAAGTATATCAAACAAAACCGAATTTGCATGTGAGCCATCCATTTATTGGTATGAAGTCAAAGAGATATGCTCAAATGATGGAACAATGGTAATAATCAAAACACCTACAGATAAAGTATATCTTGAGTAAGTCTTATAGGTATATTAAGCTCTCATAAGAGATGCTAATGCCTTAAGTGATTGACAGATCCCCTTAAGGCATTCTAGTATAGTCAAGTAAACCAAAGGGAGGTTCCCCATGGCTAAAGAAAGTTTCAGGGAAAAGATCATCGGCTTGGCTATAGGTTGTGATTATACACATGATGACTCCTGCGCAACATGGGAATCAATAGCACGGGAGCTGATTGCTCAGATGAGCGAACAAGATTGCCAGGATTTCTATGATTATTTCATGGACAATTGCATGTAACTGATAAGCTCCAATCTTTCCACCAACACCGCTTTTTTCACCATGGCTAATTTGATTGATTCTGGAATTGACTACGGAATGGGACGGACTAATGTTGATATGGATAATGGGATCCGTTACGGCTTCATTCCCGCTAATGATCTTGCATCCCACGCATGGGATACTATCATGAACGACGGTGAAGATTTAGACTATACGGAAGCAATTGAAAATTTGAAAGATGAATTAGCTAGAACGATAAAAAGCACAGTGGAAGACTATGATCCCCGTTTCGACTGCAAACAAGCAGCAGAGGATATAGTGGATGCAATGGAATTTATTCTAGAGTCTAGCGGAGATTGCACAAGGTACAAATACGAAAATAAAGGGTTGGAATTTTCTACGTTATCCGATGGCGATTTAGTAGTGATAAAATCCCCGTACTTTACCTACTGCGGCCACTGTTCCCCTTGCGCGCCTGGTGGAGGTTATCTTAAGTCTGGGGGATCTGTAAAGACCTACTGTCTTGGACCGGAATGGTTTGACGAGAATTCCCCTATACCCTACGTTTGCTATAGAGTGTCAGACGGATCCCCCTTGTCTCCTCATGACTACTTGCATCCACAAGACGGGCTAGTTTTAACTGTTTCAATAGAACCTTAAAAGAATAAAGGAAATAAGGCAACCAAAATCTATTAAGAGACTTCAATAAGCGATGGAATAATTCTAGTATTTGATTGCAGATACTCTGCTCATTATATCAATCCTTGTGGCTTTTAGGTATATCAGGCTCCCATAAGGTATTCTTATCATTCAAAGCTTGACAAGCCATAATTTTAGTCTTATTGTTCCTTTGTTCACTCATTCAGGTTTCAATCATGCGCAAAATTGAAGAAAAGATGATTGATGCAATCAATTATCGCAAAAATTGGTCTTGCGATAACACAATGGTTGAGATTTTTGATAATGAAATTATCGTCAAATTACATTTTCACCCCATCGCTAGAATTAATAAAAATAGCATTAAACTTTCATCGTTTGGTTATGAAACAAGAACCACAAAATCTAGACTTAATGCTATTCTTAGTCACTTTGGTAAAGAAAGAATCTATCAGCAAGATTTTGTTTGGTATATAAATAATGAACTTTTTATTGATGGAATGTCTATATCATTGGTTTAATCTTATGAGAGCTTGATATACCTTAAGACATTAGAAAATCTTATAGGTATATCAAGCTCTCATAAGGTATTCTTATCATTCAAAGCTTGACAATATCCCTTCAGACACTCTAAGATAAACAAGTAAACAAAAAGGAGGTTCCTTTGAGCACTGAGCTAGAACGAATCCAAAAAGAAAAATTCAAAGAATGCCTTAAAGGTCTTCCAGAATTTATTATGTCTGGAGCAACCTATGAGCAGTGCTTGCTTAAAGTTTTGGAAGAATGTGATTGGTGTTTCTACACTCAAGAAGAAGATAATTTAGTTAAATCTATTCACTCTTACTTCTCCAAACCATGAGACTACCATCCATCAAGACAATCTCATCAAATTTTCCAGATCTTTCAAAGGAAGATGTAAAGAAAGTTAGACAATTACTTGAGAAGTATTACTATAGACCTATCGTATGTTTGCAAAAAATAAACAAGGTAATTGAAGGCCACGGCCTTGAGTATATTGCAGATGTGGAAGATGATGGAATAAATTTTAATGGCGTGGAATATGTCAATATGGGTGATAGTTATGCTTCAACAATTTGCTATGATCGTAGTAGTGGGAGAATGTTTATATCATGCTGGGAAGATGTAGTCGTGAAAAATCTTAAGCGCTTCGGAGGCCCATAAGATCTTTTAATGTCTCAAGGGTTGACAGGAGATAATTTTAGTCTTATTGTTCCTTTGTTCATTCATTTTTCATCATGAATCTTTCACAAGGAGAAATTAAAATTATTCTTGAATCCCATTGTAGGCGCTATCTTGATATGTTAAATCAAGAAGAACTTTATAGTTATGCACTTAATTCTATGATGAATTCTTATGAGAAAAATCCAGGCTACTCTGACACTGATCTAAACCTTTTAGTTCGTGATATATTTAAGCTTGAAGGAAATGATGTCGATTCTGTATCAGAATTCTTAACCGGTTGCGGGATCTCCGATGATAATGTGGATCAGTTAATAGTAGATAGTCTTATTGATAGTTAAGAGGTTTATCAAGCTCTCATAAGATCTTCTAATGCCCTTAAGGGTTGACAGATGCCTTGAGACACTCTAAGATAAACAAGTAAACAAAAAGGAGGTTCCTTTGGACTATTCAACAGCCTACAATCATCATGAAAGACTGTTGGGTGTTATGGATGGTTTGTATATGAATGCCCGCTTAACAAAAACGAGACACCATAAATTGCGGAAAGATGTTAAACTATATGTTTGGGAGGATGAAGGCCTTAAAAGGTGCCCACAATGGGTTAAAATAAGTTTAGTGCAACATTGTGAACATTTATCCAAAAATATAAGCGAATGGCAAAGATGGGCATATAAGGGATCGGATGGTAAATTGTATCTTTCATATACTGATCTTAGCAAAGATGATCAGAATAAAGTAGATTTAGGAGAGATTGAAGGTCACCATTATTGGCTTGAGGAAACGAATAAAGATATAATTGTGCGGGGCGATGATGGGATTTTAACTATAACAAAGACTAGGAGATTGACAGAATTCTATTATTGATTAGTTGCATTCTCTCCCCGGTTTGCTAGTCTTACCGGGGATTTTTTGTGCTTGAATGTTTTAATGTGACACTTTGAGAACCGGCGTCTCTCCAACCACCCTTAGCTGCTGTAGGATATGGAGGTAAACAAAGGGAGGTTCCCATGGCTAAAGAAAGTTTCCCAGACTATAAAAGACACGTCACACTTCAACACCGAAGAATAAACTCAAGCGGTTATGATCGTTATGGTGTTTACTATGGCATCGGGCAACGACTTTACTATATTGCCGCCTTATCTGAAGATGGCATGGATTATATTTATCAAGATGAGTTTCGGGCAATTGATAGACAGGATGCAATCAATCAAGCCAGGGATATATTCCCAAATGGAAAGTTTACTGGTGCTAAAAAATGAAAAGATATAATTATAGATGGCCTCAACAGTTAGTATTTGGTCACTTAAATGCAGGTGAATTCTTTAGCTTTGCTGGAGACAGTGTAGTCTATCAAAAATTAAGCACTTTAATGTTTGTTGAAGTGGAAGCTAGAGTGATTGGACAAAAGATAATGGCAAAAATTAAACCTAATGCAACTGCAAAAAGAGTGAAGAGTTTACAGTTACCTGTTACAGATTGCATGAATTCTTTATTTCCATAAGATCTTCTAATGCCCTTAAGGGTTGACAGATGCCTTAAAGCAATCTAGTATGAACAAGTAAACCAAGGGAGGTTCCTTTGACCACTAATTATTTTCAAGGTCTCAACAATGTTGCTGAGATTAAATCTCAGTATAGAGAATTGGCTAGAAAGTTTCATCCTGATCTTGGAGGTTGTCTTGAAACTATGAAGACAATAAATTTACAGTATCATAACGCGCTGAAAGGTGAAAACAATAAAGAATACGATGGACATACTTACAAATATAATAGCAAAACAGAACAGGATATAATGGACAAAATTAATGAGCTTCTGAAGCTAAATGATATACAGATTGATCTCATAGGACTTTGGGTATGGATTCGTGGGGAAACTAAACCACATAAAGATAAGCTTAAAGAAATGGGTTGTTACTGGCATAGTAAGCGTGTCTGCTGGTATTGGAAGCCTAAAGGTTATTCAGGTTCCCGTAGAACTAATCCGGGGAGTTTGGATGAATTAGCTAGAAAGTATGGAGCGCAAACTTTTAATAGTATGGGAACAAAAAGACTCGCAGCAGTGTAAATTGATCAGTTACAATCTCTCCCCGGTTTGCTAGTCTTATCGGGGATTTTTTGTGCCTGAATGTTTTAATGTGACACTTTAAGGACTGGCACAGTCTTAACCACCTTTCTGCCCTTAGTTGCTGTAGGATATGAAGGCAAACCAAAGGGATCTTCCCAACCATGGCCAAACTTGAAATTATGTTGACCGCTTATCTCGCTATCCTTCTTGGATGTGGTGGTGGTTTCGCGATTGTTGGAGCAGTCTCCACCATCACAAAATGTGCGACACCGACACCGTTTTGTGTTGACGTGAATAGCTAAATCGGTTTCAATATGCATTCTTGATCAGTTACAATCTCTCCCCGGTTTGCTAGTCTTACCGGGGATTTTTTGTGCCTGAATGTTTTAATGTGACACTTTTTGAAGTGTCTTTATTTTTGTCGTTTGTGGCGCACTGTGATATAATGGGCGTTTTAGTAAGTTTGCTCTATAGTATGTGTGTATTATTAGGTATGTAGAACAGTTGTATTATAGTATATGTGTACTGTGGACAGTTGCCTAGCCGTCCGTGGCCGCCGTCGTCCGTGCCTAGCGTAAGATAATAAAGATAAGAAAGATAATAAAGAAAGATAACCCCTAAAGTGCGTTTTAAATAAAAATTCAATGGGTCCCATATCACTTAAAACCACCCCTGCGTCTTAAAAAAAAAATTTCGCCCAAAAAAATTTCGCCAAAATAGGTGAAGTAAAATTATTCTCTATTAATCCTCAGAGTAATCAAATTCATTCCTAAATCAAGAGCATCAAGACCATTCTCATTCATTTGAGAGTTTTTCTGTCTAGATAATATCACTTAGATAAACTTTTTGTTTGGAAATATTTAAACAGATTTTCTCAAATGGTATTATGAGAATTTATTTTCTGTTTTATTTTTAATATGAATTTTTGTCCTTAGTTTAAATTTTTGGGGGGCTTTATCTCTGTATTTTTTTGGTATTTTTGGAGCATATACCATACCAGAAGGTTCTTTAGAGATATGTTTTTTGGCATAATCTGGGTCCATTACTGAAGTGTGATATTTTCTACCCCAGTCATCAACAGCCTGTTGGCCAGAAGTTTTTACAACTTTCCCTGGAGGATTTTTCTTAATATCTTTGGTTGGAACTCTAAATGATATTATTTTAGTTTTCTTTTCACCATGTCTTTGACCAAAGCTTCTAGCAATTTCTTTATTTGTTGAGGCATAAACCTCGCTAGTATTAAACCCAGATTTTCTAATTTTTCTTTCAGAACTTTCTGGGGTGCCATGATAGTACCTTGTGAACTTTACTTGTTGCTTAGCTTCTTCAATGAATTCATTAAAGGTTTTCATTTTTGATTAGGTATTCTTTTGGGATTTTGTCTGGGTTTCTTAGGATTTCTTATTGTTGGTTGAGGATTTCTATCAATAGATTGATTTGCAACATCTTTATCAACCATGACGTAAGAACCCTTCATATCATAGTGTGCATCTGGCACTCTAACTATTCTCTCACCTTTTTTAATTGCCTCAGCAGATTGAACATGTGGACTTATTTGTTTAGCTCTTTGGGTTAATTCGTCGCCCGAATACTTTTTAGATAATGATTTCACCTTTTCTGTGTAGTCTTTTTTTGATGTTGTGCTTTTTATCTTTGGATTTACGATTTTTAGATCAACCCTAGATTTCCCATACTCTCCCCCAATTCTAGAAGAGGGTGTAGTGTAAACTGTTTTATGCCAGTATTGTGCATCTCTAGGGTGATAAGCTCCAGTTGAGCCGGGTTCAAAACCCTTTTGTAAGATTTTATCTCTACTTTCTTTAGATGTATAATGAGCAGTTCTTAAGATTCTCAGATTTTTTGCTTCTTCAATGAATTCATTAAAGGTTTTCATTCTATTCCTAAGCGTTGGGCTGCTCTATCCATTCTTGAAGCAAGTGTTCTTTTTTGGGCTTCCTTTTTCAAGATATCTGGATTTTCTCTTCTTTGTCTTGCATATTCTCGGTCGCTTTCAATTTGAGCTTTTCTTTCTTCAGCTCTTTTTCTTGCTTCTTCTCTTCTATCTTCAATGGCCTTTTGTCTTTGTGCTGAGCCTGGTATTTTTTGATAGCCTCTTACAGTTGCTCTAGTGGCTTCAATTGCCTCAAGAATATTTGAGAACCATTGTTCACTCATAACATCTGCAATTACCTCAGCACTTTCAAGTGACTTTGCAAAGCCCTCATTGACAAGATATTCTTTTACCAGCTTTGCTCTATCTTTTCTTATCCCCATTAGCTCTTGTTCAGTTTGAGCCTTATTGGTTTGATTTTTTCTTGGGGGATTTTTTAGACTATTGGAGCGTCTTTCAATGGCTCTTTTTAGTTCTTCGTAGCTTTTTGTGTCCATGAGTTTTTGCTACTATTTATCTTACCTAGATAGTGCGCTACAAATTAAACATGAAATAATTATGGCAAAAGGCTTTCAAATTAAGGCGCGGGAAACGATGGAAGTTCCAACTTGGGACTATGAACGAATTAAACAGAAGATGCAGGGTAAGACCATTGTATTATGTCTTCCGGGAAGAAGCTGCTCTTATAGTTTTTTGAAGAGTTTTGTTCAACTCTGTTTTGAACTGGCTGGGAATAATATGAAATTTCATATCAGTCAAGACTATAGCAGTATGGTGAACTTTGCTCGCTGTAAGGTATTGGGTGCTAATGTTTTGGCTGGACCTAATCAGAAGCCTTGGCAGGGGCAGCTAGATTATGATTATCAACTTTGGATTGATAGTGATATTGCATTTAACCCTGAAAACTTTTGGCAGCTCTGTGATCTTGCTCTTCCAGATGATGCTGTTTCGTATGAAGAAGTTCTTAATGATTCTGGGGAACTTTTAGGTCATCGTCAGATCATTGATGAATCTAAAACTCATCCTATTTCATCTGGTTGGTATTCAACAGAGGATAGAGTTCATACAGCTTGTGCATTTTGGCTAGAGGCTGATGAGTTTCGCAAAAATGGTGGTGTTATGAATATGGAAAAGATTGATACTATGCTTGCTCGTAAAAAACCATTTACATGTGATTATGTTGGTGGTGGGTGGCTTATGATTCAAAAGGGTGTCTTTGAGAATATGGAATATCCTTGGTGGCCTCCTATGCTACAAACCTTTGAAAATGGAGCAATTGTTGATTTTTGCGGTGAAGATGTTGGATTCTGTTTGAAGGCCAAAGAAAAAGGCTTTAAAATCTGGGTTGATCCTAGAATTCGCGTTGGACATGAAAAAACCTTTCCTATCTAATCATGCTAAACATTCTATACGATGGCCGCATTATCCATCAACAAGTTACAGAAGAAGAAGCAGCGGCAATTCTTCTTGAATTAGCTGAACAAGCCTATAAAGGCGAAATTGATCAAGACAAAATAGACTTTGAATATCTTTAAAGGAGAAAAACAATGGCAGTAAAAGCAAAAACTAATGAACAACAAATTCATTCGAGACCAAAGAAATCCAGACAAGGAGATGGAAAGCATACAAAATTTGCAGCAACCTCAAGAAATGGTTCCCGAAAAAAGTCTCGCGGTCAGGGATGTTGAAGAATGGATTGAAAGAGTCTCTCAGTCTCGCCCAGAGCTGAGGGGCTTTTCTATATGTCCATTTGCAAAAACTGGAGTCTATAAAATCATTGAATGTCTAGCTAAAGACATTGAAATTGAGAATGGATTTGATGTGATCATTTATATCATTGAGGAATCAGATCTTGATAAGATCAATGAATGGGTGAATCATTATAATAAAAAGTATGACGAATGGCTATTCTTTGAAGATTGTGCAACTTATGACACTTTTATTGGTGAGGTTCAGACCAATAATGGCAAGCACAATCTAATTCTTGCTCAACCAAAAGAGAAGCTAAGAAAATTTAGAGAGATCTTAAAGAAGACTTCCTACTATACTTTTTGGTCTAAGGAATATTATGATGAAATTATGATTGATGACCAAAGAGCTTAAAATTGGAGCGGTCTTGATTAGTTCCTCTTTTTGGGGCTTTCTTTGCCTTTCTTGGCTTTGGTTTTTTCTCTTCCTCTTTTTCTGCTTCTTCTATAAATTGAATGAATGTTTTCATTGAGATTCTTTATTTTAGGTTATTAAAAAAGCCCAGAGGGGCTTTTTCTTATTTTTGATATTTTCCCGGCTCGTATTTGTGATTCATATTACCACGAGTTTTCTTTCCTTGTCTCAAACTATGGCTAGTTGGACCACCATTACCTCTTTCCTTACGCTTCGTTTCCTTTTCATTATCAGAAAGGCCAGTATCACACTTAGCTTCATCAATAATACTTTCAACCCATTCTTCACTCATATGAGCCATCATTGCTTCTGCATTCTCTTGAGATTCACAGAAACCTTCATCTAAGAGATATTCAAGAACTAGATCAAAGTGGTCATATGATTCTTCAAATCCTCTACCTCTAATTTTAACTGAAGGATATTTGCCTTTATTCCATTCCTTATGACCTTTGGTAGGTTCATATCTATCACCGTGAATCCCATAATTGCCTCGTTCACCTCTTGCGTATTTGTGTTCTCTTTTTCTTTCTGTTGACCTCATACCCAGTCTTTCATCTCTCTTATTTACTTTTTCGGCTCTAGAAAGATTTTCATCTTCCTTTGCTTCATCAATACTTTCATCATAAACATTCCTATAAGCTTCATATAAATCAGACAAATCTTTAGTTGACATTTTAAAATATGGAGAATCTCTATTATTTATGGATTGTTACTAAAAAGCCCAGGTTCTTTAAGTTCCTGGGTTTTCTTATTATCAATATTATTCCATATTTTTCAATCTGCGGTTTAATTCATTTCTTTTAGTTATAGTTTTTGCTGTTTTATCTATAGAAGTGTGCATTAAAGCATCTGAGGCATTTCCTAAGAGTTCTTTTTTATTTAAACCCTTAGGATTATGATGATATTTATCTAAAAATTTCTTTGCATTTTTATAGGAGCGAGAAAATCTTCTCAATGGTTTTGGAAGACTTTCTAATCTTTTTTTATATTTGCGGCCAGCCGCCATATCTCTATCCCGGTCAGACAGATTTTTTTCTATGGCATTTTCTACCCTTTCTCGTTTTTCTTGAGATAATGGCACAAACCCTTCAATAATACTCTCAACCCATTCTTCACTCATATGAGCCATCATTGCCTCAGCATTTTCTTGAGAGTCACAGAGACCTTCATCAATTAAATAATCAAGAACTAGATCATAGTAATCATAAGAATCCATCCAACCACTCTGCCTCATATCACGCTCAGCATCCCTTTTTGCTGGCCCTATTCTTTTATTTTCTGCAGATTTTGCTTTGGAAACCCCAGAATTAGATTTCAATAGGGTTTTAACAATTTTTTCTGATCTTTTCGGATCTGTTTGGGCGATTTTATCAATTTGATTGGTTATTCTTTTCCCTCTTCGGTCACGTCCATGAGGAAAATTCCACTTAGCCTCTATACCCCGAGACTTATCTCTATCAGATGAATCATAGGTATCAGGACGTTGAACACCTAGATGTTCATATCCTTCTTCAACGTCTTCACTCTCATTATACACATCCAGGTAAGCTTCATATAAACCAGATATATCTTTTAAGTCCATTTTATTTTAAACTTTGTTCAATTATTTATGTAAGCATGAATAAATAGTAGACACCAGTTATATTAAAAATGGAAACTAAAAAACTAATTCGTGAAATTGAAACTGAAGAATTTATTGAAGAATCTCTTGATGAAGAGACTGAACTCTTTGAACGTAAAGCACAAAAAGATAGAGATAAGGTCATTCTTGGTTGATAAATATCTATATTAATATAATCTAAATGCCCGTAGAAAGAGTAAGTCAATCATTTAAGGATATTTCTGGATCATTTAAAGTCAATCCTTTGACTAATGATTTAATTTCTATTACAAATGAAACTGCAATTGCTCGTTCAGTAAGAAATTTAGTATATACAGTTCGTGGGGAGAGATTCTTTCAGAGTAATCTTGGTTGCAACTTAACTCAACTTCTCTTTGAGAATATTACACCATCAGCAACATCTCAAATAAAAACTGAGATTGAAAATACAGTTAATAATTATGAGCCAAGAGTATCTCTGTCGGCTGTTGATGTAACACCAGATTATGATAATTATTCTTATAATGTAGTCATTCAATATATTATTATTGGAATTGATGCTCTACCACAACAATTAACATTTGCTCTCCAACCTACAAGATAATGGCAAGTTCTCCAATCGTTAATTTTACAAATTTAGATTACGATCAGATAAGAGCTTCTTTACAGGATTATCTGAGGGCTAATTCTAATTTTACAGATTATGATTTTGAGGGATCAAATCTTTCTGTTATTGTTGATGTTTTAGCATATAATACCTATACAAATGCTTTCATTGGAAATATGATTTCTAATGAAGTTTTTCTTGATAGCGCAACTTTAAGAGAAAATGTTGTTTCTGCTGCAAGGGAAATTGGATATCTTCCAAGAAGTACAACTTCAGCTAGGGCTAATATTTCATTCTTTGTTGACACTTCATCCTTTTCATATAGACCTGTTTCATTAACACTTAAAAAGGGACTTGTCTGCTCTTCATCTTCATTTGGAAATGAATCCTATACATTTGCCATACCGAATGATATTACAGTTCCAGTTGTAAATGATATAGCTTCATTTGATAACATTGAAATTATTGAAGGTTCATTCATTGTCAATTCATTTACAGTAGAATCCATAAATCCTTCCCCACCACAAAGATTTATTCTTGATAATCCAAACATTGATACCTCATCTCTTTCAGTTATTGTAAGGGATAGTTCAACTTCAATGATGGGCATAAAGTATGTTTTTGCTGACAATCTTCTCAATGTAAATGCAAACTCTAAAATATATTTTCTTCAAGAGGTTGAAGATCAGAGATATGAACTCATCTTCGGTGATGGTGTATTCGGTGTGTCACTTAAAAGTCAGAATTTAATTGAGGCATCTTATATAACATCAAATGCATCAAAAGCTAATGGAGTTTCTTTCTTTTCATTCATTGGTAGAATACTAGACAACAATGAAAATTCCATAACATCTGGAATTTCTCTTATCACTACAAATATTAATGCTTCTGGTGGTAAGGAGCTTGAATCTATAAGTTCAATAAGAAATCTAGCACCCAAAAATTATGCAGCTCAGGGCAGATGTGTAACCCCCGAAGATTATGAAGCAATTATCCCTAGAATTTACCCTGAAGCAGAAAGTGTTTCTGCATATGGTGGAGAAACAATGAATCCACCCCAATTCGGTAAAGTGTTTATAACAATAAAGCCATTCTATGGTGATTTCGTTCCAAATAGTATCAAAGAAAATCTAATACAAAAACTACGAAGATATACGGTGAGTGGTATTCTTCCAGAAATTATTGATATGAAATATCTTTATATTGAGCATCTTACAAGTGTTTATTTTAATCCAAATCTTGCTCAATCCGCAGAATATGTTAAAACTTTAGTAGCGAATAATATTCTCAGCTATTCAAAATCTTCAGAACTAAACAATTATTCTGCAAGATTTAAATATAGTAGATTTCAAAAACTCATTGATGATAGTCATGCCTCAATTACTTCTAATATAACAAGAATACAAATTAGGCGCGATCTGAAAGCTACTCTCAATTCATTTGCAAATTATGAAGTATGCTTTGGAAATTCATTTCACATTAAAGACTCCAGTGGCTTTAATATTAAATCTTCAGGTTTTGTTGTGAGTGGAATTTCAGATGTTGTTTATTTGACAGATTCTACAGATGGTGTTTTGATATTATTCAAAAATCCTGAAAACCCGACAATTGTAAATAAAAATGTTGGTTCTATTAATTATTCTAAAGGTGAGATCAAAATTAGTTCTATAAATATTTTATCAACCTTAAAGAAAAAAGGTAATGAGAGTATTGTTGAAATTTCTGCAATACCTAAATCAAATGATGTTATTGGACTTCAAGATTTGTACCTCCAACTAGACCAAAATAATTCAACTATAGATATGTTAATGGATGATATTTCATCCGGTGGAGATATTTCGGGCACAACTTTTATTTCCTCTTCTAGTTACATTAACGGAGATCGCGTAAGATAAATGAAAGTCAAAATAAGTTCCATTGTTGATAATCAGTTTCCAGAATTTCTTAGAGATGAATCCCCACTTCTTGTGGAGTTTATTAAACAATATTTCATTTCTCAAGAAGTAAAGGGAGCATCCATTGATTTAATTACTAATTTAGATGAATATACAAAGGTTGAAAATCTTACAAATCAAATAGAAACCACTACACTATTAGAAGACATTTCTTTTGATGATTCAGTAATATTTGTCAATTCAACTAATGGATTTCCAGATACATATGGTCTATTAAAAATTGATTCTGAGATTATAACATATACAGCTAAAACTGAAACTACTTTCACTGGTTGTGTAAGGGGATTTAGTGGAATTTATAATGATCAATTTGAATTTACTGTAACTGAGTCTAGCTCTCATATTACAGGTGCTATTGTAGAAAATTTGAGCATTATTTTTCTACAAAAATTCTTAGAGAAAATTAAAAATCAATTGATTCCTGGATTTCAGGGACGAGAATTTACTGAAAATTTAAATCAAACAAATTTCATTCAAAAATCTAAAGGGTTCTATACAACCAAAGGTACTGATACCTCATTTCAAATTCTTTTTAATGCCCTTTATGGTGAGCCAGTTAAAGTCCTTAGACCGAGCGATTATCTCTTTACGCCATCTTCTGCTGAATACAGAGTTTCTAAAGATCTTGTTGTAGAAGCACTTTTCGGAGACCCTTTACTTCTTGAAAATGGAACCCTCTTTCAAGATGATCAAAATGGAAATAATATTGCAAAAGGATCTATTAGTAAAGTTGAACAAATTTTAAGAGGTGAAAAGATATATTATGTAATTAGTCTAGATTATGATTTCAATAAGGATATTAATGTTTCTGGATCAGTTTTTGGTGAATTTTATATTCATGCAAAAACAAAAATTACATCGGATGTTTTTGCAGATTCTGATATAATAGATGTAGATTCTACTGTTGGTTTTCAAAAATCTGGATCTTTATTAATTAATAATGAAGTCATCTCATATACAAACAAATCCCTCACACAATTCTTAGGCTGCACAAACATTACTCAAAATTATTTAAAAGGTGTAGATGTAATCAATAATGATTTTGCATATGGTTATAGCAGAAATAATGCAATAGCGGTAAGAGTCTCTGGTGTTATTAATTCATTTAAAGAAATTGAGAGTGCTAATAATTTAAATGTTGGAGATACTATTCGCATAAAATCTTTAGGTAAAACAAGCAGCGATATTCGCACTAAAAATTGGCTTTATAATTTACCAGTTAGTTATGAGGTTAAATCTATAGTCTTACTGGATTTAACTTCTAACAAATATGAACTAGAAACATTTGATGAAAATATTATAAATGCTGGAGATTATATTGATATTGTATATAAAAATGGAAGCATAATTTCAACATCAATATTGTCAAGAATAAATGAAAGAGCTTTTGTCATTCAGGGGCAAAATTCATTGGAACTTTCAAATATTAATTATATTGAAAGAAGAATAAGCAAAGCAAATTTCTCTAACTTTCCCGAAATTTCTTCCACTTCAACGAATGTTCAAAATGTTTATTCTAATGATGAAGATGTTTTTGTTGCTGCTTCTTCAATTCCAAATTACTTTAGTGATTCTATCACTATAACTGATGGAAGCTTAAAAATTACAGAAAATATAACTGGATTTTCTATTTCAAAAGAAAATCATGGATTTTTAACTGGTGATGTGGTTGTATATAATTTTACTGGAAATAACAATCATTTAGGAATATCAAAAGGGACATATTATATAAAAAGAAATTCTAATGATTCTATTTCATTATCAACAAGTCGTGCTAATTTAGTTTCAAATTCTCTAATAAAATTTTCCGGTTCTGCTATAGGTGGACAGAGCACATTAGAATACAACGACTTTTCCTCTAAATCACTTAAAAATCAAAAATTAATCCGAAAAATACCAGCCAAAACTCTTGCAAATGAATCCATAGAAACTCCAATTGGTAATATTGGAATTTTTAATAATGGTGTTGAAATTTGTAATTATAAATCTAAGGATGTAGTCTTTTATGGACCAGTTCAATCTTTGGATGTGGTTTCTCCAGGTTTAGATTATGATGTGATTAATCCACCCTTAATTATAACAACAGACCCTATTGCTTCTGGGTTAATTGCTAATTGTGAAATTAAGGGGTATCTTAAAGAGATTCGCATTTTAGATCGGGGTTTAGATTTTACTGAAGAACCATCAGTTCAAATTACTGGAGGAAATGGTGAAGGAGCTAGAGCCAAAGTTGAATTAGGGTCATTTGAACACTATGCTACTTTTGAGTCTTCAAATATTTTAAATAATGTCATTAGTTTCACTAAGTATCATGGCTTTAAGACTGCTGAAAAAATAATTTACAAGCCAGATGGAATTTCTAGAGTTATTGGAATAACTACAGACTCTGAATATTTTGCTTCATCTGTAACAGATTTTAGTATTAAATTGTATAAAACTTATGATGATGCTATTTCAGGTATCAATACTATTTCAATCTCTTATAATGGATATGCAAAGCATAGACTCATCTCTTCTCAACCTAAAACTAAAATTTCTGATATTGTCATAACAAGTTCTGGCAAAAATTATACAAATAGAAAAATATCGGTGCTTTCTAGCGGAATTACCACTACAAATAATACGATAAACCGAACTGATCATGGATTCAAAACTGGAGAAAAAATAGTATATGAATCCTATTCAGGAACACCTATTGGTGGAATTTCAACTAATACTCCATATTTTGTAACAGCAGAAAAAGATTCTTTCAAACTATCTAAAGTTGCAGAAGTTGGTATAGCCACATCTCAAGATTTTTACTTTAGAACAAATCAATATGTGAATCTCACTTCATCTGGAATTGGTACGCATTATTTTAACTATGAGCCAATAAAAGTTGAATTAACTAATATCTCTGGTATTGGGACTACCAATACATCTTTGATGGCAAAAATACAGCCCATTTTTAGGGGTGAAATTACATCAGTATCTGTAGTAAATGGTGGTGAAAAATATGGCCAAGAAGATATTTTAAACTATAATCGTCAACCAAATATTTCAATTTTTAGTGGATCTGGTGCCATTGCTCAAGCTATTGTATCGGGTGGTAAAATTGCTCAAATTCTTATAATTGATCCTGGTAGTGGTTATTATGCTCCTCCAGAAATTGTCGTCAGCGGAACTGGAAAAAATGCCAAATTAGTTCCAGTTATACAAAGTGGTCAATTAATTGATGTTATAATCATAAACCCTGGTTATGGGTATGATTCTCGGAATATAACTTTAACAGTCTTTGCAGCGGGTTCTGGGGGTCAATTGCGCACGAATGCGAAACAATGGACAATTAATAAAATTGAAAGACTTTTTCAATCTAGGAAAATTTCTCCAGATGATGGGATACTCACTAATAGTATCAATTCAAATTATGAACTTGAATATGTTCATGGATATGCTCCTAGAAAGTTAAGGCAAATTTTAACATCAACAAAATACGTTTCAGGATCTTTGGTATATCAACCAGATCTTGCACTTTCTAATAATATTGAAATTTCATCAAATGCACATTCACCTATATTAGGATGGGCTTATGATGGTAATCCAATATATGGCCCTTATGGATTTGATAAGGAATCTGGTGGAGCTATTAGATATATGAAATCTGGGTATAAGCTCATTATAGATCAAATTAATAGACCATCAAATTCATTATATGCTGAAGGAATTTTCGTTGAGGATTTCACCTTCTTGGGTGATGGAGATTTGGATGCGCACAATGGGCGTTTTTGTATAACTCCAGAATTTCCAAATGGCACGTATGCTTATTTTTCAACTATAGATGGAAATGAGGTGCAATCTGTTGGTTTATTTGCTAATTTCTTTAAGCCGGTATTTCCATATTTTATTGGTAAAACATACAAGTCCACCCCAAGTTCCTTTAATTTTAATTATCAGTCAAACCAAGATGATATAGATCTCAACAAAACCGATTGGTTAAGAAATACTAGCCCATTTAAATTAAATTCTTCTCATAGTGGCTACAATTATTTGTTTAAACCTTTTGATGTCATTGAGCAAACTGCAAATATTAATAGCATCATTGCTGGATCAGTTGATAATATAATAGTTAAAAGTGGTGGGACTAATTATAAAATAAATGATAGAATAGTTTTTCAAAATGATAACTCAAATGGAAATGGGGCAAGAGCAATAGTATCTGAAATTAAAGGTAAAAAAATTAGTGAAGTTAGTATAGCTAGTACAACTTTTTATGATGTAGAATTTGCAACGGTTTCACAAAAAGGAATTATTGGAGTATCCACTATTCCAATTAATTTTAATAGTGGAGATATAATTTCTATTTCAAACGTCAATAGAAATAGAAAACTATTAGAAAAAAGTTTTATAATATCGGTTCCAAACAATGATTTAATTTTAAACAAAGATGTTGACGTAGTTGCTCTTAGTGGAATTACAACATATTTTAATGTTTATGGTGATCTAAGTGCTACAACAATTAGAGAAAATGACATCTATCAAATTGATGCAGAAAAAGTAAAAATACTTAATGTTGAAGAAAATTCATCTAGAATTTTTGTTGAAAGGTGTATTGGGGGAACTGTGGGAGCATATCACACCACAGGAAGCCTTTTACTTGAAATTCCACGCAGATTCAATCTTGAAAACACCAATAATCAAGACTTTAGTGATCCTATTTTTAATAGAGAGATCTATTTTAAGCCTGCTGAATCTATTGGTGTTGGGGTGGGGAGTACAATTACATTCTCAAATCCTGGTATTGGCATTACTAATATTTTTATTCCGTCAAGATCAATATATTTACCTCAACATAATCTTAAAACTGGTGAAAAATTAACATATAAGCTAAATGGCGGTTCAAATTTTGTAGTTTCAACTAATGGAATTACGACATCTTTTCTTCCAAATAATTCCACAGTTTATGTTGCAAAGTATTCTGATAATTTTATTGGCTTATCTACTGAAAAGGTTGGAATTGGCTCAACTGGCATGTTTGTTGGCTATAATACAACATCTGCAGCTAATATTCTCTATTATCATTCATTTGGCTCTGGAGACAAGCACAGCTTAGCTACTAATTATAGTTCAACTATCGGCCAAGTTGATAAAAATATAGCATTAGTTTATACGACAGCTAATCCAGAATTATTGAAAAATGATACAGTAAATGTTTTAGCTGAACCAACTATACTAAAAACTGTAAAGGTCTTATATAATTCATATAGAAAGTTACTTCTGTTACGTCCAAGATCAATTATTGGAGCCAATGTTGATACAACAAAAAATACAATAAAAATTCCAAATCATAATTACTTTACCGGACAAAAACTTCTTTATAGTTCAGATAATCCAATTAATGGATTAAAAAATAATGAATTATATTATGTTGTTGTTAAAAATTCTATTACTATTAGCCTATGTGAAAGTTTTTATGATTCTCAATTAGAAGAACCAAATGTTATTAAACTGTTATCTCAAAATGGTGGTATATTCTCTGAAGTAAATCCACAAATTAGAATAACAAAAAACCAATCTTTAGCTTTTGATCTATCAGATCCGAGCCTATCTACACTAGAAGGTTCTGAACTTGTTTCGGCTTTTGATTTTAGATTATTTTTTGATGGTAATTTTAATAATGAATTTAAAACAACATTTACAAATTCTACATTTAATGTTACAAAAGTTGGTCGCATTGGTATAGATTATACTGCAAAGTTAATTTTATCCTACGATTCCAACATTTCAGACCTTTATTATAATCTAATACCTCTGAAAACTCTAGATGTTATTGTTGATAGAGACAATAACCAATCAAATAATACTATTTCTTATACAAGTAGCACATTTTCTGGTAAGCATATAGTGAGTGGAGTTGGATCTACTTCATTTTCATATATTCTTACTGCATACCCAGAACAAGAAAAATATACAGAAAATGTTACATATACAACAACATCTAAAACTGCAACTGGACCAATAGAAAAGATATTTGTAACTTCTAAAGGCTCAAATTATAAATCTTTACCAGGAATAAGTTCAATTATTAGTGAAAATGGCTCTGGAGCCATTGTTGAAGTTAGTAGCACAACTATAGGTAAAATAAACAATGTAACTATAAATGATATTGGTTATGACTATCCTTCAGATTTAACATTAACACCATTAACTCAAACTCCATTAGTTTTAAAAGTTATCCCTCAGTCTACATTAAAATCTATTCAAATAGTTTATCCGGGGAAAAATTACTTACAATCTCCAGATTTAATTCTACTTGATGGTCTAACTTTAAATAGAATTTTAGATGTAGATCTAAAATACGAACTTGGGGACAATGAAGTAAAAATCATAAAAAATAGTAAAGGTATTAATAACGTTACGCCAATATTAATACCAATAAACAACACAAATTCTATAAAATTAAGTTCACTTTCTTTTAATTCGGAAACCAAAGAAGTAACAGTAACACTTTTTGAAAGTTATAGTAATTTAGATGAATTTCCAGTTAAAGTTGGGGATAGAATTTTAGTTGAAAATGTTTCTATTTTAGAAGATTCATCAGCGAGAGGGTATAATTCATCATCTTATAATTACTCTAGATTTTTAGTGACAGAAATTACTCCAAATATTGGTTTTTCTGGGGGAAATATAACATATAGTTTATCTGAATATTTGAGTGAAAATGAATATCCAGGAACTCCAGACCCAATATATGTAACTGGAACAATAACTCCTGAATTATTTTTCCCATCATTTGTTATAAACTTATCTAAAAATATTTTTCTTGTCGGTGAGACTGTATCATCTGAAGATTCTTTTGGTATCGTTCAAGCTTGGAATAAGGATAATGAATTGCTTACAATTTCCACGAATGATGAGTTTAAACTTGGTTCCTTGATTACAGGTTCTGGTTCATTGTCAAGCGGAAATATAGATAATATCTATGATTTTAAATCAAAATTTGTAGTCAAATCATCTTCAGATGTTAGAAAAGGTTGGAAAACCGAAAGGGGATTAATTGATAATGAATTTCAACATCTTCCTGATAATAATTATTATCAAACTTTCTCCTATTCTCTAAAATCTAAAATTGATTATAATACTTGGGGTAATGCTGTAAGTAGCTTAAATCACATTGCTGGATTTAAAAAATTTGCAGATCTTGAGGTTGAATCTAACGATACAAGTGAAATTAATGTAGTTCAAGAAGATTCAACTACTGATTTAATTATTACTCTAGATTCTGAAATTGATTTAAATTGTATTGATGATTTTGATCTTGTTTCTGAAAATAGTTACATTATGGATAATGATCTAAATTCAAATGTAATTTATTTTCAATCAAAAATAATTCAAGACTATTTGGAATTAGTTGGTAATAGAGTTCTACAAATTGATGATATAAGTTTAAATTTTGATGGAATTAGAACAGCATTTAAACTAAAGTCAAATAATTTTGATATATTTTCTAGAGGATTTAACTCTTCGGATGTAGATATTATTGATAATGTTATTCATGTCAATAATCATTATTTCACAAATGGTGAAAAAGTATTCTATTCATATGAGACTTCACCAATAGGAATTAACACTACAAACATTGCGGGTATAGGGACAACAGATAAACTTCCAAATGAAGTCTATATTATTAAGCGTGGTGAGACTGATTTTAGCTTCGCTGAGAGTGCTGCAAATGCTCTACTAGCAGTACCATTATCATTAAAAATAGCAAATGTTGGTATAGGCACTTCTCATACCATAACTTCATCTAATCAAAATTCAAAAGCTTTAATTTCATTAGGAGGAGTCATACAATCTCCAATTTCTCCTACAAGTATTATATCACAACTTTCATCTAATGTTAGTAGTTCTTCTACTACTATATTGTTGAATAATATTGAAAACTTTTCTAGTGGTTCATTTGCCAAAATAGATAATGAAGTAATTAAAATAGTTTCAATTGGAATTGGAACAAATTCTCCAATTCCAATTGAAAGAGGTCTAGTTGGAACAGCAGCAACTAATCATAATTCTAATACTTTTGTATATAAATTATCTGGTAATTATAATATAGTTGATAACACTCTTCATTTTGTTGAACCACCTAAAGGTCCAACACCAATAGGAACCACTACAAATTCTCCAGAAAATGTAGACTATGTTGGTATTACTACAGTTTTAGAATTTAATGGTAGAGTATTCTTAAGAAATGGCGAACCAAATGGGTTGCAAAGTGCATATGCAACTAATTATGTTTTTGATGATATTTCAAATAGCTTTAATGGTATAACCACATCATTTATATTAAAATCTAATGGTACTGATATTATAGGTATAGAAAATAACAATGCTTCAATATTAATTGAAGAGGTATTTCAATCACCTTCAGATTTTGCTGGAATAGTAAAAACGTATGGAGCATATACTTTAAAGGAAACCACAGGTATCACTTCAATAAGATTTTTAAGTAGCTCTGAACCACAAGATTATGATATAAATGTATCAAATATTCCAGTTGGTGGCTCCATAGTTTCTATCGGTTTTACTTCAGGTAGTGGATTTCAACCCCTGGTTTCTGCTGGTGGAACAGTTTTAGTTTCTGCTGGTGGAACTATACAATCTATAAGTATCGGAAACAGTGGTTCAGGATACCGACCTGGGGTTCAAATAGTAAATGTTTTTGCATATGATCCTTCTAGAAATATTAATACAAATATAGGGATAGCATCAATATTTAATGGAAACATTGTATCTGTTGCCATTACAAATCCAGGAAATGGCTATAGTATTTCAAATCCACCCATAGTTAGATTTGACGATCCAGTTCCTTATAATAATATGGAACTTATATATTCCACACAACAAGATTCCAATCCACCAGAACCTCCAGTCACAGAATTAGAAGTGATTTGGACAGAAATTGAAGATGGTGGATTGACTGATTATGTTTTGCAACCGCCGACATTTAGCTCAACCGCTACCACTAGCACGATGACCCTTTATTATGATGCAGCTTTGATAGGGGATGTCGGTAGCTTCATTAATATTTACACTCTTAGTTATAATTGGCTTGAGTTTGGGCCGCCCTGGGACGTGACCCTGGTGGCCTCAGTTCAGCTACTGATTGATGGTCAGTCTTATCCTGATGTGATTTTGCACGGCCTGACAGGCAGGGATCCTTATTATCTTGATCTTCTAGTGTATGATGAAAGTGGTTGGCCCGAAGTGACCAACCCTCAAACGCTCACCATTATTGTTACAGTAACGGGAGATAATATTCCTTCTCAACCTGAAAATAATACACAAACAACATCTAGTCCAGGAATTGGCACTGGAGCCAAAGTTAATGTAAAAGTTGGAATGGATTCAAATATTATTGATGTTGATGTAGTAAATAGAGGATTTGCCTTTAAACCTGGTGATATTTTGTCTATACCAACGGGTGGAAATATTGGTATTCCAACAATTAGTTCATCATTCAATTCAGTTAAAGTTGTAGTTGATGAAATATATAATCAAAAGTTTTCTGGATGGACTTTTGGACAACTACAAATTTTTGATTCCATTGAACAACTTTTCAATGGAACTAGAAAATTATTTCCACTTAAAGTTGATAATGAATTGAAGAGTATTAGAACTAGAGTTGGTTCTCTTATAGATCTTAATTCAACATTTTTGATTTTTATTAATGGAGTTCTTCAAATTCCTGGTATAAATTATAATATATTTGGAAGCAGTTATATTACTTTCCCAGAAGCCCCGAAATATGGGTGTTCTTGTTTGATATTATTCTATCGTGGTAACGGGGTTTCTGATGTTATAGATGTTGATGTTATATCTCCAGTAAAACCTGGAGATTCTGCACAATTAAATGATGATAATGGTTATATAGAAGATGAACGAATTATTTCTATAATATTGTCTGCAGATTCTGTTGAGACTCTTCCTTATTCTGGCCCAAATGTTGTAGATGATATCAATTATTTAAGACCAGCTAAAATATGTTTACAGACAGAAGATATTCACATCAATAATAAGGAAGTGACCAAAGAAAGAGAAATATATGAGCCATATATTGAACCTGCAACTACTATAATAAAAACTGTTGGTATTTCTTCCAATATCATATTCGTAGAAAATGCCAAGACTTTTTTTGATGATCAGAGAGAAAATGCAACAAATATTTATAGAAATAAACTTAAAATTGTAAGCCAAGAAGAAAATAGAGTTGCTATTGCAACTGCTATTGTTTCAGTTGCCGGTTCAGTAACAGGAGTTTCAATCAATGATATTGGTAAAGGTTATTCCACCACTCCTATAATTTCTTTCTCAAATCCAATTGGCTTTACAACAGAATATCGGGCTATTGCTAATGCGTCTGTATCTAATGGCTCAATAAGTTCAATTTCCATTATTTCCCCTGGTAGTAATTATTCTAAAATAATCCCTCCACAAATATTAATTAGTAATCCAGTAAATAAATTTGAGAATGTTACTGCAACATCCATTACAGGTGATTTTGGATTGATCAGTGGTATAGCAACAACCACAGTCGGAATTGCTTCTAGTGCCATATCATTTAATCTCTTTATTCCATTAGATTCTCCATTGAGAAATTCCAGTATAGTTGGATCTTCAACAACCATCAGTGGAATTCAGCCGGGTTATTATTTTACTGTCAAAAATACTTTTATTGGCAATGGAATAATTACTCTAGAAGATGAAGGTTCAATACTATCCATTGGGACAAGTTGTTTAGATAATATCTATAAGGTTGCTTCAGTATCTGTAGGACAAACTTATGTAAGTGGTATAGGTTTAACTGCAGTTGCAAATGTTATCGCAACTGTTTCCAATAATAATATAGTTGGTGTAGGCTTAACAAAAATTTATGGAACCTATAGTTGGGGTAGAATTGTAACACAGCCCAGAAATAGTAATAATGAATTTGTTGTCTATAATACTGGTATTTCGGGTCTCAGTAGTGCACCCATAATTAAAAGAATCAATTCTCTTAAAAGCAAAAACTATTCATAAATAGCTAAAAACACAAAATGGCAGCAATAAAAACCGACCAATTGAGAATTAGAGAAGCCAAGCGTTTTGTTGATGCTGCAATTTCTGGTGAAGATATTTACTATACATTTATAGGACTTCCAAATGCTGTAAATTATAAAGAAAATTGGGACGCTGAACCTATTTCTCCCAAAGATAGTCTAGATCAGGAAAATGACTATTGGGATACTATGCTGGCACTAAAAAGAGTTGCTCCAACAGGAATACGTCAAGTTGTAAAAAAAAGCCTATGGTCTTCTGGCACAACTTATGATATGTATCGCAATGATATAACCAGGACAAACCTTTCTAGACCATCTAATGCTACGTCATTGTACTCTGCTAATTATTTTGTTGTAAATGAAGACTACAAAGTTTATATTTGTTTATATAATGGTGTAGATCCTGAGAATCCAAATGGGCGCCCATCTTTAAGTCAACCTTCCTTTACAGATTTAGAGCCTAGAAAAGCTGGTGAAAGTGGGGATGGATATATTTGGAAATATCTTTACACAATTAAACCTAGTGATATTATAAAATTTGATACCAGTAATTATATTCCAGTTCCACCAGATTGGGAAACAAACTCTGAGTATGCTGCTGTTCGTAATAATGCAATAAATAGCGGCCAGTTGAAAGTTATTACTGTAATTGATCGTGGAATATCTGTTGGCAACCCAAATACAACTTATGTTAAAGTTCCAATTAAAGGCGATGGAGATGGAGCAGAAGCCACTATTATCACAAATAATGACTCTAAAGTTGACTCAATAACAATAACAAAAGGTGGTAATGGTTACACATATGGAAGTGTGGATATTTCAGCAGGGGGAATTCCAGTTTCTAATACTGCTCCAATTTTTAATGTAATAATTCCACCAAAAGGTGGACATGGGTATGATATCTACAGAGAGTTGGGAGCAACAAAAGTTATCCTTTATAGCCGCTTTGAAAATGATTCTCAAAATCCAGATTTTATTGTTGGGAATCAAGTTGCAAGAGTGGGAATTATAAAAAATCCACTAGCGCCAACAGCTTCTACACCTTTAGACGTAGATAGAGCAAATTCACTATATGCGATTAAAGTATCTGGAAATAATTTAATCGCATCATCTTTTCCGGCAGATGCATATTTTACTCAGACTATCGGCCTTGGGGTTACAGCAGTTGGTAGGGTTGCAACATTTGACTATATGAATAATGTTCTTAGATATTGGCAAGACCGAACATTAGTTGGTTTTAATACTGATGGAACTTTAAATACCAATCCAATCTATGGTTACAGGCTTAATAGATTTACATCCTCTCCTGAAACTGGTGGCTCATTAAATTTAACTTGCAACAATACTATAGTTCAAATTGATACTACCTTTAATGGTAATTATAACCCAATAAATAATAGTTATCTTGGTCAATATTTTACCAATGGTCTTTCAGATCCAGAAGTAAAAAAATATTCAGGTGATATTATTCATGTTGACAATAGATCTTCATATACTAGATCTATAAATCAAAAAGAAGACATCAAAGTTATTTTACAATTTTAATTTAAAATGCCACAGGAAACAAATCTTAATATTACTCCATATAATGATGATTATAGTCAGGCTAATGCTTACTATAAAATTTTATTTAAGCCAAATCCTGTTCAGGCGAGAGAATTAAATAATCTCCAATCAATTTTACAAAATCAAATTGAGCAATTTGGAAATCATATTTTTAAAGAAGGTTCGGTTGTAATACCTGGAAATTTAGATTATGATGATGACTTAAGTGCAGTTGAGCTTCAAAATACATACAATGGCATTTCAATTATATCATATTTACAACTATTAGAAGGTAAGACACTTAAAGGTAAAAATAGTGGGGTTACAGCTACTGTTGTTTTAGTTCAAACCCAGAATGAATCAATACGTGGTAATAGCACAATTTATGTAAAATATATAAACTCTAGTATGGAAACTGGAGTAAGTTCTTTATTTGCAGATGGTGAAGAGTTAATTGTTGAAGAATCTGCAGTTAATACATTATCCACTGGAGAAACTGTAATTTTTACATCTGGTCAAACTGTAGCTGCAACTATTTCTAGTAACTGTAACTCTATTGCTAGTTCTATTACAGTTTTTGATGGTATCTATTTCGTTAGGGGAACTTTTGTAAACGTTTTCAAACATACAATAATTCTTGACCAATATTCAAATAAAGCTTCATTTAGAGTTGGATTTAACATAAATGAAAAAATTATAACTGCATATGATGATCCAGGACTATTTGATAATTCTTCTGGGTTTTCCAATTATACTGCTCCTGGAGCAGACAGATTTTCATTTGAATTGATTTTAGCTAAGTATGATCTGAATGAAGAGAAACCTAGCAATTTTGTGCAACTCCTAGAAATTCAAAAAGGTGTTTTAATTTCTAATCAAAATATTCCAGAATATAACACATTAGCCAAAGAGCTTGCAAGAAGAACCTTCAATGAGTCTGGAAATTATTATGTAAATTCTCCAACAATTTCAATTAACAATTCATTAAATGATCTGTTGGGTAATAATGGAATTTATGATTTAGGTGAATTTACATATGATGGAAATACACCATCGGATGATTTAGGAATCTATAAAATTTCTCCAATAAGTGCATTCGTTCAGGGTTATGAAATTAATACTGGAGTTAAACTCATTGATTTCCAAAAACCTAGAACTAAAAAATATCTTGAAAACCAAGAAGTTAATTATTATACCGGACCAACTTTAACTCTTAATAGAGTATATGGGTCTCCTTTTGTGGGAATTTCAACAAACTATACTTTAAGTCTGAGAGATACTAGAGTTGGAGTTTCACAAATTATTGCTCCTGGTAAAGAGATTGGATTGGCTAGGGTTTATGATTTTGCATTAGAATCTGGCTCATATTCTAATACTAATGCTAATATAAATGAGTGGGATATTTCTCTTTTTGATATTCAAACTTATACAGAGATTGCCTTAAATCAAAATCTCAATAATGATTTACTCTACAATATTCCATGTAAAATTGAAGGTTCTTCAAGTGGAGCTAGTGGATTTATTCGCTATGATTCAAGAAATATTGGTATTTTAACAGCCTATGATATTAATGGTTCATTTATTGTTGGTGAAAGATTAAAATTTAATGGTATTGAAAACTCAAGAGTTTCTATAGCTGTAACTTCATATTCTCTGGATGATGTAAAAGCTGTTTATGGTATTGTTGGAACTGCTTTTACATTTACGGCTGATGTTAAACAAGTTCCCAAAAAAACTATAGGGCAAGTCAATATTACTCAATCTACTGGAATTTCAACAGTAACTAATTCTACTAGCATTTTTACTGATAATGCAAAACTTGGGAATCTAGTTTCTTTTACAACACCTGGAATTTCTACTGTAAACTATGCAACTATTACTGGGATTTCCCCCAATTCTCTTACAATTTCTGGTGTTACTACTGTTATTGGAATTTGTGAAGGAAAACTTCCAAATTTAACAATAAATCCTACTGATTTTGCTATTTTAGCAGCATCTAGTAGTCGCTCTCAGGATAATACTTTATATACTAAATTACCCAAAGATAAGGTGAGTGATGTAAATCTAACAAATTCTAATATCACTATAAGAAAACAATTTGATGTTGTAATTTCTGCAAATTCAATTGGGCCAATTAATTCTGAAAATGATGAAACATTTTTACCATTTGATGAAGAGCGATATGCACTAATTAGGGAAGATGGTAATACAGAAGCACTATCCACAGATAAATTTGTCTACACAAATGGTTCAAAATCTTTAACAATTAATGGGTTGGGAACATCAACAAAAGCAAAGCTAATAGCGTCTCTTAGAAAGATAAATGTAAGAGAAAAGGTAAAATATAAAAATAGAATTCAGACCATAATTATTGACAAATCTAGCTACAGTAGTTCTGGAATAGGAACTACAACTATTAACGATGGTCTAATATATGGAAACTATCCTTATGGGACTAGAGTTCAAGATGTTGAATTATGTCTTTTATCACCAGATGTGACAAAAATTTATGGTATTTTTGAGTCTTCAACTATAAATTCAGCAAGTCTTCCATCTCTTAATTTATCATCAATGAGTGGTCCAACAAATAAAGTTGATGATCTCCTCATTGGTGAAAGAATTATAGGAAATACATCAGAATGCGTTGCAATATACACTAAAAAAAGTAATGATTTAGAGATTAACATTACATTTTTAAATTCCTCGCGTTTTCTTATTGGTGAGATAGTTACATTTCAAGAATCTGGTATAACAGCAAAAATTAATGCAATTTCCTTAGGTGACCGAGACATTACAACACATTATTCATTTGAGACAAATCAAAAATCTACAATATATGATTATAGTAAACTAATAAGAAAGCCAGATAAAAAGGAGCCAACTAGAAAATTGACTGTAGTATATGAATCTGCATCGTTTTTAACTTCAGATGTTGGTGACATTATTACAATAAATTCATATAATAATTTTGATTATTGTGAATTGCCAAATGTAGATGGCATAAGTGTTTCGGATATTATTGATATTAGACCAAGAGTTTCAAATTTCACTCCCGTTGAAAATTCTAGATCTCCATTTGAATTTCTCGGTAGAAGTTTTTCATTAGATTACTTAAATCCCAAAAATATTTTAGCTTCTGATGAGTCTCTAAATTTAGGATATTCATTTTATTTACCTAGAATTGATAAATTATTTTTAACTTCAGAAGGAAATATTGAATTAATTTCAGGATATCCTAGTGAAACTCCACTATCGCCACAGTCTTTAGAAAATTCTATTGAAATTGCTACAATTAAATTACCTGCATATTTGTGTAATACATTAGATGGTCAAATTGATCTTAAAATGTATAAGCGCTATCGGATGGAGGATATTAAAATTCTTGAAGATAGAATTTCTAACTTAGAATATTACACATCTTTGACCCTTCTTGAATCCGATACATCTAAATTATTCATCCCTGATAGTTTTGGTAATAATAGATTTAAGTCTGGGTTTTTCGTGGATAACTTTTCTACTACAATACCACAAAATAAATTAGCTATTTTTAAAAATAGCATTGATATAACTGAAGGGGAGCTTCGCCCAACACCATTTACAACACACTTAGATTTAATTATAGCGACAAAATCAATTATTGGCGTAGGAACTATTGCAGAAACAAATATTGATTTGCGTTTTAATGATGATTTATTGGGAACCAATGTTAAAAAAACTGGTAATCTTATTACATTAGATTATGATCAAGTTGTTGAAATAACTCAACCATATTCAACTAGGGTTGAAAGTGTCTCTTCTTATAGAAGTAATATTTTTAGTGGGTCTCTCACGCTATATCCATCAACAGATGTTTGGGCAGATCAAGTAAAGGTTTCAACGAATTATGTTGCAGCTAAAACTTTAGTAGCAACCCCCGAACAATTAGCAATAGCTCAGGCAAATTCGCAAAATGGTATGAATCCAGTCTTATGGGATCATGTTTCAAAAATTTGGACCGAAGGAAACACATTAATTAGTAGTCAAATTATTAATTATATTCGTTCAAGAAATATTGAATTTGTTGGCAAAAGATTGAAACCATTTACGAAATTTTATGTATTTTTTGACAATAGGTCATTAGAAAAGTATATAATCCCCAAACTTATTGAAATTCAAATGGTATCTGGAACTTTCCAAGTTGGCGAGACTGTTATTGGCACAAATACATTAACAGGAGCGGCAATTAAATTTAGGACTGCCTCTAGCAATCACAAATATGGCCCCTATAATTCCCCAGAAACTATTTTTTCTATTAATCCATATTCACCTACAAATAACATTGCAGCCAATTATTCATCAACCTCCACTATTTTAAATGTTGATACTTTCAGTTTATCTAATATAGTTCAAAGTAGCTTTTCGGGTTATATTGATAGTGGTATGAGATTAAAGGGGCAAACATCAAATGCAGAAGCAATCATTAAATCCGATATTAAACTGATAACAGATAATGTTGGGGATATTATTGGTTCTATTTTCATACCCAATGGTACTCCTAGTTTTGAGACTGGAAGCAAATTAGTTAAAATAACAAATAATTCAACTAACTCTACAGTAATTGGAGATGCAATTTCCTTTGCTGAAACTAATTTTATATCTTCTGGTAGTCTTAACAAATATCAGGAAAATATTGTTGGAACGGATCCACGGTCAGTTGTAACTCCAACTACACCAAATATAAGACCAGCTCCACCCACAGGAAGTCCACAAGTTCAAGTACAAAAGCCATGGCAAGATGGAGATATCTCAGTTAGGGGGAGTAATGTTTCAGATGACGAAGGAAATCGTTTAGTCAATAGCATAAATCAAAAGAATGATACTTCTTTCTCATTATCACAATTAAAAAGCGCTGCAGGTATAAATCAATTAAATAAAGTATCTGAGCTTAATAGAATAAATGAAGCTGCAAGACGCTTAGCAGGAAGATAAATAGTTTATCGCAGTAGTAAATAAATGAAACTAGCAGATCCAATTGCACAAACATTTTATGTTCAGCCAGAAACTGGCTATTTTGCTACAGCAATTGATCTATTTTTTTACAGTAAAGATCCTACCCTTCCAGTAACTATACAATTAAGGCCAACAAAATATAGTCAACCTTCAGATTTATTTTATCAATATTCTGAGGTAGTTTTATACCCTGATAAAATATCAACTTCAAATGATGGCTCTTTAGCAACTAGGGTTACTTTTGAATCACCAATTTTTCTAGAAGGTGAAACATTCCATTGTATTTGTCTTTTATCAAATTCAGATCAATATAAAGTTCACATTTCTAGGCTAACTGAGATGGATCTATCATCTAGTAGTACCAGTAGTGTTTTTGTAACTAAGCAACCACTTTCAGGATCATTTTTTAAATCTCAAAATGGTTCTCTTTGGACAGAAGTTCAAACCGATGATTTAAAATTTACATTATATAGAGCGAATTTTAAATCAACTCAGGGTGATATTAATTTTTATAATGCTGAATTAGGCGAAGCAAATAATCAAATTGCTACTCTCAACCCAAATCCAATTGAAAATAGTTCTAGACAAATTAGAGTTGGATTTGCATCAACTCTAATTTCTCCAAGTTTAACTATAGGTAACATAATTACTCAATCCAATTCTACTGGCACAGGAAATTTATTAGATTATAGTGGTTCTGCTAGTGGCAATTTAAACATAATTAATGCAGGAATTGGATATACCCCTCTAAGTGGAATTTTTACATTTTCAAATGTTCCACTAAAATCTATAAGCGGTTTTGGTAGAAATGCCACAGCAACCATCACAATTTCAAATGGTTCTGTAATTTCATCTGGAACTACAATTAACTCTGGCGGAGTCGGATATAGTATTGGCGATGTAATAACCCCAGTCTCTTTAGGGTCTGCAAATTTAGGAACTGATATGTTATTATCGGTTCAAACTTTAACTGGAGTAAATGAACTTTTTATTGGAAATGTTCAAGGTGAGTTTGAGATTAATAACTCAAATAAAAATATTCTAGCTTCTGGAGCTGATCTCAATTTTAGCCCTTCAACTAAAGCATATCCAAATAGTATAACTGTTGAAGTAAGTGGAGATCATCTAATAGTTAATCATAAAAATCATGGAATGCATTCTAATCAAAGTAATGTAAAACTTAGCAATGTTGTTAGTGATGTAAATACAACAAAACTATCTGCTTCTTATAGTAATACTTCAACTTTAAATATTATTCTACAAAATGTTTCAAGTTTCTCTACATTTGAAAACCTTACAGTTTCCCCAACAAATCCGGGTTATATATTAATTGGTTCTGAAATTATCTCATATAATGGTATTAGCGGTAATACTTTAAGTGGTATAACTCGTTCTATTGATCAAACTGTGGCATCATCTTACTCAGTTGATGAGCCAGTAATGAAATATGAATTGAATGGAGTTTCTTTGCGTCGTATAAATAAAACCCATAATTTAAGTGATACAACTGAAGCTAATGCCATTGGATTAGATCATTATAAGATAAAGATTGATTTTACTCAAGGTGGCAACATACAAGCTCTTCCACAAGGTATAACAAATAGAAGTCAAGGTTCACCTTTAGGTCAACTTTTCTTTAAAGAAACAGAATCAAATGGCGGAAATGCGGTAAAAGCAACACAAAATATACCCTTTGAAATAATCCGACCAATCATTGAAGCTAAAGTTTATCCAACCACAAAATTAACTTCCCAAATTAGAACAACAACCGGTAAAAGTATAAGTGGAAATGAGATCTCATATCTTGATGGGGGGTTTACAGAAATTAACTTAACTGAAAACAATTATTTTAATTCACCCAGAGTTGTTGCATCTAAAGTTAATGAAAATTTACATTTGAATAATTTTCCTGGAAATAAGTCTTTAACATTAAAAGTTCAATTCAATTCTTCTAGTTCATATATTTCTCCGACTGTAGATTTACAAAGAGTTTCTCTATCTTTTACATCCAATCGTGTCAATAATGTAGTTGAAAATTTTGAAACTGATAGTAGAGTCGCAACAATTGAAAATGATCCTTCAGCTTTTATCTATGTTAGTGAACTAAATCAACTTGAACTTCCAGCAAATGGTTTGAAAGTTTATATAACTGCTCATATTAATATTTTTAGTGAGGTAAGATGCCTGTATTCAATTTCAAATAATCCAAATGATCCGTTAAATTATTACCCCTTTCCTGGTTATAATAATATCAACAACGACTCATCAAAGAACAATGGCCTATATGATTTAAATCTCCTGAAGGCTGATAAGGTTGGCTTTAAACCAAATGAAATTTCATATAAAGAATATACATTTACTGCAAATTCATTAGCCCCATTTAGATATTATAGTATTAAGCTTGTGGGAACTTCAACAAATCAAGCATATCCACCGAGAGTTGATGATTTAAGGGTCATTGCATTAGCCGGAGAAAGCTAAAATGACATTCACTAAAATTGATGGCCATCCAGATTTAGTTAGAAATGAAAGAACTAATTCAATTATTAATACTAATGAAGGTGAATACTCAAAATATTTGTATGCATCTAAAAATAAATTACAAGAAAAAACTAGAGTTGAAAATGTTGAACGTGAGTTAGATATTATTAGAAATGAAATCAGTGAAGTTAAACATTTAATACAAAAACTTTTGAATTCTTGTTCACATAACTAATTATAAAATAATATGGCACAACCTTCTTCTAGACAAGGACTTGTTGATTATTGTCTCCGCCAACTTGGAGCACCTGTAATTAATATCGCTATTGCGGATGAGCAAGTTGATGATTTAATTGATGATGCTCTTCAATTTTTCTATGAAAGGCATTTTGATGGAGTTATACAAACTTTCTTAAAATATCAAGTAACGCAAGAAGATGTAGATAGAGCTAAAGGTGGTGTTGGCTTTGCATCTACATCTATTGATGGTTACAATTTCACTGAAACTGCAAATTATATTAAAATTCCACCACACATTATTGGAGTCAATAAGATTTTTAATTTTTCTACTGGTAGTAATCTCTCTAGTGGAATGTTTAATATTAAATATCAGTTATTTTTAAATGATTTATATTATTGGGGATCTCTTGAATTATTATCATACACAATGGTGCAAAGATATCTTGAAGACATTAACTGGATTCTAAATCCTGAAAAAGCAGTGAGATTTAATAAGAGAGGCGATAAACTCTATATTGATGTCAATTGGACTGATGTTCAAGTTGGTCAGTATTTAGTAATTGACTGTTATCGGGCGATGGATCCTTCAGAATCTACGAAAGTTTGGAATGATTCATTTGTTAAAAGATATGCAACAGCTTTAATCAAGAGACAATGGGGCCAAAATCTTTTGAAATATCAAGGTATGAAATTGCCGGGTGGTGTTGAATTTAATGGTAGACAGATTTATGATGATGCTCAGAGAGAAATTGATATAATTATGGAAAGAATGTCATATGACTATGAAATGCCGGCATTTGATCTCATTGGCTGATGTTAAATCCATTCTTTCATAATAATTCAAAAATAGAGCAAGGAATGCTCCAAGATATGATCAATGAATCTATTCAGATTTATGGTATTGATATCTATTATCTTCCTAGATTTTATCTAACAAAGAAAAAAATAATTAGAGAAGTAATTGAATCTGAATTTAAAAATGCCTATCCAATTGAAGCGTATGTTGAAACTTATGAAGGTTATGAAGGAGCAGGAACACTTTCAACGAAATTTGGTATTAGGGCAGTCACAGAAACCACTCTTACTATTTCTAGAGAAAGATTTGAAAACTATATTTCGCCACTCATTAGAAATCTACCCAATGTTGAATTATCTACTCGTCCTAAAGAGGGAGATTTAATCTATTTTCCTCTTGGTGATAGAATTTTTGAGATAGAGTTTGTTGAACATGAAGAACCATTCTACCAATTAGGAAAAACTTATACATATAAACTAAGCTGTAAACTATTCAGATATCAGAATGAAGTTATTGATACTGGAATTGTTGAAGTTGATGCGACAATTATTAATGAGGGGTTAATTCAAACATATGCTATGGTTGGTTCTGGGGCAACTGCATCTGCTACATCTAACATCGTTAATGGTGGCGTTTATTCTGTTGTTATGTTAGATAGGGGCTATGGATATACATCTACACCTATCGTTAGTTTTGGTTCAGCTCCAATTGGTGGTCAAACTGCAACTGGAATTGCTACAATGATTAGTGGTATCACTGATCTTTGTGGTCCAGATCCTGATAAATTAAGAGTGCAAGCAGTCAATATTGTAAATTCTGGATTTGGCTATACTGTTTCTCCATCAGTGGCATTTACCGGCGGAAATGGCTCAGGTGCTGAAGCAATGGCATTTATAGGTGATGGTGTTGTTGGAAGGGTTAATATTATTAATGGTGGAAGTGGTTATGTTGGTGTTGTAACAGTTTCTTTTGTTGGAATATCATCTGTTCAAGCTCAAGGTCTAGCAATTATTGAAAATGGCACAATTACTCAAGTTAGACTAACCAATAGTGGTTATGGATATACAGTAGCACCTTCTATAGTTTTTTCGGATCCGGTATTTGTTGGTGTAGGAACATACCAGTTCAATGAAGTAGTTGTAGGTTCAGCAACAAGTTTTACAGCTAGAGTAAGAGCTTGGGATTCTCAGTCTAAGACTCTTCAACTCTCAAATCCAACTGGAATTTTTACAAGGGGCGAATTAATTACTGGACAAATAAGCGGTGCTTCATATAAAGTAGAAACTCCTAGCAATAGCACTACACTATCAGATGCCTTTGCTGACAATTATAATATACAAGAAGAAGCAGCCAAAATTATAGATTTTTCAGAATCTAATCCATTCGGTAAATTTTAAGTCATGTTTGAATATTTTTACAACGAAACTATACGCAAAACTGTCATCATATTTGGTAATTTGTTTAAAAACATTGAGATCAGACAGACCAATAACAATAATGAAGTATTTTTTAGTGGAACAGTACCAATTGCATATGGTCCAACTCAAGAATTTCTTGCACGTTTACGCGATGTTCCAGATCTCAATAAACCCGTTGAAATAACATTACCTAGAATGTCATTTGAGTTTGTTGGAATTTCATATGATGGTCAAAGAAAACTACCAACAACTACTTCTTTTTGCTCTAAATCCGTTGATGGGAGCGGTCTGAGAAAAGCCTATATGCCAGCTCCTTATAATTTGAATTTTGAGCTTAGTGTTATGACCAAACACAATGATGATATGCTGCAAATTGTTGAGCAAATATTACCATATTTTCAACCAAATCTTAAAGTTAGTGCAATTGTATTAGATTCCATATCAGAGAAAAGAGACTTAGATATTGTTTTAGATAATATTTCAATGATTGATACTTATGAGGGGGATTTTAAAGATAGGAGAGCATTAATTTGGACTTTAAAATTTACGGTCAAAACTTACATCTTTGGGCCAGTTTCTTCACAATCTTTGGATTCTCAAATTATTAAGTCTGTCTCTATTGGTTTAGTTTCTGGAAATATTACCAATTCTCCTGATAGAAATTCATCAATTGAGAGCACCCCAAGAGCACTTAAAAATTATACTGGAATTGTTGAAACTATTTTAACTAAAGAAATTTCAAAAGAAGATGAAGATATTGAAGTCCAAAATGCTAATAATCTTATAGTTAATTCATACATAGATATAAATGATGAGGAAATGCTGATTATATACAAGTCTGAAAATAAGCTTAGAGTAAAGCGTGGACAGGATGGTTCTGAAATTAAAATTCATACATCTGGTTCCGAAGTCAAAAAAATCTCCCCAAGTGATGGAGAACTTATCCCATATGGAGATGATTTTGGATTTTCTTATAGTATAGATTAAGGAGAATTTATGGGAAGACCAAAAAAATTTAGTAAACTCAATGAAACCTTTAATTTAGCTGAAGCCCCATCAATTGATGTTGAAGTTGTTCAAGAAGAAACCGTTGTAGTTGAAAAGTTTCATGAAGATATAGATAAGGATTATGTTTATTCAAGGGATAGCTATTACACGATCATTGAAAAGGGACAAGAAGCAATTTCAAATGCTTTAGATTTAGCGCAAGAGCTTGATACCGCTAGAGGCTATGAAGTTGTTGGCCACCTAATTAAGAGTGTTTCAGATGCTGCAGATAAGCTTATTGATTTACAGAAAAAAATGAAGGATATTGGCGAAGAAAAAGTTAAAAAAGGTCCATCAAGTGTTACAAATAATGTTGTATTTAATGGAACTACAGCAGAGGCGCTTAAACTAATTAAACAGCAACTTAAAGGGGACTCATGATAAATATAAATATAGCCATAAAAGAACTTGAAAATAATTTAACTGCGGCTGGTGATATTTCTTATAATTCAATTGATAAGATTATGAGAAAAATAATGAAAAGGCATAATCTTACAGCTAAAGAACTGCATTTTGGCTTTAAAAACAAACACAACAAAACTCCCGATGACTGGATTAAAATGAAAAGAAATTTAAAAGAGACAATTATAGATAGAGTTCTTAAATCTCTTTTTGAAGATGAAGAATGCGGTTGCGATGATTCATCTAAGCCAGTAATGTCGGTAGAGAGCATCGCAAAAAAGCATAAAGTCTCCGTTGAAGTGATTAAAGATCAACTAAAAATGGGAATTAAGGTTGAAAAAGAACATACAAATAATAAAGAAAAAGCTGAATCAATTGCTCTACAACATTTAGCGGAAAAGCCAGACTATTATACTAAACTTAAGAAAGTTGAAGCAGTTAAGAATGAATCTACAATTCTTACTGATATTTTGAGTGAGGTTAAAAAACCTTCCAAAAAGATGAAAGGTGAAGATCCTTGTTGGACGGGGTATGAAATGGTTGGAACAAAAAAGAAAAGAGGTAAGACTGTTCCAAATTGTGTTCCAGTTTCTGAAGCCACTTTGCCAGTTCAAAATGGTCATATAATGCAGATTCTTGTTTTATGGAGAGGAAAACTTATATCATGTCAACTATTTTTTCCTCAAATTAGAGTTCCCAATAGGAATCAAATTACTGATGCAATTGTGAAAGTTTATCCAGATGCAAAAGTTGTGACATTCAAGCTTGCAACTCAAAATAATGGGGAACCTTTAATTCAAGTTCCTAATAGTCGTTCTAAGAATTATTTGTTGCAGAATAAGACAATTGGAGAAGATACCGATTTTTTAGATGAAGAGGGTCCAAGCCTTTCAGTTGGACGTGGAGAAAAATTATCAGTTTCTAGAGGAGGAGGTTTAACTGCTAAAGGAAGAGAAAAATATAATAGAGAAACTGGATCCAATCTTCAGGCTCCAGTTACGGGAGATGTTGAAAAAGGAAGTAAAGCCTGGAAACGTAGGAAGAATTTTTGCAGCCGCTCAAGGAGCTGGAAGGGGCCTAGAGGCCTTGCAGCAAGAAGGCGTTGGAAGTGTTAATTAATAATGTTTGGCTGAAGATTTTTAAAACAAACATTTTCTTTATTATATAGAAGTAAAGCCCTCATTTTAGTCTCTACAAATTCAAAGTGTGGTGTGTAAGGCTTCGTTTCGTTGTAGTAGTATCAAGGTCTATCACTATTAACAGGTTGAGTTTTATACATTTTAACAACATTCACATTTTTAACCTCAGTATAATAGTTTTCATAGTCTTCATCTAGTCTTCCAAAAATAACTTCTAAATCATCAGGCTGATCTTTTAGTAGTTCTTTGAGTTCTTTTACTTTCATTTTTATTCTTAGGTGAGTAATTAATAAATTTCTAGTTCTTCAACAGTAACATAACAATAAATTTTACTGTTACAGGATAGCGCCCAAGTATCATATTCTTCATTTCTCAATTTTTCAGCTTCAGCCTCTGCATCAGAGCTGTGGAAGAATAGCTTTTTTAATTTTGGGGTGGCATAATAATCCCACCCCTCGGCAAAAACGCCATAAACGGTTTTAGAGTTTGTCATTTGTCTATCCAATTAATTCTTGAACTTCATCAATGGGAATTTCGTCAATTTCATCTAAAATAACACACTCAGGGGGATTTAAATTAAAGGATCCTTTAATTGGCTGAATAACATCTATTAACCATTCTCCAAACGAATCAATATCGCCAAGAGAGTCTTCTTCATGTTTTTCAGGATTAAATATAACACAAAATGTCACCTTATATCCAATTAGTGATTTTTTATTTTGTTTATATTCTTGAATTTGTCTTTCAAGCTCATGAATTTCTTCTATAGAAAGATCTTTAAGATTAATCATTTTTCTTAATTAATAGTTTATTTTTTAGTTAAATTCCATAGTAATCGCAAAAAAGTTTAGGCTTATATGCAATAATATAATAGTCAGGAACATCGTTTGAGGTATTTTTACTATTTGTATCAACAAATTCTTTTTGCGCTTCTTCATATGAATCAAACATTTCAGTCCACGTACCATTCACCCAACCACTTTCACTTTCTCTGTATTCCACAACCCAAATATTACTTAAGGTGTTTAGTAATTCATTTATGTTTACTCTGGCCATTGTGTGGAACCTTGTAGATTTCTTCAATCTTAACACACCTTTTGGTGGTTGAGCTGTTTTGGGTGCGGTTCTTAAAGTGTCTGTTTTATTTTGCTTTGGTTTCTATGTGGTGTGGATTCAAATCATTTCCAAGTAATTGAGATAATTTTAGAGTTTTTGAGATAATGCGAGTCTTATTGGAAGGTTTTAATAAAATCCACTGTAACGCTAAATAAACACAAAGACACAACGGAAACATATTATGTCAGACAAACACTATCTTGGGAATCCACTATTAAAAAAAACGAACACTAATATAGAGATAACTGAAGAGCAATTAATTGAACTTGGAAAATGTTCAATGGACCCGAATTATTTTGCAAGAAATTATATGCAAATTGTAACCTTAGATAAGGGTCTACAGAATTTTGATATGTATCCATTTCAAGAAAAGATGTTAGAGTCTTTCCATAAGAATCGCTTTAATATAGCACTTCTACCGCGCCAAATGGGTAAGCCATTATTTATTCAAACTCCAATACCAATCCCGGATGGATGGTCTACAATTAAAGAGATAGAAGTTGGAGATAGTGTATTGGCTCCATCTGGTAAAGAGGTTAAAGTTGTTTCAAAAACTGAAACAATGTATAATAGAGATTGTTATAAAATTCATTTTGATACTGGTGAAGAAATTATTGCAGATTATGACCACCCATGGGAAGTGAATTGTAGTTATTGGTCTGCGGGTAAGAGAGTGGCAACAACCAAAGAAATCTTTGATATTTACAAAACAAGAAAGCCTAATATTAGAGGTGGTGGAGTACAAGGACCGATATACATAGAAAAAAGTAATCCCGTAGAATTTTCCAAAAAAGATTTAAAAATTGAACCTTATACTTTAGGTTTATGGTTGGGAGATGGTCATTCTAGGTGGGGAGTTATAACTGCTCATAAAGATGATTACGACTTTTATAAGACTAGAATGGAAGTTGAACTAGAATGTCCGATTGATAATAGCATCATTTTTAAAGTTAAAAATTTACATACAAAATTAAAGGTCGCTAAACTTCTCAATAATAAACACATCCCGCAAGAGTATTTACGGTCAACCTTTGACGATAGGCTAAAACTTCTACGTGGATTAATGGATTCTGATGGATCATTAACTAAAAATTCAAGATCTTTTGAATTTTATCAAAAGAATTATTCATTGATCAAACAAGTTGCAGAACTTTTAGCTTCTTTGGGAATTAAATCTAGAATAAGAGATAAAATTATTAATGAAGAAACCTACTACACTCTTTCATTTACTACAACTGAAATTGTTTTTGCTCTTCCCCGAAAAACTGCTTATATTGATTTAAACAAAAGGACGAGAAAAAATGAGGAGAGACATTATATTCATCATATTGAAAAGGTTGATAGTGTGCCTGTCGCTTGTATTCAAATTAACAGCGAAGAGCATCTATTTTTATGTGGAAAATCTTTTATTCCCACGCATAATTCAACAACTGTAGTTTCTTATCTTTTATATTATGCCATTTTTAATGAGAATGTAACTATTGCTATTCTAGCAAATAAGGCAAAAACTGCTATAGGTATTCTCAATAGGTTACAAACAGGTTATGAAAATCTACCAAAATGGATGCAGCAAGGTATTAAAAGTTGGAATAAAGGTTCATTAGAACTTGAAAATGGCTCAAAAATTGTAGCAAACTCAACTTCAGCGACGGCTGTGCGCGGAGATTCATATAATATCATCTTTCTAGATGAATATGCTTTCGTGCCTAGTCATTTGGCCGATAGCTTTATGAACTCTGTTTTCCCTACAATTACATCAGGAAAAGAATCAAAAATTATTATCGTTAGTACACCATGGGGTATGAATCATTTCTATAAATTATGGAACGATTCTATAAAAGGATTGAGTGGTTATGCACCAATACGAGTATATTGGAATGAACATCCAAATAGAGATGAAAAATACAAAAAGGAAATTATTAGTAAAATTGGCCAAAATGCCTGGGATGCAGAATATGAATGCCAATTCCTAGGCTCATCCGACACACTCATAAGTGGTCAGAAACTTGGAAATCTCGTAATAGAAGAACCATTAAAAAGCCGAGATCTCTTAGATGTTTATGAAGATCCACAACCAGATAAAGTCTATGTAATAACGGTTGATGTCGCAGAAGGTGTTGAATTAGACTATTCCGTTTTTGTTGTATTTGATGTTTCCCAAATTCCATATAAAGTTGTTGCAAAATATAGAAATAATGATATTCCAAGTTTAAGATTTCCAGATGTCATTGAGCCTGTAGGAAGACATTATAATGATGCATACATTTTATGTGAAGTAAATGGAGAGGGGTGTCAGGTTGCTAATATTCTGCATCTTGAATTAGATTATCCAAATATGCTTCAAACTAAAACACTAGGACGAGGTGGCCAGGTAGCTGGTCAAAATTTCTCTGGAAAGGGGGTTAAATATGGAATTAAGATGTCTAAGCCAGTTAAAAAGAATGGATGCCTTAATTTAAAAACTCTTATTGAAGAGGATAAACTAATCTTTAATGATAACGAAATAATTGATGAACTTACCACATTCGTTTCCAAATATAATAGCTATAGTGCTGAGGAGGGTAAGAATGACGATTTGGCTATGTGTTTGGTTTTATTATCTTGGCTATGCACTCAAGATTATTTTAAAGAAATTACTGAAACTGATATTCGCAAAAAAATAAGAGAAGAGCATGAGAAAGAATTAGAAGATAATGACACAACACCTTTTGGGTTTATTTCAACCGTTGATAACTCAAATACTGAAGTTGATTCAGAAGGAAACATTTGGTTTGCTACGGATAATGAGGAAGATTTTTCTTATTTTTGGAACTATAACTTTTAAAAGCCCAATTTAATAAATACTATTAAGACTTATTGAATATAGGCATAAAATGGCAACTCCACAATTATCTCCTGGTTATATTATTAGGGAAGTAGACCAAACTCTTGGTCGGGTTGATAATGTTATTGATAATATTGGAGCAATTGCCGGTCCATTTAATATTGGACCAGTAGAAGAAGCTGTAACTATTAAAAGTGAGCAAGACCTTCTCAATGTTTTTGGTAAACCTCAAGATGCTGATTCTCAGTATGAATACTGGCTTTCTGCATCTTCATTTCTATCCTATGGTGGCACATTAAATGTCATTCGGTGTGATGGAAGTAATCTGGTCAATGCAAACTCCAAGCATGATGCAGTTGGGGTTTCAAGTGTTGGTGAGGCTACTTTAAAAATCAAAAATTTCAATGATTATAATTTAAATCATACCAGTGATGCTAAGAATTATATCTTTGCAGCAAAAACTCCAGGACAATGGGCAAATAGCCTTAAAGTGGCTCTAATTGATGATAAGGCAGATCAAATTCTTACGGTTGGTGTTGCTGCTACTTCTGGAGTTATTGGTCTTGGTGTTACTACACCTCTAGTCAATCAGCCTGCTGCGGGGATTGGAACTACTTCAGTTTTTAATGGCTATTTAAAAGCAATTGTTACTGGTGTAGGTAATAGCACAATTGATGTTAAAATCACATCTGTTGTTAGTTCTAGTAATGTTGAAACTCCAGTAACATACGCTGAAGGATCTCAACTTCGTTCCTTTCTCACTAACAATGTAGTATCCATTATCAATTCTAGTGGTGTTGGTGTTGCTACAACCACATTAACCACTTCAAAAGATTGGTATAATGAACAGATTATTCCTTTAGCTAATAGTACGATTTATTGGAAATCTATTGCAGCTAAGCCCGTTACCAATGAATATGTATTAGACAGAAATGGTAAAAATGATGCAATTCATATTGTAGTTGTTGATGATACTGGCACTATTACTGGAATTCAAGGTAATATTTTAGAAAAACATTTAAATCTATCCAAGGCTAGTGATACTCGTTCAACTGTTAATGCACCTTTAAATATTTTCTGGAAAGATTATATTGCGGAGTATTCTAATTATCTCTATGTTGGTGACAATCCATCTGATAATAGCAATAATGAAACAGTTTATGCAACGGGGTTCAGTAATGCTTTTACTGCTATTACTAATAGTTCAGGTCTTTGGAATCTCCCAGCTCAAAATAAAACATTCAGTGCAATTGGAAGCTCGGTTTTTTCACTTTTAGGTGGAAAGGATTATAATGCTGATGGAGGTATGTTACCAACACTTGCGAATATCGTTTCAGCTTATCAACTTTTCTTAAACCAGGATCGTTATCCATTAGATTATCTTATTATGGGTCCTGGTTATGTTAATAAGATTGATTCTCAAGCAAAAGCTAATCAATTGATTAGCCTCGCTGAACAACGCAAAGATTGTATTGCAACGGTTTCACCACACCGTTCAGATGTTGTGGGAATTACTGATAGTGAAATTCAAACAACTAAAGTTATTGAATTCTTTTCAACCCTTTCTAGTAGCTCTTATGCGGTTTTTGATTCTGGTTACAAATATGTCTTTGACCGTTTCAATAACCGTTATAGATATATTCCTTGCAATGCAGATGTTGCTGGATTGATGGTCAGAACGAACATTAACTCTTTCCCGTGGAACTCTCCGGCAGGACAAGAGCGTGGTGTTCTTAATGGGGCTATCAATTTGGCATATAGTCCAGATAAAACACAAAGAGATCGTCTATATCCTGCTAGAATTAATGCAATTGTGAATTTCCCCGGTTTTGGGCCAACAATGTGGGGTGATAAAACTGCTCTTGGTAGATCCTCCGATTTTGATAGAATTAATGTTAGACGTTTATTCTTAACCGTTCAACAAGCTATTGAATCTACAGCAAATTCAATTATTTTCCAAAATAATACTGAAGCAACTCGCTTAAACTTTATTAATATTGTTGAACCTTATCTCAGAGACATTTTAAATAAGGGCGGGTTATATGATTTTAAAGTAATATGTGATACCACTAATAATACTTCTGATATTATAAGTAATAATGAATTCCGAGCTGACATTTACCTTAAGCCAGTTAAGTCTATTAATTATGTTACACTTACGTTTGTTGCTACACGAAACGGTGTTAGTTTTGAAGAAGTGATTGGTAGGGTTTGATTATTATTTCAATTATAAAACGGAGGTTTTAAAGTAAAATGGCATCATTAAAAACAATCACAGGGTTTAAGAGTAAATTGGCTGGTGGAGGTGCTCGGTCAAACCTATTTGAAGTGAGTATTCCAGCATTTCCCAGCATTGTAACAGGTTGGGATAATGAAACCTTTGAATTTATGTGTAAGGGTGCTCCAATTCCTGCTGCCATTACTCCTCCAGTTGATGTGGCTTTTAGAGGTAGAACCTTAAAAGTTCCTGGGGACAGGCAATTTGATCCTTGGACTATTACCGTGATCAATGACGAAAATCTTAAAATTCGTACAGCTTTTGAGCGTTGGTCAAATGCAATTAACCGTTTAGATACTGGAACTGGTGTTACAAATCCTGAAGCATATATGGCTGCTGTTGGTTATGTGTATCAATATGGACGCGGAGCTGATACTGGGATTGAATCTTCTACAATATCAAATGCAACTAATAACACTTCAATAAGGCCCATTAGAACCTATGTTATTCATAACATCTGGCCAAGTAATGTTAGTGCTATTGATCTTAACTGGGATTCTGTTGATCAAATTCAAAACTTTACCGTTGAGTTTCAAATGACTCACTGGACTGCTGGAGATGCTAATGGAGTTTCTGATATTGTGAGTGCTCCAATTAATTAATCTAAATAGGTCAAAAGTAAGAGAATATTTTATTAATGGCCAAATTATTTGGATTTTCTATTGAGGATAATGGTAAATTATCTAAATCTATTGTTTCACCAGTTCCACCAAACAATGATGATGGTTCAGATCATTATTTAACTACTGGTTTTTTTGGTTCTTATGTAGACATTGAAGGTGTCTATAGAACTGAATTTGATTTGATTCGTAGATATAGAGAAATGTCACTTCATCAAGAAGTTGATGATGCCATTGAAGATATTGTAAATGAAGCAATTGTTTCTGACACAAATGATTCCCCAATTGAGATTGAACTTTCAAATCTTAATGCTAGTGATGGAATTAAAGAAGTAATTCGTAAAGAATTTAAAACGATTCTTGAGATGTTAGATTTTGATAGTAAATGCCATGAGATCTTCAGGAATTGGTATATTGATGGAAGATTACATTACCACAAACTAATTGATCTTAAAGATCCCCATGCGGGTATTCAAGATATTCGCTATATTGATTCAATGAAGATTAGGTTTGTTAGACACACTAAAAAGCAGAATAAAAATAACACGTTATCTAAGATTTATGGCGAAGAAAATGTAAATGAACAAATTTTTCCAGAATTGGAAGAATATTTTGTCTATAACCCAAAGCAGACCTATCCAGTAGGAGCAGTAGATATGTCTGCTGGTTCTGAAAAGGGAATAAAATTCACAAAAGACTCTATTGCTTATTGTACTTCTGGACTCGTTGATAGAAATAAAGGAACTGTTCTTTCTTGGATGAATAAAGCAATTAAACCTCTCAATCAACTTAGAATGATTGAGGATAGTATTGTCATTTATCGTCTCAGTAGAAGCTCAGAAAAAAGAATTTTTTATATTGATGTTGGCAATATGCCAAAACCAAAAGCTGAGCAATTTCTTCGTGAAACTATGATGCGGTATCGCACCAAATTAAACTATAATAGCATTACAGGTGAAGTTGATAATTCTAGACGCTTTATGAGTCTTATGGAAGATTATTGGTTGCCTCGTAGAGAAGGTGGAAGAGGAACTGAAGTTACTACTCTTCCGGCGGGCAATAATCTCGGTGAATTAGCTGATTTAGATTACTTCAAAAGAAACCTTTATAAATCACTAAATGTACCTGAAACTCGTATTGGCGGAGATAGTGGGTTCAACTTAGGTAGATCTACCGAAATATTAAGAGATGAAGTAAAATTTACAAAATTTGTAGGACGGCTGCGTAAGAGATTTTCTCGCTTATTTTTAGATCTTTTAGGAACACAATTAATCTTAAAAAACATTGTAACTCCAGAAGACTGGAAAAGAATGTCTGAGCATATTCAGTTTGATTTTCTATACGATAACCATTTTGCTGAACTTAAAGAATCTGAATTATTTACAGACCGCTTAAATATGGTCTCAATGGCTCAACCATATGTTGGTAAATATTTTTCACAGGATTACCTCCGTAGAAAAATTTTACGGCAAACAGATGAAGAAATTATTGAACAAGATAAGATAATTGAAAGCGAAATTGAAAATGGAGTTATCCCAGATCCAAATACTCCAATTGATCCACAAACTGGACAACCAATTTTAGATGTTGCTCCAGAAGAAATGCCACCACCTGAAGCTACACAAGCCACATCTGCAGTTGATAACATTAAAGGAGAATCTGGTAAAGTTCCAGTAACTCCAGATATAAAGATTAAAGAGCCTAAAATGCCCAAAGGTGGTGAAATCTAAATAGACTTAGTTAATTAACAACAAATGGAAGAATTACTTGATCTTATTGCTGCAGATGAATCTCCTGCAAAAGTTAGCGATTTAATTAAGCAAATTATCTCGTCTAAAGCTCATGAAAAAGTTGATGAACTTGTTCCTGAAGTTTCTGCATCTTTATTTAATGGCCCAGAAGATGAATGAAAGAGTTAAATGAATTTTTTAGTGCTGTAAGTAAAGAGAAAAAATTTCAACAAGAACAAGTTGAAGAAATTGTCTCAAACTCTTTTGATGAATTTTTTCTTACACCATTAAAAGAAGAAATAACTCCACCTAAAAAACTAAAAAAACCTTTAATTGAAAAATCTCTAGGTCTTTTAGCTGAACCAACAACTACAAAAAATCAAGATCCTTTAACTCCCCTTGATCAAAAATTCATGACCGTTGATGCTTTCCAAAAGCATTATCGGTCATTTTTAGCAAGAGTACAACAACAACTTTCAACTATTGGAGGAGGTGGTGAAGTTAGGTTTGAATTTCTAGATGATATAATAAGAAATAGTGTAAAGAATCGCAATAAATTTGTACGCTATAATTCAGATATTAAAAAGTGGGAGGGTGCGGATTGTGGTAGCAATGGAATGCGCTATGCAACTGTTTTGGTTACCTCCCCATCTTACACACCAAATGATGTTGATTATTACATTGGCGTAAATTATGCAGGTTCTGTGACCATTACTTTACCGGAAAATGTAGAATCTGGGACATGTTATGTCATTAAAGATGAGCTAGGTCAAGCATCGCAAGGAACTAATCGCTACATTGAAATTCTCCCATCAGGTTCTGATACAATTGATGAGAAAAATAAAGCTACTATAGCTATTGATTATGGTTCACTAACATTAATTTATAGAAATGGCTGGAGGATAGTTTAGTGTCACATTTATATGAAGCTAGCAAAAATCAATATGATGCTTTCGGGCGACTAAAAATTTCAAATCCAGTTACACTTTTTGATTCTTCTCATAGATATAGAGATAATGGTCTATGGGCAACAAAAATAGTAGGTTCAGGAAGTACAGTGGGGTTTGTTACACATCAGGGTCTAGTAGATCTTACAATTGGAACTGGATCAACTTGTAAAATTATACGAGAAACTTTAAGAGTATTTTCATATCAACCTGGCAAAGGATTGACTATTGATAATACTGGAGTTATGAATGATCATAAGGAAAATTTAACTCAAAGAATTGGTTACTTTAATGATGAAAATGGCATATTTTTTGAGCAAGAAAATTCAAACTTTTATATAGTAAAACGAAGTGGTGTTAGCGGCATAGTAACTGATACAAAAATACTACAATCTGAATGGAACATTGACAATTTAACAGGAATTGGAGCATCAAATCCATCTGGGATAAAATTAAATCCATCAAAATCACAAATATTTTGGACTGATATTGAATGGCTTGGTGTAGGTAATGTAAGAGCAGGATTTATTATTGATGGCAAAATAGTTCATACTCACACATTTAGACATGCAAATATAATTGATTCTACATACATGTCTACAGCTAGTCTTCCGATTCGGTATGAAATTTTTAATACTGGAATTACGACAAGTTCTAGTTCAATGAAGCAAATTTGTTCAACTGTTATTTCAGATGGTGGATATGAATTAAGAGGTCTACAACAACCTATTGGAACACCTATATTATCACCAGTATCATTACCAAGTTCTGGAGTATTCTATCCAGTTGTAACGATAAGATTAAAGACAAGTCCAAATCGTTTGGATGCTATTGTCATTTTAACTGCTCTATCAATTATGGGTATTACCAATAATTCCAATTATAATTGGAAACTTGTAAGCAGTGGAATCACAACTGGGGGAACTTGGATAGATGCAGGAATAGATTCAGCAGTTGAATATAAAATTGATGGAGGTGGAATAAGTGGAGGAAGAGCATTGGGTCTTGGTTATTTTAGTGCTTCCAATCAAAATAATACAACTATAAATATTTTAAGAGAGGCGCTATTTAAGTTCCAATTGGAGCGAAATGGACTTACTAATACTCCCCATGAATTATCTTTAGCTTTATCGTCTAGTTCAGATAATTCTCTTGTTCATGCTTCTCTAGATTGGGAAGAAATTAGTAGATAATATAAATAATAGGTAAAGGAGACTATATTCATGCAGATTACTAAAGTCATTGAAACTCAAATTTCAACTCCAACAACTGTTGGAACTGCAACTAGCTTAAATTCTGCAACTTGTGTAAGGCTTTGTAATGATACTGGTGGAGAAATTGTTGTAAGTATTTCAACATCTGTTGGTGCTGCAACTTCTAATAGTTTCACTTTACCTCGCTATAGTGTGGAGTTTTTACAGAAATCTTCATCTGATGTTATTTTTACAAATTCAGCAATTAAAGCTAATAAAGTAGGATTTACCAACTAAAATGGCAACTCAAGAGATATTGGGATTAACAATTGAAAAGGGTGAAGATTTTTCAACTTCATTTGTAATTGAATCTTTTGATGGAAATCTTCTTGATTTGACTAATTATACTGCTATATCTAAAATTAGAAAATATCCCTCTTCGCCAAATTTTAAATCATTTGAAACTGAAGTTTTAGGTTCTACTGGATATGTTAATCTTATTATGAGTAGATTAGTGACTGCCACTCTCTCTTCAGGTAGAAACTATTTTGATGTTCTTCTTACAAATGGCATTGAAACAATTAAGCCAATAAAAGGAACAATTATGGTGGAGGAAACTGCATCATTATGAGTGGAGATATTAGAGTTAGATTTGGACAACAAAGCAAATTTAAAGTGAGCACAGTGCAAGATCCAATTGCTGAAAGTGCTTACAATATTTACACGCAAAGTTCTGGGATTAATACATCATTCTATTTAACTTTTGTTGGCACTAACACTACTTCTTTAACAAAAAATAGAGTTTATACAAGTTCAGGACTTTCATATAATCCTTCTAGTAATACAATTTCATATGCAAATACTTCTTTAAATTTTAATAATACGCAAACTAATCAAAGTATTGTTAGTTTTGGAACTACTGATGTTACATTTTCAAATAGTGTAATAATCAATGAAGATCTTAGAGTTTTGGGGAATTTTGATCTTTCTAATGTATCAATAGGAAATGTTAGTGGTGGTTCTACTGGAGATTTACTCTATCAATATTCTTCTGGAATAACATCATTTTTACCAGCAGGGCAATTTGATTATGTTTTAACATCAAATGGGCCAGGAACAATACCTTCTTGGAAGCAAAGTTCTGGCACTGGTATTTCTTCATCTGTAGATTATGCAACATCTGCAGGGATTGCAACTTATGCAACATCTGCAGGGATTGCAACTTATGCAACATCTGCAGGGATTGCAACTGCCATCGCCCACAAAGCTACTCACTCAACTGGTGGCTCCGATGCTCTTACTGCAACTGACATTGGCGCCGATCCCCAAGGCACAGCCTCCAGCGCCATCGCGGCCCACCTGCTGGCGGCCAGCCACCACGACCCCGCCACCCTGGCCGCCAACCTGCAGGGGATCCTCTCCCTGTCCGGCCAAGAGCTGGCGGCCGTCTCCCCCGGCGCGGGGCTGACGCGGCTGCACTACTGGAATCCAGCCACATCACGGCTGGAGTTCCTGGGCCTTGGCAACACCCTGTCCATCGCCAGCGGGCAGCTCAACGCAGTGGGCGGGTCGCCCGGTGGCAGTGACGGTCAGCTCCAGTGGAATTCCGGGGGCGCATTTGCGGGCCTGCCAACAAGTGTAGTTGACGGAAGCGGAAATATAACAATCTCCGGCCGGATTACATCTGCGTGCAATGGCGCTGCGAGCGCTCCGGCGTTATCAATAACAGGGGGGTTATTTGCTGGTGGCACGGGAGCAACAACGACTCCGAATATTTTAGTGCAACCACCGGGAGCGCCAGTCGTTAGCTCTTGGAGTACAAGCGGGACAGTTTTAGGAGTCAATATGCCATCTGGTTTTAATGGTAGATTTATTGATTTTTTAACTAATAATACTCGGGTTTTTTCTCTTTCTCACAATGGAACATTAAACCTAAATGGAATTATAGGAAACATGAGCAGTAGCTCAATAATTTCGCTAGGAACTTTATCCATAACACTTCAAGGCGGCTCAAATTTAGCGTTGTCTGGCGGTTTATTATCACTATCACAGGGCGCAACTAGCCATACACTAGAAGTGTACGATAGATCCATTAGCACTACCGATTATCATCGCATTGCTATTAAGACTGCGCGAGCAACTCTCTCGAACATCTCCGGGCCATCGGTTACGGCCGCCGCTTTAATTCCTGCCGGCGCCATGGTGATGGGCGTCACGTCTAAAATAACAACGGCGTTTGGCACTTCAAACGGTGCGACTGGTTATCAAATTGGTACATTGGCGGCTCCAGGCAGATTCGGATCTATTGTTGGCACAGCATTGGGAACGACAACAGACAACAGGAATTGGCCTCCTGGCCAATTAGCTGAAAATTTTCCCTCTGCAACAGATATATTGTTGACGGCAACAGGGGGAACCTTTGACGGGACTGGCGTTATTTATATTAGTATCCAGTACATCACAGGTCAATCTGATTAAACCAAATGACTCACCAAATCACAGTCCAAATCTCACGCCGCGCCTATGGAGGCTTGGTTGCCGCGGCAAATGAAGCAGGAAAATCGCCTCAGCAAATGGCTCTAGATCTGCTTGAGGAGATTGGCCTAAACTACGCAAATCTGCCTCAATACTTAGTAGGATCGCTAACAACCGCACAGTTTATAGATAGGCTAACCCCTCAAGAATATGCGACGATTAAAGAAGTCGCGCAATCTAATGCACAAGTCGAAGAGTTGAAAAACCGTTTGCTTGAACGCGAACGCATAGCGTTAGACGAGGAGCCGTTAGTCGAAGGCCTGCTGGCGCTTGCAGCCGCTGGACTGCTTCAGACTGGGCGGCCGGCGGAGCTTGTTGATTTTGTTATTCCTGAGCCACTGCACAATCAATCATGATTGACGACTACCACATGCCCCCCGCCTTCCTGCAGGCGCTGCAGGAGGCCTTCGACGCCGAGTAGAATCCCCTCATGGCCCCACTCCTCCCAGCTTGCCGCATATAAACATTTCCCCTGAAATCGGCGGCGCTTTGCTCCAAAAAGCGCATGAATTCAAGCTTCCGGGTGATTTTATTGCGGCTCTGATGCCTGGCCAGTCGTGACGGGAAAACTTCTAGCGATTCCATGGAGAATTTCATTTTATACTAAGTCTAGAAGCTCTTGAACTTCACTCAGTTTAATTATTGCAACAATATAATTTAATAGACTGTATTTCCGCTATAATAGATACAAATTAAACATCAATAAATAGTTCATAATATCTTAAAATTAATGAAATTATTTACAGAAGAAGCACAAGAAGTGAAAATGCTCACTGAAAGTGTGAAAGGAAAGAAAAAACTCTTTATTGAAGGAGTATTCTGTCAAGCAGAAATAAAGAATAGAAATGGTAGAATTTATCCGTTTCAAGTTCTTAATAATGCTGTGAATTATTATGTTGAGAATTTCGTTAAATTTAATAGAGCTGTAGGAGAGTTAAACCATCCGGCTACTCCGACAATCAACTATGACAGAGTTTCACATTTAATTGAATCTCTTACTCCTAAGGGAAATTGTTTTTATGGTAGAGCAAGAGTATTAAATACTCCAATGGGTCAAATTGTAACAAACCTACATGAAGAGGGTATTCGTTTTGGTGTTTCATCTAGAGCTGTTGGGTCTTTAAGACCAACAAATGAAGGTGTTAATATTGTTGGTGATGATTTAATGTTTTCAACTGTTGCAGATATTGTTCATGATCCTTCATGTACTTCAGCATTTGTTGAAGGTATTATGGAAGGTAAAAATTGGTATTATGATGTAACTAAAAAAGAATGGTTAATTGAAAATACTAAAAAAACTATCAATAAGTTAGTAGATTCGCATCAACTAGAAGAAAAGAAACTTCAATTATTTGAAAGTTTTCTTAATCATATTTGATCAAACATTTTACTTTACTAAATAAACATAGATTAACAAATTAATTAGGGTTAAAAGGAGAAATTAAAATGCCTCGTGGTACAAATTTACAAGAAATGGACGCAAAAAATTCTCAATCTAAAACTGCAGTGAATCAGAATGCAAAACCTGCAGAACCAATGCAGCACTTAAAGGATAATCTGCCCCCTGGTCAAACTGCAGGCTGGGAAGATCTTGGTGGACCTACTCCAGAAAATTATCGTAATGATGATGACTCTGCAAAGTTTAAAGATCCTGCAGGTCGCCTATCTCAAGTGAAAAATGTAGTCACTAAAAATGCAAAGCCTGCAGACCCTATGCCACATATGAAAAAAGGTGCAGTTAAAGAATCTGCTGAAGATGAAGATGAAGAGCTTCTAGAAGATCAAGAGGATGAAGAGCTTGATGAATTAGAAGAAGATGAATCTGAAGAAGATCTTGATGAAACTGAAGAAGATGATGAAGTCTATGAAGAGGATTTTAACGTTGAAGAAGATGTTAATGCTCTTATGGCTGGTGAAAATCTCTCTGAGGAATTTCAAGAAAAGGCAAGAACCATCTTTGAGGCTGCTCTAAAAACTCGTGCAACTCAATTAAAAGAAGCTCTTGAAGCTCAATATGAAGAAGCACTCTTAGAAGAAGTTGAAGCCATTAAAGCGGATCTTGAAGAGCGTGTTGATTCTTATCTTGAATATGTAGCCGAAGAGTGGCTAGAAGAAAATCGTCTCCAAGTTGAGACTGGAATTAAAGTTAAGGTCACTGAATCCTTCTTAGTAGGTCTTAAGGGACTTTGTGAACAACATTATGTGCAAATGCCTGAAGAAAAGTATGACGTGCTGGAAGGCATGGTAGAAAAACTAGATGAAATGGAAGATAAACTCAACGAGCAAATTGAGAAGAACATCCGCTTAAACCAAAGACTCTCTGAGTCGGTTGCAGATAGGATTCTTGATGAGGTATCTGAAGGACTTGCAGTCACTCAGAAAGAGAAGCTCGCCACACTTTCTGAAAGTGTTGAGTTTGAAAGTGAATCAAGCTATAGAGAAAAGCTTTTAACTCTTAAGGAATCTTATTTCCCTGCTCGTAGAGTTAATAAGCAGGCTAATTTAGAGAATCTGTCTGAAGATTTTGTCTATTCCTCAGAACCTGTTTCTGGCACAATGGCTCAATATCTCGCAGCTCTTCAAATGATTGGCCAAAGTTGAATATAACATCAATCAAATTCAAAACTATTAAAGGTAAACGCAAATGTTTCTAAACGAACAACACAATTTGCAGGAAAAGTGGGCACCGATTCTCAATTTTGATGGCGTTGAGCCTATCAAGGATTCTCATCGGAGACAAGTCACTGCAACCCTGCTAGAAAACACTGAAAAGGATCTTCGTGAGCAAAGTGCTTTTGCTCGGGGGATGCTCTTTGAATCTCCTACTACTTTCGCTAATGCTCCTGGTGCTGGTGGTGGCTTCAGTGGTTCTGCCTCTGGGGCTGGCCCTGTTGCTGGTTTTGACCCGATCATGATTTCAATGATTCGTAGGTCAATGCCTAATCTTATTGCATATGATGTGTGTGGTGTGCAAGCAATGAATGGCCCTACTGGTCTTATCTTTGCGATGCGCTCTCGCTATAACAATCAAACTGGTAGGGAGACCTTCTTTGATGAAGTGGATAGCTCCTTCTCTGGTCAAGATAGTGGTTTCAATCTGACTGGTGGATTTACTGATGCCAATGTTGGTATGGGTACTACTAACTTTGCAAATCTTGGGTCTAATCCTGGGCTGCTTAATCCTGTTGGTACTGCATCTTCTCTTGGCTATCAAGTTGGCCAGGCAATGAAGACTGGTGATGCCGAGCAGCTTGGCTATGCCACGGGTGATCAATTCAATGAGATGAGTTTCTCCATTGAACGGGTTCCCGTAGAGGCTAAATCTCGTGCTCTGAGGGCCGAATATTCTATGGAACTTGCTCAGGATCTTAAGGCTATCCATGGTCTTGGTGCTGAAGCCGAGTTGGCTAATATTCTGTCTAGTGAAATTTTAGCTGAAATTAACCGCGAAGTTATTCGCACAGTTTATAAAGTGGCTGAGCAAGGTGCTGCAGTAAACGTTGCGACTCCTGGTGTATTTGACCTTGACGTTGACTCTAATGGCCGTTGGTCTGTGGAGAAATTCAAAGGTCTTCTGTTCCAGATTGAGCGCGATGCTAATGCTATTGCACAGCGCACTCGTCGTGGGAAGGGCAACATTATTGTTTGTTCTGCTGACGTGGCTTCAGCTCTTACTATGGCTGGTGTACTTGATTATACTCCTGCTCTTAATGCTAATTTGACTGTGGATGATACTGGCAATCTATTTGCTGGGACTCTTATGGGCAAATTCCGTGTTTTTATTGATCCATATTCTGCCAACGTTAGCGAAACTCAATATTATGTGGTTGGGTTTAAGGGTACAAGTCCCTATGATGCTGGAATTTTCTATGCGCCATACTTACCTCTGCAGATGTTTAGGGCGGTTCATCAGGACTCATTCCAGCCGCGTCTAGCCTTTAAGTCTAGATACGGTATCGTGGCGAACCCTTTTGCTGAAGGTCTAGAACAAGGTCTTGGTAGATTGCGTATTAATTCCAACCGCTACTACCGTCGCGTAGCAATTCGTAATCTTTCCTGATCCATTAAGAACAACAAATCAATAGAGGGCATCAAAAGCCCTCTTTTTTATTGGCTTTCAACTTTTCTACATTTGTATCCTTTATGGTGATTCCTTCTCCCAGCAGCTACAGAATACATTTTAGATCTACTAATATTTTTAGTAATACAGTATTCTGATAAATTTATCACAAATTCTTCAGTACCTTCTGGCGTTATAACTATCCATTCTTTTTGTTTGGACTCAATATTTTTTCTTAATATATCCTCTTGCAAATTATATTCTCTAAGTTTTTGTTTTGTTTCTTCTTTAACATATCTACCCCTAGCTTTTTCTCTAATTTTTTGTCTATGCTCTTCAGTTTTTGGTTTACCTCTATTAGCTTCACTTATTAATCTTTTTGATTTTTCTGAATGCTTTTTACCAGTATTTAATTTTGAAAGTTTACGTTTAGTTTCTTCACTATGTTTTTTACCATAAAACCCATTTCGTTCCCCAAGCATCCTTTCAGGTCTATTAGCAATAAAAATATTAAGAAGAGTTCCACCTTCATCAAATCCAATTCTACCATATTTAATAATTTCTTGTTCTTCAAGATTATAGGCATCCTCTTCCCTTAAATCTACACTTATTTTAATAACCATGGGTTCAATACCAGATGCTCTAAGATTTTTAATATGTCCTGTTAATCTTTTATTTTTGGTATAGCCAGCAGCAGGAGTTAAATGTTGAAAACATCTTGGTCCTTTACCTTTACCTACATAAAAAGGTGTTCCTTTTATAGGATTAATAATATGATAGACATAATAAACTGGGCATTCATCGTAATTATTTTCTTTTTCTTTTTTAAACATAATTACTTTATTCTAAATGAAATTGAGTTCTTTCTTTAATTTGGTTCGTTAAATGCTTATTACAGCCAATTTTTAGAAAGTCTCTTCCCTTCCAGTTTTGTTTAATAAATTCTTTTAAGTCTTGCATAATAAATATATCGTCTTTAATAGTGTTTACTTATGAATGTTTTATCTCTTTTTGATAGTATTAGTTGTGGTCAAGTTGCTTTAGAAAGAGCAAAAATAAAGGTTGACAAATACTATGCAAGTGAAATTGAACCAATGGCAATTAAAGTCACTCAACATAATTTTCCAAATACAATTCAGTTAGGTGACATAAGAAACTTAAATGTAACTGATAAGATTGATTTAATTATTGGTGGTTCACCTTGTCAGTCTTTTTCATTTGGTGGCACTAAAACAGGAATGATTACAGAAGAGAAAATTGAGATCACAAATTTAGAACAATATCTTAGTCTCAAAGAAAACAATTTTCAGTTCAATGGTCAGTCTTATCTTTTTTAGGAATATGTAAGATTGATTAAAGAACTTAAGCCCACTTATTTTTTACTTGAAAACGTAAAGATGCAAAATAAGTGGAAGGTTATTATAACAAATTCATTAGGAGTGAAACCAATATTAATAAACAGCAAATTAGTTTCAGCTCAATCAAGAGAAAGATTGTATTGGACAAATATTCCAGATATAACACAACCAGAAGATTCTGAGATTTATCTGGAATCAATTCTACAAAATGACACTGTTCACAAATATTTACCAAAAACTAGACTTGATTATAGTAACTACAACAAGTCTAAAGTAAATAAAACGGTACATAAAAATACTGGTATTCATATTGGAAGCAGCAGAAAATTCACAAATCACTTAAGAAATGATGGAAAGTCATTTACTTTAAGAAAAGTAAACCCAAATGGAATATTAGATGAAAATTTTAATATTCGCTACTTTACTCCAATAGAAGCTGAGAGACTACAAACTCTTTCTGATAATTATACTCTTGTTGATAATGCCACAAATAGTAAGAGATATGAACTAATAGGAAATGGTTGGACTGTTGATGTCATTGCTCATATTTTTAAGAATATTAATCAATAATGTTTGAACTATAAAAGCTTTAAGTTCTTCCATTTAGTTTTAAATGTGAAACACATTACCCTTTACCCAATAGCCATTTCTTCATCAATCATTTGGAAGTTTCTGCAATGCGTCTTTAATAATTGCAGCATCTAGGTATGTTGCCACATTATTCTCAATTTTTTCAAGTGACTCAAGTGCCTTCTCTTTTAGAGTTGGAGGTTTGGGGCGACGATATGCATGGAGATAACTACCATCAAGGTGAAGGCTTTGCGTATCCATCCAATCACAACACGCATTCAATTCTTGGTTTGCTGCCCATTTAGATGCTCGGTCAATCATATAATCCTCACGCTCAACACTTATGACTTTGACTGGCGACTCAGATTGCCATTGTTCTCGCAACTCAGACGATGGAATAATCGGATATTGTTCAAGCTTTTTCATAATTGTTTGTTCTTTAGGGTGGCTAGGGAGTTCTTAATTATACAATCTAAACCATTCAAAATCATGTTGAATATTAGTATCCATAACACATAATTCAACCTTTCCCCCATAACTTTGAGCAAAGCGTTCAAATTTTTCAACATTATAACATCTGTGTGTTTCAATAAGTTCTTCTGTAAGTATTAAATTTGCCAGATATAATGTTTTTACTTGTAGGCATATAATAAATTGGTCTTTGGACAATTTTATTATGTGTCTCAATATATTTAAAGTCGTTCAGATCTAATCCATCATCATAAGGAGTTTCAATTTTTACTCTAAAAATTGGAGTACCTTGAATTTTTTGTAAAATAGATCCTAAGTATGAAATTGCATTCTCTTGACTATGAAAGGATTTAGTAATAGTTGTCATCCAATCTCGCTGAATTTCAAAACCTTCTTTATCAAGCATGGCAATTCCAAGGATAGGGATACCAAACTCACTTAAAGCTTTAATAGATTGTTCATGTGCAGTGATATGAAATTCATAGTTACGTTCTTTGCTCATGAACTCATAAACTCCTCATAAGCTTTAATAGCATCTTCAATCTTTTTCTTTAAATTTTTAGCCATTTCTAAATCTAGAATTTCTCTATGAACATAAATTTCATTTTTAATCTCTAATTCAAATCCCATTTCTTTGTTAGTAAATGCCACAGTTACGTTGTTGTTACCATAACGTAGGGGATGAGTTCCAAAATTAATTTCTTTATTCATTTGATGATTAGTTGTAATAATTTTTAATGTTCGGGGTTAATTGCTTGCTCATTACAATCCTTTCAACCGCTTAAGTTTTGCTTCAGTCCTAGCTATAGTCTTTTGCATTTTCTCCATACGAACTCTATATTCTGCATCAGATTCTTCCTGTTCGTAATATAATGCAGTTCCATGTCCAGATGGGCCACCAAACCCTACACCAACATACTTAATTCCATTTGGGTCTGGTTCATCAGTATCAGGATTTCTCAAGGTTTGAGACCACTCCTTAAGTTTTTGAAGTCTTTCAATCAATTCATCAAATGTTCCTTCAAGGTCATCAAGTTCAAGACCATATTCTTTTTTGGTTAATTTTCTAAGATTCATTTTAATCTCCTTGTTTTAATAATGTTGATTAACTTAAATCAATAAGTTTCCCATTACCATCAATCCAGGCAGAATTTGGTAAAGGAAGTTCACATAATTGTTTAATGTGAACTCGTCCTCTTTCAGTTGTCGTGTATTCACTTTCAGTTTCTTCACTATAAAGATTTTCAATAAGATTACATTCTTCTAAAAGTTTATATGATTTTTGTACTGCAGATGAATCTACTCTTGGATGAACTTCAGGTGAGCAGTGACAATGAAATAAAACCTCAAGATCACAAATTGAAAGGTTTGTCATAGTTTTGGTAAGTTAATGGCGTAATGTGGTAACATGTATTTATAAATGTCTGGATATTTTTCAACCCTTTCATAATTTGAATATATTAAGCTATAATCTGTCGCATTGCGGCTTGAGGTGATCAGCCAACATTTTCCATCGTTATCACACCATCCAGGTCGTTTCCAGGGATTTTCATTTACATGAACTGGATGAATATTACTTGCAGAATTTTCAGAAAGTCTTTTTATTAATTGAGCAGACTTTTTAAGATTATCAAATACTTCTCTTTCTGGACATGGAATAATAGTTTTATGTTTACCATCAGGATAAGGATATGGGGTCGCAGCATCAGCATGAAGCTCTAACCAGGCTATAGTTTCTTTTGGAGAACCACTAAAAAAATCTATGGCATCTCTAAGGATGTCAATAAGTGCATCGGTTTTTGTGAAATCTTCATTCACTCTTTCTAGCCTCTCAGAAATAAAGGCAGAAAGTTCAGCATCGGATGGTTTCATTTCATGTCATCGTAATAGAGAGTCTTTGTGCGATTGCATATATTGCAAGAATAATACACGCAATAAAAATCCGAACCAGTTTCAAACATGTTCGGGCATTCCCATGATTGTTGTTCAGTGGTACATTTGTTAGAATTGGCGTCTTTCATCACTGGCTGGGCAGGATGGTGGTATATGTAAGAAAGAACCTCTTTCCAAGCCTCACCTACGGGTGTACTTTCATCGGTAAAGCCAGAAACCGATTCAATTACATCAATGGCATCTTGAATGTTCATTTAATTTTTCCTTGATTATTAGGCTTCGGGAGCCTATCACGCACTTGACGTAGATCAACATATCCTCGGTTATCAATTGGTGCAGATAAAAACTGAGCCCGGTTTACTTGATTGCCAACATAAGGCTGAGATAAGCGACGGATCTCATTAAGTGCTGACGATTCATCCGCAAATCCAATCAAACCACCACCATGAGAAATCATTGCAATACGTTCTAAGATGGTTTTGCTATCATCAATAACATCTTCTGGAGTATTGTTATTGGAACCATAATAACCTTGAGAATTGCTACACATCACCTTTCTCCTTCCTTGGCATTCATAGATTTTCTCTGCTCCATTTTTCAAGTTATATTCTCTTTCTTCTTCATCATAGAATATGCCATCTCCTTCAGTTTCACTTTCATAAACTCTTTCACTAGACCACCCGTTAGGATCATAATAACAATCAACTATAAAGATGCCATGCCCAAGTCGCATCCAACCACAAAGATTAACCCCATCATAAACACTATATTGTTCAGGACATGCATAAGAATTTCTTTCTAATGTAAGTCCACAATAAGAATATTCATTTTTTCCTTGATCATTAGCCATAGTGGATTTATGTGGTTCAATACGATTATAGGTCACTGGTTCAGCCTAGGGAAAGGACTTGTGCCAGTTTTTAAAATGTCTCTTAAATCATCACAGGAGTAACCACAATTCTTACATTTATAAACATTAATAACCTCTATATTTTTATAATTAACTGGAGAGATATAACGAGATAAATATTCTTCAATGGGATCAATTGCGTTTCCAAGGTCAATATCTCCAGCACATTCTGGACAGTAGTAATTTTTCATTAATTTAATCTTCAAGTAAAATAAAGTTTTTCAAATTGTTCTGAACATAAACTTAAAACAATCAAACAAATTAAGATAACTATAGTTCTTAAAAACTTAAACATATCCATTCTCTTTTAAGTAATCTTCTTCTAAATCGTTTAAATAATTATCAAAAGGCTCCTTACATTTAGTGGAAGCATATAACATATTGTTCATTTTATACCAGCCCAAATTTAGGATATACCAAAATGTTGCATTATATCCATCATAATATACTAAACCTTCTGGATCACTCTCAAGACCCCATTTTATAGTTTCAACTGGACATTCCATATGATTTTTCCAATAATCAAAAATCATTTTAGTTAAATTAATTTTATTCATAGTTTTAAAAATAAAGGAAGAAAGTTCAATGTCTCAAGTTTATGTGAGCCGATGAGATCAAAGGTTGCATAAGCTTCAGCAAAAGTACAAGTAGCTGTAACAGATTTATCTACATATAGATGGCTTATAGTATCTCTAGCAGCTTTCCAAGAAAGAGCTTTTTGTGAACCGTCGTGGGATGCATGATAGCTCATAAAAATTGTTTTACACTCTTCAACGCTCAAAGTGTCCAAATAAATCCAGAAGTTCAGAACATCTTTCCAATTGGGACCTAGAAAATATTCAGGGTATTCTAGAGCAGTTTGGTCATCTAAATGATCTGCAAAATTTTGATGTGCTTTAGAGATTTTCATGGATTTAAAAACAAAGGAAGAAACGTAAAGGTCTCTAGATTATGAGAACCAATGAGTTCAAGGGTTGCATATACACATGTAACTCCTACACTTGCAGGAATGCATGTAAGTGTAGGAGTTACAACCCAAGCTGCAGTTGCATATACATAATAATAACATATATTATCTCTAGCAGCTTTCCGGGTAAGACTCTTTAAGGTATCCACCCTTCCTAAAGCACAATAACGCTTACCAACTATATCAAAATCTTCGCGACTCAAAGTATCCAAATAGAGCCAGAAGTTCAAAACATCCTTCCAATTAGGTCCTAAGAAAGGTTCGGGGTATTCTAGAGCATTTTGGTTATCTAAATGATCGGCAAATATTTGATGTGCTTTAGAGATTTTCATGGATTTAGAAACAAAGGAAGAAATGTAAAGGCCTCTAGATTATGAGAACCAATGAGTTCACTGGTTGCATGACCAGATGCATATACAGTTCCTAATTGATATGTAGAGTCAGCACGCCAAGCTTCATATGCATAATACTTACATATAGTAGCTTCAGCAGCTTCCCAAGCATTGTTTATAGCAGAAACTCTAGAATCTGCGTCTAAAGCCCAATAACGAACATAATTTAATCTAAAATCTTCTTCACTCAAAGTATCCAAATAAAACCAAAAGTTCAATACATTCTTCCAATTGGGTCCTAGAAAATGTTCAGGGTATTCTAGAGCGGTTTGGTCATTTAAGCGATCTGCAAATCGTTGATGTGTTTTAGAGATTTTCATAATTTAAGACGGTTCAAATTTTTTCTTTAGCCTAAGAAATGTTTCTCTTTCTCTCTTTTCAATCATTTTATTGTTTTTAGCTAGTCTTTCGCTTTGTTCATTCTCAAATTTAATGCGGGTATCATATTCTTCGTCGGTTTCTAAGCGTAATTTAGATATTTCAAACGCATTATAATCTGAAAATCCATCAACATTGATATTCACCCAACCTTCATTAATAAGGTCTTGAATTTTATTCTGTATATTTTGAAGTTTTCCCTCAAAAAGACATATTTCCAAAAATTTATATTCTTTAATGAGTTTTTTGGTCATTTTAGTAATGCAAATTAATAATGTCTATTATCCTATAATTATTACATCAACCTTAGTCTCAGTGAGTCCAGCATCTTCTGCAGTTTTAGGTTTATTACACACATATACCAAATATTTTTCAAGACTATACTCAAACACACTACCATTTTTATGAGTTGTTTTAAATACTTTTCCTGGTTCAATATCAATACTATCTGAAAGATAACTCCTAGATCCGTCATCACAAGTTTCAAGCAATAAGACTTCAGTATCACCGGCATTATCTGACTGGTTATACAGTTTATCAATTTTTTCTTTAAGATCTTTAAGTTTCATAATTAAGATGACTACCATTACAATCCGCAAAAAAGTGAAAACCTATGCTAATGCCTTTAATTTTGAATTGAATAAAAAAGAGGTCATTCCAAGACACAAAAGAAAAATAAACACTGAACCAAGGACTTCCACGATATTCAAATTCGTCAAGACAGTTAATGTAATGAAATTTAAAGAGGCATTTTTCATGGAGATAGCCTTTAGATTCTTGAAGATGGAAAAATTCTAGATAATATGCCTTTTCATCATCAAATGAATGATTAACAATGTCAAAAATTTTCATGAGGTTTTGGTGTATTTTACAATTATAGTATATTGAAAAGTATGATGTGAGTTCAATGTGCCAGTTTGCAAAGCTTCACAAAATCAATCAATTACATCAATTTCCTTAACAGCAAATTCATCATAATAATTACTTGAAAGTTCTTTTATTGCGGTTTGTCTACTTACACCATTGTTAATCATATAATCTTCAATATAAATTCTGCGTCATTCAGAATTTAAGTTTTCAGCATCTCTTTTAATGCGGCTTACATTGTCTGGTTTATCGTAGACATCATAAGTTAAATTTGTGTTCATTGTTTTAAATGATAAAGAGTTTAAAATTACTAATTTTTCTTATTTGGATAGATAAAGGGCTCTCCAATTTTTTCTAGAAGTGCGCGAGCAAAACTTATTTCACCATAAACTGCACCACTTTCAAAAGTATCATCATAATTTCCACCATCTGAATAATCAAAATAATCTCCATGAATATCATATCCATGTTCACTTTCTGCATATTTTTTGATTAGGTCAATCAAAAATTCAAGTTTCTGCTCTGTGGTCATTTGTAATACATCTCCTCTTCATATTTAACTAGATCATAATTTAAAATATGCCAAAATTCCCAATTCATTTCATCTGGTCCTTCCGTGAGATGATACCACCATTCCCAACGATTATCTAAACATTGTCTCCAACCGCATTGAATTTTTTCAAAGAAGTTCATTTTTCTTTTAAATTTTTTATACATAATTTACTTGATTAATTCCACAAGTTCACTAAATTTATCATAGACTGATTCTAAGCCATATGAATGTGCATCTTCATAAGCAAGTGAATAACACTGTTCTCGTTTTGGATTTTGACTGACTCCAAATTCTTCAAAAAGGTCTTCTTTAAACTCTCCTAATAGCCGATTATATTCTTCACGGTATTTTGCGGCATGTTCTTTAAGTGCATCTGAATCCACAATCTTTTGAAAAGTAAAACCTTTAGGGAATGGAACATCTTTATTGTCTTTATACTCGTTGTAGGAACCATGCCATATTGTTTTACCTTTATCATAGACATAGTAAGTTGTATAGTCGGTTGAACGAGGATAAGTGTTGGTCGTAGTTTCGTAATAGTTAAAGTCTTTCATTTGTTTGTGAAGCGGTTTAAAAAATTTTCAGTTAAAGTGCCAGGCTTATAGTCTGGATCAAGATATTCTACCATACCTAAAATTGATATGGCAGTTTCAATGGCTTTAGGAATTTCATCTTTCCATTGTGTTAATGATGCTCCATCTCCACCAATAGTTTCTACAACATTAACCATAACTTTTCACTAAATTTAGCTAGAGAAAAGTCATTTAAAGAAACAAACTCACAAAAATTTATTTTCCCATTATCAAATTTATATACAACAACAATTGGAAATGATAATTTGAGTATTGAATTATCTAGAGCTATATTTTCTGCACTATCATCTGGAATTTCATTTTCATATTCATCTAAGAACACTATTGCACCATTTTCTTTTATGACAGTCTCATAACAGTCATAAAACTCATCAAATGGGATAAGACCCAAACATTTATTAATGTCGTCATCTAAACTCTCACAAGACATTTTCCATGCCCATTTTCTGTATTCTTCTAAGTTTTTAAACAGTTTTTTCATTTTTAATTAATGTTTGAATTCCAAGTAATCACATAGCATATCTATTGATCCTTCGTTAATGATGGACCAAATTCTTTCGGCCCTTGGTTTTCCTTGACCGTTGAAGGTCCAATGATAAGGACATTCAATAAAGTTTTTTCGTCCATTTTCACGTTTTTCTGCTTCGTAAACCCAAAACCACCAGCATCTAATAGCAAAGACAAATCGCTTAAAATACCATGGCATAAGGCATAGATTATCAATTGTAGTTTCAAAGTAATAAACGAAATCATAATCCAAATATTCTAAGGACCAGTCATGTAATTGATTAAGCATTATTCCCCTCTAAAGTCTGTGCAATAGACTGATAGATTTGTGCTGAGGCTTTAAAGCATTTACGAGTATTTACATCAGTAGTTTCATATGCATTTTTGAAATTTTCTCCGGCTCTAGAATAAAGTTCAGAAATTATTATCCAAGGCTTTTGCTCTTTTGGTACATTTTCTAGTAAAATTTGAAGATCTGTTGCAAGTTGTGGTTGCGTCATGATTTTATATTATTGTATGATGTTTTATGATAGAGCAATCATAATTTGTTGTTATATAGCCATTTACATCCCATATTTGATTGGTCAATGATTCTCCTCATATTTACAGATTTAATTCCTTCTTTCATTATGCTATGTATTTCTTTGATCACACCAGTATTAAGAGAATAAATCATATCATCAGTTTGAATAACGACTCCAGGGCAGAAATCTGTATCTCCAACATTTTCAACTTTTAAAAACTGTAAAAGGTAATCTAAGCGGCTGGTGTCCATATTAGGAATTGGCTCTATCAATAAAACTGCACATCTAGCAGCCTTCCAGCCATCAATAATTCTATCGTTGGCACATAAGCCATCTGACAATTGTTTCAACCATTGAGACATCTCGTATCTCTCTTCTGGCGAGCCTGGTTCTGGACTTGTCCCCCAACCCTGCCATTTTTTATCATTCATACCAAAATTCTCCTTGTTTTCAACAGCATAAAGCAAAAGCACACTCAAAGTAAGTTGAAGTGTGCCAGTCTTTTAAGTGTCTTAAGTATTTTTAACTTTCAGTTCTTTAAGTTGGGATTCATCTACTGTTGATGGAGCATTTATAAGTAAACATCTAGATTGCTGAGTTTTTGGAAATGCAATGACATCTCTTATAGATTCTTCTTCAGCTAAAAGCATCACCATTCTATCAAGCCCAAATGCTATTCCTCCATGTGGTGGAGTCCCCATATCCAAAGCATCTAAAAGAAATCCGAATTGTTGTTCAATTTCTTCCTCAGTAAGACCAATAAATTCAAAAACTCTTCTTTGTAAATTTGAATCATGTATTCTTAAAGAACCTCCACCAAGCTCAATACCATTCAATACTAAATCATATGCTTTTGCAATAGACTCAGAATTAATAGAACTTTCATCCGAAATGCCACAGAAAGGATGATGTAAAGCTTTTAAATGACCATTAGTTTCATCTTGTTCAAACATTGGAAAATCTATAACCCATAAAAATCTTGGTTCGTTTTCAGGACTTATGAGATTAAGTTCTCTTGCCAAATATTGACGAAGCTGTCCTAAAGATTTATTTACAACATTTAAAGTTCCTGCTGCAAATAGAATTAATGTTCCTGGTGCTGCTTCAGTTCTTTTTAACAACTCAAGTTTAATCTCATCAGATAAGTTATCTTTAATTGCCCCAATTGTGTCAACCTCTCCATTGTCTCTTACTCTAATAAAGGCAAGACCAGAACCACCAGAGGATTGAACTTCACTAAAAATATCACCTCCAGGTTTAATTCTTACATTGCTGATTAAATTATTACCATTGGGAATGGATATACATTTTACAACTCCACCATTTTGAATTGCACTAGAGAAAATTTTAAATCCAAAATCAACAAATAAATCGCTCATGTTGATTAGTTTTAAATCATATCTAAGATCAGGCTTATCCGAACCATACTGATCCATAGCTTCATTCCAAGTCATTCTCTGAAATGGTAAGTCTAATTTAATTCCTTTAATAGAAAGCCAAATTTGTTGAATAAGCCTTTCATTTAATTCAAGAATTTCATCTTGAGTCATGAAGCTCATTTCCATATCTAATTGAGTAAATTCTGGCTGCCTATCAGAACGAGGATCTTCATCTCTGAAACATTTAGCGATCTGATAATATTTCTCAAATCCACCAGTCATCAGTAATTGTTTAAAGATTTGAGGTGATTGTGGTAACCCAAACCACTCTCCTTCATGCATTCTACTAGGAACCAAATAGTCTCTAGCACCTCCTTTTGTAGAGCGAATAAGAATTGGAGTTTCAATCTCAATAAAACCTACATTTTCAAGAAAATTGCGAATAGTCTTTGCAGTTTCATGGCGAATAAGAAGATTTCGGGTCATGTTCTCTCGCCTTAAGTCAAGATACCGATGTTTCAATCTTATCTCATCTCTTACAATTTCTTGACCAGAAACTGAAAAAGGAAGAATTGATTTTATAGAATTTAGAACAACAATATCTTGAATATCTATTTCAATTTTTCCGGTATATATCTTCTCATTAACTGATTCTTGGGGTCTTTCTTTTACGACCCCACAAACTTGAATGACCGTTTCTTCTTTTAGTTGTTCAGCAATTGAAAATAAGTTTTCTCCAATTTCAGGGCTAACTGTTAGTTGAACAATTCCAGAACGATCCCTAAGATCAATGAATATAAAACCACCATGATCTCTTCGGCTATGAACCCACCCACAAAGTTTAACCTTTTGGTTAATTTCTTCAGAACATAATTGACCGCAATGATGACTTCTCATTTGATTTTTGTTTGTTAATTCCACTAAAGTATATTTAAATGAAATTTTTTCTACTGGTAGAAGTGGTTGAATATTAATATCAACTAATAAGTTTTTATCCATTTTTTCTACAACTTTGAATTTCATTGATAAATTTGTTAATAGCTAACTCAGCCCAATTTTCTGCACATGTTCTTATCATTCCAATAATAGAATTATTATCCTCATGATATGTTATACTATAGCACCTATCCTGCTCACCCCATTTTACTCTATGTGGAACACCATCTTCACACTCAACTTCAAATCTTATTGATTCTACCATTTTATTAAATCTCTCATAAGTCCAGGTTGAAAGACTTTTGGTAACCTTTAAATCATAATAGTTATCTTCGTATCCATAAACGCCGGGAATAAAAACTCTCTCATTTACTACTTCTAGTGTTTCGTTTTTATATTTACTTTTCCCATAAATCGTCTCAGCAAGAGATTTATATAAATGAAACCATCCAGATTCATGGAGATATGTTCCTAAATCAAAAGAAAAAATATAATCTTTACCTAAAATGTGATCATTATCGGGATAAATACTAATACTAAATCGTCTCCCATCATATTTGTGTTCATCATCTAGTAATAGAAGTTTTCCCCACCACTTAGTCTTAAATAAAAATAGTAGATCTAAAGAAACATAAAACTTAAATAAAAACGGTAAACAAATGTTGAATGTTATAGTTTTTTCATTGTCATTTTCTAGAATAAGGTTAAGTGCAAACTCATCCTTTGCTCTATAAACTTCAAAATTAATTGAGTTTCTGTAGTTATTAGAATAAAATGTTTTTCTCATGAAGATTTTTTGTTGGGTGGGTTATGGTATATAGAATCAAACAGTGTGATAGATTTGCTGCTTATATTTTCTTAAATTCATAACAACACCTTTAGCCTCTTCAAATGTTTTAATTCTTGGTGTAATTCCAGCCACCAATCCCTTTGTCATAGCGTTGACTATTGAAAAATAAACTTGTAGGTCTTGAGTATTATACCATTCATGAATAAGATAATCATCACTTTCATTAACAACATCAGCTTCTTCGGATTTTTCCCACCATCCTGTCCATTCCATACTATAATTTTCTGGATGTATTTTAGCATTAGCAAGAAAAATTCTTAGAGCTTCTTCTGTTTCCCTATGTAACTTTAAATAGTTTTTTTCCTCTTCTTCAGTCAATTCTGAATCTTCACCAGTTAAAAGTTCATGAATATCTCCAGGAACATATGAGTTACCATAAGGTCTTTTTGGATCAATTTCTGGAGCACCAGTTTCACAGTTATTCCATCTAACATACATATTCCTCAGAAGAGTAATATGCTGCTCAGTTAATTTAAATTGATTTGTCATAATAATTTTAATAGTTTGCTTTTTGGAAAGTTTGGTTTTGGAATAGGAATATCAAATTTTCTGCATATATTATAGTAGGTTTGTTGAGTTATTATGTCAGTTTTTAACTCTTCTTGAGATGCAATTTCAAGATAATAATCATAATAAATATCAATAAAATCTTTACTTGGCTGAATGTCATTAAATGATTTCATGGATAATTCTAAGCTTTTAGAGCATCATTTTGTTCTTTCTCTTTATCTTCCCATGGATCAGGACGATAATGTTGAGTAAGCTTTAAATCTTCTCCAATGATTCCGGCGTCTTGTAGAAATTTTCTACATTTTTCTGGAGTGTTATGTATTTTTAAAAACTCATCAATGTCAGTTCGGGTTAATTTATTCATTCTATCTCTGATAAAGAAAGTTGTCCGTTATTTTCTTCAATTTTTTTAATTCTCAACTCTTCAAGTTTCTCATCAGAAATAAAAGTTTTAAATTCGTCAAACTCATAATAATCAAAGCAACCATGTTTATCTTGAGCAATAAACTGCATATCAGGTTTTTGTTTAATTTCATTTAGATTTAAAATAGAAATTTCCTTTGCTGTTATTTCCATTCTACTATATAAATCGTCATATGATTCTAAATTCACAATTCGTTCTGTAGCTTTTTTAGCATCTTCTACCGAATCGGCTAAAACTAGAATATCTGCATCAGTATGCCAAGATTGTTCTACATATATTGAAAATAATTTTAATTCATTCATCATTTTTATTCTTCTCTGTTAAATATTGGCCAAGATTATATAAAATAAAGTTCATGCTTTTTTAATTAGTGTGTTTAAGAATTTTCCAAATTCGTTGTTTAATGCACTTCCAATATAGAATTGTAGAAGCCTTTCTCCATAATTTTCCAAAGTTGAAAGTTCATCATAATGTGATTTAAAAACTGGCTTCCATTCCATCTGATGTCTATGTAGACACTCTTTGTTGACAATAATTTTAAATTCTATGATAGGAATGAGATCAACCGAAATTCTTTCAGATTGTTGAAATACTATGGACTTTTCATCCTCAAACATATTATATGTTGGAATAGTAACTCCATTCTGCTTGAGTGTTTCTTCTTGATCTTTATCAAGTTTAAAGGTGCTGTATAACATTGATCAATTAGGGATTTTAATAAGATCTTCTCTGAGACATGTAAGAACTTGACCAAGCCAATTGGTTCCTCTCCAGTTTTTAGGGTCTTGAATGCCTACTGCACCTTCAGCCATTCCAATTCCCCAAACAGTATCGGTTGGAGATGCCTCAACCAAATAATGATCTACAGTGTTCATAAGATATTCAAAGGCATTTTTATCTTGAGTGAACTTATAAAAACAACCTTCATAGACAATTTGACGAGCATGTGTTCGCCAAACTTGCAAATCAAAATTTTTCAATGTTCTCCCTAGTTCTTTTTGTTGTCTTGGATGTTTCTGTCTCATAATAGTTTGAGCACTTTCAAAATCATTAAATAGAAGAGCTTTTTGTTGCATCATATATTGCTCTGAGCAATTGTAAGGAATGCAAGTTCTAGTGTCAATGAATGGCGTGAATGCCCAATTAGAAAGATAGCCATAATAAAAGAAATGATAGTTGTTAAATATCTCAAGATAATTTTGTTCTTTAAATGTAATCATAATTCTTGGTAATCATAATTCTTGCCATGGTAAATAATTCTATTAATAAATCGTCCAAACATTGTCATTTGTCTGTTTGCAATTCTAGATGCCTTATGAATGGTAATGTCGTAAATATACCGATAAGTATTAAATTTACCAGAAGGTAATATTAACAAAGACATATAAAACCTAGAATCTTCATTTAGTATAGAACCACAAGGATAAGATAATCCTTCATTATAAGGTTCATATTTTTCACAAACTAATGTCACATAATAAGAACAAATTTTGTTTTGATTCACATCTAAAAAATCAGTTACTATACCATAAGACTTTAAATTATTAATATAATTATCTTCAACTGAGATAATTCTTTCTTTTGTTATAAGTTTTTTAGTCATTTGCTGCATTATAAGCTTCTATTTGCTTAATACATTGCTTCCAAGTCGTACTGGAGATTGTTCGGGCAAACTTCACAAAAGTATCAGGTTTCCCATAATATTCTGAACAACTACCATCATCCCAAATACCACCAACCTTAAAGTATTCTTCTACAAGTTTTAGGATTTCTTTTTCAGTCATTTCATTTAATTTCAGTAGGTAATGATGTGGCGTTGAATGGGAGGTAGTGTGTATCATAATTGCCAGGCTCAGGTTTGCGGAATTTCCATTCTTTATAGATGTCAATGAAACACCAACACCTCCCATCCTTGTCACACCACCCCTCACGCTCCCAAGGATTATCGTCCACTACAACAGGAGCAGAGTGGCAATTCTTAATTAGTTCAGCAGCCTGAATTAGTATATCTGGAAGTTCAGAGCAGCATGGCATTGCTCCAATTTCTTCCATACGTTGAAGATGCCTAGCATGATCCTCCATCCACTCAACCAACTTTACGACCTCGCCATCATCTCGTGTTGTTGGCCCATAATCATCTCCATAATCATCACATTCTTGATTGAGTGTGGCAATAGAATCAAGGGCTCTCCTACTCTCCTTTGAATATTTCTTAAGTAATTCAATAACATGAGCTAAATCCATAGGTTCCATACAGCTCATACCGAAAGATTCAAGCCTCTCTACCTCTCTACTGAGTAATTCAACGGCCTCTTTTATCTCGTCTTTAGAAGGAGGAGCTGACAACTGCTCCATTAAAGCATCAGCAATATGCCAGGGTGTCCAATATCCATCTTTTTTTGGGGTAAATAGAGGTTGATTTGGTGAACCATTCCATGTAAAACTATAACGCACTAGCTTATTTTCTTCAACTTGCTCCTTAGCCTGAGAATCTGGCCTATGGCTCCAAAGTGACAAGATAGCTCTGGCAAATGAACGATGGTTGAACAGATACTCCCGTTGACCTTGTTCTTGTACTCCAGTTTCTATCCAATGTTTACGTTCAAGATTATCAATATCCTCATCTGTTGGATCCTCATCCGGGTGGGTAGGCCTGATAAAAAGCTCATAGCGGCCATCTGGTAGCTCTGCAATGTAATCAAACTGAGCATTTTCATAACCACGAAAGTTTGATACATGTAGGATTCCTATCACTTGATCCTTATCCAGATGAACTGAAGGCTGGCAATCCAATTGATTATTAAAATATCGCGTCCATTCTATTACAGAAACTAGAGGAACTGAACCAAAATAAGGTGTTCCATAGCGTTCTTTCCACCAAACTCGGAAACTCGTTTCAAGATCTTCATCTGTTACTACCCCATCCGCATGGTGCATCAACCGGGCGTCGGAATTTAAGTCATACAAAGCTGCTCCGGCAATAGCAATAGCGTCATGATGACTAACTCGCTCGCACCACCTATTATCCTCAGTATTTTTGCAGCATTTATCAACCCAGTCAGAAATCTCAGCAAAGGTTGGCCGGCGATTAGGTTTCATCATATTTTATCTCTAAACTCTTATTAGAGTAGCACACCACTCAAACAAACTTAAAAGTGATGTGCCAGTTTTTAAAGTGACATACTTAATCTAATGTACTGTAAATTTTTCATTAATCATATTATTTCAATAACAAAACCTATAACTACAAGAATTATTAGGGCAATATACGCCACCGCCATTAACAATAGTTTCAGCTTCCAATTGTGTTCCACAACTGGGGCATGGGTCAGGATACTCAACTGGTGTTTCTCCATCCACATTATCATCACATTGCCTCATAATAATGTAAGGAGCTTCCTTTTCATTATCCTTTAAATCCAAAAATCTATGATAACCATCAATTAAGAAATATTGATTATTAATCCTCTTAACAACCCCAACTGGTAAATTTAATTCAAAATCATATGAGGCATAAGAACTATCTTTTTTAAGTCTTGAAACATATTCTCCATTTAAGCCAATTTTATCTAATGGAATTTGTTCAATAGTTATGGTATTTGTTTGAATTAAGTTATCCAACAAATAAGAATATTCTTCTGATAGGGCAAATTTAATCTTTTGAATGTCTGTTTCTTTTTCTAGCATGGTGTTAATAGAATCTAGCATCTCATCATAGTTTTCAAATTCAAATCCACTGATTTCTTCACCATAATATCCATTTGATACTTCTAAGGAATATAAATTTTTATCATATGCTTTATAAATTCTCATTAAGCGATCTGCACAATATTTTTCTATTTTTGTTAAGTTATAAGATTTTTTTCTAATTTTATTGGATTTATCTTTATATAATTGCTCAATAACTAGATAATTTAGTGATTTATTTACTTTCTTTATTTTTAAATTAGTAATTTTTCCACACCGGCATATTGAATCGCATCCATATAATGAACAATCATACTCATAGTCATAATCACTATCAATCATATAAGTGTTGCCAAATCTCAATTCAAAGTTGTTGTATGTTTTGGTTTTCATAAATTTTAATAGTTTTTACTCATTGTTGTCTTGTAGATCAATTTCTGTAATAATATTCTTATTAACATCAATAAAAACAAGCCTCCTTCCTTTCTTTTCTTCTTGCTTGGCAATAAAGAAAAGAGCAACTCCATTTCTGATACTTTCAGTCATATTGATGCCAAATTCAGCTTTGAGGTGAATTAAAAGAGCAAAACTTCTTTTGTATTTAGGAGTCTTCATTTATTCACCAACAGAGACTGAGAATTTCTTATAACAAACCAAATGCGCTTCCAGACAGGGAGTTTGGCAAAACGATCAATTCTATCAAGAAGCTCAGTTATTTCCTTTGTAAGCTCTGTTAAATCATTTCTTTTTTGGTTTAAAGCTAATTTTAAGCTTTCACATTCTTTTATAGATTCATTGAGTTGTATCTTGAATGGAGCTTCCAAAATCTCAAGAAGTTCTGGTTCCACACAGAAAAAGACATCTTTATTTTCTAGCTTTCTCTGACAAACATGATGAATTGGTAAATCAATTCTCTCAATAAAGATAGGTTCTTCACCTTTAATTGTCATAAACTGAATGTCATCACATTTGAAGAATGAAAAGGTCTTTTGATATGGATAAATTATTTGAGATTTTCTTTCAGTTATTCCGTAGATAGTAATTTCTTTCATATTTTTTATGATTAAATATGTGTTATTATTCTCTCATTATCCTTAGCTCTAAGAATGACTTGTTCTCCATCAGTGCTTGCTTTCTTTGCAATTTTGTAAAGAGCTATGGCACGACGGAACACTTCAGCACCGTTCATTCCGGTGTCTTTCTGTATCTCATCAAACTCTCGCGCTAGTTCTTCGCTCATTCTTATGCTGAAGCTATCAGAAGGTGTTGAGATGGCTATAGAAGGTTCAGCAAATGGTTCTAGAAAATCAATAATTTCTCTAATTTTAGCAGAGTCTAAAGTGTGATTGTCTACGATCCAGGGAAGGCCTGTTTCATTATAATAATATAGTTCTACATATTCTTTGCCATTTTTAGTATATTTTGATGCACTAAGAGTGCAAGAATCTGTAATTTCTAGAGTTTGTTTGTTAATCTCAGTGGTTGTCATTGAACTAATAATTGTTTTCTGAATTTTCAATAGTCTAACATATCACTCAAACAAAAGTAAAGTGATGTGCCAGTTCTTAAGGTGTCCTAATTTTACATATACTCTTCTTTAAAACATTCATATCCAGATAACCTAATAGTTTCCTCTCGCCACTTTCTATTTCTTTCTGGAATTTCGCGATAATGAATGTTAATTGGAATCATTTCAGAACCATCAATATCATTCATAGCATTCCAAAACAATTCATTAAACTTAGAGTCTTTTTTCTGCGTTGAAAATATTGCTAATTTCTTATTTGGGAACATTGATAGTGCTACAGATAGATCTTCAACAACGGTAGAACTAAAGAAAGCAAATTCGTCTAAAATTAAAAAGTCAAAAGATCTATAATCTTCAGAATCTCTCCGAGATGAGCAAAATTTAATTTTTGATCCATTTTCAAATGTTATTGAATTTGAATTAATTTCAGTAACCCAATCTTCAAAATATTTGTTAGTGTTTAAATCATCACAAAATTGCTTAGTAATATCTAATAGTCTTTTAGATTCACTGTAATTAAAACAAACAATTCCAACTTTAGATTTATCATTAAAAATTGCATAATGAATAGCAGATATTAATGACAGGGTTGATTTTGTGGATTGTCTAGGCATTTTAAAAATTGTTTGCCTATTGCTGTTAATTGTATTTAACACATATTTTTGATAAGGATCTAATTCAATCTTTTTACGTTTAATTGCATCATAGTTTAAAAATTTAAGACAATTAATTGCAAAAATATCTGGATGATCTTTAAATATAAAATAGTTCTTTGTTGCACCAGGATTATGTTTAATGCTAGTTCCCGTTAAGGCTTTGATGAATAATTTGACGTTTTTAAATAGACTTTTCATTTTCGTATTTTTCTTTAAGATTTAAAAATAATTTATACTCTTTATTATTTTCAGTTTTAATTTCTTTATCAATACTATCATAGATAAAGTTATTCATTTTTTCTGATTCTATAAGTTCAACTATAACAATTTGTTCAGATAATTTTAGGCCACTTCTTTCATAATCTTTATAATCATTTAATTCCCCACCTAAGATATGACTAGCAGCATTTAAAACTGCATCTTTTAGCTGTCTCTCTCCATCATATATATCTAAATCATCAATAGATTCTAGACCTTCACCTAAAGTGTCTATAAAGACCATATAACGTTTTTGTTCCATATTAATTTTAATTTTCTTTAAATGTGGACAATTTTTCTAATTTTGTTTGCAATTCAATAACTTGTTGTTCTAAAATTTCAATTCTATCAACAACAGTTAATTCAGTTGCACCCTCTTCAGGTTCAATAAAACCAATATGATCAAGTATAAATTTAATCTGTTCATTTAATCTAGGTATTTCTAATATATTTCCCACCTTCAAAGCAAATTCACGGTTTGGTCTAAACTTTTTCTTTACGATTTCTATATCAGTTTTAATTTTCTTTAAATGTGGACAATTCTTTGGATCTATACATGATGAATCTGAGTTCTTATTTGTTTCTATATCATCAGGTGCATAACACCATCCGCAATCCCAATAATTACATATCATAGCTTTTAGTTGTCGCATCCAATAAAGAGCTGTAAAACCGGTAATGTATAATTTAGCTCCACCAGTAATAGAGAACCCCCAATAAGCTCCTTAGTCGCCAAGAATGCCTTAAATGCAGCATCATTTAATGCATTATTTTTATGATATATTGTATTATATACTGCCTCTGAAGCGATATAAGCAAAACTATCTTTCATTTCCCCGTTAATCATTATAACAGAAGGAATAATTGTTCTAATTTTAGTTAAATAACTGCACCTAGGCCCAATCATATAATTCTTTTCTTCATTAATAGATTTTAGACGTTTAATGGATAAAGTATCCAAGTAAATCCAGAAGTTCAATACATCTTTCCAATTGGGTCCTAGAAAACGTTCAGGGTACTCTAGAGCAGTTTGGTCATTTAAGAGATCTACAAATCTTTGATGTGTTGTAGAGATTTTCATAAATCATCCTCATGTCTGAAACCCAAAAACACTGCATGTCTTGGGAGATCCTTGACACCATGTTGAAAAAATTTATATTTTACATATTTACCAATATATTCTTCTTTATTGTTCCAAATTTCATCTCTCAGTTCGTCATTTAATCCAGAGCCTATTTTAATTATTTGACCATCCTTATTTTTTGTAATAAGTTTGCCAGTTGTTTTAGCACCTATAAGACCCTCAATAGAAGTAGATCGCTTAATTCTACCAAAAGCATCCAATTGAGCTTCATTCTCATTGTGCATTTTTTCCTCAATGTCAATAAGAATTGATTCTGCATCTTCAAATCTTTTAACTTTCAGAAGAATATTTTCATTAACACTTGATCTGCCAAACTTGTAAGTCCCATAAGGATCTCTTAGCATCATTCCTTCATAGCCATTGTTCAAATAGATTTCTTCTAGTTCATTTAATTGCTCTTGATTATAAATTGTAGTTCCATAAAGAATTTCATGATTAAGACTCTTAGGAATTAAAGGAAAGTTTAGAATTCTTAAGTAATATGGAAGAATTTCTGGTTCTAATGGATTCACATAATCAAATAACCAAACTTTAAAATCTGGCTCACCATCAATAGACATAACGGCAGATTGAGAATCTTGAAAGTTATTGCCTGAAGTTATTTCGCCATCAATTCCATCTGGCAATGTTTCTGAAAGAACTTTTTGAATGTATAGATTTCTTAAGGGTTTAAATGTTCTAGAAAGGGCAATTCCATCAATCATGAGAAAACGAATGCCATCAATCTTTGGTGTTGCAATATATGGAAATTTAGCTTTCTCTGGGTTAAACTTTCCTGCAAGTAATGGCTTTTGAATTTTTGGCATTAGAGTTAAGTTTTTGATGAATTTTTATGGTATGATGGGTAATTTTTATTAAACCAGTCTTCAAAAAGAGATGTTGCTTTTTCTCTGGCTTCATCTATTGAATTTGCCTTTAAACATACACTAAACCAATCTTCTGAATCTTTATAAATTTCATTTAATTTTTGACCACTATTAAGATAATTCCAAACTGTTAATCCGCTTATTTGTCGTGCACATAAAAATTCATTAAGTTTTTGTAGATCTTTTTCTCTAATGAATGCTCTAAAATGCAGATCATCTTTATTAAAGGTTTCTGGTATAGTTGTATCGTTTATTGGCGCTTTAGTAATTTCAAATTTATGAATTGGACATGAAACAAAATCTCTCCATTTTTCTGCAGATTCTAAATCAAAGAAGAAATCAAAATCACTTATTTCAACCCAACCTTCAGCCATCGTGCTGTTAAGCAGTCCTTCACTATGAACAATATAAATGTAGTTTTGTGTGTTCATTTTTAGTTATTTTTATTGAACCAGTCTTCAAACATAGTTATTGCTTTTTCTTTAGCTTTTTCTATTGAATTTGTTTTTGTGTATAAGTACAATTTTCTTCCCCATGTATAGACTTTATCTAGTTGTTCTCCACTTTCAAATATTCTTGAAACCCTTATACCGCTAATCTGATTCCATGAAATGGAATCTTGAATAAATTCTCTTGGATTTTTTACATTAACATTATTATCTTTTAAAAAAAGATATGCAGTATAGTAAAAATCATTTTTATCATACCACTCAGGGACTTGTTTATTATCTATTTCTATTTTAGATTCATCAATTACATATTTAATATCTTCAAATGAAAGAAAATCTCTCCATTTTTCTGCAGATTCTAAATCGTCAAAAATATAATTTCCTATACACTCATAGTGAACAGAATAAATGATGATTGAGGTGCTCATTTGTTTGATGGGTTAAAGGTTTATTTGTTATATTTTTATATTATTTACAATCCCACAACATGATACATCTCGCCTTGAGCATTCTTAAACAAAACTTTTCCATTGTTTTTCTCTATATTTTTTGCCTCCTTGTATAAGGCAACTGCGCGGCGAAAAATCTCTGCATGAGTGAGGCCAGTTGAATCACTGATGCTATCAAGCTGATCAGCTAACTCTTCTGGCATTTGAACATCAAAACGTAATCTATCAGTAATTGTCATTTGTTTGGTTAATCAGATCTTTTAAGTTTTAATGGAGGTTTTCCGGTGGGTTTGTTAAAGTTTTCATGGTTAAAAGATGTTCGGGAATCTTTATCATTCCTATTTACATCTTTCCAAAGTCTAGGCCTTTTTGATGATGTATCCTTTCTATTAAACTTTGTAGAATTTTCTTTCAATGATGGAATAATAACATACTCAACTATTCTATTAAAAAGGAACAGAATAATAACTACAGAAACTACTAGCCAAAGCCAAGGATTAATAAACAATAAAGCACTTGTCCCATAAAATACAACAAGAATCAAAATTGAAATTAGAGTTAATTTAAGTTCTTTGATTATGTATTTCATTTTATTTAAACAGAATGAGCATAATAAGGGGAGTTTTTGGGGAACATGGAACCACTATACATGAGTTTCAAAATTTGTCAAGTACCTAAGGCGCTTATTAGCATTTCCTGACTTAGTATAAGTACCTATTGACAGACCTTCAATAATCATGTACGCTCAGCTTTGTCAAAGATGATGCACGATAACTTAAGTGTCTTAAAGAACTTAAATACTCTTAAAGATACTTAAGTTTTTTATATAACTTAAATACTCTTAAGTAACTTAAAGAACTTAAATACTCTTAAAGATACTTAAGTAAGTTAAAGAACTTTAATAACTAATTAAAAACAAACTTAAATAAAATGAATAAACTTTCTCCTGAAGCACTTAAACAAAGATCATTCATTCTAAGTGCATTTACAAGATTAAAAATGTCTATTTCAACAAGTATCTATGAATTTGCAGATTATAAAATTAAAACTGGATGGGCTCCATCTTTAAATGATTTAACTAAAGTAGATCAAGAAATTCTAGAAGAGTATATGAAGTTTATTAAAAATAAATAGAGTAACTCAACTCTAATATAATGACTGATTCTTGTTCTCCTATTGAAAATAGAAATTTTTTATCTCCAAACCAATTTAAATTAACAATCAAACGATGCCCAAAGGCATCGTTTTTTTCAAATTCTGGAAATATTCCTTCTTTAACTCTAGGAATTGCAAAACAATCAAACTACCTAAAGACTATCAGTCAACCTGGAGATATGATAGATTTTCAAGACTTTATTTTCAAGTTTCTTGTAGATGAAGATTTAACAAATTATCTTGAAATACAAAATTGGATTAGAGGTCTTGGATATCCATTCAGTCTTCAACAAATTTACGATTTGCAAAAAGAAAGACCAGATCTTAAGACAAATATTACGAATCAATTGAATTTATTCTCAGATGGAACTCTTTCAATTCTTTCAAGCAATAATAAATCAAATTTTCAAGTAAGATTTTATGATTTATGGCCATATGATCTTTCTTCACTTCTATTTGATTCAACGAGCACAGATTCTCAATATTTTACAGCAGAGGTAAAAATGAAATATACATACTATGACATAAGAAATTCAAGTGGTGAACTTTTATGAAAATTCTTGATCTTCCCTCCATTCAACAAATGTGGAAGGAAGATGCTAAAATTGATATTGACGATTTACACAACGAATCAGTAAAAATACCAGAACTCCATGCAAAATACTATGAAATTTATTCAAATCTTTTACTTTTAAAGAAAAAGACCGAAGAAGATAAGAAACAAATCAGACATAAAAAATATGAATATTTTACAGGTAAAGCTGAACCAGAAGCATACATTAAAGATCCATTAGATAAGAAAGTAAGAGATAAAGAGCATTTACAAAGTTGTCTTAATTCTGATGAAGAAATTTCAAGAATTAACATCAAGATTGAAATTTACGATGTGTCACTTGATTATATTCAAGACATCATTAAGATGATTCATAATCGCTCATTTCAAATTAAAAATAGTATTGAAGCAATAAGATTACTAGGAGATTCTCACTAAATAGACACAACTAAGCATTTCTTATCATGGCTGATGTTGTGATTGTTAAAAAGAATGAGGTTCACATCAAATTAAAATGTGAACCTCATATTTTATATGAATTGCATCCTTACTTTACATTTGAAGTAAATAGTGCAAAGTATATGAAAAAATATCGCAAAGGTTGGAATGGTCTTGTAACTTTACTGAGTGTTACAACTGGAGAAGTGTATGCAGGGCTTATTGATAGGGTTATTGCAAAATTAAAGGCTCTTGGTTATTCTTATGAGTTTGAGCATAGTAAGTATTATGGCAGCCCATTTGAAGTTAATGAAGAGATAACAAAAGAAGGCTGTCAGGGGTTTTTAAAGGCTGTATGTAAGACATTAGATCCTTATGACTATCAAATCAATGCAGTATATGAGTGTTTAAGATATAATAGAAAGACAATTATTTCAGCAACTTCTTCTGGAAAAAGCTATATCATTTATGGTTTGATAAGATATCATATTCTTAAACAAAGAAAATGTCTAGTTGTATTTCCAACAACTGGTCTAGTTAAGCAGATGTTTTCAGACTGGAAATCTTATGGATGGAATCCCGAGAACCATTGTCATTTAATCTATGACGGTTCTGAGAAAAGAAATGATTTTGAAGTAACTCTTTCAACTTGGCAATCTTTAGATAATTGTCCTAAATCTTTTTTTGAAGAGTTTGATTGCATTATTGTAGATGAGTGTCATGGATGTAAGGCAAAAAGTCTTACAAACATCATGAAGAACTGTCATCAAGCAAAGTATCGTTATGGCTTTACTGGAACTCTTACTAATGGTGGTGAAGATTCAAAGACTCATGAATGGGTTATTTCAGGTTTATTTGGCCCATCTTATAAAGCAATAGGAACTAAAGAACTCATTGAAAAAGGAAGAGCCTCGCAATTAGATATTCAATGTATTGTTCTTAAACATACTTCAAGATCTTTTGAATCTTATCAAGATGAAATTAAGTATCTCATTGAGAACGAAAAGAGAAATAGATTCATTAAAAATCTTTCTCTTGACATTAAAGGAAATACTCTAATTCTTTTTGAAAGAGTTGAAACACATGGACAGATTCTTTTTGACTTAATAAATAATGATGCAGACAATCATAAGATATATTTCGTTCATGGTGGAGTTGATACAGATGAACGGGAAGAGATAAGAAACATTGTAGAGAGAGAAAATAATGCAATCATTGTTGCATCTTACGGAGTATTCAGTACAGGTATCTCAATCAAGAATCTACACAATCTTATCTTTGCTTCACCCTTTAAGTCTCGTATTAGAAATATGCAGAGTATTGGTAGATTATTAAGACTTAATCACAATAAAAAGGTTGCAAAGGTTTATGATCTTTCTGATGATATTTCATTTAATGATAGACCAAATTATACATTGAAGCATTTTATGGAAAGAGTTAAAAATTACAATGAAGAAGGATTTGATTATGACATTAAAACAATTAAACTAGGAGAATGAAATTGGAAAAAACTATTGACAGAATAAATGCTGAGAATAAAGCTTTAACTAAAACTGGAAATTTTACTATATGGACAACTCTTATTGGGGCTGTTTTACTAGGAGCTGTTCCTGGTATTCCTACATTTGTCCTCTTATTATATCCTATACTAGGATGTTCTATAACAGTCAATATTCTCAATAAAAGGCATGATAACTCAATTGAAATTATGTCATTAGATAAAGATGGATGAAGAATTTTATGCAGTAGTAAAACTTAAGAATGGTGAAGAGTTCTTTTCTCAAGTGTGTTTAACTGAAGAAGATGATAAGGAAGTTCTACTTTTATATCATCCTATTACTCTTACTCTAGTAAGAACTAAAAAGGGGTTTGATTATCTTGTTCAGCCTTGGATTAAAATTGGTAATGAAAGTTTATATGTTCTTAATAAAGAAGATATTCTTACTATGTCTGAACTTGAGGATATTGATCTTATACAAATGCACACTAAATATGTTACTTCTAAAGAACAGACTAATTTTCATCAAGAAAATCTAAGCCCATCTTTAGGTCATATTGGAACAGTTTCAGAAGCTAAGAATAAACTTGAAAGAATATTTGAGAATTCTTAAGAGTATTTAAGTTCTTTAAGACACTTAAGTTATCGTGCATCATCTTTGACAAAGCTGAGCGTAGCAGGTTCTTAAAGGTCTGTCAATAGGTACTTATACTAAGTCAGGGTTTCTTGACAATGTTTAAGGGTACTTGACATATTTTGAATGAGGTGCTATTGTTTGAGAGATCTAAAAATAATCATTATGAGTTGTCGTATTTGTGGTCGCCAAAGTTGCACGGAATCTTTTCATAGTCTTGATGAACAAGAGATTTATGAAATGTCTATGTTTTACTGTAAAAAACTTAAATAAAACTATTAACAAACTTGAATTAGATCAATGAAACAAGTTTTTCCGCAGCTATTCATAAATCTTCCTGTTACTGCTGCCATGATTGGTGGAATTATTGCAGCTATTCGTGGAATTCCAGATTGGGGTCTTTTTCTTATTATTGGATTTCTATCAATTCGCATACCATCATGGATCAATCTTTGAAAATGAAATTATTTTCATATATGATTCCCACAGAAATAGATCATGATTTAACATACCTAGAAGACAACACCGGGATGTCTCGTGCTGAAATTTTTCGCAGAGCGATTGCTCTCTATAAGCGAGCTAAGCAAACAGAGAAAGACAAAGGGAATGTAATTCTCAGAAATTCAGACGGAACACTTAGAGAGGTTATTGGTTTTTAATTAATATGCCAAAACGCTATCAATTCAAAACAAGCTGCGAATTTACAGAAAAACTCAATAGGGTATCACGAGAATCAGGACTAAGCAAGCCTGAAGCAATTGTAGCCGGAATAGAACTTTTAGATCGTCTTGTGCAAGCTGATAAGGAAGGAAAAGAATTTGCTATTGTAAGTAAACCTGACAATTAATCTGTTAAATTATTCTCTCTACGAATAATACCTGAAGGGCACTTGACAAACTCTCATTAACATGCTATGCTAAATAAACAACTACACTCAAAACACATGAAATCCTTGATTGCCACTAGCAGCTTGATGATCGCCGCAGCCCTGGTCGCACCCCCTGCGAAAGCGCAGACACCATGCATGAGTGGCTTGCCGGTCAGCACCATCGTCAGCTCAGGTCCATCTGGGTATAGCTGCGAACTTGGAGGGTTAAACTACACGTTTTTTGACAATCTTGCTGAACTCGATAACCCAGGTGCCATCGTAAATTTCCAGACTTCGCGACAGTTTCAGGTGATTACCTTTGCCAACCTAACCACTGAGGGCGTGGTTGGCTTCTTCTATAAGATTATTTCTCCTTTCGAAACAATCACTGATATTCAACTGTCCTATTCACAGGATCCGCCGTTGCCCGACCCGATTATGGAAATATTGATCACCGCTCCAACGTTGCCTAAGCCACCATCTCCAGTAGTCGCGCTCACTGTGGAAACCGTGTTTGAATCTGATACGAGCATGGCTCCACCTCTTCAAACGCTGAGGTCACTGACCCATACCATCCACAAAACTCCAGCACCTCTTCCTTTGGCGGGTGCTGGTCTTGCCTTTGGAATGAGCCGAAGAATTAAAACAAGAATTAATATGGGAAAGCAAAACACATAAAATGATATTGAGTTCTAAATTTAATTAAAAAATAACAATACAAGTTAAAATCTATATAGCGTAAATGAGAGAAAGATGATAACAACATCAGTAATGGAAAAAAAGAAAAGAAGAACACATTATGTAATTAATGCTGACTTTTATGATGCTCTAATTAAATACAAAGATCGTGTAAAACAAGCAGAAGAAAAAGAACAACCAAAACCAAGAATCCCTGAATATATTGGTAAGTGTTTTTTGGAAATTGCAAATCATTTAGCATTTACTCCAAAATTTATAAACTACTCATATAAAGATTTAATGATCTCTGATGGTTATACTGATTGTGTGAAATATGTTTTAAATTTTGATCCATATTTTAAGGGTGGAAAAACGGTTAAGAATCCTTTCTCTTACTTTACAACAATTTGTTATTGGGCATTTGTTCGTAGAATTAAACAAGAGAAAAAAACTCTAGAGCTTTATGATATGCTTCTAGAAAAGAATGGATTTGATGAAGTCTTTCATGATGATTCAGCAGATGGAGATTATTCAAACTATTCCGATTTTAATAGCATCAAAGATTCTGTGCATTCAAGAATGAGATATTGAAATGAGTAAAGTAGCAATTTTGACCGATCAGCACTTCGGATTCAAAAGACAGTCAACAATCTTTCATGATTATTTCTTGAAGTTCTATAATGATGTCTTCTTTCCCTTTCTTGAGGAAAATAATATCTCAACTGTCATTGATTTAGGTGATACTTTTGATAGTCGTAAAACTCTTGATCTAACAACAATTGATTGGGCTAAGAGAAACTACTATGATAGATTAGAAGCTCTTAACTGTCAGGTTCATACGATTGTTGGAAATCATACGACTTATTATCGCAATACCAATAGAATTAATACACCTGAACTACTTCTGAATCAATATCCAAACATTCAAACCTATTCTGGGGCAACTGAAATTCAACTGAATGATCTTTCAGTGCTGCTGATTCCCTGGATCAATCAAGAGAATGAAAAAGATACTTTGAAACTCATTGAAAATACTAAGGCAACTGTTGCAATGGGACATTTAGAATTGAATGGTTTCTATGTCAATCGTGGCACACAAATGGAAGGAGGTAAGGATCCTGACGTTTTTTCTAAGTTCAAAAAAGTATTTACCGGACATTTTCATACTCGTTCAGATAATGGAACAATTTACTACATTGGCAATCCTTATGAAATGTTCTTCAGTGATGTTGGAGATCCTAGAGGATTTATTATTTTTGATACCGATACATTAAAACACTCCTATGTAAACAATCCAAATCATTTATTTGATTATGTTTATTATGAGGATACAGATATTGATTCATTTGATTTTGAGTCTTATTCTGGTAAAGTTATTAAAGTAATCATCAGAAAAAAATCTGATATTAATTTATTTGATGAATTTATTAGTAATTTTTATCGGGTTGGTGTTTCAGATCTTAAGATTATTGAAAACTATTCTGTTTCTGAAGATTCTGAAGAATTTGATGCCGATTTAGAAAGTGAAGACACATTTAGTCTCATTCAAAGATTTGTAGAAGAAAGTGATGTTAATCTAAACAAAGATAAGTTGAAGTTAGTTTTGTCTGAGTTACACAAAGAAGCCTGTGAATTAATCTGATGTTTTTGATAACTTTAAAAGAAACACCTGAAAGAGGTGCATTTTCTGTTACTAATGAGAAGGGCAATAAGATTCTTTATCTTTTTCAACAATCTGATGATGCTCTAAGATTTTCAATGCAGCTTGAAGAAAATGGTTATCCCAAAACCGAAATTGTTGAATGTGAAGATAGAAAAATAATTTATACATGTGAGCTAACAAATACAAAATATGCTATAATTAAACCTGAAGATCTTGTTGTTCCACCTGTTTTTGAGAAATGATAATCTTAGAGAAAGTACGCTATAAAAATCTTCTTTCTATTGGAAACACTTTTACTGAAATTGAACTCAATAAAAACCCAACAACATTGATTGTAGGTAAGAATGGAAGTTCAAAGTCAACAGTAATTGAATCCATCACTTTTGCATTATTCAAGAAAGCCTATAGACCAATCAATTTACCTCAGCTCATTAATTCAATCAATGAAAAAGATTGTCTAGTTGAACTTGAATTTTCAATCAACTCAACCAAATGGATGGTGAGACGTGGACTTAAGCCAAATATATTTGAGCTTTATAGAGATGGACAATTATTAGAACAAGATGCTTCAGCCATTGATCAACAAAGATGGTTTGAGCAAAATGTTCTTAAGATGAACTATAAAACGTTCATTCAAATTGTTATTCTTGGAAGTGGTAATTATATACCATTCATGCAATTACCACTTGCGCAAAGAAGAGAAATCATTGAAGATCTTTTAGATATTCGCATTTTCTCTTCAATGAATGTTGTTCTTAAAGAAAAACTCAAGACAATCAAAGATGATTTAAAACAGCTCAATGTTTCTGAAAAGCATCTACACGATAAAGCAGTCATGCAAAGACGTTTCATTGATGAAATTGAAAAGGAGAGCAATACAAGAATCAATGAGAAACAACAGAGAATTGAAGGTCTCTCAAAAGTCATTGATAAGATGATCAATGACAATAAAACTATTGAGAGTCAAATTCAAGAACTTAATCAACAAATCTCCGAGGTTTCAGCATCTTCAAATAAACTTAATCAACTTGGAACTTTAAAAGGTAAAATCTCACAAAGAGTTGGAACAATTAATAAAGACTTAAGGTTCTTTCAAGAAAATTCAATTTGTCCAACATGTACTCAAAATATTGATGAAGAATTTAAGACTAATAAGATTACAGAATACCAAAAATCATCAGAAGAGTTTTCTGGTGCTCTCTCTGAAATTAATGATGCTATTACTTCTCAAGAAGAAAAACAAAGACAGTTTTCAGCATTATCACAACAAATTGTTAAGTTGAATCAAAAAATCAGTTCACACAATATTCAGATTTCAACTGCCCAAAAACAGATTTCTGAATTGAACGAAGAGATTGAATCAATTCAAGAAAATGTTCAAAATAGAAGTACAGAAAATGAAAAACTCTCTCAAATTGAGGAAGAGTTACTACAAGTTCAGACAGATTTCTTGAATAAAAAGGACTCTTTACAGTATTATGAATATATGGCTAGTCTTCTTAAAGATGGTGGAGTTAAGACAAAGATCATCCGTAAATACTTACCGATCATTAATCAGTTGATCAATAAGTATCTGAATACGATGGATATGTTTATTAACTTTACATTTGATGAAGAGTTTAATGAAACAATCAATTCACCTTTACACGATAACTTCTCTTACAGCTCATTCTCTGAAGGACAAAAACAAAGAATCAATCTGAGTATTCTTTGGACGTTTAGAGAGCTTGTAAAAATTAAGAACTCAACAAATGTAAATCTTCTTCTGTTTGATGAGATTTTAGATAGTTCGCTAGATGATGCAGGAATTGAAGAGTTTATTAGAATTGTTAAGTATGTCTTTACTGATACTAATACGTTCATCATTTCTCATAGAGAAGGTGTGACTGAAAAGTTTGAACACATTCTTGAATTTGAGAAGCAGGGTAACTTTAGCCGAATTTCAAATATAACTTAAATTAAACAAAATGGAACAAAAAATTTCTATTACCCAAGATTTGATAGATCAACTGATCGTAAAATATAAAGATTTGTCTGACTACTGGGACATTGCAGCAGCAATCATTAATGAAATTTATCCACGAGAAGATAAAAGCGATGCAGAGTTTTATTATTATGTTCATGCCATTTGGGAATTAATTGACGACTATGCAAGAAGGGACCGCTTAAAAAACTGGCACACATAAGCAACACTTTTGTAGAATTTATGATAGATTGCAATTAATCAAATTAATTTGAGGGTTCAATTTATTATGGTTACTAGAACTGTTAATTTTAGCGATAACACACTTACTCATTATAGTGAATCAATTGGAGAAAATATACCCATAGATTGCATTGGAAATTTAACACGAGAGGAATTACGCATTCTTACAAAAGAACTTGAATTTAGTCTAATAAACATTGAATCACAAATTGAACATTTAGATAAAGTTATTGAAACTAAAGAGGTGGCAATTAATGACGAGATTCACTTAAGATCAATTAAAGTTAGAACTGCACAAAAAATAAAGAAAAAATTTCTAGACAGGGTTAGAAGGGTAAGGGGTATAAATCCAGTCTTAGCAAGTAAATTTGTTTTACATTTTTATAGTAATGAGCTTGATAAAGAGTATGACGAATTTATGATTTCATATATGTCTAATGAAGAATTGCAAATTATTTCTGCCGAATTAAAACAAATTTTACGAAGAGAAAATGTCATTATAGAACATTATGATAATTCAATTTCCCCTAGCTCAGAAAATAAAGAAGAATGTAAAATTATTTCACTTAAAACTTCCCATAGTTATCACACAAAATTTTTACAACGTGTTATAAAAGAACAACGTAGACGAAAACCTCAAAAAAGAGTTTGAATGTGTAGTTAAATTAAAAACACGCATGAGCCACTTAAAGAACTGGCACACATAAGCAACACTTATCCAAAAATCATGTTACATTAATATCACTGGCAAAACAATATGACAGAAAACAAAGACCACTTTTGGAAATATAATGAAGGTGAGATTCTTAGAGAGATTGAAGAATATCTGATCGGAACCTATAATGCTCATTATGTTGGGGATAATGGAATACAGGCAATGGATCTTATCTCAGCAATCGGTGATGGAGTTCCATTTTCACGCTCAAGTATCATTAAATATGCAAGCCGATATGGTAAGAAAAATGGGTTCTCAAAATCAGATTGTCTAAAAATCATACACTTCTGCATCTTTCTATATCACTTTTCAAATCACGATAAACAAACAACTGAAAAATATGAAACTCTCTCCTGAAACAATTGAAATTCTTAGTAATTTCTCTTCTATTAATAACTCAATTATCATTTCTCCAGGAAGCGTAATTAAAACAATTAATTCTGAACGAAATGTTTTTGCAAAAGCAACAGTTCAAGAAACATTTCCTCGTGATATTCCAATCTATGAATTAAGAGAGTTTCTCAATATCTTTAAAATTCATAAAGATGCTGATGTTGATTTTTCAGATGAACAATATATTCTAGTTCAACATAATCGCACTCGCATGAAGTTTTATTATGCAGATTTATATTCTCTCTCTAAAAATTTAAATCTTCCTGACAGAGATTATGTACTTGATGATGTCGTTCTGAGTATTAATCTAGAATCTGAACAAATTGAAAGAGTAAGAAAAGCTGCAAATTATTACAGTCTTAATGATCTATCTTTGACTGGGGCTGAAGGAAGAATTGAGTTGCTAGTTCATAATAAAGAAGATTCAACCTCAAAGTCTTATAATGTTGAGATTGGTGAAACTGAAAATCAGTTTTGTTTCAATCTTATTGAAAAAAACATTAAGATTCTTTCGGGATCTTATATGCTTGAAATTGCTAGAGTTAATGATAGTAATTTTGCAGCTAGATTCATCAATCAAAATCAAGAGCTTGAATATTTTATCGCTACAGAGCCCGATAGTTCTTATGACGATTAAGATTTCCAAGACACATCAAAAATTTGCATATCGCTTAAAAGACCAAACTGCTCTAGAATACCCTGAACGTTTTCTAGGACCCAATTGGAAGAATGTATTGAACTTTTGGTTTTATTTGGATACTTTGAGTGTTGAAGATTTTGAGATAGTTTATGATCGTTATTGGGATTTGGATGATCTGAGTGCCATAAAGAATCTTGCTTGGAAAGCTGTTAAAGATACTATAGAATATTATAATGCAAATGAAGCTTGGTGTGCTACTGCTGGTATTGCTACACGTTGCGCGACTTGTGAACTCATTGGCTCACACAATCTTAAGTCTTTGAATTTTCTTCCCTTGTTTTTGAATTTATGAAAATCTCTAAGACTCATCAAACTCTTTCAGAAGTAATGGATGATATAAGAGTTCTTACTGAACCTGAAAACTATCTAGGAACTAACTGGAAAGAAGTCTTAAATTTCTGGATCTTTCTAGATACTATGAATGAAGAGCAGTGGAATAGTATTAATGTTGCTTATTCTTCTTTAAGTTGGGATGAACGAGATGCTTCATTTCTAGAAATTCTTAATCTTGCTAGAGATCTTCGTGGTGTGCGTTCTGCATGGCTTGCTGCTTCTAGATATTATCTTGCTGCTTCTAGTTGTCGCGGGGCTTCTGGTTTTGCAACATATGAACTTATTAATTCTCATAAGCGTAAAAAACAAGGAAAATCTTTAGTCTATTTTCCATTATTTTTAAATATATGAAAATTTCCACCTTTCATAATAATCTTAGTTTTATACTAGAAAATGAAGAAGTTCTTACTGATCCCTCATTATATTTGGGAAATAATTGGAAATCTATATTAAATTTTTGGTTTTATTTGGAAAACCTAAGTGAACATATAAAACAAAAAATCTTAGAATTTGATAAAGAGGAGTATCATAATGCAGGTATTATAAAATATGTAGATTATATTTATCATATTCTTCCACCAGAAGAGGATTATATTTGGGATGCAGTTAATATGAATTGTGAAGAAATTTCTTTAAATTGGTATTATGCCTGGGCAACTCTAGAAATTTTATGTCATGATAAAATTTTAAAGAACAATTTAGAATTGAAATTTCTACCACTTTTTATTCCACCAAAGCCAAAAATTGTTTTAGTGTCAACACCAAAGGGTGAGATGACTATGGACTATATGAAAAGTATAGTTAATAAATTTTATCCCAATCTTTTTGGTGATCTTCCCGGCGTTGAACCAATTTCTAGTCAAATGTCTAGTGAATACCTGGACATCTCTAGAAACGAGATGCCAATTTTAGAACAAATACGAACTGGACGAACAATTTTTTAACTTATTATGAACGACGAATTTTTATTTACTGAACGACACAGGCCAAAATCTATTGAAGAGTGCATTTTACCTGAACAACTCAAAGAATATTTCACTGAAATAAAAGATTCTGGAAATGTCCCAAATCTTCTTTTATCTGGACCTTCAGGAACCGGAAAAACCTCTGTTATCTTAGCTCTAGCTAATGAACTTAACCGAGATTTCATGAAGATCAATGGAAGTGAAGAGCGAAGTATTGATGTTATCCGAAATAAGGTTAAGTCATATGCTTCAACTATTTCCCTTTCTTCAACTGGGAAAAAATTTCTACTTATTGATGAAGCTGACAATCTTACTCATGATGCTCAACTTGCCTTAAGGGCTTTCATTGAAGATTTTCAATCCAATTGTGTTTTTATTTTTACATGCAATTATAAAAATCGTATTGACAAAGCTCTCTGTTCTAGATGTATCAATAAAGAATTTATTTTCCCAGTTGAAGAAAAACCAAAGATTCTTTCTAGATTCTTTAAGGTAGTTTGTTCAATTCTAGAGAATGAAAATCTTGAGTATGACCAAAAAATTGTTGCATCATTTGTTGGCAAATACTATCCAGATTTTAGGAGAACACTTCTAGAACTTCAGGGTTATGCAAGAAAAGGTTCAATTGACGTTGGTATTCTTGCAGTTTCTTCAGATGTCTCAGTTACTGAACTCTTTGAACATATCCGAAACAAAAATTATTCAAACGTCAGAAAATGGGTGATTGACAATATTGATAATGACCCATCCATAACAATCAGAAGAATCTTTGATGAGTTATGGAAAAATGAAAAAATCGTTAAGACAACAATCCCTCCATGTGTTATACATCTGGGGAAATATCAAGATCTTGCAACTCGTGTTGCAGATCAAGAAATCAATTTAATGGCATGTATTACTGAATTAATGTACGAACTTGAATGGAATTAATCATGAACCGAAATCAATCTGAAGATCTTGCATCACTCGCAGAAGTCTTTTATGCTAATTTGAATGAAGATTCAACTTGGGATAATCCTTTTGGCTATCACAAATGGAAGCCTGATACAATTATGACAATTTTAGGTGAGGAACCTGAAGGACAATTTAGCGAACTTCATCAAGATTCTCTAACTGATGAACAACGTCAATACGCTTATATGCTCTATAAGAATCTCCCTAACTTTATTAGTAGCAGTCATGAGTGAAAACCCGCTTAATCAAGACATGAATGCCTCAAGATGGGCAATGGAATTTCATTCCATTCATGGTGGTGATGAAGAATTAATGAGAACTTGGTTTGCAAATGCAACTATGTGTGACTGGGATAATCATTTTCGGGTCACAAACCCATATGAAAATGATTCAATTCATATTCATTTTGACCCTAATAGCCCTAGAGGAGTTATATATAATGAGATATACCAAGATGTCGTATATGTAAATATAAATTTATGAGTAGACAGGAATTATTAGCTAAAATTTATTCTGAGCTTGTGGTAAAAACTTTAATGGTTGTTGGACCTGTTGAAGTTGAAACCTATTCAGATGTTTATAAAGAAAACTGTGAAGCACTTTATAAAATAGCAAAAATCGCTTCTCGTGAATATAATCAATATGAATATATGTAAAAAATGTGAATAACCCAGAACTTAAAGATTGGTTAAATTCAATCAATTTCTCTAAGGAAAATCTCTTAGATGAAACTCCAGAATCAGTTTCATCTTATCAGCCATACATCATCAATAAATGTATGGCTAGTCATTTAGATGCTATACTGTTTGTAAATGAGCTAAACCAACTTCCATATATTGATAAGCGAATGCAATACGCTTATTATCTCTATGCTCTAAGACCAAGAAAAAGATATGCCCCTTGGTTAAAAAGGGAAACCGCAGATAATCTTTCTGCGGTTAAAGAATATTATGGATTTAGTGACAAGAAAGCTTTAGATGCTTTAAAGGTTCTAAATAGAGACGAAATTATTTTCATTAAACAACGACTGAATAAAGGTGGATTTAAAAAATGAGTGAATTGAACAAAGATGGATACATTAATTGGGATTCATCCATGATGATTGAAGTGACACTTGATCAACCAGATACATTTTTGGTTGTTAAAGAAACACTTCAGCGTGTTGGAATTTGTAGTAAGCATGAAAAGAAACTCTTTCAGAGTGCACATATTCTCCACAAATCTGGAAAATATTATATCGTTTCTTATAAAGAGTTATTTGCCCTTGATGGAAAGTATTGTACTTTAACTCAATCTGATTTACAGAGACGTAATAGAATTGCAAAGCTTTTAAGTGATTGGGGCCTTATTACAATTGTTAATCCTGAACAAATTACAGATATGGCTCCTTTGAGTCTTATTAAAGTTCTTGCATATAAAGATCGCCAAGATTATGAACTTATTACTAAGTACACAATTGGTGGAAAACGTAAGTGAAAATCTCGAGGTCACATAGACGCTTTGCACTTTGTTTAGAAGATCAAACTGCTCTAGAATATCCTGAGGATTTTTTAGGACCTAATTGGAAGGATGTACTGAACTTCTGGATTTATTTGGATACTTTAAGTGAGGAACAGATAAAAATTGTTATAGAGAGTTTTAATGTAGTATGTCCAGTTGAATATACTGCTTATTATGGTTTCCTTGTGCATTCTGACTATAATGGTTTTCAAGGTGATGCTATGAATGCTGCTCAAAAAACATCTAATTTTTTTATTGAAGCTTCTGCATCAGCAGTTTGTAGCTCTTCTATAGCTGTTGCTACAGATACTAATAACCTTTACATAAGCTCTATAGACTATATAAAATCTGGCAACTGGGCTGCAGGTCGTGCAACCTATGAACTAATCGGTTCACACTTTCTCCTAGATAACAACAAACCATTAACCTTTTTTCCATTGTTTTTAAATTTGTGAAAATCTCGAGGGCACATAGACGCTTTGCACTTTCTTTAGAGGATCAAACTGCTCTAGAATACCCTGAACGTTTTCTAGGACCTAATTGGAAGAATGTACTGAACTTCTGGATTTATTTGGATGATTTAAGTGTTGATAAACTTTCTATAATTTATGCACATTATCATGATTTGAGAGACGTGCATACATTAAGGAGTCTTGCAGTGAAAGCTGCTGTAGATACTATAGGTGGTGAATATAAAACTGCAGCCTGGTGTGCCACTACTAATTCTATTGGGGTTTTGGCAATTTACGAACTCATTGGCTCACATAATCTTGAGACCTTGGCATTTCTTCCTTTGTTTATAAATCCATGAAAATCTCTAAAACCCATCAACGATTTGCAGACCGTTTAAGAAACCAAAGAGCCTTAGAACATCTAGAAGAGTTTCTAGGACCTAATTGGAAGGATGTCTTGAACTTTTGGCTTTATTTGGATACTTTAAGTTATGATCAGTGGAAGAGTATTATTGATGCTTATTGTTCTTTAAGTCACAATGAACGCCAGCTTGCTCGTCGGGCTTCCTGTGTTGCTGCCCGAGCTGTTGCTGCTAGTTATGCTGCTGGTGATGCTGGTTTTTATGCTGCTGGTGATGCTGGTTTTTATGCTGCTGGTGATGCTGGTTTTTATGCTGCTGGTGATGCTGGTTTTTATGTTGCTGGTTATGCAACTTATGAACTAATGGGTTCACACATACTTAAATCTCAAGGTAAATCTTTAGTCTCTCTTCCACTGTTTTTAAATGTATGAAAATCTCTAATACACACAAAGAATTTGCTGACCTCTTGAATAACCCAAGAGCCTTAGAATATCCTGAGGATTTTTTAGGCCCTAATTGGAAGGATGTCTTGAACTTCTGGATTTATTTGGATACTTTAAGTGATGATCAGTGGAGTATTATTGAATCTCTCCACGTAGAACTTGGTTACCCTAAATGGAATGAAGGTAATTTAAATGGAAGACAAGAATATTGGCATGTAGTTGCAAATAGTGCTTACAAAACAATTAGAGAATATGCAGGCTATGCTGCTCTTGCAGCATCTGGTGATTATCATTGGACGGCTGCTTCTGATGCAACTTATGAACTTATCGGTTCTCATAAACTTAAAGAACAAGGAAAACCCCTAACCTTTCTCCCACTTTTTAATTATCAACCATCTCTTTAACAATTAAACCATGGAAAACCAACTTACACAATCAAAATGTTTTACTGAATTTTCAAAAGCATTGAATAACCCAAGAGTTTTAGAAGCTCCAGAAGAGTTTTTAGGTGATAATTGGAAAAGTATTTTACAATTTTGGAACTATTTGGATAGTTTAAGTGATAATGATTTGGAAAATATTGCAGAAAGATTTTTAAATTTACCTAAATTTTCTAAAACTTTCTCCTTTAAATTGTGCTTTGATGATAATCTTTTAGAAGCTCTTACAGGTCTTTGTTGTGAAACTTTAATGTTAATTAAACTTTGCTCTATACCATGTTATATAAAATTAAGTCATCATGTAAATACTGTTATATCTTTAGCTTTGTGTGAATTGTTAGTTAAGAATAAACTAAATGATTCATCTCTAGAAACAGAACCTTCAACATTCTTACCACTATTTGATTTTGACCCACAGACCAATACATGAACTGTCACAAAAAGTATTGCTAATAGAACTTTATAATGCTATAGTATTTCTATCTTAGCCCCTTGGTAAAGTAAAATGACAGAAGATGAAAAACTAATTGAAGAGTATTCTAAAGAAGTATTTGGTGTAGGTTCAACATTTAAAGTAACAATAAAAAACCTTATTGAACATTCTCGCAATTATAGAAAAGAAAAGGGCGCAGAACACAAAATCCTCAAAGATGCTAGAAAAGCTGGATATGAGCAAGGTTATCAATGGGGAATAAAACGAGCAGAAGAATCAACCATTACTCTAGAAGAATTACGCAAAATGACTGTTCAAGAATTAGTAAATTTCATTGGAGATGAAAACGATTAAATTCAAAGTACGGCTTTCCACACTTGAACATTTTCTCAAAATCCGCTAAATATGGTTTGTGGGATGCCAAATGGGTCCTACACTAAAAACACTCGCTTTTAAAGGAGAATTAAAATGCAATTAGCACATAGTTTTTTTGATGATCTATACAAGGGTTCAATCGCTCTTGATGGTTTCTTTGACCGAGTTTATCCGATCTCTGAAACTTACAATTCATATCCGACAGAGGATGTCATTCAAGAAACTGATTCTAGGCTCAGAGTTGAACTTGCCCTTGCAGGTTTTGACCGTTCAGAGATTAAAGTTTATACAGAAAATGGTAAACTTTATGTTGAAGGAACACTACAATCAAAACCAGATGAAAAATATCTTGTGAGAAACATCGCCCAAAGAAATTTTCGTTGGGGTAGAGTTCTTCAAGAACAGTTGCAGGTTGATTCAGTTTCCTTTGTTAATGGAATCTTGAAAATCACACTAAACCGTCACACCCCAGAACACGAACTGCGAAAGGAATATTCATTCTAGTAAGTGTCTAAGTAGAGCAGGAATTTTAAAACTTCTTAAATTTCCTGCTCTTAATAATCCATTGTAAAATATATAAAAATGAAAGAAGATAGTTCAGTTTTTTTAGTAGTTCTTGTGGATAATGTAAAACTTATTTCAGGAATTGAGTTTACAAAAAACGAAATTGGTAAAGACGAGGTTATTCTAAATAAACCATTTGTGCTTGAAGGATCTAGTTTAATGCCATATCTTTATGCATATACAAATCAAAAAATGTTTTATGTTTCACCAACAAAAATTATAACTTTAGCTACACCAAAACAAGAAATTTTAGATAATTACATTAAGCTAGTGAGCGAATGAGATTTTATACGAATGTCAAACAGATTGGAAATAACATATATGTCAGAGGATATGAAGACAATAAATCATTTGTTGACCGAATTGATTATCAACCAACACTCTTTCTAAGAACTAAAGAAAAGACAAAATACAAGACTCTACAAGGTGAATGTCTTAAACCAATCAATCCTGGAACTATCTGGGAAACTAGACAATTCATTGAACGCTACAAAGGCGTAGATAATTTTGAAATTTTTGGTGACATTTCACCAGTCAATCAATATATCTCTGACAATTATCCAGAAGAAAACATTGAGTTTGACATCAATAAAATCAAAATCTATATCATTGACATTGAGACTACCTCAACCTATGGATTCCCAAATGTTGAAGAAGTAAGAGAAGAAGTGCTTCTGATTACTATTCAAGATTTTGAATCAAAGAAAACATATACTTGGGGAACCCGACCTTTTTCTGAGAAAGTAGAAGGCAATGTTTATTGTGAATGTAAAGATGAATATGAGCTTTTTCAGAAATTTATTGAGTTCTGGGAATCTGATTATCCTGAAATTGTTTCTGGTTTTAACTGTGAGTTTTTTGACATTCCTTATCTTGTTCGTAGAATATCTCGGGTTTTATCTGAAGCTGATGCTAAAAGACTTTCAATTTGGAAATCTATCAGAGAGAGAAAAGTAAAGGTAGAAAAAACTAATAGAGAAGAATATGTTTATGATCTTGCAGGGATCGCATGTCTTGACTTTCTTGCTCTTTTTAAGAAGTTCAGTGGTAAAAAACTAGAAAACAATAGACTAGAAACCGTAGCTCAAGAAATTTTAGGAGAAACTAAACTAGATCACTCTCAATATGAAACCTTTTCCGATTTTTATACTCAAGATTTTAATACCTTTACTCGCTATAACATTATAGACTGTGAGTTAATCAGTAAGCTGGAAGATAGCCTAGGTCTTATTGGACTTGCTATTGCAATGGCATTTGATACAAGAGTTAATTTTGACGATGTATTCTTTCAAAGCCGAATGTGGGATTCAATCATTTATAATTTCCTTAAGAGAGAAAATATCTGCATCCCACAAAGAAAAGAAGTCACTTTAAAAACTGAAAAATTTAAAGGAGCATATGTAAAAGAAACACAAGTTGGAAAGTTTAATTATGTTGTAACATACGACGTTCACTCCCTATATCCATCTATTATTCGTACATTTAATATTAGTCCAGAAACTCTAGTTCCAAAAAGAAATTCAGAAGTTTCGGTTGATACAATTCTTAATGAGACTTTTAGTAATACTACAGAATTTAGTGTATGTGCTAACGGCTCAATGTATTCAAAATCTTTTCAGGGATTTTTGCCAACATTGATGGAGAAGCTCTATAAAGATAGAACAGTTTATAAAAAAATGATGCTTGCGGCGAAAGCGGAATATGAAAAAAATCCAAATCCAGAAATAAAGAAAAAGATTACTGTTTATAATAACTATCAGAATGTTAAAAAGACTGTTCTAAATTCAGCTTTTGGTACCCTTGGGTGTGAATATTTTCGTTATTATGATTTAAGAAACGCAGAAGCAATTACATATACTGGACAAGCCGTCATTAAATTGTTAGAGAAAAAGATGAATGCTTTTCTCAATAAGATTGCGGGAACTGAAACTTTTGACTTTGCAATTGCAATGGACACAGATTCAATTATGATTAACTTTGAACCAATAATTGAACGTATTTTTAGTAATAAGAATGTTGAGATGTCCAAAGTCATTGATTTTATGGATAAAGTATGTGCAACAAAGGTTCAAGAGTGTATTGATCAATCATTCAGAGAAATTTGTGACACTTTAGGGGCTTATGAACTTCAACTAAGTATGAAGAGAGAGAAGCTTTGTTCATCTGGTCTCTGGGTTGCCAAGAAAAACTACATTATGAATGTGTGGGATAATGAAGGTATAAGATACTCTGAACCAGAAGTCATAATTTCGGGTATTTCAGCAATTAAATCTTCAACTCCAGCATATTGTAGAACAAAAATCAGAGAAGCAATCAATATCATTCTTAATGGCACAAATAAAGACATTATTAACTTTATAGGAAACTGCAAGAAAGAGTTCTTCAAACTTACGCCAGAAGAGGTATCATCTCCTAAAAGTGTCAGTAATGTTAATAAGTATGCTGAAGGTAAGTCATCATATAAATCAGGAACACCAATACAATCAAGAGCTTCACTGATTTACAATCGCTATATAAGAGAACAGAACCTTGAAATGAAATATCCAATCATCAAAGATGGAGAAAAGATAAAGTTCTGTTATCTCAAAATGCCTAATCCAATCAATGAAAATGTCATTGCATTCATTCAAAGATTTCCAACCGAATTTGGACTTGAAAGCTTTGTTGATTATAATTTGCAATTTGAAAAGACTTTCATCTCACCTTTGAAAGCTATTTTAGATGTTATTGGTTGGACAACAAAAAAAACAAACACACTAGACTCTTTATTTGGATAATATGGACGATTTTTTAAAGGACTTAATTAAAGAAGTTGGAGGAGAATACACAAAGCTTGCTTCTAAAATTGAACAGACTGAGACATATGTTGATACAGGTTCTTATGTCTTAAATGCTCTAGTTTCTGGTAGTATTTTTGGTGGAATTTCACAGCAAAGAATTACTGGATTGGCTGCAGATGAATCTTGCGGAAAAACATTCATAGCTCTTACTGTTGTGAAAAATTTTCTTGATGTAAATGAGAATGGAGTATGTCTATATTTTGATACTGAAAAAGCAATTGATCCTTTACTTTTAGCTCAAAAAAATATTGATCCAAATAGAATTATTATTAGTAATGTTGTAACTATTGAGGAATTTCGCTCTAGGGCTCTTAAGGCTGTTGATTCTTATTTAAAAAAGCCAGAATCTGAACGAAGACCTCTTTTTATTGTACTAGATTCTCTTGGAATGCTTTCAACCAATAAAGAAATTTCTGATGCCTTAGAAAGTAAAGATACTAGGGATATGACCAAAGCACAATTGGCAAAGGGTGCTTTCAGAATGCTTACTTTAAAACTTGGAGAAGCTAAGATTCCTATGATTGTGAATAATCACCTTTATAGTTCTATGTCAATGTATTCACCTAAAGATATGTCTTCGGGTTCAGGTCTCAAGTTCGCTGCCTCTACAATTCTTTACATTTCTAAATCTAAAGAAAAAGAAGGAACTGAAGTTGTTGGTGTTATTCTAAAATTTAAGACTATCAAATCCCGAATATCAAGAGAAAATCGTGAAGTTGAAGTAAGATTATTCTATGATGAAAGAGGTCTTGATCGCCATTATGGACTTTTACCTCTTGCTGTAGAAGGTGGAGTCATTGAAAGAACTGGAAATCGTTATGTCTTTGGAGAAAACAAATTCTTTGAAAAAGAAATTATGAAAGACCCAGAAAGATTCTTTACACAAGATGTTCTAGAGAAAATTGATGCCTATGCTAAAACCAAATTCAATTATGGTTCAGCTATTGGAGTAATTGAAGAGGAAGAAAACGACGAGTGATAATGGAAACAACTGAAGCACTGATTTTAAGAAATTTAATATACAATGAAGACTTTGCAAGAAAATCTTTACCATTCATAAGAACTGAATATTTCATTGATAGCCTTCAAGGAATTTTATATGATGAGATTTCATCTTTTATCACTGAATATAATTCCCTTCCAACAAAAGAAGCTCTCCATATTGAACTAGAAAAAAGAACAGATCTAAATGAGCAATCCTTCCCAAAGGTCATGTCATTTCTTTCTGATCTTTCAGAAGAACCAGCAGACAATGAATGGCTTTTAAATACCACTGAACAATGGTGTAAAGATAGAGCAGTTTATCTTGCAATTAGACAATGTATTCTTATTGCGGATGGGAATGATACAAAACTTTCAAAGGAATCAATACCTTCAATCCTTAGTGATGCTCTTGCTGTAAGTTTTGATAGTCATGTTGGTCATGATTATATTGAAGATGCTGAAAGCCGCTATGAGTCTTATACTCTTAAAGAAGAAAAGCTTCCATTTGATTTGAATTATTTTAATAAGATTACAGATGGTGGATTGTCTCCTAAGACTCTTACAGTTCTTCTTGCATCTACTGGTGCTGGTAAAAGTCTTGCGATGTGCCATTTTGCAAGTTCATATTTGTCTCAAGGAAAAAATGTACTTTACATTACACTTGAGATGTCTGAAGAGAAAATTGCTCAAAGAATTGATGCAAATCTTTTAGATATAAAAATTCAAGATTTTTCAAAAATTTCAAAATCTGATTTTGAAACAAAAATTAAACGATTATCATCTAAAACTCATGGAAAATTAATCATTAAAGAATATCCACCAGTATCTGCACATTCTGGACATTTTAAGGCTTTTATAAATGAACTCAAACTAAAAAAATCTTTTACTCCTGATTTGATTTTTGTTGACTATTTAAATATATGTGCCTCTAGTAGACTCAAAAATAATGGACAACACAATAGCTATACCACTGTAAAGTCCATTGCAGAAGAGATTCGTTCAATAGCTGTTGAGTATAATGTTCCTATAATTAGTGCAACTCAAACGGTTAGATCTTCAATTTCTAGTTCAGATTTAAATCTTGCAGATACATCTGAAAGCATTGGGATTACTCATACTGTTGATTATATGTTCGGTCTTATTTCAACTGAAGAATTAGAAAGCATTAATCAAATTATGGTTAAACAACTAAAGAACCGATATGGCGCTTTAGATCCTTATAGGAGGTTTACAGTTGGCATAGATAGAGCGAAGATGAGACTTTATGACGTAGAGCAAGAAGCACAAGAATCAATCATTCAAGAGAGTGATCTACAGCAAAAACCAAAAGACCTTAAGTCCAAATTTCAAACTTTTAATTTTGAATAAAATGACCACAATTACAGATACTAGCCAAAAAGATAGATTAGAAGAATTATTAAATCATGCTAGAAGACAATTAGAGCATAATGATAAAATTGAAACCGAACGACAAAAACGGATACCTCGTTTTCCTGACGAAAAAACTACAAAGCAAAAAGAACAAGAATATCTTGAGAAACTAAAATTAAATCCAGATTTAGAAATACCAGAAGAATTGTTATACACTACAATGACTGGAATGAATATTCAGCTTGAGAATAGTGTTGAAGAATATCCGACTCTTAAATACTCATGCCTCAGATTAATTCCTCATACACAAATAAAGCAGATAAAATTTTATCCAGAAAGTGAAATGTTTTTAATAAAAAAGTTCAACAAGTAGAATAAAATGTTTACTATTTCAGACCAAATCCGGCAACAAATTCTTGAAGTTTTTGATAAAAATGAAGAGATCGTATCATATTACGATCTCGGTAAATCTTCAAGAGAATCAGAAAAAGAATATCTTGAAGCAAAGAAAACTAATCCAGATCTTGAATTGCCATCTGCATTAAAATTTACAACCATTACTGGAATTGAAAATCAAATTGAATCTTGTAATGTGAATCCTGATAAGGATAATGTTGATAGATTTCATGGGTTTTATTTACGGCAACAGCCAAAAGACAATAATGGCACTTTAAGGTTTAGTATAGAAAAATTCCTAATAACCAAAGTCTAATAACAAACAGCTAAACTAATAAAAATGACACAACAAATTACAACAACTGAATACGCAGAATTTGTCGCCAAAGTGACTTCAAAACCCTCCACAGATTTGAATGTTCTTATTGCCCGTTTGCAAGAACTACAAGACCTTGGGGCAAATGTTCCTCAACTCATTACGGCATCTCATGGTATTAGTGCTGAAGCTGGTGAGTTTACTGACATCGTAAAGAAAATTTTATGGCAATCTAAACCATACAACGAAGAAAACATCCTTAAATTGAAGAAAGAATTGGGAGATGTATTATTTTACGTTCAAATGGCTTGTACTGCATTGGGTGTAACAATTGATGAAGTTCTTCAAATGAATTTTGAAAAACTTTCTGCTCGTTATCCTGAAGGTACATTTAATGTAAACCGCTCAGAAAACCGTAAAGAGGGAGATTTATGAAAACTATCAAATCTATAAATATCTGCTCAGATCACAATTCTGAGTGGACGGTTGAACCAGTTTTTGATAACGGTGATAATTTTGACGAAAAATGGAAAGATGTACCAAATGATATGGAGTTTTACAAATACACTGAAAATTTTGAAGAGTTTCTTAAAAGCTACTTAGATTTTCTTTCAGATTATGATATAGTAAACGTAAAATTTTATAGTGACTATGTTGCTCAACCGATAAAAGAACTTGCTGAACTCGCTAGATCTGTAAAGGGATATTTTACGGGGTTTGCTACATCTCCATTTTTTATCTATAAATTTAAATCCTATCCTACAAATAATGGTTTATCTTTTGATACAAAAGAAGCCCTTATTAAACATTGTTCTCAATTGAGTAATTGTGTATTTTACGGTGTCACATATTCTCAAAAAACAAATGAATACATAATACGTTATACTGAAGTAGAGCCAACAAAAAAGTAAATCAATGAAAAACATCCAGGAACCACAAACAGTTTTTAGCTATGACGAGTGGCTTAAATTCATGTCAAATATTGGCGCAGAATTTCAACCGGACTTGGTAGAATTTATCTCATCTATTAAAGAAAGTTTTATTGGATTTTGTAAAACCCCACTTATCATATATGATGGAAAAGTTGGCACGGCCCGATCCGCAGTATTTAACTCTAAACATGAAGTTTTAAATTTTTTAAAAGATAAATCTTGTTTTCTTTATAGTTTAGATGAATTTTCTACAATGTTGCCATCTGGAGAAAAAGAAATTTCATTAAAAATGAGGTATATTGAAGTAGAACCAACAACACAAACAAAACTTGAACCACAATGCTAACCCCAGATAATATCTTCACAATCTTGTCTATCAGTTTCACTATTATCCTCGGAATAGGGGCTTTAATTGTTAGAAAACAGGCAATTAAAGCCTGGTCTATGACGACTAAGGCACCTATATTGAAAAACACAAAATCTGCATACAACGTTCCATTAAAAGAGCGTTTGAGGCGTTTTAAAGTAAGACTTAAAACACTCTTTAATATTCCAGAATATCGTAACTCTGACTATTTTGGGAAAATTAAACTTCCATCTAATACTAACATTCCAGTAAAAATCCCAAATTTCTGGTATATTCCATTTGAAGTTTATCTCTTAGCTCATCTACAGAGGGCACATTTTATCATGACTTGTGATGAATATTTTTATGTTGATTCTGGGATGGCACGTTTAACCACACTTTTCCCCAAAAAAGAAAATTCATCAGACTTATTTGATCATAACTTTCTTTCTGGAACCATAGAAATGTGGACTGAGAGGGATGGTTCATTAGCTGTTAAAAAAACTAATGGGAAAATTGAAATTATAAAAGAAGATGAAGCAAAAACTAACTCTAACAACTAAAGAATCCCAAGATGTTCTTGAAATTCTTATTGAGCACCAAAAGAATTATGGAACAGACCATACACCTGAGCGAATTATTAGGATTCGTGGTGTGATTGAAAAACTAACAAGTAATTAAACTAAAATGAGTCTATTTAATGCTAAAATTTTAAATGTGTCAGAAATTTACCCAAATGGACAGACATTTGAACCCACAACAGAAGTAACTGTAAAATTTAATATTCCTGCAGAACCTCTTCGGAGTAGTTATTATAATCTAGGTGGTGCAATTATGTATGCCTATGATAATTATGACGAATCCAATATTGAAAGGTGGATTGAAACAACAAAAGTTCAAAGAGCAGTGTTCCTTGATGCGGATAAATTGTCTAATGAACAAATGGAAACAAATAATCAACTAAAACCAAATTATGACATGAATGATGTAGATAGAGCTAGACTAAAATTTGATATTTTCGCTTTAGCCTCAGATTTAGCAAAAGATAGAAACTGGACGGAAAACCAATTTTTTGAATTTGCAGATAGGCTTTGTCAACGTATCTTAACTTAACTATAAATAATTAGAGTATCATCTAATAGACTAAATAAGTCACATAATTTTAAGATAATGAAAACATTCTCTCAGTTCTTGTTAGAATACCGAGGCAGTAAAGCCAGCGAAAAAGCTTATCGTCTTGGTTTAGTTTCTAATAAACACGGGGGATGGGTTGATCGCTCTGGGAAACTAATTGCACAAACCGTTAATGGGGATTTACAATTCGTCCAGAAAAAATCACCCTCTCCAGAAAAAGCTGAAGGAAATTTAACACCATCTCAGGAGCAGGAAGCTCCACAAATAAAGAAAGTTTCTGGTGGAAATCAAACTAAAATAAAATCAGCAAAAGAAGAAGATTCTACACCCAAAGTTAAAGGTGAAGATACAATTACTATTGTTTTAGGTAGATTTAATCCACCCACTAATGCTCATCGCCTAATATTTGACAAAGCTATACAAGTAGCATCTGGCGGAGAACTGAGAATTTACCCATCAAGAGCACAAAATAGAACCACAGATCCTCTTAATCCTCCTCAAAAAATTAAATATATGAGGAAAATGTTTCCTGATCTTAAAAAGAAAATTGTTAATGATCGTGCATTAAAAACTATTTTTGAGGTTTTAAAAAATATTTTTGAAGATGGTTTTAAGAATGTTAATATAGTTGTAGGTGCTGATAGAGTTTCTGAATTTGAAAGACTTGCAAATCAATATAATAATTCAGATTTATATTCATTTGAGGATATTAAAATTGTTTCTGCTGGCCCAAGAGATCCAGATTCTGCAGATGATTTAACAAGTATGTCTTCAGCTAAACTAAGAAAAGCATCAGTTGAAGATGACTTTCCAACATTTAGATCTGGAGTTCCTAGGACTCTTCCTCCACAAGAAGTAGAAAATCTCTTTCATGCTGTGCAGAATGCTCTTGAAGGCAAGAATAAAATGACAGAAATGTGGAGAATTGCACCTAGTCTAGATTATGAAAATTTAAGAGAAAATTATTATCAAGGAAATATTTTTAAGGTTGGAGATGTAGTTGAAAATCTTATTACTGGTCTTATTGGTAAAATAACAAGACGCGGCCCAAATTATTTAATATGCGTAACAGAAGATAATATTATGTTTAAGTCTTGGATCAAAGATATAACTGAATGGATAGGTTTTTCTTCTGATCAAAGAATTGTTGAATCTGATCAACTTAGTGAATATGTAATGAAATTAACAGGCTCTAAAGCAATTAAGAATTTTCTAAATTCTTACCGAAAGAGTAAAGAAAAATCTAAATAGTTCATAAGTTATTAAACAAAAATATGTCTGATCGCATTATTCAAAGTTTTTCAGAATTGAAAAATATCTATCTGACTCAAATTGTTAAAGAAGAAAAAGAATATGGTGAAGACCATGAAGACAAGTATAAAAAGAGTGGTAAGAAGAGTAAGGATTATGACGAAGATGGCGAAGTAGAAGATGAAGCTGATGAATATGCTGGAGTAAAAGATAAAGCCATTAAAAAATCCAAGACTCATAAAAAAGATAAAGATGAGGACGAAGATTATAAAATGAAGACAGAATCTTATTCAGATTGGCGGAGCGATCTTTTTGAAATTGTTTCAAAACTTGAACCAAAAATGAAAGATGTTAATAATGATGAAATCAAAGAGAAGCCAGTTAAAAATAAAATTATTGTCAATCCTTCGGTGAGTGAAAATATCGCCTTTATTAATGGTGAAGAATTAAATGAAGAATTTATCACTGAGAGTGTAAATATCACTGCCAACTACCTATATGAAATGGGTCTTAATGAGCACGGCCTTGATTTAGTTTTAGAAACTTTAGATGAAGATACATTCCTTGAGTATATCTTCTATATTTCTGATGATTATATGCTCACAGAAGCTCGTAGAAGTGGAAGAATTGAACCAGTTACCAAGACTGGTAAACCAATTGCAACTTTACGTGGTGGAGCTAAAGCATCTGCAATCAGATCTAGAAAAAAAGAAAAAGCATCTAGAGATGTTGAAGATACTAGGCCATCTGGTATGACTGCTGCCCTTAAACGGCAAGCGGAGGTTGCTAAGAAAGTGACTATGGATCGGGGCAATAGTGCTGTGAAAGCTGCAGTTGAGGCTCAACCTAAAACTAAACAAAAATCAAATGAAACTAAAGATAAAATCGCAAGAGGTATTTTAGGTTTCATTTCAGGTGCTCAAAAACAATATGCCAAAGGTATGGAAAGACACAAGGCTGCAATGAAAATGGCATCACAGACGGCAGAAGTTGGCTCCAATGTTGCTAAGGCAGTTTCAAAGGGTGCTAAAGCTGTTGGGGGTGGAATAACCAGTGGTGTACGAGTTGCAACAGGCCTTGAGACTCCATCTGGAAAAGAAACTAAACTTGGACGCAATGTAGCTGCTGCTACTTATAAAGGTGCTAGAAAGGTTACAAGAGCAGCAAGAGATGCTTATGCTAAGGAAGTTGGGTATAGACGTGCAAGAGCACAAACCAATGAAAATGTCCAGTATATTCTAGAAAAAGCAGTAAGTGAGCAACAACAAAAAATATTTGGGCTAGCCCTTTCAGTAAAACGTGGAATGGTTTCAAGAGATAAAGTTAGCGATAAGGTTTTAGAGATTGCTGATGGAATGTCTGAGGCAGAAATTCGTAAATTTGCAACGACTAAACATAAAGGAATACCTAAGAAAGTATGAATAAAAATATAGTATTATCATCTATCTTTAGTGCAACAGTTCTTTCTGCTATTGCAGGTGGAGTTTTTATTATTGACTGCCGGGTAAATAATGGTGGTGATCTTAAAGATTGTTGGATGACTGGTCTTCCATATATGGGTATTGGTTTAGCTGGTGGAGCAGGAGCTGCTGGCGGATTTAAAGTTGGCTATGAAACTTATAATCCAAATCTTAGAAAACCAAAAGATGAAGAACTTTCATAATTATTGTACTAATAATAAACATAAATAATTCTTAGCAAATACTATCCAGGAAATAATAATGGCTCTTTGGGGAATCTCAACTACAACCGAAACTGAAGCAAATAAGTATGGTATTCCCAAACATCTTCATGATGTAGACCGGAATAGAACTCCACATAATTGCTTTGCAGATCAAAGGGGTTGGGTCTATCGTTTTTATGGTAGCACTGAAAATTCTGGTCTTTCCACTTCATATTATGATGAAGTCATTGTTCCTGTTTCTGGTCTTAATACCACTGGGATTGGTTCTAATTCAACTGGTCTAGGTCTTGCAACTCCTGTTGCAGTGTTTTTTGAAGACCTAAATCGTTCTTCACCAATTTCTATTGGTGCCGGGGGGACTTCAGGTATTGGAACTGGACGAAATGGTCATGTTCATCTAGTTTTTAATGAACTTGTTTTCGCTTCTGCTGGTGCAACTTGTATGATTAGACAATTTACTGCTGCTGGAGTTGCAACTGGAACTCCAATTGTTGCCACTGCACGTTCATATGCAAGCGGAGCGACTGTTACTAATTTTATTAATGATCAATCCTTTAAAACCTTTACTGGCTATAATGGCCAAATTACCAATCGTGTTGCTTTTGCTTTTACTGCTCCTTCAACTGGTATTGGGAGTGTATTAAGAATTGACACAAGTAGAGGTTTTGTTGGAGTTATTACAGATCTTTTCAATGCTGCTGGAGTTACTTCAACTTTTACTGCTGATATGATTCGTAATGTTGGTGGTGCAGGTACTTTTGGCTCAAATGCTGGAATCGGAACCACTACTCTTACAATTTTCGCATGATTATAGATGCAGTTTAATGAATTGAATGAAGATAATTTTCTTCTATTTGCGATAAAAAATTATGAAAATCCTCAAGCTCTAACTAGAGAAGATTTTGAAAAGGATCTTAATCAGTTTAGGTATATTAAACGATTACTTAAAAAATATAAAAAAACTGGCGATTTAAAGGTTCATTTAATTCTTAATCATTTTGTGATACTTTATAATATTTTTGGAGAAGCCACAACTCCTATGCTTTTCTATAAGCTTGATTGCGAACTGTGGAGTACAATTAAATCATTTATTGTTTTTCTCAATCGTCTTCCAGAGTTTCCAATTAGTTATATACATCTTATAGAAGAAGATCAAAACTGCAAACGATTATTACATGACGCCACTAGATAGAATTATTACAATTATAAGAGAAGATGTAATGACTGCAAATGCGCCTGGCGAGGGTGGGGGATTTGGAGGTTCCTCACCGGAACCAAGAGCAGGATATGATACAATAATGGGGATGAATTTAACAAGACGCGGAAAAATAGATAAAAGAAATACAAAAAGTTATAAGAAAAAATATAACTCTTGGCTGAAATCATTGGGACTTTTGTAAATTATAAATATTTAAGTATTATCGTTTTCCAAAGTGAGCACATTTGGAGTAATTAATGGCAGAAGATTCAGTTCGGTTAGCGATTTTAGAAAAAAGTCAAGAAACTTCAGAAAAAGAAATGTCAGCTTTACGGGAAGCTATTTCTGAGATAAGTAAGGTTAATATAAGAATTAGCGAATTATTAGCTGTACATCAAGTAAAATTAGACCAACAACAACAAAAGGAAGAAGATCTTAACCGAAAAGTTGAAACTGGAATCTCTAAACTGACTTTAAAAATGGATGTAGATAGAGATGAAATATATAAGAAAATGGAGACTAATAAGACTGACCTGCTCACTGCTGTTGCAACCTTAGAAACAAAATTTGATAATATAAAGGGTAAAGTTTTTATTGGTGTTGGGGTAGCTCTCACTTTTCAATTAATTTTGACTGTTTTTGGGCCTTCACTGATCTCAAACATGACAACAAAGGTGGTCTTGACAAATCCGCAACCTTCTGCTAGAGTTCAGACACCTTGAACGGTTTGAATGGATGCAATAGACAATCAATACATTAATTTACTTTCTTCACGTCTAGAAAAGTTTAAAAAAGTCAAAGCTGGTCTATATAACTGCAGATGTATTTTATGTGGTGATTCCCAGAAAAACAAGACAAAGGCAAGAGGATACTTTTATGAAAAGGGGAACAACACCAATTACAAATGCCATAACTGTGGCATAAATATATCACTTAATAACTTTCTAAAACAGGTAGATCCAATACTTTATCAAGACTATATTCTTGATAAATTCAAAAAAGGATACACTGGTAAAAACTTTGTTGTAGAAGCACCAAAATTCCCAAGAAAAAAGCTTATACTTAGGCAACAATTAAATTTACCAAGAGCAAGTGAAGAGCAGATTTCAAGAGAATATTTAGAATCAAGAAAAATAGATCCAAGAAAGTTTTATTATGCCAAAGAGTTTAAGAAATGGGTTAATTCAATAAAACCAACATTTAATGAAAAAGCTCTATATTATGAGGAGGAAAGAATTGTAATTCCATTTTACTTCAAAAGAGAACTCATAGGATTTCAAGGAAGAACATTTGGTGATTCTCAGATCAAGTATATCACAATCATGCTCAATGAAGAATCCCCTAAAGTTTACAATTTTGATACAATAGATAATACTAAACCTGTATATATTCTTGAAGGGCCTTTTGATTCTTATTTTATTGAGAACTCAATTGCAATGTGTGGAGCTGATGTTTCACTTGAAAAATTAAACATAAACAATCCAATTTACATTTATGATAATGAACCGAGAAATAAAGAAATTATTGATAGAATGCAACGAACAATTAATAATGGGCTTCCAATAGTCATATGGCCAAATGCAATTAAAGAAAAGGATATAAATCTTATGATTCTTTCTGGTCTTGATATTAATCAAATTATCACTCAAAACATTTATACTGGTCTTTTAGCAACTTTAAATTTTAACGAATGGAAGAAAAAATGAGCAACAACATTACTGTAGTCAAGCGTAGTGGAAATATTGAACCATTAATGCTAGAGAAAATTCATGATATGGTGAATTGTGCATGTGAGGGTCTTACGAATGTTTCTGCATCTCAAATTGAGATGAATTCTGGACTTCAATTTTATCCGGGTATTACAACTGACGAGATTCAGCAGATTCTTGTTAAATCTGCATCTGATTTGATTAGTCTTGAACATCCTAATTATCAATATGTTGCAGCGAGATTGCTACTTTTTGCTATTCGTAAGCGTCTTTATGGTGGACGAATTGATCTTCCTCATTTGAAGGATCATATTGCTCGCTGTTCTAATATCAATAATAATCATAGCATTTATGATTTAAAAGCTATTGGTACATATAGCGATGAAGAACTTGAAGATCTTAATGAATATATTGATCATGAAAGGGATTTCATTTTCACATATGCAGGGCTTCGTCAAGTTGTTGATAAATATCTTCTTCAAGATAGATCTTCTGGCAAATTGTATGAAACTCCGCAATTTACCTATATGTTGATTTCTATGACCGGATTCTTTAAATATCCTAAAGAAACTCGCTTATATTATGTTAAAAAGTTTTATGATGCAATTAGCAAACATAAAATTAATTTACCAACGCCTATTATTGCTGGAACTAGATCTAATGAATCAAACTCAGCATCATGTGTTCTAATTGATCCTGATGATGATTTAGATAGTATTTCTTCATCAGTTCACGCAATGATTAGATATATTGCAAAAAAAGCTGGTATTGGGCTTAATGCTGGAAGATGGCGAGGTCTTGGTAGTAAAATTCGTGGAGGGGAAGCAGTTTCAACTGGTGTAATTCCTTTTCTTAAACTTTTTGAGAGTGCATTGAAATCTTGTCATCAAGGTGGAATCCGAGCTGCAATGGCTACGGTTTATTTTCCAATCTGGCATCAAGAAATTGAAAGTGTTATTGTACTTAAAAATAATAAAGGTACTGAAGAGAATAGAGTAAGAAAACTAGATTATAATATTCAGATTTCTAAGTTATTTCTTGAGCGTTTTATTAAAGGTGAACAGATTACTTTATTTTCCCCTAATGATGTTCCTGGTCTTTATGAAGCTTTCTTTAGTTCAAATGGGACTGATGAATTTGACAAGCTTTATGTCAAATATGAGCAAGATAAAACAATTCAAAGTAAAACTATTGATGCTCGTAAACTAATTTTTGATCTTTTGACTGAAAGGTTTGAAACTGGAAGAATTTACTTAATGTTTGTTGATCATTGCAATACTCATAGTCCATTTAAGGATAGCATTTATATGAGTAATCTTTGCACAGAAATTTTAGAGACGACAAAACCTATCAAACATATAGATGATGAGGAAGGAGAAATAGCTTTATGTACTTTAAGTTCTTTCAATGTTGGAATTATTAAAATTGATAAAGAGTTAGAATCCCTAGCAGATTTAACTATTAGATTTCTTGATGAACTTATTGATACTCAATATTATCCAGTAAAAGCTGCAGAAATTTCAACTCGTTCAAGAAGAATGCTAGGTGTTGGAGTTATTGGTCTTGCTCATTATTTTGCTAAGTTAAATGTAACTTATGAGGATCAAGAAGCCTGGAATGCAACTCATCGTTTAGCTGAGAGTCTTCAATATTATTTGTTGAAAGCCTCAAACAATCTTGCCAAGGAAAAAGGGCCTTGCGATTATTTTAATAAAACAAAATATTCAGATGGTATTCTTCCAATTGATACTTACAAGAAAGAAGTTGATAATATTTGCAATGAACCTTTACAGCATGATTGGGAATCTTTAAGAAATGATATTGTTAAGTATGGTTTAAGAAATTCAACATGCAGCACAATTTTACCATCTGAATCATCGTCAGTTATCACTAATGCAACAAATGGTATTGAACCGCCAAGGGGCTTACTATCATACAAGAAATCTAAAAAAGGTCCAGTCAAGCAAATTGTTCCTCAATATTCAACATTGAAGAACAATTATACTTTACTTTGGAATATGAAAAACAATAAGGGATATTTCAATGTTGTTGCAGTCTTTACTAAATTTATTGATCATGCTGTTAGTTCAAACTGGAATTATAATCCAGCAAATTATCCCGGTGGGGAAGTTCCCATGAGTGAAATTTCAGGTGATTTATTATATTGTTATATGTATGGTCATAAAACTGCTTACTATTGCAATACCAATGATGGTAGAGTTGAAGGTGATGAACAAAAAGAAAATTTAGATGAACTAATTAAACTACTAGAAGGAGAAGAAGTCTGTGAAAGTTGCTCAATCTGAAATTAAAGGGATGACAGTTTTAAATTTGAATGATGTTGATTTTTTAAATCAACCAATGTTCTTTGGTGCTCCTCAAGGAATTCAGAGATATGATAAATTTAAATATCCAGATTTTGAGGCATTGACGAAAAAGCAAATTAGCTTTTTCTGGATTCCAGAAACAAAAGATCTTCAAAAAGATAGATTAGATTATCAAAAATTGAGTCCAGAACAGAAACACATCTTCACTTCAAACCTAAAGTATCAAACGATGCTTGATAGTGTTCAAGGTAGAGCACCAGGCCTAGCATTTAGGCCATATTGCTCTCTCCCAGAATTAGAGTCTTGTATGTTATGGTGGGAAGCATTTGAGAATATTCACTCTCGCTCCTACACACATATTATTAAGAATGTTTATCCAAATCCTTCAGAGATTTTTGATACTATCATTCTTGATGAAAATATTAGACAAAGATCTCAAAGTGTTACTGCAGCTTATGATGATTTTATTCAATCAGCTCAACAATATAGTTCATCAAATTTATGGAAGTTTAATTTAGAGGGTGTTGAATCTGCCCACACGGAACTCTATGAACTTAAAAGAAAACTTTATCGCGCTGTAATGAATGTCAATATCTTAGAGGGTATTCGTTTTTATGTTTCATTTGCTTGTAGCTTTGCTTTTGGTGAACTAAAATTAATGGAAGGTTCTGCTAAAATTATTGAGTTAATTGCTAGAGATGAAGGTTTACATTTAGCCTTAACACAAAAAATTCTTAAAAAGTGGAAGCAGGGTGATGATCCCGATATGGCTAAAATTGCAGCAGAAGAAGAGCAATATTCTTATTATCTATTTGATAGAGCTGTTAATGAAGAAAAATCTTGGGGTCGGTATCTTTTTAAAGAGGGATCTATGATTGGTCTCAATGATAAAATTATGGATGAATATACTGAATGGAATGCGAATACAAGACAGAGAGCCATTGGGTTAAAACCACAATACCCGAATGCACCAAAAACAAATCCTTTAACTTGGATGGAAGGATGGTTAAATTCAAATGCCCTTCAAGAAGCTCCCATGGAAACTGAAAAATCTAGTTATCTAGTTGGAGTAATCAAACAAGACATAAACCCAGATTCTTTTGCAAACTTTAAACTATAAGACCATGGAAGAAACCTTTACATTAGCTGAGATTAAAAAAGCTTTCTTTGACAGTTTTCATGAAAGCGGTGAAATTTGGTTTGAGTATCTAGGCAGTCCACAAGAAAATTTGGATTCAACTACCGAATATTGGGAAGAACTTAAAGATAAGTTGATTAGATAGCCAGTTTTTTAACTGACCCGTAGAGCACTTAGAAAGGCTCAAGTGCTCTATAGTGGTTTTAAATCTAATATTTCAATTATGGCTTCTGAAAATTATTCTATTATATCAGTAGAAAAGCTTAAGCAATTTTGCAATCCATTTGAAACACCCTGCTGGGAGACAAAAACTCCAGTTTTATACAATGAGGTAAAACGAGCAGTTACTAGCAATTGCACATTATTATCTCAATATTCTTCATCAGTTGAACCACCAAAATGGTCAAAAAAGAAACACATTGAGAGAATTGCACATCTTGTTATAAATCCAGATTATACTCCTATTGAAATAGATGTTGGAGTTCCAAGTTTAGGTTATTGTTCTGAGTGGTTTATTGTAGATGGCAATCATAGATTTGCTGCTGCAATTTTTAGAGGTGATTTAACTATTCTTGCTACATGTTCAGGTCAAGTTGATCTAATTGAAAACCTTATTTACAATTAAAACCTTATGGATATCATTAACTTTGATAATTTCCGTGCAGGCTCCCATTTTCCAGGCTGTCTTGATATAGAAAAACTTGGAAACCACGAACAGATGGGTGTCAGAGCAATTGCATATTGTTTTCCTAATTCAAATGAAAGCTTCGTTCAATTTCGTAAACATAATAAGGACTACCTAGTTGCACTTTTTTCATTCAACTATGAAGTTGAATTAGAAGATTATTGGAAAGACTCTACGGTTATTTGGGATAGTAGAGAACAATAAACGTATCATAAAAAGTAAATGGTGCCTATTCTATAAATAATAGAAGAACTTTATATTCGCAATATGTCCACTTATCATCTCACTGAAGCATATGGAGACCTTCATAACCCTCGCGTAACAGATTCTAACTATTTTCAAAATCTTCGTTTTGTTGATGATCTAAATCAAAATCAAATGCAAGAGGTAATGGAATCTCTCATTTGGGAGTTCATGGATTATGGAGATAGTTTTGAAGAGGCAACAAAAATTCTTGAAACTGCTTTTTCAGATGATATTGTTTTATGTGAATCACTTGAGGCGATTTGTGAAGTTACTGCTCGTCCATTCAAGGCTACGACTGAATTTAAGCCAACTTATGGCTATCAAAAAGATGGAAAATCTGTTAAAGGCGGTTCAGATTCTTCTGCTAGAGCTAGACGAGCTGAACGGGCTTCCGCCGTTAGGGGAGCACTTAGAGGGGCTGCCGAGAGCGTTAAAGGCGCTCTTAAAGGGTTTCGCAAACAGGTTAGGGATAGCAAAACAAATTTAGCAGCTAAAGGTGCTAGCATGGCCCTCAGAGGGCAAGCTGCGCTTTCTAAGGTCGCTAGAACTGCTCGTGGAGCCGTGCGAGGGGCTAAACAAGAATGACAAACACCTTCAAAACCTCCAAGTTCTCGTATTTCAGGTAAAGAAAAGACTCAACAAATGAGGCTTGCAGCTAGAAAGGAGCTTGGTGATGTATTTGCAGAAAAGCAACCTAGTTCTTCGGCACAAACACCTTCTAAAATTGAACGTTTGAGAGCTGCTGCTAAAGCATCTAACCCCAAAAAAGAACAAACAGCCCCAAAACCACAAGAAGGTAGAGCAATTCATGGAGGTTCTTGGCCAGCTCCACCCCCGCCGATGAAAAGAGCCAATAAAAAACAAACTCCAGCTTTACCCCCTTCTGGTAAAACTAGCGGTAGTACAAAAGGTGGAAGAGTATTAACTGGCTCGCAACGTAAAATGAAAAATGCTGCTCTTTATCGTCGTCTAAACTCTGACCTTGATTATGATCTTTTAGCTCATTATATGATTGAAGACATTATCAATGGAGGGTATGCAACTACTGAAGATGATGCACTCTTTATTTTAGAAAATATGGAGCCAGAAGTATTAAATGATCTGATGGAAACCTATCTAGAAGACTGACACTTAAAAAACTGTCACATCCTAAAATCACTCTAGGACTTAGATGAACTAGAGTGATTTTTTATTGATTACTTGTCTTGAGTAACATTATTGCAATCGCTTCGCCACTTAAACCTGAAATACTCAATCAAGCTACAGCGGTTGCAATGGCTTCAGCATCTAAAGAGCGTTTAGGCTGTGTAATTCTTAATAAAAAGAAAATTATTGCAGCCGCCTGCAACTGTGATAAAAAGACTCATACCATTCAAGAGAAGTATGCAAGACTTGCGAGTCAATTATATGAGAATGATTCTCTTTCTCGGAAAATTTTTCTCCATGCTGAGATTCTATGTTTAATCCGATCTAAAGGTGAGGGAGATACTATTATTACTGCTAGGGTTGGGGGACATGGTGGCAATAAATTAAGAAATTCACGCCCATGTCCTATTTGCTCTTTATTTCTTAAGCATCATGGAATTAATAAAATACACTATTCAACCCCGGATGGCTTTCTTTTTGAAGATTGGAGATAAATAGAAAAAATAATTATTTCTATGGTTACCTCAACCGATGTTTTTGCCTTTAGATCAAAATTAGATAAAATAATGAATAGTCTTTATGAAAAAGATTTACCCAAAGAGCAAAAAGATGTTGCAATTTTTTATCTCACTCAGGTAATAGATGCGGTTGAACAGACTCTGAAATCATGACTTTATTGTAGATATTCTCACGTTCGGATGAGAAAAATTTACCTTCAACGTTAGTATTATAATAGTCTTCTCTCATAATTACATCTCGCCTAAACTGTTCAGATGTTTCAAAATAAGACATTGATTTTTTGTGTGGACAAAGATATAGTATTGTTTTTTTGAAGTTTGATATTCCAAGTTCTTTAATATCATCCTTTAATTCATCACAACTTCCGCAATAAGTTCTCCAATTGCTTTCTGTCTTTTTTCTTCGTCCAGTTTTTGGGTCTTTTCGCCTTTGCCAGAAAGTTTTTTTGCCGATGTATTTTTTATTGTTGGTTAAATTTTCAATAAGATATACAAATCCCTCCATATCTTCTGGGACAGCCTCTAAAATTTTATCGTTGTAGTACCACATTTTTATGTTTATTTATAGACAGTTTACTGAGTGTCCACCATAATCACAATTTGCCCAATAAATCGTGTATCCTTTTGACAGTTCAATAAAAGATCATGAAATTTTTATTAAAAATTATTTTAGCTATAATGTTAATCCTTTTCGCATCTTGTGGTGTATTGGTTGCAGTAGCTCTTATTGCATCTGGAAAAATTATTTTGGCAATTATTGTATTATTATTAACAGTTTTGGTTGTTCTTCAAACTATTGAATAAATCATGTAATCTTTTGTTAATCTAATGAAAAACTACGAATTCACCCTTCTTGACTAAACTCTCATGCTACTACCAGAAAACATTCGCATAGGTAAAGTCTCAAGAATTTTTAGTGACGGGTATGTTTATTTGGATGAAATATATCCCTGTGCCTATAGAAAGTATGTCGCTAATAATGCTATGGTCCCTGGATATAACGGTAAATCGGCTAAAGATCTAGGGATTAAAATTGGAACAAGAGCTTTATTTAGAGTAGATGAACATAATAGAGTTCAAGAGATCATATTTGATGCTAAACCGAGAAAGTTTTGGAATTTTTGGCCGTTCAATTTTTAAACTGTCCACTTCTTTAAATTAATCTTGAAAAAGCTGCTAAACTTACCGCAAGACTGAAATCCAGTCTAAATACTGATTCATTATGAATTCAGTGTTTTTAGAGCCGGGGAGTGCTGCCTTTTAGACAGGGGCGTTGCGATGGTACTCAAACCCGGATGTAGAGTTCAATTTAATTTAATGCAATTTAACAAAACTTTTTCACTTCTTTTTGCTAGTGCTCTTCTGTTTACACCAGTTGAAGCAACTGCAGTTTCTTCCCCAAATTATGAAATCTTTGAGACCACAAATTCTCAAATGAATACTGAAAAATGGGGACTAGAGAACTATCACAATCAACGAAAAGTTGCCAATGTTTATACTGGAACTGCAAGTTGGTATGGTCCTGGTTTTTATGGTAATAGAACCGCGAATGGTGAAGTTTATCGCCCAGGAACATATACAATTGCCCATAGGTATTTACGATTTGGGACAAGAGTTCGTGTCACTAATTTAAACAATGGCCGAAGTGCCATAGCTAGAGTGAACGATCGTGGTCCATATGTTGGCGGAAGAATTGTTGATTTGGGTCATGGCATTGCAAGAGATCTTGGAGTAATTTCAAGTGGTCTTGCTCATGTTAGACTTGAGGTTCTTGATTGAAAGAAGTGATTTAGTAATGTTGGGGCAATTAGGTGCCCCATTTTTAATTATTCATTTTATTTTCATAATGATTATTTCTAAAATTCATCAGGATCTGGCTACATCTACATCCTCTACAATATTAGAGTGTCCAGAAGGATTTCTTGGACCCAATTGGAAGAATGTACTGAACTTTTGGATTTATTTGGATACTTTAAATTCTGACCAATTGAAGACTGTTGGGTGTAGGTATATAAAATCTTATCCCACACTTAGTTCAATTGAAAAATATTATTGGGCTGATACACTTTCTATAGAAGGCGATAAAGTATCATTGGCTTCATTTATTGCTGGATGTAATATTTCTGATAGAGCAGGTGGTTATGCTGCTGATTCCGTGTTATCCGCAACCCGCGAGCTTTTCTATTCCTATCATTTAGGCGGAGAAAAGTCTTTTGTATTTCTTCCATTGTTTCTAAATCCATGAAAATTTCTGAATCCCATCAATGTTTTGCAGATCATTTAGATGATCAAACTGCTCTAGAATATCCTGAACGTTTTCTTGGACCTAATTGGAAAGATGTATTGAATTTCTGGATTTATTTGGACACTTTAAGTGATGGAGATTTTAGGTTAATTGTAGAGCGTTGTCGGGCCTTAGATTTAGATGTAGGGGCTAGAGTTTTTGATGAATACTCTGCTCGTTCGGCCGCTGCTGTAGATACTATAGGTGGTGAATATAAGACTGCAGCTTGGTATGCCCATCCTACATTATTAGGAGCTTGTGCAACCCTTGAACTCATTGGCTCCCATAAAATTCTAGAACAAAATAAACCATTATCATTTCTATTGACACATCTCAATCTCTAAATAAAACATCAATGCCATTTAATCAATGAGAGTAGATTTAAATAATTTTTTCAAGTATTATGATGACAAAAACCCAAAGCATCGCGCCGCAGTTGATGATTTTGAAAGATTGTTAATTGAAAAGTGTCCAGAATTATTGGAAGACTATGCAAACTGGATTAAAATTTATAGAACATCAGAAGCTTCTGATATTATTAATATTCCTTGGTATCCTCAAACTGATAATTATAGACTTCCTGATAGCACTTGCAATTCTTCAGCTTGTGCAATGTGCCTTGAATATCTTAAGCCTGGTTCATTACCTGCAGGACCAAAAGGTGATGATGCTTATTTGAGAAAAGTTCTAGCTTTAGGTGCTTCCACAGATCATACCATTCAGACGATAGTTTTAGAGTCTTATGGAGTTAAATCCAACTTTTATTATAATCTAGGCTTTGATGATTTAGATAGAGAACTTGCTGCAGGAAGACCAATTGTTATTGGATTTCTACATAGAGGTTCTGCTAGTAGTCCTACAGGTGGCCACATGATTTGTGTAATTGGTAAAAATGCTTCAGGGGATTATTGGGTTAGAGATCCTTATGGTAGTTTTTATGATGGTTATAGTGGTCCTGTATCAAATGGTAGACAAGTTGTATATTCTAGAAAAATTCTTGAGAATAGGTGGACTGTAAAACATCCTAAAGACGGTTGGGGGAGAATTTTTCAGTGACGGTCTTTAAACTGGCATATGACTTTCCTGTTCTGCTTGGTTTGTGTTATTCTTAATTTGTCGGTAGGTGGCGCCACCTTCCCGACTTTTGCATAAGGTGGACTGAGCCCTTCGGGGCTCTTTCTTTTAGACGGTCTTTAAACTGGCATATGACTTTCCTGTTCTGCTTGGTTTGTGTTATTCTTAATAGGTGGTTGGCAAACCGACTACAAGCTGTTTTTGAATTTTAAAGATGATCTTCATTCAACGATTTTTTACTTGGCTACTTGCTAGTTTGCTCATGTTTCCATTGGCTTTGCTTGTAACTGTAGGATCTTTTTGTCCTATTATTGTCTATGGACTTGATGATGGAGGTTCTACTACTCTTACAACTTTTTTACCTTTTATAGCTATTTTACTTTGGCATAGTGCGATTTACTTGGTACTTAAAACTAAGTAAAATTTGCTCAAGAGATTTAGCATAAATAACCGAGAATCTGAATTGTTTTAGGTTTTATTGGATCCTTGGTGAAATTGGACATCATATGGAGCTTCTAACTCCACGTTTCTGGTTCAAGTCCAGAAGGATTCGTTACTTAGACTTAAATCTTCTATGTTACTCTCTGAGCCATTTAATACACTTGACACAATCTCTTAGTAATCTAGTTTCAAAAACCTCAAGGCTACATTTAAGACACTCCCCAAACTGTCACACATACTCTCACACCACATAGAATTTCCCATAGATTACTAAAACCACAAGAAATTTAAAAGCATGACTAAGCCATCATTGGTTATTGAAACTGTAAAAATGATAGATGTGAATGAATGGGATAAATTTGTCCAAGATGTTTATGGTAAACCCTATAATTTTCAACAGCAAGATGGTTGCAAAGAAAAGGGTCTAGAAACATTTGTTTGTACTACAACAGAAGAATTTCTTCAATGGGGTATGGAAGAAACAGAATATAAAGCAACTGAGATTCCATTTGAAGTTAATGGTGAAGAAATGGGTGTAAGTTTTAAAACTTGGATGAATACTACACCTGAGGAAACATCCAAATATTTTGAATTTCAATCACAAAATGAATTGTTTTGGCAAAGAAATTTTTATCCTCACATAGACATGATTGCTCATGATTTATATTTAAGGAGTTTGTTGGAACCTGGAGAATATACAATAAATATTGATTGCTATTATGGTTTGGTGTAATTTAACCCAAACGCCTTCTAAACTGGCACACTCTTTCCATGTTGCATGAGCTTTTCGTGTATGTTAGTAGAGAAACCTAAAGAAGCTTTAATGTCTAGCAAAAAACATCAAAGGTGCTTAAAGGAAAAGCGAGACCGAGAACTTCACTTTGAGGAAGAATATCTTGTCCGTTTTGTAACAGGCAAAAGTGTATTTGTTTATGTTAAGGTTGAACATGGGGTTAATGAAAAGTGCAATCATCAAGAAGCAGAGGACATTGCAAAAAGGCAATATCCAGGTCTTGATATACTTACTGTTGATTATTGTTAAATTTAAGGAGCTAAAATGACAATCAAACCTTACTATTTCTATGCTAAATCTGATGAGTATAGAAAATATTATACCGAACATTCAGAAGATGGAGATTCTCCCATATTAGATTATGACCAACTAATTGATACGATTGTTGACCTTTATGATAAAATAGCCAAACTTGAGGCGCAAATAAATACCGAAAAGTGATTAACATGAAGTTTCTCAAATTCCTCAAAAATAAAAATAAAAATGCAGAAGTCACCATAGACTCTTCTGGAGCTTCTACCGTCAGCATTCTTGAAACAATTCTTAGCGCACAAGGAAAGAAAGAACTAAAAGATATGGCTGAGTTTGCAAAACAACATAACCTAAGATAGATTCTCTCAATGCGAATTTAGTTCAGCGGCAGAACGCAACTTTTCCAAAGTTGATGACATCGGTTCAAATCCGATAATTCGCTTACATCATTATATTAGAATAGATTAAAGCAAAAATAAATAATGAAATTTGAATTAGACGATTTCTTAACTGGCACACATACTATATTAAACCCACAAATATATCATAGACTACTAAAGCCATAAGAAATTCAAAAATGATTAAACCCACCGAAGATACTCAAACTTTTTATATTGTAAAGTTTGACTGTGGCTATTATGCTGAAACCCAATCATATTTTAAGTGGAGTTTTACTGACAACCCCACATTGGCGAAAAAATACAAGTCACTAAAGAGTGCAAAAAAAAGAGCTGAAACAGTAGAATGGGGTACAACTTTAATTACTTGTTCCTCACCGTCATATGTTATCGAAAAAGTTATTCTAAAAACAATGTTTGTGATTGATAGTGTTGAATGTGTTTATACTACACCTGAACTTTCCAAATCTAAAGCAGCAATAAGTCAAAAAATGATTGAAGAAATTAAAGTTGGAGATATTGTATCTCCCATTAGTTGCGGTCTTTGGCTGGCAGATGCTCCGGTAGATGGGAATTACTATCAAAAAAGAAATAGGATTTGCGTATTCAAAGACAAAGGGAAAGTATTAAGATTGGATAAAGTTATAATTGACTATGACGAATGGGACGAGCAAGACATAATTAATGGGTTTGAAGGTTGTATGAGTGTTGGTAAACTAGAATGTATAAATCTTCTTATTGTATGTGATGCTGGTACTGGATGGGCTGGAGCCGGAGCAGTAACTAAAGTAAAAGAGGAAATTTAAAATGAATGAAGAAATAGTACAAAAATTATGGAAAGTTTATTGTGATGAGTTGATTGATAATGGAGACAAGAATTCTGAAGATGTTCGCCAGGCACTTGCATCTTTTCTTCGTGCTCTAACTGATTATTGTGAAGGGAAATGGGGAGATAAAGTTTGGTTGGTAACCTCAAAAGATTTATTAGATACTGCAAATCTGTTAGAGAACTTGAAATGACCAGCATTAAAAAATATCCTCCATATTTGTGGAGAGAAGATGGTTCAAGATTTACCAAAAATGAAGATGATACATATAGTCATGATGATACTAAAATTAATATGCCAACTTGCTACTATAGATATACTTTTGAGCGTTTAATGAATACTGGAAAATTTTATCTGTATGAACCTAATAAATTCTAAACAATTCTTACATGACTTACTCATACAAAAAGAAAAGAAACCCACACAATTATAAAAGAAACACTAGGCGCATTTACTATCATGTAATTTGGTATAGTGAAAAGAAGCGGTTTGTTCGTTATTTTTGTTCTGCAAAGAGAGCGAGAAATTTCGTTAATTATTTAATTGAAACTGTGAATACCTACTGTCCGATAGATAATTTTGATTGGGAAGGGCCTTATATTGAAATCGAAAAAATTTGGTGTAGACTTAGACATACTCCACGACATAAATGGTACTATCTTGCAGATAAGAAAAATCAATGGGTTCGTTATGAATGGTATTAAATATATGAGGATTTAAAATATGAAACTTAAACTTAATGCAGTTACTATTACTTACACTAAGTCTCTTACATTCATTCCAACTGAACAAATGTTCAGTGATTGGGATGAAGTGCCAACTCAAAAAGAATTTGAGGATTATGCTAGTCAAAAATTTGATGTTGAACTATACAAAGAAGTAAGGCAATCCGAACCTGGAAATTTTACTATTATAAAACATCCTAATTCTTTTGAGATCAATTATCAAGAATTAGAAGAAGTTAAAATTGATTCTAGTATTTTTGATGAAGAATTAGACTAATGGATGGAATCATTGTCTAAGTAAAATTGCAACAGAATTAATTAAATGACTAGAAATGCCTGAACCAAAATTTGAAAAACCTCCAATATACGTTTCAGAATCTGGCATAGCTTATGTAAAAGCTAAAGATATTTTAATGAGTCAAAAGGGGCAGAAAGAAATCTACAGACTCTGTAATGCCCTAGAAAACACAAGACAATTTAAGAACTGTCACAACTAAAATAGATTCAAGAAAATTTTGTTCTAGAATTTGTGAAATTGAACTTTCCTAAAAACAATGACCAATTCCAATACAATTGAAACTCTTGAAAATGAGTTAAATGAACTTCAAAGTGAAATTGAAAAAGCTGGATTAGAATATCAAGCTAAAAACAGATTTTTTCGCAGACAAAAACATGAAATAAAAAACCAAATTAGACTGATTAAAGGAATCCCTGAAGAATTTAAGGAATATTTTGATTATATGATGTTTAGCCCAAGAGATATTTTTAATGATTTTTTACTTGAAGCCCGAGTTTATAACTTTGATAGTAAAGAAGAATTACTTAATTTTTTAAAAGAGAAAAGAAAACTTTCAAATATAATGACGTTTTATTCTTATAAAGTCAATGAATTTAAACCATTGGATTATTTTGATCCATCTTTAAATGAGTTTGTAAAAGAAAGGGTAGAAAAGCATCACATTAGATTTTCTTTCATCCAAAAATAATGAACAATTTAACAGAATCAAACCAACTGAAACCTTATACAAAAGAAGAGATGCGGGAAAGGTTTTTACAACAATGTAGAAATTTAGCCAAATATTGGTCTAGAGTTAAAGATCAAACTAAAGAAGAACTGTGTGATGGTGTTGTATTTTCAATTTTAAATGTTATTGATGGGGGTTCTGGTGGATTTCCATGTGCTATTGATTTGGTTCTTCGCCCTCATCCAGAAGATAAAGATTATTGGATAACCGAAGGTGAGAATTGGGTAGAAGATGGTCAAGTTATCAACAATGATACAAATCTCCATGATTACTATTTTAAAGGGGAGCAGCAATGACAATTAATCTTAATGACTTTGTGAATCAATTTGTTAAAATTAAACTGAGAAATGGCAGCATTTATTATGGAGTAATTGAGCTTAATGCTTATCAACCTGCTGATTATTCATATCTTTTTCAGTCCCAAGACTCAACGAAAAGATTTTGGTTTATGAGCCATGGTTGTCAGAGCATTTGGAAATCTAGTCTTGATATTATAGAGATAGAACAAGTTAAATCTCCAATACAAACTACTAATTCTAGTTTCTTAGAGTGGTTCTCTAGTGAATATGGAAATTTTTCTTTTCGCTCTGAAGCATTTTTTGCTGACTGTGAAATAAAAGATGTAAAAATCTTAAAACGCATGATGTTCAAATGGCTTCAAGCTGCTTATGAAGCCGGGACACAATGCAAAGTGGAACAAGAGTCTTAAAAAGCATTTTATTTCATGTATGATAAGAAAAACAACAAAATGAAACCCTTTCCAATACCCCGCGATGAGACTTGGATTTCTGGCACATTCCACCTTCTTCTAAAATTAATTGGTGAGAATTATTCTACTGATCATGAATTTTCTAATGATGTTTTCACTATTCGCCCATATTATTGGGGAGATGAAGAAGACGAAATTAATAGAGCAAATTTTGAAATTCCATCAGAAAATTTTAATATTTCTTGGTACAAATATCCATTTAGAAATTCATATTCTAGTGAACTAATTACACCAGAGCGTTGGTATCACCTTATCCAAAAATGTATTGAGAGCCTAAAATGACCGAAAATAGAAAATTAGTTTTTGAATATGAGAGGATTCTTACCGGCTCATATGAAGATGTTGACATCAGTGAACTAATCCATAAACTTAAGCATCTTAGATCCCAAGGGTATTCTAGAGTTGAAACTGATTATAGGTATTTGGATACGTGGGATAGTGAAAAAACTTTTATTGTAAGAGCAAGAAAATCCCGCAAAGAAACTGACAAAGAATATCATGCTCGCATTGAGAAAGAAGAACAACAAAAAGCAGAATCTGAGGAATACCGGCGTAAACAATATGAGAGACTTAAAATGGAGTTTGATTCATGAATACATACTTTTCAATCATAAAATGAAGTCCTTCTCAGAACTCACCAAAGACTTCTCACCTGAAAGGAGAGAACATATTGAAAGTAAAAAGGATGATTTAAGGCAACAACTATACAAACCATTACCAAAAATAAGATCTGATATATCAAATCCGTATGATTCTTCTGGGCGATCTAAAGTAGAATGAAACTTTACAACAAAAGACAAAAAACATCAATTCGTTCAGATGTCAAAGAGAGTGTTTTAGATATTAAATTATTTGATTTTGGAAATTTTGATTTATTAAATTTTCAAAATCAAATATTTGATGGAATTAACGGAAATTCTTTTCATTCTATTAGATATTCTTTGCAATTATTCAATTATAAAAATTTCTCTTTATTTTCATTTTATTGGGATGATGATCCCACACAAGGATTTCAATTAACATTGTTTGCAATGAATTCACATATTTTATTGACTCTACAATTAAGCATGTTTGATCACACTTTTTGTTTTTCATTTTGCCAAAATGAAGCTATTAGATTTGATGAACATTTATAATAACACGGTTTTGTTTTTTGTGAAATGAACATGAATCATTATAAATACCCGAGAACCTTACATGTTCCATGGTCCAAAGGAATTACTTCTGACGATAAAGTCTGTAAAAATATTTCACATTTTGAAGGTCTTGATGTAGTTCTTACTGAAAAGATGGATGGAGAAAATACTTCTCTTTATCGGGATCATATTCATGCAAGAAGCTTAGATTCAAGGGGTGGAGAAGATAGAGCATGGGTTAAACAATTTTGGTCACAGATCCAACTTGAAATCCCAGATGGATGGAGAATCTGTGGAGAGAATTTATTGGCACAACATTCAATTCGCTACGAAAACTTGAGTTCTTATTTCTATGGCTTTAGTATTTGGAATGAGAACAATATTTGTTTGGATTGGAAATCTACTCTTGAATTATTTTCAATTCTTAACATAACGCCAGTACATGTGTTATATTCTGGAGTGTTTGATGGCAAATTATTCAAAGAAATTGCGAACCAATTAGATGAAGAAAAAACTGAAGGTTATGTCATACGCTTAGCCGATTCTTTTTCGTATGAAGATTTTGGAAAATCTGTGGCCAAATATGTAAGATCAAATCATGTTAAAACTGATAAACATTGGAGAACTCAAATCTTTATTCCAAATACATTGAAGTGTTATGAAAATTCTTAAAGTAAATAAAACTGTTGAATACATTGTAGAGACTGATAATTTGTTCTTTCCATTCTATAGAACAAATGAAGATGGTTCAGAATGGGAAAATCTCATTGGAGAATCTTGGGAACCTGTTTATCTAGGTTATTATACAAAAACTGAAGATGAACTACCAAATTTGTTTAAAGAACATGTGAGAAATAATCCAGAAGAATCCAGTTTACAGTTTAAAGAAGTGGGTGAATGGATTAAGAAAACTTATTATGAATGTGTAAGATATGATGGTAAATTGTGGCATAGAAAATATGGGGATATGGATACAATTAATGATCTTATTAAAATTCTCAATGAAGCAGTGTGAAAGGCACAATTTCTCCAGAATTGAGAGCAATATTAAATAATAGGCATCTTTATAAACAATTTATAGGTGGTTTTGATACAGTGCCAAGAAAAAATTTTACTATAACCGACGAAAGTGGAAATACAATTACAATTAAATTTCCAAATAATAGTAAATATAAACCAAGAAAAAGAAGAAATATTTTTGAGGTTTTACTTGGTAAATAAAATTTATTTATCTAAAACTTAAATGAAAAAGCTAATTGAATTCTTATTGCCCATTTGTTTGCACGAGTGGGAGACTGAAGACAAACTGGATATTTATAGGGTTCATCCAATAATTGGAGCATTTGATCCTAATGATGAATGTAAAAATAAATTTTTACCAGAAAAATATAGAAGCCCTATAGGTTATTGTTACATCTTAAAATGTAAAAAATGTGGAAGGATTAAGAAACATGTTGAATACTTTAAATATGACACTTGAAAAACTGGCACGCATCAGCTCCACAGACCAATTTTCATGCTACACTTACAGTAGTTTAAAAAAATTATGATTTCTGCATTGGACCTTGCAAAAGTTCTAAAATTAGCCGACGATTTGGGGTATGAGTATAATACATACTCTACTCGTGCTGAGCAGGTTTTAACGATAGTTTTTCATATCCCAGATGAGGATGAAGATGCCTTCAGGAACAAAAAAATTATTATGGTGATTGATCACGAATACCGTAATTATAAATCCTATAACTTTGATTTTTGGGTATTGAGTGAAGTTGAGGTTCTTTTTAATAAAAAACTGAAAGAAAAACAATTGCGTAAAGCAGCGCTTGCAAAACTCACAAAAGAAGAGATTAAACTATTGGGAATTGAAAATGATTGATGTCAGCAAACTAACTCCTGAGGAAATTTCAAATCTTAAACAACAGCTAGAAGAACATGAAAGAAAAAATAATCTGAAAGGCTATCATGTTTCATTTATCGTTAGATTTGATCCTAAGGCTCATGTGGATGATGCATTAACATGTGATGGAGATTTAGATATAGAAATTTTCAGGGAATACATTTATGAAAATATAGTTTTTTCAATAATAAAGGATTTTAATCTAGGAAGTAAAGTTAAATTTGAAACATGCAGTTATCCTCGGGTAAGACTAGCAACAACCGAAGAATTAGAGATCCTTTAATGACAGATTCCTTTAAATGCATTTATGAAATTGATGATGGCTATGTTGGAAGTTCAAGACCACAAAGTTTTACAATCAGTGTTGATGATCTTGAAGATGAAGAAGACTACAATTCCATTTTTCATAATATGATGCAAGAAGACTTTGAACAAAACATCTATCCGTATCCAAAAAACCTAGATAAATTTTTAGAATGGGCAGATCAAAAGAGCTTACAGAAACAGAAGTAGAAGTTTTACTTAATGCGATTGATTACACATTAGAAACTATTTCTCCAGGTATTAGAAAACAGACTAGACCCGAATGGGTTGAAATTCATTTAGGGAGAGCATTTCAAGCTGAGGCATTTTTAACATACGCTAGACAGATTCTTAAACAATGAAACCATTTCTGCATAGTAGAATTCACGCCAAAAAGTATGGAGGAATTCCATCTGATTACGATGATATTGATACTTTCATTGACAGTAGTAAAATGACGTGTCCAGATATGAGACAAAGAGCAATTTTACATTCAGCTTTTGGCTGCTTTATTGTTGAACAAGTATTTGGAATTACTAGAGTGAATTCAGATGGAATTACATATTCCCCTAGAGATGTTGCTGAAGACCACATCATTCAAGATTTGGGGTTCATTCCAACAACTGAAGCATATTTAAAAAATATGACACTTCAACCTTGGATGAGTGGTACTCAAAAACAACAAACAAAAACTACAACTTTTATTCCTATTGGAGATTAATTATGTCAATTACGCAAATTAGTGAAGAGTTTATTGATTCATATAATAAAATTTATGAGGAGCTAAAACAAAAAGGTCAAGAAAATCTTAAAGAAGTTTTTAAGATTTTTTGGGAAGCTAACCCAAATGTTAATGTTGTATGTTGGTCCCAATATACACCATATTATATGGATGGTGAAAAATGTGTGTTTAGAATTAATGATATTATGATTTCTAATTTAAACGATAAATCTCAATTTAATCTTTTAAATTGGGGTGAATATGATGGTGATGATGAATCTGTTTGGGTGACAGATAGCTGGGGCGAGAAAAGCAGTTATTTTGATGCTGCAATGGCAAATCAGCTTGATAACTTTATTCACTCTTCCGCAATGGAAGAAATTCTTAATAGTCTTTTTGGTGATCATTGCATCGTTTTTGCAACCCGCGAAGGGTTTTATTCTGAACAATATGATCATGACTAGACGGTTTACTAACTGTCCATAACTGGTCTAATGTTGAAGATTTTTCACTATAATAAGAAAAGTTCACCCAAATACTATGCTCACCCAAAAAGAACATAAGATTAAAAGACTCAAAGAAATCGCAACTGAAATTTCTACAGCAACTGATGAAACCCTTACTCAAAATCCAGAATGGTTTGAAGAACTTATTGAGCTTTATGCTGAAACACTCAAACCTAAACCCAAACAAAAATGCAACAGTAGTATCGGTTGGACGGATGCTCGTTCATATTATAACAAATAATGGAAAAACTTCAGCAAGTTATAGTAATTCGTAAAGATCTTACTATGAGACTAGGTAAAATTGTCGCTCAAGGCGCCCATGCTTCACTTTCAGCAACTTTAAATAATCTATCTAATCCTCGCGTTATAGAATGGCTATGTGATGGTGGATCCAAAAAAATTTGCGTATATGTAAATTCAGAAAAAGAGCTTCTTGAAGTTTATGAAAAGGCTATTTTAGCTGGGTTCATTGGCTTTATTATAAAGGATGCTGGTCTTACGGAGTTTAATGGTATTCCAACCATTACCTGCTGTGCAATTGGTCCAGCAACCAAAGAGGAATTGAACGACATTACTGGACATTTAAAACTTTTGTAATTATGAAAACAGTCAAACAACTTATCACAGAACTTAGTGAGTATCCAGAAGACATGATCGTTGTTACTAATGGATATGAAGGTGGATTTAGGGATATTAGAGAACCTGAAGAATTAGTTTTGGTTTTAGATTATAATAGAGGGGCCTGGTGGATGGGACCACATGAAGAAGTAGAAGAATATCATACTGAAATTTCTGATGCCCGAAAGGTAAAAGCCATCAAAATCTGAACCACTTACACTACTGTCACATTCATCTTGACTTTTACTGAAAACTTTGCAATGATTAACACAACAGCAAAAAATCATGACTATTACTCCTGAGCAAGTTAAAAATCTAAGAGAAAAAACTGGAGTTGGTATGATGCTCTGCAAAGAAGCACTTACTGAAACATCTGGAGATACTGAAAAAGCCATTCTGTGGCTAAGACAAAAAGGTATTTCAATTGCTGATGGAAAAATTGGAAAGCCAACCACAAATGGCAGAATTGGTTCCTATGTGCATACTGGTGGACGAATTGGTATTCTCATTGAGGTTTTATGTGAAACAGATTTTCTTGCAAATTCTGAAGAGTTTCAAACATTAGTTCATAATCTTGGGATGCAAGTTGCTGCATGTCCTTCAGTTTCATATGTGAATGTTTCAGATATTTCTCAAGAGTTTGTTGATTCTGAAACTCAATTGGAAATGAGTAAAGATGATTTAGCTAAAAAACCTGAAGCAATCAGACAAAGGATTGTTGAAGGTAGGGTAAATAAAAAGCTCAAAGAAATTACACTTTTGGCTCAACCATTTATCAAAGATACCTCAATTACAATTGAAGAACTTATGAAATCATTTTCAGCAAAAGTTGGAGAAAATGTATTAATCAAACGGTTCATTAGATTGGATTTGGGCCATGAGTGAAGAACTTAAGTTATGCAAAGATTGTGACCATTATAAAGGAACAGTAGAACCCTACTGGCATACTTGCACATTTCCTGAAATCCCTAAAGATATTAATCCAGTAACAGGTGAAGTGAAAGTTAATCATTGTTCAGTTGAACGAAGTGAATTAGGTCATTGCAAACCTGAAGCTGTTCATTTTAAGCCGAAACAAAAACGCGGCTGGTTTAGATAACATTTACACACACACACACACACATTAAAACAATGAAAGAACAAGTTACTATTTCAAAAGAAGAATATGACGAACTTTTATATGCTCGGAAAAAACTCTATGCTCTTGAACGGAGCGGTGTAGACAATTGGCAGTGGTATGATGTTGCAATGGAAGAAATGGATAATGAAGATTTATGATGCAAGAGCTTAAATTTTGTAAAGACTGTGACCACTACCGCATGGTTGCCAATGGTTCTGATGAATGCAAGTGCCCATGGATACCAAAAGAGATTAATTTGGTATCTGGAGAAAACCGGGAATTGTACTGTTTTATAGAGCGTACCCCGAGGGGTCATTGCAAACCTGAAGCTGTTTACTTTACATCCATACAAAAACATTTTTAATTCTAACTTCTATTTAATTTAAAATTATGACAAAACAAACCTGCGACACTATTACAATCACAGTAAAGGAATATGACGAACTTTTACATGCTTGGAAAAAACTAATTGCCCTTGAGGGTGGTGGCGTAGACAATTGGGAAGGGTATTATGATGCAATGGAAGAAATGGATGATGAAGAAGATGATGAATATTGAACAAGCACACTAACAACTATCAATAAATTTAATCAAACAAAATGGAACTTCAGCAACTTGACTGGAAAAATTACACAACTGAAACGAATATTTTCAACTATAAAATTCCAAATGTTGATGAAAATATTGCCACGATTGAAGTAATATCTACTAAGAATAGTAATAGCGGTGAAACAAAATCTGTAGTAACTATTAATAAGACCACAACTAATAAGGTTCTGAAAGAGTGTACTCCAGCTTTTGTTAAGCGTTCTTTTTTTGAACTAATTAAAACTAAATCCCCATTTGATTATCGTTCTCTTACACTAGAAGATTACCTATTTTCTGATGATAGCATTTTATCTGAAGATATATCGGAGAAAAATTTGATTTGGTTTTATTTTAGTGGAGATATGTTGTTTAAGACGAATGGAATTCCGATTGCCACACCAATATATTATGATTATAATTGTACTCCATTTTCAAACGAATATTGCTATCTTAAACCTTTATTAAATTATTTAAAAGAACATCCATGGGTCGTAAATAAAGAAGACCTTGAAATTGAAAACATACCATATTATAATTCTGAAAAGAATCGTGATAGATGTATTAGGGATATTTGTATTTGTCCAGATCAAGATACCTATGATAGAGTTTATCAACAGTATAGTGGAGATAAATATTTTTCTCGTAGAATTAGAGAAGCTATTTCTAGCCAACTGTTTATGTATAATTCTGAAAAACACCATGATTGGCTCGGTATCGCACCTTTTCTAAAAAATCCACCCAAACAACTGGCACAAGACTCTTGACCTTTTGAGAAAACTCTGCTAACTTAAGTAAGTCAAGAGATGAGGCAGCAATCAAAAAGCTCTAGACATTTAATCTAACCAGCAAACTCATCTAGTAACACACCACACAAAAATTATGAAAACTCATAGACAACTTGAACCACATGAAGTCCAGATGGTTCAAGAGCATGTTGATTTGGAAGCACGAATTCAGCGATTTCAGCAATTCATTCAAAATCCAGGAAATGTGAATTTTTCAGAAGCTGAAATTGCTAGAATGAAAGCTCAAGAGATGGCTATGAGCATGTATTTGAGCATCTTGAGTGATAGACTAGCTGTAGTATTTAAAGAAACTGGAAACGGTTAATTAAATACAATAAAAAGTTGATACAGCATCAACAAAACAAACAATCAACTTGAGGTTAATTATGACTTTTATTCAAGCTCTTAAAAGTGAATTGAATACCACTACAACTGAAAATGGCGCAAAGGCTTATAATTCTACTACAAATGAATGCCTGGATCTTTATGGCTCAATCGGTGCATGTCGTACTAATTTGACTCATGCAGAACGTCTCTTCTTTAATGCATATGAGCAAGACCCGGAAACTGCTGTAAGAATTCTATTCTATTCAAGGGATATTCGGGGCGCAAGTCAAGGCGAACGTGCAGTGTTTAGGGCATTAATGCCGAAACTTGCACAAAAGAATCCTAAGGTAGCTTCCCGCCTAGTTTCACTGATTCCATACTACGGTCGCTGGGATGATCTCCTGTGCCTTGAAGGAACTTTGGTTTGGACTGAGGTACTTGAGACTATCAAAACTCAACTAAATGAAGATCTTAATAGTGAGAAAGTATCGCTAGCTGCAAAATGGATGCCGAGTATCAATGCTTCTTCAAAAGAAAGCAAGCGTCTTGGTCGTCTAATTGCAGATCACATGGGCTGGTCAGAACGACAGTACCGGAAGAATCTTGCAACTCTACGAGCAAAGATTAACATCGTAGAAACTTCAATGTGCAAAAAGGATTGGAGTTCTATTGATTATGAACGTCTTCCTTCCCGCGCTGCGATGATGTATCGCAATGCATTCAAAAAACATGATGAGGATCGCTATTCTGAATATCTCTCTCGTGTAGAGAACGGTGAAGCAAAGATCAATACGGGAACTCTTTTTCCTTATGATATTGTGAATAAGTATCTCTACAAAGGTTCTACCAACGATAAGACTCTTGAACAACAATGGGATGCTCTTCCTGATTATATGGAAGGTTTGGAATTCAACGGACTTGTTGTTGCTGATGTTTCATATTCAATGACATGGAATGGGGGAATGCCAATGGCTGTATGTCTCTCTCTTGCAGTTTATATTGCTGAGCGCAATCAATCAGAGATTTGGAAAAACAAATTTCTAACTTTCTCTCAATCTCCAACACTTGAAACTATTCTAGGTAACACTATTGAAGAAAAAATCAGACATATTCTCAAATCAGATCCGGGAGGAAACACTGATCTGATGGCTACATTTAAAGTAATTCTTGATTCCGCAACTTCCAATAATGTCGCAGCAAATGATATGCCACAGAAACTGATCATTGTTTCTGATATGCAATTTGATCAGGCTTGCAGATCTAACAAGCGTACTAATTTTGAACAGATTCAAAAGCTGTATCGTAAGGCTGGTTACGAAATGCCAGAGCTAGTATTCTGGAATGTAAATGCAAGTGCTAATGTGCCTATTCAAGCTGATGACACTGGAACAGCTCTTGTTTCTGGCTGTAGTCCTGCTATTCTGAAGAGTGTTTTGAGTGGTAAAATCATATCTCCAGTAGAAGTGATGATGAATAGTCTTTATGTGGAACGCTATGATCCAATTGGACTAGCCTTTGCATAAATAAACGGAAAGATGGTTCAGCAAATTTACAAAAACTGTTTTGCTATAACTGTTCCTCAAACCATCTTGTTAAACCGGGAAGTAGCTCAATTGATAGAGCAACGTAAAATGGATCTTGTTAAGATCTTAACCGCATTTAAAAGCTTTGGGTGCCGTGGTTGTAGGTTTAAGTCCTACCTTCCCGATTCGTGGTAAGATCGTTTGAGATTTTCTTCTTACCACTTTTCTAATTAGATGATTCAGCAATTAATCTCTTACTGCTAATAAGACCAAAATCATCTAGTCTAAATAATCAAAGCGGAGGAGTGTCACGGTAGCACGAGGGTCTCATAAGCCCTAAGAGTAAGTTCAATTCTTACCTCTCGCCATTGATAGATTAATCTATCATATTTTAAACCGATTTTAAAATTACAAATGACCATTTGATCGGTATGGTTTGGGAAAAATTAAATGTTTAAATCTAATCTTGTTGCAACTATTCAGGTGAATGGAATCCCACTAAGGGAATTTGGTAGCAATGTATATCTACCATATGATACAGAATATCAAATTATGTTAAAAAATAAGACCATTCTCAGGCAAGCGGTAAGAGTTACAATTGCTGGGGAAAGTATGTGGGATGGTAGTATTGTTTTAAATGGTCGTGAAACTTTTGATTATGGTAACTTTAATAGAAATAACAAGTTTAAATTTAAAAAACTTTCTGAGAATGGATCGCATAATTATCCATTTTTATTTGAAGATTGTTTAATTATTATTCGCTTTGTTTCGGAAACTGTACCTATTATGGATTTGGATATGAATAAAAAAGCAACATATAATAAAACCGGATTTACTCCTAATGTTTCAGATTGGGAAACCGTGTGGCCTGATTCTGAAGAAACAATGTTCTTGAAGTTAAATGGAGAATTTAAACATAAACAAATTGTGGAACCAATCACAGTAAAAACGAAGATTGAATGTAAATCATGTGGAACCAAAAATCCAGCAGGGTTTGAATATTGTTCAACATGTGGAGATAAAGTTATATTCAATTAATTAATAATTTAGATGATTCAGCAATCTTAAAACTTTCTTATTGGTTTAGAAAACAAAATCATCTAGTCTAAATAAAAACTGACAGACTTAAACACTAAAAACTGAGCATTTAGTCTGTATGCTCCCAAAGATAAAAATGATGTACCAGAACAATCTTGCAGCGGCAATTAAGGTAAATGGAAACATTCTCCGAGAGTTTGGGGATACTGTTTATATTCCATTTGGCTCCGAATATCAAATTCGCCTAAGAAATTTAATTAGCTCTAGAGTTAAACTAAATGTTGAAATTGATGGACAAAACGTAACTGATGGTGGTCTAGTTTTAAATGCACTTCAATCAATTGATCTAGAGCGGTTTATTAGAAATGGAAATTTAACCACAGGCAATCGCTTTAAGTTTATTGAGAGAACTTCAAAAATTGAGAATCATCGTGGAATTAAACTAGAAGATGGTTTGATTATCATTCGCTATGAGTTTGAAATTCCACAAGTTACCTTCAAATCCTTATCCCAACCAGTCTGGGATGCTTATGGTACTGCTAGGGTTGGGGGGACATATATAAATTCAGTATCGCAAAGATCAGTTTTCTATAATGAAACAGGAATTACTGTAGAAGGCTCTAAGAGTAATCAACAATTTAGTACAACAAATTGGCGTGGATCTTCGGGGGGAGAATATACCATAATTTTTAAACTCTTAGGTGAAACTGAAGAGAACAAAAAAGTAAGAGAACCAGTAACTGTAAAAACAAAACTTGAATGCAAAACTTGTGGAACCAAAAATCATGCGACATCTAAGTTTTGTTCAGAGTGTGGAACAGCTTTAGAAATCCTATAAGATAAAAACTTTCCATAAATAGTCTTAAAAACTATAATGGAAAAGTTATTTAAGCTTCTTAGTGATACACAAGCAACACTCTTTGTTTTGTTTCAAAAAACTTGGAATTATCATCACAATGTTCATGGAACTGACTTCCCTCAGTTGCATGAACTTTTTGGTGAGCAATATACTGAAATGTTTGAGGAGATTGATCGCCTTAGTGAGCACATGAGATATCTCAACATTCGTCCAGTGTCCAGAATGGAGCGGATCGTAGAGGTTGCAGCCATTGAGGGGCCAGCAAACGCCAATCAGGAGCTTGATGCCCGTGGGATGGTAGAGCAGCTTCAGAGCGACAATGAGATGCTAATAGAGATGTTGAAGGATGTATCTGAAGAAGCCGAAAGTCAAAGGAGCTATGCAACGGCTAATCTTTCTCAAGATTTAATGGAAGCTCATGGTAAAAGTGTGTATAAATTGAGGTCATTTTTACAATGAAATTCAGATATCTAAACAGTGCAGTGTAAGTGACTAAATAGATTCACTGTTAATCGGTGAATAATTATGTTAAAGATTAGATGTAAACTTTGCAATAGTGAAGTGGTTGCAAAGCCTGGGCAGTCTTCTAGCTGCAAGTGTTCAAATATGGCAACAATTCGTGGTGAATCTATTTCGGCCTTAGATTTATCTCAAGTTGTAATAGTTTCAGGTGTTCCTTCATTTAAGCAAACTAAGACTATTTTAACTTCTACAGATTTAATGTGGCAAGAGGAGCGTAGAAAAAGAGGAGTGAAAAAACTTAGCTTTGAGGAGCGGTGACAGTTTTTGATCTGTCCCTAGAGATCTAAGCACACTTCTAGCTGCTGCTATGCTTAATAGACAAACCACAAACCCCCAATGAACCTAAGCATTAAATTTGATCCTCTCACTAAAACCTTCCATTATCCTGATGGTGTTACTGAGACTTTGGATCAATACAATACCCGAAATGAAAGATTTGATTATATTCAAGCTCTTCAAAATGCTCTGGATCTACTGAAAGTTCTTTATCAGAATCCTGGATGTCTTAATCAGAAAGAATATCTTAAAGCAAAAGAAAAAATTCAAGAAGAGTTTGAATATTGGCAAGCTAACATCTTTCATGAGTATGAAGATGCTCGGGAAGATGATCCATGTAATGTCCACTTTACTTGATTTTCAACCATGAATGATCGCACTCGCCAAAACTGGCAAAAAATCAAAACTGCCCTAGAAGAATCAAACAAAACTGATTGTTATCTTTATACAAGAGCATGTGAGATTGTAAAATCTGGAAGAGATCCAATGGAGGGGGGATTGTTTCGCCCTCTATGATTTTAAAACAAACTTGGATTACTCCAAAATACTATGACCATCCAGAACTTGATCATTCTTCAACTAATCAAAAGCTTCTTTGTATTGAGTTTATTGATGAATCTTCAATAAAGGCGATTTCAGAAAAAGCTGCACGAATGAGAGCCCTTGAATTTTTTAATGAACCTTATGAACCACCAGAAGATCAACACTAAAGAAAAAGAGAAACAAAAGGAAGATTCAAACCAAGAATCTAAAAGTAATGAAGATCTTAGCTACCTCAATCAACATGATGATGGTTGTTGATTTTTATGCTCCATTAGCTCTCTGATGAAAGCGTCGCCCTCATAAGGCGAGAAAGGTGGGTTTGATCCCCACATGGAGCATTACAATGTCTCAACTGTCCATCATTGTTTGACAAACAGAGCATTGTGGGTTAAACTTAAAATGAGAGAAATCTCAGCAACCCACTCTTTACTTAAGAACCAAAACACCTAGCCACATGTCAGAGCAAACATTTGCAGAAAAGTTTAAAAAAGAGAATTACACTCTACAGAGAGCACTTGACCGGGAGGTAATTCTACCTATTGATAAGCCCAAACTCTGGAAAAAAATCTTGAAGCATTTTGAAGATGAGGGTATTGAATTTTATGGTGAGATTGAAGCCGATTATATTATGATTCTTAATCGCATTTCTGAAGAACTTAATATCCAAGTGATGATCTAATGTCTGAACAAGTTAAAGTTCTACTTGAAACTGAAGATTTTCGTTTTGTAATTCGGGGAAAAATTTCCCACAACGATATGCCAGACTATAGAATACAAACAAAGCATCCTAGATTTGATGTTTGGAGAGATTCAGTGCTACTTGATAATGGCATTCAATGTTCATATGCAATGGAAGATCTTGAATATGCTAAAATGCTAGTTGGTCTTCCAGCATATATCAAAAATGAATAAAGAGACTTTACTCAGATTCTTTGGAAATAGCCTGCTAATTATCGGATATTGTGCCATTCTTTACAGTGATTTTAAAATTGGACTATCTATTAAATTTTTAGGAGGTCTTCTGATTATGCCATCTCTAATTCAACTGAAGATGTGGGATGGTATAATAATTACTTCATTTTTCTCCTTCATTGAAGGCACACGAATTATTCAATTATATTTCTTCCAATAATTATGAAAATCTCTAGAGCACATAAAAATTTTGCAGCTCGGTTAAGGCATCAAACTTCTCTAGAATATCCTGAACGATTTCTAGGACCTAATTGGAAGGATGTACTGAACTTTTGGCTCTATTTGGATACTTTGAGTCGTGAAGAACTTAAGATAGTTCATAATCGTTATTGTGCTTTAGGGTGGGCGGAATCCCTAAAGAATCTTACACTGAATGCTGCCAAAGTTACTATCGGCTATGAATATGAAGATGCAGCTTGGTTGGCACCTACTTCATTTGCATCTGCTTATGCAACCCTTGAACTCATTGGTTCTCATAATCTAGAGGCCTTTACATTTCTTCCCTTGTTTTTGAATCTATGAAAATCTCTAAAACTCATCAAAGACTTGCCGATCGCTTAAATGACCAAACCGCTCTAGAATACCCTGAACATTTTCTAGGACCCAATTGGAAGAATGTATTGAACTTTTGGTTTTATTTGGATACTTTGAGTTATGAAGATCTTGAGATAGTTTTTAATCGTTATTTGGCTTTAGGGTGGGTGGACCACCTAAAGGATCTTACAAGGAATGTTGCTAAAGATACTATCGGCAATGATTATGAATATGCAACTTTCCGTGCAACTCCCACCTATGAATCAGCTTATACAACAAGTGAACTCATTGGCTCTCATAATCTAGAGTCCCTTAAGTTTCTTCCCTTGTTTTTGAATCTATGAAAATCTCTAAAACTCATAAAAGATTTGCAGCTCATTTAGATAACCAAACCGCTCTAAAATACCCTGAACGTTTTCTAGGACCTAATTGGAAGGATGTATTGAACTTCTGGTTGTACTTGGATACTTGGAGTGCTGAGGATACTGAGATAGTTTTTAATCGTTATTGGGATTTGGGGGTGTGTGGACCCCTAAAAGGTCTTACCTGGAGAACTGCTAAAGATACTATCGGTATTGAATATGCATCTGTTGCTTGGGATGTACCTTTTACAATTGGAAGTTCTTATGCAACCCTTGAACTCATTGGTTCTCATAATCTAGAGTCTTTGACTTTTCTTCCTTTGTTTTTATAATTATGACACTTTACAAAGCAGATGTTTGGCTAGGAAGCAATTCTGGATTTCAAACCGTTGAAATAAATTCAAGTAGCATTGTTGGAGTCACGGAACAAATAAAAACAAGATATCATGTAAAATCTGAAAATATACGAAACATTAGGACAGTTAATGATGAAAATGCCACCGATTCTGGTTCCCTTATTGGGATTGGAGGTTTATTTCTATTTGTTCTTTTTGCATTGTATCCAACTATAGTTCTCACTATCTTATTTGGAGGAACTGGAGCATGGCTAATGACAAAACTTTCAGGAAAACCATTTAGCAGTATTTGCGAAAAGAAAAATAGAAAACTCTATAATAGTATTCTAATTGTTAGTCTTCTCTGTGGAGGATTTGGATTTTATGTTGGAAATAATATTCAGATTCAGCAAAACTCACAAGAAAAATGAAAATCTCAACAGCACATCAAATATTTGCTGATCGTTTAAAAGACCAAACAGCTCTAGAATGCCCTGAACGATTTCTAGGACCTAATTGGAAAGATGTACTGAACTTTTGGATTTATTTGGATACTTTGAGTCGTGAAGATTTTAGGTTACTTAATAAGCGTTATTATGCTTTAGATGTAGATGCTAGAGTTTTTGCTAGGGACAATGCCTTTAAAGCTGCTGAAGCTACTATAGTTCACGAATATGGAAATGTAGCTTGGTTGGTAACACCTACATATGCATCTAGTCATGCAACCCTTGAACTCATCGCTTCACATAATCTAGAATCTAGTCATGCAACCCTTGAACTCATCGCTTCACATAATCTAGAATCTCTTAAGTTTCTTCCTTTGTTTCTAAATCTATGAAAATCTCTAAAACTCATCAAAGACTTGCAGATGATCTAAACAGGTTGCACGACCTTCAAGGTGCTCTAGACCATCCAAAATATTATCTGGGATCCAACTGGAAAGATGTCATTAACTTTTGGTTATTTCTAGATACTTTGACTATAGCACAATTATGTATTATTAATCATAGATATTTGGCCTTGGATCGCGATGATAAGAATGTTTTAATATCCGTTTGGGATACTTATACTGGATGTGAGAAATTTTACTATCAGGTTGCTTATGAAGCAGTTTGTGCAGTTTCAAAACCAGCTTCATTATTTTGGATTCCTAGCGCAAAAGCTAAAGCAACAATAGAAATTATGGTTAGGGATGATCTCCTAAATTCTAAAAAATCTTTAGTTTTTCTTCCTTTATTTATAAATATATGATATCATTTAATAGTCTCTCAAATCTAGGAAGACTTGGAAACCAAATGTTTCAATATGCTTCCCTCAAAGGAATAGCAAAACATAGGGGTTTTGATTTCTGCATCCCAATGAAAGATGTTGCAGGTAAAATTGACATTAATGTGAGAAATTCAGATGCAAATATTTACAATACATTTAAACTAAAAAATGTAAATTATAATATCACACAAAATCCACAAATTAGAGAAAAAACATTCAATTTTGATCAAGACTTGTTTGAGAACTGTCCAGATAATGTAGATCTATTTGGGTATTTTCAAAATGAAAAATATTTTGAACACATTGAAGAAGAAATAAAAGAAGATTTTGCGTTTTCAAATAAAATACAAGAATTATGTAGAAATTTTTTAGGTGCCCGCGAATATATTTCATTACATATTAGGAGAGGAGATTATATCAATAATTCAAATCATCCAGTTCAACCACTTAATTATTATGAAGTAGCTCTTAAAGAACTGGATGTTAATATTCCAGTAATAGTCTTTTCGGATGATTATGAATGGTGTAAAACCCAAACAATATTTGAATCATCTCGCTTTTTAATTTCTGAAGGCAATTCAACAGAAATTGATCTTTGCTTACAAACTTTGTGTTCTTATCATATTATTAGTAATTCATCATTTTCTTGGTGGGGTAGTTATCTAGCTAAAAGCAAAAAAACAATAGCGCCAAAGATTTGGTTTTCAGGATCTTTAATAAACAATGAATGTTCTGGTATATATAGAAAGTCTTGGATCGTAATTTAGACATGAATAATCTTTGGGATGTTAATCAATCAATGATTGACAATTACTTGCAAGCATGTAGAGAATTTACAAATAATGATGAACTCTTTTGTAATTTTAAAAGAGATTCTAGATATACTCCTGTTCTTGAGCATTTAACTGAAGAAGATGCTCGGCTATATTTTTCAGAGATGAAATCTAAAGAAGCTTTAACCAATATAGTTTTAGATTCTGTTAAAGAAAATGATCTTTATGGAACACCAGTAATAATCAATCATTCAGAATTAGGAGCAATATCTCCAACAACAGTTAGGTATCTTAAAAACTCCTTGGATATTGTTGCTGGCTTTAAAGATAATCTTCCCTTTAAAAAGGTTCTAGAAATTGGTGGTGGATATGGAGGTCTGTGTAAAGTTTTTAGTTCCTTTAATAAATTTAATTCATATTATCTTGTAGATTTTCCTGAAGTTAATGGTCTTTCTAAGAAATATTTGAGTAATTTTAAAGATATCAGGAACAAAACCTATCAAATTTCAACTAATACTCTCAGAGAAATTAAAGACATTGATTTAGTCATTAGCAATTATGCTTTCTCAGAATGCTCAAGAGAAGTTCAAGAAACTTACTATAATCTGTATATTAAGAACGCAAAGAATTTTTATTTAGTGTATAACAACTTTACCGAAAATAATATGAACTCTGAAGCATTTATTGAAAAAGCCTCTAAAGATTTTGAGATTTCATTTGAGACAGAGCTTCGCCCACCCCACACTGTTCACATCATCTACGGGAAAAATGCTAATTGATTTGAAAAAAATTCCAGCATATTATATTAATCTTTCTCATCATACCGAGAAAAGAGATAAAATGGAGACGTTATTAAGAAAACTCGGGTTTAATATGATTATTAGATTAGAAGGATATAACTATCCAGATAATCCCTCAGCAGGCTGTTCTAGAGCGCACTATGATGCTCTATTTAATTATCATAGCGAGAGGGGATGTCCTTTTATTCTTTTTGAAGATGATGTAATTTTGAATGAAGAACAATGGCTAGATGGAATCATTGATATTCCTAATGATGCAAGTGCATTATATTTGGGCACCTCAACTTGGGGTAGAATGAATGGCCATAATGGAGAATATATTCAATATGATGTGCTCCAAGATCATCCAGGAGTTTTAAAAATTTATAATATGCTCGCAACTCATGCAATTTTATATTTAAATAAAGAGTATGTTAATATGATAAGACGAGCAGCATTTCACACTGGTTATGTAATTGAAGATTATAATGACGTTGCATTTGCAGAATTGCAGAGATATTTCAAGGTTTATGCTCTTGATAATCCACTATTTTTCCAGACAAGTAATTTAAATGCTACAAATAAGAAAATTACTTCAATAAATCATACAGAATGTATGGAAATCAACCCACTTCAATTTTATCCCTATTCTTTAAAGTAATGTATAATATTTCTGCAGATTGTCAAGTTAAAACTCTCAATGACATTTACACCAAATATTTTGGATATCCCTCAACAGGTTTCTTTGTTGAAGTTGGAGCGTATGATGGTGAATTTGTGTCTAATACCTCATTTCTTGCAGATATGGGTTGGAATGGTCTCTATATTGAACCAATCTATGATTACTATAAAAAATGCTTAAAACGTCACGAAAAAAATAATGTAACAGTTGCAAATGTTGCAATTGGCCTTGAAGAAGGCGAAGTTAAAATTTATCGCGGAGAAACACTTTCAACGCTTAATGCTGAGCAAGTAAATCGTTATAAAGAGATTGATTGGTCTTCTCATATTAATTTTGAAGAAACTACCTGCGATCAGATGCGTTTGGATACATTGATGAAAAAACTAAATGTGCCAAAAAACTTTGATATTCTTGTTGTTGATGTTGAGGGTAAAGAATCTGAAATATTCCAAACATTTGATTTGAATGAGTGGTGCCCTAAAATGTTGATTGTTGAGCTTGAAGATGAGCATCCCTCATTTCAAAATTATCCAGATTTGATTGAAGAGATTAAGTGTCTGAGGAAATTCATCAAATCAAAAGATTATACAGAAATCTATAGAGATTCAGTAAATACTGTATTTGTTTTAGGAGAATTATCATGAAAAATATCTGCATTTTAAATATTGCAACAAATAAGTATATTCAATTTGTCAATCCACTATTAGATTCAATTGATTCTAACTTTTTAACGGGTCATAAAGTTGATGCTCTAGTCTTTACAAATCAAGAACTGGATGTAGAATCTGACAGAATTAAAATTTCTCAGATTGAACATGAGCCCTGGCCAATGCCAACATTAAAACGTTATCATTATTTTATTAAAGAAAAAGAGCATATTCTTAAGTATGATTATTGTTTCTATCTTGATGTTGATATGTTAATTGTAGACAAAGTTGGTGAAGAAATCTTAAGCGATTTAGTTGCAACTCAACATCCAGGAATGTGGTCATATTCTTCAGAACAATTTACATATGAAAGGCGCCCACAGAGTTCTGCATATGTTCCATTTGGAATTGGAAACAAATATTATGCTGGTGGATTTAATGGTGGAACACCTCACAATTTTCTAAAAATGTCTGAAGTCATTGTGGATAATGTCAATAAAGATTTTGATAATGGTATTATAGCTGAATGGCACGATGAATCTCATATGAATCGTTATCTTATTGATAAACCTCCTACTCTTGAATTGAATCCATCATATTGTTTCCCTGAAGGGGCAGACTTTGATGGAAAGCCGACAAAATTTTATCCATACGGCTGGAAAGTTCCTTTCTCACCAAAAATTATGGCATTACAAAAAAATCACAGTGAATTTCGCAAATGAAATTAGACTTAAGAAGTATTCCAATTTATTATATTAATCTAGACAAAGAAACAGAAAAAAATAAAAGAACTCAATTGCTTCTACAGCAAATGGGATTTAAAGATATTCATAGAATCTCAGCAACTGAGCATAGTGCTGGGAGGATTGTTGGCTGTGCCAGATCTCATCATAAGATTCTTTCCCAACTTTCATCTCCTGCAATTATTATTGAAGATGATTGTGCACTTAATAAAGAATTTGATGGTTTTATTGACATCCCTGAAGATTCCGATGCTGTATATCTTGGCATTTCTCATTGGGGTAGATATTTAAATCATTCTGGTCCATATGTTCACACGTCTAAAACTATTACTGAATGTGTAAGAGTTCATAATATGCTTGCAACACATGCAATTTTATATTTGAAACAAGATTACATTAACAATTGTGCAAGAATAGCGAGATATTATGGATATACTATACATTGCCATGTTGATATTGGATTTGCAGAGTCTCAAAAATATTTCAATGTTTATGCCCTAGATGAACCACTTTTAAGGCAATATGAATGGTCTGCAATTACAACTGGACGACTTTCTGAAAATTCTATTGATATATCACAAGCGGAAAACTTTTATCAGCAGATTTTGAAAGATGATTCAAATTTTTATAAGCTAAATGAGGAGTTCAAATCTCCTTTTCGTCTGTTAATAAGTAGACGTGATGTCAATGGCATTCCTGGCTATTTTGTTCCAACTAGAATTATATGAAAAGTATTGTAACTGGCGGATGTGGATTTATTGGTTCACATATTGTTGATAAACTTATTGAGAATGGGCATGAAGTGATTGTCATTGACAGTCAAACATCCTCAACGAGAACTGAATATTTCTTTAACAATCTTGCAACGTATCATAAAAAAGATCTAACACATTATGAAGAAGTTGAAAAACTTTTTGATGGAGTAAACTATGTTTTCCATTTAGCATCTGAAATTTCAATACCATATTGCATTGAAAATCCCAGAGAGACAATGCAAAATAATGTTATTTCTACTCTTAATGTTTTAGATGCATCTAAAAAACATTCAGTTAATAGAGTCATATTTTCATCAACTTCAGCGGTTTATGGTAATGGACTTTGGCTCCCAAATTATGAAACTAATGGTGTTGATTGTTTGAATACATATTCAATTTCAAAGTATTCAAGTGAACAACTCTGTAAAATGTACTATAAGTTATATGGTTTACAGACAATTATTTTTAGATATTTTAATGTTTATGGTGAACGTCAACCTATAAACGGAAGTTATGCTCCAGTTATTGGAATTTTTCTTAAACAGAAGAAAAATAATCAACCCCTAACTCTTATAGGTGAAGGATATCAAACTAGAGATTTTATTCATGTTTCAGATGTTGTATCTGCAAACATTTTAGCATCTCAAAAAGAAAATTTAGAATTTGGTGGTGTTTTTAATGTTGGGACTGGCATCGGAACGAGCATTGAAACTGTCGCAGATTTAATTTCTAAAGATCATTTATATCTTCCAGAACGACCCGGTGAAGTAGTGCATTCAAGAGCAAATATAGATAAAATTAAAGAGCAATTAAATTGGGAGCCAAAAATTGATGTATTAAAATGGATCAAAAAACAACTATGATTGAAGTCTTTATTTTTACATTCAATCGGCCAGATTTTTTGGAGATTCAAGTTGACTGTCTCAAAAAGTTTATGGTGAATAAGTTTAGATTAAATATCATTCACGATACAAGAACATTTCAATTTTCTCAAGACTTCATTGATATATGTGAAAAACTAAGAAGCAAATATAAAGATCTAGAAATTCTCTTTCAGCAACATTATACTCTAGAATCTCTATCTTCTTCTCAATATCATGCCAAGGTTTTGCAGTGGACTACCGACAAATTAGTTGCATTTTCAAATGAAGAAATATGCCTCTTTCTAGATCATGATATTTTTCTAGTTGAAGAATTTGATCTAATTGAGGAATTAGATGGCTACGATATCATGGGTCTTCAACAATCTCGCTCTGATGTTAAATATGTTTGGCCAGGTCTTGTTGCTTTTAAGGCTAATCTAGCTACAGAAATTGATTGGAATTGTGGAGAGTATTATGGTCAGCTTTTAGATACTGGTGGTGGAACTTCTAAATTATTAAAAAATCCACAAGTTTGTTATAAGAGCTATAATGTTGAATATCCAGAAATGTATAAATCTTGGCATCTAAAAGATTTAAATATAACATTCGGCTATAACTTTGAACTACATAATGAAAAGTTTCTACATTATAGAAATGCATGTAGTTGGGATACACAGTATATTCTAAGAGACACAAATAAAACTGAAATTTTATTTTCAATACTTAAAGATGTTTTGAATGGATAAGAATAAATCAATCTATAAACTCTCTAATCTACCTCCAATTTTTTACATTAATCTTGATGATCATGAAAAGCGTCGTAGATATATGGAGAATCAATTTTCATATTGGGAAATTGAAAATTATACTAGAATTTCTGCATATGATGGAAGAAATTCAGATCTCAGTGAAATATTAAGGGGAACATACCCAGAAAATATGACGAGTGGAGAAATTGGATGTACTTGTAGTCATTTAAAGGCTATTCAACATTGGTATAAAAATTCAGAGACTCCCTATGCAATCTTTATGGAGGACGATGTTGATATTAGCATAGCTAAATTTTGGAATTTTACCTTTTCAGATTTTATCTCCAGAGCACCCTATGCCTGGGATTGTATTCAGTTAGCAATTATTTCAACAGGTGATATAAATGTTTCAATCCATACAAGATTTGTTAATAGTTTCTCTACAGCTTGTTATGTTATTACTCGTCGGTATGCAAAAAAACTTATAGATTTACATGTAAGAGATGAAACTTATCGTTTAGATAATGGCGTAAAACCAAGAGCAACTGCAGATGATTTGATATATAATGCTGGCCTCACATATTCCTGTCCATTATTTCTCTATACTCTAGAATTGGGCTCTTCAATACATCCAGAACATTTAGATGCATTTCACCGAAATTCTTATGAGGGCGTTTATAATTTTTGGTCTCAAATGGGAGCACAATTAACTTTAGATCAAATTACTGACTATAATCCATATTTGGGTCGTGTCAGTGTGTCATCTGGTCAAGTGGCACAAGAAAATACCAACACTTAAAAATTATGCTAGATTAAAGAGGTGGGATAAAAATCTAATGCTTATTGAACAACCATTTCCAAATAATTACCCAGAACCCTCTATTTTAAGGCAACCATATTCTGCACTAATAGCAACCAATGCAAATAGAAATCTTTCAATAATCACTCTTGAAGTTTCACCAGATAGCGTACCAGAAGATGAAGACAATAAATTACTATTTAAATTTACTAGATCTGGAGATCTTAAAAATCCTCTGATTGTTTATTATAATGTAACTGGCACCGCAGAATATAAAAAAGATTATAAAGCTTCCTTTTCAGAATCTGAAATACAGCAACTTTTTATCCCATCTGGTGTGTCTTCTGTTATTGTTGAAGTTATTCCAATTGAAGACCGTAAATTAGAAACAGATGAAACTGTGATTTTGTCAATTGTTCCAGATGATTCTTATAATTTGGGAACAGTAGATGATGTTTATGGTGTTATTCGTGGAAATAAAGCTGCATTTGCCTGGTTAAATTATGCACCCATTGCAGCTTTTGCTACACCTCTTGTACTTTCACCATGGGATAATAACATTTATTCTAGAGATAAAACGGGTGATTCTGAGAAAAAAGAGCCACCCAACGTTCCAAAACCCGAATGTATTTCTAATTGCTATTATGTTCCAGAACCATTTTCAATTTTAGCTATATTTGAGGGCTATAAAAAAACCCGTAAATTTCGTAAACTAAGTAAAAGAGTTAAATCACATGATTGATATTGTTTTTTCTCAGCCTGAAGGTCTCTCCAAAAGTGGCACAAGAAAGTGGAATAAAGAAGTTAAATCTATCAGGTTTCTCGGGGAGGCCCAGAAGGTTATTCATATAAATGATACTAATTTTCCAGATCTCAATTATAGACATTTTGAAACCCATGCTGCTTATTATAAATTTACTAATGATAGAGAAAACTGGAATTATTTCTTAACCTTTTTTAAAGACTTAGCTCCTACATCTGTTTTAGAATTATTTTATAACTTTAATAATTATGGTTCAGTTGTAGATGAAACAACAATTGGAATATTCATAAAAAATTTACTCACACAAATAAAAGAAATGCATGAAACAATATTGAGGTGTGAATCTGAAATTGAGGATCTTAAGAGTTCTGTAAGGAGTTTAGAGTGGGATGCTAGGTCTTGACACCGGCTCTCCAACGTGCTATGATCAACATAAGTCGCAAACCCATCCCAAATGAACCAATCTGAGATTTCTATTGAAATTGAAAAAGTTGAACAGCAACTTTCAGAGTTGCGAGAAAAATTAAAAAAATCTGAAACAAAAACACCAAGAGAAGCAAAAATTGGAGACAAATTGGCTGATGGTTCCATTGTTGTTGAAACATTTCCAAATGCCATTTTAGTTGTTGCTCCCAAAGAGACCGAATATGTTATTAATTCAACAGATGTTCTCGGTGATTATATTTTGTCTTTTGATTTGGCTTTTGGTAAAATTTCGTATAGTAATAGTCATGAGTGGTTTGCCCCATCATTAGAAATTCTGGAGAGTTCTATGCGAAAGGTTCCAGATGCCTTTAATGAAAAGGAATATTACATTTCAACTACGAAAATTACACCAACCACTCAGAGTATATCGGCTTCCGGCGTAATTCAACATGGCTTTGTATATTTTGGGTTCTTAGGTGGCCCCGGCCGCCGAGCCTGGAGATATTTTCACAGCTCCAATCAGGTAAAACGTGGTCCTAAATTTAAAATACACCAAAGACTTTTCCGTTTCATTGCATTTTAAACCAATGAAACTTTCAAAAACAGATCTAAAAAATCTTGATAGGGTTCTAACCACTACACTCAAATTGATTCCAAATTCTAATAAAACAGATATTTCTACAATTGAATTAAAAGAACTACAAGTGAGAATACAGGAGGAAATAATTTATGAGGATTAAGCAATTAAGTGATTTACATTTAGAATGTAATTATCCAGGTGAATATTTTGATCCGGGTGAAGGTGATGTTCTTATTTTAGCTGGAGATATTCTTAATGTAAAACATTTTAAGACCGATGGGTATTATAACGATATTTACCGTAAATTTTTAGATGATTGTTCTAAAAATTTTCAGGAGGTGTTATATGTAGCTGGTAATCACGAATTCTATTCTTATACCTATGAAAAGACTCATACAAAATTAAGAGAAATCCTACCAGATAACATACATTTTCTCCAAAATGATGTCTTTGAGATTGGTGGAATTTATTTTATAGGATTCACATTTTGGACCAATTATTTCAATGAAAATCCTATAGAAATGTGGGATTCAAAAAACTACATGAATGATTATAAAGCTATAAGAATTGGTCCTAATTATAGAAAAATACAGCCATATGATATCTTGGATGAGCACAAAAAACATTTGAGATTTCTTAATGAAAAATTGGAACTTCTTAAAAACGAAAGAATTTTCGTAATTAGCCATCATAGCCCAACTCTTCAATCCATTGCAGAACAGTATAAAACCTCCCAATGCAATGGATCATTCTGCAGTGATTATGATGAATTAATTATAAGCAATCCACAAATAAAAAATTGGGCTTTTGGTCACGTTCATACTGCCTTTGATTTTTATAATGAATCCTGTAGAATGACCTGCAACCCTCGCGGCCGCCGCTGGGAATCCACAGGGTTCAATAAGAATTTTACCATTGAAATTCCATGAAAAATTTTATTTTCAATCGCATAATCACTTATATCATTTTAACCGAGCCTGGTTTTAAAGAACAAATTGTGATTATTCTCACGCTATTAAAACTTAAAATACAAACATTTTTTAAAAACCTCAAATGATTGACACTGATGATCTAAAACAACTTAATATTTTAACTGCCAATCTAAAAAAAGATAGTGAATCCACTGCTAATTACACAATAGAACTTCTTGAATGTCTTCTTAAGCGGTATAATCTAAGAGTTTCACTTAATTCAGAAATTGAAATGGAAGACATTCCAGATGAGATCATAAAAACATTGAAAGAAGGAAGAGTTCCAACAGTGGAAGATTTGCTTCCATTGGATTCAGAAACGCAAAATATTCTTATTATGGAAATGATTTGGTTTGCTGGTATGAATAGAATTGCATCTTATAGTCATGATGAAGACCTAGAGGAAGGAGAACCTTCACCAATTGAATGTATTCTAGCGATGCAGGATGTTTCTATGGCGCATTCGTATGGTAGCTATCTATTTGCAGCTCTTGCATTATTAATGTCAGCTATTCCATCATATGATTTTGTCAATGCTCTATGTAATAATTTTGAAGATACTCCAGAAAACATTAAAAATATTATAAATCATTTCGTTGAAGTTGTCATTTCAATCCATTCTAGGCATGTTGAAGATATGACTTGGTTCTTTGATTTTAAAGATGATGAAGTTTGATGAATGGTTTCATGAGCAAGACTATTTTGGCTCAAGGAGTAAAAAGTTCTTTAATGAGTGTGAGCTATATTTAAAGAAAGGTAATGGTATGGAATTAGAGGGCGAACGTATTTTTCTTTCTTGGATTAAGGAAGCATTTGAAAATGGCAAAAAAACGTAGAGGGACAATAAAGGTTACACCACCAGCAAATATTCTTCCACAAAAATCAGATCCCTCTGATGTACCATTTCATGTGGCTTTTCCGATTGAAATGCACCATTTAGATAATGGAGAAAAGAAAATTTGTTGGTTTAAAGATAAGATTGATTGCCAGAAATATATTGCACGTTATAAACTTAAAGTTAATCAAATCACTATACAAAAAACCAAGGCAAAATGATTAAAACAATCTCTGGAAATATTATTGATCTTGCAGAAGAGGGAAAATTTGACTATATTATCCATGGGTGTAATTGTTTTCACTCAATGGGCAGTGGCCTTGCTGGCCAATTAGTTAAACGATATCCCATGATTTTGGAAGCCGACAAGACAACTAAGCGTGGGGATATTGAAAAGTTAGGAACTTGGACTGCCACTAAGGTTCATAATAATGGGAATCAATTCACAATTGTTAATGCATATACACAATTTTTCTTTGGGGTGGGCGGAGATGTTTTTGAATATGCTGCTTTTGATAGATTTTTAGATGAATTTAATATATTTTTGGGGATGACACGATTTAATCAAAAACGAATAGCATTCCCAAAAATTGGAGCTGGACTTGCTGGCGGTGATTGGATTCGCATTTTGGGATCAATTGAACGTTTTGCACAAACACAAGATGTCACTGTTGTTGAATATGTATAATGAAATACAGAATCAAAAAGACAATAGATATTGGTGGATGTCCACAATTTATACCACAATTTAAAAAGTTTGGAATTTATTGGGACTTCTGGGAAGTTAATTTTCCGCCACATAAAATATCTTTGGGATTTAAAGAGGATGCTGAACGTTTCATTCAAAGACAAAAACAAAAACCAAAAGATGAATTTTTTTATCTTTGATGTGCCATTTCAAGAACCGTCCATAATTTATCCATTTTGAGCAAAATGCCTTATGATTAATCAGTCCCAGAAAAAAAGCATGTTACCCGAAATCAGCCTTAGAGAATACGATTTTTCAGACTTTCAGATTTCGAATTTTGTTAATGATTTTTGGAAATCTGGAGTTCATCTTTTTAGAGAGAAACATAATTTTAATGCCACAAATGAAATGATCGTTTCATTTTTTTCTGAACACCTTTCAGAATATTTAATTTCTCAAAATCATTATAATATGCTCTTCAGAACCATTAACTGCATTGTTCATATTGAATATGCAGCTCATGGTACTGCTCGTGCCCGGTTGTATGGATCTAGAGAAGAGGTGGATAGAGTTAAGAAATTGTTCAGTCAACATTTCGGTGAAATCGGTGCAACTATAGAGTGGGTTTATAATCAAAAAGGTGACACAATTACTCTACCTCTTAATATGGATCAGTATCCAATCAAAGAGTTTTATCCATTTCTTGGTGAAAAAACTCTAGAGAGTTATTATGATGAATTTATGAAATCTAATTCATCTATTATGGTTCTTATTGGACCATCTGGAACAGGGAAAACTACATTTCTTCGTGGTCTTATTGGTCACACAAATAGCAAAGCCACACTTTCATATGATTCTAAAGTTTTAGAAAATGACGACTTTTTTGCCGAATTCATCAAAGACGATGAGTGTGATATTCTAGTTCTTGAGGATGCTGACAATTTCATTATACCACGCAAAGAAGGTAATATGCTAATGATGAAATTCCTTAATGTTGGCGGCGGATTGGTGAGTTCGTCCAATAAGAAGATCATTTTTACTACAAATCTCCCATCCATTAAAGAGATTGATTCTGCACTAATTAGACCTGGACGATGCTTTGATATTCTCCATTTTGATAAATTATCGGCTGAAGATGCAAATAAAGTTGCAGAAAAATTAAACTTTGAGAATGTATCATTCTCTGAAGAGGTTACCTTAGCTGAAATTTTTAACACCAAGCCTTTTTCCAGCGCGATTCAACCCAAAAAAGTCGGGTTCAATGTCTCTTAAGCATTCTACATTGAACCCCAAAAGTCAACTTCTAGTAGTCTAGAAGCATTTAAGCCCAAACTCACAACCACACTTAAACTCAACATGGCTCTAACTGACCGAGATAAAAACTATATGCAAGAGGCCTTTGGGACCACTTCTCTTGTCACTGATTACCGTACCGAAAGAAATGTTGTTCTAACAATGGAGGATGTCATTGCACAACTCAAACACATTAGCAGCCCAACTGAAGATGAAGTTAAAGAAACTCTAACTGAACAATCACTACAAAATGATGCATTTTTCTTTGATTTTGGTCATAGGCTAGGAATGAAGCGTTGTGCAGAATTAACACTACAACTACTTGAGAAACTACAATGAATAAAATTTCTGAACGAGTTATTGAAGAGCTTAATGAAGCTGCAAGTCACATTAGAAATGCTCTAAGTTTTGCCTCAAGATCAGAGAACCCCGCAACTATTTGCAATCTTGATATGATTCTTCGTTCTATTGAAAATATTCCAGCCTACGATGCAAACGTTGAGGCCAGAAAAATGCTACAACAAAAACTTATGCAAATGATGAATGGAGAGCAACCACCAACCCTTTGAAGGGTTCTGTGAAATAGAATTAAAGGAAACTTCTCATTTCATTGAGACTGATGAAGAACCAAATAGTTTTACTCTTTGGTTCTATCGGAGAGAAACAGAGGAGTTTCCTTTAGATGATTTCTTAAATGACTTACAATTAAATAATTTTGGCTGGAATGAGCCAACTCACGAATTATTCTTTAAATCAAAAGACAACGAACTTTATTCGGTTAGTTTTACAAAACTCTAAATACAAATGATTCTCCAAAAAGAAATGACAACTGAAGAATGGAACGAGATGGATTCCATAAGACGCGCCATAAGAGATATGCCATCTTCAGTTTCTCCTGAAAAAATGGAAAGGTTTACTGAACTTTTTGTTAGGACTTTATCTAATGCGGATGATGCTCATCCAAATGATCGTTCAATTTGAATTTTACTAATAAAACTACCCTTCTTTTTTAAAAACCATGATCTTTAACCCTCCAAACCAGGCTTTACAAGCACTCATTGAAGAGAATAAAAAACTTAAATTAGAGAATAAACTCCTAAAGGAGCAAATTAAAGGGAAAATTTACGACGTTTAATATGAAATTTAAAATTTACTCCAAAGATGGATGTTCTTATTGCGAACAAGTTAAAAAATTATTGAATACCCTCTGTCTAGACTTTATCGTTTATAATCTAGGAGAGCATTTTTCAAAGGATGATTTCTATTATGAATTTGGTGAGGGATCAACATTCCCTCAAGTTGTTGTTAATGATAATAATATTGGTGGGTGTAAAGAAACAATTGAGTTTCTCAGAGAGCAAAAAATAATTTAATGGAAGAAGTTAATACTGATGTAGAAAGAGCCATAGATTATGCATTTTGTGATAATAAATTTATTCTAAATTTTTATGTTTACCTAAAACAAAAAGAATTTAAAAGAGTTGATGCACAGAATTTTTTAGATAGTAATACTGCGAGTAATCTGCAATCATTAATCAACGATCTTTCTTCTTATCTTGAGGGTGGTCAGGATCCACTTCATTCTTACTTGAGAGAAGCTTATGGATATCTGTCAAAACCTAATGCAAGGCGAATAAAAATATATCTTGAAAAGATAATTTTAGACACTAAAAAATACATTTATGATAAGAGGCCAGGAAGAAGAGCAAAAACTAAAGATAAATAGGGGCATGGAGTTCATGCTTCATAATAAAAAAATAAGGAGGAAAGAACTTTTTAGAATTATCATTGATAAGGGAATTTCCTTTCTTTCAAGGGAAATTAGCCTGAAGTTTGAATTTACAATTACCAAAAAACATTCAGGTAAAAATAATGTATAGCCTTATTGCAACTCTATTAATTCTCATTTCTTTTTGTTTTCTAATGTTGGGTGGAATTATTGTTTTCCTCGCCCTTAATTTTTACTCTCCAGCTCCCAGATTACACCCAGAAATGTATAATCCAGATGGGAGCATTAGACCAGATATTCTCTATTCAGTAACATTTGACCAAAACTATGACGACGACAACGAAGACTACGAAAAAGCCTAGGGTAGCAGTAGAATTGCCGGCTAATCCATTTATATTTGAGATTTTAGAGCTTGCTGTAAAGCAACGAACAAATGCCAAAAAGGCTGAAGTCCTTCAGACTTATAAGGATCCTTCGTTGATGGCTGTGCTGATTTGGAATTATGATCCTAGCCTTGAATCTGTTTTGCCACCTGGAAGTGTGCCCTTTGCAGAAGCAAAAGAGATTGGAGTAATTGGAAATGACAGCTCATTTTCAGACAGCTTAGGTAAGCAATTAAAATCAGATGAAATGCTAGATTCTTATGGAAGCAACAGCAAAACATCAATCCGTAAAGAGTATGTAAACTTTTTCAATTTTATTAAGGGTGGCAATGATTCTCTTTCTAACATAAGAAGGGAAACAATGTTCATTAATCTTCTATATGGACTACACCCCAAAGAAGCAGAAATTCTATGCCTAGTCAAAGATAAATGCCTACAAGAAAAATATCCAATATCTTTTGATGTGGTAAAATCTGCATTCCCCGAAATTCAATGGGGAAATAGAGTATGACAGATAAAGTAAAAGAATATTTTCAAAAGCAGATTGAATTAAAAGAGATACAAAAGATTGAAGATGATCTTTTAGATGAAATGGATATACTCTGGCAGTTTCTTTCAACAGAAGAAATAGCATATATAGATCAGAAAAACCGAGAAAATAATAAATGAGTGGATTTGCAACAGTTATTATTAATGATGATGAGTTAAATAAACTCGTCAAAAGATATAAGAAGATTAAAAAGTACATGAAAAGCAATTATTATACTTTAAAGATTCTAGACAAAACAGAAACTATAGTTACACAATTATTAATGGAGAATAAGCCTGATGATTAGAATGGGACAACACTGTCTTCTTAATTTGTATGGCTGTAATGCTGAAATTTTAGAAAATGTTGAGTTTATGCTCACTACTCTAAAAACTGTAGCAAATGAATGTGGGGCAACAATTTTACATTGTGCTCATCATAAATTTGAACCTCAAGGTCTTACAGCGTTTTTATTGCTTTCTGAATCTCATATTTCTGTTCACACATATCCAGAACAAAATTCAGCTGCATTTGACATTTTCACTTGTGGACAAGCAGATTCAAAATTAGGAGTACAGTATATTCTCAATTCTATTCCATCAGATTATCACACTTTAATTGAAGTTGGTCGCTAACCCACTTGACACCTAGGAGAAACTATGCTAGGGTATTATCCCCCAGAACCCCCACCACCAGGAAATAAAAGACTAAAGCTTTTAGTTCAAAATCTAGAAAATATTGTTGAACTGTTAAAGGAAGAACTTATAACACCTGAAGTTACAAATCTTGTTGATGTATCTAAGTTAATGGAAACGATACAAGCAGAAGAGGAACCAGACTATTATGAAGAGGAGGATTAATGTACGATTTAGATCCCTTTGAGCGTGAATTAGCCCTATTTGCTAACAGAGTAGATATTATAGTTGGACTACAGATGGGTAAAAAACTTTCGGCTGAGGATGCATACAAAGAAATTAAATATAGGTTTAAAACTCTTAAACAATCAAGAAAAACATTAAAAGGAGAAAAGAATAAAAATGAGCAATGTTGAGTTAGTTACATATAATGAAAATGCTGAAAAAATAATTGCTTATTGTGCTAGGGTATCAAATCCTAAAAATCAAAATAATGAATCCTTTGAGAACCTAATCAAATATTGTATTAAGGAGAAGCATTGGAGCATTTTTACTATGGCTGACATGACAGTTGAAATTAATTGTCAGCTACCTATTGCTACTCAAATTCTCAGGCATAAAAGTTTTGATTTTCAACAATTTTCACAAAGATATGCTGATATCACTGAAATTACAGAAGACATTCCAATTCCAGATTTAAGAAAACAAGATCTAAAAAATAGGCAAAATTCAACTAATGATTTAAATTCTTATCTTAAGTTGACACTTCAAGAAGAAATTAGAGAACATTTTGAGCGTTCCAAATCTTTATATAAAAAACTTCTTGAAAATAATGTAGCAAAAGAATGTGCAAGAATGATTCTCCCTAATGCTACAATGACTCGCTTATATATGAAAGGAAATCTAAGATCTTGGATAACTTACATTGCATTAAGAGAGAAAAATGGAACACAACTGGAGCACAAAATTGTTGCCCTACAATGCAAAAAAATTTTTAATCAATGTTTTCCAACAATTTCTAGTGCTCTTGGTGGACTAGATAAAGAATGGATCGTTTAAGGAGCTAAACTTATGGCATTATATCCAATTATCAATACTGAAACAGGTGAAACTAAAACAATTGAAATGAGTGTTCATGATATCACTCAATGGTATAAAGATAACCCAAATTGGAAAAGAAATTGGTCTCAGGGTTGTGCATCACCCGGTGAAGTTGGAGAATGGAAAGATAAACTGATTAAAAAGAATCCAGGATGGAATGACATACTCCAAAAAGTCAACAAATCTGCCGGATCTCAAAGTAAAATTGGAAAAATCTAAATGACAAGAAAAAGAAGGGCAACAGATTCATTAAATTCATTCAAAACTCAAAAGCGCTCAAAAAGAACTATCAGCTTAGAGTTGCTCCATAAAATGCACCCTCTAACTGAAAATCAAGAAAAATTATTTCAATCATATGAAAATGGCAAGAATATTCTTGCTCATGGTTGCCCAGGAACTGGTAAAACTCATGTTCTCCTTTACAATGCATTAAAGGATGTTCTCAATGAAAAAACTCCTTATGATAAAATCTTTATTTTCAGATCTACAGTTCAATCATTAGATATTGGGTTTTTGCCTGGTAACATTGGTGAAAAGATTGCACCATTTGAGGCACCATACCGAAACATGGTTAAAAGCATGTTTAATCTTTCAACAGATGAAGAATTTGAAATGATTTATGGTCTTCTTAAGACCGAAAAAATTCTAGAATTTGATTGCGTTTCATTTTTACGGGGAACAACTTATGATAATTGCATTCTTATTGTTGATGAATGTCAGAATTTAAATTACCATCAACTTTCAACAATTATCACAAGGGTTGGACAAGATACCAAAATTTTCTTTGCGGGTGATTCTAGGCAGTCAGATTTAACAAAACAAAGTGAACGTAATGGGTTCATTGAGTTTACTAAGGTTCTTAATCAAATGGAGTCTTTTGATCTAATTCAATTCACTATTGATGATGTTGTCCGTTCTAATCTAGTTAAAGAGTTTCTTATGGCTGAGCAAAAAGTTTATGAGCGCATTTAAAGAAAAATTAAAAAAAATCTCAAGACCAATTTTTGAGCAATTAGATCTAAATTTTCCAATCTTAACACGAACTACAATTGATGGAATTAGATATTATAAAATTGAAAATATTGAGGAGCCTAAGACATTCATCTCTGTTACCTCAATTACTTCCAATTACTCTAAGGAAAAAATTAAGGAGTGGAGAAAAAGAGTTGGAGAAGATGAAGCGAACCGAATTACTAAATTTGCAACAGCACTAGGAACTCAATATCATGCAATTGTTGAATGCTATCTAAAAAATGAAGAGCTTCCAGAAAAATCAGATCTCGCAAAATATCTTTTTAGTAATGCTAAATCTCACTTAAACAGAATTGGTAAAATTCATACCATTGAGCAGCCACTTTATTCATCGTTTTGGGAATTAGCTGGCACTCCAGATATCATAGCAGAATTTGATGGTGTTTTAAGTGTCATTGACAATAAGACTTCAAAGGAGCCAAAAAAATTAGAATGGATTGAAGGTTATTTTGTTCAATGTTTTGCTTATGCTCTAATGTATGCTGAACATTTTGGAACAATGCCAAAACAATTAGTCATTATTATGTCATGTCAAAATGGTGATGTTGAAGTTTATATTGAAAGAGATCTCATAAAATATGTAAAAATTTTGAGACAATACATTAATAAATTCATTGAAGATAAGAAATGAACACAGCCGAAGAACTACAAAAAGAAATAGAAAAAAAATTCCTGTGCCCAGAAAAGTTTACCAAAGAGATTGAAAGGATGGTTTCAAGTCGTGATGACTTAAATTATATTACGGCAATTACTGAATATTGTGAAATTAATGGGATTGATATTGAGTCTATCACAAAACTTATCTCTAGTAGTCTTAAAGATAGAATAAAAACTGATGCTACTCGTTTAAATTTTATTAAAAGAACATCTAAATCTAGATTGCCGTGGTAAATCCATATGAAGCATATGTAACATATCTTGCATTAAAAAGACATTTCTCTTCTGAACAATATGATTATTTCAAATACAATGGAAAAATAAGATGTTCAGAAGAATCCTTTAAAAAATGTAGAGAGCGGTTTTTCTTTGAAAAATTGAGCCGAAAGAAAAAACCACAGGAAATAATTGACCTTTTTGTTTCAAATTTTGTTGCAGTTGACAATCCGTCTTCACTATGGATTGGAGATATTGTCAAAAATGGTGAATCAATCTATAAGGAAAGTCAAAAAATAAGAGAATCATTATCTTATATTTTTGAACAAGACTTAAGAGAATTGACTGATAATAGTCATCTATATGAATTAGTAAAAGTTGAAGGCTCAAAGCATCCAAAAATAATAAAACTTTTCTTAAATAAAAATATAAGATTTGAAACCTTTTTCATTCTTATTAAATGTCTTGAACTTAAGAAAAAATATGATCAAGCTCTTGATGATCCAATCTGGAAAATAATTAGTAATAAAATTTCAAAATACGAAAACTTTTTTCGCGGGGATCTCTCTAAATACAAGGGCATTATACGAAAACATATCTCATGAGTTTTTTTGATTCAACTGTTGTTCAAGATGAAGCTGAGTACACTAGAAAGCTAATTAAAAGATTTGCAGAACTTCCACTTGTAATAACCCTATCAGAAGAGGAGATTCGTAGTTGGGTAAATGATATGGAAGAGTTATTAGATAAGACTAAAATCTTTTTCACTCGCCTAGGATTATCTGACGATAAAGAAGCACAAGAAATCAAACATAAAGCCGATATCTATGCGAAATTGATTGGAAAAAATTATTTTATGGAAGCATTAGACGAGGTGCAAATAGTAATTAATGAAGTAAAGAACCAACTTGATAAACAATGATTTATTAAATAGAATAAAATATAGAATAAAGCAGCACCATAAACTATACGAATTACCTGTTATTGCTGAATATTGGGAAGAGATATTTGCAAAATCTATTGAAGATATTGAAGGTTATACTGATTGGAGACCAGATCGTTCACATTCCGTTGGTAAAGATCAAATATGCACAATAGATGGAAATACGTTAAAGATCTCAAATAAGAGCGGAAAATATAATATCATTAAAAGAACCCTTCAAATAAGTGGTTCAAGAAGTGGTGAATATAAAACACTCAAGCAAAAATTGAAGTTCTTTTCAGATAAACAGGAAGATGTTTATGTGTGTCTAGCAACAAACACCAAAAAATCCATAAGAAATGAATATTATTTATTCTCATTCAACACAAAAATACTAGACTATTCGGAAGCTATATGGGAACCTAAGATCTCAAAGGCTGGAAAACAAAATGGTTGGCACTGTAAAACTGATAATTATTATGCCTGCATACAACAATCTCTAAGTGGACAATTGTGGACAACTATTAACACTCTTTCAACAAATTTAGAACCGGAGATTGTAAAAATTGATTGACTTATATTGTGGCGATTGCCTAAAAATTCTTCCTAATATTGATTCAAATATAGTAGATTTAGTGCTCGTTGATCTTCCATATAAAATGACGGCAGCCAAATTTGATGTTCTTATTCCTTTTGAACCACTTTGGGAACAATATAATAGAATAGCAAAGGAAAATGCGGCATTTGTTTTTACTGCATCTCAACCTTTCACAACTCTTCTTATTAATTCAAATCTAAAAAACTTCAGATATGAATGGATTTGGGTAAAACCTCAAGGAACTAATCCAATGGTCAAAGACCATCAACCACTTAAGTCGCATGAGAATATTATAGTTTTTTATAGGAAAAAGCCCACATATAATCCCCAGATGACTATATCAACGCCTTATGGTGGATTTAAATCAAAAACGAAACAGATTGGTGAAGTCTATGGGGATTTAAAATCTAAGCATAGGACAAACCCAGAAGGAACAAGATATCCAAAAACTGTCTTGCATTATAAGCAAGAAAAGGGTCTTCATCCAACTCAAAAGCCAGTTGGATTGATGGAATATTTAATTAAGACCTACACAAACGAGGGAGAGGTGGTTTTGGATAACGCTTTTGGTAGTGGGACAACTGGAGTAGCTGCCAAAAAAACTGGAAGAGATTTTATCGGCATGGAGATAGATGAAGATTATTTCAATATTGGTTCACAGAGAATAGCTAAAACACCTAAACTAAATACATTAGATAAAATATTTGGTTGGTAAACCATTGATTTTCAAGAAGCCTCCAAATTAAACAACATACATCGCAAACAACGTTAAATGGATTTCAAACAATTTAAAAAGCGCAGTCAAACAAACATTGGTGCTCTCACCGAAAAACTCTTAAAAGATTCTGAGAATCAAAAAGGTAGCTCATATACTGAAAACACGAACGAATTTAAACTACAGACCGATAAATCTGGTAATGGTCGGGCAATTATTAGGTTTCTTCCAGATCCTGTGGATCCTGAAGGCATTTTCTACGTTTCCCTTTATAATCACGGCTTTAAAGTTGGAAACAAATGGCTAATTGAAAATTGCCCAACCACTCTAGGCAATGATAATCCTTGCCCTGTTTGTGAAGCCAATGTTGAACTTTGGAATAGTGGTATTGAATCTAATAAAGGTGTTGCACGAGATAGAAAGCGCAAACTTTCTTATTATGCAAACATTTATGTCATTAGCAATCCTGCAGATCCTTCTATTGAGGGTCAGGTTAAACTCTTTAGATTTGGTCAAAAGCTTCTGGATAAAATCAAAGCTGCATCAAAACCCGAATTTGAAGGCGATACTGTAATTCTTCCTCATAATTATTGGGAAGGTGCAAACTTCCGTCTCATTTCTAAGACTGTAAAAACTACAATAGGTGGCAAGGAAGTAAATATGCCAAACTACGATGACAGTCGCTTTGAAGACAAATCAGTCTTTCTTGGTGGTGATGATGATCAAATTGAGGAGGTGCATAATCAACTTATTCAAATTCGGGAACTTGTTGATCCTTCTAAGTTTAAGTCATACGATGAATTACAAAAGCGGTTTTCCTCTGTTATTAAAACCCGTTCAGTTCATTCTGTAGAAGAACAAGAAAAGGATCTTAACGAAATGCTTTCTGATAAAGAAGACATTTTAGCCGAACTTGAAAGTTCTTATAGTAAATCTAGAGAAGTTCTCTCCGATAGTGATGAAGATGAGGATCTTAAGCGTTTTATGGCTCTTGCTGATAGCTGAAGCCAGTTAAACAACTGAACACTCTCCACCCCACTTGGTCAACAGGTGGGGTATTATTATGGAAATTGCAACATTCATGAAAATCTCAACAACACATAAAGAATTTTCAGATCGCTTAAATGACCAAACTGCTCTAGAATATCCCGAACATTTTCTTGGACCTAATTGGAAAGATGTATTGAACTTCTGGATTTATTTGGATACTTTGAGTGTTGAAGATTTTAGATTAATTATTAATCGTTTTTGGGATGTATGTGCAGATGCTAGAGTTTCTGCTAGGGACAAGGCCTTTAAAGCTGCTGAAGCTACTATAGGTAATGATTATACAAATATGGCTTTGTCTGCCGCTGCCGCTGCCGATGGCCCTGCTGGGTCTTCTTATGCAACTCTTGATCTCATTGGTTCTCATAAGCTAGAGTCTCTTAAGTTTCTTCCTTTGTTTTTAACGAAATGAAAATCTCTAAAACACATCAAAAATTTGAATATCTGTTAAGATATAGTGATCATCACGTCCGTCGTCGCCAAACTACTCTAGAATACCCTGAACTATTTCTTGGACCCAATTGGAAAAATGTCCTGAACTTCTGGATTTATTTGGATACTTTGAGTGATGAAAAGCTTAATTTAAGTGATGAAAAGCTTAATTTAATTGATAGGCTCTATTCGTCTTTAGATGATTTGGGGACCTTAAAGATATTTTCTTGGAAAGCTGCTAAAGATACTATAGATAATGAATATGCAGATGCAGCTTGGTGGGCCACTCCTACAATTGTATATGGTTATGCAACTCTTGAACTCATCGCTTCACAAGAGCTTAAGTCTCTTAAGTTTCTTCCTTTGTTTTTAACGAAATGAAAATCTCTAAAACACATAAAGAATTTGCAGATGATTTAAAAGACCAAACTGCTCTAGAATACCCTGAACGATTTCTAGGACCCAATTGGAAGAATGTCCTGAACTTCTGGATTTACTTGGATACTTTGAGTGATGAAGATTTTGATATAGTTACTAAGCGTTATTTGGATTTAGATGCAGATGCTAGAGTTTCTGCTTGGGACAATGCCTTTAAAGCTACTGAAGCTACTATATGTGATGATTATGTATATGTAATTTGGTACTCTGCCGGTATAGATGCATCTGTTTATGCAACCCTTGAACTCATCGCTTCACATAAGCTTGAGACTCTCAATTTTCTTCCACTGTTTCTAACCCCATGAAAATCTCCACCGCCCATCAAAAATTTGCAGATCGGTTAAATAACCAAACTGCTCTAGAATACCCTGAACTTTATCTAGGACCCAATTGGAAGGATGTATTGAACTTCTGGTTGTACTTGGATACTTTGAGTCGTGAAGATTTTAGGTTACTTAATAAGCGTTATTATGCTTTAGAAGAAGATGCTAGAGTTTCTGCTAGAGACAATGCTTTTAAAGCTGCTGAAGCTACTATAGTTCACGAATATGGAAATGTAGCTTGGTTTGTAACACCTATATATGTATCTAGTCATGCAACCCTTGAACTCATTGGTTCTCATAATCTAGAATCTCTTAAGTTTCTTCCTTTGTTTTTAACGAAATGAAAATCTCAACAACACATCAACAATTTGCAGATCGTTTAAGAAACAAAAGAGCCATAAAACATCCAGAAGAATTTCTAGGTAAAAATTGGAAAGATGTTTTGAACTTTTGGATCTTTATAGATACTTTGAATGAAGATCAGTGGAAGAGTATTAAAGATGCTCATTATTCTTTAAGACTCCATGAATGTAATCTTGCTATTGATGCTGCTATTGATGCTGCTTGGCTTGCTGCAGGCGCCGGTGGATGCGATGCTGCTTTGTTTACTTCTGGTTATGCTGCTTGCGAAATTATAGGTTCTCATATACTTAAAGAACAAGGTAAATCTTTAGTCTCCTTTCCACTATACTTAAAATTTTCTCAATAAAATTTATCACTTCTTTTAAGTTTCTCATTAACATATTGACTTCCACCGATTTTATAATTACTATAAGACTCTGCATCATTTATAACAACTCCAAGATATGTAGGCTTAAGAACATAAATTTCTCTTTTTTTATTATTAATATTTAATTCATAATCATAGTTTAAAACACTACTTAAAAATGTTGAGCTACCAACGCGGCTCAATTTGCCCTGATCATAATATTCAAAATAATAAGTATTACCCGAAGTTGAATTTTCATTTAGCATGTAAGTAACACTTTCATTATTTTCAGAAATTTCTGGATTTAGATCTACTGGAGTGTTCTCGACATCATATGTAAACGAATAAACCTTATTATCAGAAAAAGGAATAAAAACTGAAGTGATTCTAAAAATTCCATTATAAGATAAATCATTTACATTTGAAATAGTAATAGAATTTCCAACTTTAAGATTTTCAATAGGATCATTCATGGTAACCGTAACGACATTTAATTCATTACAAAAAATCTGAGTTATTTTTTTAGAAATCGCTGCAATAAAATTTCCATTGGTCTTCCATTCTTTTTGAATTTTAAGACCTGCTGGTAAAACTGTAATACCGGCAGATGTTTTTAATTCTTTTGTTTCGTAATGGTGAACATCATAAATGCTATCGTATGAACCATATTTTTCAATTAAATATTCTTTAAACGAAAAATCATCCAAGGGCCATTCATCTCTTATGTTGATGATATTATTTGAAAGGAGAATGACCCAATCTAAAGTTTCATCTTCATAAAACTTTTCTGCAACTTGTTCTGGCCGTTCATTACCTAAAACATTATACTTATTAAAATATACGAGATTACCAAAAATATCATCGCGTATTTTATTTTTTCTAAAGAGATTCTTTATTTGAATGTTTAATTCACTATATTCAAAATTAGGAACACTGCGAAAATAGAAAGACATTGTTAAAAACCGATCTCATCCATTGGAAGTTTTTGATAATCATCAAAATATAATGGCTCAAGTTCTTGAAATTGCATATCAAGAGAATAAGCAGTCATTGTATTTTCCGCATCATCATAAGTCATATATTGATTTGAAGGTGTATAATTCACATTAAAAATCTTAAGTGCACAAGTTTTCATTTGACCGATTGCTTTATGTTTCTTGTCGCTTTTTCCATTAATATATTCAATTTCATAAATCATTGGAGTTTTAAGAAAAATATCTGCAACACCTTTTCGTGCTGCCATTGATTGTTTAAATACTCTTATAATTTGCCTGACTTGTTTTGCTTCTTTTTTATTTCTTGGGGTTAAATCAAATCTAAAGCTAAATGGTCGCAATTCTGGACTTTGGAAGAGAAGTTCTAAATTTGGATTTAAAACCGAACCATAAGCTCTACTAAAAAAGTTACTCTGAGATCCTATAGACATTCTAGCAAAGAAAGAATGTAAATAATTGGATATCCCAGCATTTGACTCTTTATCTCTGAGTAAATTTTCAAAGGTACTCTTAATACTATCAAATTGTTCCTTTAATTCTTTTTGCTGCAATGTTAAGGATGTGAATCCAGCGGCTTGTTCAATTGCATTCATAGTATCTGTATTCCAATTCACCATATTGCTATCTGATATCCCACCTTGAATTGGAAGCATTATTGTTGACTTTATAATTTTTTCAGTAGTATCAAATCGTTCTAGACGCTTTAATCCATCGGTTGTAAAGGCTCGTGGCTTATAATTTATAACTTTAAACTTAATAAAGTCTTGTTCAAATTTATTTTCTTCTAGCGTTTCAGGATAAAATAACTTTACTGGAAATGGTATAAATTCTTTATCTGCAGTATTTGCTGGAACACCTTCAACGAGAATACTGGGCAATTTTTCAGAATCTATAGCATAATCACCATCTTCACCATTTAAGGGTTCAGTAAATCTTGAAAGGCCATTTGAGATTATTTCTTCTGGCTGAAGAGTTTTAATTTGATCTCTTCGCAGTTTCTCAACATTTCCTTTTTTATATACATCATTTATTAAACTTTTCTTAATAATTTCCGATTCATTTTTATTAACAACTTTCACTACATAATTATCACTCTTATTTGAAGTTATTTTTGCAACCTTATTACCATTTGGCCTAATCTCAAATACTGTTGTATCACCAGTGCATTGATTAATTACTGTTTCATATTTTCTTTCTGATGTTGTTAAGTTTAATTCAACACTTATTGGTGCCGATGGGTTTATACTTTGCGCAATGGTAGAAGGATTTTTTTCTGTTAATGTGGCTTTAAATGGCGGAAGTGTTACAGTTTTACAGGCCATTATCAGTCATTTAATATAAGCTATTTATAATGGAATGAAGATTGGTAGAAAGGTTGGAATCTGTAAAAAGTATTCAAGCTCATGCGGCTTTATTCTATAAAACTTACTTTGAAGTCCACTATACAAATAAGTTCTATGGACACTTTCAACATATTCAGGTGCTCTTTCCCAGTGAAAATTGAAGCCTTTAAAATACACTGGATGTATTGAATTTAACATAATAACCGGAAATACATCATAATATTTACCCTTTGTCTTGGCAATATACTTAAAGGTATAGATTCCATGAAGATCCATTGCCTCTTCAGCTCTGCCCATTTTACGCAGAAGCTCTAGAATAAGATTAAAGTATTGCGGAGGAGATAAGCCCGGTGGCATCTTTTCAACAAAATTTTTAATTGCATAGAACTCATCTGCTTCTTCTTTAAGCTCTTCAACTTGTCTAATAATTGATCTAGGTTCTTCTTGACCAGAAGCCTTTAATCTATTCGTAATTGTCTTTAGTTGATCTGAGAGCCGCTGAAGTCTTATTTCACTTGCTTTACCTAATCTTGAAAAAAATCCTTTAAGAGCTTGCATTGTGCCAAAAGCAGCTTTCGCGATGTTGCTCATTTTTCTTGGAAATTTCATAGCCACAGCTCCTTTTCAGTTACGAGTTTGAATATAAATCCATGGTCTATACAAAATCTTTGAGCTGCTTCCCATTTGGCTAAATTTTTCGCATAAGTTTTAGTTTCAGTAATATATGTTTTACTTCTTTTTCTAGGTGATGGTTTCGGTGGCATAGTTTGCCTTTTAGGTTTTATTTCAAGAATATACTTCTTTATTTCTCCAGATTGTTCCTTTATCTCTACAAATAAATCTGGAAAATATCTTCTTATTTTTTTAGTTGTTGGGTCAAAATATTTAATTTGAATAGATTCACTGCTCCATGAAAGAATATCTGGCTGTAAATCACACCAATGAAAAGCCTTTAATTCATAGCTACTTCTATAAACTATATTTCTAATATCTCCAATGTATTTTTGTGGATTTACTGGATTAAAGAAATTTTGTATATAATTCTTTTCTGCCACACTAATAAATAGAATACATGGAAGTCTTATTTATTTATGTCTTTACAAGCTAATATTAGCCCAAAACCTATATCAGCTTTAAAGAATACGATTCTTAGTCCTTCTTTAACGTCTCATTTTGCTGTAAAAATTGTACCACCAGCTAATGATAGTTTCACTAAATTTATAACCGCTGAAGGTAGGTTTAAAAATTTTAATTTATCCAAACTAGATGAATTAACCCTACTTTGTAGCGACGCCGCTCTCCCAGGGAGTAGTTTGTTTACACATGAAGTGACCAATGATTATCCTGGTGTTACAGAAAAAATGGTCTATCGTAGACAATATGATGACTATTCATCCTTCAATTTTTATGTTGATTTAAACTACGAAATAGTTGAATTTTTTGAAAGTTGGATAAATTATATTGTTAATGAAAATGATAGAACCAAATATGAGAATTACAGTGCATCATATAGAATGAAATTTAGGGAAGATTATGCAGGTTCAATGGCAATCACAAAATTTGAAAGAAGTATGGGAGCAGTAATTAATACTCAAAATACTACACCATCACTTTCTGGACCAAGAGTGAACTATCAATTTATTCAAGCATTTCCAATTTCAATAGATCCAATGCCAGTCTCATATGAAAACACAACAGTTCTCAAATGCAATGTGAATTTTACTTACTTAAGATATATCCGAGAAAGACTCACTAAATAACACAAATAACAACATTCAAAATATGCCATTACCCACAATTGTAACTCCGATTTATGAACTCACTCTTCCTTCAACTGGGCAAGAAATTAAATATCGCCCATTTGTTGTAAAGGAAGAAAAAATTCTTCTGTTAGCATTGGAGTCTGAAGATCTTAAAGAGATCACAAATGCAATGAAAATTATTATTTCAAATTGCATTAAAACTAAGAATATTAAAGTAGAATCACTTCCTTCATTTGATATTGAATATATCTTCCTAAACATTCGCAAAAAGTCTGTTGGCGAAGAACTTGAATTGAATATTCTTTGTCCGGATGATGGAACCACTGAAATTAAAGTAAAAATTGATATTGATGATATTGAAGTCAAAAAGAATCCGAATCATACCAATAAAATTGAAATTAGTAAAGATCTCATTCTAGAGTTAAAATATCCGTCTTTGGATCAATTTATTCGCAATAATTTTAATCCAGAGAATATTACAGTTGATCAATCATTTGATCTTATCATTGATTCTATTGATAAGTTATATGATAAAGAAAATGTGTATGCTCAAACTGATTATACAAAAGAAGAGTGGCTACAATTTTTAGATCAAGTTAATTCGGCACAGTTTATAAAAATTCAAGAATTTTTTGAGACCATGCCAAAACTTTCACATACAATTGAAGTTGTAAATCCTAAGACTAAAGTAGAAAGTGAAGTTACTCTTGAAGGGTTAGGAGCTTTTTTTACGTCTCAATGATGTATATGAGTCTTAAGACATATTATGAATTGAATTTTGCCATGTGTCAATTTCATAAATGGAGTCTTGAGTCTTTGGAAAATATGTTACCATATGAGAGGGAAGCATATACACTACTATTACAAAATCATCTTGAACAAGAAGAACAAGAAAAACAGAAGAAGTAAATCATGGCACGCTCCAATCCAAGAAAAAAGAATCTTCCTGATCTTGATACCGTCTTAAAAGAGTTGAGAGAGGAAAATAAACAAAAGCAACCTCAGGTAGAAAATACCCCCCAACAAACTCAACAAAAAAGTCCAGGAAAATATTCATCTCCTCTAGTAAGACCATCAAGCAGTAAAAATTGTTGCAATTGCTGCAAAGATATGCTAGCAGTATTGAGCACTATCAATGACTCTGCAACAAAAATTTTATCTGCCCTTAAGGCCGAACATCTTCTAGATAAAAAGACTGCAGAAAAATTTAAAAAAGATCAGGAAGAGAATGAGCGTAGAGAAAAAGAGAATCTCTTAGAATCTTCAGGAAGAAAATTATCAACTTCATTAAAAAGGGCTGTTGCACCTTTAACAAATGTATTAGACTCAATTTTCAAATTTCTTTTATTTACATTAGCTGGACGAGTTGTAGGTAAAATTCTCAAGTGGTTTGCAGATCCTTCAAATGAAAGAAAAGTAAAGTCATTAACTAGATTTCTTAGAGATTGGTGGCCAGCAATACTTGGCGCCTTTGTTTTATTTGGAACTAGATTTGGAGCTGCAATTAGATCAACAGTAAGAATGGCAATTTCAACCATTCTTTATCTTAAGAAGATTGGTATTCCAGGTATCATTGCTGGTTTAAAGAAATTTGGTAAATTTGGTCTAATTGCTGGTGGAGTTACTGGAGCAGCTTTTATTGCTAATAAACTTTTAAATCCTGATAAAAAAGAAGATAAACAATCAGATAATCCAAATACAAATAAAGAACCAGAGAGATCTACAACAACTCCACCATTAAAAATGGCTGGAGGAGGATTAGTTCCTAGATTGAGCATAATGTTCCCGGAGGAAAGACATGTAGATGAGATAAGTTATGCTGAGGGTGGTCCAATTGATAATGCAAGTGGCATTTCAATTACTGGAGCTGGCCCAGATACTCAGTTAATAGCAGCTCAACCTGGAGAAATAGTTATTTCAAAGGCTGCAGTAGATAAATTTGGGGCAGATACATTTTTAAGAATGAATCTCGCTGCCGGTGCAACAAATAAGCCAAAGTTTGCTGATAATATTCAATTGGCAAAGCAGGGTGGTATGGTTGGTAAAATGTCACCACCACCTTCTCCTAATAATCAAAATTTTAATATAGCTGCTCCAAATCTTACTTTTCCTGTTAATAATTCATTTTCTCAGCGCAGAGGAAATTCAAAAGTTTCCTTCAATATTCCACCACCAAATCAAAAGATTAAAAATTCTCAAATTAACTATAATTTAGCAAATTCATCATTTCCACGGATAAGTTTGGATAATCATAGTCAGAGTAATAAAAACTATGACTCAAGAACTTTGTCTAGTAAATATAATTTAATGTCTCCAAATTTATCACAAGATAAATTTACAAATTATAATTCAAACCGATACAAACTTGTATCAAACAATTCAACAGAAGAGCCTAGACAAACTTCTAGAAATTCTCCCATGCAAATGGCTAAAATGGGTGGAAGAGTATTGGCTAGAAATAAACCTCAGCAATATTCAGCATCTTATGGACTAAAAACCGAAGAACCACCGATAACTTTCAATATAAAGACTCATTTAGCATCAAAACCTGAAACAATAACTGCGCCTAGACCTAGAATTGCAAGAACTATAAACATTTCAGAACTTCCAGCTATTGATCTAAGAGCGAATAAAATAGTTAATAATCCTCAGGCTCAGTCAGAAGTTCCAGATTTTTCTGCAATTCCAAGATTATCTGATCGTTATGGTGATAATGGAACTCTTGAAATATATGGAATTGAATTATAATGAATAGTTTTACTAGATCTTCTTTCATTCCAAAGAATAATGCCATTTATCCAAAATGTATAAAAGATCCTTTAGTTCTTGGGCTAAAATCTATTAACAATAATATGCGAAGAATGGACGCATATGTTGTATTAGGTTTAAAGGGAAAAAGAAAACTCAAAGAAGAGGAAGAGCGGCGAAATAAACAATCAAATCGTCGCAAAAAGGAAAGTTCGTTAGAGAGGCAGAGAAAGGCAAATCCAATACTTTTTTTAAAAGATTCTCTCCCTAGAACAGGTTTTTTGGATGCAATAAGAAATTTTATTCTTTATACCGTAATGGGAAAAATGGTCCCATTCGTATTAAAAAATTTACCAGCCATTCTTAATGCATCTAAACTTCTCATACCAGTTTATAATTTTTTTGAAAACTTTTTGGGAAATGTTTTGAAGGGGGTCGTGAATGCTATAGATTTTGGCTATAGCATTCACGACAAAATGCGAAAACTTTTAAAGGATGTTACAGGAAGTAAATTTGAAAAAACATTTGACGATTTAGAAAAAAATCTCAATAATTTTTTAAATCTTGCTATCATTGCTGGATTAGCGATTGGTGGAGCTGGAATTGGTAATATTGCTAAAGGGAGAAAAACTGGACTTAATTCTCTTACCGTACAACAACTTAAAAAATTAGCAAAAGAAAAGGGGCTAAAGGGTTATAGTAAATTCAGAAAAGCGGAACTCGTTGATTTATTAGAAAATAAACCGAAACCCGTAGCACCAGTAGCGAAACGAACTAAAGTTGGTGCTATTCCTGGTGCAAAATTTTTCGGTAAATTTGGCAGAGTATTTGGAAGAATTCCAATCATTGGTGGTCTTATAGATTTTGCTGTTTCACTTATGTTCGGTGAAAAAATTGGAAGAGCTGCAGCTAGAGCAGTTGGCTCAATGTTGGGTGCAGCTCTTGGGACATTTATTCCAGTTCCTGGTGTTGGAACCATTATTGGTGGAATTTTGGGAGACATTGTTGGAGGAGCGCTCTATGACACACTTGAATCTTTCAATAAACCAAAAAGAATGGCTTCTGGTGGTCAAGTTGGAAGAAAAACTACTAATGTTTCAAGAAAAATAAGAGCAAAAAGAGTACAAAAACCCTCCAAACAAATTGCACAGAGAACCTCTCCAGGAAAACATGTTGGTGGTAAAGAAGAAATATCTAAACTTTTCCCAGATAGTGACGATTCAAATACGATGAGTTCTTTGAGAGTCTTATCTAAAAACTCATCAATTATGAAGAGCGGTGGAGTTTTAGGTAAGTTTCTTAGTTCTGGAGTTGAATTGATGGCTCTAGGTCAGAAAATAGAAAGACAAACTTTAATCGGCCTTGAAAAATATCTAGCCTATGTGATTGACGCTTCCATTGCAGAAAAATCTAATGTAAATTCAAAAGCTCTTGCTGGAACAATGCTCGCAATGGCTGAAGGTGGAATTGTTCCAGAAAATAGAACTCTTATTAGTTCTAGAGACACAACTGGAACTGTAGTTGCTAAAGATATTGTAAAATCATTTAATTCTATGATGAGTAATAAAAGTGCGGCGATTTTACAAAATATTAAAAGTGAAATTTCCTTATTTAAGCCTGGTGTAACTCCTGGGGCAATTGAGCCCACTTTTAGTGGAGAAATCGGTGGGTATGGATCATCTGAAGAACAGGCTCTTTTAAAGGCCATACGTTTTGCAGAGGGAACAACCTCAAGTTACGGTGTCATATTTGGTGGAGCTATTATCCCAGAATTAGCAGAGGGTAAAATGACAGTGAAAGATGTCATTGATATGGGAAATAGCGGAAAACTTCCATCTAAATTTGGTGGAAGAAATGCCGGTTATGGTTCGGGTTCTGCCGCAACTGGCGCATATCAGTTTATGCCTTATACTCTGGAAAGTCTTATTAAAGATGGAACATTAAATCTTGGTGATCTTTTTACACCAGAACTGCAAGATAAAGCTGCATTAGCATTGGCAAAACGAAGAGGAGTTACCTCAGAAATGTTAAGAAAAGAAGGCCTTAGTGCAAATATTTCAGCAAAACTTGCACCAGAATGGGCATCTTTTCCTACTTTATCTGGTGGTAGTTATTATGGTCAACCATTTAAAGAATTAAGTTCTTTACAGAAAATATATAAAGACACTTTATCTAAATCGTCAATTTCTACTTCTGGTTCAAACCCAATTTCGGTTGGATTAGATTTACTCAAACAGGGTTTTACAGTTGCTGAAAATAGATTTTTCACAAAATTTCAGGGTTTTAATCCTGCTGGAACGTCAATTGTAGGTAGACATTCAAATAGTGCAGATCATGCCGAACATTCCCTAGATGTAACTGATTGGCGTGGATCTGAAAGTGAAGGTATTGAAAGACTTAAAAAATTATTTAAAAAGTTATACCATAATAAAGAAAAAATGGGAATAGTAGAATTAATTTTTGATCCAATTGGCCATTGGTTTGATGGTATGCGTTCGTATTCTGCAGATCCTATAGGGGGTCATCATAATCATTTGCATATTAGATTTAAAACTCCAGCGAGCAAATCAATTTTCTCCCAGCAATTAAAATCATCAGTATCATATAATAAGAACATTAATTTAGCTTCAAATCAACCCACATCATTGGTTACAAATTATATAAGTAATAAGAATACATATACTGATAACTCACAACAAACACAAATTTTAATTCAACCTATTCTTACATAATGAAAGATTTAAGGCCAGAAATACAAGTAAAACGACTTGAAATTCTATCAAATAATGGCAAATCAGTTGAAATTTCTAGTGGACTTGCTCAACTTTACTATTATGAAAGTATTCTTGAAAATTCGGTAAAAGCAGATATAACTTATGCAGATACTGGTAGCCGCAATTATCCTGGAGAGACTTTTTCTTCATCTGAAGCGAATGATGCAGATCTTCAATATGCAGAAAAAGTCTTTATGGATATTGAAGATGAAGAGACGGGTAGAGTTCAATTTATAACACCAGAAACCTGCCTACATTTCATTACTAGACCAAAAATTGTAGGAAATACTCGTTCAGAAATAATTTCAGCTAATCTTGCAAGCAAAGAATATTTAAATAATCAATTTGAGAGCGCGAGAGTTTCTAGAACATATGAAGGAAAAATATCAGAAACTATAAAGAGAATTTTAAGAAATCATTTACAAACATCTAAGACAATATTCATAGAAGATACTCTTAATAATCTAAAAATAGATGGAAGAATTGATAATAGTTCAATGCCATTTCAAGTTATTAGAGAACTTTCCAAAAAATCAATACCAATACTTCCATCTAAAACATCTGAAGGATATACGGCTGGTTATTTTTTCTTTGAGACCTCTGATGGTTATCATTTCAAATCTATTGATAATCTTCTATCTCAAACACCAGTGAAAAAATACATAATGAACAATACGATTGATTTGCCATTTGGATATGATGGAAAAATCTTAAAGTATGAATTCAGAGAAGGACCATCAATAATCAATCAAATGAAAGCTGGAACCTATAATTCAACAAGAATTACATTTAATCCAATAACACATGAATATAAAAGAGAATCTATAAATGCAAATCAACAAAATAAAGGATCAGTAAGATCTGGGAAAAATCTTCCAAATATCCCAGAAGAATTAAACCAATCAACAAAAACCACATTTTCAACTCTTGATATTGGTCAAATGCCTTATGGAATTTCTATAGATGATCAAGTTCAAACATCTGAACAAGAAAATTTTAAAGTGAGAGAAATATTAAATCAAAGTATAATGAGATACAATCAACTCTTTTCATTGCCTCTTACTGTAACTATATTTTGTGATGTTTCTCTTCATGCTGGAGATATGATTGAATGTGTATTTCCAGAGGTTTCATCAAAACAGACACAAACTCTCAGTAAGAAAAAATCGGGTAGATATCTTGTTACGGATCTTTGTCATTTTATTTCACCAATTGGTCCAAATTATACTAAAATGATTCTTGCAAGAGATAGTTATGGTTAATAAATATCAATAAAAACTGATGAAGATACATATTGGAATTATTGAATCAGATTTTGATGAAAAGAATTCAAATCATAGTTTATGGTCCAATGAATCTGAAATCAAAGGATGGGGCAAAAGATATAAGGTAAGAATACCAGGTGTCCATTCCGAAGATAAGGCAGTTACACCATCTTCTGCATTGCCGATTGCAGAAATTATTTATCCAGTAACTGCAGGAACTGGTCATGATGCCTGCTATCAAACAGATAATCTAAAACCTGGATCTACCGTCATTCTATGGGAAGATGACAATAAAAGACTTTTTATTACTGGATGTAAGGGTAATAATGAAAAAACAAATTTATTCCGTGGCGAACCTAATCAAGGTTTCATTCCTTATAGTTTAACTCTTAGTGGTCCTTCTTTTAACTTTTCAACTGTTGATAATAAATTTTTTGAGTCAACTTCAAATGCAGCCTATCTCAATAATTGGGCTAATTTTTATGAACTATCCGATGGTAAAAGAACTTCCCCACTAACTTCATCTTCAATATGTGAAAGAGCACCATTAGGTCAAATACAAATTACCATACAAAATTTCATTAAAGATATAAATGAAGCAAAGCTGTGGTTAGCTAAACAGAAGAAATCTTTACAACAACCAATACAAGTTGGAATTTCAACTGGAGAAAATCTTAATAAAAGTATTGACAATCAACAGTTATTTCAGAATATTCAAAAACCAGTTACTCAAACATATTCAATTGATCAATGGCTAACAAGTAAGATACAAAATGTATCAAAAGATATTTCTAAATTCTTGAAAGATGTCTCAAATAGAATTGAAACTGGTGTTACTAATCTGATAAATGATGCACTAAAGAAAGTATATTACACATTGTTTCCAAAACAACAGCAGGAATTAAAAGTAAAAGTAGAAACTGCAAATGATTTGATAGCTTGCCTCTTCAGAAAAATTGTTCGCAATTTATTAAAAATGGTTGCAAACTTTCTGAAAAGTGCTGCAGATAATATCACGAATCCTGCAATTTGCATAATTGAAAATTTTATTGGGGGTTTATTTGGAAAAATTCTTGGGTTGATTACAAGTGCAATTGATGCAATTCTACAACCACTAAATGCAATTTTAGGAATTTTTGATATTGCTTCTGATCTTCTTAATATTGTTGAAGATGTTTTAACCACTCTTTCGTGTGATGAACAACCCTCTTGCCCAAAAATTCAAGAATGGAGTCTTTGGGAAGGAACAGAATCGGTTTTCACTACTACAAATTTTTCAGATATTTTTAATAAGATTAAATCTTTCTCAGCATCTGTGCAGGATTCTATTGATCCAGATAATTTTAATTTTGATCTAGATTTTTCAGATATTTTTGCAAATAATTGTAATGTGGGTGCTCTTGCTTGCGGGCCACCTACAGTCAAGTTTATTGGAGGAGGTGGTTCTAATGCATCTGGAAATGCAATCATTAACTCTTTAGGTCAAATTATTGGGATTGACATTACTTCTTCTGGTAGAAACTATTCGTCACCTCCTGTAATAAAATTCGCAGACAATTGTGGAAATGGTTCAGGTGCGATAGGGCGAGCAGTAATTGGACCAGTATTTGTTAGTATCCCAAGTAGTTCTATAATTGGGTTAAATACAAATACTTCTGGTATATCAACAAACACAACTAATACTGGAATTGGAACTACTGTTATAGAAACAACTGGAGTAATTAATGTAATTATAGAAGACACTGGAAATGGTTATCTTCCAGTATCTGATGGAAGTCTTGGGGCAACTGGCTTGACACTATCAGATAAATTAATTAATCCAACTATAAAATATCCAATAAGTTCAAATGGCTCATATTCAGTAATCATGAAGTTATGTGAAATTATTATTGATGATGGTGGATTCGGTTATAATCAATCGGATACAATTTTAATAAATCCATCAAATGGAGCAGTAGCTAGACCATATTTTACAACAGGTGGCTCTCTCTATAAAATTGAGATTCTAAGTAAAGGTGAAGGATTTATTGAACCTCCAAATATTACAGTTGTTTCAAAAACAGGATTTAATGCAGTTTTGATACCTAGATTATGCGTAGAACAAATAGGCGAACAAATAAATTCAACTGCACTAGATAAGATAATTGATGTCGTAGATTGCCCCGGAAAATAAAATGAGCACTAAAAAATTATCAACAATTCGTTATGGAAATAAAGATGCTGAATTAAAATTTGGCCATCTTCATTCCGATGGAAAAATTTCAGCATTTATTGTAAGAAGTGGAACTGATCCTAATCATTATATTTCCATGGATTCTGAAGGAGCCCCACATAGAAAACATGGAACAATTTGCAGATCAACAGGTGCTTTTCAAATAAAAGCAGGAGATAATGTAAAATCCACTGGTATTGAAGAAAATATTGGGGTTTATATTGAAGCTGTTGATGGTGATATTGTTCTTAATGCCAGAAATGGAAGAGTTAGAATTATTGGAGAAAATATTGATCTCATTGCGAGAGGCGCAGATGGACAAAATGGTAACATAAGTATTGATGCAAATGAGAAGGTAATTATAAATGCCTCAAGCGTTTCTATTAATTCAAAAGTCTCAACGCGAATTGTATCAGAAAAAAGAGTTGAAATGATTGGTAAAGCTATACTTAACTGTTATGGTGGTTTAATTGATTTTGCAGATGGATCAACAAAAATTAATGGCTCTAAAGGTGGTTCAACATTTGAGGATTTTTTTAAATGAAAGTTCCTGATTTTTATGTTGGTAAAAGACTATTTGTTGGAGATGGTGAACCAATTGCTCTAGGCCTCGGTCCAACAGAAGTACGAGGTTCAGCTTACATTGAAGGTCCACTTCTAGTGGGGGATGCAACAAAATTTCCAACAATTACTGCAGCCTTAATGGTTGCCCCGCAAATAAATTCAGATGTAAAAACTCCAGCTTTTTGGTCTGCTTATTTTCATGGCGGCGTGCGTGTTAAAGGAACAATAATTGCTGATACTATTGCTGCAACTCAATCTAAACCTTTTATCATTGATCATCCAACAAAACCAGATAAAAAACTGGTGCATGTTGCACTAGAGGGTCCAGAGAATGGAGTTTATGTAAGGGGTAGATTAACAGATTCTTCAATTATTGAGCTACCAGAATATTGGAAAAATTTAGTAGATGAAAAAACAATTACAGTAAATTTGCAAACAATTGGAATTGAGCAGCAATTAATTGTAGAAGACATTAAAAGCAATCAAATTTTTGTTCGTAGCAATATAAGCTTAAATATTGATTGTTTTTATCATGTCTATGGGACAAGAAAAGATATAGATAAACTTAAAGTTGAGGTAAATCCAGAAGATTATGGCCTTTGAATACAATAAAAACTTTGGAGCATTCATTCGCAAAAAATATGGTTATCCTATAGAAGATTATGAAGTAGATCCAAATTCTTTAGATTTTGGTCTTGAGTATAATATAAATGTTGCAGCAGTTTGGGTTGGGAATTCTCCAATGCAATATGCTTACTGTGATTTAACGAGTGATACTTCTTTAACATTAAGTCACTCTTCTGGTTCATTAACCGAATTTATACTTAATGCAAATAACCTTAATATAAATTCAAGTGCAAAAATTTCATTAAATTCACCCATTGTAGAATGTTCAACTGAAATTAAAGCACCTCTAGGAACTTTTATTAATCTTTCGGCTCCATATAAGATGTTTGATATCAAACATCCATCAAAAGAAAATATGAGACTTAGACATGCCTGCCTTGAGGGTCCTGAAATTTCAGTTTTCATTAAAGGCAGATTACAAGGTAAAGATACAATTACTCTTCCAGAATATTGGAAAGAATTAATTGATCTTGAAAGTATCAATGTAAGTCTTACACAAATTGGAAGAAATCAGGACTTATTTGTAGTTTCAATTAATGATAAAGAAATAAAAATTTCCTCAAATTTAACTAACTTTATAGATTGCTTCTACACAATTATGGCCACAAGAAAAGATGTTGAAAAATTGGAGGTTGAGGTAAATGAGTACACGCCCTGAAACGAAAGAGTCTTTAAGAAATCTATTTACCGCTAAATGGAATTTGCCAAAAGCTGCAGATAATGCGAATCTTTCATACAAAGAAATGAAAATAATTTTTAATGAGTTTTGTGAGCTTAATCCTCCATCCTTTGAACCAGATCTAGAAGTGTCATAGTGGGCATTTAACTGTTGAAAAATTGATTTAAGCTATCTATAAATCACAAACACCCAAAATGAATGATTGCCCTGGGGAATTTTATGATGAACATGAAATTGATTATAATGATCTAAATTTAACAGTTGTCATTTATCGCAAAAACGAAGATTATCTTTTACTGCGAAGAGAATTTGACACGATGATGGAAGCATTGAATTATGCTCAAGATATTGCTGGAGAGTTTAAAGTTATTGGAGTTGTCAGAAAAAATTATCCAGTGACAGTTTGATAACTGCCCTATAATGACTCAATTGGCTTTCATAGTTGCTATGCTATGGAAGCCACTTTAAATGAATTCATGTCTGATACTCCAGTTTCTTTCAATTTAGGTACACCTGAACTTGCGCAGTCTATCACAAATCATTTTATCACCAGAAGATATCTGAACGGTGGTAGCTCACATTTAAAGACTTTGAAAATTGAATATGATTTGCAAAATCACGATCCCCAACAGCTTATTGATTTGTTTGTAAATATTGGATATAAAGTGATAGGTTGCCTAAGCACTGACTCATTATTATATAATGAACATAATTTAATTTATACTCGGTTCTTACGTGGTGGTTATTCTAATATTAGTATTCATGGTGATAAGACTAATTTTGATGAAATTGAAAATCTTATTTTATCAAAATTCAACAAGTGGGATGGCAACAATAAATCTAAAATAAAATGGTGTTTTCTCAATGATTGTGGTAAGATTGAGTATCTAGAATCAAATTTAGAGGAAAAAAATCCACCCTTCACAGAAATGTATCCATTTCTTAATGGTGAAAGTCTTCATGATTATTATGAGCGATATAACAATTCTTCTGCATCTATTCTCCTTTTGCAGGGTCCACCCGGTACTGGTAAAACTACATTTATTCGGGGGTTACTACAGCATCTTAAAAAGAGTGCATTATTGTCTTATGATGATGCAATCTTAAAAAGTGATAATTTTTTGAATATTTTCATTAAGGATAATAATATAAATTTTCTAGTTTTTGAAGATGCTGATGCTTATCTGACCTCTAGAGAATCTGGTAATAAGGTGATTCATAAATTTCTCAATGCTGGTGATGGTCTCATTTCTAAATCTAATAAGAAAATTATCTTCACTACAAATCTTCAAAGTATTACCGATATTGATTCGGCACTTACTCGGCCAGGAAGGTGTCATGATATTTTACAATTTCGTAGTCTCACTACAGATGAATCTATTAAAGTTGCCAGCATTTGTAAAATCGAAATTAAATTACCAGAAAAAGAATATACAATTGCAGAAATATTTAATACACAAACCAATACTGAGAAGAAAGTAATCCGAAATATTGGGTTTGGCAATCCATGAAAATATCCAACACCCATCAAAGTTTTGCAGATAATTTTAATCTCCAAACTGCTCTATATTATCCTGAACAATTCTTGGGTCCCAATTGGAAAGATGTACTGAACTTCTGGCTCTATTTGGATACTTTACATTATGAAGTTCTTAGGTTAATTGACATGAGATATTATACTTTAGGGGAAATAGGGACATTAAAGAAACTTTCTTGGAATGTTGCTAAAGATACTATAGGTCTTAAATATGCAGATGCAGCTTGGCACGCCAGCCCAACACTTGCAGATGGTTGTGCAACCTGTGAACTTATCGGCTCACACAATCTTAAGTCTTTGAATTTTCTTCCCTTGTTTTTGAATCTATGAAAATCTCTACAACACATCAAAAATTTGCAAATGATTTAAAAGACCAAACTGCTCTAGAATACCCTGAATATTTTATAGGTCCCAATTGGAAAGATGTTCTGAACTTCTGGATTTATTTGGACACTTTGAGCGGTGAAAAGCGTAAGATAATTAGCAATCGCTTTGATAATCTTGAAGAGCTGGGCCGATTAACAAGTATTACTCTGAAAGCTGCTGAAGATACTATAGGTGTTAAATATGTAGATGCAGCTTGGAGTGCCCCTCCATCATTTGCATCTGCTTATGCAACCTGTGAACTTATCAATTCACATAATCTAGAGTCTTTTAATTTTCTTCCTTTGTTTTTGAATCCATGAAAATCTCTAAAATACATAAAAAATTTGCAGATCATTTAGATGATCAAGATGCCCTAAAATATCCTGAAGAATTTCTAGGTACTAATTGGAAAGATGTTTTGAACTTCTGGATTTATTTGGACACTTTGAGTGATGGAGAACATAATTTAATTAATGAACATAATTTAATTAATGAACATTATTACAATTTAAATTGTATTCATGTAAAAGAAGCCAATAAGAAAGCTACTAGACGTATTATAGGTTACTATTGTGCAAATGCAGCTTGGAATGCCACTCCTACAGTTGCATCTGCTTATGCAACCATTGAACTCATTGGTTCTCATAATCTAGAGTCTATTAATTTACTTTCATTGTTTTATCAATCAGAAACTTTTAAGTGTCACTTCAAAAACTGGACTAGCACCTAAATCAACCTGAGGACAAACAGCTATTATGATAAAAGTTAATTCACTCAAAGACATGACAAATCTTCCATATGATGCTGTAGTTTTTATTGGCAGATTTAATCCACCTCATCATGAACATTTAAACATCATTTGTCGCGCTTTTGAAACTCTTTCACATAAGGTAATTATAATTATTGGTTCAGCAGGAAAGCCAAGATCATATAAGAATCCCTTTTTTGAAAACGAAAGGGAAAACCTCATCATTACAAGCCTGCTACATGATTATGGTCATCATACAACACAGACCGAAAATTTTCATATCTTCCATAGCATTGATTACATTTATGATAACAAAAAATGGGCAGATGAAATCAAAAAGCAAGTAAAAACGGTAACCGCAGAAACTGACAAAATTGCAATCATTGGTCACCGAAAAGATCAATCATCATTCTATCTTGACCTATTTCCCGAGTATGATTTGATTGAACAACCAATGACTCAAAATCTTAGTTCCACAGATATCCGAAAACTCTACTTCAAAGAATCCCCCAATCTCAACTTTCTTTCGGGTGTTATTACAGATAGTGTAAGTGAGTTTTTGAAAGAATTTTCAGAAACTGAAGATTTTCAGATGTTGGTGAGAGAAAGGGAGTATGAGGAAAATTATAAGAAGCCCTTTTCACTTTTACCATATCCTCCAGTATTTGTAACTGCAGATGCTGTAGTTTTTTCTGGGAATCAAATTCTTTTGATTGAACGAGCCAACGAACCTGGAAAGGGTCTATTGGCTCTTCCTGGTGGATTTTTGGATGCTAACTCGGATGCTTCACTCCAAGATGCAATGTTTCGTGAACTTAAAGAAGAAACTGGTCTTGAATTAACTGAAAAAGATATCACAGAATTCAATGTATTTGATGCAATTGATAGAAGCTCAAGAGGCCGAGTGATCACTATGGCATATACTTTAAATGTTCCAGATCGGTTTTTACATCAAGTCATAGCATCTACAGATGCAAAAACTGTAGATTGGTATCCTATCTCAAGTCTAAACCGAAGACAGTTTTTTGAAGATCATTTTGAAATTATTTCTCAATGTGGAGGGTTTTGAACATGTCATGCTTTTCCGAACAGCGTCACCAGTTGAATCTCAGGATCCAGCAGGAGAGCAAGGAAAATCTTAAACATTATGGTTTGAATGTATCGGATCGGGTATTGGCGATCTTAATGGCAAACTACTGTTGTGAAATGGGTAGGCTTCTTGATGAAAATGGTTTATTGGCTGGCTTAAGTGATGATTGTTTTTATTGGTATGATAATCACAAAAAGAGAGATAAGAGTAAAAGAGATGAAAAGATGAAACAACTTAAGGAACTACAAGATAATCTACAAGCCCAATTAAAAGAAGTAGAAAATCAACTCAAGGAGCTAAATTGATTGTGACAAATCAACCACTTTGGAAGCAACTGGAAAAAGGAAACTGGACAAAAGTTATTGAATTATTGCAGGACAATTTGATCACATTATTCAATTCTGAGGCTAACAAGGCTAAAATGCCAGAAATAACTTTATGTAGGGATTGCATACATTGGGAATGCAATATTGCTAACTCAGAACTTGAAAATTATCCAAGGAATATTAAACCTTCAGATGGTTGGATTGATGGTCAATGTAGTAAACTTAAATATGAAACTTATATTTCAACTTATGGTGGCAATCAGTGTCCTGTTGTATTAATTGAAACTGATGCAAACTTTTGGTGTGCATGTGGTAGTCCAAAATGAAAGATGAACATTTAAGAATATTGAGACATATGCTGGGCCTAACCGATTTATACAAAGCAATTCCAGAACCATATAGAAATTATTATTGTGCTAATCCTGGCAATGAAATTTTACATGAATTGCAAACACTAGGAATGGTTAAACTCTATAATATTTGTGATAATTATGAATGGTTCACTACAACAGATTTAGGAAAATCCAAAGCCATAGAAAGCTTTTGGAAATTACAAAAGCCTAAAAAAGCTAGGAGATATGTATGCTTCTTGAGGATTAAAGATATTTATAATCAGCTAACATTTAAAGAGTTTTTAACACTCCCAGAATTTAAAACACATCGTACCAATTGCTAACTCACTCATGATAAACATTCTAGTCATTTTATTTCAACTCTATTTTTCAATTCCAATTTCTCAAAGTAATCCTTTTTGGATCTTTAATGTTTGGTTTTATTCTCTAGGTTTTATCAGTCAATTGATTATTCTTTATGCAATTTTAACACAGCCTGGAGTTTTTACCTTTATTGAAAATGAAGTCAGAAACATCTATTATAAAAACCTGGCATCTCAGGAAGAAAGATTTTCCTATTATGCTACAATTGTTATTGAATTCATTGAGCTGTTTCTTTTTCTTTATTTTGGACTTTATAATGTTTTCATAGCTTATTCACTTTACCTTGGAACTTTTTATCTCATTCGGCATTTTCTATTCTCAACTGAAAAATCGTAGACAGTTCTCCTTCTGTCACTGGTTGGTTGAGACAACGGGCCATTTCACCTATAATGTTCTTAACACTAAAACATTCAAAATCAAATGACAATTTCTAAATCAATCGTCTGCAACACAGATCTTTACAAATATTCTCAGCCTTATCAATATCCTAAAAATACCCAAGCTATTTTTTCGTATATTGCAAGTCGCGGTGGAGATTGGGATCAAAGTGTTTTCTTTGGACTTCAAATGTTCCTAAAAGAATATCTTGAACCGAGAGTAACTACTGAAGATATTGATTATGCTCAAGAATTGATTCCAGCACATGGGCTTCCTTTTTATAGAGATTTGTGGGATTATATTGTTGATGCACATGACGGAAAACTGCCACTAAAAATCAGAGCAGTTCCTGAAGGAACTGTAGTTCCAACTAAAAATGTTCTAGTTACAATTGAACCAACAGACCAAAACTGCTGGTGGCTTGTAGATCACGTTGAATCTCCTCTTCTTAGGGGAGTCTGGTATCCCACTACCGTTTGCACTAATTCTTATTTGAGCAAAGCAATCATCAAAGAGTATCTAGAAGAAACTGGATCACCAGAATTGCTATCAACTCGTTTGAGTGATTTTGGATTAAGGGGAGTTTCATCTTTTGAATCTTCTGGAATTGGAGGTGTTGCACATCTAGTTCATTTTGATGGAACTGATAATGTAAATGGATCTCAATATGCTAGACATTTTTATAATAGAAAGTTGACTGGGCTTGAATCCATTCCAGCAATGCAACATTCTACAGTAACATCTTGGGGTAGAGAAGCTGAAGTTGACTCATATCGCAATATGTTGAGTCTATTTGGGTTTCCTAAAGCTGTTATTGCCTGCGTTAGTGATAGTTACAACATTTATGAGGCATGTGAAAATCTATGGGGAGACCAATTACGTGAAGAAGTTATTAATTCTGGTGCAATTGTTGTTGTTAGATCTGATAGTGGGGATCCAACAGTCGTTCTACTTAAATGTCTAGAAATTCTTGATAAGAAATTTGGACACACGGTAAACTCTAAAGGTTATAAAGTCTTGAATAATGTGCGCCTCTTTCAAAGTGATGGAATCAAACATGATCTAATTTCTAGGATTCTTTATCTTTTCAAGGCCGCTGGGTTCTCTACTGATAACATTGCCTTTGGTCAAGGTGGTGCACTACTTCAACAACTTGATCGGGATACTCAAAAAGAAGCAATGAAAGGTTCTGCAATTATGATTAATGGCATTTGGTATGAAATGTATAAGGATCCAATTACAGATCCAGGTAAAAGCTCTTTCAGGGGTCGCTTAGATTTATTCCAAACTGATGATGGAGTTTTCACTGCGAAAGAAGGTTCTTTCAATTACCCATCAGCTCTAAGAAATGTTTTTGAAAATGGTGATCTTTATCATGTTGAAGATATGGATACCATTAAGGCTAGGGTCACCTTTTAAAGTGGCCTAAGCTTTCTACACTCACCCTCAAAATCTACTATACTATTAAAGGTTAAATACAATTCCTAATTATGAGTACATTTAATCCAACACTATTCACTCAAATGGAGCTACCATCTAGTTCTTACGACATCGAAAACCTATCATTGGAAGAACTAGATGCTTTATTGCCAGAACTTGAAACTAAATTGCAGTCTCTAGAAACACCCCCAATTGATGAGGTAGTTGAACAAAAGTTTAATAATGAATGGGAATTAATTTTTGGTTGTCTGGAAGAGGAGTATAACTCAGATTTAAATACAACAAAACAGGTGCTATATATCTATACTGCTTTTGAAAATTTACTTAAAGAACTAATTGGAGATGAAAATACAAAATTATTTCTGAGGATCTCTAAACAATGTATCAACGAGAAGTCATTTAAATATGTTAATCGTATATATTCAAAAGTTGATACGCCGGTTGAAAATGCTACAATTAAGCTATTTTTCAGCATTCTACAGAACAAGTTTGGTAAACTCAAGAATTGGGAATTGAAAAGTAATATTAATTATATTACCACAGAATATCCAGAGCTAAAAGAAACCTGCTCCATTCTTAAAGAACTTCAAATCATTACCTTTTAATTCATCATGCAAACACTCCAAAATCCCCAAGAAGTCAAATCACTAATTGAACAAATCAAAAGGCGTAAATTTGAGATTGAAAATTCAAAGACAATTAAAGATTTAATTGCAGATTCTTTTCGTGAAAGATGGGAAAGAGTTGAAAAAAATAAAATTGAAAAATTTCAAAAAGTTATTCAACATGCTCAAACTTCTCTAAGAGTTGAAATCTCAATCATTGAATCCCTGCGTCAACTTGTAGATGATGAATTTGTTCAGAATCTAGAATATGGATTTTCGCTCGTTCGTAAAACAAATGATTTGCGCTCTATTAAGAGTGTTTATTCTAAATATCAACATGATGAGAAACTTCGCCAGGTTTTGAAGCTTATCACTTGCGTTTATAAGTATAATACTGAAACTGATAAGCTAGCATTAAACATGATTAAGTTTAATTTAAAATCTAGAATTAAATATGCAATTCTTTGTCCGCATTGTGGAGAAGTCGCTAAAAGTATTCTAACAAATATTCAAAACACCAAGGTTCTTCAGCTTCCATAGGATTTATCAAAGGTCACCTTTTAAAGTGGCCTAAGCTTTCTACACTCACCCTCAAAATCCATTATTCTACATCATGACAGCAGAACCCCTTTTCGTTTATGAAAATTCTTGGTCATCACCACGATTTCTATTCAAACAAAACATTGGTGACTTTGTTGGTGCTACTTCTTTAAGTATCAATCTTGATGAGTTTACTGAAAATAAAACATTTTTCGGAAGATCTGGAAGTTTTAAAGTAAGTGGAGATTACTCAAATGTAAAGAGATTTGGTCAACTTCTTGAACGAGAATATGGTAAATATCTTTCGCTTGAAGCTGACTGGCCCTACTACGATTCACTTGTTTATTAATTTTTAGAACATGTTCATCTCATTTGCTCTAGCGCACACCCTTAGCACTGCACCAGTACAAATTCCATTTCTTGTCACTGAGCCTGTAACAATTGCTCGTAGTTATGGGAGCCGCTCTAGTTCTTTTCGCTCTAGTTCTTTTCGCTCAAGTTATTCTGCACCATCTCGTATTCGTGTAAACTCTACATCTGTTCAAAGGGTTTCACCTCCAAGGACAATTAATATCTCTAAACCAGCCAATTCATCTTTAACACCAAAACTTGGGCCAACTCTACAGAAAACAACCTTGAAAAGGTTGGCAGATAAAAATGGGATGGTTCCAATTACTAAATCTGCTCCACCAAAACCAGTTCTAGTTTCGGCACCAAAAACAACTCCACCTAAAACTATTATTTCTGCTCCTCGTCCAAAAAATACAATTGCTGCACCATCAACCTCAAGGTATTATCCACAGCCATCAAATTCACCAGTAATTATTCATCAAGATTCATCATTTTCAAATCCTTGGATGTGGATGTATCTTATGGATAACCGAAACCAAGCTCCTCAAATTTCAACAAATGCTGCACTTAGAAATTTGAATGGTGATACTGTCAGCACCAAAATTGTGACACGGGAAGAGAGAAATCCACTTAAGGATTTTCTTCTTATTTCTCTTGGTCTTGGTTGTGGTATTCCTGTTGGGTATCTTTTCTTAAACAAAAAATGAAAACTCCAGAATGATTCATATGGCTCATAACTGAGCCTTTAACCGGCCTCTGATGGAATAGGTAGACATAGTGGACTTAAAATCCCCTGTCCGTAAGGGCGTAAGAGTTCGAGTCTCTTGGGGCCGATTTAAACGATAAAGAATCCTTATCAAAAACACCTTGACAGTTCAAACCACTTCGGTTATCGTTAAATCAACCAAGCAAATGAGCCTCAATGAACTTAATCAATTTGATTATAGAAGGAATCCCAACAAAAAATGACCATACCTTAAAGGTGAATAAGCCACTACTAATTTTTAAAATTGCAATTCAAGCTCCATTTCAGATCTTTAACATACTTTCTAGTCAAATTGCTTTCCTTAGTGCCAAAGGAATTGATTTTCTATACATTGTTATACGAAAACCACACATTAGTACAATTGTATTTTCCAGTCTTCTGGGAGCTTTAAATCTTCTTTTTGATCAAATTTCTGAAATTTGTAGAAAATTGATTCAAGCAATTGATTTCATTTTCCCAAAATACTATCACTACATTCAATTATCATCCAAAGAGCAAGAAACAAATGAACATTCTTAGAGCCTGGATCTTAAAACTTAATAGAGCAGATCGTAATGCAACTGTAAACTGGTTAAACATAATCATTCGGTTATTGATTATCTCTATTATTCTTTTCCCCAGTGCATTACTCATAATCTTAGTTGAGATTATTAATAAGGTTTTAAATGGAATTTATGATAAAACTTATAATTTTATTGATATGTGGTTCCCACCAGTAAAATATACAAAAATTACCAAGTAATCAAACCCAACCAATCAACCAATCAAAGAACAATGGCATTCAAAGTTTCGTTTACCACTAAAACCAAAAAAATCACCATTTACCCACATTGGCTCATTCTTGAAATTTGTATTGCGGTTCCACTGATTATTATTGGTGTATTGGTTTTAATTGGCTATGGCTTATTTGCCACTCTTCTATTTGCTATTAACAAGATGATTGATACAGTTCAATATCTTATCCCATCTGGAATTAACGTAAGCGATAGAGAGCAAAATAAATAATTTCAGTTGCAATGATAAAATGGACTACACCATCACAACTTGTTTTAGATGGTTACTGTTCCCAAAAAATAAAAAGGAGATCGTAAAAATCTACAAGATTGAAGGATTTCCTTTTTCATTTGACCGTCTTCCTGAACTAGCAAGAAATGAACCTGAAATAATCAGCGAAGCTAATGAAAAAATGGCAATAAGAATTGAACAAATGTCTAGGTGGTCTAATTATCTAATAGCAGAAGAAGCACATCCATTTTTCTTTGATTTGAAACTAAAAAATCCAGAAGAACTTCCAACTATTTAAATACTCATTCATAAATAGTGCATAAGTTATTTTATGCACTAAGAATGGGGTTATCAAGACTTAGCCAACTGTTATCAAATATAACCGGAAGAACTTTATATGTAAACCCTGATTCAATAGATGCAACAGATTCTATTGAAAATCGTGGCAATTCTCCAACAAGACCTTTTAATGGTCTAAACCGTGCAATCGCAGAAGCTGTAAGATTCTCATATCAAACTGGACCAAATAATGATAGATTTGCTAGATGCACCATTATTCTTTCCCCTGGTTATCATAGAGTAACTAATCGCCCTGGATGGATTCCAGATGGTTCAAATAATTTCATATTAAGAAACGGAACAACTTCAAGTAATTTCTCTCAATGGGATATTAATACTAATTTTGATTTTAATTCAAGCAATAATGCACTCTATAAATTAAATTCAATACATGGTGGAATTTTTCTACCTCGTGGTGTTAGCATTATTGGTCAAGATTATAGAAAAACTATAATTGTTCCAGATTATATTCCAAATCCTGAAAATGATTTAATTGAAAGATGTGGAGTTTTTCTTCTTACTGGTCAGAACTTTATTAATGAAATAACCATTGAAGACCCTTCAGAGAGTGTTTATATTGATTACACAAATAATAGATATTCTCCAAAATTTTCACAACATAAATTAACAAACTTTGAAATGGCAGATGGTGTAAATCCAGTTGCCATAAATGATGGAATTATTGAATATTCATCTACTAGAACCGATCTTCAAATGTATTATGAGAAGATCGGTCTAGTTTTTGGTGCATCTTCAGGTAGAGAAATAAAACCAGATTATCCCTCATCTTCAGTTGATATTCAACCAAGAATTGATGAATATAGAATTGTTGGTTCAAGAGGAAAGGAAGTCTTATTAAGTGCAATACAAGCTGGAAATGGTATTACCGCCACAACCACAATTACTGCAACTCTCTCAGAGCCTATTAATGATTTAGATGTAAATACTCCAATTAGAGTTCAAGGTGTTCCAGTTTCTGGATATGACGGCCAATTTATAATTAAACAAATCATTAGTCCAACTCAAGTAGTTTATGAAGTTTCAGTTGCTCCAATAGTTGCAAATCCATCTTTAGCTTCATCAACTGCAACTTTAAATATTTCTGTTGATACTATCACATCTTCTTCGCCTTATCTTTTTAATCTAGCAAGTAAAACTGTTTGGGGGAGAAATGGCCTTGATGTTGATGGCTCTAAAATTTCTGGCTTTAAGTCAGTTGTAGTAGCTCAATTTACTGGAATTGGCCTACAAAAAGATCCCAAAGCATTTGTAAAATATAATACAGCTTCTGGAATTTTTGAAGATTTTTCTGCTTCAGGTAACGAAAATATTCAAACATCTAGTAGAGCATATTATAAACCCTCTTATGAAAACTTTCATATTAAGGCGAGTAATGATGGTTATGTTCAAGTAGTTTCAGTATTTGCTATCGGTTATGCCCATCAATTTTTATCAGAAAGTGGTGCAGATCAATCCATCAATGCTTCAAACTCTAATTTTGGTTCAAAAGCCTTAGTTTCTCGTGGATTTAGAAGTTCAGCATTTGTTCGTGATGATGTTGGTTATATTACACACATTATTCCACCGAAAGAAATTAAAACTACTGAAAATGCAATCACATACGATTCAATTGATGTTGGCATTACAACCTCAGTTGGACTAGCATCTCGCTTGTATTTTTATAATAAAAAATCTCTCGCTTCTCCCCCAGATTCTGTCATTGAAGGATTTAGAATTGGTGCAAACCCTTATGATTCATTAAGAGTTGTTATTAATTCTAGAGAATATTTTTCAACAATTGTGATGCCAAACTCGGCTAAAACGGGTGAAAAATCATATTCTGTTGGTAGAAGTAATGCTGGAATCAATAGTATCACTTCAGATACATTTACATTAACTGAAACTCATACATTTGTATCTGGGGAATCTGTAAGAGTTATTAGTGAAACTGGGCAACTTCCAAATAGTCTAAATTCTGGATTGTATTATGTCATTACTACTGGTAATCCAAATGAAATTAAACTTGCTCAAACCTTCACAGATGCCTTAACAGGAACAGAACTGTCTGTGAGCCCCTCTGGGGGGCCTCTGAGCATCGTTAGTCGGGTCTCAGACAAAGTGGCCGGAGAAATTGGACATCCTATTCAATTTGATCCTAATAATGGTTGGTATATCACTGTAGCAGTTTCTTTTGATAATCTTTTAAATAGCATCTATTATAGTTTGAATACAGTTTCAAGAATAGCGACTCAAAGAACATATTTTTATCGTAGAAATGACAATCGTAGTTTGGGTGATACAATATATAAGCTTCGTTATGTTATTCCATCATCTGTTGATGCGGCTAGACCTCCTCTTGACGGCTATATTATTCAAGAGACTAATAGTACAATTGGCAAATCAAATACTGAAGTTGAGTCACAATTTAATCCATCAACAACTACATTAAATTCAACATTCCAACTAAGAAACCAAAAGTTGATTGCCAATGCAAGTTGGTCAGCAAATACTGCAACTTTTGAATGTGAAGTTTCTCATAAACTCTCCATTGGTTCTGAAGTTGAAATAAAAAATGTAAAGAGCACTAATAATACAACTAGCCTAGATAACTTAGGTTATAATGGAACATTCATTGTTACTGAGATTGTTAATGGAAAAATATTCAAAGTCATCCTTGAAACTAATCCTGGAACATTTACAAACAACACATCACAAAGAACCGTAGATTCACCTTATTTTATAAGAAAAAAATATAATAATATCTTCTACATTTATAAAGTTGAAGAGACTAAAAAACATATTCCCGGTGTTCAAGATGGAGTTTATTATCTTACTATACTGAATTCGTCAAATTATCCTGCAGTAGAACCCTTTAGGAATAAAGGATATTCTCAACCAATTCAAAATCTTTATCCTCAGAAGAATAGGGACAATCCAATTTCTGATCCAAAGGAAACGGCTTGTTATACTCTTCCTGATCCTCTTGGGCAGGTTGTTGTAAATAATCCACAATACTCACTCACAAAAGAAACTTTACAAAGAGTTTTTCTTGAGAATGCTATTGGTATTGGTGTCACAAATATCATTTCAAATAGTGCTGGAACCGCTCACACAATTTATACCACATTAGATCATGGACTTGATCCAATTACTTCAGTTTCAATTACGTCTCCTGGAAATGGTTATGGAATTGGATCTGGGAGTAATGAAACTTACTATAATGCTAAATTAGTTAATATTTCTTCATCCGGTGAAAATGCAACAGCGAGTATTATTGTAAATTCAAGTGGATCTATCTCTAGTATTCGTATTATGGATGGTGGCAGCAATTATAATGTTGGAGATAGATTAAGTGTGGTTGGAATTGCAACGACAACTGGATATACAGTTGGAATTGTAAGTGTTGCATCAATTTATAGTCATGTTGGAGAAACAATAAAGGTCAATAAAACTTTAGACCGATACAATACCAGTTATAGAATTACTGGAATTACAAGTAGTAGAGCGATTCAAGTAAGTTCTGCCTCTTCAATAATCTCTCCATCTATATCTGGAATTGGAAGTGTTTCAATTGGACAATGTTATGCTGAATTGACCGGAAAAGCCATTGCAATCTCATCAGTCGTCCATTCATCTGGAATTGCAACTATAACAACAATTGATTCACATGATTTATACGTTGACAATAAAATTCTTTTTGGTGGATTTACTGAAAGTCCATTTAATAGAGAGTTTTTAGTGAATGGTGTTGTTGGTCTCAATACATTTACAGTAGCTACAGGTAGTACAAATATTTCTGTATCTTTCACTCAAACTCCATATGCCTATAGACAAGGTGCAGCTTCTAATGGTGGCTCTTATACTAATGACAATGAAGGTTTAAGAACTAGAATGATTCCTTTATATTCTGGAATCACTACAACTTTATCTGGAAACATTAATTCCACTATAACTACAATTAATGTTTCAAATGCAGTTAATTGTGGTCTAAAAATTGGAGACTATTTACAAATTGATGAAGAATTTGTAAGAATTTCAACAACAGTTGTTTCCAATACCCTTACTGTTTTTCGTGGGGTTTTGGGTTCAAGAAGTTCTTCACATTCTTCTGGAGCTATTGTTTATAAGATTGGCATTGTTCCCATTGAACTTAGACGCAACTCTTTACTTCGGGCAAGTGCACATACATTTGAATATAATGGCTTTGGATCTGGAAATTATTCATCAGCTCTACCAGATAGACAAGATAGAACCTTATCCCAACAGGAAGAATTATTAGCACAATCAACCAAAGAAAATGGCGGCATCGTTGTTTTTTCTGGGATGAATGCAAATGGTAGTTTTTATGTTGGAAATAAAAAAGTTAATTCTGCAACTGGAACCGAAGAAATTTTTGAGACTCCAATACCTACTATTACTGGCGAAGATGTCAGTACATTAAGTGGTTACAATAATGTAAATACATTTGAAGCGACTATTAATCGCTCTCTGTTTGTTGAAGGTGGGGCTAACAAAAATCTTATTTCACAATTTGATGGACCCGTTGTTTTTAATAATAAAATAGTTTCAAATTCTGAAAGAGGATTTGAAGCATCTTCAATGCTATTATATGGTCAAGGATTAACACCAAGAAATTATACAATTGGTTCATCTGAACCGAAATTATCTGGAAATCCTGGTGATGTTCAATATAATTCAGAGCCAATAAGTGGTGGATTTTTAGGTTGGGTCTATACCACAAATAATCGTTGGGAAAAATTTGGAAAAATCGGAAGCAGTGGATTATCTGTTGATAATAGTGTCGGAGTTTCTAGTAATGGCTCTTTTGTTGGACTTTCAACTCTTATTGACTTTAAGACAAGTGGAATTGTTCTGACTTCTTCATATGATTCAGTAAGCGGGATTACAACATTAAATTTTTCTGGTGCTTCACCTTTAGGTAATAGTATTGGTATTTCAACTGGTTCTAATAATTTTGTTGGAATGGCAACTCAAATTAATTTTGTCGGTAGTCCAAATATTGATATAATTGGAACTGGTGGAACGGGAATTAATACAATAAGAGTCGGAATTTCATCTACTTCTTCAATATTAGCTTCAGGTTTCATTAAAAGAGGTGCAACCGGAACCAATTTCTTAAAAGCTGATGGGTCAGATGCAACCATTACTTACAATGAGGTTACCAATGCCTTAGGTTATGTTCCTGCAAATTCAGGTTCAGTCTCTGGTGGTTCTGAAACTGGTAATTCAATTATTTTAGATCAATTATCATCTTTTAATGGAATTACTTCTACATTTGATTTAAAACTTAATGGGAATCTTTTTGTTCCCCCTGGTGGACCTGCTAATTTAATTGTATCTCTTGGCGGAATTATTCAAAGGCCAGGAACTGATTATTTTATTCCTCAAAATGCTGGAATTAATACAAGCAAGATACAATTTACTGATGTACCTTTATCTGGTCTTTCACACTTTATTGTTAGTCTTGGTGGTCAAGGATCCCTATTAAGTAATGGATCTTGGAACTCTAAAGGAGATTTAGTTGTTGGTCTTACTGATAATAATGCAGGTATTTTAAGTGTTGGTGCTAATGGTCAGGTTCTTACCGTTGATAGTAATTCTCCAGTTGGAGTAGCTTGGACTGATGGCCCAAAAATAATTTTAGCTGGATCTCAAAATACAAGCAGTGGAAATTCAATTAGTTATACAGACATTCCAAGCTGGGCTAAAAAAATTACAATATCATTTGAAGGGGTTGGTATTAATGGTTCTGGAGATATTCTAATTCAATTAGGAACTAATAGTATAATAACTTCTGGATATGAATCAACAAGTTCAAAAGTTAGTACGGCTGTTGCAACAATAAATTCAACCAATGGATTCATTGTTGAGAGTGATGGTTTCACTGCCCTAATAGGTGGCCATTTTACTTTAACTACAAATGGAGGAAATAAGTGGATTAGTAGTCATACTATGAGAGGTGGCCTTTCTGCTTCTTATTTCGGAGCTGGAAATGTTACATTATCTTCATTATTACAACAAATTCATATTAGTATTACAAACTCAAATAGTTTTACTTCTGGTTCTATTAATGTCATTTACGAGGGCTAATTAATGTCAAAAACTCAAGCAGAGATTTACAAAGATTCAACAATTAATGAAAATGATTTAGCAACAGATTCAGTAACAACTCCAAAAATTAAAGATGAGAATGTTACTAGAAGTAAGCTGAGTAATGATGTAAAACCTTCACCATTTACAACTAGAGGATTTAATTTACCAATTTAACCATCTTCAGGAATAATTAAAATGTTGTAGGAAGCAGTTCCTCCAGATAAAGCTAAAGTAATTGATCTAGTGTGTGGAATATAAACCTCTGTTGGAATTGCAGTAGAAATTCTATCTAGCCCAACTGTCATAAATTCCTCCCTTCTAATGGACTTGCCAAAGGCTCTAGCTGCTGGAGAATTAATAATTGCATTAGCAGCATTCATTGAAATTCCTAATCCTTGAGCTGGAGTATAGACATCACTTGCCCCAAAGTAATTAATTACAACTCTTACATTACCCCCAGTATTATTAGTCCAAGAGACATTGCCAGTACCAGAAAGAATTGTTGCTGCCATGAGAATACAAAATTATTGAACTATTTATTAGAATGGTGGTGATCTTGAATTATTATCCAAATTTACTAAATGGTCTTGATTGGACAGTTTTACTATTGGACTGAACTGCACCACAAGGCCTCTGAATGGTTCTATAATGTCCTTGATAAATGAAAACAAAATGTCAATTAGTGAAAGAATAATTTTCATCATGTGTTTTATGTGGTTCATGAATTGGGCTACAAGAGTAATGGAATTATTGATTCGTTACGTTTTTTATTAACTTAACTTTGTTATCTACACTAGCACCTCTTTCAAAATTTGTCAAGTCCCTTCAGTAATGTCAAGAAACCCTGACGTAGTATAAGTACTTATTGACAGACCTTCAATAATCATGTACGCTCAGCTTTGTCAAAGATGATGCACGATAACTTAAGTGACTTAAAGAACTTAAATACTCTTAAAGATTCTTAAGTTACTTAAATACTCTTAAGTTATTTAAAGATTCTTAAAGATACTTAAGTAACAATTAATAAAATGATTCATTATCTCTTACAATCAGGAAACATTCTATCCACTGAAAAATCTGCATGTCTTAGAACAGAACATAAAATTACATGGACTGCTCATTCAAATCTTTTTAATACTATCAATCATCTTCTATTAACAGATAAACTTTCAGATATTATTCCTGTAGGATCTGTAGAATTTTGTAGAACTTATACTGAAATTGTAGGACTTGAGTTACCTGATGATTTTTCATATGGTTCAGTAGATATTTCTTTAATAGAACCATATTTAAAAAGAAAAATCAATAAAACAACTTTTGCGTTAGCAAAAGAATGTAGTTTCATTAAGCCGGTCTACACTAAACTTTTTACTGGAGACATTAAGAATCGCATTAATGATTCATCGCTTTCAGAATTTGAAGTATGGGAATCTGAACCTGTAGAATTTACAGCAGAATTTAGATTCTATATCTATAGGGATAAAGTTATTGGTTATTCTCGTTATGATGATTTAGACTGTGATTGTAAAGAACTAGACCACCATTTAATTGAAAAAATTATTAAAGTGCAAAACTCTTTCCCAATTGCTTATTCAATTGATATTGGTTGGCGAAATGATATTAATGAGTGGAGTCTTATTGAATTAAATGATGCATGGGCCTTGGGTTTTTATAATAATAGTGATACCTCTTCAAAACCCCCAAAAAGCAGTGATTATGCTCTAATGATTGCAGAAAGGTGGAGAGAAATTGTAAATGGACAGATTTGAAAGTGTCTATAAAATTTTCAACAGCTTGAAAAGTGATGTATGATTTTGTTGTCAGATACTAGACTTAATAAAAAGATTAAAATCAAAATGAAAGCCTATAAAATTGAAATTCTCGTCATTGATAATGAGAATATTGGAGAAGAATCTATTAAAGAATACATTAAAAATGCCAAGTACATTTATCCATCAATTTTATCAATAAAATCTAAAGAAATTGGTGATTGGTCAGATGATCATCCACTTAATAAGAAAGAAACATTTTCCAAAACTGCTAAAGACTTATTTAACCATATAAGTCATGAAAAATTAAAAGAATGGATTGAAGATCAAGAATACTATTTGGGTTCTCCAGAAGACATTGGAGATGGTCAACATTTTGAATATTATATTCAACCACATACTTTAGAGCAATTAATTGAGTTAGCACTTGAGGAGTTATCATGACAGATCAAAATGTTATAGATTTAGTTAAATTACTTCAAAAAGCTTATTCTTCAGTTCCATGGGTGCGAGAAGAAGAACTCAATAAAATTCTTGAAGAAGCAGTTAGTTTAGCTAATAAAATTGAAGATGATGAAAATAATTCTAGACATTTTTTATTAAACGATCTTAAAGAAGATCTAATGCGTCTTGAAAAAGGTATATTAGCTAAAAAGAACCAAATTAGAGAAAAAAGACTAGAATGTAAAAACTCTAAACAAGAATGGTTAAAACCATTGATAAGAGGAACAATAGAAACAATGGAAAAAACCTTGAAAAGTATGGAAGAAAGAAGAGAAATTATTAAAGAGCAATTGGACACTTTAAAATCTGACCTTGACCATACAGATTGAGGTAATTTGAGTTTATGATATTCTTAGATCAAACACCACCGATCAAAATGAAAATCAAACAGATCACGGGCCGGCATCGTCGGGACTTCACTGCAATTTATGAGTGTGAACATTGTGGTGTAACCTACAAAGGAAGCGGATATGACGACGCCAATTTCCACGATAACGTGATACCTGCGATGAAGTGTTCATCTTGTGGCAAGACTGCAAGTGATGATTATCAACCACTTCAGCCACGGTATCCTGAATCTTTTGTCATTTGATTCTGATGGACGCCTTTATCCCTAGCCCGCACAATCTATCGGCCACATTTAAATCATCATTTACAGTCCACCAGAGAAGTAATAATATCGGCGGCTTACCATACTATCCACCAAATGAAACAATGCAGGAACGACTGGCGCGATGCATTGAGCATGAGTTGTATTATGGTGGCAATCATGTGGCTGCAGCCGCTGCAATCGTTAGGGACATTAGTGAAGGTTACATCCAATTCTCCGATGTTCTAGAAGGTGTAAAGGTTGAGCGCGACCTAGCCATTCGTATGTTGGCTAAATGGTGCACATCCGTTGAATTAAAAGGCTCTGACTGGGATGCCTGGGACGAGCACTATAAAAATGCTGCTCACCGGCCGGGTCCTTTGCGTGAACTTCTAGACGCAGCCATTATGGAGATCAAGGTGGAGAAAGAGGCATGAACCACTATAACGAGTCTAACAATACTTCTTATCCTTCTGATACTTTGGATGACACTAAAGAAGAGCATATGGAATTCCGTGCAACTGGTAGAATTCTTAATATCCTTAATGAACTTCGCGACAACTACAATCTGAGCAGGTCTGAAATTATTCGCAGGGCCATTGCTCTTTTCTTCATTGCGAAGAGAGAACAAAAAAGGGGTAACAGATTGGTAGTCTTGAATAGTGATGATGAACTTATCTCTGAGATCACCTCTATTTAAATCTCACAATTATGAAACCTGTCAATCGCTTTCAAACTAAACAATGACAATAAGAAACTTAAGTAATTATTATCTATCAAAAGATTATGAAGCCTTATATGAATTGGCGCAGAAACAATCTGTGGTCTGTATAGTAGATTATTTTAGCTGTAGGGATGTTTGTCAAACTTTATATAATTCTTATTCAAATGTTATTGAAGTATGCTCCAGAGGTCATGGTTACATTTTTGCTGAAAATATGGAAGACTTTATAGCTATCTGTGAACCTTTGAATCTTGAATGGATTGTCCCGACGCTTTGTGAGCTGTCACATTCTTGATTACAAATGCTCAAAGTTATTGATAACATTACATCAGCTAACTACACCCTATGAATCATCCCACTTCTAAATGGGTAACATTTACCCGAACAATTTGTCCTAAAACTGGAATTCATTATCTTGATGCTCTTGATGAACATGGTCGTCATTGGGCGGCTCAAATGCACTATGGGCCAGAAAGGTGGCTAACTTTTATTCCAAATGAAAACTGGGCGCCCAGAACCATGTCACAGCCCCTTGAAACATTCACTCAACCATGAAACTCTCAGACATTAAAAATGGTGACTTTCTTTATTATACAGAAAGACCTTTTAGTAATTATGCAGATTCTTTAGTTGAAATTTTGGAAATTAATGGTGAATTGGTCGGACATACTGTATGCACTAATTGGGAAGGTCAATATATTAATGTTCCCTATGAAGAGTCGGAAGATCTTCCACTAGCTCCATATTATGATGAGAACTGTTGGTATCCAACAACTTATTCTTTAAAAGATGGAGATGCCTCAATATGGATGAATAAAACTTATCCACCAGATAAGCCATCTATTATACCAGTGAAAGAAATATATGCTCTTTATAAATCCTCTATGTTTTATCCTTATGCTAGTAAAATTGTTGGATTATTTACTGATAAAAATTTACTTGAATTAGCAATGAATTCCATAAATGTTTCTAATAGTAGTGTTTTCAAATTTTATTACGAAACATATGAACCCAACAAAATTGGAGACTGATCATGAAAGTTTTTGTTCTTTATGTAGGTGAAAGGCTTGGACCAATTGATAAAATTATAGGAATCTATACGAATGAAGAACTTGCAAAGAATGCCCTTTCACTATGTCCAAAGTCTACATATGAATATTATTATTCATATTTTGAACAAGACCTAAATGTAATCCCAAATCATCCTGAAGGTACTAAAGCCTTTATTTGCTCTATTAGAAATAATGAAGTACAATATCTAAGACAATTTTCAATCCTTGAAGATACTAGAAGTATTCATCTTTTTCCTAGTGTTCATAAAAATGGGAATGAATGTACTGTATATTGTTGGGCAACTGATGAAAAACATGCTGGGCAAATAGCCCTAGACCACTTTAAAAACTGTCATGAGTCCTAACCACTGGGCCATATTTTGAGCCATAATAACAAGGTCAACCAAACACCGACACCTCAAATGGCCAAAGTGATTGAAAATGCTAAAGATGCAATTGAATTTTTTGGTGAACCAGTGGTAGCTAGGAGAAAAACTAAAGTTAGGATCCGAGAAACAAATGGCGTTGAAACATTTGTGAGCAAATATGGACAAGGCACTCTTACGGCCAAACAGGGAATTGATTATGTAGTCATTCCTGTTGACGGCTCTGATCCATATCCATGCAAGATTGACATCTTTCATAATACTTGGGAAGAGATTGATGGAACAGGAACTTATCGTAAGACTGGATTGTGTAGGTTCATTCCAATTCCTGAAGGTACTACAGTGGAGCTTAAAACACTGGAGGGGCCAGTAGAAGTTTCGCATCCAAATTACATTGCTCTCGGTGCTGAAGGGGAAGTTTATTCATATAGTAAAGAATTCATTGAGAAAAATCTTGATTTAATTTATGTTGTCTTTGGTGAAGATTATCTTATATTCGGTGTGTACTCAACTCTTGAACTTGCTGAAAAATGTAAAGGGGTAAAACCTGGCAGTTTTATTGGTTATTATTCAATAGATGTAGTTACTCCTCCAGATTTTCTTTTATGGCAAGTCTGCATCTTTACGAAAACTGGCAAGATCGACTCAATTGAACAAATTGATTCATTTAGCTTTGAATATGTAATGCGGTGTGCTGAACAAAATCCTTTCAGTTTATTTTATGCTAGTTACTGTTTCAGGGTCAAAGCTGAAACCAAAGAAGAAGCTGCAAAAATAGCACAGGAAAAATTCAAAGAAGCATTTAAAAATGATGCGGAACTAGCACTCGAAAAATTTGAAAATGAAACCAATTAATCTCTTAGTCATTGTCCTCGTCTTTTTGCATTTCTTCTGAATAATCATAAGGCTGCTGTGAGAAATAAATACAGCAGCCATTTTATTAAAACTATGAAAAACCTTTTTGGATTTTTAACATCCTTGTTACTTCTTTTACAATTTGTTTCTCCAGCTTTTGCTAAAATTCCTAGTGGAGCAATCCCACTAGAATGGAGACCAAACTATAAAGAACAGGTTGAATATATCATTAATAATAAATGTGAATCTAATGGAATTGTCCCATATTATGGATACACATATTACACTTGTCCTTCAGGTGAAAAATTCTGGGCGGAAGTTTTAGTTCCTGTTGATAATTCTATTCTATATTTCAAGAACCGAGACAAACATTCAGATGAATATTAATTATGAAAATCTCTACAACACATAAAAGATTTGCAGATCATTTAGATGACCAAATCGCTCTAGAATACCCTGCACGTTTTCTAGGACCCAATTGGAAGAATGTATTGAACTTCTGGATCTATTTGGATACTTTGAGTGGTGAAGAATTTAGGTTAATTTTTGATCGTTATTGGGCTTTAGATGAAGATGCTAGAGTTTCTGCTATAAATAATGCTCATAAAGCGGCTGAAGCGACTATAGATATTCATTATACATATACAACTCGTGGTGCCGCCCTTACACTTGCACCTGCTTATGCATCCCTTGAACTCATTGGTTCTCATAAGCTAGAGTCTCTTAATTTTCTTCCTTTGTTTCTAAACCAGTGAAAATATCTTCTTCTCATCAAAAATTTGCAGATCGGTTAAATAACCAAACTGCTCTAGAATACCCTGAACGTTTTCTGGGACCTAATTGGAAGGATGTATTGAATTTCTGGATTTATTTGGATACTTTGAGTCGTGAAGAGCTTGATAAAGTCTATGAGCATCATCGTGGTTTGAAAGACATACATATATCAAGGCGTCTTGCTTGGTGTGCTGCTAAGGATACTATAGGTTATGATTATACAAATGCAGCTGCATTTGCATATTATGTTAATTGTTATAATGCCGCTGGATGTCATGCAACCAGTGAACTCATTGGTTCTCATAAGCTTGAGACCTTGACGTTTTTTCCTTTGTTCATAAATTTTTAAACTTATTCATGAATTTACTTAATGGCATTGTAGATATATTCCCATCAATAGAACCACAAAATTTTTTGGAAACTCCAAAAAGAATTAAACTTGGATTTGATCCAACAACAGATTTTTTACATTTAGGTCATGCTGTTCTTTTAAGAAAATTAAGGCAATTTCAAAATGAAAATCATACTCCTGTAATAATTATAGGTGACTTTACTGCAAGAATTGGAGATCCAACAGGAAAATCAAAAACTAGAAAACAATTAACCAAAGAAGAAGTAGAATTCAATACCAATGAATTTTTGAATACTCTTTCAAATTTTATTGACCCCGAAAAATCTGAAATTATTTTTAATTCTAAACATTTAGAACAATTATCTCTATCTACAATTATACAATTACAATCATTGGTAACAGTAAATCAACTCCTAGCGAAAAGGGATTTTCATCAAAGATTTGAATTACAAAGCCCTATCAGTTTGCATGAATTTATGTATCCACTACTTCAAGGATATGATAGTCATGTAATATCATCTGAAATAGAACTTGGAGGAATTGATCAAAAATTTAACATCTCAATGGGTAGAGATGTTCAAAGACATTTCAAAAATAAAAATGAACAAATTGGAATGTTAATGCCAATTTTATGTGGTACTGATGGTGCCAATAAAATGTCTAAAAGTTTGAATAATGCAATAAAAATTGATGAACATCCTTTAATAATGTTTTCTCAATTGGAAAAAATTCCAGATAATTTAGTAGATGAATATATTCTTCTACTCACCGACTGTAATTTGGGAGATTTTTCTCCAGATCCTAGAGAAAGGCAAAAACAAATGGCCTTTGAGATTGTTTCAGAATTTTATGGTTCTGAAGTTGCTCTAAAGTCTATGAATGAATCTCAACAGATCGTTTTGTCTAATTCAAATATATCAGATGTCCCAGAGATAGTTGTTTCACATTTGCAGTTTCCATTACCTCTTGCAACTTTATTGAGAGAAACTAAATTATCAGATAGTTCATCTGCAGCAAGAAGATCAATTCGTTCAGGTTGTATTAAATTAGATGGGATTAAAATTACAGATGAAAATATTATGGTTGATATAAATGATATTGAAAATAAAATTATAAGAATGTCAAAGAACTCTTTTCATCGTTTTGTCATGTGACAGTAGTTAAACTGTCACTATGGAATACACACACTTCACTTCAGTTTGCTAAGATGAAAAAGAAACTTGGAGATTCCCCATGTTTAAAAGTAAGTTCTTTCCTTTAATTCTTTATCTTAGTTTACTCTTTATTGGAATTTCTTTTCCCTTTGCTATTCTAATGATTTATCCAGTATCGCCCACTCACAAAATTTTTTATGAATTCTGACAACTTTATTTTATGTTATTGTGTTACTCTTCTTTTTGGTTTCGTGGGGTTTGTTAGTTATGGTACTATTAAAAATCAACCAGAATCTCTATATAGAGAAACTTTTAATAGATCTATTTCTTGTCGTGAAACTATAGGACTAAAACAAATAACAAATTTAGACTATATTTGTGGCAAACTTCCTCAAATCTCCGAATTCCATACACCTTCTAAATAAAATGACACTCAAACTTACTGCAGTACATTTAGTTGATGAGGGATCTTATTTGGTTAAGTTCCCATATAATAATAAAAATATCTTGGTTTCTGGAGTTGTACCTGAAAGTTGCAATTATGTTGTAGTTTCTAGCCTTGATGAAATTGTAGAACTTTATACACCATCAGCAATTCTAACGCATTATACAAATGATAATGATCCAACTCAAACCATAACCCCAACAATCTATCAACAACAAGTTGATATCCTTCGTGCTAAAGGAAATTATGATGATTTTTCTGGAGAATTAGTTTTCACAAATCTTGATGATGAATATGCATATAAAAAATTCATTAAAACTTGGAACCCTTTTTATGTTAAACAAGAAACCATAAAAAGACCAGTTGAAATTGAAATAACTGAAATTCGCACAAATTCTGGAGATCCAGATATTGTATCTTTATGGAACTCTCCTGCACTAGGAGTTGATCGTAAACTGTATTCAATTAATCGTCTGGATTTAGCTGTCAAAACTTTAAGAGCCATATGTGGTGATAATAATTGGAATCTTGAGATCCCAACACATTCTGGAATTTTATATGCAAAAATTAACAATAGTTATGTTTTTAAAGGTAATGAATTTAAATTTGAGACACATTTTATTGGCACTCTTGAACAATCAAAGAGTGAAAAAGCAAGAATTATTAAACTGATCAATGATGTAATAGCCATCCGTAATGCATGTAGGAATAAGATTAATAAAAGAACTGCTGGATATGTTTTAGGAAATCTTAGAATCATTAGTTACAGTGTTCAGTCTTCTACTAAATCTAATATATCAATGAAAATTAATGATCTTATTACTGATATTGAGAATGAGCTGATTAAGGAATGAAAGCACCCAAAGAGTACAAACAATGGATCAATAGACTGAGAGCTTTATATTCCTCTTAGATAATCCACATATGGAAAGGAAATTAAACAACAATAAAAAGCATAGAAAAATAAAAATTGAGACAATTTAACAACTGTCCACCAAATCTCAAAATTCACAAAAAATCCCTTAGTATTAACCTACAATCAACCAAAATCAACCATGAGTGAACTTCCTGAATTTATTGCATTTCCTAAAATTCCACGTCTTCAAAAAGATTGTGTAGTTACTGAAAAAATTGATGGCACTAATGGTGTTATCTACATCACTCTTGATGGTGATATGTTTATTGGGAGCCGAAATCGTTGGATTACTGCAGACTCAGACAATGCTGGGTTTCATCGTTGGGTGATGGAAAATAAAGCTGAATTAGAGAAACTTGGACCAGGTAGACATCATGGTGAATGGTGGGGAAGTGGAATTGGTCGGGGATATAATCTCCCCAAAGGAGAAAAGCGTTTTTCTCTTTTCAATGTTCATGTTTGGAATGAAGAGAATATTCCTAGCTGTTGTCATGTAGTTCCAACTCTTTACACTGGAGAATTCAATACTAATGAAATTGAAAATGCAATGTTAAGTCTCCAAGAAATGGGTTCCCATGCTGCTCCCGGTTATATGAATCCTGAAGGAGTTATGGTCTATCATGCTGCTGCTTGTATGTACTTCAAAGCTCCATTTGACAAAAACCACAAAGGTTAAAACAAATCAATGAAATCTGAACTATTTCAATTTGCTGAAGTTGGTGGAGCTGTTCGGGATTCTTTTCTCGGAGTTCCTTCAAAAGATATAGACTTTGTTGCAATCCCAAATAATACAAATGATTGGAATTATGCAGATGAGGCTTTTACTAATTTAGTACAGGAATTATTTCATCTAGGATTCAAAGGATTTGATAGTAATAGTGGGAACTTCATTCTAAAGCCTGAATTTTTCACTGCTAGAGTGCAAGTCCCTAAAGAGAACCCTCTTCATCAACGTACAGTTGTGGCAGATTTTGTTCTATCACGTAAAGATGGACCAAGTTCTGATGGACGTAGACCCGATTATGTTCTACCTGGAACTTTGCTTGATGATCTTAAGCGTAGAGATTTTACCATTAATGCAATGGCAGTCTTAGACGGCGAATTGGTAGATTATTTCGGCGGTCAAAAAGATCTAGAGGATCGCTTAATTCGCTTTGTTGGAGATCCACACGAAAGAATTGCAGAAGATGGTTTAAGAGTTATGAGAGCTTTAAGATTTGTAATCACTAAAGATTTTATGCTCCATCCAGAGACCTATGATGCTATTAATTGCAGTTTAGGTGCACAGATGTTGACAAAAGTTTCTATTGAACGTATTAGAGAAGAGCTGGAGAAAATGTTCACCTCAAATACATTGAAAACGATTTCTATTCTCAGTGGCCTTAAAGCTGATCTTCAAGAAGCAATTTTTAGAGATGGTTTGCGTCTGATGCCGTCTTTGAAGCATTAGATTGTGACAGATTAAAATGTGTCACCGCAAGAACCCAAACCGAGTTCCCTTGCCATATGATAATAGAGCATTAAACAAACCCTCATGCCTTTCTAGTCAATGCTTGTAAGAATTATTGGAACTGCAATTGGAGTGTCTCTCTTACTTTTCATTCTTCTCTTGAGGGGACTTCCGGTTCTGTTTCTTCTTAAAATGATTCCTCTAGGAATTCTACTTTTTGTTGCTATTGCATTCATTTATGCTGGCGTAGCAAAAGATAGCTGATCAAAATCTCTGATCTTACTGTTTAACTTACCCATTCACTTCACCCTTTTTAACTATGTCTCTCGTAAAAGTTGGTCTAGGTCTTGGTGCTGGCGTCCTGGTTCTTGCACTTATTTCCGGGCAATGGACAACAATCAATACAGGTGAAAACGGACTTTACACTGGATTTGATGGCCAGGTAAAGAATGAAGTTCTCACCCCCGGTATTAAATATGATGGTTTTGGTTCAATTAAAGTCTTCAATACTCGTAAGATTACGGTGACGGCAAATGACCTTCGCCCCAAGACTAAAGATAACACCATCATGAAGGAGATGGATGTGACCGTAACCTACAGTATCAATCCCACCTCTCTCTATGATTTCTATACTGGTTATGATATGACCAATCACTCTATCAGCGAAAATGGACAAATTCAACTCATGTCCAGTTACATTGCTCGTCTGATTACTTCTGCTGTCAATCAATCTGTGGACGAATTCCCCGCTTTGGTTGTAAACAGCAGCCTTGGACAGGTTCAAGATACGATTAAGATTAATCTAAGCGAATCTCTAAAGAAAAATGGTCTTGAGGGAAAGATTACCATTGATTCAATCATTGTTGGTAAAGCTGATCTTCCTGATACTCTTGTTGAATCTGTGAACCGTGTGGTTGCGGCCCAATCTGCAAATAAAGAGCAACAAGTGAAGACTGAAACTGCCCAATTGAAAGCTGAAGAGAACAAGGCTCTTGCATCTACTGTGACGGCACAATCTCTTGAGTATCAACGTCTTGAAGTTCTTCGTGAAGCGATGAGGAATGGTAGCATTCAAAAAATTCTGATTAATGGTGCCAATGTTCTTTCACTTTCTGATAATGTTTTTAAGTGATAAATAATAATACCTGATATACGGCAATCTTCAGGAGGAGGGTGAAATTCCCTCCTTTTTAGTACCAATAGTAATGCCGTCTATTAGAGTAGAATTATGCTATCACGCATTTATACATACAAATTACTTTTGAATAAGTTCCATACTATTATTATGGTAGTAAGAAAAAAAAAATAAGTGATGACACCTCTCAAACTTAAAAAGATCACTTCACAAACTGTCCCTCCATAACTCAACCAACCACCCAAAGGTACTATGATACTCTCATACACATTGGAACTCCAAATGTTTGATGCCTACAATGACTATCCTTTTGAGCTGCTCCAGTTTTATGAAGTTATTCTTTCTTCGTCAAGGAAATCAACCATGGATCTTGAACACATTAAGCAGCAGTTAAACTGCTCAGAAGCATGTGCAAAGGATGTTTATCATTTGAGGAGTTCCCTTGATTGGTCTCTAGAAAAAGAACAAGAGCTAATTAATCTTCATAGTGCTGGTGTTTCTTTGTTGAGCCATGAGTAACAATATTACAGATGTTTTTAAGTTCAATAAAAACCCCACAGGCTTAACGTCAACTTACACTTATGAGGTTCTTTCCAAAATTTTTGATAATAATTGGCTAACTTATCTTTTTACTGGGAAAAAACAAAGAGTTAGATATTATATTAGAGAGAGAGAAACATATAGGTATAATAAATGGTCTAATAATTCATTTTCAACATTTAGAGTTTTACATTACTTATCTGATTATAGTTTTTATTCATTGAGTGACTGGACATTTGTTCTCTTTTGGGATGATCCATCAGAACCACAAAGAATAATTACAGAAGCAAAGCTCAGGTATTTTGACAATACTAACATTAATGATGTTATTTTTTCCTCTGACGACATTCCAATTTAATTCAAACTAATCATGAAACTTCTAGTCATTGATCTCAAAAATCCTGAAAATTCTCATTATAGCGATCCACATAAAATTGCAAGCTTTATGATGGCTAAAACTGTTAAAAATTATCCAATGTTTGCTGTTAGTGATGGAACCAATTCTTACAACAACTTGTGACTGTGGTGAACTTCAACTGCAAGTTTTGGGACAAATTCATCATAAACGCCATCAACATAAACATACACAATAAACTTGGCATAATCTAAATGGAGAAAAAATTCAATCGGAAAAAGAATGAAACTAAAGGACACTTTATGGAGAAAAAATTCAATCGGAAAAAGAATGAAACTAAAGGACACTTTAATGACTGACACATTGATCTGAGGTGTAGTGAGCCAGGTGATATGCTGAACTTGTTCAACACACAACGTTAAAAACCCTAATGAAAATTGACCTTTCACATTATGTCAGAAAAACTGTAAAAGTTAGATATGCCAATGGCAATGAAGCATTTGGTATAATTACAGTAAGACAATATCTACCTAGTAAATTTCTTCAATATAGACTTGTAGATAAAAACCAAAATAGAATTACAGATCATTACGCTTCTGGTAAGTGTTACTATTTTACAGAAAGTTATGACATTGTACAAATTGAACCTATAACTACTGAAAAAACTATGGATAAACTAGATCTTATGAGCAATTTCTTTAATGCCAAAGATGCACACAAATTGTCAAGTCTTAGTGATCCAAATCAACTATTAAAAATAATTCTTGCAGAAATAGAGGAAGTAGCAAGGAATGGAAAATGGAAATATATTACTCGTTCTTATGGTTTTGGCGAAAGTGTTCTCTATGATATTGAAAACAATTATCCAACTAAAATTAAAGAAGTTTTGAATATGTTGCGTGATTTGGGGTTTACTGCTAAAATTGTAATACATGAAAATCAGTTTGTTGATATTTTTCTGCAGGTTACTTGGAATACATAAAAAACTTCTATCATTGTCAAAAAATGCGCAGCCGGAACGGAGAATAAAGTGAAGGACACTTTAACGACTGGCACACACCCATACACTTTGACAAGCGTGCTCCTGCTATGATGAATCTGTTCAGCCAACAAATCTCTAATGATTGGAACAAAGGTTAGCACAGACTTAGTTGCACGAGTCCAAATTGAAAGGTTTGTAATTTCTATGGATGACCTTAAAGAGTATATGAGAAAAAAATTTAGTGCTGGTGGTTGGTATGATGTTGAGTTTCGGATCAATATCTTCTCCCCAGATTCATTAATAATTATATCACGGAAAAGAATAGTTAAGGTGTAAAAGAACATATAGATCTTGTTAATTCTGTCTGCAATCCCCACTTCTCATTTATCTAAACAAAATGACTTCTACCACTCCAACTCAAACAATGAAAAAGAAAATTACTAAGGCATTAGTTTGGAATTTGACCAATATAGTGGAATTGTTTCTCATCTACCAGTGGATTTTTAATGATGTTTATTGGGCAGGAAATCTCATTAAATTTTGGATTGTATTTATTTTTATTTGTACTCTTGCTGTTATATCTTCACCCGAAGCTGTAAAAAGACAACGTGAAATTGGACGATCTGTTCCTAAAATTTTAGCATATATTTCTTATATTTTATCAATTGCTTTGATCGTATCTCAAGGCCATTTTGTTTTTGGTGCACTTTATACACTTTCTGCTTGTTTTGAAATTTATAATTTTGATGGAACTGATTAAAATGAAAACCTCTCCTTGGATTGTTGATGGTCATTGTGCAATTCGTGTGTTGAATGGTAGTAATTCTGACCAAATCAAAAATAGGATTGCATTCATTGAAAAATCTCCTCGTATTCGGTTATCATCCTATACGGGTGATAACGATTATGAAAATTGGGCATATGGCCCTAAAGGAAGCAGTGGTGGAAATCCTGAAATAGACTTGACTTATGGATTTGATCCCATTTCTCGTCAATGGTGCGATGAACAATTAACTGCTATTGGTTACACACTAGGAGAATAAAAATGAAACGCAGAATCTACAGAAAATATTGGAACCTTATCTTTAAGAAAGTTTTCAATAAGTGTCATATGCATGGCGAAGACATTGAGATTACTTGTTCAAAAATCAGAAAATATAGAAAGTATCTTCAGAGAATGAAGTATCATCATCAACAAAGTGAACAGGATTATCGTAGTGGATATGAGACTTATGGTTATGAAAGTATTGTAGACATTGAGACCAGTCTTCTCTACATTTCAGACAGGTTTCATTCTGGATTTCGTTTAGCATGGTTAGTTAATGTTCCTGAAGAAGTTGATAAATTAATGAACACCTGACCATCTTGTAGAATCTCTCACTTCACACTCATCTAACCATTATGAAAAACTACAGGATTAAAAAAGTAACAGAATCAAATTGTATTATGTATTTTCCGCAAAGAAAAATTCTTGGATTGTTTTGGATTGATATGTTTAGATATAACCCGTATTATGATGGGTTTGATTCTTATGAAAATGCACATGAAGCACTTTATAATGCTATTTGTAAACCTGAAGTTGAATACATTGATGTATATTTTGAAAATGAATGAACACCTGATCATCTGGCACACCTCTATTCACTTTGAGGGGTGTGCTCGTGCTATGCTGCTTTCAGCAACCAAATTCCAAAATGACTTCTCTTCATCTTGATTCCTCGGTTAGCGGACACCTTTTCAAAGATATTAAAATTTCTCTTTCTGATGATGAACAAGTTAATATCACACGGTTCATTAAAATTTATTATTTTGGTGATGATGAAATAACAAATGAAGAGATCTTAGACTATCCAAATGATGTTGTAGAAGGATACACTGCTGCTCTTGGTAGGTTAAGAGGTGGGTGGTCTACAACACTTTCAATGTCTTTTAATCACAATGGGAATCCTTGTATTAAAATTTCCGAATATGACATTGCTGGTTATGACGAAATTGACAAAATAAAAGAACAAATAGGTTGTTCTTCAGGTTGTGCAATTGATGTATATTTGCTTAGAAGAAAATTGGATTGGACACGAGAACAAGAACTTGAGCTAATCAATACTCATAATGCCGGTGTTCCATCACATGTTACATTGCTTTGATATGAAAGCTAAAATTTCTGAGGATCTCTTCAAATTTTCTGAAAATCTATATGGCAATTTTACAATAAAGTGCACACATATGAAATTTTATCCAAAAGCACTCCAACAAACTTGTTTACTTATCTTTTTACCATGAATCTCTCAGTCAATAGTTTTTATAAAAATTAATGAATAGACAGAATAAGAAGTGGCACAAAGTTAAAGATTTTTCACCCGAGACCATATATTATTAGAGAGTTCACCATCCAGCAAATGACTAACCGACAGCTTTGTATTTTGGTATTTTCCTTGTCTACTCTAGCATTCGCACTTCAAATTAATAGCCTAATTTTAACATCATTAGTAATAAACATATCCGCAATTTTCGCTATTTACACAAGAAACTAAAATGGAACCTTTTGATCTTTCTACATCCCAAAAATTTGAGATTGAGCGCTTTAATCGCGCTATTGATAATACCACAAATATTGAAGATTTGCGTAAAATTGCTAAGCAACTTTTACAGGCTTGGTTTGTTCAAAAATCAGCAACAAGATGGGTAATGGAAGGCTCTTTAAATCGTAATTTGCCTTCTATTCCACCTCAACCAGAATAAATTTATGTTTGTTCAAATTTCTCCTGAAAAAAACATTGAAGTCTATTATATGAACAAGGAGAAGTGTGATAGCTATAATGATTTTCATGGGTATAATGAAAATGACAGTAATTATATCAGAGAAGGATATTATTATGAGAATATGATTGGAAATTTTAAAAGTCAGAAAGAAGCAATTGAACATGCCAAAGCTAAACTATGAAAATCTCTACAACACATAAAAGATTTGCAGATCGGTTAAGAGGCCAACCTGCCCTAAAATATCCTGAATATTTCTTAGGACCTAATTGGAAGGATGTATTGAATTTCTGGATTTATTTGGATACTTTGAGTGATGATGATATTAGGTTAATTGATATGAGATATTTTGCTTTATGGGATTTAAATACCTTAAGGAATCTTGCTTGGAAAGCTGCTAAGGATACTATAGGTGTGTATTATGCAGAAGCATCTATTCTCACTCCTACATATGCTGGGACTTATGTAACCAGTGAACTTATTGGTTCTCATAAGCTTAAGTCTCTTAAGTTTCTCCCTTTGTTTTTAAACCTATGAAAATCTCTACAACACATAAAAAATTTGCAGATCGGTTATGGGACCAACCTGTTTTAGAATACCCTGAACGATTTCTAGGACCTAATTGGAAGAATGTATTGAACTTCTGGATTTATTTGGATACTTTGAGTGCTGAGGATACTGATATAATTCATATGCGCTATTTGGTTTTAGGTGAAGATGCTATAGTTTATGCTGAAAACCATGATTGGAAAGCTGCTAGGGATACTATAGGTTTTACATATGCAGATGCAACTTGTCATATAACTTTTACATTTCCAAGCATTTATACAACTCTTGAACTCATTGGTTCTCATAATCTTGAGTATTTGACTTTTCTTCCATTGTTTTTAAAACATAAAATTTAATCAATTATATCCATTAATCTATAATAATATTTTCACGGACACCTTTTCAACTGGCACATTATGAAAACTCTGAAAGATGTTGTTGAGCTAAAATAAAAAAGTTCACACAAAAATCATGATTCTCTTCATTACTGTTGCAGCAATTGTGCCAGAATCAATCGCATATTCTTTAATTCTTTTTAATCTCCCTCTTGTTTGAAAAATTATTCATAACAAACAATGGAACTCCGACTGCAACAAAAAAAGGCCATTGAAGTTCTTTCTCAGGCAAATAGAGGAATTATTGCAATGGCTCCAGGCTCAGGGAAAACTCTCATTCAAATTCATGATTCAAAAAGAATTTTTGAACAATCTGAAGAACCACAGACTGTTGTAGTTGTAGCGCCAAGAATACTTCTTGCTTCGCAGTTATCTTTTGATTATGGAAAGCACATTAATTGTGCTAAGTATCTCCATGTTCACTCAAAAATTGGAAAGGTAAATCATTATCATACAACAGATAAAGAAAATATCAGACAATGGTGTGAAATTCATAAGGAGCACCATAAACTAATTTTTACCACCTATCATTCACTCAAAAAGATTTATAAATCAGGGATTACGGTAAATACATATATGTTTGATGAATCACATAATTCAACATCTGCTGGGTTTCATGAATATGTGAAAAAGGTAAGTGATAATAATCAAAGATGCTTCCATTTTAGTGGTACACCTAGATTTAGCAGGGCACCTAAAAATCCGAAAAAGACAAAAAAACCTGGAATGAATGATCCAGTTTATGGTGAAATTATAGTAAAAGCCACAGCAGCAGAAATGATTAAGCATGGTTATATCTTAAAGCCAAGGGTCATTTCTCATTATCTTGAATGGGTTGAAGAGAGAACTGCACAACATGATGCAACAGATATCTTAAATATCATTAAGACATACAATCTTTCTAAACTTCTTATAAACGTAAGAAAAACATCAAATATGATGGAAATGCTTTCAGAGACAAATTTTCAAGAGTCTTTGAGAGAACTTGGCTATGATTTATTACATATTACTTCAAATTATGGTCCAGTGTATAATGGTAAAAAAATTAAAAGGGACAGATTTTTCCAACTCTTAGATAAGCTTGGTGAATCTATGGATAAAAAATATGTCATTTTAAATTATTCAATTTTAGGTGAAGGAATAAACATTAAATCATTAGATGCTGTACTCTTACTAAGGCAACTAAATCTAATAAAACTTATTCAAACTATAGGGCGAGCAATCAGACTCTCTTCTGAGGATCAAAGGGCTATTGATAATGGAAGCTTAAAGGCATGTGATTATATGAATTATCTTAAACCTGAAGGTTTAGTAATTATACCTGTTTATGATAAAAGACTTTTAGAGCAATCTAAAAGTATTACAACCACTGTTGAAGATGTCTATGAAAAGGGAGAACTCCCAATTATGCAAGTTTAAACTCATGAAAATCTCTTCAACACATCAACAATTTGCAAATGATTTAAAAGACCAAACTGCTCTAGAATACCCTGAACGTTTTCTAGGACCCAATTGGAAGAATGTCCTGAACTTCTGGATTTACTTGGATACTTTGAATGATGAAGAGAGTGAGTTAATTAATAAGCGTTATTGGGCTTCAGAAGATTTAATGAATTTAACAAATCTTTCTTTTAAAACTGCTGAAGCTATTATAGGGCATGAAAATGCATCTGTAGCTTGGAGTGTCACTCCTTCATTTTCATCTGCTTGTGCAACCTGTGAACTCATTGGCTCACATAATCTAGAGTCTTTTAAGTTTCTTCCATTGTTTCTAAATATGTGACACTTTAAAAACTGCCCACCTGCACACAACAACATGATAGATTTTGCTATGATTACTGTGAATTTAAGAACCGATGAACATTTTTGCAACCTCTTTTTGTCCAGAACAGTCTGCAATTGTTCTCCCAGATTTACATATTAAAAAGATGCCAATTGAATGCTGTCAAATGCTTGCTTATGTTGCATCTCCTTGGATTCACAATTACGGAACTATTCCTAAAAAAGATGGAACACCATACATGACAAAAAGAAACAGCCCTCGCCTTAAACATCCATGTACGCTATGGGTAGCAGAATCTATTCATAATGCTCATTGGCTAATTTATCATGGGTTTATGTTGTGCGAGGAATATTTTAGACGTTATGAAAAACAAATTGCATGTTATGGATCTCTTTTAAATGCTCTAGAAATATTTCCTGATGGTGACTTTAATAAGATTACACCATTTATTAGAGCTATGCCTGATCATTTGAAGTTTGATAAGACAATTGACACATTTACAGCCTATAAAAAATATCTTGCATCAAAATCATGGGCAGCAAACAATTATAAAAAACTTCCATCCCGCAAACCAAATTGGATTTAATTATAAATGAAAATCTCAACTTCTCTTAAATATTTTCAAGACAACTATCACTATGATATTCCTAAACTTGGTTCCAATTATAAGAATATTTTAAACTTTTGGATTTTTATTGATACATTAAATATCAACCAATGGAATAAAATTGAAAAAGCTTTTTATCTAATTGAACAAGGTTACAATCTAACAGAAATTAAACACTTTGCTGCGGATTTAAACGGCTATGCATATGAAATTCAACTTTCCACATGGGGATGTCCATATAAAAAATATAATTTATCACTAAGATCTCCAATATTTGCAGCTTATGAACTAATTGCAATGGATAAAATTCTTGATGAAGGAAAAACTCTACAGATTTTACCACTATTTTTAGATTTATGAACCCCATAAGAAAAACCAACTATCTTTCTATTGATTTAGAACTTAATACTGATGGAACACAAACATATGAAATTTGCGAAATTGGAGTAGCTCTAGGAAATATTGATGAAATATTTTTAACAGATTCAAGGGTTATTAAAATTAAGCAGCCTCTATTTGAAAAAACTACAGAAATTACCAAAATTACACAAGAAGAGATTGATTCTGGGATCTCATTAAATGAAGCTGCTCAATGGCTTTCTGAAATAATTGATACTCATAAGCCTTTTGTAAATCCAGTACAATGGGGTGTTAGTGATTCTTTTGAATTGTTAGCTGAATTTAAACAGAACAATATTAATTTTCCATATTTTGGAAGACGAATTATTGATGTAAAACACATCTTTCTTTTTATTGAAGCTGCATATGGTAGAAGTCTTTCTGGTGGATTAAGAAGTGCAATGGGTAAACATAAGCTCAAATTTTTCGGTACTCCACATAGAGCAGAGTGTGATGCTCACAATACTTTAAGATTATTTTTTCACCTTTTGAAACGACAAAGAAGTCTTGAAGAAATTATAGTTAAATCTAAATCCATTTTTTAATAATGAAAATATATACTGGTATTGGAAGCCGTTCAACACCTGAACACATCATAACATTAATTCATGGAATTTCAAAAAAGTTGAATGAACAAGGATTTTTATTGAGATCTGGTGGAGCTAATGGGGCAGACTCGGCATTTGAGAAATTCTCAACAAATAGAGAAATCTATTTACCTTGGGATGGATTTAATAGAAGAACACATGATGGATCATCTTATTTTGAGTTTTTGAAGTGCCCTGCGTGGACCACAGCAACTTCTAGTGTTAATACTTTTCATCCATATCATGAAAAACTTTCATCATCTGCTAGACTTCTAATGGCTCGCAATTTTATGCAAATTATGGGCGCAGACGGTAAGACTCCCACCAATTTTGTGATATGTTGGACTAAAGAGGGAAAAGATATTGGAGGAACTTCACAGGCACTGAGAATCGCAAGACATGAAAATATTCCTGTTCTCAATTTGGGGAATCTTAAGATAGAAAGACACTTTACAAACTGGCTGTAAAGTGATCTGTTGGTCTAAAAATTTTGATATGGTAAGCAAGATACACAAGAGAATTTATGGATCTCATTCCAGTTTCTTCGGGCAGATTTGATTCATTTAGGTATCATAATGAAACTTTCTATAGATTGAGATTTCAAGATGGTGCTAAATGGTATCGTTATCAATCATCGTTGGAAAGTTTTAAAGAGTTATTATGTGAATATATTTTAATCTCAAAGTTAGAAGAAGAATATTCTCTTTTTATACGCCCAATTAAAAAACTCACCGAAAACAAGTCTGAACTTAATACAGAAGAAGTTTTCAATTTTGTGGTTGATGCAATTAAAAATAGAACCAATTATACAAGCTTCAATCAGCAGCCAAATAGTACCAATAAATTAATTGTAGAAAGTAACTCTAAATGCTCATCTCTCTATATCTGCAGTAAACGAGATGCATATCTGAATAGAAATACTGTGGCAGCATTTTATGATGACCATTGTATAGTGTTTCCATTAGAGAATGTCATCAGGGTAAATTTAAAGAAATTATATGGATTGTTGTTCTTATTTTTACATCGAGAATATTCAATTCAACTCTATCATTATAGAGAAAATAAAAATGGTTATACCCAACAAATTTGGAGACATAAAATTAACCCATCTGCGAATAAAAATGAGAAGATGTTT